>ERZ1673960.1-NODE-1-length-393805-cov-790.884475_pt1 | contig 393805 bp, 366 predicted proteins | sample MGYA00580190_ERZ1673960 | MGnify/ENA primary metagenome ERZ1673960 (study PRJEB41334, sample SAMN05608106) | rock metagenome | biome: terrestrial subsurface; feature: shale formation; material: shale | place: USA: Pennsylvania ...
GGCCACCCGCCCAGTCTGCGAGACTTGCTGGGTGGCTATGAGAAATCCGGGCTAGGCAGAGGTAGTAATGATGATTGATATAACGCAGTCACACCTCTTTCGATGTGGTAGTTACAAAGCGGCTACAGACGGGAGCGTTACCCATTATGTGCTCGTGGCAATCTCTAAAGTCAGTGGCGAAGAGCATGAGATATTGATATCACCCAAAGAACTTGCGTCACCGAGGTCAATGAGGCGGGTGTTGATGAATCGCTGCATTCTCTATACAGCAAACGAGAGAGAGCATGACGAAAATCTCTTGCGATTGCTGGGTGAGAATTTAGCTCCAACCTAACTAGGCGCAGCAGTTTGCGGCCAATGGCCGCCGGACGCCCCTGACGGGCCGTCGCTGTGCTCCGCGTTAAATGGAGTCACCTATGAAGATCGCTATAAAGTTGTGGGCTTTACTTTGCTTGGTTTTGGTAATTTCAGGCTGCGGGACTGTTTCAGTAGCGTCGAGTCCGGACCAGAAAATCAGTCGGAATGCCAAAATCACCGTTGTCACCCCCGCAAGTGATCCGCAGAACATCGCAGGAGAGCTTGAACACCTACTTTTGAGTCAGGGATTTGCGGTTACATCAGAAGCAGTTGGTCGGTCACAGATTGAGTTCAACGAGTCTGAAGAAGTTACGTCCAACACTCGGACATCGTCTGGAGCTGTGGGGAGCGTAACTAGATTGCCAACCGATCTAATCATGCGCTTTAGCTACAATGCATACTTTGACGTTTTCTATTGGTCATTTACCAGATTCAACGGAACAATCATTGATCTAGAAACCGGCGCAGTGATTGCGTCAGTTTCATTTACAGGCGATAGATCTGTCGCCAGCGTGCTAGAGGATTTTGCTCAGCAGATTGGGAGAATGGTTCAGTAATCACGGCTTACAAGTGAATCAAGCCGACTGTGGACTTACCCCGATACACAAGACACACCCCAGCCTCAAACGGAGGCGTTGGACGCAATGAACCTGGATAGCAGCATATATGATGGATTTGGCGTCACGCCGGAAGATGTCGAGACATATGTATCCTCGGATGTTGGGTTATATGGAGTAGAGGTCTCTCGGCTAAGCAGCTATTTGTTGGTCCAGTTAGCAAGCGCGTGGAAGCACCGCACCCTAAGCACCTCTTCAATAACCGGCGTGATTCAGTCTCTTGAGGGCGTGCGTCAAAGGGGAAAGCTGCCAAGAACCAAGTCCTTCAAAGGGGCTGCGCTGTCTGGTCTTTGGAAGGTGCATTTTGTGGACCCTCAGTTCCTCATTCGGAATATCTATAACGAGTGGGGAATGTTCCACGAGGCCAGCCAGAAGTTCGCCGCACTTTGCGCTAGGGTCGCAAAGGAAGAAGAGAGGGAGCCGTCGCCTCTGGGGTGGCAGGGCCGGCTAGCGCATGAGTTTGTTATCGGCGGTTACGAGCACCGTGCCAGAAAGGGAAAGCTAACGGGCGAATGGTTAATATTTGGTATTCATGAAGGCGAGAGGATCTATCTTGCGTTGTGCCAACACTCCAGCAGTCCTGCGGAGGACAAGAAAATCTATGAGGCACTTAGAGAATTATGCGGTGGTGAATTCCCCGCGCTATTTCCAGATAGTGCCCAACAAGGCGCTTGATGCGACACAGGAGAGCTTGGCAGCTTCTTCGGCAATGGCAGCGTCGCGCTTCAGCTTTGGCGCTAGGTGTTTTTTGTGATTAGGAATCAGGTACGTGTAATTGTTGCCATTCTTTTTATCGGAGCGGGCTCGGTAGCATATTTTGCAGCTTCCTATGTCGCAACTCCAAAGTTTATTGTGAAAAACGAATCGGATGTAAACGTCGAAGTTACTGCCTACTGGAAGCAGCAAAGCAAAAATCTCGGCAGTATTTTGGCGGGTGGCGAGCAGATGTTTGAATTAAACGATGAAGCTGCAATGGAGTTCCGGGTTGCCTATCCAGACGGTCAGGTAATAACCAGCAGCCCTGCAATTTATTTTACGTCAGGTACGACTGTTATCGCGGTGGTTACTGAATCTGCCATCAAGGTCAACGCTGAGTTCTGAACTAAACACCTAAGAAGTGACTATGGCGTCAACCCCAGAAATTAAGCCATTTCACCGCGCCATGGCTCCTGATTTTTAATCATGGTACTGACCGCCACAATCATTTTTCTCATATAGGCGATGAGGCGGATTGCCGGAAACCAGCTTGAACCCAGGTTTCAGTGTGTCGGCGCATACGCTTTGACACCTGATACGTTACAGGGTACATTCAGGGAATGATTCGAAGCTTCAAACACAAGGGCTTGGCAAGATTCTTCAAGTCCGGCAGCACTGCAGGGATTCAGGCCGCTCATGCGAAGAGGCTTCGGCTCATTCTCGGTAGATTGAATGCAGCTGCGAATGCCAAGGATATGGACTTACCCGGTCTTCGTTTGCACGAGCTCTCTGGAAATCGGGCGGGAATCTGGTCAGTGACAGTCAGTGGTAACTGGCGAGTGACCTTTCGATTCGAAGACGGAGATGCCGAGATTGTGAACTACGAGGATTATCACTGAGGTACCGCCAATGTTAATGCACAACCCCCCGCACCCTGGTGAAGTACTGCGAGAGCTTTGTCTTGAGCCCCTTGGCCTGTCTGTCACCGCAGCGGCAGAGGCGTTGGGCGTGAGCCGCAAAACGCTGAGTGCGGTGTTGAATGGCAAGGCCGGTATCAGTCCTGAAATGGCGATCAGGCTCTCTATTGCTTTCGATACTTCGGCAGAAAGCTGGCTGAATCAGCAGTCCCAATATGAACTTTGGCATGCCGAACAACATCGCAATGAGCTCAAGGTGAAGAAGCTTGTTGCAGCCTGAAACCGCACATAACCATGCCATGCGCCGGATGCTAGGCGCAGTCTGATCTTCCCAACCCAATCCTCAAAATAAGCCATTACCTATGCCCAACGCCTCCTCGACCCGTCTCAATAAATACATCAGCAGCAGCGGTATGTGCTCGCGCCGGGAAGCGGACCGCTACATAGAGCAGGGTAATGTGTTTTTGAACGGCAAGCGTGCGGAGGTGGGCGATCTTGTGATGCCGGGCGATACGGTGAAGGTCAACGGGCAACTCGTTGAGCCACCAGAGGCTGACGACTTTGTGTTCATCGCACTGAATAAACCCGTGGGCATCGTCAGCACGACGGATCCCAGTGAGCCCAATAACATCCAGCGCTTTGTGGGCCACGGCACTCGAATCTTTCCCATTGGTCGCTTGGATAAAGATTCCCAGGGCCTGATCTTTTTAACCAGTAACGGCGATCTGGTAAACAAGATTCTGCGCGCGGGCAACGAGCATGAAAAAGAATACCTGGTGGAAGTGGATAAGCCCATTACTAAGGGCTTTATTCAGGGGATGGCCAACGGGGTGCCGATTCTGGGCACCATGACCAAGAAGTGTAAGGTGCAACAGGAGTCCGCCAGGGTCTTCAGAATTACCCTGGTGCAGGGTTTGAACCGCCAGATCCGCCGCATGTGCGAACACTTCGGTTACGATGTGGTCAAGCTCGAGCGTGTTCGCATCATGAATGTGAACCTCAAAGGCCTGGACGTTGGCGAATGGCGCGACCTCACTCAAAAAGAGCTGAATGGCATTATGGAGGCCATCAAAGACTCGTCGTCTGAGGCGCCTGCCGGGCAGAAAACCACGCAGAAACGATCCAGCAAAAAGCCCGGTCAGAAACGTGGTGGCCCACCCAAAGCCAAAAAAGCCGGCGCTAGCCCCAAGGGCCGGCCACAGTCCGGGAAGCCATCCGGCAAACCGGCGAAACCCGGTAAGGGCGGTAACAAAAACAGGCCGGGTGGCAAGCCTGGCGGTAAACCGGTCGGTAAGAACACGGGGCCAAAGTCAAAACGGCCACGCAAGCCAAGCGTCAAGAAAGCGCGCGGCTAGCGGCCGGTTTTCCGGCCATCAATCAGCCTTTGAAGCCTTTGGCCACCACGTAGACTTCGCGGGAGCGGGCGCGTGACGCATCGGGTTTGCGAATCAGGACCTTGTTGAAGGACGTGCGCACGTCTTTCAGGTACTCGTCATAGCCCACGCCCTGAAACACCTTGGTGACAAAACAGCCGCCGGGTTTCAGGACCTGGCGGGCCATATCCAGGGCCAACTCCACCAGATACATGGAAGACGCCTGGTCGGCAACATTGATGCCGCTGAGGTTGGGGGCCATATCCGAGACCACCAGGTCCACCGGCGCGTTGTCCAGGGTGGCCATGATTTCGTCAAAGACCTCGTCTTCGGTGAAGTCGCCCTGGATGAAGTCCACATCCGCTATGGAATCCATGGGCAGGATATCGGAGGCAATCACGCGGCCCTTGGCGCCAACAATGTCCGCCAATACCTGCGACCAGCCGCCCGGTGCACTGCCAAGGTCCATGGTTACCATGCCGGGACGAACCAGCTTGTCCTTCTTAATCAGCTCAAGCAGCTTGTAGCTGGCGCGTGAACGATAGCCATCGGATTGCGCGCGTTTCACATATACATCGTTGACGTGCTCATCAAGCCATTGCTGGCTGCTTTTGGATCTGGCCATGTCATTGCTCTAAGTCGAACCTGAATGATGCGCGGATTATACCTGCTCAGGCAGAGGGCTGTAACACCGGGAAATCCCGATCCATGCTAGTATTCGCCTGCTTTGCAGGCACTGTGGCCATTCTTGCGTCATCCTGGCGGGTGAATGGCACAGCAGTGGTAGACGCGATTTTGGTTGGTTGAGTAACGCACGATGAAACTGGATGACATAAAGAAGCTGCACAAGAAGAAAGGCCGCAAAGACCTGGGCTGCTTTTTGGTGGAAGGTGAGCACCTGATCCTGGAGTTGGAAAAAGCGGCCAAAGCCATTCCCGCATTCCGGCAGGCGAAAGTTTATGTCAGTGAAAGCTATGGCGACGTGGCGACATCGCTGGAACAGGTGCGTATTACCGACAAGCAGATGCAAAAAATCGCCGATACGCAAACCCCGCAGGGCATTGTTGCTGTGGTGCCGTTTCGTACCGCTGAGTCGCTGTCTGCGCCTTGTGCCAGCACGGGTGAAACAACCAAAGAAAAAACCATTTATTTATACGAAGTCCAGGACCCGGGCAATCTGGGCACCATTTTGCGAACGCTGGCCTGGTTCGGTGGTTTTCGCTGCGTGTTAAGCCCCAACAGTGTGGATCCGTACAATCCAAAGGTGGTGCGTGCCAGCATGGGAGCGATTTTCCATTTGCCCATTGAGCTGGATGTGAGTATCGATGAGCTGAAAACGCGGTTTGATCACTTTGCCTGCCTGGATATCGAAGGCGCACCGCTCTCCAGCGAAGGGTTTACTGAACAACAGTGCTTTATCTTTGGCAATGAAGCGCGCGGCGTCCCCCATGAAGAACTGGCCAGGCTTGATGTTACCGCGTACTCCATCCCAGGCGCCGGCGTTCTTGAATCGCTCAATCTGGCCACGGCCGTCAACATGTGCGCGTACGAACTGAATCGCTAGCCTCTAAGCCACTTGCATTGTGTTCCTGCGCTTGCGCGCCCATGCCAGGCCTGCGAACCCAATAATCATAAGCGCCAAATTCCCCGGTTCATCAACCTTGAAAGAGGGCGGGTAGGTTTCGAAAAAGCCACCGGAGAACCCTACGTGGTGATCAAAGGACTGAACATGGATGCCACTGCTTTCAACGGACCAGTCAGGAAGTTGAAACAGGTAGCCAAAGTCGGTCATTGATGCGCTGTGGTTTTGGTCGACCGCAAAATATAACCCTCGCTCTGGAAAAACCTGACCTATTTTGCCCGCTCCAAAGCCGAACTGTTGCTGCAAATGCAGGGACGGATAGAAGAAAGTATCAAACTCCTCGATTGAAGGGTCCTCCGGCCACGAAGTTGGTGAGGCAAAATAGGAGCCCGCCCCGTAGTCATAGCCCTTAAGATCAACCACCAACTTTGAACCATCATCGAAAAGGCCGGTGTAGCTGGTAATAATCACCGCCTTTGAAAGCGGTGAGAATAATGCCAGCAGGAGCAAAGCAGAGATCAGGTGCGTGCGGCTTATAGGTTTCATTGTCTTGGCTCCTAAGTTACTGCTTTCCTGGTTAAAAACTCATTTTCTGATGGCAAAGCCTTCTTCATTCCTTTCTCAAGTCAGGAGTGAGAGCAGGTTTCAGGAGCATGTGAAGCGATATTTGAGCCAACTTTAAAGCCTGCTTTTAAACAGGCAGTTAAGGGGCTCTTCTTGTTTAGCGTGGTTCCAGGTGTAAAAAAAGCTGGCGCTTTTCGGGCTGTGGTGCTTTGAGTTAGGGAGATCGACCTAAAAGATTGGCTCCCCGGTTGCCTTAACTGCATAAAACAGGCAATCACTCTTCGCGATCACCGGGTTGGTGGTGATCATAAAGGTCCTGATGGCCTGGGCAGGGTAGATCTGCCCATCCTTCACCCGAAGCACTTTCTCCATGTTCTCGGTCCGGTTGTGGCCAATGGCGGTGAGGATGCCCAGGCCCCTTTTCCCAATCCATCCCAGCGGTTCGCCCGGAGAGATTACCCCGAAATTACGATGTTCGATGTCTGGCGGTAGTGTGATGTCGGCCCGGCCGGTCGGTTCCAGGCGGTATTCGATGGTGGCATCGGGTGCCAGTTCCACCCGTATGGGATTCCGCAGTACGGCGACGTCCCAATCCGCTTTTTCCAGTGATAGCACATCAGGCCGGGAGGCATAGCGAACGAGGCCATCGTAGGCCAGTTCGTGGGCATGATCGTCATGGGCGCCGCCACACTCGATGGTGATGGTGGGCACTTCCTGCTCGGAGTATTCCATCAGTGCCCCCAGGCGCAGGTCGGTCATGATCAGCCGGTCGGTGTAGAGCGAGGCCAGGGCCTGGTGGGCGGCGTCGTTGGTGATGGTCACGGCGAAGGCCGGGCCGGTGCCGGAGGTGTTGTGTACGTCCAGCACGCATTCGGGGTTGGCTTTGTGGAGTTCGGCCAGCATGGCTTCGGCAATTGCCCCTTCTTCGCCCTCAAACGGTTCCTTGAAGCATCGGTTGAGGTCACGCCCACCGGGCAATTGCCGCAGTGAAAAGGTGGGCGGAATCTTTGCCGGGTACACGCCGGCGATCAGGAACAGCATGTTGACTTCGGGTGTGTGCTGCTCCAGCAGCCAACGGTGCAGTGCAAACAGGCCGGAAGGCTCGTTGCCGTGCAGCAGCGTGGCCATGGCCCGGGTGCGGCTGGGGTCGCGGCCGGCAACCCTTACCACGGTGGGTTTTTGTAGGCGGTCCAGCCACTCCAGGGGCGAACGGCCCAGGGTCCGGGGTGAGGGGTTATCCAGGTAATCCAGAACATTCGGGTGGCTCATGGTGACAGCGTCCATTCATGCAGCGGAATGTTTTTCTTCTGGTTGGCCATGTACGCAGACAGCATACTCTGGAATGCCTCGTCCGTGCTCTGGGATTTGAAATACGATTCGGTGATGCGGCGCTGCCAGCGGGCACCGGTGATGGCGTTTTCAATCCGGCCTTCGATGATGCCCAGCAGGCGGTGAATTTCCGCCTCGACCACGGCGGTTTGTTGCAGCGCTTCCCGGGCACGGGGCAGTAGTGTCTTGGCCACGGTCAACAGAGGCACGGCCTGTAACTGGACCTGATCTTTGTGGGGCCAGATGACTTCGGCGCTGATGCCATATTTGGCGGCGCGGTAGAAATTATGCTCGGCGTAATGGAAGGGGAGTATTGAGGTCAGGTGGTCGATGTCATTGAGCACCGCCAACGCCGCCCCGATAATGAACAGCCCGTTGGCACACATGTCCACCGCCGTGGGGCCGGCGGGCATGGAGCGAATCTCGATGCGCAGGTGGCCACCCTCGGCGTGATCATAGATCGGCCGGTTCCAGGGCCAGGTGGTGCCGTTATGCAGGCGCAGTTCGGCCAGCTCCGGCACTTCGCCACAATCAATCACCGCCACGGGGTCTTCCTCCGACATCACGGGAATGATGGGCGGGTACAGCGAGGCCGAGGCGGCAAACAGTTCCCAGGCGTTGCGGACCCAGCCGTTCCCGTAATACACCCTTGAGGGGTGGCGCCAGGTTTTGTGGTTGGGAGACCGGCTGTCGATGGATTGTTTGAAAAGGGCAATCCGGGTTTCGTCCCACAGGTGGTGGCCAAACAGGCTGGGGGAATTGCTGGCCAGGGCCAACGCAATGGGCGTGACCAGTTGCACCGCGTTGAAATAGTCCGCAAAGCGGTGCGCCGGAACGCGCCAGTGCAGCTGGAACGAGGTATTGGCGCCCTCCATGGTGACATCGTCCGCTTCCAGATTGATCACATCCTTGCCGCCAATATGGATGCTGAATGGCTCACCCCGTTGTTTCAGTAGCGCATTGGATAGGGCATGGTAGCGGGGCTCATTGGTCATCACATGAGCGCCCACATCAGACCGTCGAAGTGTGGGCAGGATGCCAATCGGCACCAGTTCCCCACCCAGTGATGCGGCGTGCTGGTTGATTCGCCGGATGGCCGCGAGCATCTCCTGTTCGGTTCGTCCGAACGGATCGCCACTGAGGGAGTGGGGGCTGAGGTTGTATTCGAGGTTGAATCGGTTCAGCTCAACAGTCAGCTGCGGATCCTGAACGCTGGCGGCAATTTCGGTATTGATGGGGTGAGCGCGCAGGGCCTGGTTCACGATATAGAACTCGACCTCGGCGCCTATGGAACTCTCTCCCTCACCAAAGCTGGGCCGGTTCAGAAGGCGAGCGAGGGCGTTAAGATCCATGCGGACCTTGGCCGCAAACCTTTCAAAATCTTCCGCCGAGAATTCCGATTTGTTGATGGACAGTCCCATGGCAAGGCCGTCTTTATTGCCTACTTATCTTTGATATTAGTGGAGAATTTGTTCTGCACCAGTTAATTGTTGCGCGGTGCGCAATGCGCTAGAATTCTTGTTATGATTAAGTGATATCGTCACCCTCTTAATTATTAGGATTATCACTGATGACTATGCATAATCCGCCGCATCCGGGTGAGTTCATTAGGAAGGTTTACCTGGAGCCCTCCGGTATCAGTTCCCGTCAGCTTGCCTCCAGCCTTGGCGTTTCCCCCTCAACCTTATCCAGGTTGCTTAAAGGCACCAGCGGGATCAGCCCGGAAATGTCCCTCAGGCTGTCCAAGGTTCTTGGGCGTAGCCCCGAGAGCTGGCTTGCAATGCAGGATGGATATGATCTGTGGGTGGCCCGTAACACGGTCAACCTGGATGAACTTCGTCCTCTGGACTTTGGTGCAGCTTAAATGTCGTACACGAAACTGGAAATGCTCCACACTAGTAACAGGGCCTATGATCATGGTTTCACACTGATTGAGCTAGTCGTGGTTATTGCGATTCTCGGTATTCTGGCTGCCTTCGCGTTGCCAAGGTTTGCTGATTTAGGCTCAGGCGCTCGCATCGCAACGCTCGAAGCTTTGGAGGGTTCCGTGCGATCAGCGGTGGCTTCGGCAAACTCTCTAGCCATTATTGAAAACAAGACAGACTGTTCGATTGACCCCACGATTGAAATGGGAGGCAAGACAGTCACTTTACGCTGTGGTTTTCCTTGCCCCCACCCGAACGGTATCGGCAACGCGATTGATTCGAATGACAGCTATTCGTTTGTCGGTGGAAACTGCTCGGGGCAACTGGGTGCTATTGATGTTCGAATCAGTGATGCGCCGGATCCAGCCAATTGCAAGCTTCGCTACATTTCTGCCCGACAAGACAGGAAGCCTCGGGTCGTTTTGACGAAAAGTGGCTGCTGACTGCCCTGCCTTTTATTTCAATCAAAGGATTCCCAAAATGAAAAAGATCTTATTCACCGCATTAGCCGCTATTTTTATTACCGGATGCGCCACACAGTCCGCGCAAAAGGCCGCAATAACTTCGGACCAATTGAAAGGCCAGCAATGGGTGGTCGAAGACATCAACAACCAGGGCATCATCGACAATTCCCGCGTTACGCTGAACTTTGGCGATGAAGGCCGGGTGGCTGGCAGGGCGAGCTGTAACCGGTACTTTGCGGTTTATTCCGTTGATGGCGAGACATTGAATATTCAGCAGGCCGCCACCACTATGATGGCGTGCCCGGAGGCGTTGATGAATCAGGAGCGGCGCTTTCTGGATGCCCTGCAGGGAGTTCATTCGTTTGAGATCGATGCAACCGGTGCACTGGTTTTAACCGGCGAAAACAGCCGGATTCTGGCGCGCTGAGTCTCTTGAGTTAGACCACGCGTTTAAGCATTGGAGGATATGGCCATGGCAGATAACGACTCAGACAATTCGATTCCCGAGCGCGATCACCGCCGGTTTGCGGTGTCTGCCAACCGGAGCAGGGCCAGCCATCGGGTTCGGTATGTGGAGACCGGCGGTGCCTCGGTGGATAATGAGGAGTGCACGTTCTGCCAGGCGGTGCCGGGTCTGGATGATGAACCGGAGGGAGTCGAAAAGGTGGTAGCGCCCGGTGAAGAGACGAGCGAGGAACAGGCCAGCTCTGAGGCTACCGCCAATGAAGAGAAAGGCCGTCCTCGCTCCAAACCGTCTGGTGATAATGCCGCTCAAACAGACGACGCTGATTCTGGGCGCTGAGTACGTCTGTCCATTCAAACCGTATTTGCGTGCCCGGCAGTTGTTGCGCCAGCAGGCCACAATCCATTGAAGTGATCACCCCGGGCTTGGGGTAGCCGCCGATGGTCTGGCAGTCCGCCAGCAGAGCGATGGGTTGGCCGTCGCCCGGCACCTGTACCGCGCCCGGCACAATGCCTTCTGAGACGATCCCCGGAGGCGGGTCGGCCATCGGTGTTCCCGCAAGGCGATAGCCCATCCGGTCTGATTCATGCGATACTTTGTATTCGGTAGTGACGAGCCGCCGCAAATCGGCAGTCAGAAACTGGTTGTATTGATAGCCGGGAATAAGCCCGAGTACTGGCGGGCGTTCGAGCCACTGCCATGCCTGGGGCGGTGCTATACGGGGAGCCCCTAGCGATGTGTCGACGGAGCCGGCGGGCAGCTCATCTTCAGGCTGTAATGGCTCGCAACCCTCCAACCCTTCCCGAACCACCACCGAACGGCTGCCAAACCATTCCTTTGTCTCGAATCCGCCCCGGACGGCCAGGTAAATCAGACGATGATGCCGGGCGTGGCTAATGGCCAGTTCGTCACCCGGGGCCAGGTGCAGGCTTCGCCACATCTCGACGGCTTTTCCGTTAACAGTGACATCGGCCTGAGCGCCGGTGACCGATACCTCACAGGCGGATAAAGCCTCTGCTCGGAACCCACCTAAAACAATTTCCACGCAGGCGGAGTTACGGTCGTTATCCAGCAGCTTGTTGGCCCACGCAGCGCTGCGAAGGTCCAGCACGCCGCCCCGGGCCAGGCCGTGGTGGCGAATGCCTTTACGGCCCAGGTCCTGGATGGTGGCTTTTATGCCGGGGTTTATGACTCTTAATCCGTGTCTGATGGCTCCTGGCCCCTTCATAACTGCCCACCCTGCGCCAAATATTCTTCCCGGCTGATGCTGACAAACCGTACCCGGTCACCGGCTTTCAGCAGTGAAAGGTTGTCTTCATCAAACAGGACCGTGGGGCAGCGGCCGATCAGTTGCCAACCACCGGGGGAGGTTTTCGGGTAAACGGCGGTCTGCTGGTTGGCAATGCCGACACTGCCGGCGGGCACTTTGGTGCGGGGTGTGTCTTTGCGGGGGCAGGCAATGGTTGGGTCCACCTGGCCCATAAACCCGAAGCCGGGGGCAAAGCCAATGGCGTACACCTGGTAGGTGTCGGCGGTGTGCCGGTCGATCACCTGCTGGACGCTCAAGCCCTTTTGCTCGGCAATCCAGGCCAGGTCCGGGCCGGTTTCTTCACTGTAGTAGATCGGTAGTTCAATCAGTCTGCTTTCCGTTGTTTCGGACTTTATTCTGTCGGCTGACTGGGTTTCTGCCAATAGGGGGCGAAGCCGGGATTTGGCGTCCAGCACGTTGATAGTAATTGGGTCGTAGATGACCAGCAGGGTGGTGTAGGAAGGCACCAGATCCACCAGCCAGGGCAGTTCGAGGGCTTCAATGCGCTGGCACAGGTCGGCGATTTGCGCGGGCAGGGCACTGTCGATGGCATCACCGAAGCGGATCAGCAGCGCGTCTTCGTCAGCGGCTTCAATCATGACGCTGGATTGGCAAGAGCCTCGCGGATGGCGCGAATGGCATCCAGCGCCGCGTCGTTGTCGCCGTGTACGCACAGGCTGTCGGCGGGCAGTTCCAGCCAGTTGCCGGTGGCGCTGTAAACGCCGCCCTTGCGGGCAAAGGACAGGGCCTGTTTGACCACCAGTTTCGGGTCTTCGTGAACCGCACCGGCCTGCCGGCGGGAGACCAGCTGGCCTTCGTCGTCATAGGCGCGGTCGGCGAAGGCTTCCAGCAGCAGGGGCACGCCGATTTCGGTGGCAATGGCCTGGTGTTCCCGGTAGTTGTTGATTACCGGAATCATTAGTGGCAGCCCTTCACGGAAACAGCGTACTGAGTGGAGTACGGCTTTGAGCAGTTCCGGATCGCGCATCATGTCGTTGTTGAGGGCGCCGTGGGGCTTCACGTAGCTGATATGCAGACCTTCGCGTCGGCACATGCCTTCCAGGGCACCGAGCTGGTAGAGCATCAGCGCTTCGATTTCTTCGGGTGTGTGGTGAATCGAGCGCCGGCCAAAGCCCGGTAAATCGTGGTAGGAAGGATGGGCCCCCACTTCAACTCCGTGTTTGGCGGCCAGCGCCAGGGTCTGGCGGATCACCATGGGGTCGGCGGCGTGAAAGCCGCAGGCAACGTTGGCCATGTCGATCAGCGGCATCACGTGTTCATCCTGGCCCATTTGCCAGGCGCCGTAGCTTTCGCCCAGGTCGCAATTCAGTTTCATGGTTGCCTTTGCCCGTCAGATGTCCGTTCGGCCGGGGTAAGTCGCCTCTTTCTGCGCCTTGGCGCGCTCGGCGCGGGCGTTCAGGGTGTCCGCGTCGTTGTCGGGCTCTGCCCAGCCTTGCAGGTTATCTTCCACCAATTGCGCGAGGGCATCAATATGGCCCGGGGTGGCGTTGAGGCAGGGGATGTAGCCAAAGCCCTGGCCACCGGCTTCCATGAAGTATTCGCGGTTTTCCTCGTTGATTTCCTCGATGGTCTCCAGGCAGTCGGAGGAGAAGCCGGGGCAGAACACCTCAATGGATTTCACGCCCTTGCCCGGCAGGGCCTTCAGGGTCTCGTCGGTGTAGGGCTGCAGCCACTCTTCCCGGCCAAAGCGGGACTGGAAGGTAGTCATGTACTCGTCTTTGCCAAGGCCCAGGCGTTCGGCCAGCAGGCGCGAGGTCTTGTGGCACTCGCAGTGGTACGGGTCGCCCTTTTGCAGGTACTTCAGCGGTACACCGTGATACGAGAGGATCAGCTTGTCGTTACGGCCGTGCTTTTCCCAGTATTCCTCGATGTGTTTGGCCATGGCTTCGATGTAGGCCGGGTAATCGTGGTAATGGGAAACGAAACGGAAATCCGGCAGCCAGCGCCGGCGGGTGAAATCGGCGGAGATGGCGTCAAAGGTGGAGGCGGTGGTTGAGGCCGAATACTGCGGGTACAGGGGCAGCACCAGCAGCTTGCGCACGCCCTGTTGCTGCATTTCCTCAAGCACCCGGGAAATCGACGGGTTGCCGTAGCGCATAGCAAAACCGACGACCACGTTATTGCCGTAGCGCTTCTTGAGCACGTCCCGAATGCCTTCGGCCTGTTTCGCGGTGTGGGTCAGCAGCGGTGAACCCTCCGGCTGCCAGACACCGGCGTAGGCCTCGGCGCTCTTCTTCGGGCGGATGCGCAGGATAACGCCGTGCAGGATCAGCCACCAGATCGGGCGGGGGACTTCCACCACCCGGGGGTCCCACAGGAATTCAGCCAGATAACGCCGCAGGGCCGGGGTGGTGGGGGCGTCGGGTGTTCCCAGGTTGGTGATGAGAACGCCAATGCGCTCGGGCTGGTTGTGGCTGAAATCTTTAATTCCTGTGTACGGCATTATCGCGGTAGTCCGTTTTATGAGGTTAGTGCTTCTCGGCCTGCTGAATGATACGTGGTGCCAGCCCCCGGATGTCGTAACCGGCACGGTAAGCACGGGACACGACTTCTTCCAGGTCGAGCTCACGGGCGCTGCTCAGGGCCCAGAGTATGGTACAGCGGGTGCCGGATCGACAGAAGGCCATTACGGGCTTATCTGCGTCCTGGATCATCGGGGCGAAGCGGTCCACGTCCTCATCGGTCACGTTGCCGGATTCCACGGGCAGGTAGACGAACTTAAGCCCATTCTCGGCAGCGGCTTTTTCGATATCCGCCATGGCCGGCTGGCCGGGCTCTTCGTGGTCCGGGCGATTGGCTACGAGGGTTTTGAAGCCCAGGCGGGCAATTTCGGCCACGTCTTCCACCGCGATTTGCGGGGAGACCGAAATGGTGTCGTCAATTTTTCGGATATCCATCAGGCTTCTCCAGCTTTACGTGCAAAGAGTTCAAGGCGTTCAAAGAATTCAAACAGCAACATACCAGCAACCATCGACGCCACAAAGACAACGGCCTTCATTTCGCCAGCCCCGAGGGCCACGAGCGCAGGCCCCGGACAAAAACCGGCCAGTCCCCAACCCACGCCAAACATCATGCTGCCGATGACCACGCGTTTCTCAACATGGTTGTTGGTGGGCAGCTTCATGTTAAAGCCGAGGAAAGACAGCGTACGCTTGCGGGCGACGGCAAAGGCGATCAGCCCCACGATAATGGCGCCGGCCATGACGAAAGCGAGAGACGGGTCCCAGAGCCCGGCGATGTCCAGGAAGCCGAGTACTTTTTCAGGATTGGCCATGCCGGAAACAATCAGGCCCAGGCCGAAAATCAGACCGGCGAGCATGGAAGCGAAGGAATATTTCATGGCATCAGGCTCCCATCAGGTGACGAATGACAAATACGGTAACGAACCCCAGGGCCATGAAGCTCAAAGTGGCGACCAGGGAGCGCAGGGAAAGCCGGGAAAGGCCGCAAACACCGTGGCCGCTGGTGCAGCCTGAGGCATAACGGGTACCAATGCCCACTAACAGGCCGGCAACAACGAGCACCGGATAGCCCGCATTAACCTCAATCGGCGGCAGGCTGCTGGCTAATTGCCACGCCACGGGAGCACCAATGAGGCCGGCGAGGAAGGCAATGCGCCAGACAATGTCGTTGCGGGTGGGCGTAAGCAGTCCACCGAGAATGCCGCTAATGCCGGCAATACGGCCGTTAAGCAGCAGGAACAGGGCAGCGGCCAGGCCAATCAGCAGGCCGCCCGCCAATGCGGCGCCAGGGGTGAACTGGCTCCAGGCGATTTCAATCATTCAGTACTCCTGTGTACATCTGAATCATTAATGGAATAACGATATTCTAATCAGAGATAAAGGTGATTGAAACCGCCGTGATAGTGCTTACACGTCGATGCGCGCCCAGATCGGACAATGGTCGGATGGCCGCTCCATGCCCCGGATGTCGTAACTCACGCCGGCTTCTTGTGCTTTCGGGAGCAGTTCGTCGCTGGCCATGATCAAGTCAATGCGAAGGCCCCGTTTGGGATCGCGCTCGAAGCCCCGGCTGCGGTAATCGAACCAGCTGAAAGTGTTGGCTTCTTCCGGGTGCAGGTGGCGGAATACATCGGTAAACCCGCGCTGCTCCACTTGGGCCAGCCACTCCCGCTCTTCCGGCAGAAAGCTGCACTTGCCGGTGCGAAGCCAGCGTTTGGCGTTGTCGGCGCCGATGCCGATGTCCTGGTCGGTGGGGGAGATGTTCATGTCACCCATGACCACGATGCGACCGGACTGTTCTTTCAGCTCGTCCAGCCAGGCCATGAGATCGGCGTAGAATTTCTCTTTGGCGGGGAATTTCACCGGGTGGTCGCGGTTTTCGCCCTGGGGGAAGTAGCCGTTGATGACCGTCAGCGGCTGACCGTCGACGGTGAACTGGCCGGTGATGATCCGGCGTTGGGCTTCTTCGCCGTCGTTCGGATAGCCTTTCACCACCTTGTCCGGTGCCTGTTTGGAGAGCAGCGCCACACCGTAGTGGGTTTTCTGGCCATGGAAATGCACGTGGTAACCCAGCTCGCGGATGGCTTCCTCGGGAAACTGGTCGTCCGAGACTTTGGTTTCCTGGAGCCCGATAAAGTCCGGGTCGTACTGCTTGATCACCGCCTCCAGCTGGTGCAGGCGGGTGCGGATACTGTTGACGTTAAAAGACACGAACATCATGGCGGTGTGATCCTCCGGTTCAGTTTGGCGCGGAGTTTATCACACCCGCCTGTGTCTGCCGTGGGCTACTGAACCAGAGCACAGGCCGGGTACTGGGAGACGCTGTAGCGGATGTGGGCTGTGTAATTGGTGTCTTTATTGCGGCGGATATTGGTCAGGCCCAGGTAATCAGTCAGGGCGCCTTCGGAGTTGTAGCCGAGGACAATGGGGTCCACCAGTACCCGCAAAAGCATGCTGGTGGGCCGGAGTTTCACCACCAGGTGGGCATCCACCTCCCGATTGGTGGCCGGTTCGGCGACAAAGCCGTAGTACTCGCCGCGAGTGGGGCCCAGGAACCGGAAGTTCACGGAATCCCCGCCATTCAGAGCCCGCCATTCGCGGCGAATCAGGTGATCGAAACCCGAATCCACCACCAGCCGGTTGGCTTTGTCCACGGAGAACTGCTCCCGATCGCCAAACGGCGTGCGCCATTCAATCGCGACTCGATCCGGTCTCGGGTAGGTGATCGACATGTGTTCGTTGAAGTCCGGTTGGGAGAAGTCCACCAACGGGGTGAGAACCGATTCCGGGAAACTCAGGTGCTTTTCAGCAAAAGCGGCTTCGGTGCCAGGCTTCCGATACTCTGCCTGGTGATCCCGGGGGCGGAAAACGCCAGCCTGGCATTCTCCGGCGATGGTGTGATGCTCGGTGTAAAGCGTGTTGCCGTTTTCCCCGGTTGCCGTGCCTTCAAACGTAAAGGTTGTGGCGGATACTGGCGCAGTGATCAGCCATGTGGCCAAACCGCTCACCAGCCACGGTTTCATGCCGCCAACTCCGAATAGACGGTTTTCTGGATCAGCAACAGCAGCGGGAACAGAATCAGCCAGCCGACGGCCAGCGCAGCGATGGAGAGCATGGGGTCTGGCAGGGTGACAGCCCCCAGCTGGCTGGCGGACCAATAGGCGAAGGGCCCGGCAATCGGCGCTGCCACAAACGGCAACCACCGGATTTTGCCCACCCAATACAGGGAGTGGCACAGGGTGGTCATGAACAGGGCCCAGATGCCCACCAGCCAGGGCGGGGCGGCCAGGATTTCCTCGGTTTCGGCCAGGCCCAGTATCCCGGTACGGAACCAGAGGGTGTCCAGCAGGCTACCCAGCACCACGCCAACACCGATGAACTGCATTTCGACGTAACGCTTGTTGCTGATGAGCAGAAAATGCACAACCAGAACCACCGCAACCAGCGCCACCGACAGCCGGTTTGGAAACAGAACGCAAACAAACCATCCACTCTGGAATAGAAGGAAATTCAGTATGTTGCGGTGATGTTCTGAAGTGATCATAAGCTGATGATGTTCTCTCGTTTGTTGGCGGGTTTGGCCAGAAGCAGGTGTGCAACGCCAATGGCCCGCTCGCTGAAGCCGGCTTCGCAGTAAGCAAAGTAGAAATGCCACAGGCGCTGGAAGGTCTGGTCATAGCCCAGATGTTCCAGTTCCTGACGATGCACCGCGAAGCGTTCGTGCCAGTCGTGCAGGGTACGGGCGTAATGGAAGCCGAAATCCTCCGCCTGGGTCAATACCAGGTCAGAGCTTGTGCGCATGGCTTCCAGGATGGCACCAAACGAGGGAATGAAGCTGCCCGGGAAAATGTAGCGCTGAATAAAGTCCACGTTCTTCAGGGCCCGGGCGTAGCGCTGCTCGGGCATGTTGATGGCCTGCACCAGCGCCAAACCGTCTGGCTTGACCAACGCGCCAATCTGCTTGAGGTAGCTTTCCAGATACTCGGGGCCTACAGCTTCGATCATCTCGATGGAGACCAGTTTGTCGAACTGGCCCTGAAGGTCCCGGTAGTCGTCAAACAGCAGGGTAATGCGATCTTCCAGGCCTTCGGCGCGAACCCGTTTGCGGGCCAGGTTGAGCTGTTCCCGGGAAATGGTGGTGGTGGTCACGTGGCAGCCGTAGTGTTTGGCGGCATGGATGGCAAACCCGCCCCAGCCGGTGCCGATTTCAACCACACGGTCGCCCGGCTGCAGGTCCAGCTTGCGACAGATCACGTCGAGCTTGTGCACCGCCGCTTCGTCCAGGGTAGCGTCCTCGGAGGGGTAAATGGCCGAGGAGTACATCATGGTCGGGTCCAGGAACAGCTCGAACAACTCGTTGCCCAGGTCGTAATGGGCACTGATGTTCTTACGCGAGCCTTCCTTGGTGTTGCGGTTCAGCCAGTGCAGCGCTTTCAACGTGGGCTTGCTGAGCCAGGCGAACTTGTCTTCAAAAGCATTCAGGGTGTCCAGGTTGCGGCTGAAGAACCGGAGCAGGGCGGTCAGCTTCGGGGAGCTCCAGTCACCGGCCACATAAGCTTCAGCGGCGCCAACACCGCCACCGGTCACCAGGTCGCGCCAGGCGCCGTGGTTATGAATGACCATTTCGGCTTGCGGATACCGGGTGTCGGCATCGCCAAAGACCTGATCTTCGAACCCTTGCTCGCGCACCACCAGCTTGCCGTGGGCGAGGCTGGACAGCTGTTTCAGAACCAGCTGGCGGGCCATTCGGCTCACCAGCGGCAGGCGTTGTGTCGTGGCCTGGTTCTTGATTGATGTATTCAGGTTCTCCATGAGCTTACCCTTGCTTCAGACGCGGCATCTGCCTTGTTGTTCGTTGCCTTGCCTTGGTCCGTTTCCGTGACATCCAGCCCTTCGTCATCCACCCCGCGCCGATAGGTGTCGGCATTGGCTTCCAGCTTGTCCGGGTGGGTGTGGAAGGGCACGCCCTTGAGTTTGAGCTTCAGGGCGTTCCAGTAGATACCGGCGGTACCCTTGATGGTTTCCAGGGGAAACCGGACCAGGCTCTTGTGAAAGGTATTACGATCAAATGCCCGGCGACGGACCACCAAAGTGGCATCAAATTGTTTCTTTTCACCTTCGGTCACATTCATGTGAACGCGCAGGTCCGGGCCCCGGAAGCTGAACAGCCATTGGTAGTGCTGGTCCATGCCGTTAAAAGGCGAGACATGAAAGCGCTTGGAGAAGGCAAAACGTTCAGTCTGCCAGTCAGACGTGTTGCCGGGGCCGGGTTGCTCGCATTCCAGGCAGTACACGTGGCGCTGCTTCCAGGGCGTGTTGGTGATCTGGGCCAGGATGACCCTTGGCACATCTCCGTTCTCCGGATGCTGGCCAGCCTCGTAACACAGGTAGAAGCTCACGGGGTTGAAGATGTAGCCCAGGTAGCGGGGATGGGTGATCAGCTGGATCGGGCCGTCCGGTATCCAGCCGGTGGCCTTTTTTACACGCTGGCAGACGGCCTGGCGGAGGCAGGGAACGTCCGGGTCCAGGTAGTCTTCCCGGTACAGGCTGACCCAGTTGAAACGGCCGGAAGACAGGAATGGGCTGGTGCTGGCAATGTCTGTCCAGTCATTCAGGTCCAGGCACAGCATGCCGATGTTATATTGAAATTCGTGCTTTTTCGGCTGCTTACGACGATGTCTTATAGTGCCTTCGAGCCATTCCGTTGTCATTTCAAAGCTCCACGCCAAAGGCCCGGGTTACCCGCAGGGCACTCTGTACGCCGTCCTCATGGAATCCGTTGAACCAGTAGGCCCCGCAGAAGTGGGTGCGGTTGCGGTTGCCGATTTCATCATAGCGTTCCTGGGCGGCCACGGCATCCAGGGTGAACACCGGGTGGTCGTACTCGAAGCGCTTGATGATCTTCTCGGGCGCGATGTCGTGACTGCGGTTCAGGGTCACGCAGAAGGTTTCCGGCGCGTCGTGAAAGTTCTGTAGGATGTTCATGTTGTAACTGACCGAGACCGGCTCGCTGTTGCTGCCCGGAATCCGGTAGTTCCAGGCCGCCCAGGCCCGGCGGTTGGACGGCAGCACGCTAGCGTCGGTGTGCAGCACCACGTCGTTCTTCTGGTAGGCGATGGCGCCCAGGATTTCCCGTTCTTCCGGTGTGGCGTCGCTCAGCATGGCCAGGGCCTGGTCGCTGTGGCAGGCCAGGATCACTTGATCGAAATGGTATTTCTGTCGGTTGCTGGTCACCGTTACACCGTCGTTATCACGCTGGACGGAGGAAACCGGACTGTTCAGGTGGGTGCACTCGCCCAGGCGCTCCATCATGCGGTTTACATAGGTGGCCGAGCCGCCGGAAATCACCCGCCAGGTGGGGCGGTCGTCCACCGACAGCATGCCGTGGTTGTTGAAGAACTGCAGGAAGAAGTGAATCGGGAACTGTTCCAGCACGATTTCCGGCGCCGACCAGATGGCCGCGCCCATGGGCACGATGTAGTAGTTGCGGAAATAGCGGCTGTAGCCATGGCGGTCCAGGTATTCGCCCAGGGTCTGGCCGTCGGGAATGTTGTTGGCTGCAAGGTCCGCGCGGGTTTCCTGGTTGAACCGGAGGATCTCGCGGATCATCTTCAGGAAGCTCGGGTTGAACAGGTTTCGGCGCTGGGCAAACAGCGTGTTCAGGCTGGTGCCGTTGTATTGCAGGCCGGAGTTCTGGCAATCCACGCTGAAGCTCATGTCGCTTATTTCAGATGCCACGCCCAGCCGGTCCATGAGCTTGATGAACCCGGGATAAGTCCAGTCATTGAACACGATAAAACCGGTATTCACCGGCCAGGTGCGGCCGCCGGCCTCGACGTATTCGGTGTTGGTGTGGCCACCGGCGTAATCGCCGGCCTCAAACAGGGTGATGTCGTGCTTCTCGCTAAGCAGCCAGGCTGCCGTCAGGCCGGATACTCCGGCACCGATGACAGCAATTCGCTGACGTTCCTGGTTCATGTATCGCTTTTCCTTGGAGAATGGGTTCAAGTGTTGCTTTTACGTGCCATCTTGGCGGCGAGGCGGTCGATCAGGCGTTGAGGTAGGGCACTGAACAGCTTGAGCATCCAGATGAACTGCCAGGGGAAGGCAATTTCGGTTTTGCCCTGTTCCAGCCCGGTCCGAATCTGTCGTGCCGCGTCTTTGGCTTCCACGATGAACGGCATGGCGAAATCGTTGCGGTCGGTCAGGGGCGTCTTCACGAAGCCCGGCGACACCACCACCACCTCAATGCCTTCCGCTGCCAGATCCGCTCTCAGGGCGTGGGCAAAATAGCTCAGTGCCGCTTTCGAGGCACCATAGCCTTCTGCACGGCCAAACGGGAACCACCAGGCCGAGGAGCTGACAATTACCAGCGTGGCCGGTTTGCCTTTTGCTCGGGTGGCGCGAAGGGCCGGCAGCGCAATGTCCAGGCAGCGGGCCGTGCCCAGCACGTTGGTGGTCAGGTTGTTTTCAATCACGCGGCTGTCGTACTCGGCAATTTCCAGGTACTCGCAGGTGCCGGCGTTGAGAATGACCATGTCCAGATCGCCAAAATGATTCAGGCTGTCGGCAATGCCGGCCAGATCGTCCCTACTGGTGGTGTCGGCGGCGGCCGTGGCGATGCGTTGCGGGTAGTGTTCCGCGATGGCATCCAGCGCTTCCTGGCGCCGACCAGTGATGATCAGGTTGTGGTTGGCGCTAATCAATTCGTGCACCAGAGCCTCGCCGATGCCGGAGGAGGCGCCGGTCAGCCAGATGTTGGCGCGGTTACTCAGACGTTTGCTCATCCCGCGTGCTCCCGAATTCGGCGAATAAGACTGCCCAGAATCGGCAGGTTTTCATACAGCAATTGGCCGGCGTCGAAATAATCCCGGTGGTAACACACCCGGCCATCGCGAATCTCAAGATGGCTGATGCCGTCCACCTGCACCAGTTCGCCCTTGCGCAGGCGCTTGTGGCGCAGCTCCATAACCCACGGAATGGTGCAGTGGCCCTGCTGGACCACCGGCTCGCCAAAGCGGAACCTGCAGCTGATGACATTGCTGTAGGCGCCGGCAAAATATTTGGTGAGGGCATCCAGGCCTTCCACCCGGCTGAACGGGTCCTGGAACCGGATGTCTTCGCTGTAGACCTCCTGCAAGCGTTGCAGGTTGCCTTTGTCCAGTTCGTTGAACAGCTGGCAGAAGCGGTCCAGAACCATGGGGACCGTGGCGTTACGTGAGCCGACTTCTACAGATGAGGCGGTGGAAGTCATGAGCGTTTCCTCTTCTGATTGTCGAGTTGGCGGGTTTCTTCCAGGATCTGCTCGGGAATCGGGTTCAGATCCCAGACGATGCCGAGCTTGGACAGCAGCCACAGGCCATAGTAGGTGATATCAATCTCGTACCACCGGAAGCCCTGGCGAACGGAACGGGGCCAGCGATGATGGTTGTTGTGCCAGCCTTCTCCCAGGGTCAGCAGGGCCAGCCAGAAATTGTTGCGGCTGTCGTCTTCGGTGTCGAACCGGCGCTTACCCCAGACGTGCAACAGGGAATTGATGGAGACGGTGGCGTGGAACAGGGCCACGGTGGAGATGATGAAGCCCCAGACCAGCAACTGGGGGCCATTGGTGTTGAGCCCGGGTGCCCATGCGGCCAAAGCTTCACCCAGGAAGTAAATCAGTACTGCAAAGGCGGTTGGTACGAGTGAGTCGAAGCGGTTGATGAAGCGCAGCTCCGGGAATTTGAGCCAATCGCCAACCCGCTTTTTGTTCATGGCAAAACCGGCATCGCAGGTAAACCAGCCCGCGTGAGCCCACCAGAAGCCACCGTGATGGGGCGAATGCAGGTCTTCGGGCTGATCGGAATACTGGTGATGATGGCGATGATGGGCCGCCCACCACAGCGGGCCGCGTTGGGCGGCGCTGGCGCCAAGTACCGCGAAGATAAATTGTGCGGTGCGGCTGGTCTTGAAGGTTTTGTGAGAGAAGTAACGGTGGTAAAACCCGGTGATGGCGAACATGCGGATCAGGAAGAAGGCAATGGCGAACCCGATCGCAAAGGTGCTGACGCCGGTGAAAAAGGCCAGTAGACAGGCCAGGTGCAGCCCCACAAAAGGCAGCACGCGCAAAAGGTTAAACGTCCGGGAACTGGAGTCCAGGTGATCTGATCCCGCTTCGGAATCGAACCATCTCAGAATGTTTGTCAGCCAGTTATTCACGTGGGTCATAAATCATCATGCCAAAAGTTACATCAGACAATGCATCTATACGCCGGGTGGCGGTGATTGGTTCAGGGCTTGCCGGGCTTGTTTCAGCGATTTTGCTGAAAGAGCAAGGGCACCAGGTGGCGGTGTTTGAGAAGAGTCGCGGGCCTGGCGGGCGATTGTCCTCAAAACGTGTGGGCGATACGGGCTCGGTCGATATCGGGGCTCAATATTTCACCATCCGGGACCCGGCATTCCATGCCTTCCTGCAAACCTGGGCCGGTAACGATACGTTCTCCGAATGGCCGGGACGTTTTGGTTTCCAGCATCCGCAAGGGGGTTGGCAGCCGTTTCCGGATGAGGCCCGGTATGTTGGCACACCGAGGATGACGGCTGTTTCCCGGGCGTTGTCGAAGCACGTGGATCTGGCGGCACAAGTGCGTATCGCCAGGCTGATCCGCGAGGATGGCCACTGGCAACTGTTGTGTACGGAAGACCGGGACCAGGGCCGGTTCGATCAGGTTATTATTACTGCACCGCCGGCCCAGGCCCAGCAGATTCTGGATGACAGTGGGCTCGCCCCGATGGTGGACAAGGTTTCGGATTCCGCAGGCCTCATGCTCCCGTGCTGGGCGGTCGCCGCCAGGCTGGATGACGCCGTTCCGTTGGCTTACGAAGGCTTCCGCCCGGACAGCGATACCCTTTACTGGGTCGCCAATAACGCCTCGAAACCTGGCCGTGAGCCGGGCGGCGGCTGGTGGGTGCTGCACGCCACCCCGGAATGGACCAATCACCATTTGGAGACCGACCCGGACCTGATCGCCGAACGTTTGATCGGCGCGTTTCGTGATATTACCGGTTACGCCGGTGATGTGAGCGAGCAGATTGCCCACCGATGGCTCTATGCCCGCTCCACCGACGGTGCCTGCCCCGGTTATCTGTGGGACAGCAGCGAAGGCTTGGGGCTGGCCGGCGACTGGCTTGCCGGTGGCCGCGTGGAGGGCGCCTGGGAGAGCGCGGCCAGATTGGTGGCCGCGATGAAGGACGACTAATCCCTATTCGGTCATGTCTGGGGGCGTGCCATTGGCGACTTCGGGGCGCTGGTAGAAGTGGGTGATGGTGCCGTCGCCGAATTTGGAGAAAAACGCACTCACGTCGGTGATTTTCTTCAGTGAGCGCTCCCGGCTGATCGGGTCCCGCAACAACACCTTGATGCCGTCGAAGTTGTCCTGGATGTTGGAGAAGCGGGCTCGCATGGAGCAGGTCACCACATCCTCGGCGGGAATGTTCAGTTCGCCGCCCAGCCATTCGCTGTGGGTCTGGATGCCGGTTTTGTCCAGATTCTCGCGGGTGTCCAGGTGTTTCAGCTTCACCCGATTGACGATGCTGAAGGAATAACTCTTGGGCTGGCGCCGGGCCACCTTGCGGAAAGCCTCCCAGAAGAAGTTGTCGGTCAGTTCGGCAAAGTAGCGCATGTCGCTCAGGCAGGTATCGATCCACTCAAAATTCTCGGGGTCTTCCAGCACCTCGTTGATGGCTTCACGCAGCAGCCAGTCAAAGCCCAGGGCGGTCTTGTGAGCGTAGACCTTGCGGTACATCTGGTAGCGGCTGTAGACGAAATCCTCCAACGCCCCCAGGCCCTTTTCGGTGATTGCCAGCCCCATCCAGGGTTCGGACACTTCCCAGCCAAAGCGAAGGTTGCTCAGCAGGTGATCCAGGTTGAAGCCGCCAATGGTCACCGAACTGTGGAAGCCGTCACGCAGCATATAATCCGCGCGGTCGGCGTCGATTTCGCCGGAAACGATGGAAGCCAGTAGATCCATTACCAGTTGCGGCACGTCGCGGGAGGCAATGCTGCCGGCCACGGCGTCATCCCCGGCCACAAACTTCCAGAAGGTTTCGGCGTGGCGACAGAAGGCTTCGCTGGGCTGCACCTCGGTGGTTTCCATAATGCCGATCACATCGATGGCATTCAGGCCGGCGCTATCAAGGTCTATGGCTGAAAGCACATCGTGGGCAACACGCACCGAATAATGCTCGTGTTCCAGCTCCGCCGGCTCTTCGGGAAAATACTGGTGATAATCCACCCCATGCCAGAGATCCCGGAAGCGTTGGGGCCGCGACATCAGGTCCCGGATGCGTTTGGCCTGGGTGAACTGGTGCGAAAAGCTGGAGTGGCCGCTGTCGTGGAGCAGGCAGGCCAGGCGAATGGTCTTGGCCAGATAGTCGATGGCATCCAGCTGGCTCAGACCCAAATCCGTGCGCTCGCTGAGTTGCCGCTCCCGCAGGTAGGCATCAATCATGGAGCGGAACATGCGGGTGCCCACGTGCATCACCCCGATGCTGTGCAGGAACCGCGAGTGGGTGGCGCCGGGGAAGACCAGGCTCAGGATGTCGTTCTGGCAGATGTTGCGCAGCCGCTGGAACAGAGGGTGATCAATCACCTGGATTTCGTGCCGGTACAGCGGAATGCCGCCGTGCACCGGGTCCATGATCAGTTTGTCGTAAGCACCAAGCAGGTCGTTTACGGCACGTCGCATCGTCACAATACTCCCGAATTGATCTCACCGGCTTGTTATATCACAGAGGCATGCCAGAATATGCGATATACAAAGAATTTTCGTTTATCGCTGGCAGGTTAGGGTAACCAACATGACATCGCGCACCGAGCGCATTTTGATTATCGATGCCGACGAGCAGGCCAGAGAAGACCTGTCCCGGTATCTCGAATCCAAAGGGTTCTACGTCACCGGGCGCGCAAAGCTGACCGAGGCCCTGACCCTGTCAGACGACGAATTGCCGGATGTCATCTTCGCCGACCTCCCGCCCGAGACCATCCAGAAGGTATCGGAAGAGCTGGAAGCGGACGGCCATTTCGTGCCCCTGGTCGCCTGCACCGCGAGTGAATCCAGCCGGGATATTGTTGACGCCATGCGGGCCGGTGCAACTGATGTCATCCTCAAGCCCTGCCAGGATGATGTCAGCGCCCTGGATAATGTGATCGAAAAGCTGTTTGACCGGCTGCGCATCAACCGCTTGAACCAGCTTTACCGCAAAGAACTTGAAGACGCCAACCGCGAGCTTCGGGCCGGTATTTCAGAACTCCGCGCCGACCAGAATGCCGGGCGCAAGGTGCAGATGAAAATGCTGCCGGACAGAGAGCTGAATATCTCTGGCCTGCAGGTTGATCACATGATTAAGCCTTCTCTCTATCTGAGTGGTGATTTTCTCGATTACTTCAAGCTCAGCGATGACAAGGTGCTGGTCTATATTGCGGATGTTTCCGGCCATGGCGCCAGTTCCGCGTTTGTGACGGTTTTACTGAAAAACCTGACCAACCGGCTGCAACGCAACCTGCGGCGCCAATCCAGTTCTGAAATCCTGCATCCGGATCTCTTTCTTGAGCGCATTAATGCCGAACTCCTCGACACCGGCCTGGGTAAGCATGTAACGGTGTTCGTGGGGATTATCACCATTTCTGAACGCACCCTTGATTACGCCGTTGGCGCGCACTTTCCCATGCCTATCATCTCGTTTGAGGATGGTGAAACCCGGTTTTTGGAAGGCAACGGCCTTCCCGTGGGTATTTTTGAAAAACCGGAATGGGAGGTTTATCGTATTAAATTAGACAAGCCGTTCCACTTGATATTGTTTTCCGATGGGATTCTGGAAGTACTGACGCAAAAGTCCCTGGATGAAAAGGAGAAAACTCTACTTGAACTCGTTTCAGGAGGTAGTCACACTATCGCATCGCTGAGCGAGGCCCTGGGTCTGGACCAGATCTCGGAGCTTCCGGACGATATCGCGTTAGTATCGGTAACCGACACTTTTTAGCCTGTGTCGGGTAACACGTCCTTCTACTGAGTGGCAGTGTAAAAATGGCTGGTTATAAAATCCTGCAGGCAGATCAGCAGGGAATATACGTCTTAAAGTTTATAGGCGAAATCCGGTTGAACCTGTGTTCGACGCTGGATAACCTGGCCGAGTCGATCACTCGCGATCCCGAATTCAAAACGGTAGTGGTCGACCTGACCGAAACGGATATCATAGACAGCACCACCCTGGGGCTGTTGGCAAAGATTGCCCTGGCCGCACAGAAACAAAGCCAATTCCTCCCAACCCTGATTTCCACCAATCCCGACATCACTCGCATTGTGACCTCCATGGGTTTCGACAAGATTTTTATCATTGTCCGTGAGCCCGCGTCGCGAATTGAAGAGCTGGAAGAAATTCCGGTACTCAAAGCCAGCGAGCAGCAGGTCCGGGACAAGGTGCTGGATGCCCATAAAATTCTGATGGGCATGAACAGCAAAAACCGGGAGGAGTTCAAAAGCCTGGTGCGAGCACTTGAGTGTGAAGAAGCCGGCTGATACCCGGATACCATCACCCCGAGCCGCCCAAAAGCAGAAAGCGAAATTTCTATGCCCGACAATGCAACGCCCAACGATGCCGGGGCGATTTCCAAGGATGTAGCCGTTCTTGGCGGTGGCAGTTTTGGTACTGCCATGGCCAAGGTGCTTGGTGAAAACGGCCATCGTGTTCACTTCTGGATGCGTGATCCAGCCCAGGCGGAGCAGGTCCGGAAAACCGGCATCAACAAACGCTATATGCCCGATGTTGTCCTGGAAGGCGACATCCATCCCACCACGGACCTGGCCGATACCCTGAAAAAATCGGACGTGGTGTTCGTGGCGGTTCCCGCCAAAGCCTTTCGTGCCCTGATCAGTGAGCATCGTGACGAATTTCACGACGGCCAGGTAGTTGTCAGCCTGACAAAAGGCATTGAACAACAGGGCTTTAAGCTGATGAGCGAGATTCTCCTTGAAGAGATTCCGCGTTGCCGTTCCGGTGTGCTCAGTGGCCCGAACCTGGCCGCAGAAATCGTTAACCGGGAACTCACCGCTACCGTCATTGCCGCTAAGGACCCGGAAGTCCGTCACATCGTCCAGGAGTTGCTTGGCTGCGAGTACTTCCGCGTATACGCCAATGTGGATGTCTACGGTGTTGAGCTGGCGGGCGCCCTTAAGAACATCTACGCCATCGTCGCCGGCCTGGGGACCGCACTGAACATGGGCGAGAACGCCCGCGCCATGCTGATTACCCGTGGGCTGGCGGAAATGAGCCGGTTTGCCGTAAGCCTTGGGGCCAACCCGATGACGTTCATGGGGCTGGCGGGCGTGGGTGACCTTATCGCCACCTGCACCTCCAATAAGAGCCGGAATTACCGCGTGGGTTACGCCATTGGCAAAGGTCGCCAGCTGGATGAAATTGTTGAAGAGCTGGGGCAGGTCGCCGAGGGTATCTATACCCTGAAACTGGTTCGGGAAAAGTCCGAATCCATTGGCATTTACATGCCACTGGTCCGTGGTCTGTATGAAATTATCTACGAAGGCGCTTCCATCAACGCCGTCATCAACAGCCTGATGATGGCCGCACAGAATTCTGATGTGGAGTTCATTCTTCCACGCACCATCAGCCAGTAACCGGCGAACGGTGCCCGGGCAGGGGAGAGCGTGATGCACCTGATCATCATGCGGCACGGTGAAGCCGGCTGGCACACCATCGACCAGCAGCGTGAGTTGACTGAAATGGGGCGCCGGGATGTCGCCGCCGTGGCCGCTCAGATTGCGGAATCTGAGTTTCGGCCCAAAGAAATCTGGTGCAGCCCGTATGCTCGAGCCCGCCAGACCGCAGCTATCATTGCTGAAGTGCTGAACTGCCCGGTTGACGAAAAGTATTTCATTACCCCCGACGATGACCCTGGCCAGTGCCTGGATACGCTGCTGGATCTGGATACCCACACCACACCTTTGATGCTGGTCTCACACATGCCTTTTGTCGGAGCATTGTCTACGTTGTTGGTAGATGGCCATCGTCGAGGCATTCCGTTCATGACCTCCCAAGCCGTGCTGTTGGACATGCCGGTGGTGGGGCCTGGCTGTGCGGACCTTAAAACCCAGTTTCTACCCTGAGTAATTTGCCATGGAACCGGATCACATCGTAAAAAGCGTCGGAAATCACTCAAAGGAGCAATGCGCTTCGTCCCTGGACAAGTGGCAGCCGGAACTGACAGGCGACATGGACCTGGTGATTACCCGCGATGGCAAGTGGGTCTATGAAGGGCACCCGATTCCCCGTGAATCAGCGACCCGGCTGTTTTCCACCATCCTGAGAAAAGAAGAGGATGGTGAATTCTATCTGGTGACACCGGTGGAGAAATGGCGCATTCAGGTGGAAGACACGCCGCTGCTGGCGCACTCGCTTACGGTTCGTGAAGAAGGGCAGGAACAGGTGTTGTCGGTCACAACGAACATGGGTGATGTTATTGATATCAGTGATGAGCACCCCCTGATCGTTGGCCAGTATCCCGACAGCGACGAACCCCGGCCCGTGGTGATGGTGCGCAAGGGCGTTGAAGCACGGCTGGTGAGCAATGCGTTCTATGAATTGGTGAAACTGGCGGAAGACCGTGAAGTCGATGGCGAAACCTGGCACGGGGTCCAGAGCCGGGGAAAATTCTGGAAAATTGGCCAGCACGGTTGAAAAGCCAAAATCAGCCTCTATAAATAAGGTAGAAAACGCAGTCTTTCACTTGTTAGACTGTGTCTTCACGCTTGTTATCGAGCCTGGCTCTTAACGAGGCAGGTGGTCGTTAGTCCCTCTGTGCAGTCTGGCTGTTCACGATCACTTTCGATCGCCCTTTTTACTCAAAATACACAGTCATTGCGACACGCAAGGAGATCACATGGCCCAACCTCGTGTTGTCACCATCCATTACACGCTCACTAACGACCAGGGAGAAGAACTGGATTCCTCCCGCGTAGAAGGCCGTGAGCCGCTGTCTTACCTGGAAGGTGCACAAAACATTATCGGTGGACTGGAAAACGCCCTGAACGAAAAGAACGCTGGCGATCAGGTAAAAGTATCTGTAGAGCCGGGTGAAGGCTACGGCGAAGTTAACGAAGAACTGATCCAGCCGGTACCGCGTTCTGCGTTCGAAGGCGTAGACACCATCGAGCCGGGCATGCAGTTCCAGGCTCAGACTCCGGGCGGCCCCCAGATCGTGCGTGTGGTAGAAGTTGGCGACGAAACCGTTACCATCGATGCCAACCACCCGCTGGCTGGTGAGACTCTGCACTTCGACGTAGAAGTAGTAGAAGCCCGCGAAGCAACTGACGAAGAGAAAGAGCACGGTCACGCGCACTGATCGCTTCGTAAGGTTGTACGAAAAACGGCGCTTACGAGCGCCGTTTTTTTATGCCCGGATCTTTCAGACGAGCATAAAAAAGGCCGGGAATCCCGGCCTTCTTCGTTCCTGCATTACATGTTCGGGTAATTCGGCCCGCCACCGCCTTCCGGCGTTACCCAGGTAATGTTCTGGGCCGGGTCCTTGATGTCGCAGGTTTTGCAGTGCACGCAGTTCTGGGCATTGATCTGGAACTTCTTGCCACTGCCATCATCTGCTTCCACCACCTCGTACACGCCGGCCGGGCAGTAGCGCTGCGCAGGCTCGTCGTACTTCGGCAGGTTTTCCTTGATCGGAATATCCGGGTCGGTCAGCTTCAGGTGAACCGGCTGATCTTCCTCGTGGTTGGTGTTGGAAATGAACACCGACGACAGGCGATCAAAGGTCAACACGTTGTCCGGCTTCGGATAGTCGATCTTCTTGCACTGGGACGCCGGCTTCAGCGTTGCATAGTCCGGCGTGGTGTCGTGGAAGGTCATCGGCAGGCTGCCGCGCAGGATGTTCTGCTCGAAGAACGCAATCGCGCCGCCCACCATGTTGCCGAACTTGTGCATGGCCGGGCCGAAGTTGCGCTCTGCGTATAGCTCCTTGAACAGCCAGCTGTTTTCGAACCGCTGGGCGAAACTGGTCAGCTCTTCGCCTTCCTTGCCAGCCTTCAGCGCTTCAAACACTTCTTCCGCGCCCAGCATCCCGGACTTCATGGCGGTGTGGGAGCCCTTGATCTTGGAGCTGTTCAGGGTGCCGGCGTCACAGCCCAGCAGCAGGCCGCCCGGGAAGCTCATCTTCGGCAGGGCGTTGTAGCCGCCCTTGGTAATGGCACGGGCGCCGTAAGCCACGCGCTTGCCGCCTTCCAGATGTTTCTTGATTTCCGGATGGTGCTTGAGGCGCTGGAACTCCTCGAACGGGCTCACGTACGGGTTGGAGTAGGACAGATCAGTAATGAGGCCTACGTATACCTGGCCATTCTCCAGGTGGTATAGGAAAGAACCACCGGTGGAGCCGGATTCGTTCAGCGGCCAACCTGTGGTGTGTACCACCAGGCCCGGCTCGTGTTTCTCCGGGTCGATGTCCCAGAGTTCCTTGATGCCCAGGCCGTAATGCTGCGGGTCTTTGCCTTCGTCCAGCTTGAATTCGCTGATCAGTTCTTTACCCAGGTGGCCCCGGCAGCCCTCGGTGAACAGGGTGTACTTGGCGCGCAGTTCCATGCCGGGCATGAAGCTGTCTTTTTCGGAACCGTCACGGGCCACGCCCATGTCGCCGGTGACAATGCCTTTTACCTGACCATCTTCGATAATGGTTTCCGCAGCCGGGAAGCCCGGGTAAACCTCAACACCCAGCTCTTCGGCCTGTTCGGCCAGCCAGCGGCACAGGTTACCCAGGCTGATGATGTAGTTGCCGTGGTTGTGCATGTTCTTGGGCACAAGGGCGTTCGGGAGCTTGGTGGCGTTTTCTTGACCCTTGAACAGGAAAATGTCGTCGCGAGTGACGGGGGTGTTCAGCGGGGCACCTTTCTCTTTCCAGTCCGGGAAGAGTTCGTTCAGGGCAGTGGGTTCAAATACGGTGCCCGCCAGGATGTGCGCGCCGATTTCAGAACCTTTTTCCACTACGCATACGGTCAGTTCCTGTTCGGCTTCCTGCGCCAACTGCATTACGCGGCAGGCTGCAGACAGGCCCGCCGGGCCGCCGCCGACGATCAGAACATCAAACTCCATCGATTCGCGTTCCACGTTGGTCTCCTCAAACAGCTTTTTATGGACTTTGGCGAAAGCATAAACGCAATTTGGCAATCAAACAAACGTTTGTTTGAATTCTGCGGTTACCTTTGGCAATATCTTGATAACACCGAAACAGGTGCGTTTTGAGTCGATTTTTAGTATCGTCTCATTACGAGGTCGGGTCAACCTGGCTTACTCATAAACTCATCGTGGAAGAACGAGGAATCTATGAAGGTTCTGGTCGCTGTAAAACGAGTTATCGACTACAACGTGAAGGTGCGCGTCAAGCCGGACAACACCGGTGTTGACCTCGCCAACGTCAAAATGGCAATGAACCCTTTCTGTGAAATCGCAGTTGAAGAAGCGGTTCGTCTTAAAGAGAAGGGCATTGCCACAGAAATCGTCGTGGCCACCATTGGCCCGAAGGCTTCCCAGGAGCAGCTGCGTACCGCTCTGGCACTGGGTGCCGACCGCGGCATTCACATCGAGACTGACGAAGAGGTGCAGTCCCTCGAAGCCGCCAAACTGCTCAAGGGCGTTGTCGAGAAAGAAGAGCCAAAGCTGGTGATTCTGGGCAAACAGTCCATCGACACCGACAACAACCAGACCGGCCAGATGCTGGCTGCGCTGACTGGCATGGGCCAGGGCACTTTCGCTTCCGAAGTGGTTGTTGAAGGCGAGAAAGTGAACGTAACCCGTGAAGTCGACGGCGGCCTGGTAACCGTTGGCCTGAACCTGCCGGCAGTGATCACCACTGACCTGCGTCTGAACGAGCCTCGCTACGCGTCTCTGCCGAACATCATGAAGGCCAAGAAGAAGCCGATTGATTCCATGACTCCGGCAGATCTTGGCGTTGACGTTGCCCCGCGCCTGTCCACCGTGAAAGTTGAAGCCCCGGCATCACGCCAGGCGGGCGTCAAGGTGGCCGATGTGGCAGAGCTGGTGGACAAACTGAAAAACGAAGCGAAGGTGATCTAAATGAGCATCCTGGTAATTGCTGAACACGACAACAGCAGCCTGAAGCAGGCGACCCTGAACGTTGTAGCGGCTGCCAAGGCCATCGGTGGCGACATCGACGTGCTGGTTGCCGGTGAAAACGTAGGCGCCGTTGCTGAAGCCGCTGCCAAGGCCGAAGGCGTGAACAAGGTACTGGTTGCTGATAACGCTGCTTACAGCCACTTCCTGGCGGAAAACCTGGGTGATCTGGTTGCCGAAGTAGGCAAGGGCTACAGCCACATCCTGGCCGCAGCCGGCACCACCGGTAAAGACTTCATGCCGCGCGTTGCTGCGCTGCTGGACGTTGCCCAGGTGTCTGACATTGTCCGCGTTGAGTCCGAGGACACTTTCGTTCGCCCGATCTACGCTGGTAACGCCATCGCTACCGTGCAGTCCAGCGACGCCATCAAGGTGATCACTGTTCGTCCGACTGCGTTTGATCCGGTGGCTGCCGAAGGTGGCGCCGCTTCTGTTGAGCAGCTGGACGTGGTGAAAGACGCTGGCCTGTCTGCTTTCGTCAGCGAAGAGAAAGCCGAATCCGACCGTCCGGACCTGTCCTCCGCTGGTGTGGTGATTTCCGGTGGCCGTGGCATGCAGAACGGCGAAAACTTCAAGATGCTGGAGCGCATTGCTGATCACCTGGGCGCTGCCGTGGGTGCATCCCGCGCGGCTGTTGATGCCGGCTTCGTACCCAACGACATGCAGGTTGGCCAGACCGGTAAGATCGTTGCTCCGCAGCTGTACATCGCCGTGGGCATCTCCGGTGCCATCCAGCACCTGGCGGGTATGTCTGACTCCAAAGTGATCGTTGCGATCAACAAGGACGAGGAAGCCCCGATCTTCCAGGTGGCCGATTACGGCCTGGTCGCGGACCTGTTCGAAGCGGTTCCGCAGCTGGAGGAAGAACTTAAGAAGGCGGTATAACCTTCTGAAAGTTCGATAAAAAGGCACCTTCGGGTGCCTTTTTTGTTGGCAACAGAAAGTGTCAGCAACAATACTGAACAATAAATAAGGGGCACGTTCTATGAGTAGGCACGCTGATCGTCCGTACGATCTGGTGGTCTTTGGGGCCACCAGTTTCGTGGGCAAGATCCTCACGCGTTATTTGATGGAAACCTGCCGTGGCGACAGTTCCGTGAGCTGGGCCATTGCCGGGCGCTCCAAGCAAAAACTCGAGGCCCTGAAGGCAGAGCTTGGAGACGAGTCACTGCCGGTGATCGAGGCCGACGTCTCCCATGATGATTCCCTGGAGGCACTGTGTGAGCAGACCCGGGTGGTGATCTCCACCGTGGGCCCTTACGCACTTTATGGCGAACCGTTGATCCAGGCCTGCGTGGAAAGCGGCACCGATTACTGTGACCTGGCCGGGGAAGTGCAATGGATCCGCCGCATGATCTCCCGTTATGAGGTTGAGGCGAAAAAATCCGGGGCCCGAATCGTGCACTGCTGCGGCTTCGATTCCATTCCCTCCGACATGGGCGTGTGGTTCCTGCAGAACCAGGCCCAGAAAGTATTTGGCGAGCCCTGCCAGCACGTGCGCATGCGGGTGAAAGCCGCCAAGGGCGGTTTGTCTGGTGGCACCTTTGCCTCAATGATCAACCTGGCGAAGGAAGCGGCGGCCGATCCTGCCTTGCGCAAGGAGATGGCCAACCCGTTTTCCCTGTGTCCTGAAGGGCACCGGTCGGAAGCGCGCCAACCGTCCCTTAAATCCGCTGAATTCGACCGGGATTTCCAGGCCTGGCTCGCGCCCTTTGTGATGGGAGCCATCAATACCCGCGTAGTGCACCGGTCCAACGCGTTACAGGAAGCGCGGTATGGCCAGGAATTCACCTACGACGAAGCCATCATGACCGGTCGGGGTTTTAAGGGACGGCTTATGGCTTATGGCATGGCCGCTGGCCTCGGTCTGTTTTTCACCGCCGCAGCCTTCAAACCCACCCGTTGGGTGGTCGAGAAGCTGGTGCCCGCCCCTGGCGAAGGCCCCAGCCCGGAAGAACAGGAAAACGGTTTTTACGACATTCGCTTCATTGGCCGAACGTCGGACAACAAGGCAGTGATCACCAAAGTGACCGGTGATCGTGACCCCGGCTACGGCTCCACCAGCAAAATGCTGGGGCAATCCGGACTGTGTCTGGCCTTTGATCTGCCCGATGACGCGGAAGGCGGTTTCTGGACGCCCGCTTCCCTGCTGGGAGACAAACTGTTCAAACGGTTAACAGAACACGCCGGCCTGCGTTTTGAGAAGTTGGAAACCCGTTAAATCCAGTATGTTTGCCGGTTAAAGCTGGATCACGCGGTCGGTGGCCAAAAGGGCTTCCGGCCCGTGGCCCAGACAAACCACCGTGCGGTCTTCCAGGTAATGCTCAATTTGCGGGGCAATACGATTCCGGGTATCGGCGTCCACGCCGGTAAAGGGCTCATCCAGAACCACCAACGGTGCTTCGTTCAGCAGCGCACGGGCCAACACCAGCCTGCGGGCTTCGCCACCGGATAACCGGTTCCCAGCGCTGCCCAGCCAGGTGTCCAGGCCGTCGGTTTCATTCGCAAACCGGCCGGCCAACTCCACCATTTCCAGAATCCGCCAGAGTTGGGCGTCGGTGGCGCCAGGGTTGCCCAGCAGCAGGTTGGCTTTCACGGTGTCATCAAACACGGTAGTGGTCTGGGTCAGATAGGCACAGGGCAGGGTGGCGATGGTACCGGCCAAAGGCGGAAGCAGGCCTGCCAGGGTGTCGGCAAATGAGGATTTCCCGCTGCCGGAATCGCCCACCACACCGAGGATTTCCCCCTTCGCCAATTGCAGGTTGAAGTGCGTCAACAGGGGCGCATAACCCGGGTGCCCGATATCGACCGCATTCAGTTCAGCGGCCATGCCTTCAGGCAACTCATGCTGGGCAGAAGTAAGCTCTGATTTGGGCGATGACACATCCCGATTGAGCCGCCGGGCCGCCGCCTCGGTGGCGCCGAATTTGCCGAAGGCCTCTGGCAGCATGCCATAGACCTCGCCCAGCCCCAGCAAGGCAATGGGCAGAAGCACCAGAACCGGCCCTGATACCTGTCCGCTTTCAAAGAGTGCAAAACCGAACCATAGAGCGAGAACAGCCGTGATATTCACCAGCAGGGTGGTTGCGGCGTTGTGCCAACCCACGCGGGTATCCACGGTTGCCTGGGCCCGTGACAACCGGTGGGCCTGGCCCATAAGGCCATGGGCATGGTCGTTGATGCGGCCGGCCGCCAATAACTCGGCATACCCTTCCAGGTGTTCGATGACCTCGCCCCGCAGCGTTTCCTGCTGGTCATTCAATCGCGCGGACAAGCGCCGTGTGCGCAAGAAAACCGCTACTGTAGAAACCAGCAACGCCAGCGCCAGAACCAGCAACACAGCAAGGGCGATGGCACCACTGAATGACACCCATGCCAGGCCGCTCAGCAACAGGGTGACCACACCGGCCAGGGCGGTTGGAGCAATCAGGCGCAGGTACAGGGTATCCAGAGCGTCCACATCGGCGGTCAGGCGCGACAACCATTGCGCGCCGCTTTTGTCGCCGCGTTTTTGTTGCCCCGTGGCGGACAGGCGATCAAACAGCGCCACCCGGATGTCGGTCAGCAACTGCAGCACCAGGTTGTGGTTGTACACCCGCTCCATATAACGAAAAGCCGTGCGGGAAACCGCGAAGAAACGAATGGCGCCGCCGGGCACATAGAGGTTGATGCTGGCCTGTATGCCGGCGGCCAGAAGCAGGCCCACAATGGCGGTTTTGGTCAGAAACCAGCCCGACACCGCCAACAGGGCAATGCCGGAGAGCAGAGTGGCCAGAATCAATACGCCACCAAGCACCAGGCGGCCACGATGCCTGAAAATCAGGCGAAGCCAGGGGCGCAGTTCATGCATCATGCACCTCCCCGTTGCTGACCACCAGTACCCGGTCGGCCAGGGCGAGCAGGGCGTTGTGGTGCGTGGCAAACACCAGGGTTTTGCCCTTATCGGTCAGTGCCTTCAGGGCTGCGATGATGTATTGCTCGGAGGTTTTATCCAGCCCGGCGGTGGGCTCGTCGAGCAAAATGAGGTCGTAATCCGCCAGGAAAATCCGGGCCAGACTCAGCCGGCGGGCCTGGCCACCGGAAAGCCCCTGCCCACTTTCACTCAAACGGCTGTAAATGCCTTGCTCGCGGCTGGCGACCAGCGAACCCAGGCCCACCTGCTGTAGCGCCTGTTCAATGTCGGCGTCCGAGGCCTCCGGTGTGGTCAGGCGCAGGTTGTCTGCCCAGGTGCCCTGTACCCAGAAGCCCTTCTGGCCCAGCCAGCCAAAGGAGCGTGCACCGGCGGCTTCGCCAAATATTGAGACACCGCCATTGGCTGGTGTTAAGAACCCGGCCATCACGTGCAACAGGGAAGATTTGCCGCTGCCTGTGGCACCGGTCAGCGCCAGGGCGGTACCCCGGGGCAGGGTAAGATTGAGGTTTTCAATCACCGTTGGGCCCTGGCCGTGGCGAACGGTGAGGTGATCAAGCTTGATGCTTTCTGGTTCGCTCACTTCTGGCCGGGTAACGGTCGTTGCTTCTGGTTCTGCGCTATCCCCCTTCTGCAACCGTGCCAGGATTTCCGCCGCAGCGCCCATGGCCGAAGCACGGTCATGATAATGCTGGGAAAGCGTGCGTAGGGGCTGAAAAAACTCCGGGGCCAGTAACAGGATCAGCAGGCCGGTGAACAACGTCAGGTCCGGGCTGGGCCCATATTCGATGTAGCCCAGCAGGCCAAAGCCGATATAAATCGCGATCACCGCAATGGCAACCGATGAAAAGAACTCCAGCACCGCAGACGACAGAAACGCCACTTTCAGGGTTTTCATGGTGATGTGGCGGTACTGATCCGAACGTCGGCGCAGTGTTTCGCTGGCGCTGGCCGTTTGTCCGAACAGCTGGAGGGTGGTCAAGCCGCGAATCTTGTCCAGAAACTGGCCCGACAAACGGCTGACAATTTCAAAATGCTGCTGGTTTACCTTCTCCGCCCCCATGCCCACCAGGGCCATGAACAACGGAATCAATGGTGCGGATAACAGCAGGAATAGGCCGGCCAGCCAGTCCAGCCAGAACACCAGCACCAGAATAAGCAGGGGAACGACGACAGAGAGCGTCATCTGGGGCAGGAAACGGGCAAAGTACCCGTGCAGGGCTTCTACATGGTCCAGCCATTCCCGGGTAAGAGAGGCGGCAGAGGCATCGGCCAGTGCCACAGGACCTTCGCTTTGCCAGTGTTGATTCAGTTGTTGCCGGGCCTGCTGGCGAACCTGTTCACTGGTGCGGGCGGCAAACCGGGTTTGTAACCCCTGGGCGGCTGCGCGCACCAGCAGGGCAATCAGAAGGCCGACAAACCAGGGCGTCAGTGAAGCAACCGGTTGGTGCTCAATAACGCCCTGATGAACAATCCAGGCCAGCAGCACCATCTGAATGATGGTGGCGATACCGGCCAGCGAACCGGCCAGCACGGTGGCGTTGATCCAGCGCCGGCTGCCACGGGAAAGCCCGGACAGCCATTGCCGAACCTCTGCCTGCTGGCTGGCCACTTAGTGGTACCCTTCGCCCGCACGAACCTTTCCGCGGAAGACCCAGTAAGTCCAGGCGGTGTAAGCCAGCACAATGGGCACCACAAACAGCAGTCCCAACAGCAAGAAGAGCTGGGAGTCATAGGCTGAAGCGGCTTCCCACAGGGTGTATTCCGGCGGTACCACATAGGGCCAGCGACTGACGATCAGCCCCAGGTAGGTGGTGATGAACAGTCCCATGGTCGATACAAACGGCAGGCCTTCATCACGCCGGCGCACGGAACGCCAGATCTGCAGGGCGCAAAGCAGGGTGAGTACCGGCAGAATCCAGATCACACTCAGGTGAGAGAACCAGCGTTCGCTGACCAGTTCATCCACGAAAGGGGTCCAGATGCTGATAATGCCGAATACCACCAGCACGGCCACCAGCAGCGGCGTGGTAATACGGTAAGCCCATTCCTGAAGCCGGCCCTCGGTTTTCAGGATCAACCAGGTGGAACCGAGCAGGGCGTAACCGGCGAGTAGGCCCAGACCTGTCAGCACAGTAAACGGCGTCAGCCAATCCAGAGCACCGCCCACGTAAACGCCGTTGGCGGTTTCGAAGCCCTGAATGTAGGCACCAACCACGACGCCCTGGGCGAATGCGGCAACCGTAGAGCCGCCGGCAAACGCCCAGTTCCAGAGATAGCGCGAAGTCCGGGCCTTGAACCGGAATTCAAACGCCACGCCCCGGAAAATGAGGCCCGCAAGCAACAGGAAGACGCCGATGTACAAGGCCGGCAGAAAAATGGTGTAAACCATGGGGAAGGCTGCCAGAAGCCCGGCGCCACCCAGAACCAGCCAGGTTTCATTGCCATCCCAGACCGGCGCAACGGAGTTCATCATGACATCTCGGTCTTCCTCCGACGGCGCGAAGGGAAAGAGGATGCCAACACCCAGATCGAAACCGTCCATCAGCACATACATGATGATGCCGAAACCGATAATGAATGCCCAAATGAGGGCCAGATCAAACAGTTGCATACTCACTGCCCTCCATCGTTAGCCGGTACCGGGCGGCCGTGGCTGTCGTATTCAAACGGGACATGCGCGGCTGAAAGCGGCCGGGCCGGACGTTCGGGGGAATCCGTGGTGTCTTCCTCCTCGCTTTCCAGGCCGACGAACAGCACCCGCATCAGGTAGTAGACGCCAGCGGCGAACACCAGCGCATAGACCACGATGTAACCAATCAGCGTAAACAACGCCATGCCACCGGTGAGTGATGGTGTGACCGATTCAGCCTGGGTCATCATGCCGTACACCAGCCAGGGTGCACGGCCGGTCTCGGTGACAAACCACCCGGTGAGCACTGCAATGAACGGGGCGATGCTCATAAAGCGCAGGCCCTGCAGGAATTTTCGGTTCTGGTAGTAACGCCCGCCAGGACGCAGGAACAACCCGCCCAGCGCAAAGAGAATCATCAGCACGCCAAGGCCCACCATGATCCGGAAAGACCAGAACACAATCGCCACTGGTGGCTGCTCCTCAACGGCCACTTCGTTCAGGCCCGGCACCACGCCGTCCCAATCGTGAGTCAGAACCATGCTCGCCATGCTGGGAATACCGATTTCAAACAGGTTCCGCTGGTTTTCCTGGTCGGGAATGGCAAACAGCAGCAACGGCACATTGCTGGAGGTTTCCCAGTTGCCTTCCATCGCAGCGACTTTGGTGGGCTGGTGCTCCAGGGTGTTCAGGCCATGGAAATCACCAATCACCAATTGCGCCGGAGCAATAAACAGCAGCAGCCACAGGCACATGGACAGCGCCTTGCGGTTGGCTTCCACCTCACGACCCTTGAGCAGGTACCACGCGCTGACACCGGCCACCACAAAACCACCGGTCAGGAAGGAAGCCATGGCCATGTGCAGGAAACGGTAAGGGAAGGAGGGGTTAAAGATGGCTTCACTCCAGGAAGTCACGTGGAAAACGCCTTCCCGCAGCTCGACGCCCGCCGGAGTCTGCATCCAGCTGTTGGCCGAGAGAATCCAGAACGAGGAGATAAAGGTGCCGGTTGCCACCATGATGGCCGCAAAGAGGTGAACGCCAGCTGGCACCTTGTGGCGCCCAAACAGCAGCACACCCAGAAACGCCGCTTCCAGGAAGAAGGCCGTGATCACTTCATAGCTGAGAATGGGCCCCAGGAAATTGGCCGACGCCTGGGCAAAGTTGCTCCAGTTCGTGCCAAACTGAAACGACATCACAATACCGGAGACCACCCCCATACCGAAAACAACGGCAAACACCTTGGTCCAGAAGGCCGACAGGGTTTCCCAAACCGGATTCCGGGTTTTGAAGGCGAGCCCTTCAAGAACGGCGATGTAAGAGGCAAGCCCGATGGTAAACACCGGGAAAATCGCGTGGAAGGAGACCACGAACGCGAACTGTATCCGCGATAGAATGAGGGGATCGAGTTCCATTGGAACCTCCGGTAACTCATACAATCACAATAAGCGAGCCGGATTGCGCCACGCTCGCCCAGCCGCTGCCTTAGCTCTGATTGTTATTTTGTTATTACCGGCAGTTGGTTAGGATGATACACAAGTGAACCCACTCATGGGTAGGGCACTTTGTCGCAGTCTTGATATTCGACATGGACACCTGAGCATCAACGCATTAAAGGCTACCATACATGGGCTTTTATGAAGAAAAGATACTGCCGCACCTTGTAGACAAGGCCTGCAGCCTGGGCCAGGTGAGAGAGCTGCGCAGACAAATTGTGCCCCACGCCCGTGGCCACGTGCTGGAAGTGGGCATGGGCTCCGGCCTGAACCTGGAATTCTACAACCCCGAGCAGGTGCATAAGGTTTACGGACTGGAACCCTCCGAAGGCATGCGCCGCAAAGCCCTGCCGAACATTGAACGTTCACCGGTCGCCGTGGAATGGCTGGGCCTGCCGGGCGAACAGATACCACTGCCGGACGAATCCATTGATACCGTGTTGCTCACCTTCACCCTGTGTACCATCCCGGACTGGCGCAAAGCCCTGGAACAAATGAAACGGGTACTCAAACCCGGCGGCCAACTGCTGTTCCTGGAACACGGCGAAGCGCCCCATGAAACCACGCGCAAGTGGCAACACCGCATCACGCCCGGCTGGAAGAAAATCGCCGGCGGATGCCACCTCAACCGCCACATCGCAGACCTGATACGCCAGGCCGGCTTCGAGATTCAGGCGCTGGAAAACCTCTACCTGCCCAACGCGCCGAAAATTGCCGGTTACATCTACCAGGGCAGGGCGATAAAGCCCGTGATTGAGGCGCCCAAAGACACCGAAAATCCCTGATTTTGCGCGGGTATTGCGGTAAGTCCACCGGCCTTATACAATTCCCGGCCCTGACAAGTTCCCTCCTATGCCCGGGTGGTGAAATTGGTAGACACAAGAGACTTAAAATCTCTCGACCCTTAGGGTCGTGCCGGTTCGATTCCGGCCCCGGGCACCATTCTTATTAGTTAATTCCTCGCACTATCATTGCGCTAGCCCTAGCGAACTACGCGTATTTTCTGGAATCAATGACAACTGTCTGGTAAGTCCGGCAATTTCTCCACCGCTTCGCGAACCCCAAATTCCCCCAAAGCATCGGGTTACCCCTTCCATCCGCACCTTGCAAACATCCGTCAATGACGTATATTGGTCATCATGTTTACCATCATCGAAACCCCTACATTTGAAGCAGATGCCAGAAAAATCTGGACTGAGGAAGAACGAAATGCCTTCTTCGCCTGGTTGGCAGCCAATCCGGAAATTGGCGATCCCATTCCAGGTAGCGGTGGATGTAGAAAGGTTCGGTGGTCGGTAGCGGGTTCAGGGAAGCGTGGTGGAGTGCGAGTTATCTACTTCACCAGATTGGCAAACGGTGAGATCTGGCTGTTGGTGATCTACAAGAAGGCCGTCAAGGAGAGCATACCCGCGCATATCCTGAAGTCGATTCGTGAGGTATTGGAAAATGAGTGATGAAACTCTGAGTGCTGAGAAGCTTGGTAACAAGCTACTCCAATCCGTAAAAGAGATGAAAGCGGGTAAAGCCGCGCAAGTTAGCCGTGTGGAACCAAATGAGGTCGCAGAGGCGCGCGGCAAGACCGGACTTACACAGCGAGAGTTTGCGGAGGTTCTGCATATTTCTCCGCGTACGCTACAGGAATGGGAGCAAGGTCGCCGTAAACCGTCCGGGCCGGCACAGGCGCTCATCGAAATTGCATTTCGCCATCCGGAGGTTATTCGCGAAGACCTCGAGCTCAGGGGGTAAGTGGACTTACCCGGTCTGAGTTCGCACGAACCTCAGGCAATCGAGCTGGAATCTGGCAAGTGATCGTCAGCGGCACCTAGCGGGTGACATTCCGGTTCGCAAACAGATACTGCTGGTGTGTCATGAACGGGGCGAGAAACAAGATAAGCTGCTGCGATTGATCCGTCACCATCACTGAAGGGACTGGATGGCACATCGAGTCGACAACCCCAAGGGCAAAGAGATCTACAGCCACCGGATGCGGTGGTGAACCAGTGTTTGGCAACGTCTGCACGACCAAACGCATGAGTCGGTTCAGTTTTCGGGGCAAGAAAAAGGGTTTTCTACAGCCTCGTTATGTACATTATTAGTTATCGAAATTTGTGCAAGTAATATTCGATTTGAGAATCAAATGAGCAAAGCCAAAAAGCAACATTGGGTTCCTCGATTTTACCTGAAAGAATTCTGTATTCCTGAGGAGTCCACGAGGAAAAATCCCAAGGTTTGGATTGTTCCTCGTGAAGAGGGGGATAAAAAACTGGTAGGGATAAATGACGTCGCTACGCAGCGATATTTATATTCTCCTGAAGATGAAGTCGGTAAGAGATGCTGGCACACTGAGGAAAAGCTTGCTGGCCTTGAATCATTAGTAAGTAAGATATGGCCTCAATTGGCATCGGATTTCGTAGATTTGAGCGTCGAGTCGGTAAGAAAAGGTCTTTCTCTATTTGTTGCGACTCTCATTCTTAGACATCCTAGAAAGATTGCTGATTACAAAAAAATACAGAATGATCTAATCAAGTATCTAGATTCTGCGCCAAAGGACGAGCTGGGCCGGCCAAATATAAAAAGTATGGAGATTGGTGGACATAAGTTTGAGATGGATAGATCGGATTGGCATGATTTTTCAAATCCGACCGATTATAGTTTTAAGAAATTTTTTGTTGAGCAAATCCATAATGAGGCTATAAGCATTGCCAAAATACTAATGGAAAAAAGATGGTCGATTATTTTTAGCGAAAACCCTAGCTTCATAACTACCGATAATCCTGTAAGTATCTTTAACCTAGAAAAAAACGTTTACGGATTAACCACCAAAGGCACATTTTTACATTTTCCAATCAGTCCCACTCGAATACTAATGATGGATGATTTATTCGATGAGCCTGCCTCTCAGTATTATCATTTGACAGAGAAGGGGCCGGGCCCAGCGAACATCACCTCATGGATTGAAGCCAGCAGCTTTATGATTACTGGTAGAGACCCTGACCAAGTTATTGAAGAGATGCTTTCAGTAGATCGCAAGTAGATTACATAACCGGTAGCGTCAGACGGATCGTCTTGTTCCATTGCGTCCCACAAATTGGCCGCTGCGCAGATCGTTGAGGCTGTAGAAAAACTCCGAATCCTAGGGTCAGTTTGGTAGCATCAGGCAAACGGACAAGGAGCTGTCAGATGCCTCGCTTCAAGCACTACAACTACGATCAGGACGCCATGGTCGTGATCAACTACCAGGAACAGCTGCAGCCCGGCACCTTTGAACACGCGGTGCATTACCTGATCGAGCACAAGCTGGACCTGTCGGTGTTTCACCCCAAGTACCGGAATCAGGACACTGGCCGCCTGGCCTACGATCCGGCCATCCTTTTGAAGATCATCCTGTTTGCCTATTCCAAGGGCATCACCTCCAGTCGCGAAATGCAGTGGTGTTGCGAGACCAACATCATCTTCAAGGCACTGTCCTGCGATACCGTTCCGCACTTCACCACGCTGGCCAGGTTTGTCAGCAGCCATGCAGACGAGATTGAAGATCTGTTCGAACAAATTCTGCTGGTGTGTCACGAGCAGGGCCTGTTGGGCAATGAGCTCTTCGCCATCGACGGCTGCAAAATGTCCTCGAACGCCGCCAAGGAATGGTCCGGCACCTTTAAGGAACTCGGCGAAAAGCGTGAAAAATTGCGCCGCCTAGTCCGCCACCATTTGCGGGAACACTACGAAAAGGACGAGGCGGAAACCGAAGCCGAACTGGACCGGGATATCCGGCGAGACAAAACCATCCTCTCGCTGGATGAATCGCTGAACAAAGTCGACCGCTTCCTAAAGACGAACCGCCCACGGATGGGCCGGGGGAAGCGGAGCAAGGAAGTGAAGAACAACATCACCGATAATGAAAGTGCCAAGATGACCACCAGCAAGGGCACGATCCAGGGCTATAACGGACGGCGTGGCCACGGTGGACAAGAAGCACCAGATCATCATCGATGCGCAAGCCTTCGGGGAAGGGCAGGAACACCACACCCTACAGCCCGTATTGGAAACCGTCGAAGCCCGCTTCAAGACGTTGGGCATTGCCGACAACATCTACCAGCAAGGCGCCATCGTTACCGCCGACACCGGCTTCGCCAACGAAGCGAACATGAAGTACCTGCACGAACGCCAGATCAACGGCTACGTCCCGGACAACAAATTCCGAAGCCGAGATCCGAAGTTCCAGAACCAAAAGGACAAATACGGCAAGCGGCACCAGGGTCTGCCCAAAAGCGGCTGGAAAACCATCATCCCAGCTAGTGAGTTCCAGTTCGATCCGGTGAACCTCACCCGCACCTGTCCAGCAGGAAATGCCATCAGCTACCAAGGCACCCGCGAAGCCGAGAACGGCAAGACTCGGGTGCACTTTGAAGGCCGTCTTCTCCAATGCCGGCATTGCCCCAAGAAACACCAGTGCATGCAAAACCCGGCCTCAGCCAATCACCGTAAGGGCTCCGGCCGACAGGTGTCGTTCACCATCGAACACAAGCGATTGCCAACTACACCGACTGGATGAAACACCGGGTGGACAGCCCAAGAGGCAAAGAGATCTACAGTCACCGCATGTCGGTGGTGGAACCGGTGTTCGGCAACATCGGTACGACCAAGCGCTTGAATCGCTTCAGCCTGCGGGGTAAGAAAAAGGTACAGGGCCAATGGCAACTGTACTGTCTGGTGCACAACATCGAGAAACTGGCGAATTAAGGGCAGTTGGCGGCGTGAATGAGCGAAAAGGCCGCCAATTAGCCCTATTTAGGGGAAAAATCTGCTCTTGGTCATTGCTGGTGCAATGCTTTAGCTGATCGAATGGGCAAAACACGATGGCTAGAGCGATTGCTGGCCGGGGCGAATAAACGAACAAGAGGGCAGTAGGACTGGCTCGGAAATGGGTTTTTATACGGCCTCGTTGGGCCTGAAACTCGCGGCTCCCTACGAACTAATAGATATATGAGTTGGATACGTAAAATCTGTTCGCGCCGTAAGACCTCTAGCGAAAAAATTGACAGTGCTCAACGCAGAGGTGCGGCAAGTATTACAGCTGATAACCCCGTCCGCGCGAAGGAGGATGACGCGCTGGGACGCGTGACAGCCGCGACGAACTTTGCAGAGCAGGTTCTATCTCTGGACATCAGTGAAGGTTCCGTTGTCGGCGTACTTGGGCCCTGGGGCTCCGGAAAGACCTCTTTTATAAATCTCGCACGACAACGCTTGATCTCTGGCAGCTTAGCAGTGCTTGACTTCAACCCGTGGATGTTCAGCGGTACCGAACAACTCGTGGAGTCTTTTTTTGTGGAGCTCTCCGCCCAGCTTCGGCTCCGCCCGGACCTGGCAGACGTTGGGCGGGATATTGAGGCATATGGCGAAGCTTTCTCTGGCCTGGGTTGGCTCCCACTTGTTGGTCCGTGGGTAGAGCGGGGGCGCGCGGGGTCGAAGGTGTTGTCGGAGATCCTCAAGCGCAGAAAAGAAGGTATCGGTGGTCGCCGTACCCGCGTAGAGCAGGCGCTTGAGGCGCTTCATGAGCCGCTGGTAGTGATTGTTGACGATATCGATCGCCTGACGACGTCCGAGATTCGGGACATTTTCAAGCTCGTCCGCCTTACGGCTAATTTCCCCAATGTTGTTTACGTGCTCGCCTTCGACCGCGTAAGGGTCGAGCAAGCCTTGGCCGAGCAGGGTATACCAGGGCGTGACTACCTTGAGAAAATTATTCAGGTTGGCATAGACATGCCTGCTGTCCCGGCGGAGGTTCTGAACAGGCAGATATTCCAGGCGATAGACGAAACTCTACGTGAAGTGGACGACCTCGGGCGCTTCGATGAGACTCTATGGCCTGATATTTTTATGGACGTCGTCCGGCCACTCATCGGTAACATGAGAGACGTTCGTCGTTACGCAACAGCTGTGCATGGTACGGCGAGAGAGCTGGCTGGAAGCGTTGCTCTGGTAGACATGCTTGCGCTCGAGGCTGTCAGGGTGTTTCTGCCCGACGTCTTTCGTGAGCTGCCCAGAGCAGTAGACGGATTAACCACTACTTCTGATGCGGGCTACTGGGGCGGCGAACATCCGCATCTAAAGCAGGAGGTTGACGATCTCTTGGGGGTAGCAGGCGACCGCGTCGAGCCAGTGCGCGCTATGATTGAGCGCTTGTTCCCGGCTGCGCAGCGCCATCTCAACGGTACCCACTACGGGGGCCAGTGGAAAAACCGCTGGATACTGGAGCGACGGGTCGCCCACGAAGACGTTTTACGCTTTTATCTAGAGCGTACGATGAGCCACGGCCTGCAAGCGTTTCAAGAAGCCGAGCAGGCGTGGCTGCGCATGAGCGACCGAAATGCGCTAGACACGTTTCTCCGGTCACTCAGCAGGGAGAGGTTGGAAGATGTCGTATCTCGCCTGGAGGTTTACGAGGAGCAGTTTTCCGAAAGGCAGGTCGTGCCCGCAAGTGTTGTATTGCTGAACCTAGTACCTGACTTACCTGAGCGTGAACGCGGCATGTTCGAATTCGGCGCGTCATTGGTCATAGGGCGCGTCGTTTATAGGCTCATTCGCGTACTCAACGATCCCGAGGCAACGGAGGCCACAGTTCGCACGATTTTACCTGAGTTGACTACGCTCTCGGCCAAAGCGCAGCTTATTACCATGGTGGGCTATAGAGAGGGAGCTGGGCATAAACTAGTGTCCGAAGCTGCCGCCGACGAACTTGAAAGGGAATGGCGCCAGCAAGTGCGCGCCGCTGGAGAGGAGTCGTTGCTCGCGGAGTGGGATTTGCTGCGTGTGCTATTGATGGCACGGCGTGAGGTCGCGCCCGACGAGCCGACGCTGGAGATTCCCGCCTCCCGACAAATGACGCTCGCGCTCCTACGCTCCGCTCGCAGTGACGTACGAAGTCAGGCTATGGGTAGCCGTGCCGTTCGCCGCTCTCCACGGCTTTCCTGGGGGGTGCTTGAAGAGCTATGCGGCGGCGATGAGGCTTTGAAGCGACGACTTGAAGGGCTGAGGGCGGTCATTTCAGAAGATGATGCTGAGCTCATCGAACTGGCGGAGCGATATGTGGACGGCTGGCGGCCGAACGAGTTTTCGGATGATTAGCTCGGGGGAGCACGCTATATTGTTGGTCCCAACAAAAGCTTTAACCCGACCGGCCTTTTCGCTGGCGCTCCGAAGCCGGCGAGGTAAGCTCGGCGTTATGCATCAGTAAGGAGTTGATTTCATTGGAAGATAAGAAACCATACTTATATTTGAATGCATTTTTGGCCAAGGATGAACATGCTTCGCTGCAAACAGCCGACTACCTAAAAGGGTCATCTCAAGTTAACGCTTATGAACTTGATACGAAGCATGAGCTTGAAGGAAAACTGTTCGTAAAAATACCTACAGAAAAAAAGCCGAAATGGAGTGGCTTTACGGAGAGTATTACAGGCGCTCCACTAGATGAGCTTGCTAATCGTTCCAGCTCAGCAGTGCTTATTATAAAAACAGCCAAAGCTACAATGGCTTTTACCTTCGGTTACGGTCGATTCCTGATAGATACAAAATATTTTGTGCATGATTTTGGAATAAAAACTGCGCTTAACACACTTAATCATGACAGTTTGAGAAGCGTTGACCTTTTCACGCTAGAAGATCAGGCAGTCCAAAAAAAATCGCAAGCCTCTAGAGAGTCTTCTGTCGGTATATTTGGTATTGATATTTCGAGAGATATTCTTAGAGCTGTCACTGGTTCACCCAAAACTGGTGTGAATTTGAGAAATATCTCCGGTGGAGATTCTGTTTATTCATTTGGCATAGAAATGGATGTGGATGAAATATCCCAATTGGTGGATTTGCTCTCGGGTTACTATTCAAATGATTCATATAAAAGTAATTTTTCGTGGGTCGATAATATTAGGAAAGTCAAAGAGAAATCCGAAGTTGATAGCCTAGACAAAAAATTAATCCATAATATTAAAGCGAAGAGTGCCGAAATAACCATAACTATTCCCGAAATAGTTCAATGGGATAGCATCTATGGATTCAGCTTTACTCGTACTAAAAATTCCATAAAACCAACAATTGACTCGAAGGAATACCTTGACAATATAGATGTCGCGGCAGTGTCGGTTGACTCAATAAAACGAGACAGGTTATTTGTTTACGATGTTCATGAAAATGAATCTGAGCATCAAATATACAAGTGCATCTATTTTGAACATAAGGAAGCAGATAAAACCTACATATTATTTACAGGATTATGGTATGAAATCGATAATAGTTTTGTAGCTAGAGTTGATTCTACGCTGGGGAAATTAAATGTATCGTCTTTAGCTTTTCCTAGGGTTTATGTATGGGACGAAGTAAAAGACGGAAAAATAAAATCAAAGATTGAATCCGAAGGTGATTACAATGAACGAGCTTCGACTGATCATAGCTATCATTTACTTGATAAAAAACTGATAAAAAGCAACAGAACCACTACTCCTATCGAACTATGTGACTTAATGACCGATAACAAACAGTTTATTCATGTCAAACATAGAAAAGGCGGTTCAGCCGGTTTAAGCCACCTTTTTGCGCAAGGCAGTGTCTCTGCTGAGATTCTACTCGGTGACAGAGAGTTTAGGAGAAAAGCAAGAACTGTTTTAAAGCGAGTGAGTAGTGGCTTACAGAATAGTGTTCCACTTGACGGCTTTAAAAGCGATGGTGTGGAGGTTGTTTTTTTGATCTTAGGTGAGGACTCAACAAGCTTGAAAAGCAACCTACCGTTCTTCAGTAAAGTTAATCTATCAAAGGCGTTTGAAAACCTATCGCAAAGAGGATTCAAAGTAAGCATCGCTGGTGTAGGGACGGAGCCAAAACCTAATCCATGCAAGTGACTGTGGTGTCAATTCCGTAAATTCAGCCATTCCACGTGGCTCTGGCTCCTAGTTTTGGATCATGATAATGAGCATCACAGTTATTTTTATGTCAGTGGCTAGCTCCAGATAACTTTGATGAGCAGGGAAAGCAGCGCACCCGGTTGAGTGAATTAACTCAGGAAGTGGCGCGAGAACAGGCAACATACAGCCAGTGAGAGCCCCGTTTGTTTGCGTTAGATATTGTTGTAGTAGTGGTTATATTGGTTGTCGGGCTCTCCATCGCCTGGAGCACGGCCAGAGTTGGCATATCGCCAACACCAAGCTCCGGGAAGGCTCGCGGCGCAATGATCGAGCTGATGGCGGATACAGGCACCGGCCCCGTTTATGACCTTGGCAGCGGCTGGGGTGGGCTGGTAATCCGGTTGGCCAAAAAATACCCTGAGCGAAAAATAGTGGGATACGAGGTTTCGTTGGTACCGTGGCTGGTGTCGGTCTGTTTTAAGAAAATTCTCAGGCTAGGCAACCTCGAAATCTACAAAAAGAACTTTTTGCAGGCGGATCTGTCTGGCGCTCATGTGCTTGTATGCTTTTTACATACCGATGGTATGCGTCAACTAGCCCAAAAGCTGGCAGCGGGGGAAGGCTTCAACGGCTTTCTAATAAGCAATTACTTTGCTTTACCATCCTGCCAGCCGGAAGTGTCTATGCGGGTCAATGATTTCTACCAGTCACCGATTTATTGTTATCGATTAGGAGAGCTGCAGCGCGCCACCTGATGCCATTGGCGCGCCAAACTACTTCACCGGCAACCGGTCCGGCAATCCTTCCAATACCTCCAGCGGCACCGGCTTGGAAAACCGGTAACCCTGCAACAAATCACAGTTCCGCCGAACCAGGTCATTCTGTTCTTCAAGGGTTTCAATGCCTTCAGCAACCACGACCATGTCCATGTGGTGGGCCATGGTGATCACGCCCTGAACGATGGCGGCGGTGCGGCGGTCGGTGAGGGTTTTGTTGATGAAGCTGCGGTCGAGTTTCACCTTGTGGGTAGGCAGGTCGCGCAGGTAACTGAGGCTTGAGAAGCCGGTGCCGAAGTCGTCGATGGCGACGTTTATGCCCCGTTTGTTGAGCGATTGCATTAGTGCAATGACGGGCTCGGCCCCGTCCAGCAGCACGCTCTCGGTGACTTCCAGTTCCAGGAACTGGGGCGGCAGGCCGGATTCTTCCAGGGCTTTGTCCACGTTGGCCAGGAAGTCCTCGCGCAGGAACTGCAGTGAGGAGATGTTCACGGCCACCGGGAGCATTCGCTCGCTGTTTTCGTTGAGTCGGGCGATTTCCTGGCAGGCGTGCTTCAGCACCCATTGGCCCAGCGGGATGATCTGGCCGGTGCTTTCCGCCAGGGGGATGAAATCGCCCGGCGAGACCATGCCCCGTTCAGGGTGGTTCCAGCGTACCAGTGCCTCCACGCTGCGGATCTTGCCGCTTACGGCATCCACCAGGGGTTGGTAGTAGACGGTGAACTGGTTGGTTTCCAGCGCCTTTTGTAGCTCGTTACGCAGCAAAACGCTGTCCCGGGTGCTTTTGGCGCCACCGCCACGGTACCACTGCCAGGTGTTCCGGCCTTTGCGTTTGGCCTGGTTCAGCGCGATGTCGGCGTACTGCATGAGTTCGTGGGGCTGGGTGAGATCGGAGGCGGTGGCGGAAATGCCCATGCTGCCACTCAAATGCAGTGCCAGTTCGCCAATTTCGAAGGGGCGGACCAACTGGCGCAGGATCTCTTCGGCTATTTCAATGACGTGGCTTGAGTCCCGGTAATTGCACAAGAGAATGCCGAATTCGTCGCCCACCAGCCGGCCAACCACGTTTTCGGTCGGGATTGAAGCTTTGAGGCGTCTGGCCACTTCGGCCAGTAGCTGGTTACCGATGTTGTAGCCCAGTCCGTCGTTGATGCTTTTGAAACCATCCAGATCCAGGTACAGGAAGGCCAGGGCGGTCCCGTTTTTCCGGCATCCTTCAAACAATTCCACCATGCGATCGGAAAAGGCCATGCGGTTGGGCAGCCCGGTCAGCAAATCGTGGGTGGCCTGGTAGGCGATCTGGGCTTCCTGTTCTTTCTGGCGGGTGATGTCCTGTTGAATGCCAATGAAGTGGGTGCATTCGCCGGCTGCATCCATCACCGGGCTGATGACGACCCGGTTCCAGAACGGCGTGCCGTCCTTGCGGTAGTTAAGCAGCGTCGTGTCGACACGCTCGAGCTTTTGCAGTCCTTCGCGAATCTCCCTGACCGCATTCGGGTCGGTGTCTTTGGCCTGCAGAAAGCGGCAGTTCTGGCCGAGGATTTCATGGGCGGGGTAACCGGTGATGTCGGAAAACGCGGGGTTCGTGAAGACAATGGGCATGTCCGGCTTTTTGGCGTCCACCATGATCAGCCCGTTGGGATCGGCTTCAATGCCCCGCTTGAGCAACCGCATTTCATCGGTTTGGCGTTTGCGCTCGGTGATGTCCCGGCAAATACCCCAAACGCCGACAATTTTGTCGTCAATCACCACGGGGAAGTTGGTGACTTCCAGGTTCAGAATATGACCACGGGCATGCACACCCCGGGTTTCATAGGTCACCGTCTGGCCGCAGCGAGCGGCATTGAAGGCCGCCTCGGTGTGTTCCTGGTCTTCGGGAACAATCAGTTTGCTGTAATGAATGCCTACAAGATCATCTTCTGAAAAGCCGCTGATGAGCTCCAGGGCTGTGTTGCCCCGCTGGAAATGCCCGTCCAGGTTGAGCTCGTACACACTGTCGGAATGGTTGTTGAACAGCGCGCTGTGCCATTCGTACAACGTCCGGTGACTCTCGGTGTCCCGCTCCCGGATCAACGCAAGGGCGAGCAGTGAGGCGGCTTGTTTGAGCCGGCTTTCGGCCTCGGGGAAGGTGGCCCGTGGGGTTTGGTAATACAGGTTGATAATGCCCAATAGCTCTTCATCCGGTGCCAGGACCGGGTACGACCAGCAGGCTCGAATGCCCGCCGTTACCATGGTTTCCCGGTAATCCTTCCAGCGTTCATCCCTGGCAATATCTTCCGTTGCCACGAAAGACCGCAAATGCGCCGCGGTTCCAAATGAGGCAACGCCGGTTTCAACGGGGATATCGGTTAGCTGGGGAGTGGGCTCGGCTTTGCTGCAGCGATCGGGAAGGGTATTGAGCGTGTGGCTGCCTGGGTCGTAGGACATCAGGGAAAGGGTAGCGTCGGGGAAGAACACCCCTAACCAGTCGGCAACCGCACACAGCGTCTGCCGCAATGGCGCGTGTGTGGCGATCAGTTCGTGAATAAGTTGTTGCCGTTCCAGAACGGGGAGTTCGTTATTCATCCCGGCGAGTCCTTTCTATGGGAAAGCCACTTAAATCATGAAGATAGAGCAATGTCCTGATGAATGCAATGTTATCGGTCAGGGTCGTCCTGCTCTGGCAGTGGCTGGATCTGGTTGATGTCGCCGGTGGGTACCGCCGGCTCGTCTTTGACAATTACATAGATGCCGCCGCCAATGATAGCGATGGCTACAAGGGCTCTGAGAAGGTAGGAGCGTAACATGTCATCTCCTTTTATTTTGTTCCTCTTCTACAGAGTCTGAGGATGAATGAGGGAATTGCAACGTCTTCGCCCATAGTCGATTCGACAGTTCGCCTCACCATGGCTGATACTGGAAATTCATAACGATAAAACAAAAATGGAGATTGAGACATGTCAGCAGAATCGCCGGACAATCTGGTGCACGTGTATACGGAGAAAGGCATTACCACGGTTACCCTCAACCAGCCTGAGAAACGCAATAGTCTCTCCCTGTCCATGCTGAAGGCGTTATCCAGTGTGTTTTCGGATCTGGAGACGAACCCGGACTGCCGTGTGGTGGTCGTGGCTGCGGCCGGCCATGTGTTCTGCGCCGGTCACGATTTGAAGGAACTGAAAGGGCAGTTTAATCAGCACGAGGCCCAGCTGGCTGTGTTTCAGGAGTGCGCCAAGGTCATGCAGCAGATTGTGAACCTGCCCAAGCCGGTGATAGCGCGCGTGTCGGGTGTGGCGACGGCGGCAGGCTGCCAGCTGGTGGCCAGTTGTGATCTGGCCGTGGCAGCCGAAGGCTCGCGCTTTGCCACGCCGGGCGTGAACATCGGGCTGTTCTGCTCCACGCCTATGGTGGCGCTGTCCCGCAATGTGTCTCGCAAGCACGCCATGGAAATGCTGCTAACCGGCGAGATGGTGGATGCCAAGCGCGCCGAGCAGATTGGCCTGATCAACCGGGTGGTGGACCCTGAAGTGCTGGATGAAACGGTCTATGGCATGGCGGCAAACATCGCAGGCAAGTCTGCCTTTACCGTTAAAACCGGGAAGGAGGCGTTCTATCGCCAGCTGGAAATGCCGCTGGAACAGGCTTACGAATACACCGCCGAGGTGATGGCCTCAAACATGGACGCCAACGATGCCCAGGAGGGTATTTCGGCGTTTCTGGAAAAACGTCACCCCGAGTGGCGGGACGAGTAATTCAGCGCTCGCACTGGCCCTTGGTGACAGGCCACACCAGCCTGTCGCCAGCTTTGATACCTCGCTCCTTCAGGTAACCGGCATTCATTTCCACGGCGTGCCAGAAGAACTTTCCGGCGGGGTAGGTGGGGCAGTCCTGCTGACGGCTTGAGGCGCAGGGCAGCATGTGCCGGATGTTTACGATCATGCCATCCTGGTCGAGAAAGGCGATATCCAGCGGAATCCGGGTGTTATACATCCAGAATCCGCTGTCTGGAGAGCGTTCGCTGGGGTAGCTGAACAACATGCCGGAGTTCCGGGCGAGGCTGGTACGCCACATCAGGCCTTTGCGGCGTTCGGAGTTGGTCTCAGCCACTTCCAGCGTAACCGGGTGGTGCGCTTCGGCAGTGACAAAGCAGGCCGCCACGGTTGGCAGACTCTGGGGTTCGCCGGCATCGGCGGGGCTGCAGGCGGTGAGCCACAGCGCACTGCCCAGAATAAAGGCCAGCGCTTTCATGAACGCAGCCGGTAGCCGGTTTTAAAGATCCACCAGACGGCCACCATGCAGGCCACCAGGAATACCACTGTCATTCCCACGCTGATGCCCACGTGCAAGTCAGATACTCCGTAGAATGCCCAACGGAAGCCGCTGATCAAATACACGACGGGGTTAAACAGGCTGATGGTTTGCCAGACCTGCGGCAGCATGTCGATGGAATAGAAGGTGCCGCCAAGGAACACCAGCGGCGTAACCACCATCATGGGCACGATCTGAAGTTTTTCGAAACCATCCGCCCAGATGCCGATGATGAAGCCGAACAGGCTGAAGGTGACGGCGGTAAGCACCAGGAATGACAGCATCCAGAAGGGGTGAAGCACGTGGTAATCCACGAAGAACCTTGCGGTTACCAGGATGATGACACCCAGAATGACCGACTTGGTGGCGGCCGCGCCCACGTAGCCCAGCACGATTTCCGCGTAGGAGACCGGTGCAGACAGTACCTCGTAGATGGTGCCCGAGAACTTGGGCATGTAGATGCCGAAAGAGGCGTTGGAAATGCTCTGCATCAGCAGGGACAGCATCACCAGGCCGGGAATGATGTAGGCGCCATAACTGATGTTCTCAATGGCGCCCATGCGTGAGCCGATGGCGGATCCGAATACCACAAAGTACAGCGAGGTGGTGATCACCGGCGCCAGCACGCTCTGCATGATGGTGCGCCGCATGCGTGCCATTTCGAACTTGTAGATGGCTCTAACGCCGTAAAGATTCATGCCTTTCTCCGTTTGCGCTCATTCATGCACCAGGCCGACAAAGATTTCCTCCAGGGAGCTTTCCCGGGTTTGCAGGTCCCGGTACTCAATATCCAGCTCCCCCAGGGTGCGCAGCAATCGCGCCACGCCGGCCTGTTGTTCCTGGGCGTCGAAGGTGTAGATCAGCTCGTAGCCATCTTCGGACAGCTCCACCGGTTCCAGCGTCAGCTCACCGGGCACTTTGTCGAGCGGGTTCTGCAGCTGCAGGCGAAGCTCTTTCTTGCCCAGTTTCGACATCAGCTGGTTTTTCTCTTCCACCAGGATGATTTCACCTTCGCGGATTACGCCAATGCGGTCCGCCATTTCCTCGGCTTCTTCGATGTAGTGGGTGGTGAGGATGATGGTGGTGCCGTTTTCCCGTAATTTGCGCACCATTTCCCACATGTCCCGGCGTAGTTCGACATCGACACCGGCGGTGGGCTCATCGAGGAACAGGATGCGGGGCTCGTGGGAGAGCGCCTTGGCGATCATCACGCGGCGCTTCATGCCGCCAGAGAGCGACATGATGCGGTTGTTGCGCTTGTCCCAGAGCGACAGGTCTTTCAGCACCTTTTCAATATGGGACGGCTTGGGCGGTTTGCCGAACAGCCCCCGGCTGAACGAGACGGCATCCCAGACCCTTTCAAAGGCATCGGTATGAAGCTCCTGGGGTACCAGGCCAATGGCTTCCCGGGCGCTGCGGTAGTCGGTCACGATGTTATGCCCGGCCGCGCGGATCTCGCCATCAGTCTTGTTGACGATGCCACAGATAATGGAAATCAATGTGGTTTTGCCGGCACCGTTGGGGCCGAGAAGGGCGAAAATTTCCCCTGGGTAGATCTCCAGGTTAACGTCTTTCAACGCCTGGAAACCGCCGCCATAGACTTTGTTCAGGTGCTTTACGGAGATATCCGGTTGCACGGTGCCATCCTGTCTGTTGCATCAACGGGAACGTGAAACCGGGCATTTTCTCACGCCGACCGGTATTTAGAAACCTTTGCCCCGGCGGTAAATACCCGCATAATGCCCCGCTTAGTGTTTATGACCTGTTTCAGAGGAATCTTATGTTACGTGCTTACCTCGCCGTAGGATTAGTGATTGCCGTTATTGGCCTGACCGTGATGACGTCCGGTGACGATACCCCGTGGATTGGCGGTGGTGAGTCGTCAAGCCAGTCTTCAAGCTGCGACTTGCTGGGCCCCGAACCATGCACCTGGACCACCCGGGAAGGTGAGTGGCGCGCTTCCCTCAGAGCAGGTGAAGCCGGAGAGCAGGGCGTGCAGTACCACTTCAGCCTGCAGGCGCCTGTCGCGCCCGAGCGCTTCCTCGCCGTGCTCCGTGGCCAGTCCATGTACATGGGTGAGTACCCGGTGCCTCTGGTTGAAAAGAGTGAAGGCCGTTACGCCGCCACTTTTACCGCGCCATTCTGTGCCACCGGTACCGAGATGATTTGGCGCGTGGAGCTGCGAAGCGGCGAGAGTCCGCTGGATATCAATGGCAAACTGATGACCTTCAACGCCGTGAAATAATTCCCTAGCAGGTTGGCATGGTTTGAAGTGCCAGCTTGCGCCGGATGTACCGGCCCAGCGCATCGACGCCAATGTTGAGCAGGGCGGTGATCAGGATCAGCAGCATCGCCCGGTCGAACCGGATGTTCTGGATCGCGCTGTCCACGTAGAACCCAAGCGTGTAGATACCCAGAATGCCAAGGATGGCAGTCTCCCGCATGATGATTTCCCACCGATAGAACAGAAACGCCAGGAAGGGCCGGTACAGCCGGGGCACCAGCTCCCAGGTGTATCGCGCAAAGCCATGAGGGGCGTCCGGGCGCAGATGAATGGTGTTGCTCTGCCGACCAATCAGGTGGCCGATGATACCGCCATTGTGCAGCGCCAGCGCCACTACCGCCGGCAGCATGGATGGTCCCCACAGTTGCAGCAGAATGTAGGCAAGAATGTATTCCGGTGTGGAACGGGCAATCACCAGGAATACATGTCCGGAGGTCCGCCGAACCGGGCCGCCGAAATGCTTCGAGATCAGTGGGAAAGCCAGTAGGGACAAAATACCGGTGGCCACCAGCGCAATCTGGGTGAGCACCACCGTGTTCCAGACACCGGGCAAAGCTTCGGTGACCATCACATCTCCCAGCCAGGGCATGAGCCCCGCGAGCCCTTCACCATCCCGCAATGGGGCGGGAATGATGTCTTCGGTAAAGAACCGCTCCACATTGCCCCAGACGATCGGCAGGCCTTCGCCCAGGAAAAACGGCGCACCGAGAATATAGATGGGCAGCAGCCGGGGCCGCAGCCACAGGGGCATGGTGGCAATCAGTACGTAGAAGAGGATCAGCATGGCTCCGGCATCGGAATACATGCCCATGGAGAACGAGGACTCCAGGTAGAAACCCAGGGTGGGCAGGCCCACAAACCCGAGAATGGCGGAGGAGCGCAGGCCGCACTCAAGCCGGTACGCGGTGTAGGTGCGAAGCTGCACCCAGCAGTCCGGGATTTTGGCGTACAAAAAGGCCGCGATGGCGCCGGAGCCTGGCGGCAACAGTCGTGTGGGCTCCTGGTCGGCTTCTTCCAGAATCTCCGAGTACACCTTGGCAAATATGCCGGCGTAGGGGATGGCAATGGCCAGTACCCCGGTAAGCGGGTGAAAGCCGAAAAACTGAAGGAAGATCAGCGCCCAGAACAGCTCGTGGATGGCCCGGATGAAGGCGCAGAAGATGCGTACTGGCAGGAACCGGTACACCAGTGACAGCAGAAAGCCAAAGAAGCTGCCAAGGGTCACCCCCACAAACGCAAACGCCACGGTTCTCAGCAGGGCGGTTGCCAGGCCTTCGGTACTGAAGAAGTTAGGCGTCGCCACGCCCAGGAAGAAACGCCCCAGATCCTGCCAGGGGTTGGCGGTGGTTATCGCAATGTCGGCCACCAGCAATCCGGCCACGGCAATGGCGAGGAAAATAAGGCTGGTTCTGACAGTGGGATAGGAGAACATGGTATACCGGCCGTCAGTACAGGGTCATGATGTCGGCAGGCGCAAGCTCGCTGGCCGGTGCATCCAGGGCGATTTGGCCATTCTGGATACCAACGATGCGGCTGCAGTACTTCAGGGCCATTTCAACATCGTGGAGCGCGACCACGCTGGTGGTGAAATGGGAAGTCAGCCAGTCCATCACATGGTGGCCCAGCAGGCCATCGAGCGCAGAAATGGGTTCATCCGCCAGTAACAGCGGCGAGCCGCGATAGAACGCCCGGGCAATGGCCACCCGTTGACGCTGACCGCCGGAAAGCGATGCCGCCGGAATCCATTGCTTTTCCGGCATGCCCAGCTCTTCCAAGAGGCTGGCTACGGCCTCCCGGTCCTTGCGAAACGGTTTCAGCAGTGTCCAGGTGTTGTACCAGATGCTGTGCTTGTGCAACTGCCCCATGAACACGTTATGGAACACGGGCAGGGCATTCACCAGCCCCAATTCCTGCGGGATCAGCGAGGCCTCGTGTTCCACCTGCTCATACATCAGCTTGATAAGGGTGGATTTCCCGGCACCGCTGCGGCCCACCAGGGCCACGTGTTCGCCCTCGCCAACGCTTAACGAGAGCGGGCCGACGACCCGCTCTCCATTAAAGCTGGCTGTCAGGCCATCGAACTCCAGTCCTGGCATCAGTCCAGAATTCCGATGTTTTCTGCGGTCTCCCGAATCGGCTCATAGTCGTCGTTGGACGCCGGAACAAAGCTTGACCGCGGGAAGCTTTCCAGCAGTTCGGGGTCATCCATTTCCAGCAGGGCCTGGGTTACTTTTTCCTTGAAACCATCGCCAAAGCGCTCGTTAACATCGCCACGGATGGTCCACTGGTAGTCCGGATAGGGCGGGGTTTCCCAGATCACTTCCACGGCGCTGGTGTCCACGTTGCCGTTTTCCAGTTCCTTCTCCCATACCTGGAAGTTAAGCGCACCCACCTGATAGGTGCCGGCTTCCACCAGACGCAATGTGCGGGTGTGGTTGCCGCTGAAGCCAACGCGAGAGAACACTTCGTCCGGAGCTTCGCCAAAGGTATCGCGGATGTAGAATTCCGGCATCAGGCGGCCAGAGGTAGAGCCTTTGGAGCCGAAGGTGAAGGTTTTGCCGCGAAGCTCATCTTCCAGCTCGGAAAGCTCATCGGCAGACTCAATGCCTGTGGCGGTGTTGGCGATAAAGTAGGTCTGGAAGGCCTGGTCTTCTTCACCCTGGGCGATGGCCTCGGAGCCGGGCACCAGCCGACGGGCCTGCACGCCGGACAAGCCGCCAAACCACGCCAGCTGGACCTGGTTATTACGGAAAGCGGAAACGGCGGCCGCGTAGGATTTGACCGGGATATAGCGAACGTCCATATCCAGCTCTTCGGAAAGATAATCGGCCACACCGCTGAAGCGTTCAACCAGCTTGGTTTCGTCCTGGTCCGGAATGGCGGTGAATACGAATGTCTCTGCGCTAACGGCCGGTGCCACCGACAACGACAGAACCGTCGCTGCAAACCACTTGCGAATAGGCGTTATCTTCATGTTTCCATCCTTTGGTTTGGATTTGAGTTTTTCTTGAATTGCGCAGGGAGGATTCCGGGATTCTGCGCTTCTCTGAACCGGTGTACGTAAAAAGGCTTTACCCGGAGCACCTGCAAAGGCAGACTTTTTTGGAGCCACTGAATTAATCAGGGACTCCTTAACTATAGCCGGATCATGCCATTCTATGCAGATCGTTGTTGTAACGCCCGCAGGCCCGGATTCAAAAGCGGGTAATCGGGCCACTGCCTTACGTTGGAAAGTTCTCCTGGAAGCCGCCGGGCACCAGGTAAACGTGCTGACGGCTTACCAGGGCGAGACATGCGATCTCATGATTGTTTTGCATGCCTGGCGCAGTGCCGAGGCGGTGCGTCTGTTCCGCGAAGACTGGCCAGATAAACCGCTGATTGTGGTGTTGACCGGTACCGACATCTACCGCTTCCAATACGAGTGCCCGGAACCGACAAGAGCCTCCATGGCCGCCGCGGACGTATTGATAGGCCTGCATGACCAGGTGGCACAGGATATTCCCGAAGCCTTCCGCAGTAAACTGATAACGCTTCGCCAGTCGGCAGAGAAGCCAACCGTTGCCGGTAGTTCCAAAGCAGAGCCCGGGCGCTTTGATGTCTGTGTGATTGGCCATCTCCGGGAGGAAAAAGACTCCTTGCGCGCGGCCTGGGCCACCCATTATCTGCCAGAAGACTCTGCGATCGTTGTGTCCTGTGCGGGTAAGGCCCATAACGAGGAGTGGCATGCCCGAGCCTTGGAAGAAAGCAGATCAAACCCCCGGTTTCAATACCTGGAGCAACTGGACAAGCCTGCGCTGGAAAACCTGATGGCCGTGAGCCGCGTGATGGTGATCAGTTCAGTGATGGAAGGCGGCGCCAATGTGGTATCGGAGGCCTGTCGCGCCGGGTTGCCGATTCTGGCATCTGATATTCCGGGGAACAGGGGGCTGTTGGGCGACGATTATCCCGGCTATTTTCCACCCAAGGATGAAAAAGCCCTGGCGCAGTTGATGCGTCGTGCAGAGACCGATGCCGGATTTCTGGCGGAACTGAATGACAGTGTCTGCCGCCTGGCTGAAACCTTTACCCCGGAGCGGGAGCGACAAAGTCTGGAGCAAGCGCTCGAGAAAGCCGTCGCGGACAAAATGCCGGGTTAAATCAGGAAGCAGACGCGGCAGGCGGCGTGTTGTAGCGGACCATCTCTTTGAGGTTGTTCGGTTGGTCAGAGCTGCGACGAGAGAGCAGTGCCTGCTTTTTGATCAGCACATCCACCACGCGCTGGAGCCGTTCGGTGAGCGTTTCGGGAATCTCGGCCCTATTGAAATCAATAGAGTAGAAGAAATTGCTACAGTGCTTTCTCTTCTCTGTTACGAGGCCGGATAGACCTTCCACGGTGATTTCATCCACCGGCATGTCCATGATCAGATCCAGGACCACGTTATCGCCCGGCTCAAAAATCTTATCCGTCTTCATCACGCAGCCATAGCCATTAAGCTCATACAAGCGGGCTTCCACGGTTTCTTTCCGAAAAAAGCCGTGGCGGATGCGGAAGCGGGCGGTGATGTCCGGTAATTGTTCGTGCATGACTCGCTTTCCCTGCAAAACCTATTAGATCAACGCTCTGTAAACAGCATTTTACAATAGCCATGAACGGCTGGTTTGGCAAGAACTTGAGCTTTTTCTTACCAAACCCGGCCGTTTCTGCAGATTTCTCAGATTGTTTTCAGTTCGTACATATCAACACGACGATCTTTCAGGTTGGTGACAGAGCCTTCGTTCCGTACCAGCTTGAGCTTTTCCAGATCCATGTCGGAGAACATGATCATCTCAGTGTTGGGCGTGGTTTCCGCCATTACCGCATCGTGGGGGAAGGCGAAATCCGATGGTGAAAAGACCGAGGACTGGGCGTACTGAACGTCCAGGTTTTCCACTTTGGGCAGGTTGCCGCAACTACCGGTGATGACCACATAGCATTCGTTCTCGATGGCCCGGGCCTGGGCGCAATGCCGTACCCGCAGGTAGCCGTTCTTGGTGTCGGTCCAGAATGGCACGAAAATGATGTCGACTTCTTCGCGGGCCGCCAGTCGTCCGAGTTCCGGGAACTCGATGTCGTAACAGATCATGATGGCCACGCGCCCGGCATCGGTGTCGAACACCTGAAATTTTTTGCCGCCTTCGATGACCCAGTCCCGGCGTTCGTGGGGCGTAATGTGGATTTTGCGCTGTTCGTCCACCCGGCCGTCCCGGTGACACAGGTACGAAACGTTATAAACCCGGTCGTCCTCGATCAGAGGCATGGAGCCGGTAATGATGTTGATGTTGTAGCTGACCGCCATTTCCGACATCTGGTGGCGGAACTGCTCGGTAAATCCGGCCAGAAAACGAATGGCGCGGGTCTGGTCCACCTGGTCGGTCAGGCCCATCAGCGGGGCGTTGAAAAATTCCGGGAAGATCGCGAAGTCGCTTTTGTAATCGGAGAGCGCATCCACGAAGTATTCCACTTGTTCCAACACCTCCTCCACGGAGGTAAATTCACGCATCTGCCACTGCACGGCGCCCATGCGAACCTGGGTTTTCTTTACGTCCAGCACTGCGGAGGGTGGGGTATAGAGAATGTTCCGCCATTCCAGCAGGGTCGCGTAGCCTTCGGATTTCTCATCCTCCGGCAGGTACTTGTGCATCAGCCGGGTGACCTGGAAGTCGTTAGACAACTGGAAGCTCAGGATCGGGTCGTAAATATCCTTGCGATTCACCCGCTGGATGTACTCTTCCGGGGTGTATTGCGCGGAGTACTTGAAATAGTTGGGAATGCGCCCGCCCGCCAGGATGGCGCGCAGGTTCATGGACCGGCACAGTTCCTTGCGCGCCTCATACAGCCGGCGACCCAGCCGGTAGCCCCGGTAATCCGGGTGAATGAAGACATCCAGGCCGTACAGGGAATCGCCATTGGCGTTATGCCAGATTTTTTCGTTGCGCAAAATCAGGTCATCATAGGCGTGCGGGTTGCTAAAACGCTCATATTTGACGCACACCGTTAATGCAACTGCAACGATGTGGCCGTTATCCTCAATGCAGATTTGGCCATCCGGGAACTGTTCCACCAGAGCCTTGATGGTGTCTTTTGGCCAGGCGCCACCGATGTCGTCGTAGACGTCGTCCATCAACTCCTGCAGTTGGTCGTAATCGTCCAGAGTGAGGTTACGCAGATTGAGATGCAGGTCTTCGTGGGCCATTCAGCTTCTCCAATTTTCCCGGATAGGTACGCCAATTGCAGCGCACGAGCATTCTAGCAGACAGTTTTAAAGAGTTGGTGGTTTTACAGCCGACATGAACTGTAGTGTCGATTAATAACGCTGCCCAGATCCAGAGGATAAACGCATGCAACTTTCATTCGGGCAAAAACTGCTCATCGCGGTCGGTGTCATGATCCTGGTGATCATGGGGCTGTTCACGTTCGCGGCCGACCGTCGGCTGCAAAGCACCACCGATACCTACGTGAATGCCATGCTCGATGGAGCGGTGCACCAGAGTACGGCGAATATCGCGGATTGGCTCAATACCCGGTTAAACATCACCCAGGCCACGGGCCGAGCGCTCAGTGGGATCAGCAGCGATAACATGGCCCGAAACCTGATGAATGCCATGACAGCGGGTGCCGCAGCCAAAGATGTATACGTGGGCACCACCGATGGCCGAATGATCATGCGTGACGTGGAAACCGAAAATGGCCTGCCGGAAGGTTACGATCCCCGGGAACGGCCCTGGTTCAAGCTTGCCAGCCGTGAAAGCTCCGCGTCTTTTACCGCCCCTTATCAGGACGTGCTGACCGGTGAAATGATTGTGACTGCTGTGGCACCCGTCGAGTCCGGTTATTTCGAAGGCGTGGCTGGCATGGATATCAGCCTTGAGGAGCTGCAGGAACTTTTGTCCACCATCACGCTGGGTGACGCGGGTTACGCCACCCTTGTCAGTAAGGATGGAACGGTACTGTTTCACCCCAACACCGATCTGATCGGCAAAAACATCAGTGATTTCCTGGGCTTCAAGCCAGCTCTGAATGGCGAGTCGGCGCAGTTCGAACAGAATGGCACCACTTGGAGCGCAGCTTTCTTCGAGATTGAGGGTGCGCAAGGCGTGGATTGGTACATGGGGTCGGTGGTTAATTGGGACAAAATCAACGAGCCGGTGGTCGCCGCCCGGATGACGGGGCTGTCCATTGCTGCCGGCGGGCTGATTGTTGCCCTGATTGCCCTGCATTTCGGTATTCGCGTGCTCATGACGCCGGTGCGCCGACTGAACCGCGCCATGACTGGCATCGCGACGGGTGACGCGGACCTGACCCAGCGACTGGAGGCGGACAGTGGCGATGAATTCGCCCAACTGGCCCGGAGCTTCAACCAGTTTGTGGAGAACATTCAGCAGGTTGTCCGTGAGGTTCAGGAAGGGAGCGAGGATCTGACCAGCAATGTCTCCTCCCTGAAACAGACTGCCCGTCATAGCCGGACAAGTGTTGAGGGGCAGCAACAGGAAGTGGACCAGATTGCCACAGCGATCAACGAAATGTCGGCGGCCGCCGGCGAGATTGCGCAAAACGCTCAGAACACGGCCGATGCCGCCAACGATGTGGACAATGAAACCCGAGGTTCGCTGGAGACTGTCACCGGCTCCCGGGATGCGGTCCAGAAGCTCGCTAACGAGATCAATTCAGCTGCCGGAGTCATTGAAAAACTGGGCAAAGATGTCTCTTCGATCACGACCGTTCTGGAAGTGATCGAAGGCATTGCCGAGCAGACCAACCTGTTGGCACTTAACGCAGCCATTGAAGCGGCGCGTGCCGGAGAAGCCGGCCGAGGCTTTGCCGTTGTTGCTGACGAAGTTCGTAGCCTGGCGCAGCGTACGCAAAAATCCACGGAAGAAATCAGCGAAATGATCGAACGGCTGCAAAAAGGTGCGAATGAATCCGTCTCCGTGATGCAGGAATCGACAGCAATGTCGAATATGAGCATGGAGAAGGCGCAGGACGCGATGGACTCGCTGAATCGGATTGTTGAGGGCATCACCTCGATCAGTGAGATGACCTCGCAGATTGCCACGGCGTCGGAGGAACAGACCTCGGTCACCGATGAGCTGAATGCCTCGATCACCCGGATTGCCGATCAGGGACAGGAGGCTGCCAAATCAGCCAGTGAAAACGATGTATACAGTGGCCATATCGAGACTATTGGCCATCACCTGAAAGACAAGGTAAGTCGTTTCCGGGTTTAGGCGACAGACGGAACCTGGCAGGACACTATTGCGGAGCGGTCAGTAGATCGATCCGCCGGTCCAGGTTTTTCAGGACATGCCTGCCAATATTGCGAGACTCCTCGGAGAGGAAGGGATTGGATAATCTGATGATGGCTCTTTTATTCAGCTGCAGTTCGGCTACCGGACGGCTGTACCAGGTCCTTAGGTAGTTGCCAAAGCTGCCATCTTCAATTGCTCGCTCCAGACCCAGCTGCAGCCGTTGCGCGGTGGCATGATCCTCGGGGGATGTGAAGAGGTAAGAAGGCATGGGGTAGGCGAGCAGTAGATGTGGTTCTATCACCAGGTCCTCGGCGTTTTGGACCCGCTGGTCATACAGCACTTCGCTGACACCTCTGGCAAAGCAGTCAAACCGATGATTGCGCAGCATTCGAAAAAGAATTTCGTAGCGGGTGTGGGTGATAACGGGGACGCCATTGGCTTTCAGGATGGAAGAGTCGGGCCAGAGTGCGCCCTGGCCAATACGGATGTCGCTTGCCCGCAGATCCCGGATATTGTCGATTTCGCTAAAACGGTCCACGTTTTCCGGTAATACCAGGCACACCCTTAAACCCAGAAGTCCACCATCCACCGGCACCGGTACTGTATTCAGAGCGGTTTCCCGTTCCACTGTCGTGGCAACGTTAGCGATATCCAGCGGTAGGGACCGGCTGTTGGTGGCAAGCTCCCTGAGCGCCCGACCCTGGGTGATTTCTTCGCTTCGATGGATCGCGAATTCACCAAATTCCGGCGTTTTTTGAAGGGCAAGCTCCACCAGCGCATAAGTAGCCGGGTTATCGTAATTGCGGTACCACAGGGTGTAATGGCGTGGTTCAACGTCTGCTTGCGCGTTCGCCATCGCTGGCCCCAGTGTCAGGGCGGCGACTACAAAGCAGGTTATGAGGGGGCGAACAGCAGCTGACAATTGGCTTTCCTTAACCCGGCGAAACACAAAGCACACCGTTGAAGTTAGTTCAAATTCAGAATTCTGCCCCTGTCTTTTTGCCTGACAGGTCCCGAAGGGTTTCCAGGAACAGTTCACCGTATTTTTCCAGCTTCGCCGCGCCAACGCCATTGACCTCGGCCAGCTCCTCCAAGGTTTGCGGACGGCGCTCCAGCATGTCGAACAGGGTGGTGTCGTGGAAAATCACATAAGGCGGCACACCCTGCTGGTCGGCCAATTCCTTACGACAGGCCCGAAGCGCTTCCCAGCCGTCATGGTCGGTAATCTGATCGCGAACGTTCTGGCCGGTTCGCCTGGTGCCCGACGACTTGGTGGCGGCGGCCTTTTTCGCGACAGGGTCTTTGCGCAATTCAATGCTCTGCTCGCCCTTGAGCAGGGGGCGGCAACGCTCGGTGAGCTGCAGAGAGCCAAAGCCTTCCGGGTCTGCCCGCAGATAGCCGTTGGCCACCAACTGGCGGAATACCGACTTCCACTCGGCGGCTTTAAGGTCCGCGCCGATGCCATAGGTGGAGACGGTCTGGTGGCCGGCCTGGATGATCCGCTCGTTCTCGGAACCGCGAAGTACATCAATGATGTAATTCACCCCAAAACGTTGGCCAGTGCGGTATACGCAGGAAAGCGCCTTCTGCACCGCGACGGTGCCATCCCAGGTCTCCGGAGGCGTCAGGCAGGTATCACAGTTGCCACAGGCCGAATCCGGGTTATCGCCAAAATACCGGAGCAACACCTGCCGGCGGCATTCGGTGACTTCACAGAGCCCGAGCATGGCATCCAGCTTCTGGCGTTCCACACGTTTGAACTGGTCGCTGCCCTGGGAGGCTTCCAGCATTTGCCGCAGCTTGATGACATCCTGCAGGCCATACACCATCCAGGCGGTGGAGGGTTTGCCGTCGCGCCCGGCACGGCCGGTTTCCTGGTAGTAGGCCTCTAGGCTCTTGGGCAGGTCCATATGGGCGACAAAACGCACGTCGGGCTTGTCGATGCCCATGCCAAAGGCGATGGTGGCCACCACAATCACGCCGTCTTCCCGCAGGAAGCGTTCCTGATTTCGCGACCGCTCTTCGGAACTCAGGCCGGCGTGGTAGGGCAGAGCGGTGTAACCCTTGCTGGCCAGCAGGCGAGCGGTGGCATCCACCTTGTTCCGTGACAGGCAGTAGACAATGCCGCAGTCGCCTTCGTGTTCTGCTTTAATAAAGTCCAGCAACTGCTTGTTGGCGTTGGTTTTTGGCGTAATTCGATATTGAATGTTCGGGCGATCGAAACCGCTGATAAAGTGCCTGGCCTCGGTCAGCGAGAGGCGTTCGGCAATTTCTTTGCGTGTGCGCTCATCGGCGGTGGCGGTGAGTGCTACCCGGGGCACCGTTGGAAATTCGGCGGCCAGCATGCTCAGTTGCAGGTAGTCAGACCGGAAATCGTGGCCCCATTGGGAAACGCAGTGCGCCTCATCAATCGCAAACAATGACAGGGAAGCGTGGTGAAGCAATTCGATGGTACGGGGCTGGATCAGCCTCTCCGGGGCACAGTAGAGCAGGTCCAGTTCGCCGGTGGTCAGGGCGTATTCGGTTGCCCGCGCCTGTTCGTAATCCATGCTGGAATTCAGGAATGCCGCTTTCACACCCAGTTCCCGCAGGGCTGCCACCTGGTCCTGCATCAGGGCAATCAGTGGCGAAATCACCACCGCCGTGCCCGGACGGGCCAGCGCCGGCACCTGGTAGCAAAGGGACTTACCGCCGCCAGTAGGCATGAGGACCAGGGCATCCCGGCCTTCCACCAGTTCCTGGACGACTTCCCCCTGTAAAGGTCGGAAACGTTCGTAGCCAAACACTTCGTGTAGAATCTGCTCCGGGCTTCGGCGCGCGGCCGAGGGCGGTTCGCAGGTCAGTTCGTCCGGATCCGGGTACATAAGGCGTTTCTTTCTTTGCGGGGTAAGGGCGGAAAACGTGCGGCGAATGATAACAGATCCAGACCTTCAATTTGCCAGGTAGAGGCAAAGCAGCCTGAGAAAGGATACAATAGCGCCCTTTCATTCAGACCGTGATTAATTGTTTAGTAAATAAACAGGGCTTGCATGCAGGAATTTGACGCCATCCGACCTTACTCGGACCAGGAAACCGCTCCAACCATTCGTCGGCTGGTTAACGACCGCGAATTCTTGGATATGGTCGGCCGATTCAAAACACCCAAACTGGCCAAATGGGCACCCGGTTTGTTGCGGGTGTTTGTGCGCCGCTGGTTGCTTCGTCATTTTGGCCATTACCACAGGATTGATGATCTCCAGGCGGGCCTGTCTCCCTATATTGCAGAGCTGGTGGACGGCTCCACGTCCCGGGTGACCCAGAGCGGGCTGGAAAATCTGAGCAAGACAGCTCCGCACCTGTTTATCTGTAACCATCGGGACATCGTTTGCGACCCCATGCTGGTGAACCACCAGCTGTTCCAGCACGGCTTCAGCACCACCCAGATTGCGATTGGCGACAACCTGCTGCAGAACCGGGTGTTCGCGGAAATCATGCGCCTGAACAAGAGCTTTGTGGTTCGCCGCAACATGACCAGCCCACGGGAAATGCGGGACGCCTATCTGACCCTTTCCGGCTTCATCAATCACTGCATCGACACCAGCCAGAGTGTCTGGATTGCGCAGCGTGAAGGGCGGGCGAAAGACGGCATTGATGGCACCGATCCTGCGATCATCAAGATGTTTTACATGAGCCGGAAAAAGTCTGGCCTGGCGTTCGATGAGGCCATGAACCGCCTGCATATCGTGCCGGTATCGGTGGCTTACGAATACGACCCGTGTGACCGGAACAAGGCCCGGGAGCTGGAAGTCCGGGCGCGCACCGGCGAGTACCAGAAAACCGAAGGGGAAGATACCGAGCAGATCATCAAGGGCATGACAGGCTACAAAGGCCATGTGCACGTGCACTTTGGTGCGCCGATTACCGATTCTCCGGGCAATCCCAAGGAACTGGCGGCACGTATCGATCATGAAATGCACGCCAATTACCACCTGCATGCTTCCAACCTGGCCGCTTTCCAGATGCGCGCTGAACGGGCGGGCGACAGCGCCAGCCTCGAGCAGGTTGCCCAGAATGTGGAACTGGCCGAGAAGTGGTCAGAGGTTGACCTGGAAACAGCCAAGTCCGAGCTGGCCCGCCGGATGGAACAATGCAGCCCTGAGTGCCAGCCTTACCTGCTTGATATGTATGCCAATCCGGTGGTGAATGCACTGGCCGCCAACAAGGACGGCGAGGTTTTGACACCAACACCGTCCGAGGATTGATTCAGACCCAAAGCATCGCGCCCATCTCCAGTGGGTGGCTTAACGCCTCGTGGTAGGGATAGGCGCGGATGCGCAGTGTTTGAAGGCCCGGGTAGGGCGGCTTCACTTGTGTGGAGAACAGTGTGGTTTTGCCCTTCTGATTCTTTACCGGTTGCAGTAGAAAACGGTCAGAGCCCGGATCACTGTGGGTGCCCGAGCATTCCATGGCGACCACGCATTCCACGCGCACGTCCTCCGGGGCCAGCCCGTTGAGCTCCATCTCCACTTTCAGTTCTACTTCGTCACCCCAAGTGCATTGGTCGGTCACGCATCCGTGCACTTTGATGGAAACTCCACCCCAGGCCTGATGGACTTTGGCTTTCCAGGCTGCCAATTCCCGGGCCAGCCTGGCGTTATCTGCCATGAGGCGCCGGCCCTGTAGCGTCGCCGGTTCGTAATACTGCCAAACGTAGTCCATCACCATGCGCTGGGCATTGAATTTCGGGGTGATGGTTTTCATGGACGCCTTGGAGCAGGCCACCCAGCCTTCAGAATAGCCCTGGGCTGCCCGGTCGTAATAGAGGGGCAGTACTTCGAATTCCAGCAGGTCCAGCAGATCCCGCGCTTCCTCCCGGTTACGGAATTCCTCATCCAGATCAATGTCCCGTGGCGCAATGGCCCAGCCGTTGGAGCCGTCGTAGCCTTCGCCCCACCAACCGTCCAGTACGCTCAAATTCACCGCGCCGTTCATGGCCGCCTTTTCGCCGGAGGTGCCACTGGCTTCCTTGGGGTACTCCGGGTTGTTCAACCAGACATCAACGCCGCTCAGTAAGCGGCGGGCCATGGCCTGGTCGTAGTCCTCCAGAAGCAGGATATGCCCCATCAGGTTCGGGTGCATGGACAGGTCGTGGATTACTTTGATCAGATGCTGGCCGGGATTGTCCTGGGGGTGCGCCTTGCCGGCAAATACCAGCACGACAGGACGATCAGGATTGGTCAGTAACCGTTCCAGCCGGGGCAGGTCCGAGAAGATCAGCGTCGCCCGTTTGTAAGTGGCAAAACGCCGGGCGAAGCCAATCACCATGACGTCCTTGTCTGGCGCGGTCAGCTTTTCGGTCATTCTTTTGGTGACCGAATAGCCGGTGCCGTTACGTTTATGCTGACGCTTCAGGCGATGGACGACAAACTCGGCCATCTGTTGCTTTAGCGCTTTGTGGATGCTCCAGTAGTGATAATCCGGGATCTTGTCGACAAAGTTCCAGAATTCCGGGTTTCGAAGCTCGCTTTTCCAGTTCGGGGCCTGGATGTCGAACAGGGTGGCCCACTCTGGAGCCAGAAATGTGGCGACATGAACGCCGTTGGTAATGTGCCCGATGGGGTTTTCCTCAGGTGGCAACTGGGGCCAGATATCGGATTCCATTTGCGAGGCTACCCGCCCGTGTATGCGGCTGACGCCATTGTGGTAACGGGAGCCACGCAACCCCAGGCTGGTCATGTTGAATTTGTCGGTCTGGTTCCTGTCGCCAAGGGCGAAGATTTTTTCAAAGATAAGCCCCGACGCCTCCAGGTAAGGCCATAGCGCATGGGCCACCAGTTCACGGGGAAAAATGTCATGGCCGGCGGGAACGGGCGTGTGCGTGGTGAACAGGGTGCATGCTGCCACCGCTTCCAGTGCTTCTTCAAAACTCAGCCCTTCGGCCATGGTCTGGCGGCAGCGTTCCAGTATCTGGAAAGCGGCGTGGCCTTCATTGATGTGCCAGGCGGTTGGCCGTATGCCCAGCTCCGAAAGCACCCGGGTACCGCCGATGCCCAGCAGCATTTCCTGGCTGATGCGTGTGGTGGCATCGCCGCCGTATAACTGAAGCGTTAGCGAACGATCTTCCTCGCTGTTTTCCGGGGTGTTGGCATCAAGAAGATACAGGCGAATATGCCCAACCTTCGCCTGCCAGACCCGGGCATGAACTTCCCGTTCGGGAAAGGGCACCGAGATCACAACCGGTTTACCGTCTCTCTCTACCGGCGAGATGGGCAGTTCATCACTGGAATGGCACTTGTAGGTGGCGATCTGGTGCCCTTGCGCATCAATGCTCTGAATGAAATACCCCTGTTGGTAAAGAAGCCCTACCGCTACAAACGGCAAGCTCAGGTCACTGGCCGCCTTGCAGTGGTCGCCGGCCAGAATGCCCAGGCCGCCGGAGTAGATGGGGAAACTTTCGTGGAAGCCAAATTCGGCGCAAAAATACGCCACCAGGCTGGTTTCAGGGTCTAGCGCCTGAAGCACTTCACTGCCCGGTTCCGAGGCCACGTAGGCTTCGTAATTCGACAGTATCCGGCGGTATTCCGTCAAAAAGGCGGGGTTTTCTGCCGCTTCGTCCAGCCGGTCCTGGGAGACCCTTCGGAGGAACAGCTTGGGATTGTGTTCCACCTTCTGCCACAACCGCAGGTCTATCCGGGCGTAGAGACTGCGTACACCGTGATCCCAGCTGTAAAACAGATCGTTCGCCAGGGCTTCAAGTCCGGCGATGGCTTCCGGTACCCGGGGGCGGGCTTCCAGCCAGAATTGGGTTGCCTTGTGCATGCTTACGACCTCCCTGCGGTCACTGTCCCCGCTCATCGATCAATGAGCGATAGAGCTGTATGTAGTCTTCGGCCCGGCTTTTCCAGGAGTAGTCGCCAGCCATGCCATTTTGTTGCAGTTGGAGCCAGGTTTCCGGCTGTTCCCAGGCGTTAAGGGCTCTTTCAATGGCATTCATGAATGCCCCGGATGAGGGTTGGCGAAAGACAAACCCATTGGCGATGTCGCTGGAGGCTTCCGCAGGGTCGAACACGGTATCGTTGAGTCCGCCCACTCCATGCACCACGGGAAGGGTGCCGTAACGCAGGCTGTACATCTGGTTGAGCCCGCAGGGTTCGAATTTTGAAGGCATCAGGAACAGGTCGGCCCCGGCGGTAATCCGATGGGCCATGGCTTCGTTATAACCCAGGGTCAGAGCGAGTTGGTCTGGCCACTGCTGAGCGAGAGCCTGCAGCGCTTTCTCATAACGGGCTTCCCCCGAGCCCAGCATGGCGAACTGGCACCCTTGGCTCAGCAGGTCCGGAATGACGACCAAAAGCCAGTCGAGGCCTTTCTGTTCCACCAGGCGGCCAACAAACCCCAAGAGTGGACCCGGCCCCGGTTTGAGCCCAAGTTCCTCTTGAAGGCGAGTTCGGCACTCGGCTTTTCCTGCCAGATTGTCCAGGCTGTAGTGTGCCTCCAGGTAGCGGTCCTGCTGTGGGTCCCAGACCTGCGCATCAATGCCGTTCAGGATGCCGCTGAGATGCTCTCCACGGTGGCGCAGCAGTCCATCAAGCCCGTAACCGAATTCCGGTGTCTTGATTTCCCGCGCGTAGGTTGGGCTTACGGTGGTAATGGCATCGCTGAATACCAGGCCGCCCTTGATGAACGAGAGCTGGTTATGGAATTCGAGCTGGTCGAAGCGCCACAAATGGTCGGGAAGGCCCAGAGCCCGGAACGTGTCCTGGGAGAAAAGCCCCTGGTAAGCCAGGTTGTGAATGGTGAAAACGGTGGGTGGCGGTGGGCGGCAGCTTTTCAGGAATACGGGCAGCAGGCCGGTTTGCCAGTCGTTGCAATGCACGATATCCGGTTTCCAGGAAAGGCCCAACTGCCCCATGGTCACCATGGCACAGATGCGGGCAAACAGGTGAAAGCGGTGAGCGTTGTCCCACCAGTCTTCTCCGTTTTCATTCTGGTAGGGACTGTCGCCGGGGCGTTCGAAAAGGGCCGGGCACTCCACCAGCCAAAGGCCAACAGACGTGTCGGGCAGGCTGGTTTTCCAGATCGCAACATCGTACTGGCCGTAACGGAACCGCGTGACCCGTTTTGAGCCAGCTTCGAGTGCTGCATTAATCGCTGCGGGATAACCCGGCAGGATCACCTGGCAGTCGTGTCCCGCCCGGCACAGGGCTTCCGGAAGGCTGGCTGAAATATCGCCCAGGCCACCGGTTTTCACCAGTGGATAGGCTTCACTGGTTGCGAACAGAATCCGGATCATGACTCGGGCCCCAGAACGATCAGCCCCAGAGGGGGCAGCGTGAGCTCAAGGGACTGAGGGCGGCCCATCCAGGGCTGATCGGTCGCTTCTATAGCGCAGGGATTGCCCAGATTACTTCCTCCATAATAGGTGGAATCAGAATTAAACAGTTCGCGCCAACGACCACCAGTCGGTACCCCAATGCGGTAATGGTGGCGGGGAACCGGGGTGAAGTTGGCGATGATTACCCGCTGCTGGTCGCCGCCCTTGCGCAAATAGCTGATAATCGATTGGGTGGAGTCGTGGCAGTCAATCCACTGGAATCCGGATCGGCTGAAGCTTTGACGGTGCAAGGCCGGGTCTGAGCGATAAAGCCCGTTCAGATCCTTAACCAGTTTCTGGATGCCCTGGTGGCCTTCGTACTGAAGCAGGGCCCAGTCCAGCTCCCGTTTTTCGCTCCATTCCTGGCGCTGGCCAAACTCACCGCCCATGAACAGCAACTTGGCGCCGGGATAGGTGTACATGTAGCTGAACAACAGCCGTAATGACGCCCTCTGTTGCCAGTCATCGCCCGGCATTTTCTGGATCAGGCTGGATTTTCCATGCACCACTTCATCGTGGGAAAGCGGCAGCAGGAAATTCTCGGTAAAGGCATACACCAGGCCGAACGTCAGCTTGTCGTGGTGATACTGTCGAAAGACGGGGTCCTGCTGCAGGTAATCGAGGGTGTCGTGCATCCATCCCATGTTCCATTTCAGGTTGAACCCCAAACCACCAATCGCCGGCGGCCGGGTGACCTGGGGCCATGAAGTGGATTCCTCAGCCATCATCAGTGTGCCGGGAAAGCGGCTCTGGCAAACGCTGTTCAGGTCTTTAAGGAACTCGATGGCCTCCAGGTTTTCATTGCCACCGTATTCGTTGGGTATCCAGTCTTCCTCGTTTCGCGAATAGTCCAGATAGAGCATTGAGGCGACGGCATCCACCCGGAGACCGTCCACGTGAAAGGTATCCAGCCAGAAAAGGGCACTGCCGATGAGAAAATTACGGACTTCGTGCCGGCCGTAATTGTAGATCAGTGTGTTCCAGTCCCGGTGCCGGCCCCGCCGTGGGTCTTCGTGTTCATAAAGGGCGGTGCCATCAAACCGGGCCAGGGCGTGGTCGTCCTCCGGGAAATGGCCCGGCACCCAGTCGAGAATGACGCCAATTCCATGCTGGTGGCACTGGTCTATCAGGTAGCGCAGGTCGTCCGGGCTGCCATACCGGCTGGTGGGGGCGTAATAACCGGTGGTCTGGTAGCCCCAGGATTCGTCCAGCGGGTGCTCGGTAACCGGCAGCAGTTCGATATGGGTGAAACCGGTTTCCAGCACGTAGGGAATCAACTGTTCGGCCAGCTCCCGGTAGGTTAACCACCGTCCAGAGCCATGGTGGCGCCAGGAACCGGGGTGGAGTTCGTAGATGGCGAGTGGGCTGTGTTGCCAGTCAAAGAGGCTTCTATCGCGCAACCAGTTACCGTCGCCCCAGGCATAGGCTTTGCGCTCAATCACCCTGGCGGCTGTGGCCGGCCGGAGCTCAAAGGCTTGGCCATAGGGATCGGTTTTGGTGAGCTGGTCCCCATCCTGAGTGGTGATTGCGTACTTGTAGAGCGCCCCCGGTTGAACACCGGGCACAAACAGTGACCAGACGCCGTAATCGCCGTGGTATTGCAGGACATGACTGTCCGCGTTCCACTGATTGAAATCACCCACCACGCTGACTGACTGGGCATTCGGCGCCCACACGGCAAACCGCACACCTTCGGTACCGTCACGGCTGAGCAGGTGGGCTCCCATCACGTTATAGATGTGCCAGTGACGACCGGCCGCAAAGAGGTCGAGATCGAAGTCGTTAAGAGTGGAACTCTGCATCGTTTCACGCTTTAGCAATGTTCAGAAAATAACCTAAGCTAAGTCTAAGTCATAATCCGATGGAAGCCAGAACGATGCATACCACCAAGCGTTTTGTCAGCCGTATGACACGGCAAACTCTCGCTCTGGTGCTGGCCGGGGGCAGGGGAAGCCGGCTGCACGACCTCACCAGATGGCGAGCAAAGCCAGCCGTGCCTTTCGGGGGCAAGTTCCGAATTATCGATTTCCCTCTCTCGAACTGTGTGAATTCGGGTATCAGCCAGGTTGGGGTGATCACCCAGTACAAATCCCATTCCCTCATGCGCCATATCCAGCGTGGCTGGGGCTTTCTGCGCGGCGAATTCGGAGAATTCGTCGAACTGTTGCCCGCTCAGCAACGCATTGAAACCTCCTGGTACGAAGGCACGGCGAACGCGGTGCTTCAGAACATGGACATCATCCGCAGCCATAACCCCGAATATGTGCTGATCCTCGCCGGTGACCACGTTTACAAAATGGACTATGGCACCATGCTGGCCGCCCACGTGGAACAAGAGGCGGATGTGACCATTGGTTGTATCGAAGTGCCTTTGGAGGAAGCGTCGGCTTTTGGCGTCATGTCGGTGGACGACAACCTTCAGATTACCGAGTTTGAGGAAAAGCCCAAGGAACCCAAGCCCATGCCGGGGGCCCCGGGCAAGGCCCTGGCATCCATGGGCATTTATGTGTTCAACAGCAAAACGCTGTTCGAGGAACTGACGAAGGACCATAACCTGGGCTCGTCCTCCCACGACTTTGGCAAGGACATCATTCCCTCGGTGATCAAGCGCCTGCGTGTGTGCGCCTTTCCGTTCCGGGATCCGGTGAGTAATAAAGTGGCGTATTGGCGGGACGTGGGAACGATTGATTCCCTGTGGCAGGCAAATATGGAGCTGATTGACGTCAGCCCTGAACTCAACCTCTATGACCTGGATTGGCCGATATGGACCTACCAGGAACAGCTGCCCCCAGCCAAGTTTATCTTCAATGACGCGGACCGCTGCGGTACTGCGGTGGATTCCATGCTGGCCGGTGGCTGTATTGTGTCTGGTGCGAAGATCGAGCATTCGCTGCTGTTCTCACAGGTGCATGTGCATTCCTACAGTACCGTTCAGGATTCCGTGGTCTTTCCGGATGTGGAAATCGGTCGTCATTGCCAGATCCGCTCGGCTTTGATTGATCGCGGTTGTCGCATTCCCGAAGGTACCCGGATTGGATTCGACCGGCAGCAGGACGAAGCGCGCTTCCATGTATCGCCCAAGGGCATTGTTTTGATTACCCCCGAAATGCTCGGGCAGGACTATCCGCATGGCCTCTGATCCCGAATCTGATGACCGTACCCCGGTTGTGTTCTGCTGGCACATGCACCAGCCGGATTACCGGGACCACAGCACCGGTGAATTCCTGTTTCCGTGGGTGTACCTGCATTGCATCAAGGATTACGTGGATATGGCAGCGCACCTGGAGGCGCACCCCGAAGCCAGGGCGGTGATCAACTTTTCGCCAGTACTTCTTGAACAGATTGAAGACTACCTGATCCAGATAGAGCGATGGCGGCATGGTGGTTCCCCGATTGGTGATTCAGTGCTCGCAGCGCTGGTCAGCGAGAATCTGCCGGAACCGGGGTCGACCGGGTATCTGGAACTCATGGATAAGTGCCTGAGGGCCAACCCGGATCGCATCATCCGGCGCTTCGCGCCCTACGCGAGGCTTGCCGACGTGGCCGAGGTTTACCACAGCCGGCCGGAAATCCAACGCTATCTGTCTCCCCAGTTCCTGTCAGACCTGGTGGTCTGGTACCACCTGGGGTGGATTGGCGAAACCGTGCGTCGCAGTCACTCGGTCATCCAGAGTTTGCAGGAGAAAGGCCATCACTACTCTCTTGACGACCGGAAAAGCCTGTTCAATATCGTCACCGAGCTGATCGCCAGTATTGGCCCCCGTTACCGCCACCTGGCCCACACCGGCCAGGTTGAACTGGCAATGAATCCCTGGGCTCATCCCATCGTCCCGCTCTTGCTGGACTTGAAGGCCGTGAAGGAAACCCTGCCAGACGCCCCTTTGCCGGGTTACGAAACCTATCCCGGTGGTGTCGAGCGTGCGAAGTGGCACCTGGAGGAGGGCAAACGGGTCTTCGAGCGTTTTTTCGGACAGCAGCCAGCCGGTTGTTGGCCCTCAGAGGGCGGGCTGAGCCAGCAGACGCTGTCTCTGTTCAGCGAGGAGGGCTTCCAATGGACGGCCAGTGGTGACTCGGTGCTTTATAACAGCCTCCACAAGGCCCGCGAACAGAAAGCCATCAAAAAAGATCCGGGCATACACCGCCCCTTCCAGTTCGCAGACATCCCGCTCACAGTTTTCTTTCGCGACGACGGCCTGTCAGACCTGATTGGTTTCAGTTATGCCGATTGGCACGCCGAGGATGCCGTGGGTGACCTGGTGCACCACATGGAAGAAATCGCCCGTAATCACACGTATAAAGCGAACTGTGTGATTTCAGTGATTCTGGATGGCGAAAACGCCTGGGAACACTACCCGGAGAACGGCTATCACTTTCTGGACGAGCTGTACCAGGTGCTGGAAAGCCATCCCCGACTGCGCCTTTCCACTTTCCAGGCATGCATGGAGCAAGAGGAATGGCACCCTCAACCACTTCCATACCTTGTGGCGGGCAGTTGGATCTACGGGACGTTTTCAACCTGGATTGGAGACCGCGACACCAACCGCGCCTGGGATCTTCTGTGCGAAGCCAAAGAGCATTACGACGAGGTGATGGAAGCGAATACCCTCAACGCGGAACAACAAACCGGGGCCAGCCGGCAACTGGGCTTATGCGAAGGCTCCGACTGGTTCTGGTGGTTCGGGGATTACAATCCAGCCGACGTGGTCAAGGATTTTGAACACATGTACCGTCGGCACCTGGTCAATCTGTATGGCGCCATTGATTACCCGCCACCACCAAGCCTGTTCCAGCCGTTGAGCCAGGGTGGAGGGCAGCCGCCCCGGGGAGGCGCCATGCGGCCCGGTCAAGAATCATGACAGCGCGGTTTTCAGCGGAGGCGGTGTTTGCCCGTCGCCGCGCGGGCGTGCTGCTGCATCCCACGGCATTACCCGGGGATTCTGGGAAACTGGGGCATGCCGCCCGACAGTTCGTCGAGTTTCTTCAGCAGGCCGGGATGAGCGTTTGGCAAACCCTGCCAACCGGCCCCACGCACTCAAACCTGTCTCCCTACCAAACCCTGTCGGCGCACGCGGGCAACCCTGAATTCATTGATCTCCAGGAACTTTTTACCACCGGCTTGCTCTCGCACCAGGAGCTGGCGAAGGCCACACGGGCCGAACTGCTCAGCAGAGCTGCGGCCCGGTTCCACGCCGACGAATACACACCGGACGCCTGTATCAATCAGGACCAGTGGGTGCATTTCCTGGCAGCGCACCGCAACTGGCTGGACGATTTTGCCCTTTTCATGGTGATCCGGGACAGTTATCCGGACCTCTCATGGCCGGATTGGCCAGAGCCCTTGCGCCATCGGGAGCAGGGCGCCTTGGTCGAGTTTCGCCACCAGCACCATGAGGCCATCGAGCAAATACGGTTTGAACAATTCATTTTCCATTGCCAGTGGTCCAGCCTGCGCCGTTATGCCCACGATCACGGTGTCCTGCTCTTTGGTGACATCCCTATTTTTGTCGCTCACGACAGCGCTGACGTCTGGGCCAACCCGCAGCTCTTCAAACTGGACGCTGACGGTCACCCGACCGTCGTGGCGGGGGTCCCTCCCGACTATTTCTCCGAACATGGCCAGCACTGGGGCAATCCGCTTTATGACTGGAACGCCATGGCCCACGATAACTATCGATGGTGGCTGGAACGGCTAGCCAGCCAAAGGGAGCAGTTTGACCTCCTGCGGATCGATCATTTCAGGGGCCTGCAGGCATTCTGGGAAATTCCGGCCGAGGATCCTCAACCGATAAATGGCTACTGGGTACCAGGGCCGGGGGACGACTTTCTCAAAGCCTGCCTTGAAGAGCTGCCGGATTTGCCCCTGGTGGCTGAGAACCTGGGGCTGATCAGTAAGGACGTGGAGCAGCTCAGGCACCGGTTTCGCCTACCGGGCATGACGGTTATGCAGTTCGGCTTTGATGGCAGCCCGGATAACCCGCACTTGCTGCACAATCATCGGCGTGAAGACCTTGTTTACACCGGTACCCACGATAACGACACCACGCTGGGCTGGTACCACAGCCTGGACGAGCACACCCGTCATTATCTGCATCGTTACCTTCGAATCGCGGATGGGTGCCTGCAGGACATGCCCTGGCCAATTATTCAGGCGGCCCTGGAGTCGGTATCGGCGCTCGCGATTATACCTATGCAGGATTTGTTGGGGCTCGGATCCGATGCGCGATTCAATACCCCTGGCACCCTGGAAAACAACTGGTTATGGAGGCTTTCTGACCCTGCCCTGAACCTGGCCGATGTCGCCCGTATTCGAGCATTGTTAACGCTCTATGGACGCTGTTCAAACTTCGATCAATAGTTGATCTGGGTCAAATTGATCAAAAAACAAACACGATATAAAAAAGTAAATATCGAGGGAGCGCAGTGCTCCAAACGGACTTTAGAAAACCGAGGATGGGCAGAAAAATGGAACACCGACTGAGCCAGCGAATAGAAGGGCAATTACCGATTCTTGTCTACAAGAAGGGCATGCCCGTGGGTACCGGAGAAATCAGGGATGCCTCCCGAAGAGGCGTTTTTGTCAGTACTGATTATAGCGATGTCCGCCTGAACCAGACGATACAGTTGGGTTTCCGGTTGCCGGAAATCACCAAAGACCACCAGACGCTCAGCGCTCATGTGGTAAGGCGCTCCAAAGATGGCTTTGGCCTTGATTTTGACGGTGCAGAGAACAATACGCGGGCAATCTTCGCACTCATCATGTGGTTGAATGAGAATGCCCATGCAGCCCAAGATGGTTAACGACGTGTTTGCTTGAACACGACGAGTTCCATTGAACCAAACAGCGAAGGAAGCGTTTCATCATGTCACGATTAGCAGGCAAGGTAGCAGCGGTAACAGGTGGTACGTTGGGAATTGGCAGGGCTACGGTCGAGCGCATGCTGGAGGAGGGCGCGGCCGTCGGCATTCTCGACATACTGGACGATGAAGGAAAAGCGCTGGTAACGGAACTGGCCGCCAAAGGCTACAAAGTGGAGTACTGGCACTGTGATGTTGCCAACGAAGCCCAGGTCAAAAAGGCCCTTGACGGTGTCGCGGGTCATTTCGGCAAACTGGATGTGATCGTCAACAACGCGGGCATTGCCGGGCCCAACAAGCCAACCGATGAGCTGACCGAAGAAGAGTGGGACCGGGTGCAGGCAATCAACGTGAAAGGCGTGTTCTTCTGTACCAAACACGCCATTCCGCACATGAGGGCGGCCGGCGCCGGTAGCATTATCAATTTGTCGTCGATCTACGGGTTGGTGAGCGCCCCGGATGTGCCGCCTTATCACGCTTCCAAGGGCGCGGTAAGACTAATGACCAAAACCGACGCGATGACCTACGCCAAGGATAAAATTCGGGTGAATTCCGTTCATCCTGGTTTTATCTGGACACCAATGGTTGAGGGCCATATGCAGACCATGGAAGACCCCGAAGCCGCACGGGAAGCCACTGCGCAGCTGCATCCATTAGGGCACATGGGCGAGCCGGATGACATTGCCTGGGGCATTGTGTTCCTGGCGTCGGATGAATCGAAGTTTATGACCGGCAGCGAGCTGGTGATCGACGGCGGTTACACCGCACACTAACCCTCTGATCTGTCCCTTGCCGCCCGGGCTTACCGGCCCCGGCGGCCTTCCATTTGGGCCGGTGCTATTTAGTGCCTCCAGAACGCTGGTGTCAGCACGATCACGACGCTCAGGATTTCCAGGCGGCCCATCAGCATACCCACTGACAGTATCCACTTGGCGGCATCGGGCAGGGGACCAAAGTTACCCGCAGGCCCAATGATTTCGCCCAGGCCCGGTCCCACATTGGTCAATGAAGAAAGGGCGCCAGACAATGCCGTCACGAAGTCCAGTTCCAGGGAAGCCAGCAAGAGCGTGATGATGAAAAGACAAAGCAGGAAAATAAACGTGTAGGCAATCATTGATGAGATGATTTCATCGCTGACCGCCCGACCATTGTAGTTCCGGGTAAACACGGCGCGTGGATGCAAAAGCCGCATCAGCTGCTCGCGCAGGATGATTAATGACAACTGGAAGCGGAAAATCTTCATACCACCGGCTGTAGAGCCGGAACAGCCGCCGACGAACATCAGGAAGAAAAACACTGCAAACACCAGTGGCCCCCAGGAAGAATAGTCTTCCGAGGCGTAACCGGTGGTTGTCACAATCGACGTGACATTAAAGAGCGTTGCCGCGTAATTGTGCATTGGATCGAATGGAATGGGCGACACCCACCATCGATAGGCGGTTAAAAGCGCTGGAACCACCAACAAAATCAGCAAAAAAAGCCGGACCTGTTTATCACGGAACAGAACACCGTGCTGGCCGTGCAGCTCCCGTACAAACAGGAAAAACGGCAGGCTGCCGATAATCATGAAGAACGTGGCTTCAGCCAGGATCAAGTCATTGAACCTGCCCATGGACAGATCCGACGTGGCGAAGCCCCCGGTGGCAATACTGGTCAAGCCATGGTTGAAGGCATCAAACAGCGTCATCCCGGACAGCCAGTAAGTCACCACCGCGATAACCGAAAACACCACATACACAAACAGCAACCCGCGACTGAGCGTTTTCATCCGTGGCAGGCCTTTCTCGGTCCATTCGGATGATTCCGTGGCAAACAGGCGCATACCACCGACACGCAGGAATGGCAGAACCGCAACGAACATACCGATAATCCCGATACCACCCAGCCACTGGAGAATCGAACGCCAAAGCAGCAGATCCCGGTCCATCTCATCAAGGTTGCTGAAAACGGTCGCGCCAGTGGTCGTAATGCCGGACGTACCTTCAAACACGGCATCAACGAAGGAGATGTTGTTATCACTGAGATAAAAAGGAAGGGCCGCGAACAACGAGATAATGAACCAGCTGGAGACCGTGAGCACGAACATGTACCGCGGCTTAAGGTCACCCGTGTTTCGATAGGTGGCAAGCAATCCCAGAACACCCAGACCACAGGCAATGGCCGCCGACTCAGCAAACGCCATCGAGTTAGGCGCTCCGCCAGGATCGCCCAACAGAAACAGTGCCGGCAGCGTCATGAAGATGCTGAGCAGCACGAACATGGCGCTGACGATAAATATGACAGGGGTCAGGTTTCTCAAGGTATGTGCTCGAGTCAGCTACTAGAAAGAAACGGCGTCAGGATACTCGGGGGCAGTGGCAACCGCAAGAAAAGGGGCGCGAGTAGGGCGGTCAAATAGGGTATCAGGGTAAAGAAACCGGAGATTTGAAGGCAGGCACCTAAATCTTCCGGGTTCTGACTGGAACCAACCTGCTGTAAGTGAGAGTATTTTACTGATCACGAAACATGATGTGGCAATCAGATAAACAACAGATCATCAGCGCAACGTTATGCATCAGGGAGGAGAGCTACGTGGATATTTTCACCAAGTTTAATCGTAAGGATATCCAGGATCGTCAAATCGATACGTTGATTGGCTTGAGCAAAGGAGTTTCAGCAGACGGACAGGTGAACCAGGCTGAAGCCGAGTTTTTGATGAGCTGGCTTGTTCAAAACAGACAGAGCACAGATAACCCCATAATCATTAACTTGCTTGAAAAGATCTCAGCAATGCTGGAAGACGGCGTGCTGGACCCTGAAGAGTCGGTTGAGCTACTTGAAATACTCCAAAAGATCTCCGGTGAGAGTTCGGAAATTGGCGAACTCGCCAAAACGTCTTCTTTACCGGTTGACGATCCATTGCCTGAGATCGATTTTGAAGGGCGCTCTTTCCTATTTACGGGAACCTGTGCATTTGGAACAAGAAAGCAATGTCATGAGGCGACAGAGCAACTCGGCGGGAATATTGCCAAAGGAGTGAACAAAACTCTCGATTATCTGGTTCTAGGCACGTATGTGACTGACAGCTGGGCGCATGAGAGTTTTGGGCGAAAAATCGAGAAAGCCATTGAATATCGAGAGAAGGGGTTGCCGGTTGCCATTCTTACAGAGGAGCATTGGGTGCGCTCTGGAGGATTAGGGTGAGCGATAACCGTAAGGTGCCAATTCTTGATCAGCCGCTTTTCGCTTGGCCAATTGCAGGGCTCATCCTGTTTTCGGTTGTTACTTTTTCAATAGGAACTCTGCCGGACTTATCTCCAACAACCCGGGCGTTTCTTCATTATTCAGAGATAGTCGTGGTAGGACTTTTCTCGATTGAATATCTTTGCCGAATATACACCGCAGAGAAGAAATTACGTTTTATCTTCAGCTTTTATGGGTTAATCGACCTACTATCCATTTTGCCGTTTTATGTCGGTTTGTTCGTGGACCTGCGAACTTTGAGGCTGGTTCGTTTGCTACGTTTGCTTCGAATCCTAAAGTTGGCCCGATACAACTCTGCCATTTTCCGGTTTATGCGAGCGCTGTATCTCGCCAAGGAAGAATTGATCATCTTCACACTTGCAAGCTTCGTTTTGTTATTCCTCGCTGCAGTGGGGATCTACCACTTTGAACATGAAGCCCAGCCGGAAGTATTCCGCTCGATATTCGATGCACTCTGGTGGGCCGTAGCAACACTCACTACCGTTGGCTACGGAGATATCTATCCGATAACCGATGGCGGTCGTCTGTTTACATTCGGGGTATTGATGGTCGGCCTCGGAATGATTGCGGTGCCAACGGGCATTATCGCGTCGACCTTATCGGATGTTCGTCGACAGTTGGAGGAGGAGCGGAAAAAAATGGGGAATAGCTTGGGCAGTGCAGCTCACCAATCAGAACAGGCATAGGAGTATATCGGGTTGATGCACCATGTAGGAGGACGGATATCTAAATCGATCCACTTACACATGATTTAACATAATATACATTATGCGCAGTACCGCATGGTGTACCTTGTTCTTTTAGAAGTCCAAGCTAAGGTGGTTTCAGTAGATATGTCCATACACATCGGAACGGGAATGCGAGATGAAAGCTTCAGACCTGCTGGTAAAGGCACTCGAAAACGAAGGTGTTGAGTATATCTTCGCAGTTCCGGGAGAAGAAAACCTCGACCTCCTGAATTCGCTGAAAGATTCCAGCATCCGCCTGATTGTTACCCGTCACGAGCAAGGTGCGGGTTTCATGGCCGCCACCCTGGGCCGCATCACCGAAAAGACCGGTGTCTGCCTGGCAACACTCGGCCCGGGCGCCACCAATCTTGTGACACCGGCAGCGTTTGCCCGGCTTGGTGCCATGCCTATGTTGATGATCACGGGCCAGAAACCCATCAAATCCAGCAAGCAGGGTCGCTTCCAGATTCTGGATGTGGTGGACGTGATGCGCCCGGTCACACGTTTTACCCGGCAAATTGTTAATGGCAACACCATCGCCCCCCTGGTTCGGGAAGCCTTTCGCCTTTCGATGGAAGAAAGGCCAGCATCGGTGCATCTCGAGTTACCGGAAGACATCGCAAGAGAAGACTGTGATGACACTGTTTTCGAGGTGGTTGGTCACCGCATGCCCGCCGCCAACGACGAAAGTCTGTCCGAAGCGGTGGCCATGATCGAAGCTGCGAAGTCTCCTTTGGTGCTTATTGGTGCGGGGGCTAACCGCAAACGGGTCTGTTCAGCCCTGACCAATTTCGTGGATGCGACCGGCATTCCTTTCTTTACCACGCAGATGGGCAAAGGTGTGATCGATGAACGGCATCCACTTTATCTCGGTACAGCCGCCCTTTCCGCCAACGACTTTATTCATTGCGCCATTGATCACTCAGATCTTGTCATCAATGTAGGTCACGATGTGGTCGAAAAACCGCCCTTCATTATGGAGCATGGCGGCAAAAAGGTTATACACATCAACTTCTGCCCGGCCGAGGTGGATGCCGTCTATTTCCCCCAGCTCAATGTTGTGGGCGATATTGCCGTATCTCTGAAAAATCTGGGCCTGCAGATTCGCAAGCAGGATCACTGGGATCTCTCCTATTTCGAAGCCATGAAAAAGGAGGTGGACACTCACCTTTCCCGCTATTTTGAAGACGACCGCTTCCCCATGCTGCCCCAGCGCCTGGTCAATCTACTCAGGAGCAAACTGGACGACGATGCCATTCTGAGCCTGGACAATGGCATCTATAAGGTCTGGTTTGCCCGCAACTATAAGTGTTACAAGCCGAATACCATGCTGCTGGATAACGCCTTGGCCAGTATGGGAGCCGGCCTGCCCTCGGCCATCGCTGCGAAAATTGCTCGTCCTGATTCCCAGGTGGTGGCCATCTGCGGCGACGGTGGTTTCATGATGAATTCACAGGAACTGGAAACCGCAGTGAGGTTGGAGCTTGATCTGGTGGTTATTGTGCTGAACGACAACGCGTTTGGGATGATCAAGTGGAAACAGGAAGGCATGGGATTCGACGACTTCGGGCTGGATTATGGCAACCCGCAATTTGTCGACTATGCCCGCAGCTATGGCGCGAATGGTTATCTGGCCACCAGTGACGACCACTTTCAGGAAACGCTGGATCACTGCCTGGCAAGCCCTGGCGTTCATCTGATTGAGCTGCCGGTGGACTACTCGCTCAATCACCGGATTCTCAACGTGCTGCTGAAGGAAAAGGCCTGCCAGGTTTAGGGGGTTACCAGTGCAGTTCGAGCATGTTGTCGCCTTTGCTGCGCACGTCAACGCCGCTTTCGCGGCTGGCCTCCGCCATTCGCTCCCGTAGCCAGCCGACATCTTCAGGAGCGGGTCGGTGCAGGGTAAAACGCGCAGTGTCCAGCACCGCCATGTCCAGCCCCTTCAAATCGCCGTGTTGGTTCAGCAACGGGAAATAGAGCACCCGAAGGTCGGGGCGGAACTGTTCATACCCTGTAATCCCTTCGTAATCGTTGATCAGATCGCCGCACCCATAGAGGATCAGCTTCTTGTTATAGACTTCCATGCCCCTGGGATGATGGGAAGAGTGACCGAAGACCAGGTCCACACCGGCTTCATCTATCAACATCCGCGCGAACGCTTGGTGTTCTTCGGAAATATCGTAGCCCCAGTTGCCGCCCCAATGGATTGAGTAAACCACCACATCGCCGTCCCGGCGCTGGGCCTGAATACTCTGAGCGATGCTAGCAACGGTGGAAGAGGAGAAATCCCGCAGCAACCGAACGCCGGGGCGACTGGCGGTAGCGGCCCAGCCGGGTTCAATGCCACTGTCTGGGTGGCCTCCGGCAAATACCAGCACTCTACCCTCGCCTGTTTGGTGTATGGCTGGCGCCTTAGCCGCATTCAGGTCCAGGCCTGCGCCGGCGGTTTGAATCCCGGCATTTTGCAGAACATCCAGGGTTTCCCGAAGGCCTTGTTTGCCCCAATCCAGCACGTGATTGTTGGCCAGGATGCAGACATCAAGCTCTGCCGCCTGCAGGCAGGTGACATTGGCCGGGTGCATGCGGTAGTTGATGCCTTTTCGCTGGCGATCATCACTGGTGGTGACGGCAGTTTCCAGGTTGGCAATGCGTACATCGGGCTGCACCTGCTTTATTAACGGCAGTGCATCGCCCCAGATGTAATCCGGTTCAACGTTGCGTGGAATGGTCCCGTACCGCTTTTCCGCCAGGGTGACGTATTCCTTCGCGGAGCGTACTACTGGCTCAAAAAGAGCTGGATCCGACGATTGGGGCATAATCTGATCAATGCCCCGCCCGGTCATCACATCGCCGCACAGCATCAATCTTAAAGTATGCATTCTGCCCTGCCTTGCTTGATCAATCGCAGGTGTAGCCATGCAACTCCAGCCCTTCCTGCCAGTAATCAGCCACCAAAGGTGTTCCAATCAGGTAACTGGCGGTATGGGAGGTGTGGGAATCCGCCGCTTGGGCCAGCGCCTCTTGCCACTCTTCCAAGGCAAAATCCCCTCGTCCCAGCCACATCAGGGCGACCAATTCGAGCAGCTGGTCCGGATCCAGGTCATTGATGAGATTGACCATCTCCTGATAGGTGGCATCGTCGGCATGGTCAGCCAGGGTCTGCATGGCCCAGTCATCCGCCGGGCTGGTGGGGTTCTCGGTAATGGTCACCTGTTCCTTGGCGTGAAATTCATGGGCCTTGGTGATCAACAGACACACGGTTTCGGGATTAAGATTCAGTTCCATACGTTACCTCCTTCGCAGAAACAGAGTGGGACTCCGTTTTTGACATCGGATGGCATGTATTGGTCAGTCTAGCAGTTATTAGCTCACCTAATAGGGGGGTACTGGATAACGAAAGGCCCGGATTCCTACCACTTGAGTTGATGGCAAATTGGCAGGAATCCGGCTTATAAACAATTTGTTAGAGTCTATGTCTCAACAGACTTCTGCTTCCAGAGATAGAACAGTACCGGGATCACCAGCAACGCCAGGATAACGGCCGTGATCATCCCCCCGACCATGGGGGCGGCAATGCGACCCATCACTTCCGAACCGGTGCCACTGCCGATCATGATGGGCACAAGCCCGCCCACTATGGCGGCCGCGGTCATCATGACCGGTCGTACCCGCAAGCCGGCGCCATGAAGCACGGCATGGCGAAGGGTTTCCCTCCTCGGTGTCAGGCCTTTGCGCTCACAGTTCTCCACCATTTCCTGATAGGACTGGTTGAGGTAGACGAGCATGATCACGCCTATCTCCACCGCCACGCCAGCCAGGGCGATAAAACCGACACCCACGGCGACCGAGAAGTTGTAGCCCAGCAAATACATCAGCCAGATGGCACCAATCATCGCAAACGGCAGGGTTCCCATGATGATGCCCACTTCCGCGAAGCGCCGGAAATTCAGGAACAGCAGGATCACGATGATGGCCAGCGTCAGCGGCACCACATAGCTGAGCTTTTGTTTGGCCCGCAGCATGTACTCGTACTGACCGGACCAGGTCACAGAGTAACCCGCGGGCAGATCCAGTTCGCTGCTGACAATGTCCATGGCCTGCTCCACGTAGGTGCCAACGTCCATGCCGTCAATGTCCACGAAGGTCCAGCCGTTAAGGCGGGCGTTTTCGCTCTTGATGGCGGGTGGGCCGTCTTCCACGCGGATGTCCGCCACATCTGACAAGGCAATGCGCTGACCGGAAGCGGTCACAATCGGCAGCTGTTCCAGTTTTTCCGGAGAATCGCGGTAATCCGCCGGGTAGCGGACGTTAATGGGGTAACGTTCCAGCCCTTCGATGGTTTTGGAGACGTTGATCCCGCCAATGGCGGACGCCACGACCTGTTGCACGTCGGCAATGTTCAACCCGTATCGGGCGGCGCGTTCCCGGTCAATGTCGGCCTTGATGTAGCGCCCTCCGGCTACTCGCTCGGAGTAAACCGAGGCTGTGCCGGGAATATCGACCATGATTTCCTCTAGCTGCTTGCCGATGTCCTGGATCACAGCCAGATCCGGGCCGGCCACTTTGATGCCCACCGGAGTCTTGATGCCGGTGGCCAGCATATCGATTCGCGTGATGATGGGCATAACCCAGGCATTGGTCACGCCGGGAAAGCGAATCAGGTTATTGAGCTCTTCCTTGAGTTTCTCGGTGCTCATCCCCTCGCGCCACTCATCCCTTGGTTTGAGCTGGATGAAGGTTTCGATCATGGTCAGGGGCGCCGGGTCGGTGGCGGTGTCTGCCCGCCCTACTTTGCCAAAGACGGTTTTCACTTCCGGCACGGTGGCGATCAGTTTGTCCGTCTGCTGCAGCAGCTCCCGCGCCTTGCCGATGGAAATGCCCGGGTAGGTGGTGGGCATGTACATCAGGTCGCCCTCGTCGAGCGGCGGAATGAACTCGCTGCCAATTTTACTGGCAGGCCAGACACCGACGACCAGCGCCACCAGTGCAGCCAGGACCGTGGTCTTCGGGAAACGAAGAACCAGCTTCAATACCGGCATGTAGGCGCCGACCAGCAGCCGGTTTATGGGGTTCTTGTGCTCCGGAAGCACCTTGCCACGAATGAAATAACCCATGAGCACCGGCACCAGCGTGACCGCAAGCGCCGCACTGGCGGCCATGGCGTAGGTTTTGGTAAAGGCCAGCGGAGCAAACATGCGCCCTTCCTGGGCCTCTAGTGCAAACACCGGTACAAAGCTGACGGTGATGATCAGCAAGGAGAAAAACAGCGCAGGGCCGACTTCCGCAGCGGACCGTGCCACCACCTCCCAGCGGTTTTCCGGGGTCAGGGGTGTTCGCTCCATGTGTTTGTGCATGTTCTCGATCATCACGATGGCGCCATCTATCATGGCCCCGATGGCAATGGCGATCCCGCCCAGAGACATGATGTTGGCGTTGATGCCCTGCCAGTGCATGACGATGAAGGCCGCCAGGATACCGACAGGCAGGCTGAGGATGGCCACTAGTGAGGAGCGCACATGGAACAGGAATACGATACACACCAGGGCAACGACGACAAACTCCTCGAGCAGCTTGAAGCCCAGGTTGTTAACCGCCCTTTCGATCAGGCCGGAACGGTCGTAAACCGTGACCACTTCAACCCCTTCGGGCAAACTGGACTTCAAAGACTCCAGCTTGGCCTTGACGCCGTTGATGGTGGCCTGTGCGTTTTCGCCAAAGCGCATCACCACTACGCCGCCAACGGTTTCGCCGTTGCCGTTTAACTCCGCAACCCCACGGCGCATCTGCGGCCCGACTTCCACAGTGGCAACATCCTTGAGCAGGATGGGCGTGCCGTTGTCATCCAGCCCCAGCGGAATGGACAGCAGGTCTTCCCGGGACTGGATGTAGCCGGAGGTGCGAACCATGTACTCGGCCTCGGCCATCTCGATGACTGAAGCACCCACTTCCTGGTTGCCGCGTTTGATGGCGTTCTGAATGTGTGCCAGCGGAATGCCCAGTGCGCGCAGTTTTTCAGGGCTGACCTTCACCTGATACTGCTTCACCATACCGCCCAGAGCTGCGACCTCAGAGACACCGGGTACGGTTTGCAGTTCGTATTTCAGGAACCAGTCCTGCAGGCTTCTCAATTCACTCAGATCGTGGTTGCCGGTGCGGTCTACCAGCGCATACAGGTAAACCCAGCCCACGCCCGTGGCGTCAGGGCCTAACTGGGGGCTCGCGGAATCCGGCAGACTGGGAGCCACCTGAGACAGGTACTCCAGCACCCGGGAACGTGCCCAGTACATATCGGTGTCTTCATCGAAGATCACGTATACGTAGGAATCCCCGAAGAACGAATAGCCGCGAACGGTTTCAGCCCCCGGTACCGAAAGCATGGCGGTGGTCAGCGGGTAGGTAACCTGGTCTTCCACCACCTGCGGCGCCTGGCCGGGAAAGCTGGTTTTGATGATGACCTGCACATCGGAGAGATCCGGCAGCGCATCAACCGGGGTTTTCTTGAGGGAATACAGGCCGAGCCCGGTGATCAACACCGTGGCCAGCAGCACCAGGAAGCGGTTGCGGACGGACCAGTAAATAATGGCTGCAATCATTACTGGCTGGCCTCCCCGTTCATGGCGCTGTGATCCATGTTGCCATGGTCCATCGGGGCGGATTCCGAATCCATTTGCATGCCTGGCATGGTGTGTCCGGAGTGGTCCATCTCCATATCCATGTTGTCAGCAGGCCGTGCTTCCATACGTCTGAAATCGGACGTTTTGCTGGACTCAGAGTCGATAAGGAACTGAGCCGATGTGACCACGGTATCGCCAGGCATCACGCCTTCCAGGATTTCGGCGTACTTATCGCCAACACGCCCCACACTGACGTTAACCGACTTGAACGCGCCTTCTTCCAGAGCCAGCACCAACCGGTCGCTTTGCCCGGTTCGTATGATAGATTCCCGCGGCACCAGGAACTGACGGCTGCCCCGTTGTCCTTGCACGTTGATACGCGCAAACATGCCAGGCATCAGCGCGCGGTCACTGTTGTCGAAACGCATCCGCACTCGTGCCGTCCGGGTTTCCGGGTTGATCTCGGGATAGACATAATCCACCCGTCCCTTCCATTCGCGGCCCGGCATGTAGTCCAGGGTCATTTCCACGCGATTGCCGGCCTCGACGGCCGACAGCTGGCTCTCGAATACCTCGCCAATTACCCAGACCTCATCAAGCGCGGCGATGGACAACACCCGGTTCCCCGGCTTGATGAACATACCTTCCCGCACGTTGAGGTTTTCAATCACCCCAGACGCTGGCGCATACACTGTGATGGTTCGCTGGATCTTTCGACCGTCCCGTAGCTGACGTATCAGGCCAGAAGGCACATTCAGGGCTTCCAGGCGCTCCTGTGCGGCACTGACCAGCCGCTGATTACCTCGATTCAGCGCCATCAGCAGTTCTTCCTGAGCGTTAACCAGGGTGGGAGAATACAGGGTGTACAACGGAGTGCCCTGCTCCACCGGCTCCCCTTCGGATTTCACGTAAAGCGACTCGATCCAGCCTTCGACCCGTGGATGTACGTGGGCCATGCGGTCTTCGTTGTAATGCACATAACCAACCGTGGTGATGTTGTTGGGCATACGCCCCTGAATCACAGGTTCAGTCCTAACACCAAGGTTGTTAACGACCGTCGGGGAGATGCGAACGGTGCCGGGGGAATCCTCGGCAGAACCGCCTTTCTCGTAAACCGGAATCAAATCCATGCCCATAGGCGACTTACCGGGTTTGTCGCTTTTGAAATTGGGGTCCATGGGCGCCACCCAGTAAAGTGGCTCTTTTTTGTCCGATTCAGCGCTCTGTGACACAGCGTTAGGCGTTGTATCTGGTGCCAGCCAATAAGCGGCCGCCGCTCCGGCGATACTACCGAGCATTACAAAGCCCAGCGGGCGAATAAAATTGGCCATGAAGTCAGTCCTGATAGTGAGTCAATGAAGAGATAGGGGCGTCAGTGGTTGAAGTCAGGTAGCGGAAGTCCGCCAGGTGTTTGGCTCGTTGGGCGCGCATCTGGATCAGCTCAACGTTGGCATTGAGCTGGTCAATCCGGGCCCGTACCGCCTCGGCAAAATCGCCGTCATCGTTGTTGTAGGCAGACAGCGCAGCCCCCGCCTGTTCCTCCATCTGTGGCAGCAGGGTTTGCTGATACAGTCGGATGCGCTCATCAAGGCGATCTATCCGGGCGAGAGCGGTTCGTGCCCGGGCCTGTAGGGTGCGGACCTGTAACAGTCGCTGGCTCTTGGCGGCCTCCAGGCGGGATGTTGACGCGCTCACTCGGCGGTCCTGTCGGTTGCCGGTGAAAATCGGAAGGTCAAAACCGACAGCCACGGAGAAGAGATCTGCTCTGTCCTGGCCGTTGGGGGCATCCTCCCGATAACCGTACTGGGCAGATATGGACCATTCGGGTTTGTAAGCCTGGCGGGCAAGATCGAGATCTACCGTACGGGTCTCAACCAGCTGTTCGGTGGTACGAACCTGTGGGTGCTGCCGGATCGCATCTACGGTGGTGAGCTCCCAGCCGTTTGCCACCGGGCCTGAGAATTGCGCAGGCAATTCACGGCTGACACCCGCGCCGCCTACTTCGGCCTGAACCCACTCCCGCAAGCCTTCCTGGCTTGCCGCCAATGTCGATTCCAGGGACGTCAGTCTGTCATCAAGCCGTGTCAGCTCAAGTGAGGCACGAATGACATCCTGTTGTCTGGCTCCCATTGACGCTGAGGCATACCCGGCTTCGGCGACGTCCACCAACTGTTCGAACAAGCCCCTATTGGCTTCAATCAGTTCAATGCTCTGTTCGGAACTCCAGATGTCCAGCCAGAGATTGGTCACGGTTCTTTCAATCTCTGCCCTTCGATTCTCACGGCGAAACTTCTCGACCACTGCCAGTTGGCTTTTCTTTTCACTGGCCAGTTGAAGTGTATTGCCCCGGGGAAAGCTCTGGGTGATCCCAATGGTGGTCTGGGTCATGCCCTCCTGTCCGGTATCAAACGTGTCGGTCGGCAAGTTGGCGGCACCAAGCTTAAGGCGGGGGTCTGGAAGGGTTCCCGCGGCGATGGATTCTTCCTGAAGTGCATCCTGAATCTGGACACTCTCAAGAAGCCAGGGGTCATTCTGGATAGCCAGGTTAACGGTCCGGTCCAGTGACAGCGGTCCGGCTACCGCAGGCAGGCTTGTAAGGATGGCAGCGCCTAAAGCTGTTGCCTTTATAAAGCGAGGTAAGGTCGACAAATTCAATACTCCAGAAAAATAACATCGGCGCAATTCTATGGCGCCAACCTGAAACCAACCTGAAAGTAATACATTTCCACCCCTAAAAAGTTTGTTGATTAAAAATAAATATTAAGCGTTTTTTTCAGAAATATTTCAGGAAAGCGTGTTTAACTTTAAACGTTGACTAAACAAACAAGGAGATATTGCAGTGAAAAAAATGATGTCATTTATTGTTGCAGCTTCCGTTTCCGGTACTGTTATGGCGGCTGACATAAATAGCAATCAGGACTTAACAACGCTTACGGAAGCAAGCCTTAAAGATGAGGCAACGAATGAATCCATCCTAAACAATGAAAAGATGAAGCGCCTTCACTGGGATATGACCGTCTCTGGCATGTCCGAGGCGGGCATGGAAGCTCGCGTTCAGATGATGAGCCGGGAAGGCAAGGCGTATCACGAAGCATTGGAAGAAAAGGAGAAAAAAACCGCAGGATAACCCTGCGGTAAACAGCCGAATGAAGAGGTGTCCGCCAGCAGGGCCCTTGTGGCGGCTGGCGGAGCCGACATGAGCAATAAATCATGAAAATCTGAAACCTACCTGAATTCCATTAAGTAGTTGGAGAATTCCATGAAAAAATATTTTGTTTCTGCAGTCTTGCTTTCAGCTCTGTCCACCGGTGCATACGCCGAGTCAGGTTACGCGGATCGTATAAACGAGGCACGAAGCTATCCCAACAAAACAGTTGAGGCGAAATCCGCCGAAAAGACCTGCTCTCGCCACGTTGATAGCGATGAAAGATCCCAGCCAAAAACCATCGCAACCAAAAATTCGAAAACCAATAAATCTTAAAGAGCATTTCTAGCTTTAACCATAATAAAAGAATGAAAAATATCACCTTCTATAAGTCTGATAGACTTATAGCGGGAAAGGGCTGCTTTTATAGGTAGTCATTAAGGCCTGGATCATGCATGTTGCCGCAATATTTACATTGCGGTTTTTTTGCGAAAAAAAGCCGCAGACGAATCTGCGGCAATAAGATTACTGAGAAAACGCAATGGAAAACTAAAGTGCTTACCTCTGCGGAATTGAATTAGACCATACGAACCTTAAACATTCCTGAAATTTTGATGGTTAATTTTATTTATAATATCGTTCCACAGGTTGAGGGAAATCGGCCCTGGACTGTTCACTGGCCATCAATCGATATCTGGTGACCAACCCCCTCAAGGGTAACCTCCTTGAGGATAGTGAGCGACTCAGGGTCAAGGATCCAGAGCTTTGGCTCACCACGACTGGTAACCAATAGACTGCCATTAACCGGAGAGACGGCCAGGTGATAGGGAGCAGGGGCTAACTGCGCGCTTGTGCGGGACTTGTTGTTGAGCCCCAAACGAACGATTCGTTCATCACCCCGGCTGGTGGCGAAAAGAAATTCCCCATCAGCGCTGAGATCCAGGCCATGGGGCGTATCGCCAATTTTGTATCGCGCTGTCACAGTGCCGTCAGCAAGCTTGAGAGCCGCAACTTCACCAGAGGCAGCGTCGTTGACGTAAAGGTGGTCCCCATTGGCAGTGAGCACCATGTGCTCGGGTCCTCCGCCTATGCGCATATTGCGCTTCACAAACCAGTTTTGAGTATCAATTTCGCTGACAGTGCCATTGCCGGTATTGCTGACAAATAACGTCTTCCCGTTATTAGCCGTCGTAACGTAGTTGGGAGATGGACCGGTGGCGATCACTTCAATAACCTCCCCCGACACCAGGTCGAGAACGCTGATTCCACCACCCATGGGATGTGTGGAGACCGCGTAACGGCCATCGGTTGTTACCAGAACGTGGTGGACCGGGCCCGGTACTTCAAATACCCGATCAACAACGCTGGTATGGGTGTTCACAACAAAAATCCGACCAGTGGAGGCAACCGGCGCTGCGCTGCTGCCGCCGCCGCCGTGGTGGGCAGCGTGGTCGTCTGGGCTGACCCCAGCCGGTCGGGCAGGCATCTTTTTACTGTCATGAGCCGTTAAACTGCCAACAATGAGAAAGCGGCCATCGGGCGTCAGTGCCGAACCGTGGGTGTTAACGGTGCCAGCAATTGTCGACGTCAAACGGTTATTCTCCAGATCCATCACGCCTACCGAGTCTGCCATCCCCATCGGAATGAAAGCCCGATTGCCAGCGGCTGACACCGTCAGCGACAGGCTCATCAAAAACACGGCGGTCAGGCCCGCAAACCACTGCTTACGTGAACGGTATTTCATTGGGGTCACCTTGTCTTCAGAGAACATGCGTCTGTGCGAGTTGAGCATGCCGAGCTGAAACCGGGCTGAAAACGCTTATAAATTTATTCATCGGTGGTACGCATTGGCACAATCATTACGTGAGTGTGTCGAAATGCTTGACGTGTGAGCTACTCAAGAGTTTTATGGTTTGAGCGTTACTTGTGGAAAAAGCCAATCCAGGAATCAGCCATGCCCACTCGCCCACTTATTGCAGCGTTACTAAGCATCCTGCTGCTGATTGGCGGTCTTAATCAGGGGCTTGGTGATGTGGCAAGTGGCGCCCTGGAGAGTTCTGCTACCAATGCGGTTGATTGTGATGGAATGACCTACCCCGGTACAGAGACTGCTAACACGTCTGGCATGAAACATTCTGGAATATCCGTGGATTGTGATGACACGGAACAGGAACCGTGTGGCTTGTCGGCACCGCACTGCGCCTCCGTCCCGGTTCTCGGTATAATTACCGGAGCTCCAATTCCCCCCATTGAGCTCGCTGCCCAGGGCCACCTCATTCCACCCGGGGAGGCCTATCACAATCATACTTCCGATGTCCTGACACCCCCGCCTGACACCCTCTCCTGATCTTGCTGCATCTTTAACGCCCCCGCCAGAAGGCTGGGCGAACCGAATTATCTGTTTATATTCGCAGGCAATATCACTATGTGCCGTTATGCCTGTCAGGAGACCACCATGAAAACCAGAAACAAGGCTGTTATCGCAACTTCCGTAGCACTCGCCATTGGAGCAATCGCTGTTGGATTTAAACTGCAGGCCTCAGAGCCAGCCACAAAAAGCAGCGTTTCCAGTCCGGCAACGCCCGTGGTTACCGTTTACAAGAGCCCCAGCTGCTCCTGCTGTGCAGGCTGGACGGAGCATCTTGAACGCAATGGCTTCAAGGTAAACGTCAATAACACAAACAACATCAATGAAATCAAAATCAAGCACCAAATACCGCGGCAAATGGCCTCCTGCCATACGGCGTTGATTGACGGCCTCGTGATTGAAGGGCATGTCCCGGCCGCCGATATTACCGCTTTCCTGGAAAACCCCCAGCTCAATACAGCGGGACTTTCTGTGCCAGGAATGGTTCAGGGCAGCCCCGGAATGGAAACGGGTACAAAGCAGGACTATCAGGTAATTGCCTTCCGGGCCAATGGCCAGCAAAGCGTATTCCGGGAACATAAAGACTACTGACAGTGGCTCCCTGGCCAGCGGCGGGGAAACCAATCAGCATGGAGTTCTTGAATGCCTGATCTCGCAACCTGGGGCATTCTGGCCGCCTTCCTCGGCGGCCTGGTGTCCTTCTTCTCACCCTGCACTCTCCCACTGGTGCCGGGCTACCTGTCCGTTGTTACCGGCGGCGCAGTGACAGAGACCTCAAATCGTCTGAAAGCGTTTTGGCTGAGTTTCTGCTTTGTGCTCGGGTTCAGCGTGGTGTTCGTCGTGTTGGGCGCAAGCGCCAGTCTTCTGGGACAGTTGCTGATCGCCTATCGGCAGGAAGCTAACCTGGTCGCCGGTACGTTGATCATCCTTATGGGTCTCTTCATGCTCGGCTGGTGGAGTATGCCGGCACTCCAACGCGATTGGCGACTGGGTCACACGCTGGAAGGCGGGCGACCAACAGCAGCCTTCGTGCTGGGTCTGGCATTTGCCGTGGGCTGGACACCCTGCATTGGCCCCATACTCGGAGCCATATTGGCGCTCAGTTCTACTCATGCAAACGCCGAGACGGGGATGCTGTATCTTGCAACGTATTCTCTGGGGCTGGCACTGCCGTTCCTGGGGACGGCGATGTTTATTGAGCACTTTCGCGAGCGTCTGCGCAGGCTCAGTCGGTGGAGCCGATTATTAAGAGCTCTGGCAGGCCTGACGCTGGTACTCATGGGCGTTATGGTGCTGACCGGCCAGATGACCCGCTTCGCCTCCTGGATGCTTTCAGCCTTTCCGGTGCTCAGAGAGCTTGGCTAGATAATAGAGCATCTCCCGGCTACGTCTGCCGGGAGATGCTAGTGATTAAATCGGCACCAGGCCGCCTGTTATGGGTGCTGGTCAGATCGCCTGAACAACCTCAGAAAGCATATCCCTGACTTTTCCAGCGACCTGCTTGAGTTCGGCATTATCAATGGCAGACATGGAGGCCACGGGATCTACCGCGCTGACCTCAACGCCCTCTGGAACCTCGCGGAGAATCACATTGCAAGGCAGCATGGCACCCACGCGAGGTTCGACCCCAATGGCTTCCCAAGCCATTCCCGGATTACAGGCCCCGAGAATCCGATAGGCGGACATATCCTTGTCCAGCTTTTTCTTCATGGTGGCTTTGACATCAATTTCCGTCAGCACGCCGAAGCCGTGGTCGGCTAGCGCCTCTCGCGTCCTTTTATCTACCTCTTCGAAATCGGCATCCTTGATGATTCGATTGATTGTGTATGACATAGCTCTCTCCGATTCATCAGAAATTCAGTGCTCAGGCCTCCCAAGCTTGACCACCCTTAATCGTAGCGCATTCACAATCACACTGACCGAAGACATCGACATCGCAGCCGCTGCAAAAATTGGCGACAGCAGGATGCCGAAAAACGGGTAAAGAATCCCGGCCGCAATGGGTACGCCGGCAGAGTTGTATATAAAGGCGAAGAACAGGTTCTGCCGGATGTTGCGCATGGTGGCCAGCGACAACCGGCGCGCTTCCACAATGCCCATCAGATCGCCTCGCAACAGAGTTATGCCGGCACTTTCAATGGCTACATCGGTGCCAGTTCCCATAGCCACGCCGACATCCGCTGTTGCCAGGGCGGGTGCATCATTCACGCCATCACCGGCCATCACCACAATACGGCCTTCGTCTTTCAGCCGCTGAACAATCTTGCCCTTGTCTTCGGGCAGGACCTCCGCTTCCACTTCATCGATATGAAGCTTGCGGGCAACCGCCTCGGCCGAGGTCCGATTATCGCCGGTCAGCATGACCACCCGGATGCCGTCTTCCTGCAGGGCGGAAATAGCGGCTTCCGTGGTCTCCTTGACAGGATCGGCGATGGCAAGCAAGCCGCAGATTTTGCCCTCCACTGCCACGAAAATAACCGTGGCGCCGTCCTTTCGGAGCTGGTCGGCCTCCTCTTCAAAGTCCGCCGTATCGACGTTTTCGGATTCCATCAGCAGGCGGTTACCAATCAGTACTTGCTGGCTATCAATCCTGCCCGTTACCCCTTTGCCGTTAGGCGAATCAAAGTCTTCAGCGTCCGGAAGCTTCAGCTCCATGGCCTTGGCTTTATCGAGTATGGCGTGGGCCAGCGGGTGTTCGCTGCCCTTCTCCAGGCCACCGGCAAACCGCATCAGTTCTTCCTCGCTGGTTCCCTCGGCCGGAACAAGACTGGTCACCTGGGGCTTGCCTTCGGTCAATGTGCCGGTTTTGTCCACCACCACGGTGTCGACCTTCTCCATGCGCTCCAGAGCTTCGGCATCGCGGATCAGGACACCGCTCTGGGCGCCCCGCCCGACGCCGACCATAATGGACATGGGCGTTGCCAGACCCAGGGCACAGGGGCAGGCAATGATCAGGACACTGACGGCCGCAATCAGGCCGAAGGCCATCGGCGGTGTCGGTCCGAAGAAGGACCAGGCAATAAACGCAATGATGGCGATCACAATCACGGCCGGCACAAAGTAGCTCGCCACCTTGTCTGCCAGCCCCTGTATGGGCGCGCGGCTGCGCTGGGCGCTGGCAACCATCTGCACAATCTGGGACAGCATGGTATCCCGGCCAACCTTGTCGGCCCGCATGATGAAGCTGCCCTGCTGGTTGATGCTGCCGCCAATCACCTGGTCACCGGATTTCTTGCTGACCGCCAGGGGCTCCCCCGTCACCATGGATTCGTCCACATTGGAGCTACCTTCAAGTAGCTCGCCGTCCAGGGGCACCTTGTCGCCCGGGCGAACCCGCAGGCGGTCGCCAACCTTGACCTGATCCAGTGACACATCCGATTCGCCGCCATCCTCATCCAGCTTGCGGGCCGTGGCGGGTGCCAGATCAAGCAAGGCTTTGATGGCGCCGGAGGTTTTCTCCCGGGCCCGCAATTCCAGCACCTGCCCCAGCAGCACCAACACGACAATGACCGCCGCTGCCTCGAAATACACGGCGACCGAGCCATCTGCCTGCCGGAACGCATCCGGAAAGATCTGAGGGGTCAGTGTTGCAACCAGGCTGTAGATCAACGCCACGCCGGTACCGATGGAAATCAGCGTGAACATGTTCAGGTTACGGCTGACCACGGATTTCCAGCCCCTGACGAAGAATGGCCAGCCACACCACGCCACCACCGGCGTTGCCAGCACCAGCTGAATCCAGTTGGATGTCTGCGGAGCGACAACCCGATCAAGCCCGGTCAAGTGGCCGCCCATTTCAAGGATCAGTACCGGCAAGGCCAGCACGAGGCCGATCCAGAACCGGCGCGTCATATCTTTGAGTTCTTCGGAAGGGCCCTCCTCAAGGCTCACCTCTTCCGGTTCCAGCGCCATACCACAGATGGGGCAATCCCCAGGCCCTTGCTGTCGAATTTCCGGATGCATGGGACAGGTATAAATAGTGCCCGGTGCTACGGGCTCTTCCCGATTTGGCTCATCACCAAGGTATTGTTCCGGGTTTTCGTCGAACTTGGATTGGCAATGCGACGAACAGAAGTACCAGGTTTTACCCTCATGCTGACTTCGATGCTCCGCCGTGTGAGGATCCACCGACATGCCGCACACCGGATCCTTCACCGTATGTTCGCCGGATTCCTTCTGCGCGTTGTCATTGTGATGTTGGTGATGGTGAGCGCGTTGATGTTCAGCCATTGCGATCTCCGGTCTTGTCCGCCGGCCACTCCGAAAATGCAAGGAAATAAAGCAAAGCAAGGTTGATAACTGGTATTAGGATCAACACCCCCAGCCAACCCGGATACCCGGTGCGCTGGCAAATACGCCAGACTGGAATGACGGCGATAATCGCAAGCACCAGCATCCACAGCCAGTGTCCTGCCCACATGGTATTACCGAACATATGACCATCCATCTTGTACACATCCTCGTGCCGTTAACTGTATTCAGTTATGGTGGTGAGCGTGCGAGTGCTCTCCTTTTGGAGGCTCAATTCCAGCTGTTGTCTTCAGGAAAACCTGTTCCGCAATGGCGATTGCTATCATCGTGACAACTGCCACGCCGATAACGAATGGATCGGTGTGTAGCTTGACCCAAACAAAGCCGCCAAGTGCGAGCAAATCCAGTAAAATGGCGGTGGCCGGAACCCAAACGTTGGCTTTTATGTCCCGGCGCAAATAACGCAATACCCCCCAGTGGATGGCAATATCCATAATCAGATAAAACACAATGCCGAGTGCCGCTATCCGAGAGAGGTCAAAGAAGGCCGTCAGAATCAGCCCCAAAACCACAGTGTAGACCAGCGTATGTTTTTGGATGCTGCCCGGCATGCCGAAATGCCTGTGGGGAACCAGCTTCATCTCAGTCAGCATTGCCAGCATGCGGGAGACAGCAAAAATGCTGGCCAGAATGCCTCCGGCTGTGGCCATTATGGCAATGGCCACCGTAAACCAGACACCGTATTCTCCCAGCGCAGGACGCGCAGCTGCAGCAAGGGAATAATCCTGAGTCGCGATAATTTCAGCCAGGGACAAATTGGCGGCGACAGCAAAGCCAACCAAGGTGTAAATCACCACACAGGCTGCAATGGAAATGATGATTGCGCGCCCGACGTTTCGCTTGGGGTCTTTCACTTCCGAGCCGCTGTTGGTAATCGTGGTAAAGCCTTTGAACGCCAGGATACCCAATGCGGTTGCACCGAAGAAATTGCCGACTGTTCCGGCCTCGCCGGTGTTCGAAAAGTCGACGGAAATGCTTTTTGCAAGCCAGACACCAACGAGCCCGAAAATCAATATTCCGCCAATTTTCAGGATCCCGATGAAAGAGGCTACTCCCTGGATCATCCGGTTACCAAGCAGGTTGATCACGAACGCTACAAGGATCAGTGATACCCCAAGGGTGGACACCATTAGCCCACTTTCGCCACCAAAAAGCTGCATCGTGTAAGATCCGAAGGTACGCGCCAGAAAGCTTTGGGCGATCACCATGGAAAAATACATCAGCAAGGCGTTGAACGCTGTGGGTAAACGGCTTCCGTAAGCCTTGTGCAAATACATACCAATGCCGCCGGCCGACGGATAGGCATTAGAGATCTTGATGTAGGAGTAGGCGCTGAAGCTGACAATGACAGCCGCTGCCAGAAAGGCCAGAGGGAATAGAGCGCCCGTCATCTGAGCCATTTGCCCGGTTAAAGCAAAAATACCGGCGCCAATCATGACGCCGGTACCCAACATGACAGTTCCAGACAGCGACAGGCTGCCCTCCTGGTAATGAGTCGATCGATCTTCTTCCGTGCTCATCATCTCCCCATCATTTCTTCATCGGCGGAATTTTGGAGCAGCAAAAGGGCTTGTGTTTGGCATTGGCACGGACGTTTTCATCGGTGAACCGATACCAGGCCAGTTTTCTTCTCAGCCACCAGCTGTTTGTCAGCCACCCTCCATGGGCCTTGATTGCGTCCAGAAGCTCCTCCGTGGACCAGTGGGTTCCGTCGTATGTAACTTCCAGCAGATCTTTGGGTTTGCGCTCGGCGAAATCAACGCAAGGGTGATCGTTCAGCTTTTCTATCAGATCGTGCCACTGGTTATCATCAAGACCATTCACTCTTAGCTTACGGCACAGCAGAAACCCTTCTTGGTTTGCTGCCTTATGTGCTTTGGTCATGGCTCACCTCCAGATCAATACGCTTCACCTCCCATGAAACCATTTGAACCTGAATCGGCGCTGAAAATTGGACTTAGTTGATTTGAATCTCGCCATACATTCCGGACTGGTAATGGCCGGGGACATTACAGGCAAATTCAATGTTATTTTTCTTACTGAAAGTCCAGATCACTTCCTTGCGCTGGCCTGGTTCCAGCAAAACGCTGTTGGGATCGTTGTGCTGCATTGAGTGGCCGTTGCCCATGTCCATGCCCATTCTTTCATGGTGGAGTTCGCCACCCTGAATGACACCGTGCTCCACCATCATCGCCATCTGTTTCTGATGGGCATCGTGCATTGACGGAGTGCCGATATTGAATTCATGGACAAGGTTGCCCTTGTTTTCCACCACAAAGCGAACAGTCTCTCCGGTTGTGACATCGAGCTGCTCGGGCTCGTAATAGTTATCCCGCATCTCAACGTGAATAGTTCGATTTACTTCAGCGGCTGTTCCCGGTTTACCACTGGCGGCACCATGGCCTCCACTATGCGCACCGGCAGCAAAGGTCAACGCCGGGCCAGACAAGGCGGCAACACACAAAAAATGAGATACTCGCATTTTAATCCTCAAAAAATCGTCGTTCTGAAGTGTCTTCTAGCGCCAAAAAGTTCTCAGTTGGGCTCACAGCCCGATACCATAACGTAGCAACCTGAACCCCTCCTGAAAAAGTAGAGTTAATTATTATTCAGGCCGGATTCAGGTTTATCGGCGAGACTGGGAAACCTCAGTATTAATGCTCTAAAAGGACCGGTTCATGCGCTTACTGCTGGTGGAAGATGATCGTTTGCTGGCCGAAGGCCTGACTAATCAGTTGGAAAAAGCGGGTTTTAGTGTCGATGCGACCCAGACTGCCAAAGAGGCCATGATCCTGGGCAGGCAGGAGGATTATCGTGCCGTGGTACTGGATTTGGGGTTGCCTGACGGTAATGGGCTCGACGTTCTGAAAAATTGGCGTATGGCCGGAATCAGTTTCCCGGTCCTCATCCTTACCGCTCGCGGAGACTGGCAAGACAAGGTGAATGGCCTGAAAGCTGGCGCGGATGACTACCTCGCCAAGCCGTTTCAGTCCGAGGAACTGATCGCTCGTCTCAACGCCATCGTTCGCCGAAGTGAAGGGCGCACCCATTCAATGCTCACCGCCGGTCGCTTTGAAATTGATGAAAACCGTCAAAGCCTGACAGTATCTGACGGTACTGAACACAGCCTGACCGGCACAGAGTTTCGGCTGCTTCGATGCCTGATGAGCCGTCCTGGCCACGTGTTTTCCAAAGAACAACTGATGGAGCAACTGTACAACCTGAGCGAAAGTCCGAGTGAAAACGTGATTGAGGCCTATATCCGGCGGCTCAGGAAGCTGGTGGGGCCCGACACTATTGTCACCCGCCGTGGTCAGGGGTACCTGTTTGATGACACTGTTTAAAAAGCCGGCTTCGGTAAAAGGAACCCTGCTGACTCTCCTGCTACCGGCCGGTATCTTGTTGATGGTGTTGGCCTGGCTGGTTCATGGCTTGCTTCTGGACCGGATGTCCCGATCATTTCTGGAAAGCCGACTTAAAGACGAAGCCGCCTTTCTTGAACACCAGATCCGAAACGCCAATGGTGAACTGGACGCCATTAAAACCGGCGACTATTTCCAGGACGTGTTTCACCATGCATTTGCGGTTCACTCGCCCTCGAAAACTCTCGTTTCACCAAAGGCTTGGAGACCGTTATTAATGCCATTACTGGAAGCGGGTTCAGACGGCATAACTCGGGTACAGGAATCTGTCATTCCTGAAGCTCCCTCAGATATTCTGGCTTATCGCACGTCATTCCAGGTCAATCAAACGCCTGTTGTGGTCATTGTCTCCGAGGATCTTGGTGCCCTTAAGCGCAGCCAGGGGGAGCTACACGCATGGACAGCCATTGTCTCTCTTCTTTTGATAACATTGTTGGTGGCGGTTATCTGGTTTGGCATCAATCTGTCCATGAAACCAGTAACGCCTATCAAAGCCGCCCTGAAAAGACTCCAGGAAGGCGAAGACTCGCGTATTGACGTGGAGGCACCAGAGGAGTTCCAACCACTGGTACTGCAACTAAACCAGCTTCTGGATTCGCTGGACCAACGACTGGAGCGGTCCCGGGAGGCTGTGGCCAACCTTTCTCATAGTGTCAAAACACCCATTGCAGCCGTGCGTCAGATTCTGGAAGACGACACCCGCCCCCTGGATAGCCAACTGAGACACCAGATGGCATCTCGCCTGGACGATATCAACAAACAGCTGGAATCAGAAATGCGCCGCAGCCAATTCGCCGGTCCACAGGTCGGCAAATTCGCCCACCCAATTGACCAGGCGCGGGATCTACTCTGGCTGATGGGGCGCTTATACCCCGGCAAGTCTTTTGAGCTGTCGAGTTCACTGCCTGAGGAGACAAGATGGCCAATTGAGGAGCATGACTTGAGTGAAGTACTTGGCAACTTGCTGGATAACGCTGGCAAGTGGTCCAAGCAATGTGTCGAGCTGGAGTTGAAACAGGCTAATGGAACCCGGCAGGTCATCGTCACCGACGACGGACCTGGGGTTAAGGAAAATGAAATAACCCAACTTGGCCAGCGAGGGTTAAGGCTTGATCAACAGATGCCTGGCCACGGACTTGGACTGGCCATTGTTGAAGACATTGTTTCCCGTTACAGCGGCAAAACCCATTTTGTGACCGCAGCCAATGGTGGGCTGCGGGTGATTGTCGAGCTCTGATTCATCAGACCAAAGGGAGCGTCACTCCACCGGCTAGCCAGATCACTGCAACCACAACTAATACTCGTAACACCTTATCGGTCATAGAGACACCGCCGTGGTCATGGTCATGGTCATGGTGATGATGATGGTGAGAGTGCCCTTGTTGCGACTGGCGCCAGAACCAGACCAGCACCACGGTCACACCCACAAATATAATGTTCAGTACCGCCTGGTAGTTCCATTTGAAGAATTCACGATCCGCAATTGCCGCGTGGCCACTGAAGTCCGGCAGCATGCCAAGCATCAGCAGACTGTAATGCATGATCAGTGACACACTGACAATGCCTACCAGCATCAACGCCAGGATGTACAGCGCCATTTTCCATCCGTAGTAGGATGCGTTAATGCGCAGTACCGGCAGTACCACAAGGTCGGAAAAGATAAAGGCCATGACGCCCGCGAAAGTCACGCCTTGGCTAAACAGGACCGCAGCCAGCGGAATATTGCCCATGGAGCCGATAAACGTGAAAAACGCGGCAACGGGACCCACCAGAGTCTGGGCCAGCACCTCCAGGAAAGCCGGGTTCGCCGCGTTTGCGCCTCCGGAGCCAATAAACAGGGCTTCGAAGAAGCTTTTGGGCAACATGGCGGAAATAATGCCGGCCACGGTGAAACCAATCAGCACATCTTTCCAGACCATCTGCCATTCCATCACGTAGGTCTGGCCGATCTGTTGCCACCCTTCCCGGCTGGTGATCTTTTCCTTCCAGCCTTTCTGCTCGCCGTGTTCCTCGGAGTCGCCATCATCCATTTTTCGGCGCGCCTGCGCTTCCAGCCGGCGTGGGCGGGTAATTCGTATAAGTAACCAGGTCACCAGGATCAACAGAATACCGCCAACATACTCGCCCACGACAAACTGCCACCCCAGGAAAATGGCAATGACCATACCCAGTTCAATCACCAGGTTCGTGGAGGCCAACATAAACGGCGATTTTCAACCCAGTTGTCCAAATGACCGCGTTTAAGCGGCCAGTTTATTGCGCTCAATTTCCTTCAATTTACCAGGATTGAGCGAGACCGGTCCGGTCACTTCCCAGTTTCGGGTGGGTCCAGACCAGCGCCGTGGATTCCGGCGCTTTGCTCTTTCATAAACCATTCTCCGGTGTGCCAGGCGTTCGTGATCGGTGCCACGGTGGCGATCCGCCGGTGTCACGAACCGGATACCGCTGTGCAGGTGCTGTTCGTTATAGGCATCCTCGAACGCCAGCATCCAATCACGCACGGCCGTGAGCGATTTAAAGCCCTTTGAAGGCCACTCCGGACAGTATTTGACCGTCCGGAACAGCGACTCCGAGTAAGGATTATCGTTGCTGACTCTCGGCCTGCTGTGGGACATCAACATGCCCAGATCTGCCAGGCGAGCCTTGAGTGTATAGGACGTCATCGGTGCGCCGTTGTCAGAGTGTAGGACCGGTGGGTTAAGCCAACAGCCTTCCCGCAACAGGGCACGCTCAACCAGTCTTCGGGCCAGATCACCGGATTCCGCTTCATGGACTTCCCAGGCAACGATTTTGCGGCTGTAGATGTCCATGATCAGGTACAGATACCAATGCTGGCCACGTACCGCTGACGGACAATAGCTGATATCCCAACTCCACACCTGGTTCGGACCTGTCGCGGTGAAGCTGGTTGGCTCAGGCACCTTGCGGGGCGGCTTCATGCGCCCCCGATAATTCTGTTGCTGGTGCTTCTTCAGCACCCGGTAAAACGACGACTCAGAGGCCAGATAGACGCCTTTGTCAGCCAGTGACGGCACGATCTGCGACGGTGGCGAACTCCGGTACTGAGGTTGATTGCATGCACTCAGAATGGCCAACTCCTCGGCCTGGGTGAGTTTATGAGGCTGTTCAACCTGCTCCGCATCAGGCCGGCGATCTTCAGCCACCCGACCGTCGGCACTGCGCCAGCGCTTCAATGTGCGCTCGCTGATATCCATCAGCTCTGCGGCCCTGTATCGGGCTGCACCACCGGCAACGGCTTCATCAAACAGCTCCAGGAGCCTTGCACGTTCGTCCAGCAGCGTCAGTCGTCCTCGCTGCTGTCCGGGTCTTCGCCGTACAAGGCTTCGAGCTTTTTTGACAGCACCAGCAATGACGTGGTCTCAGCCAGAGCCTTGTCCTTGCGACGAACTTCCGCTTTCAGCTTTTTGATGGTTTTCCGGGATTCTCGTTTCTGTTTCTGAGCCGCTTTATCCTGGTCTTGCTGCATGCCAGCGCCCTGAAGGCAGGCTTCTTTCCAGCGCTGCACCTGCTCCGGATACAGGCACTTCTCGCGGCAATAGGCGCTGAGTTCGGCTTCAGACATCGAGGCCGTTTCCACTACAACGGCCAGCTTGGCTTCGGGGGACCAGTCTTCCCCGGCATTACGATTACCTGGCACGGGCATTCCTTGTTCTCGACACTGTTTTAACCAACTATACAGAGTCACATCGGATATGCCTTCCTCTGCCGCCACCGACACGACACTTCGGTTCTGCGGAGGTAATAGCTTCTTCAACACTGCGGCTTTGCGTTCTTCGGAATAGCGTGGCATGAATGCTCCCATGCCGCCCCTGGATTATTAAATTCAGGCGAAACCGCCTACTGGACAACTAGGCTGACAGAGGGGGTAAACGCCAACGAAGGTGCCAACCCGGCCCCCTTATTAAAGATGGCTCGGGTCGTGGCCAGAGCGGAAAAACTGCAGGAACTGGAGATAAAACCGAAGAAAGTGGCCAGTGCCATACTGCGCGGGCCGTCCTTGCCCATGGCCTGCTGCATGCGCTTTCGAGTGACCAACACCTGAATCAGGCTGCTGATGACATAACCAAGTACAAACGCCCACAGCGCCATCCAGAAAAAGCCGAGACTGGTGGTTGCCGCTTCGTGCCAGAGTGCCATGAAGTTGCTCAAACCGGTTCTCCTTATACGCGATGACTGTTAACCAACATAGTTCATTTGCCCGGGCCCTCTATGTGAAGGACTTTGTGCGTCATCCTCCTCTCTTCAACACCTTGCAGAAGAAAACTGAACTCAGCCTGAAAAGCTGCCAATACCCGTCAATCGGAAAGGTCTGGACAATCAGGCAAGAAAACAAAGATTTTGTTCTAACGGTTCCGGCTCCCGGCCCCCACACTTATAGAGACTCGGTTAACGACGGAGGCAGTTATGAAAGACACGGATTCCACACAAGACAACATGCAGGTGATAAGAGCCGGCTCGACTGAAGCCATCAAAGGGCCGAGCGATTACTTCACCGGCAATGTTCGAATTGACAAGGTATTCAGTGCCCCGGAGCCCTCCCGCGTGGGCATGGCAGTGGTCAATTTTGAGCCGGGCGCCCGCACGAACTGGCATACCCATCCACTGGGTCAGGTTCTGCTAGTCACCGATGGCGTGGGCTGGACACAATGCGAAGGCGGGCCGAAAACGGAAATCCGTCCTGGCGATGTTATCTGGTGTAACTGCGGTCGTCGTCATTGGCACGGTGCGACCGATACCACCGCCATGCAGCATGTGGCCGTTCAGGAGGCCCTGAATGGCAGTCCGGTTGACTGGTTGGAACCGGTATCCGATGAGGACTACCTGGCCGGTCCGGTCAAGAAAGATTGATTACCCGGGTTTTAACGGGAAATGCTCAGCCGGCGGCGCTTTGAACCAGCCGCCGGATATCCCTCACCGGGGGCAAGCCGAACAGGCGGCTGTACTCCCGACTGAATTGGGACGGGCTCTCATAACCAACCTCGAAGGCTGCACGGGAAGCATCCAGGTGATCGGCCAGCATCAGCCGGCGAGCCTCACTCAGGCGAATTTTCTTTTGGAACTGCAACGGGCTCATGGCCGTCATAGAACGGAAATGGTTATGAAACGATGAGACGCTCATTCCCGCCTGCCTTGCCAGGGTCTCCACCTTCACCGGCTTGCTGAAATTTTCTTTTAGCCAGTCAATGGAGCGAGCCACCTGGTAACTGTGATTGCCGCTGGAGGTAATCTGTCGCAGTCTTGCACCCTGGTCACTTTGCAATAAGCGATAGAAGATTTCCTGCTGGATCAGCGGCGCGAGGGCCGGAATGTCCTCCGGATGCTCAAGAAGATCGAGCAAACGACTGAAAGCATCCTGCAAACGCTCATTCACCTCGCCAACGGCAATGCCCAACCTGTCCGCCGAGCGTTTATCGTCCGGCGACGGATATTCCACCATCAACTGGGCGATCACCCTAAGGTCCATTTCCATGGTTAAACCGACATAGGGTCGTTCCGGGCGGGCCTCAATGATTTGGCTGACCACCGGCAGATCCACCGAGGTGATTAGGAAGTGGTCGGCGTCATAAACGTAAACCTCTTCACCCAGGAAAACACGCTTCCTGCCCTGTCCGATCAGGCAAATACTGGGAGCCAGCATATAGCTGGTGGGCTCGGTGGGGCTCTCCCAGCGATGAAGACTGAGCCCGCGGATGGGCGTGTCCAGCCTGTTTTTCTGCCCGGTCAGGTTCACAAGACGTTCAGCAAGCCCGGATGCCACTGGTGTATTGCCGGGTGTCGTTTCTGTGTGCTCGAAACAGTTGTTGGAATGACTGTCCATCGACTTTCTTACCTCGCTAAAGGCTTCTGCTTCTTTGTCGAGTGGCAGAAGTTCCGGGGATACCGCAGGAAGCTGATCCGGTTTAATGCAGCGTTCCTAGAACACATCACTGGCAAGTCGAGCCGTGAGGACTGAACCAAATAAAAAACTCTGGAAGACCTCACAGTCTCCCAGAATCCGGGTATAACGGGAAGTATTCCGGCTGTGTGCCGGGCTTCTTTGTCAGGCGTTTTGCACTTTGGCTTCCGCCTTCGTCTCACTGATGGGCCAATGCAGGGCCATGGCCACCAGGCTGAGACCCACGGCAAGCCACCAGACGATATTGTAGTTGCCGGTCAGTTCATACAGTACGCCACCCAGCCAAACGCCCGAGAAGCTGCCCACCTGATGTCCCAGGTAGACCACGCCATAGAAAGTCGCCATGTAGCGGGTGCCGAACATGGTAGACACCAACCCACTGGTCGGCGGCACCGTGGCCAGCCACAACACCCCCATCACGCAACTGAACAGGATGACAGACACCTGGGTCAGTGGCAGGACCAGGAACAGCGTGATCAGAAGCGCACGGGCGCCATAGATGGCGATCAATACATTGCGAAGCCCGAAACGTCCGGACAACACACCGGACAGGAGCGAGCCTGCAATATTGAACAGGCCAATCAGGCTGATGGACCAGGCGGCCACGCTGGTACTGAAACCGGCTTCGGTCAGGAATGGTGGCAGGTGCACGGTGATAAACGCCACGTGAAAACCACAAACAAAAAAGCCCAGGATCAGGAGCCAGTAGGGCCTGTGCCCACGGGCGATGCGCACGATTTCGGAAAAGGACGGTTCGTTTTGATCATGGTGGGCGGCAGCGTGTCCATCATGCCCCCGGGGCCGGGCCAGCGGCATGGCCAGTAATGCCATTACGAGCGCCATCCCTGCCATGGCCTGTAGCCCAACGTTCCAACCCAACGATTCCACTAACTGGCCAATGACCGGCACCAGCAAAAACTGACCTGCGGAAGCCGCGGCGGTGCCAATGCCCAACACCAATTGGCGCTGTTCGGGCGCCACTGCTTGCGCCATGGCAGGAAGCACAATACCAAACGAGGTGCCGGCAACACCGGCGCCGATCAGCACGCCCAGGCCCGCGTTCAGGCTCCAGACATCGGTGACGTTCACCGTCATCAGGATACCGCCGGCATAGAGTGCGGCGCCGGCTACCAGCACCTTGGTAGTACCGAAACGGTCTGCCAGACCACCAGCGACCACCGCAACCACACCCCAGGCAAGGTTCTGGATGGCCAGCGCCAGGCCCAGAACATCACGCCCCCAGTCATTGAACTCGCCAATCGGCTCGACAAACAGACCAAAACTCGAACGCAGGCCGAAAGACAACATCAGCATCAGGCAGCCGCTGATGATGAGAAACAGGGAAGGCAGCGGAATACGGCTCATTCGGGGCTCCGTGGTGGTCTGAACAGTGTGAGAATGATCAATAACAATAGTGGGAGTGAACCAAAAACTCCGGAAGGCCTTGGGGACCTCCCGGAGCTGGCTTTATTGGAAAGCTTTGCGGTTCGGTTTTACCGGTTCACATCCACGATGATGCGACCGCGAACCTTGCCTTCCAGCAGCTCTTCGGCTTTGGAGACAGCATCACCCAGGCTGATTTCATGGCCGATTTCGCCCAGTTTGTCCACGTCCAGGTCAGTACCCAGGCGTTTCCAGGCCTCCAGGCGGTCTTCACGCGGGCACATCACGCTGTCGATTCCAGCCAGTGTTACACCGCGCAGAATGAACGGCGCCACGGTTGCCGGGAAGTTCATGCCGGCGGCCAGACCACAGGCCGTTACTACGCCGCGATACTTCATGGTGGAACAAATGTTGGCCAGTACGTTGTCACCGGCAACATCCACGGCGCCAGCCCAACGGGATTTACCCAGCGGCTTGGCTTTTTCGGAGAATTCGGCGCGGTCCATGATGTCCTTGGCGCCCAGCTGCTTGAGGTAGTCGGCGTCGTCCGGGCGACCTGTAACGGCAACTACGTCATAGCCCAGCTTGGACAGCACGGAAATCGCAACACTACCGACACCACCGTTGGCGCCAGTCACGACGATTTCGCCGTCTTCCGGCTTCACGCCATGCTTTTCCAGGGCCAGCACACAGAGCATGGCGGTATAACCGGCGGTACCGATGGCCATGGCCTGCTCCGGCGAGAACTGTTTCGGCAGCGGAATCAACCAGTCGCCTTTAACGCGGGCTTTCTGTGCCAGACCACCCCAGTGGCCTTCACCCACACCCCAGCCATTGAGGATGACCTTGTCGCCAACCTTGTGTTCCGGGTGGGAGCTCTCTTCCACTTCGCCCACGAAGTCGATGCCGGGCACCATGGGGAACTGCTTGACCACCGGACCTTTACCGGTAATCGCCAGAGCGTCTTTGTAGTTCAGTGTGGAGTGGCTGATGCGAACCGTCACATCACCTTCGGGCAACTGGGCCTCGTCGAGTTCTTTCAGGCCGGCACGATAGCCGTTGTCGTCTTTCTCGATCAGAATGCCTTTGAACATGACTTCACCTCCTAAATTAGACTGGTCGTCTATTTATGGTTAAAAATTTTTATTTCGTCGGTAATCCGGCGAAATAGCACTTCGCAAACACCATCAATGGTGTGGATTCCTGCTCAAGCTTGGCCCTCAGAACGGCTCCTTCCCAACCTATCCAGAAGAAGTTGGCCAATTGTTCCGTGTCAGCATCTTCTGACAGCTCACCGTAACGCTGGGCTTCCACCAGGCATGCCTTGAACCGGTTTTCCCAGTCCTTAAACGTTTCCTTGAGTCTAGACCGGAAACCTTCCGGCAGAACGGCCATTTCCTGGCCCAGATTGCCAATCAGGCAGCCCCGGCGAAAATCGTAACGGGCCATGCCTTCCGCCGCGTCGTCCACGAAGGCTCGGACGCGGTCCAGCGGCGCCAGCTCGGTATTGAGAAAATGTTGATCCAGCTTGTGGGCGAAAAAACGGGTGTAGCGATCAATCAGCGCAAGGCCGAACGCTTCCTTGCTCTTGAAGTAATGATAGAAAGACCCTTTAGGGACGCCCACCCGACGCAGGATCTGCTCGATCCCGACTGACGAGAAGCCCTTTTCCGTCAGCACCTCGAGCCCTGCGTGCAGCAGTAGCTCACGTGTCTCGGTGAGATCTTCCCGATTTTTCGGTGGTCTTCCACGTCGGCGTGGTGTTTCGTTGATTGCTTCAATAAAACCCATATTAGACTGGTCGTCTCTAAAAATGCAAACCCTATCACCCCTGATACCTGAGAGACTACCTCCCTAACCACTTTGTCGGGATATTTACGGATGACAAATGGATAACAGCCGCTGCAGTATCGATTAGTAATTGCAGAAAACCGAGGCTGGTTGGTCAAACGTTGCTCAGGCAGACTATGACAAACCGCTAATTACTCTGAACGTTAGAAAGGGTTACTATCGGGTTTTCTTTACCTTATCGGACACTGGAAACGACGCATGACTTTTGCACGCATTGCCGGTACTGGCTCTTACCTGCCAGACAACATCGTCACCAATCTCGATCTCGAAAAGCGGGTGGACACCTCTGATCAATGGATTCGTGAGCGAACCGGTATTGAGCAGCGTCACATTGCCCTGCCAGGCCAAAGCACCGTGGACCTGGCTGAGAAAGCCTCCCTCAGTGCCCTGGAAGCTGCAGGCATTGAAGCAAACGACATCGACCTGATCGTGTTCGCCACAACCACGCCCGATAAGGTTTTCCCCAGTAGCGCCTGCTTGCTGCAGTCGCGACTGGGCATCCAGAATGGTTGCCCCGCCTTTGATGTCCAGGCCGTATGTTCTGGCTTTGTTTACGCACTGACCACGGCCGAAAAGTTCATTGCTTCCGGTTCCAGCAAAAAAGCGCTGGTCATCGGTGCTGAAGTGTTCTCCCGTTTGCTGGACTGGGAAGATCGCGGTACTTGCGTGCTGTTTGGCGACGGCGCAGGTGCGGTTGTGCTTGAGGCCAGCGAGGAAACCGGCATCCTGTCGACTCACCTGCACGCCGACGGCCGATACGAGAAGCTGCTGCACGTTCCTTGTGGTGTTGCCAACGAGTTTGATGCGGTTAAAGCCGGTACCGCCTTTGTGGAAATGAAAGGCAACGAAGTCTTCAAGATGGCGGTAAACACCCTCGGTCGCATCGTGGATGAAACCCTGGAAGCCAACCAGATGCAGAAGTCCGATGTCGACTGGCTGGTTCCCCATCAGGCCAACCTGCGCATCATTGCCGCGACGGCGAAAAAGCTGCACATGCCCATGGACCAGGTCGTGGTTACCGTGAACAAGCACGGCAACACCTCCGCAGCCTCTATTCCCCTGGCACTGGACGAAGCGGTTCGCGATGGGCGCATCCAGCGGAACCAGACCGTATTGCTGGAAGCGTTCGGTGGCGGCTTCACCTGGGGTTCTGCACTGCTCCGCTACTAACCCATATTCTTATTTGTTCGGATAATATTTATTTTTAATATTTTTCGTTCTTAACCCTCTCTGGTACATTGCTCCTCAGATTTCAATCACCGATTTCTGAGGAGCAACCATGAAACACCTGCTGAAAGGCATTGCACTGGGCGCCGCCCTGCTCTCCGCTCAACCCGCATTCTCGGCAGACCGTGAGCTGCTCAACACTTCCTACGACATTGCCCGTGAACTGTTCGCTGCCTATAACGAAGAGTTCAAGGAGCACTGGCTGGAAAAAACCGGTGAAACCGTCGAGATCAAACAGTCTCACGCCGGCTCCTCCAAGCAGGCGCAGGCCATCATCCAGGGCCTGAAGGCCGATGTAGCCACCTTCAACCAGGTGACTGACATCAACATCCTGCACGACCGAGGCAACCTGATCCCGGAGAACTGGGCCGACCGCCTGCCTAACAACAGCTCCCCTTACTACTCCACCATGGCGTTCCTGGTGCGGGAAGGGAACCCGAAGAATATCCAGAACTGGGACGACCTTGTTCGCGAAGACGTGGACCTGGTGATGCCAAACCCGAAAACCTCCGGTAACGCCCGCTACACCTACCTGGCTGCCCTCGGCTATGCCCAGGAAACCTACGGCGACGACCAGGAGAAAATCGACCAGTTCATGGCTGATCTGCTGTCCCGCGTGAAGGTCTTCGACAGCGGCGGCCGTGGCGCCACCACCACCTTTGTTGAGCGTGGCATTGGCGACGTACTGCTGACCTTCGAATCCGAGGTGCTGAACATCGCTGACCGTTTCGAGAATGGTGAGTACGTGCCGGTAACCCCGAAAGTGAGCTTCCTGGCCGAGTTCCCGGTGACCTGGATTGACGAATACGTCGAGCAGAACGGCACCGAAGCCCTGGCCAAGGAATACCTTGAGCACCTCTATTCCGAGGATGCCCAGCGTCTGCTGGCCGGTTTCAACTACCGCGTACACAACGAAACCGTGAAGCAGGAAAACGCCAATCGCTTCCCCGAGCTGACGCTCAAGTCCATCGATGAAATTGCCGGTGGCTGGGACAACGCCATGGAAACCCACTTCACCAGTGGCGGCAAACTCGACCAGCTGCAGCGTCGGCGTTAAGAGGTCGTTATGTCCGCGCCTTCCCAGGCAGCAGGCGCCGCCCCCGTGCGGCGCTTTGCTGGTCGCAGTAAACGGGTATTGCCGGGGTTCGGTCTGAGCCTCGGCATTTCGCTGTTTTTCGTCAGTCTGGTGCTGCTGCTTCCCCTGACCGGCCTCGTCATGGAAACCGCCGGCATGACATGGGACCAGTTCTGGTTCACCGTGACCGATCCCCGCGTGGTGGAATCCTACAAGGTCACCCTCTGGACCGCACTGGCGGCCTCCCTGTTCAATGGGGCCTTTGGCCTGCTGCTGGCCTGGGTACTGGTGCGCTACGACTTTCCAGGCAAGCGCCTGGTGGACGCGGTGGTGGATCTTCCCTTCGCGCTGCCCACCGCCGTGGCCGGCATTACCCTGGCAACGCTGTTTGCCACCAACGGCTGGTACGGACAGGTACTGGAGAAAATCGGTGTGGAAGTGGCGTTCACCCCGCTGGGCATCGTGGTTGCCATGGCCTTTACCAGCATTCCCTTCGTGGTGCGCACGGTTCAGCCAGTTCTGGAGGAGCTGTCGCCCGCCGACGAGGAAGCGGCGGTCAGCCTGGGCGCCTCCGACCTGAGGGTCTTCCGTAAAGTTATTTTCCCCTCGCTGTGGCCGGCCGTGGTCACCGGCATTGCGCTGTCGTTCACACGCAGCCTGGGCGAGTTTGGCGCCATCATTTTTATCGCTGGCAACACGCCCTACGTCAGTGAAGTGACCAGCCTGATGATTTTTGTTCGCCTGCAGGAATACGACTACGCCGCGGCCAGCGCCATTGCATCGCTAATGCTGCTGGTCTCGCTGTGCCTGCTGTTTGCCATCAATCTCTGGCAAGGGCGCTATCTGCGCCGCCTGGAGGGCCGGTAAATGGCGGCGAAACACCATCGCGTGGGCGACCAGCCCTGGGTCCGGCGCATCCTCGTCGGCCTGGCCCTGAGCATCACCGTGATCCTGCTGGTCATCCCCCTGGTCGTGATTTTCTACCAGGCTCTGAGTGCGGGCTGGAGCACTTTCACCAGTAACGTACTGGACGAATACACCCTGCACGCCATCGGCCTGACCCTGTTCGTGGCCCTGCTGACGGTACCCCTGAACCTGGTGTTCGGTACCGCCCTGGCGTGGTCGGTCACCCGCTTCCGTTTCCCGGGGCGCAAGCTGCTGACCACGCTGATCGACATTCCCTTCGCGGTATCGCCGGTTGTGGCCGGTCTCCTGTACCTGTTGCTGTACGGGCGCAATGGCTGGGTAGGCAGTTGGCTGGGCCAGTACGACATCCAGCTGATGTTCTCCTGGCCGGGCATTGTCATGGTCACCGTGTTTGTAACATCGCCGTTTGTCGCCCGGGAACTTATCCCGCTGATGCAGCAGCAAGGCTCTGAAGAGGAAGAAGCCGGCGTGGTACTTGGTGCCTCGGGCTGGCGGGTCTTCCGCAAAATTACCCTGCCCAACATCAAGTGGGCGCTGATCTACGGGGTGATCCTGACCAACGCACGAGCCGTGGGCGAGTTCGGTGCGGTGTCCGTTGTTTCAGGGAATATTCGCGGGCAAACCAATACTTTACCACTGCATGTTGAACTGCTTTATCAGGATTACAACATCGTTGGTGCCTTTGCCAGCGCCTCGTTGCTGGCAGGCATTGCCATTCTTACGCTGATTGCCAAGGCCTTTGTGGAATGGCGGCAGTCACGGCCAGAACAGCCGGCGCCCGAAAAAGGAGGTGTCTGAACATGAGCATTACCATTGAAAACATCAGCAAGCGCTTTGGCGGCTTTACCGCGCTGGACAACGTCAGTCTGGACATTCCCGAAGGTAAGCTGACTGCCCTGCTCGGCCCCTCGGGCTCCGGCAAGACCACCCTGCTGCGCATCATCGCCGGCCTGGAATCCTCCGATGCCGGGCGCATCCTGTTCGGGGGTGACGACGTCAGCGATCTGCATGTGCGGGACCGCAATATTGGTTTTGTGTTCCAGCACTATGCGCTCTTCAAGCACCTGACCGTCGCCCAGAACATCGCCTTTGGCCTGGAATCCCTGCCCCGCAGACAGCGGCCGCCAAAAACCGAGATCCGCGAGCGAGTCAATAAACTGCTTGAGATGATCCAGCTGCCGGACCTGGCCAACCGCTACCCGACGCAGCTCTCCGGCGGGCAAAAGCAGCGCGTGGCGTTGGCTCGAGCCATGGCCACCAAACCGCGCATCCTGTTGCTCGACGAGCCGTTCGGCGCACTGGATGCCAAGGTGCGAAAGGATCTTCGTCGCTGGCTGCGGGCGCTGCACGATGAATTCCATTTCACCAGTATTTTCGTGACCCACGACCAGGAAGAAGCACTGGAACTCTCTGATCAGGTGGTGGTAATGAGCCATGGGCAGGTGGAACAGGTGAACGAGCCTGCCGCCCTGTACGCCCGCCCGGAAAGTCGGTTTGTCTTTGATTTCCTTGGCCACGTCAACGTGCTTGAAGGTAATCTGAAAAACCAGAAACTGACCCAGGGCGATGCCTGGGTATCCCTACCCAGCGTTCAGGGCGATCAGGAGGCGCAACTGTACATGCGCCCCCACGAGGTTCAGCTGGCACGCTCACCCTCGGCCCACGCGCGCCTGCCGTTGCGTATCGAATCCGTCAGCCTGATCGGCTCTGAGGTTCGCATTGAGTTGCAGCCGGAAGGCTGGCACAGCACCGAACTGTGGGAAATTGGCATGAGCCACAATGAATTTGCACACCAGGCTCCGGCCCGGGGTGATCTGTGGTACGCAGTGCCCGATATCGGCCACCTGTTCACCAATGGCAGGAACCAGCCGCGCACTGTGGACTGGCATTATCCAACAAGTGCCACTGCCCATCCCTGATCCCAAGCTCTTTCCTTGAGCGATTCTGGCCAGCGTGACTGATTACTCAGCCGCTGGCTTTTTCTTTATATCGACGACGGTTTTCGAGTTTGGTTGCGCTTTCATTTTAAACATAGGATGATTGGATTATACGCTGAAAGGATCAAAGGATATGCTGACAAAAATTCGAAAAGGCTCCCTGGTGGATACAGCCATCGAAAGCCTGCGCCAGAACATTGAAAACGGTGAGTGGCCTGTTGGCACACGCTTGCCCGTTGAAGCGGAATTGTCGGAGGCTCTGGGCATCAGCAGAAACACCATTCGGGAGGCGGTTCGCGTGCTGGCCCATGTCGGTATGCTGGAAACCCGCCAGGGCGACGGTACCTACGTGCGAGCCAATCGCGATGCGGGCGAAACACTACGGCGCATTGCGCGTACCCGGCTGGCGGAACAGATCGAAGTGCGGATCATGCTGGAAACCGAGGCGGCGCGACTGGCGGCCGCCCGGCGAACAGACACAGATCTCAAAATGATGACCACGGCACTGGATGCCCGGGCCGGCGCAGGCACCGACATCGCCGAGCGCATTCGCCACGATGAGCGGTTTCACCATGCGCTGGTCAAGGCATCCCACAACACGGCACTGATCGAGTTGTACGATTACTTTGCCAATGCCGTTAGTCAGACCATCGAACAAACGGAAACCGACTCGGATTTGCCAGAGCCCAGCCAAGAAGATCATGAGCTACTGTTGGCGGCCATCCGGCATAAGGATGCGGACAAAGCGGAATCCCTGTCACGCGCCCTACTCTCCCCCAGCCTCCAGGCTCTCCAGCGGCGGGGAGAATTGCCATGAAATTACGGGTTGATACCTTCACTCTCCTGTTGCTGGGCGCCATTGTCCTGGCCTCCTTCCTGCCGGTAATCGGTCAGGCGGCGGACATACTGGGCACTGTTGGTACCGTAGCCGTGGCTTTGCTGTTTTTCTTCCATGGTGCGGCGCTGTCGCGTCAGCAGATCATAGCGGGCGCCACACACTGGCGGCTGCATATCCTGATTACGGCATTAACGTTTGTTTTCTTCCCGTTGATTGCACTCCCCATTAACGGGTTGAGCGACATTATTCCAAGCTGGATGCCGAAAGATCTGGGGCTGGGTTTTCTCTATCTGGGGGTGCTGCCGTCAGCGGTCTCTTCATCCATTGCCTACACCGCCATGGCCAAAGGCAACGTGCCCGCGGCTATTTGCAGCGCAGCAGCCTCGAACGTGTTTGGCATGATGCTCACACCTTTCCTGCTGTTGCTATTGGTTTCCACGTCGGGTGCGGGGGATTTCTCCGTGGCAGAAGCGCTGAAGGATATCGTGCTCCAGCTGTTACTGCCTTTTGCGGTCGGGCACGCGCTGAGGCCCTGGCTGGGCGGGATTCTCGCCCGAAATGAATCCTTTATGGCGCGTTATGACAAAAGCGTGATCTGGATTATCGTTTACTCGGCCTTTTCCCACTCGGTGGAGAGCGGGTTGTGGCAGAAGCTGCCAATCCAGGCCATCGTGTTCACCATTGTGCTGTGTTTCGCACTGCTGGCGCTGTTCATGTTCATTGCCCGGCTGATGGTGAGAAAGCTTGGCTTCAGTCTGGAAGACGAAGCCGCCGTGGTGTTCTGCGGTTCAAAGAAGAGCCTGGCCTCGGGCTTGCCGATGGCCAAGGTGCTGTTCTCCGGGCACCCCGGCTTCGGCATGATCGTGCTACCGATCATGTGCTACAACCAGATCCAGGTAATTGTTGGCGCCATCCTGGCCGAGCGTTACCGGGTCAAGATTGAGCAGGCGTCAGCTGCCGCCACCCATCCCGCCGAAGATCGCGGCTAATATTGCCAATCCGACAATCCAGCCGATCACAGCCGGCCAGAAATTCATCATCTGGGGCGGCTGTTCCGGTGCATCGTCCGAGTCCTGGGTCTGGCCGACCCGGGGCTCCGGATAGTTTCGCGGGTCATGCTGGTCGGGCAATGGTTGCCGGTTGGCCTCGCTTACGCTGAACCAATCAAACCAGTCGCCCAGGAATTTTGCCACCGGCTGGGTAAAGCTGCCGTTTTCGGCCATCGGGCGCAGCTGCGGTTCGAGGGAGCGGGCGATTTCCCGGCGAATCGGCAACTGATCGGCCGGCGGCTCACACAGAATCGCCTTCCAGATCCCCACATCCTGCTGACGGCGCTCATCATTCAGCAACGCCTTGATCTGAATAATCACTTCCCGGGCAATCTGGGCGTCATTGGCGTCAAGGGAATCCTCCCCGGGCTCTGACTGGGGCGCCTCCACTGAATGCTCAGCAGCTGGCTCCGACGCCGGCGGCACTTCTCCGGTTGCTTCCCGGAACGCACGATCCAGTGCCTGGGCGTCCTCCCCTGAGGCAAACTTCAGTTGCCGATCATAGGCCTCACGGATTCGGTCGCGATTGTTGGTGGGCTCGATCCCCAGAATTTCCCAGCAATTCATAAAATGGCCACTCCGATTCGGCATTTATCTATCGTTTATGGAGACAAATTAATCTGCGTCACTTAGGATGAACGCAAACAGCCAGCAATGGACTGCGGTTGGATTATAAAACGACAGGCGTGAACAATACGAATTGCACTCATGACAAAGCAGCCATCTTCTTTCGCCCAACCGATCGTCCGATACTTGCCCGGCATTTTTTTTGTCAGCACTCTTGCCGCTGTAAGTGGCCCGGCTGCTGCTCAGGAAACCCCACCCGAGTTTGATACCAGCACGGTAAGTTTTGAAGAACCAGTTCCGGAAGTATTGACCACGACCCGCCTGAGACAACCGAAGACCCGCGTGCCCGGCAGCACAACCATTATCGAAGGCAGCCTGATCCGGGATCTTGGCATCAAACATCTGTATGAGGTTTTCCGCCTGGTGCCCGGCATGACGGTGAACTTCGTGGGCAGTCATCAGCCGGTTGTGACCTATCATGGCACCAGTCATTACGAACAACGCCGAATGCAGGTGCTTGTGGATGGCCGCACCGCCCACCGGGCCACGCTGTCCGACATGGACTGGGAGAGCATGCCGGTTCCGCTGGAAATGATTGAACGGATCGAGGTTGCACGGGGCCCGAACTCAGCCGCCTATGGCATTAATGCCTTTTTGGGCACCATCAACATTATTACCCGCGACCCTGCTGACACAGACGGTGCTGAAGCGCTTGTCAGCCGCGGCTCTCGTGGCTACGAGAGAACCTTTGGCTCCATGGGGAATACTGGAGAGGTGGTTGACTGGCGGCTCACCCTGGAGAACCGGCAATTTGACGGCTTTGACACCAAACGCGATGGCAATGAATTCCACGATGGGCACAACCTGAATTTTCTTACCTGGGATTCACGGGCCACACTCAATGATCAGGCCAACCTGGAATTGCGAGCCGGGTTGGTTGACGGCGTGAATCAGCAGGACCCCGATAAAAGCGGGGCTTTTTGGCCCATCGAGAACCCGGATATTGAAATTCGGGATTATTATCTTCAGAACAGGTTTAACTACCACCTGTCTGAAGACCACTTCTTCCATATCCAGGTGGCGGTTGAGAACTTTGATCGCGACCAGGGCTATCGGATAGGGGCACCGAGTGGTGCCGCTGAATGTCTCATCAATGGCACCCCTCTGTATTCGGACGCCGATTGCTTTGAACCTTCTAATACGAGTGGTGTTCCCCCCGCTATCTATACTGATGTAAACGGGGATTACGAAGACACTCGCCTGGAGATGGAATTTCAGGACACACTTCTTATCAGCCCTGCATTGAAGCTGGTGAGTGGCGCGGGATTTCGAAAGGATACATTGCGTTCGGAGACCTACTTCAACGGACGGGTCGATAACTACCAGTCACGCTACTTCGGCAATGTGGAATATAGCCCATGGAACTGGCTGACACTGAATGTCGGCGGCAACTGGGAGCGCACCAGCACGACCAATGACAGCTACTTTTCTCCACGAGTAGCCAGCAACTTTATCTTTAATGACAGCCAGGCCCTCCGTTTCGTCTATTCCGAAGCCGTTCGAACACCGGACCCATTTGAGCAGAACCCGGATTACGGCTACACCCTCCGTAATGTCTCTCCCGATGATTTCTCTGCGCTTGAGGGATTCCGGGTCACAATGGATGACATCAACCCTTACATCGCCCAGACCACCCTCGGTGAAGATCTGGAAGAAGAGAACATCACGTCTTACGAAATCAGTTATTTCGGACAATTCCAGATGCAAGAGGCCCTGCTCTATCTTGAAGTTCGGGGCTTCCGGGATGAACTGAGGGATATGGTCGGCGGAGTCATAAAGCTTGAAGATTGGACCCTGGCAAACAGCCTGGCCGCCGACCAGCAGGGATTTGAGATCGAAGCCATGCTCGAATACCCTGCAACGACGCTGCGGGCCAGCTATGCTTACCTTGACCAGGACACCTGGTACACGGGTGATCCGATTCTTGATGAAAATGGCAATGTGGATACAGAAGAACAAAAGGAGCAGGCAGAACTGCTTGAGCGTATGTCCGTCACCCATTCCGGGAGCCTGGCCATCATCCGGGATCTGCCGTGGTACATGAAAATATCAGCTGCCTATTACTGGGCCGACCAGTTCGAAAGGCTCAATGAACAGTTTGAACGGATTGACGGGCGGATCAGCAAACAGTTCTTCGGACCCAGGTACAATGCCGAGCTGGCATTCACTATTCAACATTATCTCAACAGGAATCCGGAACTCGGTCGTGATGACAACATTGATCACCACAACCAGTTCTTTGTAGCAGCTGCGGTGCGGTTCTAAAGCCACCACCGTCACGGCACACGGAGCGTATGACCAGGAAGGTATGAAAGCCACCCCAGAGATTGATGCCCAAAGGCAATCAAAGAGCAGCTTCGCCTGGTGGCGGGTCTGGCTCTGCAGCCTGCTTGCCCTGCTATGGCTGCCGGCGCTGACATTTGGGCAATCAGCCAGCGCCACTGACCTGTATGTGGCCGGCTCCGGCAATGACGCGCTGGATCAATATGTCATTCGCCAGATAAAGCAAAACGTCGGCCCAGCATTCAATCTCACGCCCCTCTCCAGCCGCAAAAACCTGCCCGGAAATCATGCCCCTGTACTGGCTATCGGCCCCCAAGCTTTTTCCCGCGTACTCCAACAGGATGCGAAACAACCCGTACTGGCTTTACTCGTAAAGAAGTCGCTGGTCCAAGAATACGAGGATAAGACGGGTAGCCAGATTGGCGCTGTCTACAAGGACGTGCCATTAATCCGCCAGGCGCTGACGGGCAAGGCCATTCTCCCCCAGGCGACCCGAATCGCGCTGTTGGCCACCACAGAGTCGGCAGACCTGTACGAACCTCTTCTGGAACAGCTTGGAGCGTTCAAGCTGGACGCAAGGGTTTTCATCACAGACACCAATGAGCAACTGATTCCCACCCTTAATCGTGCGCTGAGTTATGGCGACTTTCTGTTGGCGGCCAACGACGAGGCCATTTATAACCCAAGAAATATCAAGCCCATCCTGCTGACCGCTTACCGGCGCAACAAGATACTGATTGGACCCAACCAGAGTTACGTCAAGGCGGGCTCGCTGGCCTCAAGCTATGCGCCTTTCCCGGACATGGCCAAGCAGGCCGCCGAAGCCCTGATGGCTTACCGGGAAACCGGGCAGTTCCCGCCGCCCGCGTATCCCGATCGATACCGTGTGCAGCTTAATGACCAAGTGGCCCGATCGCTCAATATTCCGTTACCGGATCGGGATGACATCGCTGACACGGTTGATCAAATCCTGCTTGAGTCACGGGAGGGATCACAATGACTCTGGCAAAGAAAACCGGCTTATCGCTATCATCAAGGCTGCTATTGCTTGGCGCCTTACCAGCGGTGGTCATGTTTGTTGTCCTGATGGTCTTTTTTACCGTCGCTCGTCTGGATGATGCACGGGAAAACCTCGAGAAGAATAACCAGTTGCTGGCTGACAGCCTTGCCCCCGCGCTGGAATACGCCGTTGTTTCCGGCAACAAGCGTGCGCTTGAGCAGGTGCTCCGACAATCGCTGTTACGAAGCGAAGCAAACTGGATTCGTGTCACCGATTTAACGGGAACAGAACTGGGATTTGTCAGCCATGGCATCGACCGCCGGGACATCAACGAGGGTGATTTCCGCGTTCATACCGCTGAAATTCTTCAGGAACCGGTCGAATTTGGAGGTGACCTGTTTGCCGGCAGCTGGAGCGGCAATGCCGGTGCACTGCGTGTCGGCACCGTGGAAGTCGGCGTGAACCCCAATGTTCTCGAAAGCCGGCAGCAGGAAATCCTCTGGTCGTCCGTTATCGTCGGCGGTGTCGTGCTGGCGTTTACACTGGTGATCGTCAACCATTTCCTCCGAAACATACTTAGCCCGGTCCATAGCCTGGCCCGGCGTGTCGCCAACCTGATTGAGGGTAACTACCAGAAGCACCGCGTGCCGGTTCAGGGCAATGCCAGTGAGCTTCTGGAAATCCACCAACAACTTAACGATCTGGCAACCCATTTGCGGGAACTTGAAGCCAGCCGGGAAGAAACGCTTAGGCTTTCAGAAGAAGCCAGGAGCAAGGCCGAGCATGCCAGCCAGGCAAAGTCTGAATTCCTTACGGCAATGAGCAACGAGTTGCGCACACCCCTCCATGGCGTTCTCGGCACCCTTAACCAGATGCGCGATGAACCTCTGTCGCTCCAACAGAGCGAATCTCTGGCCACTGTCCAGCGTTCAACGGAAGACCTGCTGACGGTGATTTCGGATGTGCTCGACTACGCGAGCATGGAAAATGGCTCATTCGCTACTGATAAGCAGGAGTTTAACCTCCGCCCACTGGTCGAAAATTGTGCCGCATCCTTCAAGTTGGCAGCGGAGCAACAGGGGAGCACCCTGGAACTGCAATTGCTGGGGGAATGGTCTGATTCCGTGATGGTGATGGGCGATGCGCCCCGTGTACGACAAATTCTGGCGGGACTGCTTGAAAATACTCTGATGCACTCAGACAGTGGTTTTGTCAGTCTCCGCAGTCACCTCCTTTCGCTGGAAGATCAGCGTGTCACTCTCAACTGCACCGTGACTGACTCGGGAGGTGGCGCCATGGCAAACCAGTTAAACAGCGCATTCGGGGGTTTCGAACAGGCCCCGCCCGGGGACATGGGGTTGCCGGTGGTCCAGCGGCTGGTGGAACTCATGGGCGGGCACATCAAGGTGGAACATGAGGCCGGTCACAGCTCCTCCATCTGTTTTGAGCTGGTATTCGACCTGGCAACAGAGCCATCCGGCTAAGCCGGGAGAGTGTGATTCACTGCCATTAACCACACTCTCCCACCCCACCCGGCTTCTGTCAGCTTACTGGCTCGCGCATGGTCACGAATTCTTCCGCTGAGGTGGGGTGAATGCCCAGAGTCGCATCAAACTGGGCCTTGGTTGCCCCTGCCTTGATAGCAACCGCCAGCCCCTGGGTAATTTCGCCCGCGTCCGGACCCACCATGTGAGCGCCAAGCACCTGATCAGTGCTGGCATCCACCACAAGCTTCATCAGGCTCCGCTCATCGCGACCACTTAGAGTGTATTTCATGGGCCGGAACTCCGAACGGTAAATGGTTACCTGGTGCCCGGCTTCCTTCGCCTCCTGCTCGGTTAACCCGACGGTGCCGATATTAGGCTGGCAGAAAACGGCGGTGGGGATGGCGGCGTAGTCCATGTCGCCCTGTCCATCACCGAACAGGCGACGCGACAGGACCATGGCCTGTGCCAGTGCCACCGGCGTGAGTTGCGGAGTGCCAATCACATCACCCAGGGCATAAATGGAAGGAACCGCTGTCTGGAATCCATCGTTTACCTGCACATGTCCGGATGCCGTCAGGTCCACGCCAAGATCCGTGAGGCCAAGGCCGTCCACCAGTGCCCGACGCCCTGTGGCCGCCATGATCAGACCGGTTTCCAGGATATCGCCGTTGCTTAGTCGGGCGCGGTAGGCTCCTTCATTCGCTTCTACGGCGTCGATGGTTACATTAAAGCGAAGATCGACCCCTTTCTTGCGCATTTCCTGCTCGGTAAAGCGGCGAATGTCATCATCAAAGCCCCGCAGGAACAGGTCGCCCCGGTATAACAGAGTGGTCTCGACACCCAGCCCCGCCAGGATGCCGGCAAATTCCACGGCAATGTAGCCCCCACCCCAGACCGTGGCGTGGCGAGGTAACTGGGGCAGGTAAAACATTTCGTTGGAAGTCAGCAGGTGTTCCTTGCCCGGGATGTCGGGAATCACAGGCCAGCTGCCGGTCGCCACAGTGATGTGTTGGCTGGAGTAGCTCTGGCCTGCCACCTTGACGGTGTGCGGGTCAGTCAGGGTAGCTGTCCCCTCAATAATATCGACCCCTGCATTGGTCAGAAGGCGGCCGTATATGCCATTGAGGCGCTCAATTTCAGCGTTCTTGTTGGCAACCAGGGTGGGCCAGTCAAAGGTCACATCGTCAGTGGGGATCTGCCAACCATAGCCTGCCGCGTCTTCCAACTCTTCATGAACATGGGCTCCGTAGACAAACAGCTTTTTCGGAACACAGCCCACGTTCACGCAGGTACCGCCAAGATGGCGGGCTTCCACCACGGCCACCCTGGCGCCACGTTGGGCTGACATTCGGGCCAGTCGAACACCGCCGGAACCGGCACCGATAACTATCAGGTCGTAATCGTAACTGTCAGACACAGTAACTCCCACTCAGTTTGATCAATCTGGATTTTGGACAGGATATCCGGAGCTTATCGACATTCAAATAGTCAATGTCAATCGTACCGATATGATGCCGGGGGTTTCAGCCCGGTCCATGGAGGCTTGATCAATAATCACGCCGTGTCGGTTGGCCAGCATTTCAAGCCAGCCCGCAACCCGGGTATAAGGAACAGAGTCCATCCACACCCTAACCGTGTTTTCATCGCCGGGCTCGAAACGTTGCAGGGCCAGGTCGGCTTCATTAGCGGTGCGGGTAATGAGAGCCATCAACGCCCTGCCATCGGCCGGTTTTTCAACATTATCGCTACCTGCGGCGGCACTGTTCGCCGGGTTCAGGGCCTCAATCGCCTCCTGATTTGATTGCATCCAGGCCAGCAATTCCTGGGCACTCTCTCGCTCGTTCAGTGTACGCTCATGGAAATCCGCAGCCGGTCGCCAGACGATAAAATAGAGAAGTGCGAGCAACAAGGCGGCAGCAAGTACCAGTAAAGCCTGGCGATCTCTGGCTGGAAGCTGGTCATAGTAGGCAACTGCTTTACCAATCGCCGGTAGTCGCTTAATTCTTGACCACATGTTACTGACCTCCCGAGACCGTCAGGCGGCCACGTGCACCAGCGGGCTCGTTGACCACCGAGCCTATTTCCGCCTGCAGTCCTTCGTCGGTCAAACCATTGCGCAAACGGCTCAGTTGGTCATAACTATCGGCACTTATGCTAACCACCAGCTCACCCCGGGCCCGGGCATAGTTGATTGAATCAAAAGACACGGATTGGGTGTCGGGAAGAGCCGTATATTGGGCACCCGTAAACTTCAGGAGGGTAAGAAAATCCGTCTGGGTTCCCGCGGACTCCGCTGCCCGAAGCTGGCCCTGTATCACCCTGCGGACATTCCCGGCATGAGTGCGGTTATCGTCGGGAAAAATTTGCCGGTACATGGCCATGGCCCGGTCCTGTAACTGTTCAGCCTGATGCTGTTGATACAGGCCAAATCCAATTTCCAGTGCCACTTGAAGGACAAACCAGAGTCCGGCCACGGCAACCAGGGGTTTCCAGGGAGATAGCGGGTGGTGCCCTTTTTCCTTGAGGGAGAACTCCCCCTGACAGAGATCGATCGGATCACAGAGTTGCTGGTAGTAAGACCAGGCCAGGAAACCCATTACTGACAGCTCCAGAGATTCTTCCGATATCCGCAAACGGTCTGAGGCCTGGGCAAGGTGTTGGGTGACGCCCCCCTCCTCGACATGTCCCTCCGCCGGCTGAAAGATGCGAATGGGGATCTCGGCAGCCACATCCTCAGGTGTTGGGTTAACAAGGTTCGCCGGAGGCTCTGCCATGGTGTGCGCGAACATGGGCAGGTTTTCCCTTCTCACGGCCAGCCATTCCCCACGATCACTGCGCAGAAGCGCCATGGCGCCATCCAGGCACAGGGTCCAACCTTTCTCCGTGGCCGGTAACAGGGTTGCATCGGCATAAATAGCCGCCAGGGGCGCATGATGCCAGCCGGACAACAGGTGCTTCCAAACACTCATTTGTCCCTTATCAATGGCTGCCACCTGGTACCCGTCCGCCGTGTGCCGGCCGAGGGCAAAATGCAGAGTCTCAACGTCCTGGGCCACCTGTTCCTCCACCGCATACGGCAGGGCCTGGGCCACATAACGGGCTTGCTTGGCGGGGATGTCAGCAGTGCAGAATACGGTGTCGTCAGCGGGAATCAGCCCCAGCAGTTGGACACTGTCGAGCGAGTTCCGGGCCAGGGTCTGCTCAATGTCTTCACGCACGTCGGCGTCACCCTGTGCCTGGGCGTCACCGCCAGCGTCCTGCAGCACCCAGCTGAAACGCTGCTGGGCCGGTTCCGCGAAAGGCGGCAGGGGGCGGACGAAAAGACGGTAAGACATGGCTATCCTTCTGACAGAGTATAAGGTTCCCTGGTGATGCGGTTGTTCTGGCTCAGGTCCCTGTGGACGGTCTGTACCTCGCCCTTGGCACCGCGGAACACCCGACTGACCATGTTCACCTTTCGATTATCGTAGGTAATCCGGCAAACAACATCAAAAAACCACGTTTTTAGGGTTAGCCCCCGGGACGTTAACCCCATGCCAGCCAGCTCAGGCAGTGACAGGAAGTCCTCGATGTTTTCAAAGCGCGCTTCTTTGCGTTTTTCGATGATGTCGCCTGCAATGGCCTCGGTCAGATCCTCATGGAGGGACATCAGGACGGGGCCGCTTGCGGTATTAACATTGATGCCAGGGCCAGTAACCGGCAGTACGACAACATGGGGGCGTAGCGTTTCATAAGCGCTCTCGGTCATACCGGCAATCAACCGCAATTCACTCACGGATACAAAGGGCTGGTTGGCGGCGCGGTAGGATGGTTCTGCAGTCAGGTAGAGACTGTCTTCCGCCCCGGCGGCACCGGTTGGCTGGTCGTCCTCGTCAATCCAGTCAATCAGGGCGTCCACGCTTATCTCCGTAATACCCAGCGCCTGCAGTAATCGCTGCACTCGACTTCGGGTGAGCTGGTCCACCTTACCTGCCGGTGTCACCAGGTCGTTCAGATTGATCCGGCCTCCCAGACCGTCTATCTGCACTTCGACAACGCCGTTTTCGTCCAATGGCAAAATCGCAGCCCCAATGGCCCAGCGTTCATCCAGGCTGTCGATCATCAGGTCCTGATCCTGGTCATCCTCAAAGTCCCGGATCAGCATTTGCCGGGCGAATGTTTCCGCGCCCAGGGCAATGCTGTATCCCTGTTGCTGGGCTTTGTGGTGACTCGCCTTGAACACCCACAGGCTTTGCTCACGCACCATACCGGTTGCCAGCATAATGATCAGTGCCATCGCCAGAAGGACCATGATGAGCGCGACGCCCCGGTGTTTATTCAGCATCCGCATCGGAATCCGTGTCCTGCTGCCGGCTGAAACCTTCCTGAGCCTGGGCCGGGGCAAAATCGGGCAATGGGAAAATCCGGGTCAGCTCTCCAAACTGGTTGTGTTCAAGCGTTATCTCAATGCCCTGGGGCAACGGCACCTCTGGCCTTTGACCGGCGACCTGTTCTGCCAGGACAGCCCCTTCCGGCCACTGAGCAAACCGATTCCCGCTGGCGTCAAGAAACTGGATGTCGAATGTCTGGACGTTATCCAGCAACAACACGCTTCTCAAGGAGTCGTCCTGCCCCTGATCCACCACAGGCCAGTAATGGCGGCGTAATTCACTGCCCGAATACTCCCATCCCACGCGCTGAAGTTCACTGCGCCTAAGACCCAACGGGTTCCGCCAACCCTGGCGCGTGAGCAGTAGCGCGTGGCCTTCATCCCGGCTGGTCAGTGCTGGCTGAAAATCGCCGTAGAGGTCCCTCGCCGGGCGGTTAACGATCTGGACGATGTCCCTTTCGAGCAGCAGCATGACCTTCTGGATGTTTTCAAACTGCCCGGCCAACTCATTGACGCGATCCCGGGAGTTCACAACACTTCCAATGACCTGCCACACCCCCAGACCGATCACGGAGGTAATCGTCACCGCAATTAGCACTTCCATCAGGGTAAAGCCCTGTTCACGACCCGAGGACGTCATGACCTTTCTCCCAGGAACGCGGAGAGCGACATCACACGGAAGGGTTCGGTCTGCTCATTCTGGTATTTGGCAACAATCACCTCGACCCGGCGCATGGTTGGTTCCGCAGTGCCGGTAACTACTGTCCTGATACGCCACCGAAATGGACCATAGTCCTGATCTTCAACGCTTTCCGATATTGGCGGCAGCGTATTCTCCAACCTCAGTTCGTTGATGCGGTTATCCGCCAACCAGCCGGCCAGGGCATTGTCCCGCACCCTCTCAAAACCGGTGATATAGTTGCTGGCGACTCGTGACGCAGCACCGGCAATCAGTCCGAACACCAGAAGTGCTACCAGCACCTCCAACAACGTGAATCCGAAATTCCGCCGGCTCATGGCACTTCCTCCGCCCCGGGCTGAAGCCATTCCATGGGAGAAAATCCGTCTGAACGAATCACGTGACGGACAGTCGGCCCTTCTTCCACGCTGAATGCCAGTTCAAAAGGGGTGGTTTCGCCACTCGAGTAGAAAACGATCTCGGGTTGCGGGCCTTCTTTATCATCAGACGGTAATCGTGGTGCGTCAGCTGCGACCTGGACGGTCACCACCAACCATTCTGGCAGGGTGCGCGGGCGGAAGATTCGCTCCTCGTTCGTGGTCCACTCTCCCGATTCTTCATCCATGACTACAAAGCGATAACCGCCCTCCTCCAACATCCAACCATATTCCCGGTTATTGAGAACGGCCTGTTCAGAAGTAGCTTGCATCAACAAATAAACATCACGCACCTGTTGCTGCAGCTCCCTCAGCCTGGAATTTCCGGTCAGATTGACCACCGCCAGGGAGGCCAGCAAACCCACGATGATCAGCACAACCAGTATTTCTATGAGCGTAAAGCCGCCTTCAGCGACGGTTCCGGATTGTCTCCGCTTACTGCTCAACATCCCAGACACTGATGTCGGCCGCATCGCCTTCACCGCCTTCTTGCCCATCGGAGCCATAGGAGTAGAGGTCATAAGGCCCCTCTGACCCGGGGCTGACATACTGGTATTCATTGCCCCAGGGGTCTTCCGGAACACTGTTCATGTAGCCCTCCGGATTCCAGTTTCTTGGTTCCGGGGTTCCACTGGGTTCGCTGACCAGCGCTTCGAGCCCCTGCTGAGTGGAGGGATAGTGGCCATTATCCAGCCGGTAAAGGTCCAGCGCGTTGGCAATATTACTTAACTGGGTCTCTGCCACGGTCACTCTGGCCTGATCACTGCGCCCCATAATATTGGGCGCGACGATGGCCACCAGCAGCCCCAGGATGACCATCACCACCATAATCTCAATCAGGGTGAAGCCCCTGGCCACTTGAGGGGCTGGCGTGTTGTTCAACAGATTACTCTTCATCTCCGTAGTCCTCCGTTATACAACGCCGGTAAAGCGGGCCGCGTGTTTCAAGCCATCAGCCCACCAGGTTACTCATATTCAGAATAGGCAGCATGATCGCCAATACAATGATCAGTACCACGACTCCCATCACCAGCAGCATCATTGGCTCGAAAAGCCCCACCAGCGCCGCAATCTGGGATTGCAGTGTGTTCTCCTGCATGCGGGCGGTGCGTTCAAGCATGTTGTCCAGTTCACCACTGGCCTCGCCACTGGCAATCATGTGCAGCATCATGGGCGGAAAGTAGCCGGTTTGCTCCAACGACCGGTGCAAAGAGCCGCCCTCGCTGACCTTGCGCGCCGCCTCCTGTAGCTGTTGGCGCAGGTAATCATTGGACAAGACCTCGCCAGCAATACGCATGGCATCCACCAGGGGCACGCCGCTGGTGGTCAGGATGCTCAAGGTGCTGGCGTACCTCGCAGTGCTGACGCCTCGAACCATGCCTTTAACCAGGGGCAGGTGTAGCAGGCGCTTGTGGAATCTGAGCCGGAAGCCAGGCTTGGTCAGGGCAAAGCGGAACGCCAGTAGCCCGAAAATCAGAAGTACCAGCAGATACAAACCCCAGGCTGCCAAAAAATCGGAAACCGTCAGCATCGCCTGGGTCAGTGCCGGTAGTTCCTGCCCCTGCTTGAGGAACACTTCGATAATGTCCGGCACCACATAGGTGAGCAGGAATACCACGATAGCGATGGCAACGACGCTGAGGATGATGGGATAGATGGCTGCCAACTGGATTTTCTGGCGAGCTTCCTGCCGGCCTTCGGTGTAGTCGGCCAACCGGTTGAGCACCAGGTCCAGGTGGCCGGCGCGCTCCCCTGCTGCGACGGTGGACCGATACAAGCGCGGAAATGCCCGGGGGAACAATGCCAGGCTGTCGGCAAGGGCATAACCCTCCATTACTTTCGCGCGCACGGCGATCAACATGCTGCGTATGCGGGGTTTCTCGGTTTGCTGAGCCGCCGCGCTCAGTGCCTGCTCAATGGGGATGGCGGATTGGATCAGCGTGGCCAGTTGCCGTGTAACCAGGGCCAGGTCCGCCGAGCTTATGGAGCCGGCTTTACGTAACGCGGTAGTACGTGTCTGCCGTTCAACCGCCGGCTCCACCGCCAGAGGCGTCAGCCCCCTGTTTCGTAATTGCTGACGCACCGCTCTAGGCGCATCCGCCTCCAGAACGCCCTGCTTCTGTTTGCCCCGGGCATCCAGTGCCTTGTACTCAAAGGCCGGCATGATCAGGGGCTCCGATGGGTCACGCGCAGAACTTCTTCCACGGTGGTAACCCCATCAAGTATTTTCTGAACACCATCGGCGTGAATGCTGTGGCTATGACGGCGCGCCTCCCGTTCCAGGTCCAGTTCCCCAGCCCGTTTATGGATCAGGTTCCCCATTTCATCGCCCACCTGGACCACCTCATAAATGCCAATCCTCCCCCGGTAGCCAAGCTGGTTACAGTGTTCACAACCGACCGACCGGAAAATAGTCGGGGGATGCGAGGGATCCTGCTGCATGAACTCGCATTGCTCGGCGGTTGGGATGTAACGCGTACGGCATTCGGAACACAGGACGCGCACCAGCCGCTGGGCGACAATTCCCACCAGGCTGGAGGCAATCAGGAACGGCTCGATCCCCATGTCCATAAGGCGGGTAATGGCACCGACCGCGGTATTGGTGTGCAGCGTGGACAACACCAGGTGGCCGGTCAGGCTGGCCTGCACGGCAATTTCCGCAGTCTCAAGGTCCCGGATCTCCCCGATCATGACCACGTCCGGGTCCTGACGAAGGATGGCCCGTAGTCCTCGGGCGAAGGTCATGTCCACCTTCGGGTTGACCTGCGTCTGGCCAATGCCCGGGAGGTTGTACTCAATAGGATCCTCAACGGTGAGAATGTTGCGGCTGCGGTCGTTTATCTCCTGCAGCGCGGCATACAGGGTGGTGGATTTACCAGAGCCTGTCGGACCGGTAACCAACAGAATGCCATGAGGCCGGTGGATCAGTTTACGCAGGGCTTTCAGGTCCTGCCCGGCCATGCCCAGGGACTCCAGGCGAATGGCCCCGGCCTGTTTGTCCAGCAGGCGCAGAACCACCCGTTCACCACTGGACGACGGCATGGTAGAGACCCGGATATCCACTTCCCGGCCAGCCACCCGAAGCGCAATCCGGCCATCCTGGGGCACCCGTTTTTCGGCAATATCGAGCTTGGCCATGACCTTGATTCGGGATACAAGAAGCGGCGCCAATGCGCGTTTGGGCTTCACGGCTTCCCGTAGTACACCGTCAATGCGAAAACGGACGATCAACTGCCTTTCATAGGTTTCGATGTGGACATCGGAAGCGTTGGTTTTTACGGCTTCAGTAAGAATGGCGTTGATCAGGCGAATGATCGGCGCATCATCTTCCTGTTCCAGCAGATCTTCGGTCTCCGGAACTGATTCAGCCAGGGAGGCAAGGTCCATTTCATCGCCTATGCCCTCCACCATCTGCATGGTTTCGGCGGAATCGCTCTGATAGGCCTCATTCAGGGCCTGGTCAAAGTGGTCCGATTCAATGGTTGAAAACCGTGCCTGTCCGCCGCTGATGCGGTTTGCCTCTGCCAACGCGGAGTGGGTAGCTCCAGGGCGCACCAGAATCAGCGGCTTACCGTCTTCATCCTGGGTGAGGATAACGCCATTACGCTTGGCGAAAGCAAACGGCAATCGGCCAGGTAATGTTTCCTGGAGCGGGGGCTCAGTCTCGATATTCACGGTATTCCTCAATGGGGCTTGTTTGAACCAGCCTGTTAGGCTGGACCGAATAAACGCCCTTTTATGAAAAGTAGCACAGGAAGCCGAGACCATCGCCCGTGTGCGGTACACTATACTGCGTGGAAAAGCACCAAAGACTGTCAGCTCCGGTTTAGAATGAGCAGGGTAAACAATGCCAACCGTTGATCAACGAATCCCACCATTACTGGCGATGGCCACGGCATTGGCCATGCTGGCTGTCACGGGATGGCAGGGCTATGAATTCTGGCAAACCGAGTCTGGCCCCGGCCCGTTGGGTGAATCCGTCAATACTGTCCCGGAGCCACAATCCCGGCTCACGATACCGGATGTGTCACTCGCTGAATTACCTCTGTTTGGTGATGCGCAAGCCATCCAGCCACAAACACCATCAAACACAAGGAACCTCCCGGAAACCAACCTCAGCCTGGTGTTACGTGGGGCAATGGCCGCCGGTGGCGACTACCCGGCCAGTGCCCTGATTGAAGGCCCTGAGGGCGATACCGAAGTTTACCAGGTGGGTGACCGGCTGCCGGGTAACGCGCTGCTGCGAACTGTGCTTCCCAATCGCATCATTATTGAACGGGGCGGTAAACTGGAGAACCTGTATTTTCCGGAAACAGAGGCGACAGAAGGTCTCAGCCTGACCCGTGAGAACCAGCCAGAACCAGAGACAGTTGCACCGCCAGAACCCCAGCAGGACGAAGCCGCATCGAACGCGTCACCAGGCGGCCAGAATCGCCGCGATGAAATCCGCCGTCGGCTTGAAGAGCGCAGACAAGAGTTGCAGGAGAACAATTGAGATTCAGCATGTTTCCGGCAACACGGTCATCATCGCGCTTGTCGCTTCTTCTGCTCCTGGCCCTATTGTTGGTGGTCTCCGTGGCCGACGCCATTCAACTGGATGATCAGTTAATGAATTGGGTGCTGATACAGCACGGACCGGCAGCACAACAACGCCTGAAAGACTGGCAACGCCTTAATAACCTGATTGAAAAAGCGCCTGTAGATCGTCAATTGGAGCTGGTTAACCGCTTCTTTAACCGGGCGGAGTTTGTTGATGACATCGATCACTGGGGGAAGGAAGATTACTGGGCCACGCCGGTGGAGTTGCTGGCCACCAATGGCGGCGATTGTGAGGATTTTGCCATCGCCAAGTACCTGACCCTGAAGGCCGCCGGGGTACCGGACGAACAACTAAGAGTGGTGTATGTCAAATCCCTGGTGCTGGACCAGGCGCACATGATTCTCGCCTGGTACCAGACACCCGACGCGGAACCGCTGATTCTGGACAACTTGATAAATGAGATTAAGCCAGCCTCCCAACGCACTGACCTGGAACCAGTTTACAGCTTTAATGGTGAAGGGCTATGGCGCAATAAATCCGCCCGGGAACGCGCCCGGATAGGTACCGCCAACGAGCTTGAGCGCTGGCGGGATCTTAATCAGCGATTGATTGAGCCGCTTCAGCAGTAGCCGTCAACTGCTCAAATGGCACCGGCCTGGAGAACAGAAAACCCTGCAGCAAATCGCAATCCCGTTGTTTCAGGTCGGCAGCCTGTTCGGCCGTCTCCACGCCCTCGCCCACAACCACCAGTCCAAGATGATGAGCCATGGTAATCACCCCCTGAACAATGGCCGCATTTGCGGTGTTCTCGGTAATATCCATGACAAAGCTTTTATCCAGCTTCACCTTGTTGATGGGTAACTGACGCAGATAGCGAAGACTGGAATACCCCGTGCCAAAGTCGTCTATCGATACCTTGATACCCATCTGACGGATCTTCTGAAGGGTATCAATGCCCTGCCCGACACCGGACATCAACACATTTTCCGTGACTTCCAGCTCAAGCAGTTCGGGATCCAGCCCGGTTTCATCCAGTGTTTTGCGTAATTCCTCCAGAAACCCGTATCGCCGGAACTGGAATGGCGAGATGTTCACTGACACCGGCAAGCGCCGGTTCATTTTGGCATTCCAGTTTGCCAGATCGGAGCAGGCTTGATGGAGCACCCACTGGCCAATAGCCACAATCTGCCCCGTCTGTTCGGCCAAAGGAATAAACTCACCCGGCGAGACGAAACCGCGCTCGGGATGCTGCCAGCGCACCAACGCTTCCATTCCGCGCATGATGCCGGAGTCCGCCGCTACGATGGGCTGGTAGTAAAGCACAAACTGTTCGTGCTCGATGGCCTCCATCAACTCACGGCGCAATGCCACGTACTCATTGCTGGTTGAGGTAGCCACTCCTTCAAACCAGTGCCAGGTATTGCGACCCTGGGCCTTGGCATCCTGAACCGCAGCATCGGCATAAGACATCAGCTCTTCGGGGCGCATGGGGCGGGTATGTTGGGAGGCAATACCAATGCTGGCACTGATGTGCAGCAACTGTCCCTCAAGATCGAACGGCCTACATACCTCAGCGAGCATCGCATCCGCGCAATCCGTCACCTGCTTCTCGCTGCCACCATCCAGCAATACCGCAAACTCGTCGCCACCCAGGTGAGCCACCATGGCATTATCCGGCGCTATCTCACGCAAACGGTTAGCTACTGCCACCAGTAACTGATCACCCAGACCATAACCCAGACTGTTATTGATGGGCTTGAAGTCGTCCAGATCTGCGTGCATGACCGACACTTTCTGGTCAGCCTTTCGGGACTGCCGACAGGCCTCTGCCAGATGCGCCTCAAACATCACCCGATTGGGCAGGCCGGTAAGCAAATCGTGAGTGGAATACTGACCGAGCAAACGTTCATTTTCACGTTCACGGGTTACATCGTGCTGCACACCGACAAAATGCGTACACTCACCCCGGTCATTCAAAACCGGTTCAATCACCAGGTGATTCCAGAAGTATTCGCCGTCTTTGCGGTAGTTCAGCAAGGTTACTTCGGCACGCTGTTTGTTCTGGATCGCACGGCGGACGGTCGCCACTGCCAGCGGATCGGTATCTTTACCCTGAAGGAACCGGCAGTTCTGGCCCAGGGCCTCCTCCTGACTGTACCCGCTAAGCTTTGTAAAGGCCTCATTAACGAACACCAGCGGCATCTGTGGATCGCGGGCATCGACCATGACCATGCCGTCGGAACTGGACTGAATACCCCGTTCCAGCAAACGCATCTGTTCTTCGGAGGTTTCCCGACGGGTGACTTCTTCCTGATGGGTAATAGCAAGCACCACCAGGCCGGCAGCGCGGCGGATAAGCTTGATTTCTTCGTCGGTGGGTTTCCGCTTCTCACGGTAGTAAGTAGCAAAGGTCCCCAGAACGCGGCCGGAGGTATCCACAAGAGGAACGGACCAGCAGGCGGCCAGGCGCTCACGAGCGGTGATCTCGTGGAAGCCTCTCCAACGCTCGTCGTTGGCGATGTCGTCACAGACAATTAATTCACAGGTATGGGCAGCGGTGCCGCAGGCGCCAATACCAGGGCCCACCCGAATATCCTTCATGGCGGCCCGATAGGACTCGGAAAAGCTACTCCCCGCAATCATGTTCAACCTGCCCGTATCCGGCGAGTACAGCATCACTGAGACCAGCGCCCCGGGCAGTTCATTTTCCATGACGCTGGTAATCGCATTGAGCACTACATCCAACGGTGCTCGCTGAGTTATCAGCTCATAAATGGACTGAGAAAAGCCGGTAAAATGTTGTTTTTGTGTCACCTGCTCACTCCACAATAGCGTCACTCCAACCCTGCCCTATTTTGGGGCCTGACGCAATTAATAGGTAATGCACCGTTAGTCGGATAGCGCTTTTCAATGGTGACAATTAGGGATAGAAAAGACAAAGGCAGAAGTAGCGTGAGAAAACCAGAATGAGCAAAACGGCAAAGCATGTCGCCATTTTGTCGCCATGATGTCGACATCGACAACGGCCAACACACGAAGCGCTGCAAAGTACTGGATTTAAAAGGGGAAAATTGGAGGCGCGGGTCGGAATCGAACCGGCGTACACGGAGTTGCAGTCCGCTGCATAACCACTCTGCCACCGCGCCGGATAAGCCTTGAACTGGCTTTTGCTCTCAGGGGGCGTGAGAGACTTGGAAATTGGAGCGGGAAACGAGATTCGAACTCGCGACCCCAACCTTGGCAAGGTTGTGCTCTACCAACTGAGCTATTCCCGCTCTTTGCTGCGAGGCGTTGCCTCATCAACGGCTGCGTATTCTACGGATTCCGCTGCAGCCGTCAACACTTTTTTTCATGTTTTTGTTTTTTAAGCAGTTCTGTGCATTTTTCGAACAACGGCGAGCGCCTCAGCGTTAGAAGCGAACCGAAGCTCCAATACCGGCGGTAACCACTGACAGGTACTCGATCTCATCGTAATCGAAGATGCCTTGGGCCTGTCCTGCGTAGTAATCGTCCAGGGCATCCTCGTAGTCACTGTTGTCCCGCACAGAAATCCAGAGTTCCACCGATACCCAGGGCCAGCTGTAGCCAGCACCAGCTCCGAGTGCCAGGCCTTTGAAGGTATCAGTTTTCACCCGGGCAGGTTTATCGTTCCAGTCAAGATCGTCGCGGAAGAAGCCCAGAGAGCCATAGGCCTTGAACCCTTCACTGGCCAGACCAATACCACCCAGGACCGTGCCTTCAATGGTCTCCAGCTCAATATCGGATTCATCGGTATGGTCCTGCCAGCCATACAGGACACGAAACGCCAGGTTATCGTTCACCGCAGCCGTGCCAAAAATGGCCGGCCCACTGAACGTCTGCTCTTCATCATCATCCAGGCCATACTCATATTCGACCGTGTAATCCACGGACGTGGCAAACGACGCAAGGCCAACCGAGAACGGCTTGCTGTCCTGGGCAAACGCAACAACAGGCAGCAACAGCAGGCTTCCGGCCACCAGATTTTTACCGATCATCACAACTTCTCCTTATCACAATGCTCATCTTCCCTGTGCGGATTGGCCAACCGCACCAAAAGTGCTGGACCAGGGAGACATGCAGAACCTCCCCGGCAACCATCTTTAATACTATAGCATCCCGGAGCAGGCAATTGATGAGGTTCTGCAAGCCTGAGAAGTTCTTTAATCTGACCGGCCACTTATATAATCTGACAACATACACCGGAGCCTCTGGCTCACTCCGGATCGTCTCTGGCTTGCGGAGTGATTGGCAGTTAGCTGGAAGCTCTTCCAACCAGGATCGGTAAAAGGATGTGCGTCGTTTCGTGAGCACGCATTCAGGCACTGGACAGCAAAGCGGAAAACCGGGCACCTTCAGGCAGGACGGCAGTATCCTGCGGTTTCATGGTGACTGGACGCTGAATCACTACTCGGAACTGAGTCACGCTGTTGCCAGCCAACACAACAGGGAAACAGCGAACGAAGCCGACTTCAGTGCGCTCGGACAACTGGATACCGCCGGCGCTTCCCTGATGGTCAAACTCATGGGAGCGGACCGTCTGCTGGACATTCTGGACCGCAGCCAACCTCCTCAAGCCCAGAAAGCCCTGCTGCATGCCGTTGCATCTTCGCTAAACACCCCGCCCACTGCGCCCCGTCAATCGAACACGGTTATGCAGTTTCTTGGCAACCTTGGCGTTAATGTGAGCAACATTGCCCGGGAGCACCTTTTGCTGGCGGGATTCATGGGGCAAACCCTGGCGACTATTTTCTACATTCTGCCTCGGCCAACGCGCTGGCGCGTCACATCATTCGTCGCATCCGTACACAATACGGGCCTCAATGCCCTTCCCATTGTCGCCCTCCTGACGTTCCTGGTGGGTGCCGTGGTGGCTTTCCTGGGCGCCACCGTGCTGGATAATTTTGGTGCCACCATCTACACCGTGAACCTGGTGGCCTTCTCATTCCTGCGGGAGTTTGGTGTCCTGCTGGCGGCCATCCTGCTCGCCGGCCGGACCGCCAGCGCTTTCACCGCCCAGATAGGCGCCATGAAAGTCAACGAGGAGATTGATGCCATTCGCACACTGGGCCTCAGCCCCATTGAATTGCTGGTCATCCCCCGCGTGCTGGCGATGATGCTCAGCCTGCCCATTCTTACGTTCGTTGGCATCATCTCAGGCATGTTTGGCGGGGCCCTGGTCTGCTCATTGGCACTTGATATTCCCCTTACCCAGTTCCTCAGCATTGTGCACCGGGACATCGCGCTTCAACATTTCCTGGTCGGCCTCGGCAAGGCACCTATCTTTGCGTTCCTGATTGCCGTCATTGGCTGCCTCGAGGGCTTTAAGGTGGCCGGGAGCGCCCAATCAGTTGGGGAGCACACCACGTCCAGCGTTGTTCAGTCTATTTTTATGGTGATACTGCTGGATTCCATTGCTGCGCTTTTTTTCATGGAAATGGGGTGGTGAATCATGGCAGAGCATCGGTCCCCGGCATCCAGAAACCCGACACCAATCATCCAGGTTCGCGGCCTGGATAACCGCTTTGGGGATCTGACTGTCCATAAAGACCTGGACCTGGATCTTTACCGGGGTGAAATTCTTGGCATTGTGGGGGGCTCAGGCACCGGCAAATCCGTGCTTTTGCGCAGCATCATTGGATTACAAACGCCTTCCGCTGGCCAGATACGGGTGTTCGGCAAAGATTTGATGGCTATGTCTCCTGGCCAGCGTTCCCAGTTTGAGCAGCGGTTCGGCGTATTGTTTCAGGGTGGCGCCTTGTTTACCTCACTCAATCTGGCACAGAACATCGCCCTGCCCCTGATGGAACATACCGGCCTGTCCCGGGCGGAGGCAGAGGAACTGGCTTGCATGAAGCTCGCCCTGACTGGTCTGCCGGCTGAATCCGCAAAGAAATACCCCTCCGAGTTGTCCGGGGGCATGGTGAAGCGCGCCGCACTGGCCCGGGCCCTGGCACTGGACCCGGAAATCCTGTTCCTGGATGAACCAACCGCAGGACTCGACCCCATCGGCGCGGCGGGCTTTGACGAGCTCATTGTCACGCTTCGAAATGCCCTGGGACTGACGGTGTTTCTTGTCACCCACGACCTGGATACCCTGTACAGCGCCTGCGATCGGGTCGCTGTGCTGTCACAACGCCGTGTTCTGGTTGCTGACACACTGGACAACGTGGCCAAAACCCAGGACCAATGGGTTCAACAATACTTTCATGGGCCCCGAGGTCGCGCAGCTTCCGCCGCGCACCAGAGGCACACCAATGAGGAGCCAGGTTAATGGAACCCAAAGCCCATCATGTCGTTATCGGTTTCTTTACGCTGGTGGCCGTGGCGGCGGCCCTCGTGTTTGCTCTCTGGCTGGAAAAGTCCCAAACCGACACCGAGTGGGCGTATTACCGCATCAATTTCGATCATCCGGTCGGAGGTCTGGCCGAGGGCAATGCCGTGCTATACAGCGGTGTCAATGTCGGCACGGTGGAAGACCTGACCCTGGCCCCCGAGAATCCGGCTCATGTTCGTGTGCTTGTGCGGGTAGACCAGAACATCCCCATCCGGGCCAATACCAAGGCCGGGCTGGTGATGGCCAATATCACCGGCAGCATGAGTGTTCAGTTCACTGGTGGCTCGCCGGACAGTCCCGTCTTGAAGGGTAGCCGCGAAAACCCGCCAGTCATTGAGGCCCAACCCTCTACCCTGACCAACCTGCTCTCCAACAGCGAGACACTGCTCACCAAGGCAGACCAGTTGTTGGGTAGTGCCAATGAACTGCTGTCGGAAGATAACCTCGAGAACATTGCCCGGATTCTGGAAAACACCCGCGCGGCCAGCGAGTCGCTGCTGCAAAGCCGGGAGGATCTGATTGCCCTGCTCGAGCAGTTTAATGCCGCTGGAGCACGCACTGAGGACGCAGCAGGCCGGGTATCCGGAGCGGCCAACCACGCCCGGGAGGTTCTGGGTAAACTCGAACCGGTGATCGCCGGGCTCGCAGACTCGGTCAATTCACTACAGCCGACACTGGAACGCCTTGACAGGCTGACAGCGGACAATGAGAAAGCACTGGATAGCGGCTTGCAGGGCGTTGGCGAACTTGGCCCGGCGCTGCGGGAACTAAGAAACACCCTTCGCACACTCAATTCCTTCACCCGGCGCCTGGAACAGGACACACGGGGCACATTGCTGGGCGAAGACACGATGAAGGAGTACCGGGAATGATGCGCTTTGCAAAACCGCTGATGACTATCGGCTCAGTGCTGCTAATGTCGGCCTGCACGGTACTGCCGGAGTCGGAGCCACCACGCATTGTCGGGCTTGGGGATATAACGCCGCAGCAGGCAGCATATCAAAGCCCCCGGCCCGTCAGTATGCGGGTTGATCTGCCGCTTGCCTCGGCGCCGTTTGACGGCACTCTGGTACTGATACAGCCAAGCAACTGGGAATTCCAGGCCCTGCCAGGCACCCGGTGGCGGGACACGATGCCGGTTCTGGTTCATGACCAGCTAGTGCAGAGCCTGCGAGCGAGCAACGGCTTTGACAATGTATTGGCGGCCAACAGCGCTGCCAACGCGGACATCTCCCTGCTCCCGGAGTTACGGGGGTTTCACGCCCGACAAACCGACCAAGGCACGACGGTTGTTATACACCTTTATTATGAACTGCTGCAGAACCGAACCCGGGAGACATTATGCGTGCTGGATGAGAAGCAGGTGGTACCAGCGCAAAGCACCGAAATAGCCAGCCTGATGGCGGCTTTCAGACAGGGAACCGCTGAGGTTGCTGCCAACACCGCCCAGTGGGCATTTGAGTGCCTGGAAGGAGTAGACGCGGATTAACTATCCGCTTTCTTCGGGAACAGGTCGTGTCGGGCAGCCTTGAGGTAAAGAAACATCGACCACAGCGTGAGTACTGCCGCGACATAGAGCAGGCCGAGAGCCACATAAGCCAGGGTTTCTCCCGGCGGGAATGCCAGCAAGCCCACAATGGCTACCATCTGGGCGGACGTTTTGATCTTGCCAATGTAGGACACGGCCACACTGGCGCGGCTGCCGATCTCCGCCATCCATTCCCGCAGCGCTGAGATCACAATTTCACGACCGATAATGACCGTCGCAGGGATGGTTAGCAGCACGGCTGCGTGTTCCTCAATCAACACCGCCAGGGCAACGGCCACCATGAGTTTGTCCGCCACCGGGTCCAGGAAGGCGCCAAAGGGTGTGCTCTGGTCAAGCTTGCGAGCCAGATAGCCATCCAGCCAGTCTGTGACCGCCGCCAGCGCAAAAATGGCGGCACACCCCATGTAGCTCCAGTCCATTGGCAGATAGAAAACCACCACAAACACCGGGATCATCACAATCCGGGACATGGTCAGAATATTGGGCAAGTTCATGGCGTTCCTATTTTGAATTCCGTTGTTCAATTCGCTAGTACGTTCTGTCACTCATTGTGCAGTGCGGCGTAGATGGTCTCTGCCAGGCCCTTGCTGATGCCCTGCACCTTGGCCATTTCTTCAACACTGGCTTTGCGGATACCCTGCAGACCACCAAAATAGCGTATCAGTTCCCGACGGCGTTTGGGGCCAACACCCTCAATGCCCTCCAGTGTGGACTGTCGCCGTTTTTTGTCTCGCCGCGCCCGGTGGCCAGAAATAGCAAACCGGTGCGATTCGTCACGGATGTGTTGAATCAGATGCAATGCCGGTGAATCCGCTGGCACCCGGAAGACACTGCCGGTCATGGCATCGATAAGCTGTTCCATGCCGGCCCGGCGGGTCACACCCTTGGCGACCCCAATCAGCGGGATATCGGAAATACCCAGCTCGTCAAAGACTTCCCGGGCAATGTTCAACTGCCCCTTGCCACCATCGATAAAGACCAGGTCAGGGCGTTTACCCTCACCACTCACCATGCGCCGATACCGACGGGTCAGCACCTGACGCATCGCGGCATAATCGTCGCCGGCTTTGACGCCCTCGATATTATACAGCCGATAGTCACTCTTCAGCGGCCCATTCTCATCGAAAACCACGCAGGATGCGACGGTATTTTCGCCCTGACTGTGGCTGATGTCGAAACATTCCATCCGGGCCGGGGTCCCCGCCAGTTCCAGAAGGTCCCGCAACGCCAGCAACCGTCGGTAGACGGTTTCCTTGCTGGCCAGGTGTGTCAGCAAGGTCTGCCGGGCGTTGGTCATGGCCAGTTCCAGCCAGCGCCGGCGCTCACCCCGCACATTGCCTCGCACCCGAGTTTCACGGCCGGCGGCTTCCGACAGGGCCTCGGATAAAAGCTCCTGTTCATCCACTTGCACCGGCACCAGGATATCCCGGGGAATTTCCCGACGGGTATCACCGCCAAAATAGTACTGGCCGAGGAACGCGGCCAACAGCTCGCCTTCGGACTGCTCCAGGGAAAATTTCGGGAAATAATCCTTGGTACCCAATACCCGTCCGCCACGGACGATGATGACCACGATACAGACCACGCCCGCGTCCTGCGCAATGGCCACCACGTCGGCATCACCGCCCTCACCTTCAACCGACTGCTGCTCCTGAACATGGCGCAGGTGGTTGATCTGGTCCCGGTAGCTGGCCGCCTTTTCGAACTCCAGGTTTTTCGATGCCTGCTCCATGGCGTTCATCAGGTCATGGATGATCGCGGGGTTCTTGCCCTCCAGGAACATGGTGGCGTGGCGAACATCCTCCTGGTATTCCTCCGGAGATATGAATTCCACACAGGGTGCCGTACAGCGATTGATCTGGTACTGCAAACAAGGCCGGGTCCGATTCCGAAAATAGCTTTCACTACAGTTTCTTATACGGAAAACTTTTTGCAGAATATTAAGACTTTCCTTGACCGCGCCAGAGCTGGGAAACGGTCCGAACCAGGTACCACCGCCCTTCTTCGTACGACCGCGACGGAACGTCAGGGAGGGATAATCGCTGTGTGAAGACAGGTAAATATAGGGGTATGATTTGTCGTCCCGCAGCAGGATGTTATAGGGCGGGCGCAACGATTTGATCAGGTTCTGCTCAAGCAGGAGAGCCTCGGTCTCACTGCCCGTTATGGTTACCTCGATAGACTGGATCTTGCCAACCAACGCCTCGGTTTTCGGCGCCAGGCCAGTTTTCCGGAAATAACTGCTGACACGCTTCTTGAGGTTACGGGCCTTGCCCACGTACAGCACGTTGCCACCGGCGTCGTACATGCGGTACACGCCGGGGCGTTCGGTCAGCTGTTTCAGGAAGCTTTTACTGTCAAACTCCCGGGAAGTCTCTGGAGGATCAGACTTTGTCGCCATCCACCAACCCAAGTCTTACGGCCATCAGCGCCAGTTCCACATCGCTGGAGATTTCCAGTTTCTCGAAGATGCGGTAGCGGTAGGTATTCACCGTTTTTGGACTGAGGCAGAGTTTATCTGAAATGTCCTGAACTTTTTGGCAGTTCACCACCATAAGGGCAATCTGCATTTCCCTTTCCGAGAGTCGTTCAAACAGGGACAGTTCGCCTTCGTCATCCGGGTCGCCGGCAATCTGCTTGAGGGCCATTTTCTGGGCAATTTCCGGGCTGATATAACGCTGCCCCGAGTGCGCTTTGCGAATGGCCCGCACCATCTCTTCAATACCGGCACCCTTGGTGATGTATCCCTGGGCACCGCTCTGCATGACCCGGGCGGGATATGGGTCGTCGGCACAGGCGGTTACAGCAATCACACGAACGGAATCGTCATAGCGGAGAATGCGACGGGTGGCTTCCAAGCCACCGATACCGGGCATGCGAATGTCCATCAGCACGATATCAGGGCGCTTCTCACGCACGAACTCCACGGCACCTTCACCAGACGAAACCTGGCCCAGAACCTCGATGTCCGGGTTGTCCGCCAGCATGCGGGTAATGCCGGAGCGCACCAGTTCGTGGTCATCTACAACCAATACCCTGATCAACATTCACCTCTCATTCAGGCATAACAATAGAACAAGTGTATCTTTTCAATGTCGGCCCGAATAGCCGGGATTCACTTATACATTAGGTGGGTGGCCCAGACTGGCGATATTTTCAACCGGATCAAACCAGACAACCAGGTCGCCTCGCCGCAACGCGGCCAGTACCCGGTTCCGCTCCGCCAAGGGGGATTCGGTGTCATTAAGCCCGTGATACCGGGTGCAATATTCCTCAGCCAGGCCCTCGAGCAGGTCCTCAGAAAGCAACTCCGTCTCAACAACGAATTTTTCCTGCCGAGGATCAGCTTCCGGCTGGTTTTCGGTTTCGTTAGTCATGGCCCCTCCATCAATGGAGCCCATGTTACGGTTTCTTGCCGGCAATCAGAAGACCCGGAGACTACCTACTCGCACGCCCGGGTACGGAAGCTGGCCATCAACTGGCGCATGGAGACGGATTCCTGACGCAGCGCATCACTGATCATCCGGGTGCCCTTAACATTCTCGGTCAATGTCTCGGCACTGGTTGACAGGGCATCGGCTCTACGCCCTACCCGGCCGATTTCATCACGTTGGAGGGTCACAGACTCCCGGATACTATCGCTTTGCTGCTCCAGTTCATCGAACTGCCCATTGAGCTGTTCCAGGTGGTTCTTGAGAGTCAGAAGGTTATCCCGGTTCTGTTCACCGGCACTCCTGACTTCGGTTAGCAGTAGGTCCACATTACCAACGCCACTAACCAGGTCCTCAACCCACTGGCGAATATTGCGGGTCGAATCCGCCGTGCGCTGCGAGAGGGTCCGCACTTCATCCGCCACCACCGCAAAGCCTCTTCCATGCTCGCCCGCTCTTGCAGCTTCAATAGCGGCATTGAGCGCCAGAAGGTTGGTCTGCTCGGCAATGTCCGCAATCACTCCGATCACCTGCTCAATATTGCCGGTGGATTCATTCAAGGCCTGGATTGAGGACGACACCCGGGCAATGACGTCCATGGTGTGATTGGCTCCCGTCTCGCTATGCTGGAGCCCTTCACGCACTTCACTGTTTGCCGACACCGCCTGGCTTACGGTACTGGCGGACTGTTCGGTGGCCTGCTCAATCTGTGACGCCTGCTCCGAGATTGCAGCCATGGAGGTGGTGACATCGCTAATTTGACGACGCGTGGCGTCAGAAGCCTGTTGCAGGGCCTCAGCGCCCTCATCCAGAGCCGAGGATCGCTCGTCCAAACCGCTCGCAGCGTTCCGGATATCCCCGATAAAGCCCTCAAACCGTGACACCAGGCGTTCCAGGGCGCCCGCCACCCCGGCCACTTCATCACGACCGTTTAATCTTGGGGTCAGGGTCAGATCTGATTGTTGCTCCATGGCCGTCAACTCCCGTTCGATGCCCTGGAGTCGAAGAATCACCGATCGACGCAACCACAGCGTCATCAAAATCACCACAACCAGGAAAGTCCCGGAACCGGCCAGCAGCAGAAGCTGTTGATCGTCGAGAAACTTGAGAAGCTCATCAGCCCCGGCGGAGACCTCATTGCGACTTTTATTCTGGCGCTCACTGATGGCGCCCAGCATGGGCTCCAGAGCAGGGAACAACTGGAAATCGACAACCTGACCGACCCGGTAATAGCTTTTCTGGTCGATCCCCGCTTTCATGTCGACCATCAACCCTTGAACCTCTTTAAAGGTGGGTTCATTTTCGGTAGCCCAGGTCTTGAGGCTGGGTGTATTTTTGACACGCTGCCAATGTTTGGCCAGAGCCGTCTCGATCTCGCGGTATTCAGCCTCAATTTCATCCCAGAGCAGCAATTGGGCTTTAACCTTGTAGGCCAGATCCTGAAGCCGACGGTGGTCCTGTTCCAGATCGATGAGAATCCAGGATTCCTGCAAGGTATGGCGGATAAGGTCGTCGGAGGTGTTTTCAGCTTTAAGGATGATGACCCAGGCCATCGCGGCCAGGCCAGCTACCGCGGCCAATGAGAGAAAAGCGAAAAACAGGATACGGGCACGAACAGTGGCAAGCATTGAAACTCCGATAAAGCAGGGTTTCCCGGCAGGGTATGCCTGTTTTATGACACTTTTGTGTCTGCGCGGGCTTCACAGCCTTCACTGCTGCCCCGCACCGTCTTTCAAAACCGGCTCCGTTCGCCTATCATCGCCGGCTTTCTCAATGTTTGTAAGCTAATGAATCAGACCACATTCCGCCTGACATTGCCGATTCTGTTCGGCTACCTGCCCCTGGGCACAGCCTTCGGAGTCCTGTTTGCCACCCAACTGGACTACGCCTGGTGGATTGCGCCGCTCATGGGCGTGGTGATCTATGCCGGTGCCGGCCAGATTCTGGCGGTGAGCCTCCTGGCAGCCAACGCAGGGCTAATGGAAGTGGCCGTGGCCATGTTTGTGCTGAACGCCCGGCACCTGTTCTATGGCCTGTCGCTGCTCGGCCAGTTTCAGGGTGCTGGCTGGCGCAAAGCCTATCTGATTTTCGGCCTTACCGACGAAACCTATTCACTGCTCACCAGCCGTCCGCGAGGCTCGGACCGCCAAAGCGAACAGCAGCTGGATTTCCGCATCACCCTGTTTAACCAGTTGTACTGGGTAGCGGGTTGCACCCTTGGCGGACTGCTGGGCGAATGGGTGGCGTTTGACAGCACCGGTATTGAGTTTGCGCTGGTGGCGTTGTTCATTGTGCTAACCATTGAACAGCTCAAATCCCTGGGGGACAGCTTTCCGGTATGGTGTGGAGCCCTGGCCGCCGGCATAGCGATGCTACTGGTGCCTACCACCCATCAGCTGATTGCGGGTATCGCCATCGTCACCGTGGTGCTACTGGCCCACTACCGCCGGCACCGCAACCAGAGCCTGGATCTGGAGGCCCCACATGACTGAGAGCCTGTACATTACCGCCTTCATAGTCGTCTCCGCACTGGCAACGTTTGCCACCCGGGTGGTGCCTTTCCTGTTCCTGCATCGGCACACAGAACACCCCCTGATCCAACACCTTGGCCGGTTTCTTCCGGCCGCTGTCATGGCCCTTCTGGCAACGGTCTTTGTTCAGCGTTCCGCAGACTGGCAAGGGGCAGTGCCCGGACTGGATGCCCTGATCCCCAGCCTGCTGGTCATCGTGATTCACCTCTGGCGCCGTAATGCCCTGCTCTCAATCGCCGTGGGCACGATCGCCTATATGGCCATTCAGCAAGGCCATTGGTTCTGAGTCATTCTCCGTGAATGCCCTCCCACGCCTTAGCTATAGTAATAGCAATAGCCTATGAATAATTGCCTTGCAAACCGACCACACTATCATCAAGCGCAAAACCTTCCACAAACACTCCATGTATGGAAAAATCCGCGAGAGTGACGGCAAACTGCTGGGCGACCATGACAGCACTGGCGACAAACCATTCCTGAAGCCAGACAACCTTCGCCCAGAAGCTTCGAGTAAAATTAGGGTTTACACTGTTGATATAGGCCTCCTATCCGGAGGCCTTTTTCATGGCATTAATACATACCAGCAAACGCAACGGAAGGTGAGTATGACTGTAGAACGTTGGCAACTGCGCGTGAGCGGCAAAGTCCAGGGCGTGTCCTATCGTGCCTATACCGAGCAAAAAGCTGGTGAACTGGGATTGACCGGTACCGTGAAGAACCTTCCCGGCGGTGATGTGGAGATTATCGCCGAAGGGACACCAGACGACTTGGAAGCACTGCAGGACTGGTGCCGCAACGGGCCACCCCAGGCCATGGTTGAGAATGTCTCCACTGAAACCCAGGCTCCCACCGGCGAATTCAACGACTTCAGGGTGGTCTATTGATCACCCTGCTGGACACCTTTCTTCGAACCCTGGAAACCACACTGCCAGTCTTCGTGATGGTTTTCCTGGGCATAGGCCTGCGCCGGATCGGCTGGATTGACCAACCGTTCATCAATACCGCATCGGCGCTGGTCTTCAAGGCCACCCTTCCGACGCTGGTATTTTTAAGCATCATTCGCGCGGATCTGGACGCCACCCTGAATCCTCCCCTCCTGGGCTTTTACCTGATCGCTACCCTGGTCAGTTTTGGAGTGGTGTGGCTATGGGCCACCCGGCGCATACCCCATCAGGACCGTGGTGTTTATGTTCAGGGGGCCTTCCGCGGGAATTGTGGCATTGTTGGCCTGGCTCTGGCCGCCAACCTGTATGGCGATTACGGCCTGTCCGCCGGTGGGCTGTTGCTTGGGCTGGTAATCGTTACTTACAACACTCTGTCGGTCGCGGTACTTTTGGCTTACCACCCGGAAAAATCCATGAACCTGGCATCCACCGCCCGGGATATTGCCAGGAACCCTCTGATTATTGCCGTCCTGGTGGCTTTGCCCGTTGCCGCTTCCGGCATCGCCCTGCCCGATTGGGTGATGACCAGTGGCAACTACTTCGCCTCCCTCACCCTGCCCCTGGCCCTGCTGTGCATCGGCGCCACCATCTCCCTGAAAAGCCTGCGCAGCGAGAGCGGACCAGCCCTGGGCTCCTCGTTCTGGAAAATGGTCCTACTTCCGGCCGGCTGTACGCTTGCTGCCTGGTTGGCCGGGTTCGAAGGCCAGGAACTGGGCCTGATGTTCCTGTTCTTTGCGAGTCCCACCGCCGCCGCCAGCTTTGTCATGGTAAAGGCCCTCGGCGGCAACGCCCGCATGGCGGCCAACATTATTGCCCTTACCACTTTGGCGGCGAGCCTGACCATCACGCTTGGGGTGTTTCTGCTGCAGTCGTTTGGGGTTGCCTGATTCCTAGGCGGCAAGCTTGGCATTAATCCGATTCAGCCCAGCGAGCCAACCATTAGATGGGACGCTAGCTGCGATACGTAGTTTCCATAAGTGGTCTTTAGCTCCCAGTCTTCATGCCGATAGCAACATTAAGAATCAAGCTTATTTGAAGATGACAACATGAATCGGATATGTCTATCATCACGTCACAATACTGACAATTCATCGGCTGTGCCCAGAAAAGCGCGGCAGAAATTCTGACAACGATCAGTTTTAATTACAGTTTTCGTGGTCTGGCATCATCGGTGCTTAGAAAACAAAACAATGGCTGATTTCAGTGTGTTATAAATCGCTTTAAACCTAATACAAAAACCAACATGAAAGGTCTTTATATATGCTGTTAGGGAATATAAAAGTCCGCGTCAAGCTCGGGCTTCTTGTGGGCCTCACCACGCTCATGCTGGTGGTCATCGCGGGTGCCGCCCTGGTGGATATGCGCGATTCCCTGGTAACAGAGAGAACGTCGCAACTGAATGCACTTCTCGACACTTCCGTCGATCTGCTGGAAACCATGGATGACAAGGTCGCTGCTGGAGAGCTGAGTCGCAGCGAGGCGCGTGACGAAGCTCGTCGCCTGCTTGAGAATATGACCTATGGCAATGACGACTATTTCTTTGTCTTGGACAACCAGGCCAAAATGCAGGTTCACGGCGGCGATTCCAAGCAGGTCGGTCGTGACCTCTCAGGCTTCCAGACAGAAGACGGTCGATTCCTGTTCCAGGAAATGGTTGATGTACTGAATAGTGGCGAGACCACCCAGGAATTCAGTTACCTGTGGCCCAAAGCCGGCAGCAGCAAACCACAGCCCAAACTGACCCTTGTTAAGGCCTTTGAACCGTGGGGGTGGGTGATCGGCACCGGCGTCTACATGGATGACCTGAACAGCGCCTTCATGAGTGATGTGATCCGGATGGCCGCCTTTACCGTGGTTGCCCTGATCATCCTGATTGCGGTTTCACTGCTCATCGGACGCAGTATCACGAATCCTCTCGATGTGATTAATCGCGTCATGACAAAGGCAGCGGATGGCGACCTGAAAGTGCGAACCAATCTGGCCCACAAAGACGAGTTGGGCCATGTTGGGCACCGCATTGACGAAACACTCGACGTCTTCCACGACCTCGTTCAGCAAATTGCCACCTCTGCCACGCAGGTATCCGGAAGCGCCCAGGACCTAGCGAAGAGCGCCGAGGAAACCAGCTCCGCCCTAGACGCACAGGCAGCCGAAGCCGAACAGTTGTCCACCGCGATGAACGAAATGGCCAGCAGCGTTCAGGAAGTGGCGCGCAGCGCCAACCAGACCGCAGAGGCGATCGAAGCTGCGGACCATGAGGCCGACGAAGGCAACCATGATGTTGAAGACACCGTTAATCTGATTCAGTCACTTGCTGACGAAGTTGAAGAAGCTGCGCGAGTTATCCAGGAACTGGAAGGCGACACCGAGCAGATCAGCAAGGTGCTTAGTGAAATCCAGGCGATTTCCGAACAGACCAACCTGCTGGCGTTGAACGCTGCCATCGAAGCGGCACGAGCCGGCGAATCCGGCCGCGGTTTTGCGGTAGTGGCAGACGAGGTCCGTCAGTTGGCCCAGCGGACCCAGGGTTCGACCGAGGAAATCCGCAACATGAACGAACGGCTGCAGACCGCAGCCCAGAAAGCCGTTCAGGTTATGGAAGCCTCGCGCGAGCGGGCTGACAATAGCGTTAAGTCCGCGCACCATGCCGGCGAAGAGTTACGGCGTATCGTGGAACAGATGTCACGCATCCGCGATATGGGCATCCAGGTGGCCTCCGCCGCCGAAGAACAAGGCAATGTTTCCGAAGAGATGAGCGCCAACCTGATGCGCATTACCCAGGCCTCTGAAAGCACGGTGGCTGCGGCTAACACCGTGGCCAGCAGTGGCGACCAGCTGCAGGCCCTGGCGAAGGAGCTGCAGGCTCAGGTGAGCCGGTTTAGCGTTTAAAGCGGCGAGAAAGCGATGAAAAAGCCCTGACAGCAATGTTGGGGCTTTTTTGTGTCAATGCAGGGAGGGATTATTCGGGCCTTTGGCCCTCACCCCTTCGGGGCCGCCGTCGCAGGCGACGGCGTTCCTCAGGCCGCTTTGCGGCCTTCGGTCGAACCCGCGAGGGTTCTTCTACCCTGCCCTTACGGCCAATAAAAAACCCCAGCACTTTGCAGTGCTGGGGTTTTGTATTGGCGGAGAGGGAGGGATTCGAACCCTCGATACGCTATTAACGTATACACACTTTCCAGGCGTGCGCCTTCAGCCACTCGGCCACCTCTCCTAAAACTGTTTCAAATCAGCGGGTCGCCGCTCATTTGAGGTGGCAAACTGTACTGATTTTCTTGGAGCTTGGCAACTCCCAGAAGCGGATTCGTTAAATTTTTTCTCAAAACTTTCAATATCCGGTTATCGATTACACAACTTGACTACTCTTTCACCATGGGCGCCTATAAAAAGGAGAACAAACGATGCTCATGAAAGCAGACCAATCAATCCTCCTTCTGGTTGATGTGCAGGAAAAACTCATGCCTGCAATCACTCAGGGCAAACGCATCATCAACCGATGTGCCTTATTGGCCAACATTGCGAACCTTCTGGGCGTTCCGGTCATCGGCACGGAGCAGGTACCGGAAAAACTCGGGCCTAACGTCAACTCCGTGCGCAGTCACTGCAGCACAACCATTTCCAAGCATTACTTTGATGCCTGCCCGGGAGGACTGATTGATGCCCTCCCCGAAGGTCGCCAGCACGTGGTGATCGGTGGCTGCGAGGCGCACGTCTGCATGCTTCAGACCGCCCTTAGTCTGCTTGAAGCGGGTTATAAGGTGTGGGTAGTGGCGGACGCCGTTGGCTCAAGACACGAAATGGATCGGGATGTCGCGCTGGACCGGCTTAGACAAAGCCGCGCACGCATTGTCACATCGGAGATGGCGGCGTTCGAATGGATGGGGCATTGCCAGCACCCCCGCTTCCGGGAGGTGCAGGCACTGCTCAAATGAATAGTTAGCCTCGCGCCCAGGCGGTCAGAATACGTACTGGGCCGCGCGCCAGCCGGTTCTTTCCAATGGCGCCTTTTCATCCTCTTCAACGTATTCCTCAGGCACCGCGTGCATTTCCTCTTCAGGCACTTCAAACACGTGGTAAGCCTCGGGCCCGAACGGGTCCAGTGCCGTGTCCAGATACTCGAAGCTGTCGGGTACCGGCTCTCCAGACATGGCAACCCGAAAATGCCGGTCGACCAGGGGCGTTGAGACATTCAGCGGCTGCTGCACCCAGAGAAACACCGCCTTCTGGGGCATCAGGTATTCACAACGAACAACCCGGAACCCTTCGCGAAGGGTCAGCGTTGTCGGCTCTTTGCCGGCAGCAAGACGAAACTTATGAATCGTTTTCATGGCGCGTTCCTCCGAGTGGTAACGACATGATTCAATCATGCCCTTCCTCACAACTCGGAAAAATCAGCATTTGTCAGCTTGAAACATCGATTAATTCGATGATTAAGAAGATTCCTTGGAGCCCTGACTCGGACCATCGCAGATTGCCTTTACCGCGGCGTGGGTAAGCTTACGGCTCCGGGTCACTGCATATAGCTGGTCCGTAACTTCCTCCAGCGATGCGACCACCGCCACCTGGTACTGCCGGCAGACCTCCTCCTGAATAGCGGTTGGCGCGGCAAAAAGCCCCAGGCCCTCTCGACCGAAGACTTTGATCAGCGCACTGTCATCAATGCGGGCCACCAACTCCATACGCACGTTGTTCAGCGTCAGCCAGTTCATCAGCTTATGGAAATACGGGGCATCGGTGGCGTTCGCCAGCAAGGGTTGCCGATTAAGCGACTGGGGGAAGCCTCTTTGTAGTTCTTTGGCCATATCCGGGGCCGCGAAAAGGCTTATGGTCGAGCTACTCAGCCGGTGCACTGCCAGGCGCTCGGAGGGTTCAGCGGTGGGCATTCGATCCGTAAGCACCACATCCAGTTCTCCCCGTTTCAAGCTCAGCAGCAGGTCTTCCGCCCGACCGGTGCGGCACTCCAGCCGAACCTCGCGCCCCAGTTTCATTGCTGGCTGTAAAAGACGATACGCGATCAGCTTGTGAATAGAAGCGGAGATGCCAGCGAAGAGATTAAGAGGACGGTGGGTGGGCGGCAGTTTCAGGGCTTCTGACAGTTCGCCGGTTAGCGCAAAAATATCGTCCGCGTAAGCCTGAACCAGTTGCCCAAGATCGGTCAGGATAAGGCGTCGATGCTGGCGCTTGACTAACTGGCCACCCACCGCCTGTTCGAAGGTTGCCAACTGGCCACTCAGGGTCTGGGGCGCGAGATCCAGAACTTCACTGGCCCGGGCGATCGAGCCTTCACGACTGATCACCCAGAAATAATGCAGATGTCTCAGGTTGAGTTGATCCACTAGTTGCGACCGGGTCTATTTTTTCCGGTAGATGATCCCTGGATGGCATTGGACCATTTGGTAGAGGTCAGACAGCCCGTTAAGGGATTCAGAGGCTCCGAGAATCAGGTAGCCACCAGGGTTAAGCGCCGCATGAAGACGGGTAAGGATGTCTCTTTTCAGCTCAGCGGAGAAGTAAATCAGTACGTTGCGACACATAATGATGTCGAATTTTCCGAGCGTGTAACGGTCCAGCAGGTTCAGCTCACGGAACTCGACCATGGATTTGATCTGAGGCTTGATCTGCCAGCCACCATTCGATGAGGCCGTAAAGAACTGCTTCTGCCGCTCCGGCGACAGACCTCGGCCAATCGCAATCATCTCGTACTCGCCACGACGCGCGACATCAAGAACGCTCTTGGAAATGTCCGTCGCGGTAATTTTCACATCCCGCAACTTGCCGGGGCGTGAACGCCGGAATTCGTCGATCACCATGGCCGTGGAATACGGCTCCTGGCCCGTGGAACAGGCCGCCGACCAGATTCGAAGCGGCTGAATGGATTTGCTCTCCGCAAACTCCGGCAGCAATTTCTCCTGCAGAATACGGAACGGATGATTATCGCGGAACCAGAGGGTCTCGTTGGTGGTCATCGCATCGATCACCACTTCCTTCAAGTTGGTGCGCCCCGGTCGCTTGATCCGGTCCAGCAGCTCACCCAAAGACTTCAGGTGATTGTCCTCAAGAATCCGGCGCAGACGGCTTTTAACCAGGTACTGTTTGTTATCTCCCAGCAAAATGCCACAGGCATCTTGCAGGAATTTCTTGAAGGCTTCGTATTCCTGGGGCGTAATTTCCGCGTTCATTGAATCTCTGTTCTAGAGGTGAATCCACAAGACCGGCTTCATGCCTGGTCAAGAATTTCCATGACTCGCTCAGCCAGCTCATCGGCGCTGAATTTTGCCATAAAGTCATTAGCACCGACTTTTTTGACCATAGCCTGGTTGAAAACGCCGCTCAACGAGGTGTGCAGCATAACGTACATATCCCGGATGGATGCGGTCTCGCGGATACGGGTTACCAGGGTGTAGCCGTCCATTTCCGGCATTTCCACATCAGAAATCACCATGGACAGGTGATCTTCGCCTTTGGAGCCATCCTGAGTGATTTCCTTCAGGTAATCCAGGGCCTGCTTGCCATCATTCTTAATGATGACTTCCAGACCAATGGCGTTCAGGCACCGCTCAATCTGGCGTCGCGCTACGCTGGAGTCGTCTACCACCAGTACTGGCAAAGTACCCTGCTCTCGCTCGGAACCACGCGAAATCAGGTCTTCCTTTACATCTTCGCCGAGCGGAGAAACTTCTGCAAGAACCTTTTCTACGTCGATGATTTCAACGAGTTTATCATCAATCCGCGTAACGGCTGTCAGGTACACATCCTTACCGGCACCCTTGGGTGGCGGCATGATATCTTCCCAATTCATGTTCATGATGCGCTCGACACCAGAGACCAGGAAGCCCTGAGTTTTACGGTTGTACTCCGTGATGATGACAAAACTGGTGGCCAGTTGCTCCTCGGGAATCGGCAACAGGCCAATGGCCATGCTCAGATCAATGATGGGTATGGTTTCGCCGCGAACGTGCGACACGCCCCGGACCACACGCCCGCTGTTTGGTAACGACGACAGTTTGGGGCAAGGCAGAACCTCCCGCACCTTGAAAACGTTGATACCGTAAACCTGTTGACCGCGCAGACGGAACATAAGCAGTTCCAGCCGGTTCTGCCCAACCATCTGGGTGCGCTGGTTAACACTGTCCAATACCCCTGCCATGTCATCTCACTCCTGGCGTGCCGAAACCGGCATTGAATTTGCTATAGATCCTGGATATGGCTTTCCGCCGATTAATGGGCCAAAACATTGACGTCCCATTACCATACAGGTTTTAACGGCTGTATTCGTTGATACATTAAAGCATTTTTCTGTAAAACGCAGTTGAGAAGGATAGGACAAACCCGTGCTCATGCGAACCATCTTTTTGGCTATGATCGGATCCTTGGCGTTCTTGCCGATAAACGGCTGGGCAGAAACCTCCGGGGACGACATTCGAAAGGCCGCAACCGACTTTCTGCAACAGTGGGTCCGCCAGGAATCGGGCGAAAGTTACCGCGTTGAGTTTGAAGTAGGTCACATCGACAGTCGGCTGGCCCTGGCAGACTGTAAAGAGCCCCTCGAGACCAGCTTTACCGGAGACCCACTGGAGACGACCCGCCCGTCCGTTCTGGTCTCCTGTGCCGGCGATCGCCCCTGGCGCATGTACGTAACCGCCAGCATGGAGGTGTTTGGCCCTGCCCTGGTGGCCAGCCGGGCACTGGCCAGGGGGGAGCGCCTGTCACCGGCGCTGGTGGAGACCCAATCGGTTCAGGTAAATGCCAGCCGCAAAGGTGTTCTGAAAAAACCGGAAGACGTAGAAGGCATGATGATGCGCCGACCGGTGCAGGCTGGTACCGTGATCACACCGGATTTGCTCGAAGCGCCGATCGCCGTTGAACGGGGCGACCATGTTATTATCGTGGCAAGATCAAAGAATTTTTCGATCAGTTCCCGGGGCGTCGCGCAAAACAGTGGCGCCATCGGTGAACAGGTCACCGTGGAAAACCTGAGATCCGCAAGGAGAGTTCGGGGCACGGTCGTTGCAAAAGGCCGCGTGGAAATTCCGATGTAAGAGATGCCCGCTGCATCGGCGGCAATTTTTTTCCGGTTTTTGCTAAAGTAAGGCAGCCGGTTGCCGATAAACAGGCATATACCAGAAACCGCCACTGCAATTTAAGTGGCCAGAGGCAAGCAGGTAATCTTATGTCAGTTGACTTGAATGGAATTGGCCCGGGCCAGGTCAACACCCCGAGAACAACGGCCGACAAATCGTCCAACCAGAACACCAAAGCCGCTACCGGTGAGCAAAACAAGGCTCAGACCCCGGCGGCACGGGGCGAGAACGTCAATCTCAGCAGTCAGGCCAAAAACCTGAACCAGCTGGAGCAGAAGCTGGGTGAATACCCGGAAATGGACGATGAGCGCATCGCAGAGATTCGCTCCGCACTGGAAGATGGCAGCTACAAAGTCGACGCAGAAAAACTGGCCCAGAAAATGCTTGATATGGATAAAAGCATTTTTGGGTGAGTAAATTATGGCGACTGTCGATGATTTGAAGAACCTTCTTTCGGAAGACGTCCGTGAACTTGATGCGCTGGCTGATGTCCTGGCCCAGGAAAAAGAAGTTCTTGGGTCAGCGGATGTCTCAGCGCTTCAGGAGATAACCGAGCAGAAAAACTCCATCCTGGAAAACATCCGGGCCCGGGCAAAGCAGAAGATCCATCTGCTGGTCAACATGGGCTACAAGCCGGACGCTGGAGCCCCTTCCCGCTTTATCCGCGCCTCCGGGCTTGAAGAACTCTATGAGCTCTGGGCCAAGGCTGACAGCAAGCTTCGTTTCTGCCAGTCCATTAACGAGAACAACGGCCGGATTGTTGGCCACCTGCAAAAGCGCCTGGGCCGGTTGACCGATATCTTTCGGGGGTCCTCGTCTCAACAGAAGCTCTATGGCGCCAAAGGCCAGCAGACCGGCAATTCCAGCCGTACCATGCTTGCAAGCGCCTGACAGCCAGGCCAGAACCCGCTACCCTCAACAGGGCAGGTATCTGCTAAGATGCCTGCCCTGTTTGTTTTTAAGCGAGTATTCTGCAATGAAACACCTTCTCAAGCTCTTGTTCAACGTTCCTGGCCTTGTCGCCACGCTGTTGGCATTCACGATGTTGGCCGCCCCGGTTCAGGCCGCCGATAACGACCTACCCAAAGTACGCGTAGTCACCTCCGAGGGTGCGTTTGTCCTGCAACTGCGCCCGGATGTAGCGCCTAAAACCGTGAAGAACTTTCTCGACTACGTCGAACAGGACTTCTATGAAGGCACCATTTTCCATCGCGTGATTGCCGGCTTCATGATTCAGGGCGGCGGTTTCACCCCGAATATGATGCGCAAGCCCACCCAGGAGCCGGTGGTTAATGAGGCGTCCGAAACCGTTCCCAACCTGCGCGGCAGCATCGCCATGGCACGTACCCAGGATCCTGATTCGGCGACCTCCCAGTTCTTTATCAACGTGGCCGACAACGATTTCCTGAACGCCGGCGTTCGCGGCCCGGGTTATACTGTCTTTGGCAAGGTCACCGAAGGCATGGGCGTGATTGACCGGATTGCCCGTACTGAAACGCGCCGGGTTCGAGGCATGGCCGACGTGCCCTCCTCACCCATCGTAATCAAAAGCATTACGCGCCTGAACAACGAAGACTGACCACATGCACAGCCCAATAAAGCCACCAGCCATGGAACCGGCGGAGCTGGCCTGGCGTGACGGGGTACCCGAATCCACCCGATTTGGCGACGTCTACTTCAGCCGTGACAACGGCCTGGCAGAAACCCGTCATGTGTTTATTGACCAGAACCACCTGCCCGACCGCTTCGCTGGCCTGGCGCCAGGCCAGCCGTTCGTTATCGCGGAAACCGGCTTTGGCACCGGACTCAATTTCCTGGCAGCCTGGGCCGAGTGGCTCAGACACCGGCCAGCCAATGACCCCGGCACCCTGCACTTCGTTTCCGTAGAGCGCTATCCGCTAACACACCGTGATCTGAAAAAAGCGCTGTCGTATTGGCCGGAACTCCAGTCCCAGGCCGAGGAATTGCTTGCCCAATACCCACCACTGATTCAGGGCGTGCACAGGCTGGTATTGGCGGGTGGTCGAGTACGCCTCACCCTGTATTTCGGCGATGTGCTGGAAGCGTGGGATGAGCTGGAATTCCACGCCGATGCTTGGTTCCTGGATGGCTTCGCGCCTTCACTGAACCCCGACATGTGGCTGACTGACGCCATTACCCGGATTCGGGCCCACAGCAAGCCAGGCACCACACTGGCAACCTTTACCGCTGTCGGTCGGATACGCCGGGCGCTGGCCGAGGCGGGCTTTGCCATGCAAAAGGTACCCGGCTTCGGCCGAAAGCGGGAAATGCTGACCGGGCAGTTGCCACCAGCCGGTCACGAGCAAGCAGAGAAGACTGGAGCAATTGCCATTATTGGCGCTGGCATTGCCGGCACCCTGCTTGCACGCAACCTCGCAGAGCGCGGACGACAGGTGCACCTGATTGATCAGGGTGACGCTCCCGGCAACGCCGCCTCCGGCAACCCCCAAGGCGCGCTGTACGTAAAGCTGGGGGTTGAATACAACGCCCAGACAGAACTCGCGGCGACGGCGCTCAGCTTCAGCCAACGTTTCTACCAACCCTGGCAGGGGCAGTTCTGGCACCCCACAGGGCTGCTGCAGCTGGCAGCCACCGAGCAGGAAGCCGACCGGCAGCGCCGATTCCTGGCACGCAATCAGTATCCGGCGGAAGTTCTCACGCCGGTCAGCTCCCTGCAGGCCTCCGAACTTGCCGGCCTGCCAGTTGAACACAGCGGCCTCTGGTTTCCCCGTTCCGGATGGCTTGAGCCGGCCAAAGCCTGCGAAAACCTGGCAGTCCATCCCGGAATCACACGGCATACGGGCTTTCAGGTGACCGGCATTCACCAGGAAAGCGGGCAATGGCGTCTTACCAATAACAGCGGACAAGAGCTGCGGGCCACCACGCTGGTTATTGCCGCCGGCCATCAGTCCGCTGAATTGCTGGATGCCACCGGCGAGCTTCGCCTGAAAAGCATACGTGGCCAGATTTCCGGTCTCCCGGCCGAGGATTTTAATCTGCCCCAAACTGTGATCTGCGGGACCCGATACCTCAACCCGGCGATGGGCCCAAGGGCGGTAACCGGTGCCACCTTTGACCTGCGAAATGACAATCCGGAAGAAACCCTGGAAAGCCATCAGGAAAACCTCGATGAGCTGGTTAACCTGCTCCCCTCTATTCGCAAAGAATCTCTGCCGGACCCCCAATCACTGGCCGGCCGAGTTGCCTTTCGTTGTGCCAGTCACGACTATCTGCCGGTAGCCGATGTTTTCACCGATGACACCGGCAAGGATATCGACCGGCTGTTCCTGTTTACCGGCCTTGGCAGCAAAGGCCTGGCCTGGGCTCCCCTGCTGGCCGAATACCTGGCCGACCGCCTGACTAACCAACCGGCCTCCCTGCCCCATAGGCTGAGCAAGCGGCTCAGCAGTGCGCGCCTGTACCGCAAGTAACTTGCGCTCGTCGGGCCAAACAGGGTATGAAGAAAACATCGACCAGGCCGTTAACCGATAAAGGCCGTCTACAGTCTGTTTAACCAGGAAGGTTTTAACGGGAGTTAATGCAATGTCGATTCATGTCAGCGAGCCAGCGCGCCCCCAGGGAACGAGACTGCCCGAGGTGTTCCGCAAACGCCAGGTGGGTGATGTTACCGAGCTGGAGGAATCGGGCAGGATCGCAACAGGCCACAGCGAAGCCACCGATGCAGAATTCCAACAGGCGGTGCATAGCGGTGGAGGCCGGGGAAGCCAAAAACGTCGGGCTCTGCAGGAATATGGCGGTGCCGCAGCGGGCGGTGAAAATCTGGAAGAACGGGTTTATCTGCCGGTTTCGGAAATACGCTCACCGACGATTTATTCGGTGCGGGCAAACTCGTCAGTCGCCGACGCACTGGCCACCATGGAAGACAATGGCATTCACCATCTGGTCGTCCTGGCCGACGACAACGTAGCCGGGTTAATTGATATGCGCTGGCTTTTGAGCTGGATACATGACAACACGTCGGAAGCCATCCACAAAAGCCTGACCAATATCGAGCTGCCTGCGTTCCTGACGGCATCGCCGGAAACCGACGCCCATCAACTGGCCCGCCTGATGCTGGCTCACCGACTTAATGCCGCATTGGTGGTTGACGGCGCCGGCAATCCGGAAGGCATTGTAACCAGCACCGACTATCTGAAACTGTACGCCAGCGTGAGCAAACAGCAAGGCGCTGTTTAAGCCCCAACCCCATGCTTGCTTAGCAATTGGGTCAGGCCTTCTTCATCCAATACCGGAACGCCCAGCTTCTCTGCTTTATCAAGCTTCGAGCCAGCCGCTTCGCCGGCCACCACACAGGCCGTCTTTTTTGAGACGCTACCGGCCACTTTTGCCCCGAGAGATTCCAGTTTTTGCTTCGCCTCGTCACGGGTCATGTCAGACAACGTGCCGGTCAGCACCCAGGTTTCGCCCGCCAGCGGCAAGTCTTCCTTGGCGACCACCTGCCCTTCCTTCCAGGCAACGCCCGCATCTTTCAATGCCTTCAGCGTTTCCTGGTTATGGGGCTGATCGAAAAAGCTTTGGATGTGACCCGCCACGATAGGACCGACGTCAGGCACGGATTGAAGTTGCTCTTCGGAGGCTTCGGCAATGGCATCCAGAGTACCAAAGTGCGACGCCAACGCCTTGGCGGTCGCCTCCCCAACTTCCCGAATACCCAGGGCGTAAAGGAACCGCCACAGGGCCGGCTCACGGGAGCGATCAATCGCCGCCACCAGGTTGGCAGCGGATTTGTCACCCATACGCTCCAGCGTGGATAACTGAAACTTGGTCAGGTGGTACAGGTCCGCCACAGTATTGACCATGCCCTCATCCACCAGCACATCAATCAGCTTGTCGCCCAGACCCTCGATGTCCATGGCTTTGCGCGAGGCATAGTGGCGAATGGCTTCCTTACGCTGGGCCGGGCAATAAAGCCCGCCAGAGCAACGAGCCACCGCCTCGCCCTCGATCTGGACAATATCGGAATCACACACCGGGCAGTGTTCAGGCAGGGTCACTTCCCGGGCGTTTTCCGGGCGTTTATCAAGCACCACCTTTACCACCTTCGGGATCACGTCCCCCGCACGGCGAATAAAGACGGTATCGCCAATGTGGGCATCGAGGCGCCGGATCTCGTCCATATTGTGCAGCGTTGCGTTGCTGACGGTCACACCACCCACAAACACAGGCTTCAGCCGGGCCACGGGGGTTACCGCGCCAGTGCGCCCTACCTGGAATTCCACGTCTTCAATGGTGGTCATTTCTTCCTGGGCCGGGAATTTCTGGGCGATGGCCCAGCGGGGCGCGCGGGAAACAAAACCCAACTGCTCCTGAAGATCAAACCGGTTGACCTTGAAGACAATACCGTCAATCTCATAAGGCAGGCTGTCGCGCTTCTCCATCAGGGCTTCGTAAGCCTCCTCACACTGTTTCACGCCCATGGCCTTACGCATTTCCGGGTTGAGCCGGAACCCCCACCCCTGGACCAGTTGAAGGCTGTCCCAGTGAGTCTCGGGCAAGACGGATTCGTCAGTGACCGCCAGGCTGTAGGCACAGAATTCCAGTGGGCGCCTGGCCGTTACCTTCGATTTCTTCTGGCGGAGGCTGCCTGCCGCCGCGTTACGGGGATTTACAAAGGTTTTCTCACCCTGCTCCGCCAACCGCTCGTTGAGCTTATTAAAGCCCGCCAAGGGCATGTAGACCTCGCCCCGGACTTCGACAAGATCCGGGTAGTCCTCGCCACGCAGCCTAAGCGGAATGGAGGGAATCGTGCGGATATTGGCGGTAATATCCTCGCCGGTGTAACCATCACCACGGGTAGCGGCACGGGTCAACGTACCCTGCTCGTAATGGAGACTCACTGCCAGGCCGTCGAGTTTGGGTTCGCACACGTATTCCACGGCGCCATCAGTACCCAACCGGTCCCGAATCCGACGATCAAAGTCCTCCAGCTCCTCGGTACTGAAAGCATTATCCAGTGAAAGCATGGGAATCCGGTGGGTCACTTCGGCAAAGCTGGTGTCAGTACTACTGCCAACCCGGCGGGTGGGAGAGTCTTCAGTGGCCAAGTCCGGGTAGTCTGCCTCCAGATCCTGAAGCTCCCGGAACAGACGGTCGTATTCCGCATCCGGGACCCTGGGGTCGTCCAGGACGTAATATCGGTAGTTGTGGTCTTCAATGTCCGAGCGCAGCTGCTCCACGCGCTGCCGGATCTCTGCAGTGGCCTTGGTCATCGGGTCACATTTCCTGGCTGGGCGGCGGGTCAGTTTCGCTGGGAGCGCTGTTTACGCTCGAACTCACGAATGCGCTGGCGGCAATGCTCAATGGTTTGGGGCGTCATCACGCTGCGGCGTTCATCTTTAAGCTCTCCTCCCATATTTCGCACCACGCATTGCGCAGTCTCCAGCATGAACTCAAAGGCTTGCAGGGCGTTGGATGGGCCAGGAAGACTCATAAAGAAACTGATGCCGGGCGTCTCCAGCGTCGGCATCTCGTCCGGCCTGAAAGTGCCGGGCTCCACGGCACTGGCGACACTGAACTGCACCGGTGTGGTGGTATCGGAGCCTTCGTGGCGGTGATAGATATCCAGATCACCATGCTCCAGACCGCAAGCCTCAAAAAGTTTTTTCAGCGCGGGACCCTGAAACTGCTCACCGCTGCTGGCCAGGACATTAATGACCACCACTTCCCGGGCTTCCGGTCGGTTGGCGCCAGCCGGGGGCTGGCTCTTTCCGGGCTTATCGGCGGTACGCTGGGCGGTATCCTTTTCAACGTCGGTTACCAGCGGTGGTTCCTGGGTCTCTTCGGCTTTCTGCTTGCGAGCGGCTTTTCTCTGTGTCCGGGTCTTCGGCTCCGGCTTTGGTTCAGGCTTTGCCGATGTGGTCTTCTGCGGCTGAGGCTCTGGTTCGGCCGGCTGAGTTCTCGCCTTCACCACTCTCGGTTCACCCAGGATGCCCTCATCATTAGCCTCTTCCGTGGCACCCCAGCCGCCTTCGGGAGTAACGTCATCGTCCATACTGGTCAGTGGCTCACTCGGGGTATCCGGCTCAGGAGGCGCTCTGCGAGGACGGGGTTCCTCTTTTTGACGAGGCTTTGGCGTTTCAGCCCCTTCACCCGGAGCGACCCGGCGGGCACCTCCGTTTGGCAGTTCGGGGTTGAAATCTTCTTCCAGGGGCGAATCATCCAGATCATCCGCCCCCATGCTGGAAGAGATCGCCATGGATTCCTTGCGAGCCCGGTGCATGCGCCGGAGCCCATCAATCACAACACCAATAATAACGAGGGCACCGATGGCAATTAACCATTCCCTAAGCGACATAGTACGACTGTCCTGTTTGCAGTTCGGAACGTGAATACTCTATGAAAAGCCCTATTCTAATACAACGCACACGGGCTGAGATGGCGTTATTGTCATGGTTGCGCGGATCGCAATCAATATTCAGGCCTCAGCCAGTGCGGCTGCTTCCTCCACATCCACCGACACCAGACGAGAACAGCCGGGTTCGTGCATGGTCACGCCCATTAACTGATCGGCGTTCTCCATGGCAATCTTATTGTGGGTGATGTAGATGAACTGCACCTGCTTGGACATCTCTTTAACCATGTTGGCGTAGCGGCCCACGTTGGCGTCATCCAGGGGGGCGTCCACCTCATCGAGCATACAGAACGGCGCCGGATTCAACTGGAAGATTGAGAACACCAGGGCAATGGCGGTCAGGGCCTTCTCGCCACCAGACAACAGGTGGATGGTGGTGTTCTTCTTACCTGGGGGGCGCGCCATAATGGCAACACCGGTTTCCAGGAGATCTTCGCCGGTCAGCTCCAGGCTGGCGCTGCCACCACCGAAGACTTTGGGAAACAGGGCCTGTAGCCCACTGTTGACCTTGTCGAAGGTTTCCTTGAAACGCTGCCGGGTTTCCCGGTCAATCCGGCGAATGGCGTTGTCCAGGGTTTCCAGGGCCTCCAACAGATCGTCGTTCTGCTCGTCCAGGTATCGCTTGCGCTCACTCTGCACCTGGAATTCCTCGATCGCCGCCAGGTTGATGGCGCCCAGGCGCTGGATGCGGTTGCCGATTTTTTCAAGCTCGGCCTGCCAGGCCGACTCCTCGGCGTCTTCCGGCAAGCGGTTCAGGACTTCCTGCAACTTCACATCCAGCTCGCCCAGTTGTTCCAGCTGGTTGCCGGAGCGGATTTCCAGCGCCTGGGACTCCATCTTGAGGGTTTCCAGCTTTTCCCGGATGTTCTGGGCTTCCTGGTCGGTGCGATGCCGACGCTGCTCGCGCTCCCGCACTTCCCGGTCAATATCTTCCAGGGCGTCCCGGGCCGCGCTCAGCTTCTCCTCTTCCGCCAGCCGACGATCCAGCAATTCTTCAAGCTGCATCTGAAGGTCTTCAACCGGTTCTTCCGCGCTTTCCCGGGCCTCACGCAGTACGTCCAGGCGCTCATCCAAACGTTCTTTCTGGAGCTGCATCCGGTCAATGGTCTGCTTCAAGCCATCGCGCTGACTGTGCAGGGTTTGTAGCTGTAACTGGAGCTGGTGGGCGTGATCACGATCATGTCGGGCATCCTGGCGCAAGCGGTCCAACGATTCCCGGAGCTGGTCGCGCTGCTCCAGCAGCCGCTCCCTCTCCTCTTCATTGTCTTCACTGGCGGCCAGAGCTATATCCCACTCTTCCCGGGTAATTTCCAGGTTCTCCTGGTGCTCTTCCAGCTCACCCCCCACGCTTTCCAGCTCTTCGCCAATATCCCGCAGGCGGGCTTCAATCTGCTCTGACCGGGCTTTCAGCCCACTGACCTGGGATGCCAGGTTGCCCAGGTCACGCTCCACCTGGCGTTGCTCGTTCTGTGCCTGATCGCGGGCAGCGACGGCCTGCTCTTCCCGTTCACGTTGCTGCTCCAGGCGCTGTTCCGACTGCTCCAGCGCCGCTTCGGCCTCGGCCAGGGCCGCCTCAAGCTCGGTGACTTTTTTCTGGCGTTCAATGACGCCAATCTGGGCCGCGTCCGTATCCGGCATCAGTACCCAATGCCGGGAGATCCACGTACCATCCCGGGCAATAATACTGGCTCCAGGCTCCAGGCTGTCGTACATGGCCATCGCCTCAGCGGCTGTTTCGGACACATGAATGTCCGCCAGCAGGTGTTCCACAGCTGGTAGCCCCGATACTTTCGCGGCAAGCCTTTCAGAACTCACGCCGGTCTGCGGAGGCCCGGCAGAATCCCCAAAGACCGTGGCCAGCCCCTTCGGCGCTTCGCTGAAGGCTTCCGCCAGTCTTGTAGCATCAGGGGTTACAATCCCTTGGGTGAAACGACCCAGCACCTGTTCGACGGCAAATTCCCAGCCGTCCTCAATGGCAAGAGCAGAAGCAACCCTGGGGGCATCGCCCAATCCTCGCTCTGAGAGCCACCGCTGCAACGTATCGTCCTGCTGACCGAGCTGTTCTTCCAGCAAACCGGCCTGGGACTCCCGCGCGGCACGCAGGCTCTGCACCTTCTGACGTTGCTCGGATGCCTGCTGCTCCACTTCCCGTACCGCCTCGCGAGCGCTGTAGGCATCCTGCCCCAGTTCGTCGATCCGTTCGCCAATTTCTTCCCGCTGGGCCTCCAGCGTTTCCTGTTGTTCCAGAAGGAGATCGAGTTCTTCGCGGTCGACCTGATCGTCCAGATGTTCCCGTTCATCACGCAACTTCTGGCTACGAGCCTTGAGCTGTTCGACCGTCTGCTCCAGGGACCGGATCCGGGATTGCGCCAGTTCCGCCTGCCGACGGGCATCGGAAGAACGATTACTGAAGTCTTCCCACCGCTGCTGCCAGTCCGACATGGCCTCCTCGGCCTGTTGCAACTGCTCGCCAGAGGCTTCTGATTGCAAGGTCAGGGCTTCCTGTTCGGGCTCCAGCATGGCCAGCTCTTCTTCGATACCAGCCAGCTTTTCCTGATCCTGTTCCAGTTCCCGGGCCAATTCCCGCTGGTTGGCCATGGCCTGATCCAACTCTGCGGCGGTCTGGCGGCTGCGTTCGCGCTGGTGTTCAATGCTTTGTTCGATACGGGCAATATCTGCGCCTGCCTCGTAATAACGGGCCTGGGCGCGGCTGAAGTGTTCGCTGCGCTGCTGGTGGTCGTCACGCAGCGACTCGAGGGAGGTTTCCAGGCTCAACCGTTCCGTTAGCTGCTTTTCCAGCTCAAGCTCGGTGTTTCGGATCTTCTCGCGCCAGCTGTGCAAATTCGAATCCAGCGCCTGCCAGCGCAGAACCGTGAGCTCGGCTTTTTTCTGACGCTCCTCGTGCTTGAGCGTTTTGTACTTTTCGGCCGCCGCTGCCTGTTTTTCCAGGTGTTGAAGCTGGCGCTCCAGTTCCTCACGAAGATCGGTCAGCCGTTCCAGGTTTTCCTGGGTGCGGCGAATGCGATTTTCGGTTTCCCGACGACGCTCCTTGTATTTGGAGATACCAGCCGCTTCTTCAATGTAGACCCGCAGTTCCTCCGGCTTGGCCTCAATCAGCCGGGAAATCATGCCCTGCTCAATGATGGCGTAGCTGCGCGGCCCAAGGCCGGTACCCAGGAACAGATCGGTGATATCCCGGCGGCGGCATTTGGCGCCGTTCATGAAATAGGCAGACTGGCCTTCGCGGGAAACGCGGCGTTTGACGGAGATTTCATTGAAGTTGGTGAACTCACCGGGCGCGGAGCCATCGCTGTTGTCGAAAACCAGTTCGATGGAGGCCTGGCCGACAGGCTTGCGGGCGGTAGAGCCGTTAAAGATGACGTCCGACATGGACTCGCCGCGCAGGTACTTGGCGGAGCTCTCGCCCATCACCCAGCGCACCGCATCAATGATATTGGACTTGCCGCACCCGTTGGGGCCGACAACGGCGGTCATGTTGGAAGGGAAAGGCACGGTGGTGGGGTCAACAAAGGATTTGAAACCGGCCAGCTTGATGGACTTGAGCCGCATGTCAGGTGTTTTCCTCCGTTGTTGCCATCCCTTTATCACCTTGCCTGAATGAATCTGATCAGGCGCCGAAGTTTACCACAGCCGTGGCTTTACCCCAGCATTTCCTCCCTCGGATGTTCAGGCGGCAAAGGCCTGCCGAAAAAATGACGTTTTTGTGGTCACACCACCGAATCTTTAGAAAAAGACTTCAATAATTAAGCGCAACCACTTGTAATATATGATTTTTTAAAACCTGGCATCACTTCTGCTTATACGAAAACATCCATTAATTCTTCTGCAACAGAGTGAGCCGTTGTGAAAAATCTGACATCTATTCAGTCCTCAACGTCACATCCCGTCCGCCTCGCGGCCTTGAAGCAATCCTTTCAGGAGTGGGGTGCCGCGCAAGACACGCTCACCCGCCTGTCCAAGCGATTGTCGACCACGCTGTGCCTGGAAACACAACTGGGGATCCTGGCAGAAGAAGTCGCCGCAATTATTCCCTTCGATGCCATGAACTATCGGCACCGCATCGCCCGGCGAGAATTTGTCTTTGCCACCGGCGTGGGCGGCCCCCATCGGTGTGAATACCGTTTGACGCTCGAGGGTCGACAGTACGGCACCCTCAGCTTTCACCGCCGGCAAAAATTTTCCGAGGAAGAGTTGGCCGGGTTCGAGATGCTGATCGCCACCGTCATCTGCCCACTCCGCAATGCCTGCAGGTTTGTGGAGATTGAACAGGCAGCCCTCACCGATTCATTGACCGGGATCGGTAACAAGCGAGCAATGGAAGAAGCACTGATGAGTGCCAGCGCACTGGCTGAACGTCACGGCGCCCCCTGGAGCCTGATCCTTTGCGACCTGGATTACTTCAAGCAGATCAACGACAACCACGGGCACGTGGTGGGGGATCATATCCTGGCTCGAGCCGCTGAGCAGATTGAACGCTCCCTGCGCACCTCGGACAACGTTTACCGGTTCGGCGGCGAAGAGTTCGCAGTATTGCTCCCCCATACCGGAGAACAGGCCGCCCGAGACGTTGCTGAGAGAATCCGCCTGGCAGTGGGCACCATGCACGTGGATGCCGGTGATGAACGCGTATGCGTCAGCACCAGCTGTGGCGTGGCCACCTATTTAAATGGCGAGGACCATGAACACTGGCTAGCCCGAGCCGATGAGGCGCTCTACCGCGCCAAAGCCCATGGCCGGAACTGCACCCGAGTGTTTGCCACTATTGCCTGAGGCCGACTTAACGGCGGCCCTGGACTGGCTTTTTAGAGGCCGTTTTTTTGTTGGCCGGGCGACTATCGCTCACCTGCCAGCTCGCCCTACCGGACTTCTTGGGGGATTTACCAGGGCTTTTCCGGCGCTGGCGATCATGAACTGCCTGTTCTCCCGGCGTTTTCTGGGGAATAGCCACCGGCTCCAGCCCCACAGCACGACTAAGCGTATCCACTGCTTTCTGATCCAGCTCCTCCCATTTGCCCAGGGTTAACCGGCTGGGCAGGAAAATCGGCCCATAGCGGACCCGTTTCAATCGGCTGACACGCACACCCTGGGATTCCCACAAACGACGCACTTCGCGGTTACGTCCTTCCATCAAGGTAACGTGAAACCACTGATTCATACCCTTGCCGCCAGCCGAGCTAATGTCTGAGAAATTGGCCTTACCGTCTTCGAGCAACACACCATCGTGCAGGCGCTGAATCATGGCCTCGTCTACGTCACCAAAGACCCGCACTGCGTACTCGCGATCAATCTCATTGGACGGATGCATGAGCCGGTTGGCCAGCTCCCCGTCGGTGGTGAAAAGGACCAGGCCGGTGGTATTGATATCCAGACGACCAATGGCAATCCAGCGCTGGTCGTTCAGGCGGGGCAGGCGATCGAAGACGGTAGGCCGACCTTCGGGGTCTTTTCGGCTGGTCACTTCACCTTCCGGCTTGTTGTAGATCAGCACCCGGCGGACCACTTCATCAACCGAACTGGTATCAAGCACCTTACCGTCGAGCTCAAACCGATCAGCAGAGGTGGCCTTCTGGCCCGGCGACGGTACTTCGCCGTTCACCAATAACCGCCCGGCCGTCATCCAACTCTCAATTTCACGGCGCGAACCAACGCCTGCCCGAGCCAGCAATTTCTGGATACGTTCCGGACCGGCGGGCGCCGAGGTGTCTGGGCGTTTGCCGTTCTTTCCGGAGCGTCGTTTTCCGGGGCCGGTTGCCGTCATTTTTAAAATCCTTGTTGCTGTTTTCTGCGTTGAATGTTCAGTGAAGTGTCTGCTCGGAGGAATCAAACTCGATTTCCCCCTGCATGTTCTCTTCCATTTCCCGACCGATCTCTTCCAGGTCCCGGATTTCGGACAAAGGAGGCAACTCGTCCAGGCCGGTCAGGTTGAAGTAGTCAAGAAACTGGCGGGTGGTGGCGTACATGGCTGGCCGCCCGGGCACATCCCGGTGGCCCACCACCCGCACCCACTCTCGCTCAGCCAGTGTACGAATGATATTGCTGCTTACCGTGACACCGCGAATTTCTTCAATCTCCCCCCGGGTGATGGGTTGACGGTAGGCGATCAAAGCGAGGGTCTCCAGCAGTGCCCGGGAATAGCGCTGGGGCTTTTCCTCAAACAGGCGACGAATCCAGGGCGCAAACTCCTGGCGAACCTGCAGGCGGTAACCGCTGGCCACATTCTTCAGCTCAAAGCCCCGTCCCTCGCAGGATTTTTCGAGCATGGTCAGCACGTGCTCCATCACCTGACGGGCCGGCCGCTCCTCCTCGGAAAATAACCCACGAAGCTGCTCCACCGACAAAGGCTTGCCTGCGGCCAATAATGCCGCCTCTACAATTGCCTGGAGTCTGGCCAGATGTTCTTCGTTCATAATCCAGTCCCGTTGTCAGTTGGCGGCCCGGGCGCGTACATGGATCGGGCCCAGCACATCCGCCTGCACAATTTCGATGAGTTGTTCCTTGATCAGCTCAAGAGTGGCCAAAAAGCTGACCACCACTCCCAGACGCCCTTCTTCCGGGGTAAACAGGCTCTCAAAACTGACAAAATGGTCGCCCTGTAAAACAGACAGGATGTGCGACATTCGCTCCCGGGTGGATAGCTTTTCCCGTTCGACGTGGTGACTGGTGAACAGGTCTGCCCGCTGCAGCACGCCCTGCAATGCCAGCAGCAGTTCCTTCATATCCACATCCGGGTGCGGCTGGGAGGTGGGCAGTTTGGGCAGAGCCGCCGAACCATGGAAGATATCCCGTTCCATGCGGGGCAGCTCGTCAATATCTTCGGCAGCCTGTTTGAAGCGCTCGTACTGCTGCAGGCGCCGGATCAGTTCCGCCCTGGGGTCAATTTCCTCTTCGTCTTCGCTCTCCTGCCGGGGCAGCAGCATGCGGGATTTGATCTCAGCCAGGGTGGCCGCCATCACCAGATACTCGGCCGCCAACTCAAAGCGCATGGCTTCCACAGCACTGATGTAATCCATGTATTGGCGGGTAATTTCACTGACGTCGATATCCAGAATGTTCATGTTCTGACGACGAATCAGGTACAGCAGAAGATCCAGCGGCCCCTCGAAGGATTCAAGAAAGACCGCCAGTGCGTCGGGTGGAATATAGAGATCCTTGGGCAGATCGACCACCGGCTTTCCCGAGACCAGGGCCAGCGGCTCATGCTCACCACCGGCTTCCGGTGCCTCTGCTGTCACGTCGGTGGTCTCGTCAGTCATGCCCTCTCCCGGTTATCCCAGCGTGGCCAGGCCGCACCTCAGCGGTAGCTCAGACCCATGGCGGCACGAACTTCTTCCAGTGTATCCCGGGCTGCATCACTGGCCTGGTCACGCCCTTCCTGAAGGATCGAGCGCACCAGATCCGGGTTGTTTTCGTATTCGATAGCGCGACTACGCAGGGGTTTCTGCTCTTCAATCACCGCATCGATCAGCGGTTTCTTGCAGTCGAGGCAGCCAATACCGGCGCTGCGGCAGCCCTGCTGCACCCATTCACAGGTAGCCTCGTCCGAATAGACTTTATGCAGCCCCCACACCGGGCATTTTTCCGGCTCGCCCGGATCGGTCCGGCGCACTCGCTGGGGATCGGTCTGCATGGTCCGGATTTTCTGGTTGACGCTGTCCGGCTCTTCCCGCAAACCGATGTAATTGTGATAGGACTTGGACATTTTCTGTCCGTCCAGCCCCGGCATCTTGGATTCCGGTGTCAGTAGTGGCTGGGGTTCCGGCAGGATCACCTTGCCGCCGCCTTCAATGTATCCGTACAGGCGCTCCCGGTCGCCCAGGGAGATATTCTGCTGCTCTTTCAGCAATGCCCGGGCGGTTTCCAGAGCTTCCATGTTGCCCTCTTCCTGATACCGCTTTTTCAGGTTGCGATACAGCTTGGCGTTTTTCTTGCCCATTTTCACAATGGCCGCTTCCGCTTGTTCTTCGAACCCGATTTCGCGACCGTAAATGTGATTGAAACGACGAGCAATTTCCCGGGTAATTTCCACGTGTGAGACCTGATCGGCGCCCACCGGCACCTTGCCAGCCCGATACATCAGAATATCGGCGGTCTGCAGCAGCGGATAGCCCAGAAAGCCATAGGTCGCGAGGTCTTTTTCACGCAGCTTTTCCTGCTGATCCTTGTAGGTAGGAATCCGTTCGAGCCAACCCAGGGGCGTGATCATGGACAAGAGCAAATGCAGCTCAGCATGTTCGGGAACCTGGGATTGGATAAACATGGTAGCCGAGCCTGGATTAACACCGGCCGCCAACCAATCGATTGCCATGTCCCACACGCTTTGTTCGATGCCTGAAGGGTCATCGTATTGCGTGGTCAACGCGTGCCAGTCCGCGATGAAGAAGAAGCACTCATACTCGTGCTGGAGTTTCACCCAGTTTTTCAGCACCCCGTGGTAGTGGCCGAGGTGAAGCTTGCCGGTCGGACGCATGCCGGACAAAACCCGTTGCTGGGAATCTACAGAACTCAAAGCACGAACTCCTTCTTGCTGTTTGTCGTTAACCTACGCGGCGCTCGGGCGCTCGGGCGCTCTGTACGCAGGCTGACCGGGCATTATAGTCTGAACGCCCGCCCGCGTTAAGCCAAATACCCGAAAACACCGCCCTGAAACGAAAAAGCCCCCGAATCCATCAGGACCCGGGGGCTTTACTGAGCTCTCCGGCTTACCAGCCGGTGACAGCCTTGAGCGCGTCACCGATCTCAGCCAGGCTGCGTACGGTTTTCACGCCAGCGTCTTCCAGAGCAGCGAACTTGTCATCCGCCGTGCCCTTGCCGCCGGAAATGATGGCGCCAGCATGGCCCATCCGTTTGCCCGGTGGCGCCGTCACGCCCGCGATGTATGCCACCACCGGTTTAGTGACATTGTCCTTGATAAACGCCGCAGCTTCCTCCTCGGCCGTGCCACCGATCTCACCGATCATGACGATGGCTTCGGTTTCCGGGTCATCCTGCAACAGGGCCAGAATATCGATGAAGTTGGAGCCGGGAATCGGGTCCCCGCCAATGCCGACACAGGTGGACTGGCCATAGCCAAAATCGGTGGTCTGCTTGACGGCTTCGTACGTGAGAGTGCCCGACCGCGAGACAATACCCACCCGGCCTTTCTTGTGTATATGGCCCGGCATGATGCCTATTTTGCTCTCATCGGGGGTAATGACACCGGGACAGTTCGGGCCGATCATGCGCACACCCTTACGATCGACATATTCCTTGGCGTAAAGCATATCGATGGTCGGAATCCCTTCGGTAATACAGACAATCAGCTGAATACCCGCATCCGCAGCCTCAAGGATGGCATCCTTACAGAACGGTGCCGGCACATAAATAACACTTGCTTCCGCACCGGTCTGCTCAACCGCTTCACGCACGGTGTTGAATACCGGCAGACCAAGGTGTTCTGTGCCACCCTTACCCGGGCTGACACCACCCACCATCTGCGTGCCATAGTCAATGGCCTGTTCGGAGTGAAAGGTACCCTGCGCGCCGGTAAAGCCCTGACAGATTACTTTGGTGTCTTTGTTGATCAGGATGCTCATGACTTACCCCCTGCGGCCTTAACGACTTGCTGTGCAGCATCAGACAGACTGGTAGCGGCTATGATGTTCAAACCACTATCTGCGAGTACCTGGGTACCCTTTTCGGCATTGTTACCTTCCAGCCGGACCACAACAGGCACTTTAACGCCCACTTCCTTCACCGCGCCAATAATGCCTTCGGCAATCATGTCGCAGCGCACGATGCCGCCAAAGATATTGACCAGTACGGCCTGGACGTTGTCATCAGACAGGATAATCTTGAAGGCTTCTGATACCCGCTCTTTGGTGGCGCCACCGCCCACATCGAGGAAGTTGGCTGGCTGACCACCGGACAGTTTGATGATGTCCATGGTGCCCATGGCCAGGCCGGCACCGTTTACCATGCAGCCGATATTGCCATCGAGCGCGACATAGTTGAGTTCCCATTTGGCTGCCTCCGCCTCGCGGGAATCTTCCTGGGAAGGGTCGTGCATCTCGTGGATTTTCTTTTGGCGATACAGGGCATTGCTGTCCACACCCACTTTTGCATCCAGGCAAAGCAGATCGCCCTGCTTGGTGATGACGAGTGGGTTAATCTCCACCAACGCCAGATCACAATCTTCGAACAGCTTGGCCAGACCAACAAAGATCTTGGCGAACTGACCAATCTGCTTACCTTCAAGCCCGAGCTTGAACGCCAGTTCGCGGCCCTGATAAGGCTGGGCGCCAACCAGGGGGTCGATTTCCGCCTTCAGGATTTTCTCCGGCGTTTCTTCGGCCACCTTTTCAATCTCAACACCGCCTTCCGTGGATGCCATGAATACGATACGGCGACTGCCCCGGTCCACGACGGCGCCCAGATACAACTCCTGGTCAATATCGGTCAGGGCTTCCACCAGGATCTTGCTGACCGGCTGCCCATTGGCATCGGTCTGATAGGTAACCAGCCGCTGGCCCAGCCACTGCTCGGCAAACTCCCGGATTTCCTCTTTGCTCTTGACTACCTTGACGCCGCCGGCCTTACCACGACCACCTGCGTGCACCTGGGCCTTCACTACCCAGCTATCACCGCCGATTTCGCTGACGGCCTCCACCGCTTCTTTCGGGGTATCGCAGGCAACGCCCTGGGATACCGGCAAGCCATACTTCGCAAAAAGATGCTTGCCCTGATATTCGTGCAAATTCATAGTTTTGTCCCGTTTTTATTACTAGAGGAAAACCCTGTCTGGAACTGACAATTTAGAGGTCAAAACGCATAAGCTCAAGGAGCTGGCCAATTTTGCGACCCCAAAACGACAACGGGGCGCTTGATGCGCCCCGTTGCTAACCCGCTTACTTCTTCTTGCGCCGATTGGCGATGTGAATCGCCCCGCCGCTGACAGCCAGCGCTGCCTCGTGCACAGATTCCGAAAGAGTCGGATGCGCAAAGCAGGTCAGGGCCAGGTCTTCGGCACTGGACCCGAATTCCATGGCAATCACGCCCTGAGCGACAATCTCGGAGGCCTGTGGGCCCACTACGTGGAAGCCGAGAATGCGATCGGTCTTGGCGTCCGCAATGATCTTCACCAGGCCCGCTGTGGCGTTGGCGGCCATGGCACGACCGTTGGCGGCGAACGGGAAGGTACCGACGTTGTACTCTTCACCCTCGGCCTTCAGTTCTTCCTCGGTCTTGCCGACCCAGGCCACTTCCGGAGACGTGTAGATCACGCTCGGGATGCAGTCGTAGTTAACCTGCGGTTTGTGGCCGGCAATCCGCTCTGCCACCATGACACCTTCCTCAGAAGCCTTGTGAGCCAGCATCAGGCCGCGAACCACATCACCAATGGCCCAAACGCCCGGCGCTTCGGTCTTACAGGTATCGTCCACGAAGATGAAACCACGCTCATCCAGTTTAACACCGGAATCTTCAGCGATCGCACCGTCGGTGTACGGACGACGGCCAACGGCAACGATCAGCTTGTCGAAGACCGCTTCCTGTTTGCCATCAGCGGTTTCATAGGTCACATGGACTTCTTTGTTCTTTACTTCAGCACCGGTCATGCGAGCAGAAAGGACAATATCCAGCCCCTGCTTCTCGAACTGCTTCTTGGCATCTTTAGCGACCTGCTGATCAACCACCGGCAGGAACTTGTCTTGCGCTTCGAGAACCGTCACTTCCGCGCCAAGACGAGCCCAGACACTGCCCAGCTCCAGGCCGATTACGCCTGCACCAATCACGCCAAGGCGCTTCGGCACTTCTTCAAATTCCAGAGCGCCTTCGGAATCGACAATGTACTCCCCGTCAAACGGCGCAGGTGGGATCTCGATCGGCTTCGAACCAGTAGCGATGATCACATTTTCCGCTTCGTAGGTCTTGGCGTTGCCGTCTTTGTCGGTAACTTCGACCTTGCGACCAGCCAGCAGCTTGCCGTGGCCGTGAATGGAAGTAACGCCGTTGGCCTTGAACAGACCGGCGATGCCGCCGGTCAGCTGCTTGACGATGCCAGCCTTGCGCTCCTGCATCTTGGCCACGTTGATTTCAACGTCCTTGGCCATGATACCCATGGATTCGTAGTCGTGGCTGGTTTCCTCGAACTTGTGGGTCACCTCCAGCAGCGCCTTGGATGGGATACAACCCACGTTCAGGCAAGTACCGCCCAGCACCTGGCTTTTGCCATCTTTGCTGGTCCAGGACTCTACACAAGCGGTTTTCAGACCCTGCTGGGCAGCTTTGATCGCTGCCACGTAGCCACCGGGGCCGGCGCCGATGACGATAACGTCAAATTTGTCAGACATAATTTATCCTGTTCTCTGATTCGTTGAATGTCGGTTTATACGTCCAGCAGGATACGCGCCGGATCTTCGAGCATTTCCTTGATTGCAACCAGGAACTGTACCGCTTCTTTACCGTCGATCATACGGTGATCGTATGACAGCGCCAGGTACATCATCGGCAGAACTTCCACCTGACCGTTCACCGCCATTGGGCGCTCCTGAATCTTGTGCATGCCCAGGATCGCAGTCTGCGGCGGGTTCAGGATCGGAGTGGAGATCAGGGAACCGAAAATACCACCGTTGGTGATGGTAAAGGTACCGCCGGTCATGTCTTCAATGCCCAGCTTGCCCTGCTTCGCCTTGGTACCGTAATCGATGATGGTCTTCTCGATGTCGGCCAGACCCATGGAATCGGTATCACGCAGAACAGGCACAACCAGACCACGGTCAGTGGATACGGCCACGCCGATGTCCTGGTAACCGTGATAAACCATGTCGTTGCCGTCGATGGAAGCGTTAACCGCCGGGAAACGCTTGAGCGCTTCGGTTGCGGCCTTGGCGAAGAAGGACATGAAACCAAGCTTAACGCCGTGGCGCTTCTCAAAGGCTTCCTTGTACTCCTTGCGCAGCTCCATGACCGGCTTCATGTTGACTTCGTTGAACGTGGTCAGCATGGCGGCGGTTTGCTGAGCATCCACCAGGCGCTTGGCAATGCTGGCACGCAGACGGGTCATCGGAACACGCTTCTCAGGACGCTCGCCCTGGGCAACGTTGACTTCCGGCATGTCCGCAGCCGGCTTGGCGGCCGGGGCACTACCAGCGGCAGGCTTGTTGTCAACGTAGTTCTGTACGTCTTCCTTGGTGACACGACCATCTTTGCCGGTGCCTTTCACTGCGCTCGGATCTACGTCGTTCTCTTCAGCCAGCTTGCGAGCCGCCGGGCTCAGGATGGCATCGCCGGAAGCAGCCTGGGAAGCCTCTTCCTTCGGCGCTTCGGCCTTCTCCTCAGACTTTTCTTCAGCTTTGCCCTCGGCTGGCTTGGACTCGCCTGCTGCGCCTTCTTTGAACTTGCCGATCACCTCGCCGCTTTCAACGACGTCGTCTTCGTTCTTGATGATCTCTTCGATCACGCCGTCGGCCGGCGCAACAACTTCCAGAACAACCTTGTCAGTTTCAATGTCCACGATCAGCTCATCACGTGAACAGGCCTCGCCCGGCTGCTTGTGCCAGGTCGCGACGGTGCCTTCGGCAACCGACTCAGGGAAAACGGGGGCTTTAATCTCGATTGACATTACAAATCCTTAATTCGGTAGCTCGTCAGATTTCAAACGCGTCGTTAATCAGCTGCTTCTGCTCTTCAATGTGAACAGACATGTGACCACAGGCCGGGGCAGCCGAGGGAGCACGACCGGCGTACTGAAGTTTCAGCTTGGGATCATGGCGATGCAGCGAATGGTGCATATGGTGCTGGCTGCAGTACCAGGCGCCCTGGTTCATCGGCTCTTCCTGACACCAAACCACGTTCTCGAGGTTGGTGTACTGGCTCATCAGCTCATCCAGATCGTCTTCCGGGAACGGATACAGCTGCTCGATGCGGACAATGGCAACATCATCACGCTCGTCGGCCTTCTTCTTCTCCAACAGATCAAAGTATACCTTGCCGGCACACAGGATCAGTCGGGTTACCTTGCTCGGATCAGACGGTTCTTTCTCCGGCAGTACGGTTTTGAAGGTGCCGGTGGTCAGATCGTCCAGATCCGACACTGCTTCCTTATGACGCAGCAGGCTCTTCGGCGTAATGGCGATCAACGGCTTACGCAGCGGACGCTTGGCCTGACGACGCAGCATGTGGAATACCTGCGACGGCGTTGAAGGCACGCATACCTGGATGTTGTGCTGGGCACACAGCTGCAGGTAACGCTCCAGACGCGCGGAACTGTGTTCCGGGCCCTGACCTTCGTAACCATGCGGCAACAGCAGAGTCAGGCCACACAGGCGACCCCATTTATGCTCGCCGCTGGTCAGGAACTGGTCAATCACAACCTGGGCACCGTTGGCAAAATCGCCAAACTGCGCTTCCCAGACCACCAAGCTGTTTGGCGAGGTACTGGCATAGCCGTACTCAAACGCCATCACCGCTTCTTCCGACAGGTAAGAGTCGTAAATATCGAAGCGGGGCTGGTCTTCAGCCAGCTCTTTCAGCGAAATGTGAGTGGAGCCATCTTTCTGGTTATGCAACACGGCATGGCGGTGGGAGAAGGTGCCACGGCCAACATCCTGGCCAGTGATGCGCACCGGGTGCCCTTCATTCAGCAGCGTGGCATAAGCCATCATTTCGCCGTAACCCCAGTTAAGGGCCAGTGCACCGGCGGTCATCTTTTCCCGATCCTTGATGATCTTGGAAACCTGACGCTGAATGCTGAACCCTTCCGGCAGCTGAGTGATTTTCTTGCCCAGCTCCTGAATGGTCTTCAGCGGCACACTGGTCTCGCACTTGGCAGTCCATTCATGGCCCAGGTACGGAGTCCAGTCTACGTAAAGATCGGTGTTCGGCTCTTTGACCAGGGACTTGGCAACATGTTCGCCGTTATCCAGGGCATCCCGGTACTCGTTTTCCATCTGCTTGGACTCTTCCTCGGTGATCACACCTTCGGCAACGAGTCGGTCCGCATACTGGACACGGGTACTCTTGAGCTTACGAATCTTGTCGTACATCAACGGCTGGGTTGCTGCCGGCTCGTCGGCTTCGTTGTGGCCACGACGACGGTAACAAACCAGATCGATCACGATGTCACGATGGAATTCCTTGCGGTAGTCCATTGCCATGCGGGTAACGAACATAACCGCTTCGGGGTCGTCGGCGTTCACGTGCAGAATTGGCGCTTGCACCATCTTGGCAACGTCGGTGCAGTACTCGGTGGAACGCGCGTCTTCTTTCTTGTGCGTGGTGAAGCCAACCTGGTTGTTGATGACGATATGGATGGTGCCACCAATACCGAAACCGCGGGTCTCGGAGCCCTGGAAGGTTTCCATGACCACGCCCTGGCCGGCAAACGCCGCATCACCGTGCATCACAATAGGCACAACCTGATCGCCGACGGTATCGCCGCGACGATCCTGACGAGCCCGCACGGAGCCCTCTACCACCGGAGACACAATCTCGAGGTGGGATGGGTTAAACGCCATGGCCAGGTGCACTTCACCACCCGGGGTCATAACGTTGGACGAGAAGCCCTGGTGGTATTTCACGTCACCGGAGCCGTAATCGGCCAGCTTCTTGCCTTCGAATTCGTCAAACAACTCTCTCGGGTTCTTGCCGAGGGTGTTTACCAGCACGTTCAGGCGACCACGGTGGGCCATACCCAGAACGATTTCTTTCGCGCCATAGGAACCGGCACGCTGAATCAGCTCATCCAGGCACGGAATCAGACTCTCGCCGCCCTCAAGACCGAACCGCTTAACGCCCGGGTAGCGAGAACCGAGATACTTCTCGAGCCCTTCGGCCGCAACCAGCCGCTCCAGGATATGCTTGCGGGTTTCAACTTCGTATTCCGGACGGGACCGAACCGGCTCCATGCGTTGCTGGAACCAGCGCTTGATGCGGGTATCCACCACGTGCATATACTCAGCGCCAATACTTTCGCAATAGGTCTTGCGCAGACCTTCAACGATGTCGCCGAGCTTCATGCTTTCAGAACCGAAGTTCAGGGAACCGGTCTGGAACTCCAGATCCATGTCGGAGTCGCCGAGCTCGTGGAAACGTGGGTCCAGGTCTTCAACCGGCTTGCGCTGCCAGACGCCCAGGGGATCCAGTTTGGATTCCTGGTGGCCCCGGAAACGGAAGGCGTTGATCAACTGAAGGACACGAATCTGCTTCTTGTCCGAGGACGACGTAGCGTTAGCCGGTACTCCGCCGCTCAGGAAGCGTTGATTGCGGGCAATGTGCTCGAACTGTTCCCGGATCACAGAATGGTCCACGTCGCGACCTGCTCCACCCTCTACACTGGGAAGCTGGTCAAAGTAGCTGCGCCACTCTTCAGGAATTGCGTTCGGGTCTGTCAGGTAGGTTTCAAAAAGCTGTTCAACGTAGGTCAGATTCCCACCCTGCAAATGGGAGGTCTGCCATAACTGCTCCATGATGCTTTCGTGCATTTTGAATAGCTCACCTTGGGCTGGTGCGGGGGAGTCGGCATGTTCGGCCGGTGGCGAATAAGAGTCAATACGGGTTATTACGGCATGACTTGAACCACCGTTCCTGACAAGGAAGTGTTCCGTCCCCATGATTTTTTTATCAGCGACACCGCCCGGGGGTCTGGTCGACCTACGGGCAGCAAATTGGATTCTGCACCCCCATCATACCTTTGCCTATAAGCCATTGGTTGAAGGCCCCGCATAAAGCGAGGCCTTCAAAGGGGGTCCTGCTGGCACTATCCACCAGCGAGGGTATCGGTCAGGTTGCGCGCTGCAACAGCAGGTTACGGATATGACCGATGGCGCGTGTCGGGTTAAGCCCTTTCGGACAAACGCTCACGCAGTTCATGATACCACGGCAACGGAACACGCTGAACGGATCGTCAAGATCTGCCAGACGCTCCGCCTGAGCGGTGTCACGGCTATCCGCCAGGAAGCGGTAGGCCTGAAGCAGGCCGGCCGGACCAATGAACTTGTCCGGATTCCACCAGAAGGACGGACAGGAAGTGGAACAGCAGGCACAGAGAATACACTCGTACAGACCGTCCAGCTTTTCCCGATCTTCCGGAGACTGCAGTCGTTCGATCGCGGGATCCGGTGTGTTGTTGATCAGGTACGGCGTCACCTTCTCGTACTGCTGGTAGAACAGATTCATGTCTACCACCAGGTCACGAATGACCGGCAGGCCAGGCAGCGGACGCAGAACAATCTTGTTGTTCTTGGCCACTTCGGAAACCGGCGTAATGCACGCCAGGCCGTTTTTGCCGTTCATGTTCATACCGTCAGAGCCGCAAACACCCTCACGGCAGGAACGACGATAGGCCATTGAAGGATCCTTCTCCTTGATGAGGTTCAGCACATCAAGAACCATCAAATCCTTGCCTTCCGGAATATCTACCTCTACGTCCTGCATGTAAGGGGCGTTATCAGTTTCCGGGTTATAGCGATACAGACTTACCAACATGTTCTATATCCCCCTTAATAAGTCCGGACTTTCGGCTCGAACGTCGGTACGGTTTTCGGCGCGAAGTTTACGTCACGCTTGCCAACACGCTTGTCGAGCGGGAAGTACATGGAGTGCTTCAGCCAGTTCTCGTCATCACGCTCGGTGAAGTCGTTACGGGCGTGAGCACCACGGCTTTCTTTACGCTCAGCAGCGGAGATGGCAGTTGCCATGGCCACTTCGTAAAGGTTATCAAGCTCCAGAGCCTCGATACGGGCAGTGTTGAAGGCGCTGCTGGTGTCTGCCAGCTTGGTGTTGCGAACACGCTCACCAATGGCTTCCAGCTTCTTCAAGCCTTCTTCCATGCTCTTGCCGTCACGGAATACACCGAAGTAAAGCTGCATGCACGCCTGCAGGTCCTTACGAACCTCGGCAACGCTTTCGCCTTCGGTAGTGCCGTTCAGGCGATCCAGACGGGCCATGGCGTTCTTGATATCCTCTTCAGAAGCTTCATCCACCTCGAAGCCGCCACGCAGCTGCTCTTCAATGTGCAGGCCAGCCGCACGACCGAAGACCACCAGGTCCAGCAGGGAGTTACCGCCCAGACGGTTGGCACCGTGTACAGATACACAAGCGGCTTCACCGCAAGCGAACAGACCCGGGATCGGCTGGTCGTTGCCATTTTCATCCTGAGTCAGAGCCTGACCGCCAACGTTGGTCGGAATACCGCCCATCATGTAGTGACAGGTCGGAACAACCGGAATCGGCTCTTTTACCGGATCCACGTGTGCGAACGTACGGGACAGTTCACAGATGCCCGGCAGACGCAGGTTCAGGGTTTCTTCACCCAGATGGTCCAGCTTCAGCAGAACGTGATCCTTGTTGGGGCCACAGCCGCGACCTTCCAGGATCTCGATAACCATGGAACGGGCAACAACGTCACGGCCAGCCAGGTCTTTGGCGTTCGGCGCGTAACGCTCCATGAAGCGCTCACCTTCGGAGTTGATCAGGTAGCCACCCTCACCCCGACAACCTTCGGTTACCAGTGTACCCGCACCGTGAATACCGGTCGGGTGGAACTGCCACATCTCCATATCCTGAACCGGGAAACCGGCACGCAGGGCCATACCGATGCCGTCACCGGTGTTGATCAGGGCGTTGGTGGTGGACGAGTAGATACGGCCAGCACCGCCAGTCGCCAGAACCGTGGCCTTGGACTTGATGTAGCAAACGTCGCCAGTTTCAATCTCGATGGCAACAACACCAACCACTTCACCCTTGCCATTCTTGACGAGGTCTACGGCGTACCACTCGTTCAGGAACGAGGTGCCGCCTTTCAGGTTGGCCTGGTACAGGGTGTGCAGCAGTGCGTGACCGGTACGGTCAGCAGCGGCACAGGTACGGGCTGCCTGAGTGGGGTTATCCGGGCCCTTGGACTGACCACCGAACGGGCGCTGATAAATACGGCCCTGCTCGGTACGGGAGAACGGCAGACCCATGTGCTCAAGCTCAAACACTGCCTGGGGACCGACGGAACACATGTATTCGATCGCGTCCTGGTCACCGATGTAGTCGGAGCCCTTGACGGTATCGTACATGTGCCAACGCCAATCGTCGTTGGGATCGGCACTCGCGATCGCACAGGTGATACCGCCCTGGGCGGATACGGTGTGCGAACGGGTCGGAAATACTTTTGTGATACACGCGGTGTTAACGCCAGTTTCGGTCAACTGAAGAGCGGCGCGCATACCGGCACCGCCACCACCGATAACAATGGCGTCGTATGACATGGTTTTGATGTTAGCCATCGATTAAAGCCCCCAAAGAATCTGAATGCCCCAGACCAGGTACACGAACATCACCAGACCACAACCAGCCTGAAAGAGAAAACGCGGCAGCGTGGCCTTGATGTAGTCAGTTGTTACTGTCCACAGACCCACCCATGCGTGCGCGCCCAGCGAGAGCAGCGCCAACAAACTGAAGATCTTGAACCAGGTCTGCCCGAACAGCGCCGTCCAGGTTTCATAATTGACGTCATTGAAGACCATGAAGCCCAGCATGAACACTGTGTACAGGGCCAGCGCGTAGGCTGTAACCCGCTGGATCAACCAATCGTAAACGCCACTGCGCCCGAGGTTAGTTACGCTGTTTACCATACCCAGACTCCTGCCAGAATGATGAGAATAACGGAAACCACGATGGTGGCTTTGGCGGCAAGACGGCCACTCTCTAGCTCTTCACCGATACCCATGTCCATAAGCAGGTGCTTGATACCTGCAACCAGGTGGTAAAGCAGAGCAGACAAAATGCCCCAGATGATCAGCTTGGCAAGGAAGCTGTCCAGCAATCCACTCACCCGATTGAAGCCATCTTCTCCGGACAGGGAGAGATCCAGGCCGTACAACAGGAAGGCAACACCAACAAAGATGATGATGCCGCTGATGCGATGCAGGATCGACGTAATGGCTGGCAACGGGAAATGGAACTTGCCGAGATCGAGATTTACTGGTCGTTTGCTATTCACAGCGCTCTCACACTCTCTTTTGGTTCCGCGGGGCCAATGAAGGCAGCGGATGGTTGATATGTTTGTCTCGGTTGTCGATACGGTACCGACAGCCGATCGGTTCAGGAGGGCGGATGATTTGCTGCAAACGGCTGATCGCAGCCCTGCGCACAGATTCATCCCCGATTCCGGGCTGAGGATTATAAGGAGTACCCCTTACGATTACAAACGCGTAAACTAGTGCGCGGCTTGGATTGAGACTGATCCAAACCCTCTTTTCGGAGTATTGACAAACCGTAACCGGGGTTAAACCCCTATAATTGGGGATATCCCTGATTTACGTATCTAGTAAAATTTGCAGATTTTCTGGCGCTTCCATTGACAAAAAAAGATGAAGCCCTATATTTTGCGTCCGGATTTGCGAAAACTACGCGCTTTCTGGCGCATTGATACATGCAGAAAAGCTGCTTCAGCTAATCAACAGGAGAGCACCATGACCGACAGGAAAGCCACGCTCTCGGTGGGAGATAAGTCCATTGAGCTACCGGTTTATTCTGGCACCATCGGCCCTGACGTTATCGACGTTCGCGGCTTGGTTCAGGAAGGCGTTTTCACTTACGACCCTGGGTTCGTTTCCACAGCAGCGTGCGAGTCTGCCATCACCTACATCGACGGCAACGAAGGCGTCCTGCTGCACCGCGGTTATCCGATCAACCAGCTGGCAGAAAACTCCGATTTCCTGGAAGTCTGCTACCTGCTGCTGAACGGCGAGCTGCCAACTGATGAGCAGCTGGAGCAGTACAAGAGCACCATCAAGAATCACAGCATGCTGCACGATCAGATGCGCAACTTCTTTAACGGCTTCCGCCGTGACGCGCACCCGATGGCCATCATGTGTGGCGTTGTAGGCGCACTGTCTGCGTTCTACCACGACCAGATGGACATCACTAACCCCAAGCAGCGTGAAATCACTGGCCATCGCCTGATCGCCAAGATGCCGACCATCGCAGCCTGGTGTTACAAGTACTCCATCGGCCAGCCGTTCATGTACCCGCGTAACGACCTGTCTTACGCCGAAAACTTCCTGTACATGATGTTTGGCGTACCGTGTGAGGACTACACCCCGAACCCGGTTCTGGCCAAGGCCATGGACAAGATCTTCATCCTGCACGCTGACCACGAGCAGAACGCGTCCACTTCAACCGTTCGTCTGGCAGGTTCTACCGGCGCCAACCCGTACGCCTGTATTGCCTCCGGCATCGCGGCACTGTGGGGCCCGGCTCACGGCGGTGCCAACGAAGCGGTTCTGGACATGCTGGCTGAAATCGGCGATGAGTCCAAGATCGAGGAATTCATCGAGAAGGCCAAGGACAAGAACGATCCGTTCCGTCTGATGGGCTTCGGCCACCGCGTTTACAAGAACTTCGACCCGCGCGCCAAGGTTATGCGCGAAACTGCACACGAAGTTCTGAAGGAACTGGGCATGGAAGACGATCCTCAGCTGAAGATCGCCCAGCGTCTGGAGCAGATCGCCCTGGAAGACGACTACTTCGTAGAGCGCAAGCTGTACCCGAACGTCGACTTCTACTCAGGCATCATCCTGAAGGCCATCGGCATCCCGACCTCCATGTTTACCGTGATCTTTGCCCTGTCGCGCACCATCGGTTGGTTCTCTCACTGGAACGAAATGAATTCCGGTGCCAACCGTATCGGTCGTCCGCGTCAGCTGTACACCGGTCACACCCAGCGCGACTACCCGAAAAAGTAAAACCACTTTTTCAATCGCGTGATAAAAAGCCGCTGTTTTCAGCGGCTTTTTTCGTATCTGGACTACCCTATCCTGTACCCAATCATCAATTAACGGACTTCCCTCAAGGAGCTGACACATGGCCAAGATTGCATTTATCGGCCTGGGCGTCATGGGGTACCCCATGGCCGGCCACCTGGCGACTGCCGGTCACCAGGTGACCGTTTGGAACCGAACAGCCAGTAAGGCCCGCCAGTGGCTGGACGACTATCCCGGCACCGTTTGTGATACGGCTGCAGAAGCCGTTCGCAATGCCGACTGGGTCCTTACCTGCGTGGGTGCCGACAAGGACCTTTGCGAGGTTTACCTTGGCCCTGAAGGCATCATCGCCAACGCCCCTCAGGGCGCGATCCTTGTAGACCATACCACGGCATCATCCGGGGTTGCCGAACAGCTCTCACAAGCCGCCTCAGAGCGCGGACAGAGCTTTTTGGATGCTCCCGTCTCGGGAGGACAGCAAGGCGCCGAAAACGGCCGACTGACCATTATGTGTGGCGGCGAGGAAGCCGTATTTGAGAAGTCACGCCCGGTACTGGAGTGCTACGCCCGGGCACTCAACCGGATGGGCCCTGTGGGCAGCGGCCAGAAAGCCAAGATGGTAAATCAGATTGCCGTCGCCGGACTGGTACAGGGACTGTCCGAAGCACTGCATTTTGCCGAGCAGGCGGACCTGGACGTTCAAAAAGTAGTGGATGTCATCTCAAAAGGTGCCGCACAGTCCTGGCAGATGGAAAACCGCTCAGGCACCATGATTGCCGGTGAATTTGATCACGGCTTTGCCGTCGACTGGATGCGCAAGGACCTGGGCATCTGCCTGGATGAAGCCCGGCGAAACGGCGCCAAGCTCCCTGTTACCGCCCTGGTGGACCAATTCTATGGGGATGTTCAAGATATGGGGGGAAACCGCTGGGACACGTCTTCCCTGATTCAAAGACTACGGAAAGCACGGAACGACTGATTTTCGCCACGGAACCCACTGAGCACTGCAAAAGGCGTGGGTTCCGTGGCCAGTGTCCCATCTGCTAGTTACTTTTTCTTCTTGTCCTTCGGCACCCAGCGGCCGCTCTCGTACCATGCCGACCAGCCGGTCGCCTTGCCGTCCTTTTCCGACATCACGTACTGCTGCTTGAACTTCCGGCTGTAGCGAATCACCGTCGGGTTACCCTCCGGGTCTTTCTCCGGGGCATCCATCAGGTAATCGTACTTGGGGTCGATTTCCTTGCGGTGCGGCTTGATCTCCATCACCAGCGGTGGCCGGGTTTCCCGGTTTTTCGGGAACTTACTGGCTGCCAGGAACAGACCGGACGCACCATCCCGCAACACGTAGGTATCGTCCACTTTCTGGCATTGCAGCTCCGGCATGGGCACCGGGTCCATCTTGGGCGGCGCGGGCTCACCGTTTTTCAACAGCTTGCGGGTGTTCTTGCACTCCGCATTGGTGCAACCGAAGTACTTGCCGAAACGACCGGTCTTCAGTTGCATTTCCGAGCCACACTTGTCGCATTCCAGTGTGGGGCCATCATAGCCCTTGATACGGAAAGTACCCTCTTCCACCTCGTAACCGGAACAATCCGGGTGGTTACCACAAACGTGCAGCTTGCGCTTTTCGTCGATCAGATAGCTGTCCATCGCGGTACCGCACTTGGGACAGCGACGCTTCTTGCGCAGAAGGCGGGTTTCGCCCTCGCCTTCCACATCTTCGTCAGCACTGACAACCTCATCACCCGGAATGAGGTTGATGGTGGTCTTGCAGCGCTCCTTGGGCGGCAATGAATAGCCCGAGCAGCCCAGGAATACCCCGGTGCTGGCGACACGAATCTGCATGTGCCGGCCACAAGAGGGACACGGGATGTCGGTTTCGGTGGGACTGTTGGCGCGCATGCCACCATCTGACTTCTCGGCTTCTTCCAGCTGGTTACGGAAACGGGCGTAGAAGTCGTTCAATACCTTCTTCCAGTCGATGTCCCCTTCGGCGATTTCATCGAGCTCGTCTTCCAGGCGAGCCGTGAAGTCATAGTCCATCAGGTTCGGGAAGGACTCGGCCAGCCGCTCGGTGACAATTTCGCCCATCTTCTCGGCGTAGAAGCGGCGGTTCTGCAGCTTCACATAGCCCCGATCCTGGATAGTGGAGATGATGGAGGCGTAAGTGGAAGGGCGGCCAATGCCCTGCTTTTCCAGCTCCTTGACCAGGCTGGCTTCGGTATAGCGCGGTGCCGGCTTGGTGAAGTGCTGAGTCGGGTCGAGTTTTTTGAGGTCCAGGGCATCGCCCACCTTGATATCCGGCAGCGCCAGGTCCTCGTCTTTCTTGGAGGACTGGGGCGCAGCTTTCAGAAAACCCTCAAACTTGATGATACGGCCACGGGTGCGCAGCTCGTAGTCGCCGTTGGCCACCACAATGGACGTACTCAGGAATTCGGCATCGGCCATCTGACAGGCAATGAACTGACGCCAGATCAGGTCATACAGCTTCTCAGCGTCTTTCTCCAGGCCATTGATATCACTGGGGCGACGGGTCACATCCGTGGGGCGAATGGCTTCGTGAGCTTCCTGGGCCCCTTCCCGGCTACCATAAACCCGGGGGCTCTCCGGCAAATACCGGTCCCCGAACTGTTTCTGGACAAACTCACGGCAGCTGATGATGGCGTCCTGACTCAGGTTGGTGGAGTCAGTACGCATGTAAGTAATGAAACCAGCCTCGTACAACCGCTGGGCCAGCATCATGGTTTTCTTGACGCTGAATCCCATGCGATTGCTCGCCGCCTGCTGCAGCGTGGAGGTAATAAACGGGGCCGAGGGCCGGGAACGCGTTGGCTTGTCTTCCCGCTTGGCGACCTTGAAGGCGCCCTCTTTGAGGCGAGCAACGTGCTCGTTACTCTGGGATTCGTTGTTCGGGCGATAGGGCTTGTCATTGAAGCGGGTGACCTCAAAGCGCACCGGGTCCTTCGCCACCTCGGCGGTAAGATCGGCGTGCAACTGCCAGAACTCTTCGGGCACAAAGGCACGGATTTCCCGCTCACGCTCCACAATCAGGCGAACAGCGACCGACTGTACACGCCCCGCAGAGAGCCCCCGGGCGATCTTCGACCACAGCAGGGGCGACACCATGTAACCGACCACGCGGTCCAGGAATCGGCGTGCCTGCTGGGCGTTAACGCGATTGCCATCCAGGTTGCCCGGGTCTTTAAAGGCATCCTGAATCGCCCGCTTGGTGATCTCGTTGAACACCACGCGGCGGTATTTATCAGACTCACCGCCAATGGTTTCCTTCAGGTGCCAGGCAATAGCCTCCCCTTCGCGGTCCAAATCCGTCGCCAGGTAGATATGGTCGGCGTTCTTGGCCAAACGCTTGAGCTCACTGACCACCTTTTCCTTGCCGGGCAGAATCTCGTACTGGGCCTGCCAATCTTGATCCGGGTCCACGCCCATGCGGGCCACCAACTGCTCGCGGGCCTTGCGCTTTTTATGCTCGGCCTTCTCCTCCGGGTTCATCTTGCGGGTGATGGCGGCCTGCCGGGCGCGTTCTTTCGGGTCCGATTTGGAACCACTGCCGCTGACCGGAAGGTCACGAATATGCCCCACACTGGACTTCACGATGTAGTCCGAACCGAGGTATTTGTTGATGGTCTTCGCTTTCGCTGGCGACTCGACAATAACGAGACTTTTACCCATAACGGAAATCTGTATCCTTGGCGATCAATCGGTTAACGATTGGACAAACCGTAAACTCGCATAAAAATCAGGCAACTGGAAAACACAGACGGCTGCCATTGTTTGTTGCTTCACTGTTTTACAGGGTCAGGATTTGCAAGACAACCCTGTAAACAAAAAAAGCCCGGCGAGTTTGCCGGGCTTTTCACAGGAATGCCAGGAATGAAGAACGGTTATCAGACCCGTTCCCAAACCGTGGCGATGCCCTGCCCCAGACCGATACACATGGTGGACACACCCAGTGTACCGCCACGGGACTGCATGACGTTCAGCAGCGTGGTGGAGATCCGCGCACCGGAACAGCCCAGCGGATGCCCCAGGGCAATCGCACCACCGTTCAGGTTCACCTTCTCATCCATCACATTCAGCAGCTTGAGATCCTTGAGCACCGGCAGCGATTGGCCGGCAAAGGCCTCGTTCAGCTCCCAGAAATCAATGTCTTCAAGCTTCAGGCCAGCACGCTTGAGCGCCTTCTTGGTGGCCGGTACCGGCCCATAGCCCATGATGGCCGGATCACAACCGGCGACCGCCATACTGCGCACCTTGGCAATCGGGGTCAGCCCCAACGCCTGGGCCCGTTCCGCTGACATCACCACCAGCGCTGCCGCACCATCGGTGAGCTGCGACGAGGTGCCCGCGGTTACCGTGCCGTTTTTCGGGTCAAAGGCCGGCTTCAGCTGCGCCAGGGACTCAACCGTCGTTTCGGGCCGGATGGTCTCGTCTTCCTCGATCAGCTTTACATAGCCATTCTCGTCGTGACCCTGCACAGGGACGATTTCATCCTTGAAGCGCCCCTCGAGCGTGGCCTCGTGGGCCAGGCGGTGTGAACGCGCACCAAACTCGTCCTGCTGCTCCCGGGTAATACCGTGCATCTTGGCCAGCATTTCCGCAGTCAGCCCCATCATGTTGGAGGCCTTGGCGGAATACTTGGAGGCCGCCGGGTTGTGGTCGAAGCCGTCGGTCATGGGGATGTGCCCCATGTGCTCCACACCACCGACCACAAACACCTCACCGTTGCCGGTCATGATGGCCTGGGCGGCGGTATGGATGGCGGTCATCGAAGACCCACACAGGCGGTTCACGGTCTGGGCGGCCGATTCATGGGGAATTCGGGTCAGCAGCGACATCTGCCGTGCAATGTTGAAACCCTGTTCCCTGTTCTGGTTCACACAGCCCCAGATCACGTCTTCCACTTCTTTCGGGTCCAGCTGGGGGTTGCGGTCAAACAGGGCCTCGACCAGTGTCGCCGACAGGGTTTCCGCACGCACGTTGCGGAAACATCCATTCTTGGCACGACCCATCGGAGTCCGCACGCAATCGACGACGACAACGTCTCTCGGATTAAGGCTCATAGATCTTTCTCCGTTCGGAAATCTCGTTCAGGGTTAACCAAAGAATGTTTCGCCATTCTTGGCCATTTCACGCAGTTTATCGGTCGGATGGTAAAGCGCCCCGAGATCTGCGTACTTGTCTGCCAGTTCAACGAACTTGTCCACGCCCATATCATCGATATAGCGCAGCGCGCCGCCACGGAACGGCGGGAAGCCGATACCGTAGATCAGGCCCATGTCCGCATCCGCCGGGTCCTCAACAATGCCATCTTCCAGGCAGCGGACCGTTTCCAGGCACAGCGGGATCATCATGCGGGCGATGATGTCGTCTTCGTCGAACTCCTTACTACCCTGAACAACCGGCTCCAGCAGCTTGTAGGTCTCTTCATCGACCACTTTCTGCTGTTTGCCTTTCTTATCCAGTTCGTACTTGTAGAAACCAACGTCGTTTTTCTGGCCATAACGGTTGTTGTCGAACATCACGTCGATGGCGGTGGTGCCTTCGTGCTTCATCCGGTCCGGGAAGCCTTCGGCCATCACTTCACCAGCGTGCTTGCCGGTATCCATGCCCACCACATCCAGCAGATAGGCAGGGCCCATGGGCCAGCCAAACTTTTCCATGACCTTGTCGACCTTCTGGAAGTCGGCACCGTCACGGACCAGGCCGATGAAGCCGCCGAAGTACGGGAACAGCACACGGTTCACCAGGAAGCCAGGGCAATCATTAACCACGATCGGGGTTTTGCCCATGGCCTTGGCATAGGCCACGGTAGTGGCAATGGCCCGGTCGGAGGTCTTCTCGCCACGGATCACCTCAACCAGGGGCATCATGTGCACCGGGTTAAAGAAGTGCATGCCGCAGAAATTCTCCGGACGCTTGAGGTTAGCCGCCAGTTTGTCGATGGAGATGGTGGAGGTGTTGGAGGTCAGGATGGTGTCTTCCCGAACCGCTTCTTCGGTTTCACGAAGCACCGCGTCTTTCACCTTCGGATTTTCAACAACCGCTTCAACAACCAGGTCTACGTTCTTGAAATCACCGTAATTCAGCGTCGGCGTGATGCTATTCAGAACGTCGGCCATCTTGCCGGCGTCCATCTTGCCCTTCTCGACCCGCTTGCTCAGCAGCTTCTTGGCTTCTTTCAGGCCCAGGGCGATGCCATCCTGGTTGATGTCCTTCATCAGGATCGGTGTGCCTTTCAGCGCGGACTGATAGGCCACGCCACCGCCCATGATACCGGCACCCAGCACCGCTGCCAGGTTTACCTCAGAGGCTTCTTTCGACCAGGCACCGGCCTTTTTCTTCAGGGCCTGATCATTCAGGAACAGCCCGACCAGGCACGCTGCGACGTTGGTCTTGGCCATCTTGGCGAAGCCCTTGGCCTCGACTTCAATGGCTTTGTCGCGGGTCATACCGGCATGCTTCTGCATGGCCTTGATGGCTTCGACCGGCGCCGGATAGTTCTTGCCAGCCTTCCCTGCCACGAACCCTTTGGCGGTTTCAAACGCCATCATGCTTTCCATGGCGTTGAGCTTGATCTTGCCTTTCTTCTCTTCGCGACGCGCCTGGTAGTCCAGCTTGCCTTCGTTGCACTGGTTGATGATGGCAACGGCTGATTCCACCAGCTTTTCAACTTCCACCACCGAATCCACGGCACCCACTTTCAGGGCCGCATCGGCGCGGTTTTCGGTGCCGCCGGCAATCCACTCAATGGCATTATCCACACCCACCAGGCGGGACAGACGCACGGTACCGCCAAAGCCCGGGAAGATGCCGAGCTTCACTTCCGGCAAGCCAATCTTGGCCTTGGGGGCCATAACGCGGTAATCGGTTGAAAGCGCCAGCTCAAGACCGCCACCCAGGGCGATGCCATTGATGGCCGTGACAGTGGGAAACGGCAGATCCTCAATGGCACTGAAAATATCATTGGCCTGCTTGGTCTTGGCAATGATGTCCTCTTCCGGACCTGCAAACAGACCGGTAAATTCGGTGATATCAGCACCGACGATGAAACTGTCCTTTGAGCTGGTTACCACCATGCCCTTCAGATCATTCCGGGCTTTAACGGCATCGGTTGCCGCGTGCAACTCTTCGAGAGCAAGTCGGTTAAGCTTGTTGACTGACTCGCCTTGCAAGTCGAAGTTCAACTGGGCAATCCCGCCTTCCATCTCTTTAACCGTGATGGCTTTACCTTCGTAAATCATCAACTGATCTCCAGGTTGTGTTTGGAACTGCCGGCCTTGCCTGCGGAGACTCCGGGCAACGGCTGGGCAGCGAGACTTCGGTCACTGTCCGATCATTCGATCCAAAATTCATACAACTGTTTGAATCGTGATTCACACGATGAGAAAAAAACGAGCGCTTGTCAATTTGTTTCTGCAAGAAATGCATTGATCAGGGTGATGCGACAGACAATTTCTTCAAGCGGCTCTTGAAGCATAGTGGCGCAACGGGGCCAGTCAAAGCCTCTTGCCAGGCTTTTCATTGCGCTTGATCACCGTCAGAATGCAAACAGGCTTTTCCCGGTACCTTGCGGGTACTATCCTAGGATTATTCCAACACACAAAGGAGTTACACAATGTCCACCTATAAAAAGATGCTGGTCGCCATCGACCTGACCGAGGAGGCCCCCCAGGTTCTGGCAAAGGCACGAACCCTGGCCGACTCACAAGACGCCGAATTAATGCTGGTGCACGTTGTGGAACCGGTGGGCTACGCCTATGGCGGGGACATTCCCATGGATCTGAGCGAGCTGCAGGACCAGCTGGATAAAGCTGCCCGCGAACAACTTGGTAAGTACGGTGAAGAGTATGGCATTGAGAAGGTAAACCAGATTGTCACCGTCGGCCGACCGGAGTCCGAAGTGCACAGCCTGGTCAAAGAACATGACGTTGATCTGGTCGTGGTGGGCAGTCATGGCCGTAAAGGCTTCCAGCTTCTGCTGGGCTCCACCGCCAACGGAGTGCTGCACGGCACGGAATGCGACGTACTGGCCGTTCGCATTCATTGAGAACGGGGCCGCCAAGGTTGGCGGCCAATGCCGTGAAGGAGGTGGTCAGGCCACCTCCCCTTTCATCCTTGCCTGCAGTTTCCGGAGCTGGCTTTCCAGTGACACGCTGACACTGGAGGCCATGGAAAAGAAACTCAACAACACCTTCAGGTTGCTGTCTCCCCGACATTCAGCATGGATGCGCTGCCACAGCGCCTGGTTCACCAGCTGCAGTCGTTTATTGCGCTCCACCAAGCCGGTCAGATCCCAGTCCGGTTCACCAGCATTCCGCTTCGCAAACAATTGCTCCAGCAGGTAATCCCCCACACTGCGCATCACGAACTCATCGCTGTTGGCAAACGGCAGATGATGCAACGCCATGGGCTTCAATTCGGCCAACACCGGACAACCGCTCGTGGCCATCTTGAGGCCCAAAAGTGACCGCAGAGCTTCCTCGAGGGTCGTGCTCTTGAAGTAGGAGCGGCGCTCGTCTGTCACCGTCACCTCCACCTTCTGATAGGCGTCCTCGGCCTGAAACTCACGAACCACAGGCAACATCGCGACGGCCGCCGGACAGGTAGCCTCCGGGTTTGCCTTCAGCGGGCAGGTGCTGCATTGGCAATAATCCAGCTTGACCCACGCTGGCGGCTTCAGGCCTGCAGGCAACTGCGCGGGCTCCGAGGTCACCCTGAACTCGGTATCCCGGCCATCCTGAAACCTGAACTGATATTTAATATTCATTGATTTGCCTGTTCCTCCAGCTCCATCCAGCGCTCCATCACCTGCTCAAGGTTTGCCTCGGCCTCTGCCAGCTTTTCAAGCGTGGCCGACACCTCATCCGGCTGCCCGGCATAAAAATCCGGATTGGCGATCGTTTCATGAAGATCGGCCACTTCCTGCTCCAGGGAATCAATCCGGGCTGGCAACTCTTCCAGTTCGCGCTTCAGTTTGTAACTCAGCTTGGCCGGCTTCTTGCCAGCCGATTTTTTACCGCCGCCCTCGCTTTTATCCGACTCGGCGGACGGTTTTTCTTTTATTTTCGAGCCCTTATCCTGCCGATCAACTTTCAGCCCGGACAATTCTGACGGAAAGCGCCCGCCCTGGCGGCGCCAGTCGCTGTAGCCACCAACGTACTCCCGCACCGAGCCGGTGCCATCCAGGAAGATCACATCGGTTACCACGTTATCCAGGAATTCCCGGTCGTGACTGATAATGATCACTGTGCCCTTGAATTCGGCCAGCTGCTCTTCCAGCAATTCCAGCGTTTCAACGTCCAGGTCGTTGGTCGGTTCGTCCAGCACCAGGATGTTGGCCGGTTTGCTGAACAGCTTCGCCAACAGCAGCCGTGCCCTTTCACCACCCGAAAAAACGCTGACCGGAGAACGCGCGCGCTCCGGCGTGAACAGAAACTCCTGGAGATAGCCAAGCACGTGCTTGCTCTGGCCGTTAATCTCGATAAATTCCCTGCCTTCGGCCAGGTTATCCAGAGCATTGCGCTCAAGATCCAGCTCACCACGCAGCTGATCAAAATAGGCCACCTGCAAGTTGGTACCGAGGCGGATTTTTCCGTCCGTGGGTTGCAGCTCACCGAGCAACAGACGAACCAGCGTAGTTTTCCCGGTGCCGTTTTCGCCTACCAGACCAATTTTGTCACCGCGCAGGACGGTGAGATCCATGCCTTTGATAACCTGGTATCCATCGGGATAGGCAAACCCGGCTCCCTGGGCTTCGGCCACCAGCTTTCCGGATTTCGCCGCTTCCTCCACGGCAAAATTGGCCGTTCCACCCCGCACCCGGCGCTGACGGTGCTCTTCCCGCATGGCCTTCAAGGCTCTGACACGCCCCATATTACGGGTTCGACGTGCCTTGATGCCCTGGCGAATCCAAGCCTCTTCCTGCTTCAGCTTTTTGTCGAAAAGGGCGTTCTGGCGCTCCTCTTCCTCCAGCGCTTTTTCCTTCAACTCAAGATACTTATCATAACTCGCCGCGAAACTGACCAACTGACCTCGATCAAGCTCAACCACACGAGTCGCCATTCTTCGGATAAACGCCCGGTCGTGACTGACAAACAGCATGGCACCCCGGAACTGGCCCAGGGCCTCCTCAAGCCAGGCAATCGCCGGCACATCAAGATGGTTGGTGGGCTCATCAAGCATGAGGATGTCCGGATCGACCACCAGGGCCTTTGCCAATAGCACGCGCCGCTGCCAGCCGCCGGAAAGCCGGTCCAAGGTCTGGTCCGGATCAACACCGTACTGCGCCAGTATCGTGGTGACTTTCTGATCCAGTCGCCAACCGTCCAACGCCTCCAGGCGCTCCTGCACCTTCATCATTCGATCCAGGCTGGCTTCATCGGCTTGTTGAGACAGATGATGGAACTCGGTTAACAGCTGGCCTGTTTCGGGAAAGGCCGAGGAAACCACCTCGTACGCGGTTCGGGTGTCATCCGAGGGTAAGGTTTGAGGCAATACCGACAGTGTTGCCCCCTCGTCCAGCCGGACGGTACCGCCATCGGGAGTTACGTCGCCACTGACAATTTTCAGCAAGGTGGATTTGCCTTCGCCGTTGCGGCCCAACAGGCAGACACGCTCACCGGGCTCAATCACCAGGGAGGCTTCGTTCAACAGAGGGTGCATGCCAAAGGCAAGCGAGACTTTATCCAGAGATAGCAAAGGCACTGTAATCAGGACTCCTGCTCGGAAGTGACAATCAAATCACCCACCGGCATTTGCCCGGCTTATTGGGGCGGCGTACTGACAGCGAATAGCACCAAGGGTGATTCTTCGATAAAAAACAGACGGGAGTATAAACAAAAAAACCCGACACAAGGTCGGGTTTTTGAAATCTGGAGCGGGAAACGAGATTCGAACTCGCGACCCCAACCTTGGCAAGGTTGTGCTCTACCAACTGAGCTATTCCCGCTTTTTGTGTGAGGGCGTTGCCTCTCAACGGGTGCGTATTGTACGGATAACAGACCGCCCGTCAACCGGTTTTTTAAAAAAATATTGCCGCAGTCCTTTCAGGCATCCATTAACGACTATTGGCCATACGAAGACGCACCTTTGAGGTACTCTTCCTCTTCCGGCGTGGACCGCCGCTCCAGAGCGCGATTGCGGTGGGGAAAACGACCAAAACGCGTAATGATACGATGGTGATCACGGGCCGAGGTCAGAAAGCTGTTCAGGAAGTCGCCGAGTATGCCGCTGTGGGAGGCCGCCAGTTGCTCGTAACACTCAACTGAGAGATCCTGATCCTTCAATTTCTCGGAATGTTGTAAGGGCATATACAGAAATGCTCTTTGAACCGCCGGTAACGCCTGATCCTGCCCTCGCTCCATGGCCCTTTTACACAGCTTGCAGGCCAATGCATCGTTCTCGAATGCCAAAGCGACACCGCGATAGATGTTACGGGAGAACTGATCCAGCAGCAGGATTTCCGCCAGGGCTCCCCCAGGTTGCTCACGCCAGTGCGCCAGACCCTGCTCCGAGGCGAACAGCACCAGTGAAAGAAACCTCCGACGTATTTCCTGGTCAAAACGACGATCAGAGCGAAACCAACGGTTACGGTGCTCGGCGTCGGGCAGCCCACTCTCATCCAAAGGGCCAAACCAGAAATCCAGAAGTTCCTGCCAATCGAACATTAGACGACTCCTTGATACATTTCAGGGTTCATCATCGTACAAACACAAAGCAAACACCACGAATCCAATCACCCTGCACGATAAAGGACGACACCATGCCCGAAGTACACCAAGTCATTCTGCTCGCTCACGGAAGCAGCGATCAACGCTGGTGCGAGACCTTTCAGCGCCTGGCAGAACCCACCCTGAAATCCGTGGAAAACTCTGCTATTGCTTATATGGAGCTGGCAACCCCGTCTCTTCACGACGTGGTCGCCAGCGGAAAACAGGCAGGCATGAAGAATTTCACGGTGGTGCCGCTGTTTCTGGCGGCTGGCAGGCATCTACGCAAGGATGTTCCGGCCATGATTGCAGAGCTCGAAGACCAGCATCAGGTGAGCATTCGGTTGGCCGACCCAATTGGCATGAACCCCAAACTGGGTGACGCCATTAAAGACGTTGTTCAGGAAGAGCTTGAATCACCCCTGGACTGAGCCCCACCAACGTCAATCAGGAGCGAACCATGGAGCATCGAATTCTGATCACCGGCGGCACCGGCTTCATCGGCAAGGAACTATGCCGCACACTTAATGACAAGGGGTACCAGTTGACAGTCTTGAGCCGTCAACCCCCGGATACCGTTCGTTCCCTGTGCGGGCGAGTCGATGTCGTCAATCAGCTGGATGAGCTGGACGGGCACAGCGGCTTTGATGGCGTCATTAACCTGGCCGGCGAAGGCATTGCGGAAAAACGCTGGACTGAGACACGAAAAAAAGCTTTGAGAACCAGTCGTATTGACCTCACCAGAGAGCTGGTACAGATCGCCCTGAGCTGGGAGAAGCAGCCATTGGTTCTGGTTTCCGGTTCTGCGGTGGGCTTTTACGGCGATCAGGGCAGCGAACTGGTAACCGAAAAGACGCCCCCGAAAGATGAGTTCACCCACGAACTGTGCCGTGACTGGGAACAGGCAGCCCTCAACATAGAACCGGAAGGCGTCCGGGTGTGCCTGTCCCGAACCGGACTTGTTGTTGGTCGGGGCGGCGGCTTTCTGCAGCGTATGCTCCCACCCTTCAAGCTTGGGCTGGGAGGTCGGCTTGGGTCCGGGGACCAATTCATGCCCTGGGTGCACAGGGCCGATGTGGTGCGGGGCCTGACCTGGATGCTGGAAACAGAAACGGCTCGCGGGGCCTATAATATGGTGAGCCCGAATCCTGCAACCAACCGAGCTTTTACAGAGACCCTTGCTGATGTGCTTCATCGCCCTGCAGTCTTCCCTGCGCCAGCGCCCGCACTGAAGCTCGCACTGGGGGAAATGGCCAGTTTGTTGCTCACCGGTCAGCAGGCGATACCTGAACGGTTGAAAGAGGAAGGCTTTGAGTTCGAGTACCCGGATTTGAAACCGGCACTCGAGGAGAGTGTGGGTCGGTAATTTTTTAAAAAAAACCGTTGACACCCAAGGGGCTCTTACTTAATATACGCGCCACCTCGACGAGGCAAGCTTTTGAAAACGTTGCGTCCCCTTCGTCTAGTGGCCTAGGACTCCGCCCTTTCACGGCGGCAACAGGGGTTCGAACCCCCTAGGGGACGCCAATTTTCAAAGCAAGGCAGCAAGCACACTCAGTGTCGCTGCCCTCCACGTCGATCACTTCTTGGGTGCTTTCCCATGCTGGTGTTTTTGATCTTTCATGACAAAGATGCCAACTCCCACAAAAAAGCCCAGCATCAATACAACGGTTCCAATACCGGCGATCACTACGACGTCTGTATACATAACAGTTTCTCCTGCTCTTACTAACCTTGATTAATCTCAGGTTACGCCGCTGTCATTTTTCCGGTATTGATCTGCATCAACCTCATTTCATGCTTGCAATAATTGCCATTATTCACGGTTTATAACCGATGCGTCGTTACAAATAACGCAAGCGACATAAACAGCTGCTATAGTCTCCCAATATTAAACGTCTGTTTTACCCTTATGCTTGGCGCGGCGGCGATCCAGAGACATGGCAAAATTTTCAATGCCTCAGAGGCGTACCCGGACGACCTCCCCTCTTTCTTTCCGACTTCTGGCCTGGGTACTGTTATCCAGCTCCGCCTTTACGTTGCTGGCTTCTGGCCTACAGATTCACGCCGACTACCAGAATGACCTGGAACAGATTCAGCAGCGGCTTGAAAGGATAGAGGCGGGATCGGCCTCCAGCCTGGCACGCAGCCTGTGGGCGCTCGATGAGCAATCCATCGAAATCCAACTGAAAGGGATTCTGGGGTTACCTGACATTGATCACCTGAGGCTGAAAATCGCCCCGGATTCCGAGCTTGTCATGGGCGAACTGCCCCGGGACGGAGACACTCTCACCTACAGTTTCCCGCTGGTTCATGAAAGCAACAAGGATCTCACGCTCGGCGAACTGACAATAACCGCAAATGTGAACCGGGTGTACACGGAGCTACGCCGGCGTGTCGGTTTTATCATTGGCACCCAGTTCCTCACTGTCTTCATTGTCGCGATCATCAGTCTCTGGATCTTCCGCCATCTTGTTACCCGGCACCTCACCGCGATGGCAGACTATACCCGGGACCTGTCATTACACAACCTGTCCCAGCCACTGACACTGGACCGCCCCAACCGACGCGATGAACTGGGCCTGGTCACCGAAGCCATCAATGAAATGCGCGAGCGGCTCAACGACGACGTTGCCCGGCAGGAGCGGGACGCCACCGAAATCCTGAAACTCTCCAAGGCCATCGAACAAAGCCCCTCGTCAGTGCTGATCTGTGACAAACACTGGCAAATCGAGTACGCCAACCGGAAGTTCGGCCAGCTCACCGGGCATAAACCCACTGAAATACTGGGCCGGCATCCGTCAACCCTGATCAACCATGACATGAACAGCCACCAGGCCCGCCAATTCTGGCAAACCATCCAGCTACAGGTGCAACGCGTGGGTGTCTGGCAAGGCGAGATCAACAGTGCGCGGCGCAATGGTGAACGTTACTGGGAACAGCTGGTCATCACGGCAATCAAGGACGCCAACGGCCAAATCAACGGTTACCTGATTCTGGGCGAGGACATCAGCATACGAAAACGCTACGAACAGCAGCTCTTGCGTCAGGCCAACTACGACATCCTCACCGGCCTGCCAAATCGGATGCTTGCCATGGATCGACTAAAGCTTGCCCTGGCACAGGCCCGCCGGGACAAGAGCGAAGTTGGCGTCATGTTCCTGGACCTGGACAACTTCAAGCATATCAATGACACACTTGGCCACGATGCTGGAGACACCCTGTTGGTCGAAGCCTCCCGGCGGGTTTCGAGCTGTCTTCGGGGCGCCAGTACCGTAGCCCGACTGGGAGGGGATGAGTTCCTGGTTATCCTGCCAGGCGTTTCTGACCCGAACGCCCCGTGCCAGGTGGCCGAACGTATCCTGCACACCTTCGCCACGCCTTTTACATTGGCTGACCAGGAAGTCTTTGTGACCACCAGCATCGGCATTGCCACCTTCCCGACCGACTCGGGTGACAGTGGCACCCTGCTGCGCCATGCGGATGCGGCGATGTATCAGGCCAAACACGCCGGTAAGAGCGCCTACGCCCGCTTCACCCCGGATATGACGGAAGTCTCCCACGAGCGCCTTCAGATGGAATCACTGATGCGCAAGGCGCTTGAGCAGGGGGAGTTCGAGCTGTTCTTCCAGCCCATTGTTGATACCACCTCCGGGCAGGTAATAGCAGCCGAAGCCCTGCTGCGCTGGAACAACCCGGTACTGGGGCTGGTGATGCCTGACCGCTTCATTCCTCTGGCCGAGGAGACAGGCCTGATCCTGACCATTGGTGAATGGGTAATTAACGAAGCACTACTGGAAGCCGCCCACTGGCGAAGGGAAATCGGCATTGAACTGCAGGTTGCCGTCAACGTTTCACCGCGCCAGTTCAGGGACGCAGGGTTCCTGGACAAAATCTCCCGGGCTCTGGAAGCTGCCGACCTGCCTGCGGACACGCTGGAGCTGGAAGTAACAGAACGACTGATCCTCGACAACTCCATTGAGACTGCGGACATTCTGCAGCAACTGGACCAGCACGGCATTCGTCTGTCAGTGGATGATTTTGGGACCGGGTATTCGGCGCTCAGTTATCTGAAAAGCTATCCGTTCAATACCCTGAAAATTGATAAGTCGTTTGTCCAGGATGTACTAAAAGAAGCCGAGGACGCCTCGCTGGTTCGTGCCATTATCCACATGGCACACAGCCTTGGTCTTAGGGTGATCGCTGAGGGTGTCGAGGAGGAAGCCCAGAGTCATTTCCTACAGACCGAAGGCTGCGACTGCTCCCAGGGCTTCTTTTATGGCCGTCCAATGTCGACACAGGCCTTCAGCCACTGGCTACAAACCAATGGCCGAGCCAATAACAAACCCTCTAACGCTTGACGCTTTTCTGGCGAACCCGCTTGCTTCGCCGGCCTTTTTTCAGGTCGTTATCCTGTTTCACTTTCTGACGTGGTGTACGCCGATCCACCTTGTCGGCGAACGGGTTCTCGCTGGCGCGGAATTCAAATCGTATCGGAGAACCAACCACCTTCAACACCTTCCGGAACGTGTTTTCCAGATAACGTTTGTAGGCACCGGGCAAGGCATCGACCTGATTACCATGGACCACAATCACCGGCGGATTGGAGCCGCCCTGGTGTGCGTAGCGCAGTTTAATACGCCGGCCACGAACCATCGGTGGTTGATGCTGTGCCACCGCATCCTGCAGCAGGGCTGTAAGTCGATTGGTAGGCCACTTTGACATGGCCGAGTCATAGCAGGCATGTACCGAATCGTACATGGTTCCCACCCCGGTGCCATGCAGCGCCGAGATATAATATTTGTCGGCGTAGTCCAGGAAGTCCAGACGACGTGCAACCTGTTCCTTGACCCGGGCCCGGTCATCCGGGTCCATACCATCCCATTTGTTAACGGCGATAACCAGCGAGCGACCGGCATCCAGCACAAAGCCGATAAGGTGCAGGTCCTGCTCCACCAATCCCTGACGGGCGTCGATCACCAGAATCACCACATGGGCGTCTTCAATCGCTTTCAGCGTCTTGATGATGGAAAACTTTTCCACCGCCTCATTGACGTTTTTGCGGCGACGCACACCGGCTGTGTCAATCAGCGTGTATTGCTCACCGTGACGCTCGTATGGGATGTAGACACTGTCACGGGTGGTCCCGGGCATGTCATAAACAACAACCCGCTCTTCACCCAGCATGCGGTTAACAAGGGTAGACTTGCCCACATTCGGTCGACCCACTACACCGATACGGATACCGGGATAGCGATCTGCACGATCCTCTTCTTCGGGATCGACCGGCTCCGGCAACAATTCCTCAAGCAGCGAACGGATGCCACGGTTGTGGGCTGCCGCAATCAGGAAGTTGGACTCAAAGCCCAGGCTGTAAAACTCCGCTGCGGCCATATCCGGATCCTGGCCGTCGGTCTTGTTCACCACCAGATGCGCACGCTTGCCGGAACGGCGCAGGTGATCGGCGATCATCTCATCACCAGCGGTCAGACCGGCGCGGCCATCCACGAGGAACAGCACGATATCGGCTTCATCCACGGCCTGCAGCGACTGCCGCGCCATCTCTGCATCGATACCGGCCTCATCACCTGTCAGGCCACCGGTATCGATGACAATAAATTTCTGGCCTTCGTAGTTGCCCTCACCGTATTTGCGATCACGGGTCAGGCCGGGAAAGTCAGCAACCAGCGCATCACGCGAGCGGGTCATCTGGTTAAACAGGGTGGACTTCCCTACATTGGGGCGTCCAACCAGGGCAATTACTGGTGTCATAGTGGTTAGTTGTCCTGTTCCAGCTGGAGAACAGCCATGTCTCCGCTGTTTCCGTAAACGAGCAGCTTACCATCCCGCAGCACCTGGACTGGTACGCGGATACCGTCACCATCGAACTTGTCCTGCCCGACCAGTTGCCCGTTGTCAGCTGAAAGCACGTGCAGATAGCCTTCGTAGTCGCCGACAACCAGGTAGTCGCCGGAGACCGCTGGCCGGGTTACCTGGCGCCAGGACAGTTGATCCTGAATCCAAAGTTCGCGACGATCACTGCCCTGCAAGGCGATGACATCACCATTGGCCGAGGCCAGGTAAATATTGCCACCGCCAATGGCCGGGGCATAATAGCTGGATGCCGGCCGGCTCCAGATTTCCTGACCGGAACGGGTCTCAATCAGGGCGAGCTTTCCCTGATACCCCACCACCATCAGTGCTGAATCGAGAACCAGCGGCTGGCCGTTGATATCCACCAGGCGCTCCAGCTCAGTGCGGCCCTGGGGCTGACCAACCTGATACTGCCACACCGGCTGGCCGGTATCGGCGCTCAGGGCAATCACCCGGCCGTTTGAGAATGAACCAATGACAATATCGCCACCCACCAGTGGCGCTGCCCCTCCGCGCAGCGTCAAGGCCGGAACCTGGGCCTGGTACTGCCAAAGCTGTTCACCGCTACTGGCGTTAAAGCTGATCAGCCGACCATCAATGGTCTGAACCGCCACCAGAGAGCCATTGGACTGGGGTGCAGCCAGCACCTCCGTGGGCAATTCGGCACGCCATTGCTCGCTGCCATCCTCACGGGACAGAGCAATCAATTCGGCATTGCTGCTAACGACATAAAGTTGGCGGGTATCGGCACCCGGGGCGGCAAAAATACGATCGTCCAGCTCCCTTTCCCACTGAACATCACCGTTTTCGCTTGCCACCGACATAACCACGCCGTCTGCGGAAGCCGCATAAATGGTGTCGCCGGCGTAGAGAGGCGCCAATTGCAGGAGTTCGTCATCGTGGCCGTCGCCAACAGAGACGCTCCAGAGCTCATCAAACTCAACCGTCTCGGTCACATCCGGCAACGGAGCGGGTTGTTCAACGATCTCCGTGGAACTACAGCCGGCTGTCAGCAGGGTGATGCCAGACAACAACGACAGACACGTAACCCGGAACGACGCCCTCAACCGGATCATGCATCACCCCCGACACCCAGGTCGGACAGTTTGAGATCAAGGATACTGTTGTTTTGCACACCCTGCTCACGAGCGGCAAGATAGGCCTCACGGGCCGCATCCCGGTCGCCCATGGCCAGGCGGATATCACCCCGAAGTTCGGCGAATATCGCATCGAACCCTTCTGCCGTACCGGCTTGATTCAGAGTGGACAAGGCCGCCTGGTGATTACCTGCTGCAAACTGCGCCCGGGCCAGTCGGTTCCGGATAACCAGGCTCAATGCCGGGTAATCAGCCGCTTTCTCGAGAGCCCAGTTAAGGGATTCAGCAGCGGCTTGAGGATCGTTTTGCGCCATCATCTGCTGACGAGCCAATACCAGATTTCCATAAATGGCGTAGGCACTGCTGCTGTATTCGTTGCGCAGGGTTTCCGCTACAAATTCAACGGTTTCCTGGTCATCACCTGCAGAAAAGGCACTCTGCAAGGCGGCGAACTGGTTGGCGGCCTCGGCACGCTGTGATGCCTGGTGGTTCTGCCAGGCCTGCCAGCCGAAGACGATGGCAAGGGCGGCGCCAATACCAATCAGCAGGGAGCCGCCATTCTTTTTCCACCAGTCCTTGATTGCCTGAAGCTGTTCTTCTTCGGTGCGCAACTCAGCCATGTACACTCCTGTCGATTTTTAGAATATTGAGGGTCGCCAACACGGCGTTACACCAGCTTCGCCAACTCACTGGCCAGCTCTGCCTGAGACACTTCCCGCTGGGGCTGGTCATCACGCAGGGGTTTCAGACCAGCACTCCCGTTGTTGATTTCATTCTCACCAAGGATAACCGCATAGCGCGCGCCACTGCGGTCCGCCTTTTTCATCTGGCTCTTGAAGCTGCCGCCCCCGCAATGACTGACGATCACCCTGCCCGGCAACTGGTCACGGAGTTGCTCGGCCACGGACAGCGCGGGCGCAACAGCAGTCTCCCCCATGGCGGTGATGTAGACGTCGGCCTGGTTATTGACGTGCTCGGGCACAAGCTCCAGGGTTTCCAGCAGCAGTATCAGGCGCTCGACGCCCATAGCAAAGCCTACCGCGTCGGTTGGTTTGCCACCCAACTGCTGAACCAGGCCATCGTACCGGCCGCCGGCGCAGATTGTGCCCTGGGCACCCAGGCTGTCGGTAATCCACTCGAACACCGTCTTGCCATAGTAATCAAGGCCCCGGACCAATGCCGGGTTCACGGTATAGGGCACACCGGCCGCATCCAGCAGTGCCTTTAACTGGGCAAAGTGAGCACGGGATTCATCGTCCAGATAGTCATCTAGCACGGGAGCATCGGTAAGGACCTCCCGAGTGCCGGGGTCTTTGCTGTCGAGGATGCGCAGCGGGTTGCTCTCCAGACGCCGCTGGCTGTCCGCATCCAGGCGGTCCTTGAATTGTTCAAGGTAGGCCACCAAAGCCTCGCGATACACTTTCCGTGATTCGCTGGTACCGATGGAGTTGATTTCCAGGCGGGCATGCCCCTTCAGGCCCAGGGCGGACCACAGGCGCGCGGTCAGGATCAGCAATTCGGCGTCAACATCAGGCCCGGCCATGCCAAAGCATTCCACACCAATCTGGTGGAACTGGCGATAACGGCCTTTTTGAGGGCGCTCATGGCGAAACATCGGACCGGTGTACCAGAGACGACGGGTCTGGTTGAACAGAAGGCCATGCTCCTCCGCCGCACGCACGCAGCCAGCGGTACCTTCCGGGCGCAGGGTGAGACTGTCACCGTTGCGATCCTCAAAGGTATACATTTCCTTCTCGACGATGTCGGTAACCTCGCCGATGGAACGCTTGAACAGCTCTGTTTGCTCAACAATGGGCATACGGATTTCCTGATACCCGTATTGGCCCAGAACCTGTCTTACTGTCGATTCAACATACTGCCAGACCGGTGTCTGGTCCGGGAGAATGTCGTTCATCCCCCGGATCGCCTTGATTTTTGCCAAGTTAAAACCCTGATTTACTGAATGGTTCAAAGTGTGGGGACGTTAATCCGTGGAACGTGCGATGACGGTCTCTTCCTGCTCTTTGCGCTTGGCAACCTGTTCACGGATCAAACGTTCGAGGTCATCGGTCAGAGTGGCGTTTTCCAGCTTCTGGTTGGGTTTACCATCCAGGTAGAGCAGGTTTCTTGGGTTACCACCGGTGAGCCCCAAGTCCGCCACTTTTGCTTCTCCGGGTCCATTCACGATGCAGCCAATGATCGCCACATCCATGGAGGTGTTAACGTCTTCGAGCCGCTCTTCCAGATCGTTCATGGTCTGGATGACATCGAAGTTCTGGCGCGAGCAGCTCGGGCAGGCAATAAAGTTGATGCCCCGGCTACGTAACCGCAGGCTCTTGAGGATATCGAAGCCCACCTTGATTTCCTGCACCGGGTCAGCTGCCAGGGATACACGAATGGTGTCGCCAATGCCGTCCATCAGCAGCATTCCCAGGCCAACCGAGGACTTCACGGTACCAGAGCGGAAGCCGCCGGCCTCGGTGATGCCCAAATGCAGAGGTTGCTCGATTTGCGAGGCGATCTGTCGGTAGGCATCAACCGTCATGAACACATCCGAGGCTTTCAGGCTGACCTTGAAATCCTGGAAGTCGTGCTGGTCGAGAATGTCGATATGGCGCATGGCCGATTCCACCAGCGCCTCTGCGGTAGGCTCGCCGTATTTGCGCTGCAGGCTTTTCTCGAGGGAACCGGCATTGACCCCGATGCGGATGGGAATGCCCCGGTCCCGGGCGGCGCTGATGACGGCACTGACTCGATCGTCGCGACCAATATTGCCGGGATTGATGCGCAGGCAATCAACGCCCAGCTCGGCCACCCGAAGGGCAATCTTATAGTCAAAATGGATGTCGGCAACCAGGGGCAGGGATACCTGTTCACGAATCCTGCCAAAGGCTTCCGCTGCGTCCATGGAGGGCACGGAAACGCGAACAATATCCGCCCCGGCCTCCTGAATAGCACGGATCTGGGCAACCGTGGCATCGACGTCGCAGGTATTGGTGTTGGTCATGCTCTGAACGGCAATCGGCGCACCGCCACCAATGGGCACATCACCCACCATGATCTGGCGGGATTCACGTCTCTTTATCGGAGATTCATGTTTCATGAGAAGCAACCAACAATCTGTTCGGGCATTCTGAATCAGGGCTCAAGTGTGAACTGGGCCCTGTTATTTACAACACGGAAGCTGCCAAGGTCCACCGCTTCGCCCTGAAACTCCAGGGAGGCCACCGCACTCATGGCTCCTACGATAACATCAAGAGGGGCGGAACCAGCCACGTCGAGGACATCACCTCGTGAATACAACGAGCTGGTCAATCGGTTGCCATCTGCATCGGTGACCTGGACCCAGCAGGCATCGCTGAAGCTCATACGCAATGTGGCTTCATCCGTCACTGCGGGTTCACCGAGCTCCTGGGGCTCTTGTTCGGTAATCTGGACGGCCTCGGTTGTTTCAATCGCTTCATCCTGCGCCGAAACATCAGTACTGTTTTCGACCGAGGCTGTCTCCACACTCGCTTCTACCGTGCTTTCAGTCGGGGCCTGAGCCGCCTCTTCGCCGGGCTGATCCACCGGCTCCTGAATCACATCGGTTGCACCGTCGTCGACGCCCTGCACATCAACAGCTTCGTCAACTTCAGGCGTCGCGTCGGGCTTGGGCTCGACACTGGAGGAGCCACTGGCTTGCTCAAGATTCTGATCCACCGGTTCTTCCTGCGCAGCGAGGCTGTCGCCCTCAGTATTTTCAGATACTGGGCTGGACGAAAAACCCGGCAACCGGCGACCGCCGTCGGCCATCCAGGTGGTAATCCCGAACCCAATACCAACCAGCACGACAAGAACAACCACGGCACGGGCAATCCGGCGTTTCCGGCTTTTTTTCCGCTGTATATCAACCAGGGGGTCGGCTTCGTACTGGCGCTCGCGTTCTTTCCTCAGCGGCTCCAGCTCGGCATCCAGGTCACGGATGATAGCGTCAGCGTCCAGTTCAACCTGCTTCGCGTAAGCCCTTACGTAACCTTTGAGGAACAATTCCGTGTCGACTTTGCTGTAATCACCATCCTCGATGGCTTGGATCACAGACGTTCGAAGGTGCTGTTGGTCGGCGATTGCCGAAACATCCAGCCCCAGCTGTTCCCTTGCCCGCCGAAGTTGATATCCGACAGGTTCCGCTGATCTTTTGGGTTGTTCCTCACTGCTCATTGGCAATCAGAACCTTGTATTGTTGATATTCGAGAGAGTCGGGATATTCGTTTTTCAACATCAGGGCCATACTGGCTTCCTGATCCTCGTCATTATAATGCCGAGCGATCTTAATACCCGTCAGTAGACTTTCCGGCGAATGCGAATGCCGGGTGCTGCCACGCATCACACTCAGGAGCCGACCATAGAATCGGGAGGCAGCTGAATAGTCGCCCTCTTCCACGAGTACCCGGGACAGGGCCAGCAGTGAACGGGGTTGACCCCGGGTCAGCTCAACCGAACGCCGGTACGCTTTTTCAGCCGCTTGGGTGTTACCCAATCGCTCTTCTGTCATGCCGAGGTTAAAGAAGATACTACCACGATCTTCGTATTCCACATCCCTGGACGCCACACTGAATTGATCCCGGGCTGCCTGGAAGCGCCGCTGGGAATACAGGTAGGCACCGTAGTATGTGCGACCACGGGTATAGTCGTCATCGGACCTTAACGCTTCCCGAAAGCTTTTTTCAGCAAGGTCTGCCTCGCCCCGGCTGCTATAGACCAGCCCTTGGGCGGCCAGTGCCGGCGCGTAGTCGTCATCGATTTCAAAGGCCCGGTCGAGGTGGTGCTCGGCCCGCTCCAGGTTACCCTGACCGATATAGGCCGTGGCCAGCTTCACATAATTGGCCAGTGCTTTGTCCTTGTCGGCTTCGCGGGCAAATGGGCTATCGGTCGTCGTCACGCAGCCCGACAACATCATTCCCACCACAAGTAAAACGCCGACCAGTTTCATGGAACCATCCTTTGCCATTAAAGAGAATCTTGCCCAGCTTAGCACTGCCCTCAACTCAAGGCGCAACCTGCTGCACAGAAATATGTCGCTGGCTTCTTCGCGTGCGGTCCTCAACGCGCCCCACAAGCTGACCACAAGCCGCATCAATATCGTCCCCCCGGGTGGTCCGGATGGTGGTCACGTAGCCAGCCTCATTCATCACCTTCTGGAACCGGCGCGTGGCATTCATGCTCGGACGCTTGAAATTACTTTCCGGGAACGGGTTAAAGGGAATCAGGTTGATCTTGCAAGGCAGGTCCCTCAGGAGCACCGCAAGCTCCCGCGCGTGTTCGGGCTGGTCATTCACACCTTCAATGACGGTGTATTCGATGGTTGCCTTGCGTTTATCCGGCAAGCGGGACATATACCGCTTGGTGGCCGCCAGCAGCTCCGCAATCGGGTACTTTTTGTTCAGCGGCACCAACTGGTTACGGAGTTCATCATTGGGCGCATGGAGAGAAATGGCCAATGACACATCGGTAACATCACTCAGGCGATCCAGCGCCGGCACAACGCCCGAGGTACTGACCGTCACCCGACGCTTGGAGATACCGTAAGCCAGGTCCTCCATCATCAGGTTCATGGCATCCACCACGTTATCGAAGTTCATCAGCGGCTCGCCCATGCCCATCATCACCACGTTGGTGATGGGCCGGTCCGGGCCTGGTTCGAAGGGCATGAAGGCTTTGCGGGCCACCCATACCTGGCCAATAATTTCAGCGGCTGTCAGGTTGCGGTTAAACCCACGCTTGCCGGTTGAGCAAAAGGTGCAATCCAGGGTGCAGCCAATCTGGGAGGAAACACACAGCGTGCCCCGCTCGCCGTCGGGAATCAGCACGGTCTCAACGCTGTTGCCGTTGTCCATGCGCATGACCCACTTGCGGGTGCCGTCTTTGGACGTCTCATCGTAGATCACTTCCGGACCACGAATCTCGGCCACCTGCTTGAGCTTTTCCCGCAGGGCCTTGCTCATATTGGTCATTTGATCGAAGTCATCGACGCCTCGTTGGTGGATCCACTGAAGGATCTGCTGGGCGCGAAAGCGCTTTTCGCCGATTTCCTCGAAAAACGCCTCAAGCTTGGCTTTGGGCATCCCCAGGAAGTTGGTTTTTTCGGCAGGGGCAGTCATGACATAACCTCGATCAGATAACCAATACGGAGGTGGCAGAGCGCCACCTCCGAAACAACAGCATTAGCCGCGCGGGCAGATTTCGCTGTCGTTGAAGAAATAAGCGATTTCGCGCTCGGCAGATTCGGCGGAATCAGAACCGTGAACGGCGTTCGCGTCGATGGTGGAAGCAAAGTCAGCACGGATGGTGCCAGCTTCGGCTTCTTTCGGGTTGGTGGCACCCATCAGGTCACGGTTTTTCAGGATGGCACCTTCACCTTCCAGAACCTGAACCACAACCGGGCCAGAGGTCATGAACGCTACCAGGTCGTTAAAGAACGGGCGTTCCTTGTGCTCGGCGTAAAAACCTTCGGCCTGCTCCTGAGTCAGGTGCATCATTTTGGCAGCGACAATGTTCAGGTCGGCTTTTTCAAAACGGCTCAGGATTTCGCCAATTACGTTTTTGGCGACAGCATCGGGTTTGATAATGGAGAGCGTGCGCTCGTTTGCCATGGTATTGCTCCAATTAATGGGTGTTAGAAAATCCGAAGGGGGATTATACGCGGTAAGGTTACAACTGCCTACCGTAGCGAACGAAGCCTCTGCACTACGCTGATGATCTGCTCACACGCAAAATCCACCTCTTCAGCAGTGGAAAAACGACCCAGGGAGAAGCGAAGCGCACGATGCGCCAGCTCATCGCTGAGGCCAATGCCACGCAGGACATAAGAGGGTTCGGTCGCTGCCGACGCACAGGCTGACCCAGACGATACGGCCAGATGCCGGAGACCAAGCATGAGCGACTCAGCTTCAACACCCTCAAACGACAAATTGACAATGCCCGGCACGTAATGTTCCCGACTGCCGTTGAAGTGCACCCCTTCCAGGGACTGAAGACCTTCCAGGAAGCGCTCCCGCAACTGGCGCAAACGCCCCACTTCTTCTTCAAGCTGGTCACCGGCCAGCTGAAACGCCTTGCCCATGCCGGCGATCTGATGCGTGGGCAGTGTTCCGGACCGCATTCCCCTCTCATGCCCACCCCCGTGGATCTGGGCCTCCAGGCGAACTTCCGGTGCACGCCGTACATACAGTGCCCCTACGCCCTTGGGGCCGTATAGCTTGTGAGCGGAAAGGGACAGCAGGTCTGCCTTAAGGGTATTCACATCAACCGGCATCTTACCCACCGCCTGAGCTGCATCCACGTGCAAAAGTACGCCTCGCTCCCGCAGCATTTCACCGATCGCTGCAATATCGGTCACGCAACCGAGCTCGTTATTGACCAACATCAGGCTGACCAGCACCGTGTTGTCACGCAAGGCCTCAAGAACGGCCGACGGCAGTATCCGACCATCAGGCTCCGGCTCCAGCCAGGTCACCTCCACCCCTTTTTCTTCCAACCAGCGACAGGTATCCACCACGGCCTTGTGCTCGATGGTGGAGGTAACAATGTGCGAACCAGGAGCCCTCAAGGCCACGCCTTTGATCGCAAGATTGTCCGACTCGGTGGCACCGGAGGTCCAGACAATTTCCCGGGGGTCAGCGTGAATCAGGTCGGCCACCTGACGACGGGCGGATTCGACCGCCGCCTCCGCCTGCCAGCCATAACTGTGGGTCCGTGAGGCGGGGTTGCCGAATACTCCATCCAGAGTCAGGTACTTCATCATTTCGTCGGCAACGAGAGGGTCAACGGGCGTGGTGGCCGCGTAATCCAGATAGACGGGCTTCTTCATGATGTCTGTCAGTAGAGATATAGGTTAGGTTACAAGGCTGACGCCTGGTCGGTCAGCCGGCGGGTGTTGATCGCCTCCGACTGCTTGTGATTCTGCCGCTCAGCCACATGCTGGATTTCACGCTTGCGCATCAAATCACCAAGGCTGATTTCACTCAGAAAGTTGTGGATACGGTCACTGAGATCCGACCAGAGATGATGAGTCAAACACTTCTCACCATTCTGGCAATCCCCTTTATTACCACAGCGCGTGGTATCCAGGGATTCGCTGACAGCATCCACCACTTCGGCGATGAATACTTCGTCGGCTGAACGGCTAAGTCGATAGCCCCCACCGGGCCCACGGACACTGACAACCAGGTGTTGCCGGCGCAAACGGGAAAAAAGTTGCTCAAGATAGGAAAGGGAAATTTCCTGGCGCGATGAAATATCTGCGAGACTCACCGGCCCTTCAGAACCATGAAGGGCCAGGTCAAGCATCGCGGTCACCGCATAACGGCCTTTTGTGGTCAGCTTCATAAGCTCAGCCCCGCCAATAGGAACCTGTCCAGAAATTCTGATCGAGTATGAATTGACCTACCAAAACAGTCAAGTATTCAGCCCTTAGGCTGCTCCTTGGACGGCTCACTGTCATCGCTACCGCTTTCATCGCGAACACAATCGAATGCTTCGTCCTGCAGCGGCGGCAGGTCACCGTTCTGGTACTCGCTGTTCACCTTGCGCAGCGCCTGGCACATGTTCTCAATGCGATCGTCCACAGCGTGCATATGATCCAGCAATGCCCGCATGGAGCGCGCCACCGGGTCCGGCATTTCCTCGGTAACACCATAGGCATCGAAGCCCATGCGCTTTTCCATTTCCTTGCGCCGGGCCTCGTCCTCTGACGGACGCTTCTTGACAATGGCACGCCCGGGAATACCCACCACGGTGGCACCCGCTGGCACCGCTTTGGTAACCACGGAGTTGGACCCCACCTTGGCGCCCTCACCTACCTCAAATGGCCCCAGGATTTTGGCACCGGCACCCACAACAACACCATTACCAATGGTTGGGTGCCGTTTGCCCTTGTTCCAGCTGGTACCACCCAGGGTGACACCCTGGTAGAGCGTGACATCATCGCCGATAACCGTGGTTTCACCAATCACCACACCCATACCGTGGTCGATAAAGAACCGACGACCAATGGTCGCACCCGGATGAATCTCAATGCCGGTCAGCCAGCGAGCCAACGTGGAAATGGTTCTGGCCAGCCACTTCAGCCCCAGATTCCATAACCAGTGAGCGAACCGATGAAACAACAGGGCATGCAAGCCCGGATAGTTGGTCAGAACTTCAAAGGTATTCCGGGCTGCCGGGTCCCGATGAAAAACGCTGTTAATATCTTCCCGTAAACGCTCAAGCATGGTCTTGTTCCTGGCCTTCGTCTGTGGACCTGGCCACAGTGGATTTGTCTTGGGTATCAGCCTGCCGCCCACCGACAGCCTTCTGAACCGACGTCAGAATGCCCCGCAGAATATTGACTTCCATCTGATCAAGATGTGCCCTCTGAAACAGACGCCGCAGCCGGGTCATCAGCTGGCGCGGATTGTCACGTCGGTGAAAATCGACCTGCTGCAGCACCTGCTCCAGGTGTCCAAAGAAGCCTTCCACCTCGCGCACATTTGCCGGAGGCACATCCCAACCACTGTCGCCGGGGCTTACCATGGCTTCAAGGTAAGGGCTCGCCTCACTCTCTTCAAGGTTTCGCAGGTAATGCATCCGCAATTCATAGCAAAGCACCTGGACCGCCATCGAGAGATTCAGAGAACTGTAATCCGGATTGGATGGAATGTGGATGTGATAATGGCAGCGCTGCAGCTCGTCGTTCGACAGTCCGTTATTTTCCCGCCCAAAAACCAATGCCACCTGCCCCTGGGCACTGTACTCTGCGGCCGTGGCCGCTGCCTGCGGCGGCGCCATAACCGGCCAAGGCACTTTCCGGCCTCGAGCACTGGTGCCCATAACAAGAGCGCAGTCAGCCAGCGCCTCTTCCAGTGAGCCTACTACCCGGGCCCGGTCCAGCACGTCCGCAGCACCCGACGCACGCGCATAGGAGGCTTCATCCGGGAAAGAGACCGGGTTAACAAGCCAGAGATTGGCTAGCCCCATGTTCTTCATGGCGCGAGCCACTGCGCCAATGTTGCCGGAGTGGGAGGTTTCCACCAGTACGATCCGGATCTGATCATTAAAGGTGTCGGCGCCAGCCTGGGGCAACGCGTGCTTATGCATGAATACGGGTGCCTATGCTTAGGATATTGAAATAAGCGCAAATGATAGCAGAAACATCGGGCGGTCCGCTCTCCGAAGAACCCACAACGGCTGAATATCAGATCCTGCTCGGCGAAAACCATACAAGCGGTGCCAACTTTTGATATGATTACGCCCCTTAACACACCCGGATAATGAACACTCAGATGCAACCAGCAATCAAGATGGCCCTGCGCATTGCACGCCAGGGTTCAGACTATCTCAAATCCCATTTCGAGCGACAGGAAGCCAACGGCAAAGAAGAAGCCGACCGCAGCCGTCAGCTTGAGCGGGTCGAACAGTCCATTTACGACAACTTTGTCGAGCAACTGGAAAAGGCCTACAAGGACCACACCATTGCGCCAATGGGCGAAGCCGATGCCAACGGCAGTGAAAAGAGCTGGCATATTTTCCCGGTATTGGGGCGGGAGAACTTCCTGCGGGGCATTCCAGAGTTTGCCCTGGCCCTGTCCCAGAAGAAAAACAACCGCACCGAAAACCTGCTGCTGGTTAACCCCGTCACCGGCGAAGAATACGCAGCAAGTCGTGGCCACGGCGCGGCACTGAACAGTCGTCGAGTCAGGACATCCGAGGTCAAACTGCCGGCCAAGGCAGCCATCGCCAGCAATCTGCTGGATCAGGCCCGACGGGGCGAAGATGCTCTGCTTTGGGGCGAAATGGCCGCCACTGTTGCCCGGGAAAGCGCGATGTTCCGGACTTCCGGCTGTGTTCCACTCGACATTGCCAGGGTTTCGGCCGGCCTGCTGGATGCCGCAATCATTTTCCGCCCGGAAGCCGCTGACCTGGACCTCGGCGTAACCCTGGCCATGGAATCCGGCGCCCTGACCGGCGATTTTTCGGGCAACCCGTCCACCGGCACCGCACGGCAACTGGTTATCGCCAATCCCAAACTTTTCCGGGAACTCCTGAAGACGCTGCACCCCTTCCGTGGCCGCCTGCCCCGGTAGGCCCGCAACCGTTTAGCGCCATTCAGGCACAAAAAAACCGCCAGATCCGAAAGGATGGCGGTTTTTTTGTGGCGGAAGGAAAACCGGATATCACATCCGGTTCAACCACTCCGGTGGCTCTTCATCTTCCGACGCCTCACCAGCCCCCTCTTTAGCAGGAACCAGCAGGTCTTCCCGGGTAACACCCATCACCATCAACATGTTCGCAGACACATAGATGGACGAGTAGGTACCCACGACAACACCGATAATCAGCGCCAGGGCAAAGTTATTGATCGCTTCGCCACCAAAAAGGTATAGCGCCACCAGCACCACAAGCGTGGTACCGGAAGTGTTGATGGTCCGGGTAATAGTTTCGTGAATCGAGGCGTTGATAATGTCCCAGGATTCACCCACCCGCATCTTGCGGAAATTCTCACGGATGCGGTCTGCCACCACGATGGTGTCATTCAGCGAGTAACCGATAACCGCCAATAGCGCTGCCAGCACCGTCAAATCAAAGGTCCACTGGAACAGCGCAAAGACACCCAGAACAATGATCACGTCGTGAGCAAGCGGGACCACCGCAGCAATCCCAAACTTGAACTGAAAGCGCATACCGACATAAATCAGCACGACCGCCAGTGCCAGAAGCAAGCCCAGACCACTGTCTTCTTTCAGTTCCTTGCCCACCTGAGAGCCAACAAACTCGGAACTAACAAGCTCCAGCTCACCCCCTGTCTGGCGCAGCAACGCTGTCACTTCCCGCGCCAGCGTGTCATTGCCTGCTTCCGCCAGACGGATCAGCACCGTTGTATCAGCCCCAAAATTCTGAACTGAGAACTGTTCGTACCCGGCCTCATTCATAGCCCCACGGATCTCGTCCAGATTCGGGGCCTCCACATATTCGAGTTCGACCGAGGTACCACCGGTAAAATCCATACCGAGATTCAGGCCCCGCACCGCCAGCAAGGCGATGGAAGCCACAATCAAGGCAATGGAAAGCACGGACGCGGCTTTGCGCAGCCCCATGAAGTCAAACGGTTTCTTTTCTACATCAGCCATTAGCAAGCTTCCCCCCGATTGACAGCTTCTCGACCCGGCGGCCGCCATATACCAAATTCACGATGCTGCGACTGACCAGCAGGCCAGAGAACATGGACGTCAGGATGCCAATACACAAAGTCACTGCGAAGCCTTTAACCGGCCCGGAGCCCATGGCAAAGAGAATCACTGCCACCAGGAGGGTGGTTATGTTGGCATCAAAAATGGAGACGAACGCGCGGCCATAGCCAGAGTCAATGGCCAACTGCGGCGGCACCCCGGCTTTGAGCTCTTCTTTTATTCGCTCGAATATCAGCACATTGGCGTCTACCGCCATACCCACCGTCAGCACGATACCGGCAATGCCAGGCAGGGTGAGAGTGGCCGAAAGAATGGACATACAGGCTACCAGCAGCATGAGATTTAGGACCAGCGCCACATTGGCAATCAGTCCAAAGCCACGATAGAACACCAGCATGTACACCAGCACGAGACAGAAACCGAAGACCACAGACATAAAGCCAGCCTCAATATTCTGTTGCCCAAGGCTCGGACCAATGGTGCGTTCCTGAACAAAATACATTGGCGCAGCAAGGGCGCCCGCACGTAGCAGCAGTGCCAGCTCCGCCGCCTCTGGCACAGAGTCCAGTCCGGTTATGCGGAAGCTGCTACCCAACGCAGACTGTATGGTGGCAAGACTAATAATACTTTTATCAACGACCCGCCTTTCAACTTCCTGCATCTGGCCATTAACTTCCCGCATCTGGGTTTCAGTGCCATATTCAATAAACAGCACCGCCATGCGGCGGCCGACATTATTCCGCGTGGCACGGTTCATCAGCTCGCCGCCCACCGAGTCCATGGTGATATTAACCTGAGGTTGACCACTCTGATCGAACGACTGCTGGGCGTTTGCCACGTTATTACCGGTGACGATAACGCCCTCCTCCAGCCGGGCAGTACGATTCGGGTTATCCCGGAACGGATACTCCTCAGTCTCCGCCGCCGGGGCATCCGGAGCAGCTTCCAGGCGGAACTCCAGGTTCGCCGTAGAACCAAGCACGCGCTTGGCCTGAGCCGTGTCCTGTACGCCGGGCAGTTCAACGATAATCCGATCAGCGCCCTGACGCTGAACCAGCGGCTCGGCCACGCCAAGCTCGTTAACCCGATTACGGATGGTGGTCAGGTTCTGCTCAAGCGCGTATTCCTGGATCGCCTTCACCTCCGTTTCCGACAGCGTGAGCGTCAGCAGGTACTCCCCGTCCTCGGTTGTGGTCTCATCCAAAAGGAACTGGTCATACTGATCACGAACCAGGTCGAACGCTTCCGTTCGGGACTCTTCATCCCGGAAGCTGAACGTCAGCGCCCGGTTATTCTCAATATCGCCACCGCGATAACGAATCCTCTCTTCCCGCATATCCCGCTTGATCTGGCCGGCCAGGGCCTCCAGCCGTTGCTGCAATGCGGTTTCCATATCCACTTCCAGCAGGAAGTGGACACCGCCGCGCAAATCGAGCCCCAGTTTCATGGGGCCGGCGCCAAGGGCCTGGAGCCAATCCGGCGTGGATGGCGCCATGTTCAATGCAGCCAGGTACCGGTCACCAATTGCCTCCTGAACAATCGGACGGGCCCGCAGTTGGGCCTCAGAACTGGTCAGGCGAATCAGTGCATCCCGGTCTTCCAGGGTGCTGGACTTGACTTCAATATTGTGTTTGTCGAGTGCGTCAAGCGCCCGGTCCAACACTCGCTGATCCACTTCAGTACCACCACGGGCACCCGTGATCTGAATGGCGTAATCATCCGGAAAGAAGTTGGGTAATGCGTAGATAAACCCGATCACCAGTGCAGCTACAATGACCAGGTTTTTCCAGAGAGGAAACTTGTTCAGCATGGGATTCCTTTAAGCCGGCGAGACATCCGGCCTTCATTTTCAGCCAGTTGAAAAAGCAACGGGCGCTTGATGCGCCCGTAATGAACCAGCTCAGATATCCTTCAGTGTGCCTTTTGGCAGAGCTGTCGCAACAGCCACTTTCTGGACCTTGATTTCAACGTTATCGGCCACTTCCAGCACGATGAAGTCATCAGCCACCTTGGTGATGCGACCGGCAACGCCGCCAGAGGTTACCACTTCGTCGCCTTTGTTCAGGCCAGACATCAGGGCTTTATGCTCCTTGGCACGCTTGGACTGCGGACGCCAGATCAGGAAGTAGAAAATGGCAATAAAGCCGGCAAAGAAGATCACTTGGCCAATCACGCCCATACCACCTGCGGGGGCACCTTCCTGAGCCATGGCAAGAGCGGGCATCACGGTCAGCAGGCCGGCGATGAGCAGTTTCATTGTTTTCATTCAGGTTCTCCGTTAATTGACTGGTCTTCGATTAAAACTTGAGCAGAATCAGCCCAGCGGCGGTACGGTTTCACCCCGTAAGGCGTAGAATTCGCTTATAAAGTCGGACAATGTACCTGCTTCGATTGCCCCACGCAATCCACTCATCAGGTTCTGGTAGAAGCGCAGATTGTGGATGGTGTTGAGCTGGGCGCCAAGCATTTCACCACACTTGTCCAGATGGTGCAGATAGCTGCGCGAAAAGTGCTGACAGGTGTAGCAATCGCATCGTTCATCCAGTGGGCCGGTATCGTGACGGTGCCGCGCATTACGGATTTTTATAATACCGGTGGATGTAAACAGATAGCCGTTCCGGGCGTTCCGGGTGGGCATCACACAATCGAACATATCGATACCACGACGCACCGCTTCAACGATATCTTCCGGACGCCCTACGCCCATCAGGTAGCGAGGCTTGTCTTCCGGCATCTTCGGCGGAAGGTGGTCGAGAATTCGGATCATGTCTTCTTTGGGCTCGCCCACCGAAAGGCCGCCAATGGCGTAGCCATCAAAGCCAATGTCGGTCAGCCCTTGCAGTGAACGCTCACGCAAAGGCTCGTACATGCCGCCTTGCACGATGCCAAACAGTGCTGCCGGATTGCCTTCGTGGGCTTTCTTGCTGCGCTCGGCCCAGCGCAGGGACAACTCCATGGACTCCCGGGCCTGCTTTTCGGTGGCCGGGTACGGAGTGCACTCGTCGAAGATCATCACAATATCGGAGCCCAGATCACGCTGCACCTGGATCGCAATTTCCGGTGACAGCTCAACCTTGGAGCCGTCCACTGGCGACCGGAAGGTTACGCTCTTTTCCGTAATCTTTCGCATATCTCCCAGGCTGAATACCTGGAAACCACCGGAATCGGTCAGGATTGGCCCCTGCCACTGGGTAAAATCGTGCAGATCGCCGTGGGCCTTGACCACCTCGGTGCCGGGACGCAGCATCAGGTGGAAGGTGTTACCCAGGATGATTTCAGCGCCAATGGCTTCAATGTCCCGGGGCAGCATTCCCTTCACGGTACCGTAGGTCCCCACGGGCATGAACGCCGGCGTCTCCACGGTTCCTCGGGGGAACGTGAGGCGACCACGCCGGGCCTTGCCGTCTTCCCCGAGTTTTTCAAATGACATAAAACAGGACTGACTCACGAAGGCTCTCCCTTGGAATCTGTGTGACCGGCTGCCAGCCGACCCAGGCTGGGCTGCTGACCGACCAGGAACATGGCGTCGCCGTAGCTGAAAAAGCGGTAACGCTGGGCCACCGCCTCATGGTAGGCGGCCATGGTATTGTCATAACCGGCAAAGGCGCTGACCAGCATGATCAGCGTGGATTCCGGCAAATGGAAGTTGGTAATCAGGGCGTCTACTGTCTGGAACCGATAGCCCGGATAGATAAAGATGTCGGTTTCGTCGCGGAAAGACTGCAACTGGCCGTCGCGACTGGCCGATTCCAGCGAGCGAACCGAGGTGGTGCCAACCGCCACAACACGACCGCCCCGCTCTCGCGTGCGGCGCACCGCTTCCACGGCCTCTTCGGGCACCTGGGCCACCTCACTGTGCATCACGTGGTCTTCCACGTTGTCCACACGCACCGGTTGGAAGGTACCGGCGCCCACATGAAGGGTCACGTAGGCGAACTCAACGCCCTTCTCTTTCAGCTTGGCCAGCAATGAATCATCAAAATGCAGACCTGCCGTCGGCGCCGCCACGGCCCCGGCTTCCCGGGCATAAACAGTCTGATAGCGCTCCCGGTCCGATTGCTCGTCTTCACGCTCCATATAAGGCGGCAATGGCATGTGGCCAATGCGCTCAAGCAGGTCCAGAACCGCTTCCTGCCCCTCATGCACAAACCGGAAAAGCGCATCCTGACGTTCCACCATGCGCAACTTCGAGCCGTCTTCCAGAACGATGGCCTGCCCTACTTTCGGCGACTTCGACGCCCGGGTATGGGCCAGGAATTCCTGCTCACCCAGTAATCTCTCAACCAGGATTTCAACCTGGCCGCCGGTTTCCTTGCGACCAAACAGCCGCGCCGGAATCACCCGTGTATTGTTGAACACCAGGAGGTCGCCGGGTTCAAGCAGGTCGGGCAAATCGGTGAATTGCAGGTGTCGGGTCTGACCGGTGGCGCCATCAAGGTTCAGGAGGCGTGAAGCGCTGCGTTGTTCAAGCGGATAGCGGGCGATCAACTCGTCCGGCAGATCAAAATGGAAGTCGGAGACGTTCATGGGTCGGGTTGTTCAGAACACCGCAGGGCGCGGCCGGATAAATGGTAGCGGCGGGCGGACCTAACCGCGCTTAAAAAACTCTGTTATTGATCAGGACGCGAAGTGTAACGCAGCTGACGCCCAAGAGCCATTAGGTCTGCCCGGTGAATGCCCGATTTCCTGTCAGTAACGTATCGAGGGTTCTCTCTGCCCCATTAGCAGCCGCAGAATCAGCAAAGCAAACTCTCTCTGCTTGCCCTCACTCTCCAACACTTCCATCGACAACTTTTCATGGTCCGTCATGGAGTCCAGCACGAGGTCTGTTAAACGCTTGGGAAACAAACCATGCATCACCTGTTCAGTGGAATGGTTGTTCACCTGAGCCATTACCCCCTCATCCCGGCGCACCCTGTCCGCAATGCCATTAGCAAAGTGCAATTGGTCTTCGTCAGACACTTCGGCGCCGAAAATGTCATTCAGCGTTTCAATGATCTCGGAAAGACGTTTCTTTTCCGGGTCATGAGCTTTGCCAGAGCCCAGATCCGTCACGGGATCCAGCTCATAGTCTCCTTTATCTTCGGCAAGCTTGAGTTCGTGTTCCTTACGCTTAGTAATGCGGTAGTGCGTGAGCTCCAGCTCCGAGATATCGATCTCGTCATCGTCCGGCACTTCCTGCCGCAGCAATGGCAACAGGTGTTTAGCGAACACACATAACTGTTCAAGCTCGGGGTCTTCGAAGAATACGATCTGGGCCATGAACTCATAGGCCCGGACAAAGCTACCCAAATTCTTCTTGAACAGGTCTAGCTGATCCAGGCCTTCACCAATTTCCTTGAGCGTGGCATCAGCCTGTTTCAGGCCATGGTCGTTGCCCGCATCCTCGGCGTGTCGGCGATTTTCCCGAGCATCTTTACGTTCTTCACGCAGGAGTTTGTAACGCTGATTGAAACGCTCCCGGGCCGGTTGGCAGTAATAACTCAATTGGGCCGCAGGCGCCTTGGGATCGAAAAACGCCCGGGCGAAGTTCTCCACCTCCTGCCATTGGTAGATCTGTTCGTTATCCAAAGCGTCCTGCAGGTCATACACCACCTGGGCATCAGACACACCAGCCAGCTCTGCCTTGTTGTAGTACGGCAGGAAGGCTTCCAGGATCTCGCTGGAATCGTTCACGAAGTCCAGCACAAAGGTTTCCTTACCCGGGAACAACCGGTTCAGACGGGACAGGGTTTGCACGCATTCCACACCCTTGAGCTTCTTGTCCACGTACATGGCACAGAGCTTGGGCTGATCGAAACCTGTCTGGTATTTGTTCGCTACCAGCATCACGTTGTAATCGTCGGTATCGAAAGCATCGGCGTGGTCTCGCCCGTTCAACCCCGGGTTCAGTACGCTGCTGGTTTCCGTGACTTCTTCAGGGATCACATCATCGGCCGGGAGACTGCCGGAGAAAGCCACCAGCGGATGCACATCGTCGTAGCCCTTTTCCTTGATGTATTGCTGCATGGCAAGCTGATACCGCGCCGCTTCCTGGCGGCTGTTGGTGACCACCATGGCTTTGGCCTGGCCATCCAGCAGGTGCCGCACGTTTTCCCGGAAATGCTCAACAATTACCTCGACCTTCTGGCTGATGTTGTAGGGGTGCAGCCGCACCCACTTGGCCAGTTTGGTTCGGGCTTTCTTGGAGTCCACCTCTTCGTCTTCCCCATCGGGGTGTGCCAGCTTCCAGGCCACCGCGTAGGTGGTGTAACGCCTTAGCACATCCAGAATGAAACCTTCCTCAATGGCCTGGCGCATGGAATACACATGGAACGGCTCGGGCTTGTTGGTTTCGCTGGGGTCTTGGGATGGGTCCGGCACACGACCAAACAACTCCAGCGTCTTGCCTTTCGGCGTGGCCGTGAAGGCGTAGTAGCTGATCTTCTGACTCGGCTTGCGAGAAGCCACTGCCGCATCCAGCAGCTCTTCGGCACTTACCTCCTCGCCATCCGGCGCATCACCGCCAAGTATGGCTTTCAGCTTCGTTGCGGAAGAGCCGGTCTGGGAGGAATGGGCCTCGTCAGCGATAACAGCGTACCGGCCTGAAGCCAGTTGCGGCTGCTTATCCAGGGCATCAAACAGTGCCGGGAAGGTCTGGATGGTCACGATGATAATGCGGGTTTTCTCGGCCAAGGCATCTGCCAACTGCTCGGACTTGCTCTGGTTACCGATGTCCCGGGTAATGGGGCGAACCACACCCTGGGCGTGTTCAAACTGGTAGATGGTGTCCTGAAGCTGACTGTCCAGTACGGTTCGATCCGTCACCACAATCACCGAGCTGAACAGCTTCTGGCCGCTGTCATCATAGAGCTGAGCCAGTTGATGAGCCGACCAGGCGATGGAGTTCGACTTGCCGGAACCGGCACTGTGCTGGATCAGATAACGCTGGCCAGCGCCCTCTTCCTTCGTGCTCTGAACCAGCTGGTTCACCACATCCCACTGGTGATAACGGGGAAAGATCAGGGTTTCCTTGGTCTTTCGGTTACCGTAAAAATCCTCTTCGGTTTTCTTTTCCAGGTGCAGGAACCGGCCAATGATCTTGAGCCAGGCATCTTTCTGGAGCACCTTTTGCCACAGGTAACCGGTGGCGTAGCTATTCTCGTCCTCGGCTCTTGGGTTACCGGCACCACCATCTTCCGTGCCTCGGTTGAATGGCAGGAAGAAAGTATCCTGGCCATTCAGGCGCGTGGTCATGGCCACTTCATCCTGACTGACAGCAAAGTGAACCAACGCGCCTCGCTTGAAGGTCAGCAAAGGTTCCGGCTTACGAGTGACCGGATCTTTTACCGGTCGGTCTTTCTTGTACTGGCGCTTGGCGTTCTCGACGGTTTGCTTGAATTCACTTTTCAGTTCCAGCGTGGCCGTGGGAATACCGTTTACAAACAGGACCAGATCCAGGCGGGGGTTGTATTGCCCTTCCCTGGCGTGGGGAGAATAGGAGACCTCCTCGACCACTCTAAGCCGGTTCGTCGCATACCGGCGTTCAGTGTCCGGATTCATACCGTGATCGGGTTTGAAGCTACACAGGTCAATCTTCACGCCGGGCACTTTGAAACCATGGCGAAGGACATCCAAAGTGCCCTTCTTCTCCAGCGCCCGAACCGTCTGTTGAACCAACACCTTCTCAGGGTTCTGGGGGTTCTTCTGGCAGAACTTTTTCCAGTTTTCGGGCCAGGCTTCCTGGAAATAACCCACCAGATCTTCCACGTACAACGCACTGGCTCTGTCGTAGCCGGAGGCCTTACCGACCAGCCAATCCTGGCTTTTCAAATCGGCAATGATGTCGTTCTGGAAGAATCTTTCGCGGCTGTCTGCCATGACTGCTCCTGGTAAAACGGCGTCCTGTTGAATTATTGATCTATCGCCAAATCGAAATTATTATGCTGTTGCTGGATTGGGAATGCTCAATCGGCAACTGGCCTCGGCGAACGCGTCGGGGCCTTTTGTTTTTTTAAAGCGAGCTTTTATCTCCGGCCCCTACCCAGCGAGTCGAATTACTGATCTCGTCCACATAAACGATGTAGTCGCTGTAGTTCACAGTTCCGTTCCCTGGACCAGTGGGTCAACCGACGGCGCTTCGGCCTCAACCATCGCACTTTGCCAATCACCATAGGTTTTGCCACTGGTTTTCTCGAACCAAGTGGTGCGGCCGTTGGCCGGACGACCGGAGATCACCGCAGCGGCGGCACTGGGGCTGGAGAACATCTGGTCTTGGGAGAACGTGACCTCACCGGCCTCATCACGCACCAGAACACCGTCTTCAGTGAGTTGCTGGTATAGCGGCTGATAACTGGCATAGCTGCTATTGCTGACCCAATGGTTGCGGGCCTTGCTGCCAGCCAGCACCACAAAGTCACCATCCACTTCCTCTGCTTCTGCCGTGATGCCGTGCTTGGACAGCTCCATGGTAAAGCGGGCGGCGGCTTGCGGCGCATCGCGACTGTCACGCTGCGCCTCAACCAGCTTGTGACTATCCCGCAGAAAATCAAAACCCAACACCGGCAACACCGTGCGCACCTGTTCAATGAAGAACGCCATATCCGCCTGATCGGACTCGGGCAGAATGTTGTACTCATGGGCCGTGCCGTTCACGAGGCCACAACGGCCAGAGCGCTTGGCCAATGCAATCAACTGGCTTTCCAGATACTTCACATGGGCTTTGGTCAGGTTCTGGTCTTTGCTGGTTACCAGACACACCCTCTCCCAGAAGTCCTTGCCACCCTGAGACTCTGGCCGGTTGTGTTGCTTCAGTCGCTTGGCCACATCATCCGACTCGCCAATGTAAACCAGTGGCCGGATAGCGTTGTCCGGGTCCGGACCGACCAGAAAGTAGATACCAGTACGGGCACACTCCGGGCGCTGAACCAGATTGGTGAGTTTGGAACGTGGACCGGTTAGCGTGTGCCCGGTCCAGTTCATGATCTCGGCAGTGAGCAAGCCATTAGGCGTGCCATCCACCAGAAACAAACGCATACTGCGGCCCTGGCTCATACCGTTGCCTCCATGCCGGTTTCGCGGACTTCCTCATCGTAGGCGCTTTCATCACTGGGTGGCTGCCAGTTGCGGACATCGATTTTGCCGGTGACTGCGGCGGAGATTAGGGCTGAGCGGCGCTCTCTAAGCAGATCAATGGTTTGATATGCTTCGTGTACGAGGCTAGCGTTTAGCCCGAGTTCCGCCTCCACTGATTCACAAATACCCAGCTGCTCCCCCTGCGGCGGTAATGGAATTTTAAAACCCAGTATTTGCTCAGGACTGATATGCGGCACACTAACACCGGTCAGGTCTGGTTCTATATAGGCTTTAAATCGATCAGAGCCGAGAAGCAAATACAAGAAGTTCTCTTCAAGTCCTTTATGGGGTGTGATCGACGCGACACGCTGAAGCAACAAACAAGGGACATCTTTTTCTGTTACCCGAGCAACACGAACACCCTCACTGATCCAGGGCCGATCCATGCCAAACACAATTTGGCCAGGCTTTAACAGAAATCCAGATAAGGGATCCCTATCTGAAAGCTTCCAATAAACAGTATCCGACCACTTAAGAGCCCCAACACCAACATTCGCCCCCCTTAAAAGGCGAACATCTCGGTCATCATGAGAAAAACCCTTCGAGGGAAAAGGATACCCGGTGAGAATATCTGCATAATGAGCAAGCTTCGTTACAGACCAATGCGCCGGCACCTCACCAAGCCACTCCACCCCGGAGTCTTTCATCGGCACATCCGGATCCAGCCCCTTGGTCACCGCATGGGAAATCACCGCCTGACGCTTCTCCTGAAGCAGCTCGATCAGGCATTCCTGTTCGTGGATCAGGGAGTCGATTTTGGCGGTTTCGTGGTCGAGGAAGCGGGCGATTTGGTTTTGCTCAATCGCTGATGGAACTGGAATGACGATGTTCTTTAATTCGGAAAAACCGGTACTCCATAAATCTGCAACAATTCCCTTACCATTTCGGTAGAACTCTTCTTGAAAAACTTCTGACCTAAGCAAGTGGTGAGCAAACCGGCCGGAAATGTCCTTAGGTTCAATTACAATACAAATCAAAGAAACGGAACCATCAAAATTCGAGACGCCAGAGGAGCCTTTTCGGTCAGATCTGCTATTGATTACAAAATCGCCTGTTAGAACCTTTTTCCGGTTATCACCATCTTGGGTTTTTGCAGCGTTTTCCAGTCGAGGCACGATACCGTTCTTGGTTACTGAAAGCGGCTGATACTCTTTATCACTCACCTTATCACGCCTTTCGGCGAAGAAGTGTCCCAGGCGCTTCAGCTGCCATTCCCTTGGTACTTCACCCAACCAATCAAAGCCAGAGTTCTTATACTCTGAATACCTCGGAAAACTCATCCCTCTCCCCTCACATTCAAAACAGCCTCACGCCAGAACGGCTCATCAGCCCAGTTCTCCGGAACCCCCATGTGCGGTAGTGACACCTGTGGGTAACGATCTATGAGCGTCACCAGTCGTTCAGCCCATCGGCTATTCGGCGACACCACCTGCATCAAGGACTCAATCACCACCAGTTGCAGATACAGTCGTCGTCTCGGGTCAAGCCGTTGCTCCGGGTGGTTCTGGGAGCCAGTTGCAATACTGTTCGGGATGCTTGGCCAGTGTTTCGGTGCCTTGCGGGGTACTTCAGGCCGGCTACCAAACTCCCGGTTCCACACCCGGCCATGGTGTGCACAAATGTTTCGCAGGTCGGAAAGGCTTCTAAACCAGGAACGCAGCACTGGCATCTTGAAACCAAAGTGACGCTCAATCCGCTGGGTGTCTGTCGGCTGCCGGAGGTTGGCCAGCAGAATCGACACTTCCTTGAACGTCAGCAGTTCTCCGGCCATCCAGATTGGTGGCTGGGCCGGCGCTTGCGGGTAATTTCTGCGGTAGTGAGCCAGGAATGTTTCCACTTCCCGGCCTTTGGAGGCGTTGTCCAGCTTCTCCAGTAACCAGGCGTGGTTGTATCGGGTATCGAAGATGCCAGCGTCCAGGTAACCATGAGGGCCATGGTGTTCTGCCAGAGTATTGGTTAACTGAGCTCGGAGGGCCACTTCCAGCCGTTCAATGGCATCCAGCAGCAACAGACGTAACTCGCGGTCGAAGACATACAGGTTCAGTACGTCGTCAAAACGGGTGCCTTCCAGGAAACGGTGTTCTTCCAGGTTGGGCTGATAGAACGGGCGTGTGTACGCCGACAGGCGGAAATAACTGACGTTGGAAAGGTAATGCCGTGCCCGGTCGAGTTCGGGAACCACCAACCCTCGATCACGCAATGTCTGGATCTGTTCGTCAACGGTATGGGCGGGCTTGTGGAAGTCGGTCATTTCCGACCCCCAGAAACAAAAAACCCGCCAAAGTGTGCATCGTGGAGAGGCATGGCGGGTGTGTTACTGCATAGAATAGAGAGCAGCTGCCCGCGAGTCAAGGCACTGGAGTAAGCATTAGTGGCTACCAGGTTCGCCTGTGCCATCACGCGGACAGCTCCTCAATCATCTGCTTGATCCGGTCGGTACACTGCTTCAGATCCGCATCAATTTCTTCCAGAGGCCGGGGCGGCGTGAACTCATAGAAATGTCGGTTAAACGGAATCTCGAAACCAACAATGCCCACTTCTCCATCTTTCTCGTCGCGCTTGGATTCATCAATCCAGGCATCCGGTACGTGGGGTTTTACTTCCCGTTCAAAGTAGTCGTACACGGATTCAGTCAGCGGTACGTTTTCATAATCCCGCAAGCTAGTATCCGGCTCCGGGTTGCCTTTCTTGTCCGTGCAGATATCAGCTTCCGGATCCCGCTCACTCAGGGCGTTCAGTACCGACTTGGTTTGCGGGGCGCTGAGATACACCTGGTGATCGGTTAGCTCGGCCTTGAGAGCCTTCTGGAACTCGGTGCGATTGCGGTAGACCTTGCCGGAATCCATAGCCCGACAGGCCGCCAGGATCTTGTCCTGCTCTTCCGGCCCCATTTTCTGGATGGCTTTCTCGTCCAGGATACGTTCCACGCGTTCTTCCGAGGCCTGAAAGTTCAGCTGCAGCGGGCGTTCTACGGTAATTCGGCGATAGCCGAAGGCTTCAGCCGGGAAGACCTTACTCTTTCGGGTTTCCTCAAAGGCACCGTACATCCGCACGATGTCGTCTTGGTCGGCGTCACTGACAAACTGGCGCTTGCTGCCCAGGGACTTCCGCATTTTGCTGGCGCGGTCGGTGGCATCAATCAACTGCACCCTGCCTTTGCGTTGAGCTGGTTTGTTGTTGGACAGCACCCAGACATAGGTGGCAATGCCGGTGTTGTAGAACATATCCGTGGGCAAGGCGACGATGGCTTCCACCATGTCGTTCTGCAACAGGTAGCGGCGAATCTCCGATTCCCCGCTACCGGCACCGCCTGTAAACAACGGGCTGCCGTTCAGGATGATGCCAATGCGTGAGCCACCTTCCCGAGGATCTCGCATCTTGCTGACCAGGTGCATGAGGAACAACAGCGAGCCATCGGATACCCTGGGCAAACCCGGACCAAAACGACCTTCAAAGCCTTTCTGTTTATGCTCGTCGTTGACCTGCTTCTGAACCTTCTTCCACTCCACCCCGAAAGGTGGGTTCGACAACATGACATCGAAGGTATTGGTCGCCAGCTGGTCATCCGACAGGGTGTTGCCCAGCTTGATGTTGCTGACCTCCTGCCCCTTGATCAGCATGTCCGCCTTACAGATGGCGTAGGACTCCGGGTTCAGTTCCTGGCCATGCAGGGAAACGGTGACCTGCTCACTGATCTTCTGGATGTACTCATCACCCTCTGACAGAAAGCCACCGGTGCCCGCTGTCGGATCGTAGATGGTCACGATGCTGTTGGGCTTGAGCTTGGCTTCCTGGTCGGTCAGAACCAGTGAAGTAGTCAGGTGAACGATATCCCGGGGCGTGAAGTGTTCCCCGGCCGTCTCGTTGGAGCTTTCAGCAAACTTGCGGATGAGTTCTTCAAAGATCACCCCCATACCGAAGTTGCTGATCGGGCCCGGGCTCAGGTCGATACTGGCGAACCGCTGAACCACCTGATACAGCAAATTGTTGGCACTGAGCTGCTGAACGAAGTCCTCGAAATGGAAGTGTTCAAAGATCTCCCGGGCGTCCTGGCTGAAGGACTGCACGTAACTCATCAGGTCTTCGGCGGTCTGGCTGTCGGAGAGCTTGGACAGGCTGAGTGGCGAGGCATTGAAGAAGGCCTGATCCGCCGCCCGGAGCAACAACTTCTCACGCACCGGGTCTGGCTTGGACTGATGTTCCTCTGCTGCGGAGAGTACCTTGCCCTTGGTCGGTTCCAGCACACACTCCAGCCGGCGCAACAAGGTGAATGGCAGAATCACTCGCCCGTACTGGCTTTGCTTGAAGTCACCTCGCAGCAGGTCGGCCACCGACCAGATGAACGCTGCGGTCTGGGAATGGGTGGTTCTGTCTTCCATCATTCGTGTAACTCCAGTGGAACTGTTGTCCGAAGCCGCTTAAAGGCCCTGAACAGGTGACAGGCAGGCAAATACCAAGAGTAACTAGTTGCCGCCTAACCCGGATTTCTCACGCGGTATAAAAAGAAGCGGCTGAAAGTGCTATAGTTTCAGGACCTTACACCATCACCAAAGCACCAACAGCCGCTTCCGAAATGGTACCTGAAAAACTGACCTTCTCGCCACTCGTTCGCCGCAAAATTGAAGCCGATTTCTCCGGTGGTCATATCACCTCCGATGCTGGATTACTGCTGCTCCGTGAAGTCGACAAGCAGCATCAATTGACTCGACGGCTGGCCTCGGTGCTACAGGACCCACGAACACCGGAAATGGTCCGGCACAAGCTGGACACCATGGTTCGCCAACGTGTATTTGGCGTGGCTGCCGGCTATGAAGACTTCAATGATCACGAGGCGCTGCGCTTTGATCAGGCACTTCAAACGGCGGTTGGCCAGGACAATGACCTGGCTGGCAAATCCACGTTATGCCGGATGGAGCAGCGAGCAGACCGGCAGGCGGTGGTGAAGGCCCATGAACTGCTCTGGCACCACTTCATCGAGCAGCATGACGAACCACCCAAGGAGATCGTGCTGGACTTTGACGGTACCGATATTCCGGTCCACGGGGATCAGCCCGGCAAGTTCTTCAATGGCTACTACGACCACCATTGCTACTTCCCGTTGTACGTGTTCTGTGGTCGCCATCTCCTGGTCAGTTACCTGCGCACCAGCAATCGCAGTGACAGCCGCCACAGCTGGGCCATTCTGGCGCTGTTGGTGAAGTTTATCCGGCAATACTGGCCGGATACCCGTATCGTATTCCGTGGTGACTGCGGCTTTTATCGCCCACGGATTCTGAATTGGTGCGACCGGAATAACGTCGATTACATCGTCGGCATCAGCAAGAACAGCCGTCTGCTCAAAGAGGTGGACGTGCCCATGATGCTGGTACGAACGACGCAGTGGCAGCTCGATGAAAAAGTGGCGCAGACCTTCCGCTTCCAGTACCAGGCCAAGTCTTGGAAATACCCTCGCTGGGTGGTGGCTCGCCTGGAAGAAGGCGAGCTGGGTTCCAACCCCAGGTTCATCATCAGCTCCCGGTACGACGACGGATTCAAGCTCTACTACGAGCAGTACTGTGCCCGAGGTGACATGGAGAACCGGATCAAGGACCAACAACTGAGCCTGTTTGCGGATCGCACCTCCAGTACCCAATGGTGGGCCAACCAGTGGCGACTGATCCTGTCGGGCTTTGCTTACACCTTGTTCGAACGATTACGGGCGCACCTGAAAAAGACACCCTTTGAGCGCATGAGCGCCAGTAACCTACGGCTGAAGCTGATCAAGGTTGGCGCAGTCATTATCCGCAATACCCGTCGGGTCCGGGTGCTGATGAGCGACAGCTATCCCTACAAAGACGAACTCACGGATCTGGTTCGTCGCCTAGTTCCCGGTTAGAACCCACGGGCTCCCCCGGCCCGACTCAATGGGGGAAAGGGGGTAGTGTGTCCAGACAATAGAAATTGATCAATTATCAGGCAAAAATGGTCGCATCTGAGCGATCATGGTGGTAAACCGAGCAGTCTGCGAGACTTGCTGGGTGGCTATGAGAAATCCGGGCTAAGGCTGCCTCCAGTTTCGCTATGAGATTGTTCTCACACATGAGATCCATTTGGCAGAAATAAAAAAGCCCCGAAAGCGTTATGCCACGGGGCTTCTAGAGAATCTGTTCGGTGGTAGCGGTGGGCGGACTCGAACCGCCACGCCCGTGAAGGCAACGGATTTTGAATCCGTCGTGTCTACCAATTTCACCACACCGCCACTAAATAGTGGGGAGAATTATACTGACCCTGAACCTGAAAGCAACCGGGCCACGGCGAAATTTACCGTGGCCTCATGCTGTTACAGCCTGTCGAAGAGAGACATGCGGGAGACCTTGGCAAAGGATTGCTGGGCCGCCTGTAATACGAAGCTCTGGAAGCTCAGGTTACTGATGGCCTCGGCGTAATCCACGTCCTGCAACTGGGAGCGAATTTCCTTGGTGTAGAGGCCCGAATCCTCCAGAAACGCGGTGGTGGATTCCACTGCATTCAGACGGCCACCCAGCTCGGTCTGCTTAAGGATTATCTTTTCCTGGGCGTTGTCCAGGTTGGTTAGGGATTCGGCAATCAGAGTATTGTATTGGGCGTTACCCTCCGGTGTGCCCTTGGCAATTCCATCCAATCCGTCAATCAAGTTTTCGATGGTTCCAAATACGGATTGCTTATCGTTAATACCAATCGTGTACTCTTCATTGTCAGAGACATCATTGAAGGTCATGCTCATGCCCGCCACCTGAACTTCTTCGCCCGGCGTAAAAGGAATTGGAGCAGTGTTTAGCTTCGTAGGTGGTGGGTTGGCGGGATCTCCAGTCGGTCTATCATCATAAACGTTCTCAATCTCATAATTTCCTGGACTGACTTCATTAATTGTCAGCCGAAGGTCAGATGGCGCTCTATTACCAAAGGTGTCTCGAAGTGATTTAGGGGCCACCACTTCTAGATCCGAAATATAGCCCGAAGCCTCTCCTGTGCTCGGAGGTGCAACGCCATCAGAAGTATTTGTTACCGATACCGCTTTGGGAACATCCACAAAAATCCCTTTTCCATGATCACTAATCGGCACCGTCACACCTTCATCTATTTCCAGGACACGCTGCCCTTCGTCGCCCTGATACTTCCAATCCCCGAAGCCGTCTTTGGCAAACGCGGGGGTCTGGCCCTGGAAACCACTGAAGATATATTCCCCGGACGCATCCTGGGTGTTGGCAATATTGGCCAACTGCCCCAGGCGCTCCTTCAGTTCCGCGGCAATGGATTGCCGGTCATTCGCTGACAGGGAGCCACTACCTGCCTGAACGGTCAGTTCCCTTACCCGCTGAATGATATCCAGGGACCCGGACAAGGCATTTTCTTCCTGCTGCAGTCGATTGTTTGCCAGATTAGCATTACGTTTATAGCTATCGACCTGCCGCAATTCCTGATCCAACTTGAGAATGCGAGCAGCCGCCACCGGATCATCCGAAGGCTTGTTGACCTTCTTGCCGGTGGAAATCTGTTGCTGGGTGTCCACCAGGTTGCTATTGATGTCCTGCAACCGGTTAATCCCGCCGTTAAAGATCTGTTGTGATGAAATACGGATCATCGTCAGTTACCTCTGCTCTTAGCGGAAGCTTTGCAGCAACGTGGTGAACAGGTCCTGAGCCACCGACATCACCTTGGAGGAGGCATTGTAGGCGGCCTGGTACTGGATCAGCTTGCCGGCTTCTTCATCCAGGTTCACACCGGATACCGACTGGCGCTGGTTCTGTGACTGTTCCAACAACGTGGAGCTGGCATCTTTGTCCAGCTGGCTCTGGCGGGTTTTCACGCCAATGTCTTCCACCAGACCGGCATAGCCCTCGGTGAAGTTCTGGGTGCCGCCGTTCATGGTATTTTGAGTACCCAGTGCGGCCAGCAATTCGGCATTGCGGTTGTCTGAAATACCATTATCGTTAAATTCAACGGTGAAAATATCGCCATTGGCTGGCTCGCCGGTCATCTCAAACTGATACCCTTGGTACAGAGCACCATCTGAAACGTCATCACCAAAAATCTTGTTGACTTCCTGGGGATTGTAGGGAACACCTCCGGGATAATCAGTTAGGCTGATTTCATTGTCACTTCCATCGAAAATTCGGTAAGTGATATCTGTTCCATTATTTTCAAACTTAATCCTCATCGGCCCATTAGCGAGCGCGCCACTAGTTCGGAACCCCTCCAGCAGCCCGTTAGTATTTGGATTACGAACATCCAGCATTGTGCCCTGATTTATAACTGCCGAGCCAAGATTTTCCTTCGGTGGGTCACCAGGTGCAGCCGCTGGATCGATGCCCCCTGCCTTCGCTCGAATCGGACTCGCAAACGCCAAATCCTCTTCCCGGCGAATATTCATGCCAATGTATTCCGCCGCATTCCGGCTGGGCTGAATCAGGAATTTGTCATTGGCACTGAAGTCACCACCTTCAACGCGGATGTTAAAGCCCGGCATGGAAATTTCGGACTGTACCGGGTCCGGCAGCCGGCCCTGACGCACGGTTTCGCCGCTCTCAACATTGGTCAGCTCAAAATTACGGCCGTCGCCGCTGAACTGCAGGGACCAGGTACCGGCCGGCAGCTCAGTACTGTCGGTAATTTCCACCGCCAGCTGGGCGTTCTTGGGCTCGGCGTTGTTGGCATTGGCCACTACCCGGCTGCGTTCCAGTGCCGGATTATTGATATCAGTAAAAAAGTTGCCCCCCAGATCCCCTTCCAGGTCCATGCCAATCTCATGCTGATGATTCATTGAGGCAGACAGAGCGATGGCCAGACGACCCAGCTCATCGAAGGCCGGTCGCAGGGCTTCCTGATCAAAACGGCGCAAACCACCGAGCTTGCCCCCCTGAATCTGATCATCCACCAGCAGGGTCCTCCCGGAACTCTTCAGAATAAACTCCAGACGACTGGGGTCTTCGGAGCTGGTGCGGGTGGCAAACTCGGCAGAGTTGTTGCCGGTCACCAGGGCCATACCGTTGGTCAGAGACACATTGACCTGGCTGCCCTCGGTTTCCGTTACTTTGATGTTGACCAATTCGGACAATTGCCGCAGCTTTTCATCCCGCTGGTCCATCAACTCCAGGGGCATTTTACCCTGGGCCACACCGGGGGATTCGGAAATGGCCAGGTTCAATTCGGCGATGCTCTTGAGCAATGAGTTGGCATCTTTAACGCCTTGCTGCATCTGGGTCTTGACAGACTCCCGCTGCTGAATAAGTTCTTCATTCAGGCCCTGAAAGCGGTTAACCACCTGCTGTCCTTCACTCAGCACCAGTTGGCGTTGCGGCAGGGAGGTTGGATCCTCAGCCGCGTTCTGCAGAGCCGCAAAGAAGTTATTCAACGCCTTGTTCAGGCCCGTATCCTCACCACCCAGCAGATTATCCAGGCGACTCAGTTCGGCATTCAGGGTCTGCTGCTCGGCATTAAGCGTGGTGTCTTCCCGCAACTGCTGGGTAACGTACTCATCAGCCATACGGCGGATATTGGACACGAACACACCACTACCAATAGTCCCGGCACCGGTACGCTGGCCGTCCTGGGTTTCAAACTGGACTTCCTGACGGCTGTAACCATCGGTGTTGGCGTTGGTAATGTTGTTGGCGGTGGTATTCAGAGCAGCCTGATGACCCAGCACACCGGTCAAACCAATTCCGATCAATCCTGCCATGATCCGTTACTCCTCTGTACCTGTACCGCGCATGGACAACGTCATCGCCGCGCTGCGGTTCATAATGCTGCGAATCTTGGAGCCGTACTCAGGATCCGTCGCATATCCAGCTTCCTGAAGCTTGTCCGCGAAGACTTCTGGCTGATCCGCCGAAGACAATACATCCTTGTAGCGCGGGTTGTTTTGCAGGAAGTCTACGTAATCCCGGAAGCTGGCCTCGTAATCATCATAAGCCCGGAAGTCCGCCCGCTCTTTCATGGGCACACCACCCCGGAATTCGGTGGTGGTAATGGTGACGGCGTCGCCGCTCCAGCGGCTGTCAGCCTTGATGCCGAACAGGTTGTAGCTCGGCTCGTTGCCATCGCCTTCAATCATGTGCCGGCCCCATCCGGTTTCCAGGGCCGCCTGCGCGATCATCAACTTGGGGTCAATGCCACTTTCCTTCGCGACCTTTTCCGCAACCGGCATCAACTTGCCGACAAACTGTTCAGCGGATTCGAACGTTGCCGGTAAGGCGTTGCCGACTGATTGCGCGGGGCTCCCGTCGGCTTTGGGCTCCGCCAAGCTGGGTGCTGCCTCCGACAACGCCTTCACTTGCGACAACTGCTCGGGCAATTCTTTGGAAATGGCCGGCAGGCTGCGGTCATAATCCGCCAGGGTACTTTTATGAGCCGCCATTTTTTCGCCACTACTGTCCATGCCGGGAATTTGACGGCTAAGCTGCCTTACCAGAGCTTCAGCAAGCCCTGTGCCAGCTCCATTGGCCATGCTGAGACTGACTTGCTGATCAAACATGTCCCGATAGGTCTTGCTCTCGTTACTGTTCAGATAATTACCCTCGGAAAAGGCTTCACCCGCTTTGCGCATGGACTTAAGCATTTCAGCCAGAAACAAGCTCTCAAATTGCTCTGCCACCTGCTCCAAGGCGGCACGCTTGTCGGTTCGCGCCTGGGTCTTCAGGGCATGGAGGCCCTGAAAGTCCGTGTAAACCTGCGCTTGCTGTATGCGGGAGTCCTGCATGGTCACACCTAGATCACAATCAGCTCGGCGCGCAACGCACCGGCCTGCTTCAAAGCTTCGAGTACCGCCATCACATCCCCCGGGGCTGCACCCACCTGGTTCACGGCCTGAACAATCTGGTTGAGGGTTGTAGCCGGCCCGAACTTGAACATGCGCGCCGGCTCTTCAGTAACGGCAATCTGAGTATTTTGCTCAACCACTGTCTGCCCCTGGGCAAATGGATTGGGTTGCTCCACCTCCGGGTTTTCCTGAATGGTCACCGTCAGGTTGCCGTGAGTAATGGCAGCTGGGCTGACCCTCACGTTCTGGCCTACCACGATAGTGCCGGTGCGACTATTGATCACCACCCGTGCCGAGGCTTCCGCCGGATTCACCTCAATATTCTCCAGGATTGAGAGGAAGCTGACCCGCTGGGACGGATCACGCGGTGCTCGCACGGAAATGGAGGCGGCATCATGGGCATAAGCCATATCAGGCCCAAGTTTGCTGTTAATCGCCTCAACAACCCGTCGTGCGGTGGTGAAATCAGAACGGATCAGGTTAAACGTGATGGTGTCACCACGAGTAAAGGGAGACAGGACTTCACGCTCAATGGTTGCACCATTGGGAATCCGGCCCACGCTCGGAATGTTCACGGTAATTCTTGAACCATCCTGCCCCTGGGCGCCAAATCCGCCAACCACCAGACTGCCCTGGGCCATGGCGTAAATCTGATCATCCGCCCCTTTCAGTGGTGTCATCAACAAGGTTCCCCCCCGAAGGCTGTCGGCATTACCGATCGACGAAACGGTGATATCCACTTTCTGACCCGGCTTGGCGAACGCCGGAAGATCAGCGGTTACAGTAACTGCCGCCACATTTTCCAGGCTCGGATTCACTCCTGCGGGAAGCGTAATGCCGAACTGGGTCATCATGTTTCGGAAGGTCTGGTTTGTGAACGGCGCGGAATCACCTGTGCCGTCCAGCCCCACCACCAGACCATAGCCAACCAGTTGGTTGCTCCGGACACCTTTCACATTTGCCAGATCTTTCAACCGGTCTGCCATGGCCGGCGCCGTGCTGGCAAACACCAATGCCAAAACAAAGACGAACCTGCGAATCATAGCGGCCACCACTCACTGTTGAAGAAGCGAGCCAGCCAGCCCATCTGGTTGGCCTGATCAAAGTCGCCGGTGCCTCCATAGGCAAAGCGAGCATCGGCAATGCGGTTAGAAGCCACGGTGTTGTCCGGCCCAATGTCTTGGGGACGAACCAGTCCGGTCACGCGGATGTACTCATCGCCATTGGTCAGCGACAGCCACTTTTCCCCACGCACCCGCAATACCCCATTTGGTAGCACTTCCACCACCGTGACACTGATGCTGCCGGCCAGGCTGTTACTCTGATCGGCTTCAGCCGACCCCTCGAAATCCCTTTCCAGGTTCGCCGACGCGCTTAGACCAATGTTGCTATAACCAAAGATGTTTGGCTCCGCCAGACCCAGCTCCTGATCCTTGGTGATATTGGTTTCGGCATTTTTGCTGGCACTGGTGGACTCACGGAGCAAGACCGTCAATACATCGCCAACATTCAGAGCCTTGGTATCGCCGTACAGGTTGTAATTCCGGGACACCTGGAAAATAGCACCGGAATCCGGATTACGCTGTATCATGGATTGTGCCCGAACCGGCGCGAATTCGGGGTCGCCCGGTTCCGGCCTCGGTCGGCTCATGGCCGTGCAGCCCTGTAGCAAAACCAGAACCCCCACGAGCGCCAGAGTCCTGGGACGGTCAACCTGAATGATTTGACGAAGCTTTTTCATAACTTACCCAATATTATTGGTAATGAACTGAAGCATCTGGTCCGCACTGGACACTACTTTGGAGTTCATTTCATAAGCTCGCTGGGTGGTAATCATATTCACCAGCTCTTCCACCACTTCCACGTTTGACGATTCGATAGTGCCTTGTTCAATGCTACCCAGGCCTGCAAGACCCGGCTCTCCTTCCCCGGGGTCGCCGCTGGCCGTGGTCGCCTTGAACAGGTTGTTACCAATGGCCTGCAGGCCCTGCGGGTTGATGAAATCCACCAGGGTGACCTGGCCCAGGTTGATCGGTGCGGCCTGGTCATCCACCACGGCGGTGACCGTGCCATCCTTGCCAATGGTGATGTTGTTGGCGTTCTCGGGCACATTGATATTGGGTTCCAACGGAAAACCATCCGGTGTCACAATGTCGCCGTTGGCGTTGAGCTGGAACTGACCATCCCGGGTGTAAGCAATCTGCCCATCCGGCATTTCAATCTGGAAAAAGCCACGACCATTTACGGCAAGGTCCAGCGGTTGCTCGGTAACCTGCAGATTACCTTGGGTAAACTGTTTGGCCGTTCCCACTACCCGAACACCCGTACCCAGTTGAAGACCAGACGGCAACTGGGTATTTTCCGTGTTTTGCCCACCTGGCTGACGTTCAATCTGGTACATCAAATCCTGAAAAACCGCGCGGTCTCTCTTGAAACCGGTGGTATTCACGTTAGCCAGGTTGTTGGAGATGGTGGTCATCTTCGTATCTTGAGCACTCAACCCGGTTTTACTGACCCAAAGTGCTGGATGCATGGTTCTACTCCTTACCTTCTGCCTGTTGGCCGACGATTTTTTGCCGTTTTTTTGGCAGTCGGTGCATGTAATTCGGTGTTATCAGAGATTCTGCAAAAGCCGTGCCGTAGCCTCTGAGTTCTGTTTGGCGGTGGACATTACCTTGACCTGCATTTCGTACTGCCGCGACAGCTGCAAGTTGGAAATCATTTCTTCCACCGCATTGACATTGGAACTCTCAAGAAACCCTGTCGCCACACGCATACTGGCATCGGCTGGCTCCGGGCCATCCAGTGCCTGGTCCGCCTTTCTGCGAATGAACCCGTCAGGACCTTTTTCCAGCGCATCCGCCGGTGGATTGACCAGCTTCAGGCGGTCAATCTGTACCGTCTGACCCGGTGGCGCACCGGCGGGCACAATCGAGATAGTGCCATCATTGCCAATCTGGATATTGTCGTAAGGGGGCAGCGCCACCGGGCCACCGTTGCCCATGACCATTTCGCCACTGGACAGGCGAAGCAAGCCGTTAACATCCACCTGGAGGCTACCACTGCGGGTAAAGACTTCTTCACCCTGGCCGTTCTGGACCGCAAGCCAACCGTCACCTTCAAGGGCGACGTCGAGCTTGCGACCGGTTTCCTGGAGGGCGCCGGCGGAAAGGTCAGTGCCCGGGCGCTCGGTCATGGCGTAGGCTCGGGTGGGCTGTCCCTCCCCCCCGAATACCGGCATGCTGCGGGCCTGGGCAAAATCCTTCTTGAAACCAGTGGTATTAACGTTAGCCAGGTTATTGGCGTGGGCACGCTGGGCCATCATGTTCTGCTTGGCGCCAGACATTCCAATATAGAGGGCTTTGTCCATGGGCAAACTCCTGCCGGAAATTTGACTGTTTCCAGTATTCCTGCAGGAGTCGTGCCATGTTCACATGGAGGGACTATTAGCGGAGGTTGATGATGGTCTGGGTGACCGCATCGGAGGTTTCAATGGTCTTGGCGTTGGCCTGGTAGTTGCGCTGGGCAATGATCAGGTTCACCAACTCCTCGGAGAGATCCACGTTGGATTCCTCGACCGAGCTGGCGGCGATGCCACCTAAGGTGCCTGTACCAGGCTTACCAATAATCGCCGGACCTGACTCAAACGTCTGGACCCAGGAGGTATCCCCAACTGGCGACAAGCCGTCAGTGTTATTAAACGACGCCAAGGCCACTTGGCCTAATGATTTGGACTGACCGTTGGTGTATCTCGCAAAAATAACACCTTCATCGGATACATCAAGACCGGAGAGCCGACCGGTGGTATAGCCGTTTTGGTTCTGGTCATTAACTCCAAAAGCGGCACCGTATTGAGTAGAATCACTCAAATCAATCACAAAGGACGAGCCAAAACCACTGTCTTCCGGAATCGGTGTCGGTATATCGTCACTTGGCTCAACGTTTTGAGGAAGCGGAGGCCCTTCAGCGCCATTCGGATCGCCATTAGGGTCTTTGGGAGTCCAGTCAGTGACAATGATCTCATTCATATCGCTGACCCTTCCACCACCAGGTGCTGTCATAGAGTCCAATGAGCCATCCTCACTAAAAACAGCGGTATAGGCTTGTTTAGGGTTAGTATCAGTTTCGGGTTTCGTTCCACCCACAAACTCGCCATCTACCTGCAAGTATATAGACCACTGGCTTTTTCCAACACCACTGCCTGGGGATGGCTCTTTCACGAAAAACTGCGTCAGTTCGTGAGAGTTGCCGAGACTGTCGTAGATGGTAGTGGAAGTCGCATGATTGTAGGTACGTTGATCCAATGGGTTGAAAGTGTTTATTGGGGTTGGAGGGACGTCGAAATTATCCGCGAAGTATGTGCTTGCAGACTCTGGTGTTACACTATCAACACTGCGATCAGTGGTAATGTTAAGTTTACCAACTCCATTTTGGTTATCGTCAGTGTAATTACTAACCCCCCACTCCACTGTAAGCTTCTCACCTGATCCATCAGTGATCTCTAGATCACCGGCATCGTTAACCCTCGCGGAAATTGAGTATTCTCCGACTTTATGACCGGTAATTTGATCTGCCAAATCAGTCAAACTGGTGGATGGACCAGTACTTAAATTATCCAGAGGAATCGTATTAATCCTCATTTGAAAATTAGTGTCGTTATAGTTCAACCTAGCGGGGCCAATTGTCGCCGTTGTTGTACCAGATGCAGTCACACCGGGGACATCATTAAGCGTTAATGCAACCGTTTTCGCTGAGGGATCTGGTTCAGAGGCAGAGTCAAAAGGTCCTACCGTTACTTGCGACCCATCCGTATAGGTTAATGTAAATTTTTCATTGGTTATATCCTCGGGACCATCAACGGCAACATCGAAACTGCGAACACGGCGCTCCAGGACCGGCTCACGAGAGTCCAAATTCACATCGGTCTCAAGATTAGTAGTTTTACGAGGAGCAAGGTTACCTGTCTCAATCTGCATATCACCCTGGTCACCCGTAGACAGGTTGCCATCCTCATCGGCGGTATACCCCTGTACCGTCATGCCCTGATTATTAACGACCTTACCGTCTTTATCGATGCCGAACTGACCGGCCCGGGAATAACGGGTTTCGTTGCCTTCTCCCTTCAGCACAAAGAAACCATCACCATCAATCGCCATATCCAGGCCATTATCGGTAAAGCTGATGTTGCCCTGACCGAACTGCTGCTGGATATCCTGAACGGTAACGCCGTCACCCACCGGGTTGCTGCCGGAGCTCAAAAAGCCGTTGGCGTAGAGATCACCAAACTGGGCCCGGCTGCTTTTGAAACCGACGGTGCTGGCGTTGGCAATGTTATTACCGGTGACGTCCAGATCCACCTGTGCGGCGCGAAGGCCGCTCAATCCTGTGTTAAATGCCATGATTCATACCTCCTGGTCGGACGCCAGTATCAGTTAATTTGTTTGACTTCGGACAGCGGCAGGGAGCCCATGCCGGCCAGGTTCAGGGTGATGCTGCCACCCTGGCCCAGGGAGACACTGTCCACGTTGGCACTTACCATGGTGCCCAGCTGCTCGGTTCCGGATGGATAGGAACCTTCAGCGACAATCTTGTAGGGACCCGGCGGCAAATTATTGCCGTTGCCGTCCTGGCCATCCCAGGTAAAGCTGGTTACACCGGCCTGCTGTGCGCCCATATCAATCTGGCGAACCCGTTCACCGGCCTGGTTTTCAATGGAGATTCTCAGGCCACCGGTGCTCGCCGGCACCTCTACAGTGCCGGACATCTGGCCGTCACTCCCCAGAATGCCAACATTGGAGGGAGCGAGTACGCTCTTGCCCACCATGGCCGACGCCTGCAAAGCCTGGCTGGAGCGGAACTGGCCAGCCACATCGTCCACGGTGCCGGAAAGATTCTGCATTTCCTCCAGGGAGCTGAACTGGGCCAGCTGGGCCACGAAGTCGCCGTTTTCCTGGGGCTTGAGCGGGTCCTGATTCTTCATCTGGGCCAGCATCAACTCCATGAAAGCGTCCTTGCCCAGCTCACTGCCGCCCTTGGCCTGCTTGTCCTGCTGGATCTGATACTGGCTCAGTACATCTGAGGCTGCTGCGGAATTCACTGCGCTCATGATTGTCTCCTACCTAATTACTGCTGACCCAGTGTCAGAACACGCTGCATCATGGATTTGGTGGCATTCATCACATCCACATTCATCTGGAAGCTGCGGGATGAGGACATCATGTCCGCCATTTCTTCCACCACATTCACATTCGGGTAATACACGTAACCGTCTTCATTGGCGGCCGGATGATTTGGCTCGTAGCGCATTTGCAGCTCGGCATCGCTTTCAACAATGCCTTCCACCTTCACGCCAGCCCCCGGTCCCTGATCGCCGCTGGAACCAAAGGCTTGCTGTCCCGGGTTCAGCATGGACTGCTGAATGGCGGCAAACACCGGCTTTCGAGCCCGGTAGGTGGTTTCAGTGCTGGAACTGGCCGTTTCCGCATTGGCAATGTTCGAGGCCGTGGTATTCAGGCGCAGCGACTGCGCGGTCATGCCGGAACCTGCGATATCAAAAATGTTGCCCAGTGACATGACTGTCTCCTTCAGAAATCAGTTAATCGAGGCTTATTCGCCCTTCAGGGCCTTTTTCAGGCCGGCAAACTTGCTACTGAGAAATTCAAAACTCGCCTGGTAATCCATGGCATTGCGCATGAAACGGGTTTGTTCGCTCTGCGCCTCTACGGTATTGCCATCGATGGACGGCTGATTCGGCGTACGGTAAAGCAGATCGCCATCGGCGCCCGGGCTGGAGGTATCCATGTGACCACTGTTGGTCGTGCTCATATTGAAACCCGACATGGAGTTCTGGGCTTTCTGCATCATCGCCTGAAAATCAATGTCACGAGCCTTGTAGCCCGGGGTATCTGCGTTGGCGAGGTTGTTTGCCAATACCTCGGCACGCTTCACACGGGCCTGCAGTGCGTGCTCGTGGATACCCAGCGCGTTGTCGAAACTGATTGCCATCTTTGCCTCCGGAAATCTGCAACGGCCTCCGGAATCGTTGCCGGTTTGCCGCTTTTGCGTTCTGCCAGAGGAAATGCAAGGGTGATGCCAGAATTAGAAAAGCCCGCAACGGTGGGGGCTGGCGGGGAGGTGATCAAATTTCAGGCGGCATAAAACCGACGGGGGCGAAATAATACGGCAAAGCCTTTCCTATCGGTCAAGGCTCTGACGATACTCAACAAATTCACTGTTCTCCGGCCGTGGCACACGAGGCTTTTCCGCAATCACCGAGCCGGTATAAAGAAACCCGACGATGGACTCAGCCTCATCCAGACCAAGCGCCGAGTGGACACTCTGGGCATAAGCGACCGGGCCGGTACGCCACATGGTGCCAAACCCGGCATCGTTTAAAGCCAGGGATAGCAGGGTCATGCCGCTACCGGCGGCCAGGATCTGTTCGACCTCGGGGACCTTCGGATGCTGCTTTGGGGACGCGATGCCAACGATAATCATCGGTGCCCGCAGGGGGGCATTTCGTGCTTTTTTCAGCTCCTGCTCCGTGGCATTGTTCGCACAGGCTCCGGCAAAAGCCTCACCCAGCTGGGTGAGTGCCTCACCCTCCAGAACCAGGTAGCGCCATGGCCTCAGCAGGGCATGGTCCGGTGCCCTGCCCGCACACTGGAAAGCCTGCTCCAACACCTCCTTTCCCGGAGCAGGTGCCTGCAATCGGGGTTCGGAGGTGCGATTCAGCAAAAACCGGGTAACCGTACTCATATGCTCTCCCGTCCCGCCTCAGCGGTCCAACTTATTGGCGAACCAGCCGGGGCCCGGGTCCGTCCGCCGGGCTGGTACTGCGCCAGGGGTTAATATCCAGTCCTCCCCGACGAGTGTAACGTGCGCACACCATCAGCTCCGATGGCCGGCAGCGCTCCATCAGGTCGGTAAAGAGAGTTTCCACGCAATGCTCATGGAAATCCTGCTTTTGGCGAAACCCAACAATGTAACGCAGCAGGCCAGCCGCATCGATTTTCGGCCCGGTATAGCGAACCAGCACCGTTGCCCAATCCGGTTGGCCAGTCACCGGACAATTACTTTTCAACAGATGGGAACACAGCTGTTCTGTCACCGTATCGCCATCCGCTGAGAGGGATTCAGGGGCATACTCGTAAACCACGTTTTCAACCGGCAGGTCGTCAATCAGCTCGTAGCCTTCTGGTCGACCAACAGCAGGCGCCCCTTCATCGACACTGTGCATCAACACGTGGACAGCGGCACCACAGGCGCTCGATAGGTCCATTTCCATGGTGTGCTGGACCTGCTCAATAGAGGAAAACACTGCCTGGTTGAATGAGTTCAGGTACAGCTTCAGGGATTTACTCTCAATAATGGCTGGCGAGGCCGCCGGGAAGCGGATTTCGGCCCAGGCCACCGCGGGCACACCACCAGGGCGCAGCCAGGAAAGTTCCCATGCCTGCCAGAGATCTTCTCCGAACCATGGCCAGCGGCCATCATGCAGGCCGATACGGCGTCGATTCTCTTCCCGGGGAACCGGAAACAGCAGTGTTGGATCGTAGCGATCCGGATAGTCGCTGGTCTTGCCCAGCGGCGCCTTGTCCAAAGCCATGAGTGAGGTATCCAGCGTATCAGTGACGAATGCCCTTGCCCTTTTCCAACATGCGAAGCGCAACGGTGGAGAACAGCACAATAAAGATGAGAATCATACCAAGAGAAACGAATGGATTAACGTCCGAAACACCCAGTATGCCGTAGCGGAAGCCGTTCACCATGTACAGGATGGGGTTTACCATCGATACTCCCTGCCAGAAATCCGGCAGCATTTCGATGCTGTAGAACACGCCTCCCAGGTAGGTTAACGGTGTCAGGATAAACGTTGGCACAATCGAGATATCGTCAAACTTGGTGGCCAGCATGGCATTGATAAACCCACCCAGCGAAAACAGGGCTGAAGTCAGGAACACCGTAACCACCACCATCGGCAGGTTATGAATCGACAGATCGGTGAAAGCCAGCGACAACAGAGTCACAATCAACCCAATACTCAAACCGCGGGCCATACCGCCAGCCACGTACCCGGCCAGAATGGTCCAGTTGGGCACCGGCGACACCAGCAACTCTTCAATGCTGCGCTGGAACTTCATGGAGAAGAAAGAAGACACCACATTGCCGTAGGAGTTGGTGATCACTGCCATCATGATCAGCCCGGGCACAATAAACTGCATGTAGTCATACCCACCCATTTCACCGATCCGGGAACCGATCAGGTTGCCGAAAATAATGAAATAAAGGGTCATGGTGACCGCTGGCGGCAGCAGCGTCTGTGCCCAGATACGGGTAAAGCGGCGAACTTCCCGAACAACGATCGTGACAAAGGCCACCCAGAGTGCTTGCCAGGTCATGCCTGCACCTCCCCGGCCGGCCGATTTTCGCGCGCGTTATCCTCCACCATTCGCACAAACAGCTCTTCCAGGCGATTGGCCTTGGTACGCATACTCAGCACCCTGATTCCGTTGTTTTCCAATTCCGTGAACAGCGGATTAAGCCCCTGCCCCTTGGCCACCTCAACTTCCAGGCTTCCTTCTTCATTCAGGATACACCGGTAACCCGCCAGATCCGGGGTAGTTTCCAGGGGGTCGGCCGTATCCAGCAGAAAGGTTTCCACACTCAATTGCTGCAGCAGTTCCCGCTTGCTGGTGTGGCGGATAATCTCACCGTGGTCAATGATGGCAATATTCCGGCACAGCGCTTCGGCCTCTTCGAGATAGTGCGTCGTCAGAATGATGGTGGTGCCCTGGCGGTTCATCTCTTCCAGGAATTGCCACATGGAGCGGCGCAACTCGATATCCACGCCAGCGGTGGGCTCATCCAGAATCAACAACCGCGGCTCATGGACCAGCGCCCGGGCAATCATCAGCCTGCGCTTCATTCCGCCGGATAACATGCGCGCGGGGGTGTTGCGCTTATCCCACAGTCCCAGCTTCTTCAGGTACTTTTCCGCCGAAACCCTGGCTTGTTTAAGCGGAATGCCATAGTAACCAGCCTGTGTGGTAACAATATCAAACACTTTCTCGAACTGGTTGAAGTTGAACTCCTGGGGCACCACGCCCAGATTCAGCTTGGCGCCAGCGAGGTCGGTGTCGATATCATGGCCAAACACCCGCACCATGCCACGGGTTTTGTTCACCAGTGAACAAACAATGCCCAGCGTCGTGGATTTTCCGGCCCCGTTCGGGCCCAGGAGGGCGAAAAAGTCACCTTCCTTTACTTGCAGATCAATGCCCTTGAGGGCTTGAAAGCCATCACCGTAGCTTTTATGCAGACCCTCTATTTCGAGTGCACAGGTCATAAATCCTACCGTTATCAAAACGAAAACAGCCCGCAAAGGCGGGCCATAAGAATAGAGTGCTATTTAGTTGAGGCGTCAGGCGTAAATTCAAGGGTCACCGGCAAAAATGCCAGTTATCGACCAATCAGGCGCCCCAGAGACCAGCGCGGCTCGGTGCCGGCTATTTCGTATTTGGTGGGATCCAACCCCCCGGTGCCATCGGGTAGGCATGCACGCACAGTCAATGTCTCAGAGGGAGGACGGGACTCGTTAAAACGAGCAAGGTCGATAACCCGTGAGGATTTCAGAGGGTTGTGGTTAGCATCCTGCATCACCATCACCCGAGGCCAGAGGCGGCGCTCCGGCGAGTGTGAAACCACAATACCCCGCTGGCCGTCAGACAACTCGACTAGTGAGCCGGTCGGGTACACGCCTATACCCTGAATGAAGTTTTCGACCAGGTCTTCCTGAAATTCGATGTTGCGCATTTCATAAAGAAGCGCGACGGCCTTGGCTGGCGTCAGCGGGGCGTGATCCTCCCGTGGCGCGATCAACGACTCAAAAAACTCTGCAATACCGGCCACTTTTGCCAGTACCGGAATACGGTCACCACGAATACCCTTGGGAAAACCGGAACCGTTGTGCCGCTCCCTGTGGTATTCGACAACCGCCATTACGGCCTTGGGCAAACCTGCTTCCGCCAGCATATCAACACCACTGGTTACATAGCTGCGATAACGAGCGTAATCATCCTGGGACAACTGACGCTCATGTTGCAGCAATTCCCGGGGCAGCGTGGTCTTCCCCACTTGCGATAGCAGACAACCAAGCCCCAGATGATTAAGCAGTTCCTCTTTGAGGCCCAGTTGCCGACCACACACCAATGCCCAGACGGCGGTGTTGAGGGCATGCCGATAGATAAAGTCGTCAAACTGGCGAGTCCGGCTCAGCCACAACAGGGCGTCCGGTTGGCGAATTACACTGTCCACCATCTTGCGGGTTACTTCAGCAGCGGGGCGAAGGTCCGCCGTCTCCCCCGCCTGGAGCGCCTCCCAGGTTTTCTGTACAGCCTGTTCGGCGTCGGCAAGCAGTCGCTTGGACGCTTTCAGTTCCTTATCCAACGTGGTTTCGGTGCCGTATTTGACGGGCTGGCGGATATTCAGTGGGGGTAGCTTGAGCTGCTCCCGCCCTTTCCCCCGTAGAGCAGACTGCTTGCCAAACCCAGCGCTCTTGACTGCTCTGGAACTTCGCCCCTCTTCCACATCAATCATGACCCACCGACAATGGGAAATGAGGGCCTGGATATCGCTTTGGGAACGGACATGGAAGCCCTGAATGGGAAATGGTGTCTGATGCCATGGTCGATCAAGATCTGACACAAACATGCCAATCTCAAGATCATGCACCGCTACTCGCTGCTGTTGGACACCCACCACGCACCTCTTCATCATTGCTAAACTCCTTTTAGCAATATAGCGCAATAATCGCTCAGCCACTTAAGACAATATGCCGCACTGTGAATACCCTCACAGGCGGCCTGTGAATCAATCAACAGTTCTCGAACTGAAGCCCCAGACCATCGTTGGTCTTGCGCACCACACACATCTCCAGCACCGGTGCTGGTACCGGCAATCCCTGGACCTGAACGGTCACCCGATCACCCAGTTCCGGGCGGAAGGTGTCGTCCTCCATAACAATAAACAGCCCGCCATCGGAAATGTCACTGGTATTGAAAAAGAACTCACCAAAACTCTGGTGAACGATTTTTACCCGGGCGTTCATCGCCGTTCGAACATGCTGCCTGCGATCCTCTTCCGCCATAACCCGAAATTCCTGTTTATTTTTTATTCCCAATATTGATTGACGGCAAGCATAACAGGAATTTTAGAGAGAACATGCCGGAATACCTTGACTACAATCTGATTGCCAATGAGAATAGTTACCGTTTTTAATAAAGCGCAGTCCTGTCCACTGCCGTTTCTACCACTACAAGGAGCAACACCATGCGTATGAAGCTCGCCGCAACCGCTGCAATAGCCCTGGCCGCCCTGCCGCTCAGCGCCTCCGCTGATGGCGAAGTCAACATTTATTCCTACCGTCAGGCGTTCCTGCTGGAACCCCTGCTGGATGCGTTCGAGAAGGAAACCGGTATCGAGTCCAACGTTGTCTTCGCCAAGAAAGGCCTGGCGGAGCGCCTGGAGCGCGAAGGCCGTAACAGCCCGGCGGATGTGGTGATGACCGTGGACATCTCCCGTCTGAACGAGCTGGTTGAGCGAGACCTGGTTGCCGGTGTTGCAACCGACACCCTGGAACAGAACATCCCAGAAAACCTGCGTCATCCGGAAGGCAAGTGGTACGCCCTGACCACCCGTGGCCGCCTGATTTTCGCTTCCAAGGAACGCGTTGAAAAAGGTGAAATCACCACTTACGAAGAGCTGGCTGACGACAAGTGGGAAGACCGCATCTGCACCCGTAGCGGCAAGCACCCGTACAACATCGCCCTGTTCTCCTCGATGATCGCCCACCACGGTGAAGAAAAAGCCGAACAGTGGCTGGAAGGCCTGAGGGACAACCTGGCGCGTAAACCCCAAGGCGGTGACCGCGACCAGATCAAGGCCATTGCGGCCGGTGTCTGCGATCTTTCCATTGGCAACAGCTATTACTACGGCAAGATGCTGCAGGATGAGAACCAGCGCCCAATCGCGGAGCAGGTCTTCCTGGTATTCCCGAACGCTGAAGGTCGCGGCACCCACGTAAACATCTCGGGCATCGCCCTGACCAAGAGCGCCCCGAATAAGGAAAACGCCATCAAGCTGATGGAGTTCCTGTCTTCACCGGAAGCCCAGCGCATCTACGCCGAGGCCAACTTCGAATACCCGGCCAATCCCGACATCCAGCCCTCGGGCATTGTCGCGGAGTGGGGTGACATTCACCCGGATGATCTGTCGCTCCAGAAGATTGCGGAACATCGCAATGCCGCAGTCAAAATGGTCAACCGTGTCGACTACGACAGCGCCGGCGAATAATGCCTGCCTGCGGGGTGCCTTCGGGCACCCCGCTCTGCTTTCAGGCGCCTGAAACTGACACGCATCATTGCAGGAAACTCAACCACGATCTAGAATCGCAACCTTTCTCATCTCCACTACCACAACAGGACCACCATGACCGAGGTCGCTACCAGCGCTAATCCCGGGCTTACCCAGCCGTTGCTGGCCAAGCGCACCTCCAAGCGCTGGATGATCAGCGCCCTGCTTACCACAGCGATTGTCGCCCTTCCCGTGCTGTCGGTCTTGTTTATTGCGCTGTTCCCGGAAGAGAACATCTGGCCCCACCTGATCAACACCACCTTGCCCCGTTATCTCAGCACCACCCTCCAACTGATGCTGGGTGTTGGCGTGTTGACGCTGGTCCTTGGGCTGGCAACCGCGTGGGCGGTGACCATGTGCGAATTCCCCGGGCGGAAATTCTTCGAATGGGCTCTGTTACTGCCCTTCGCGATCCCGGCTTATGTCATTGCCTATGTATACACCAGCCTGCTGGACTACGCCGGGCCAGTGCAGAGCGCTTTGAGGGACTGGTTTGGCTGGGCCAACGCCACCGACTACTGGTTTCCGCAAATTCGCACCCTGGAAGGTGCGATACTGATGATCGGCCTCGTGCTGTATCCATACGTTTACCTGCTGGCCCGTGCTGCTTTCATGGAACAGTCGCCTTCCCTGTTCTCGGTCAGCCGCAGCCTCGGCCACTCTGCCCTGAGTACTTTTTTCCGGGTAGTGCTGCCCATCGCCCGGCCAGCCATTGCCGTGGGCCTGTCACTGGTACTGATGGAAACCCTGAATGATTTCGGCACCGTGGATTTCTTCGCGGTCCAGACGCTAACGCGAGGCCTGTTCGATACCTGGATGAATCTGGGCAACCTGGGCGGCGCCGCCCAGATCGCCACCACCATGCTCATCTTCGTAGTTATTCTGGTAACCCTGGAACGTTACTCGCGGCGCCGGCAGCAACAATATGCCGCCCGAGACAACCGCGACCCAATCCACCGCTTTACCATGTCGTTTCCACGCCAACTGATCTGCGTGGCGACCTGCGCCGTGCCTTTCATTTTTGGTTTCCTGATTCCTGCCGCAACGCTTGGCTACTACGCCTGGGACTATTTTGATGTAAGCTGGACACCGGATTTCATCGAAAACACCTTCAACAGCCTTTTCCTCTCCAGCGCCGCCGCGCTGACCACCCTGCTGATTGGCGTCACCCTGGCGTACAGCCGCCGCCTGCATGACACCCGTGGCATGCAGATCCTCATGCGCCTATCCAGCCTTGGCTACGCCATGCCTGGCGCCGTTCTGGCCGTGGGCGTGATTGTGCCACTGGCCGGGTTCGACAACTGGTTGGATGGTCTGATGCGGGACTACTTTGGGTTCAGCACCGGCCTGCTGCTCAGTGGCAGTGCCTTCGCACTGGTCTTTGCCTATACCGTCCGTTTTCTGGCGGTATCGGCCGGCAGCGTTGAAAGCGCATTGCAGAAAGTCACCCCCAGCATGGACATGGCCTCACGCTCCCTTGGCCACACCCCGGGTAACACGCTACTTAAGGTGCATCTGCCAATGCTACGGGGGACATTGGTGACTGCCGCACTGGTGGTTTTTGTTGATTGTATGAAAGAGTTACCCGCCACCCTGATCCTGCGCCCCTTCAACTTCGACACCCTGGCCACTTACGTATACCAGTTTGCATCGGATGAAATGCTGCAACACAGCGCGCTTCCGGCCCTGATTATCGTTGTCGCGGGCATTATTCCGATCCTTCTGATGAACCGCTCCATCTCCAAATCCCGGACAATGGCCTGACTCCGCCGGGATCAGGCCGAAACATAAGCGATCATGTGAATAAAGTGTTGACAGATATAGCCCGCCCCCCACAACCCTGTGGTAAACTCTGCCACCTTCCTGCAGTGCCCAGGCACTGGGCGGACTAACCCGTAACTGACTCGGAGACCGGCATATGGCCAAGAAATTTCTGCGTAGCCTGATTGGCGCCTCGCTGCTCGCTGCAGCCACCCTGGCGCAAGCTGAAGAACCCCGTGTTGTTGCCATTACCCAGATCGTTGAACACCCCGCTCTGGATGCAGCATATGAAGGTGTCAAAGACGAGCTGGCCGAACGTGGCTACCGCGAAGGCGAAAACCTCAAAGTGATGCATGAAAGTGCCCAGGGCAATTCCGCCATTGCTTCACAGATCGCTCGCAAATTTGTCGGTGAAAGCCCCGATGTGATCGTCGCTATCGCAACCCCGTCTGCCCAGACCGTTGCCGCGGCAGCCCGTAACATCCCGGTGGTCTTCTCCGCCGTCACCGACCCGGTATCTGCCAAGCTGGTCCAGAGCTGGGAAAAGCCCGGCGCCAACATCACCGGCGTCAGCGATATGCTGCCCATCGACAAGCACCTGGACATGATTCAGCGCGCCATGCCCGATGTTCAGACCATTGGTACCGTGTACAACCCGGGCGAAGCCAATGCCGCCGCCCTGGTTGAGCTGCTGGAAGAAAAGCTGACCGAACGCGGCCTGAAGCTGGAAAAAGGCGCCGCCACCAAGACCTCTGAAGTGCTGGGCGCGGCCCGCTCCCTGGTTGGCAAGGTGGATGCCATCTACCTGACCACCGACAACACCGTCATCAGCGCCGCCGAAGCCGTGGTTTCTGTTGGCGAGCGTGCCGACATCCCGGTTTTCGCGGCCGATACCGCCACCGTTGAGCGTGGCGCCGTCGCCGCCATGGGCTTCAACTACTACAAGCACGGTCGCCAGACCGGTGCCATGGTTGCCCGCATCCTCGAAGGTGCGGATACCGCAACCACCCCGGTTGAAATCATGGAAGAACTCGATCTGTACGTGAACCCGGCCGCCGCCGAGCGCATGGGTATCACCCTGCCGGAAGACCTCATCAAGGACGCCACGAAAGTCGTCAAAAACGACTGATAACGCCTGACCAACACGGGCGGACCCCACAAGGGCCCGCCCGTTTTCTTTCACGGTGAACAATACCCATGCTCAGTGAAATCGCTTTTTACGGCGCACTCGAAACCGGCCTCATCTATGGCCTGGTTGCCTTTGGTATCTACATCTCGTTTCGTGTTCTGGACTTCCCCGATCTGACGGTAGACGGCAGCTTCCCGCTCGGGGCCGCCGTTGCCGCCATGCTCATCATGGCCGGCTGGAACCCCTGGCTGGCGACTGGCATGGCCATCGTTGCTGGCATGGCCGCAGGTGCGGTCACCGCCCTGCTCAACGTCAAGCTAAATATTCTTAACCTCCTGGCCTCTATCCTGACCATGATCGCCCTGTACTCGGTAAACCTGCGGATCATGGGTCGACCGAACGTGGCCCTGCTGGGAGAAGAAACGGTACTAACCCCCTGGTATGAGCTCGGGCTTGAGTTCCACCAGGTGCCGGTACTGCTGTTTGTCATTGTCGCCATGGTGGTTCTGGTGCTGCTCTGGCGTTTCATGAAATCCGAAACCGGCCTCGCTATGCGGGCTACCGGCGCTAACCCTCGCATGGCCCGCGCCCAGGGCATCGCAACCGGCTCCATGATTGTTCTGGGTGTTGCGCTTTCCAACGGCCTGGTGGGTCTGGCCGGCGCTCTGTTTGCTCAAAGCCAGGGGGCAGCCGACGTCACCATGGGTGTGGGCGTGATCGTCATTGGCCTGGCCTCACTGATTGGCGGTGAAGCGGTTCTGACACCCTCAACGGTAGTACGAGCGTTGTTTGCCTGTATCATTGGCGCCATTGTCTATCGCCTGGCCATCGCCTTTGCCCTGAACGCCGACGCGCTCGGCCTTCAGGCTCAGGATCTGAACCTGATTACCGCCGTACTGGTCACCCTGGCCATCGTTCTGCCCGGTGTTCGGACCAAAATCACCCATCGCTTTACCCGCAAGCAAGCCTGAGGAGCAACCATGATCAGCGCAACCGATCTGCAACTGACCTTTGGCAAGGGAACGCCGCTGGAAAACCCGGCCTTGCGGGGCATGAGCCTGACGGTGAACCAAGGCGAATTTGTTACCGTGATTGGCAGTAACGGCGCCGGTAAATCCACGTTCCTTAACGCCCTTGCCGGCGAAGTTCTGGTGGACAGTGGCAAAATCGTGGTCGATAACCAGGACGTCACCCGCCTGCCAACCCACAAACGCGCCAACCGGGTGGCCCGGGTGTTCCAGGACCCCCTGGCCGGCACCTGTGAAAACCTCTCCATTGAGGAAAACCTGGCGCTGGCGATCAAACGGGGCCAGAGCCGCGGGCTGACCTCTGCCGTCAAAAAGCAGTACATGAAACAGTTCCGCGATAGCCTGTCTTCCCTGAACCTCGGGCTGGAAAACCGCCTGGGCGACAAGATGGGCCTGCTGTCCGGTGGCCAGCGTCAGGCTGTCAGCCTGCTCATGGCCAGTCTGACGCCTTCCAGCATCCTGCTGCTGGACGAGCATACCGCCGCACTGGACCCGAAAACCGCGCGATTCGTTCTGGAATTGACCGAACACATCATCGCCACCCAACAACTGACGGCGCTGATGGTCACCCACAGTATGAAACAGGCGCTGGAAGTCGGAAGCCGTACCGTCATGCTGCACCAGGGCCAGGTGGTCTTCGATATCAGTGGCGAAGAACGCGACGGCCTGGAGGTCAAAGACCTGCTTGGGTTGTTCGAAAAACAACGCGGCCTTCAGGTCGACGACGACAGCCTGCTGCTGGGCTGATCACTCTTCCATCAAGCCGGAAATGGGGTCCCATCACCCCATTTCCGGCAAGCGCCTGATTTACCGGGCCTCGCCACAATTCAAGCCCTTTTCCATTGATTTTCCTTGCCCGGAACGCCCGGGTAATAGTTCCTCTCTTATTCACAGAACACAATATCCTGTTATACTCCTTTCAACTTCAACCCATATCTAGGGTTACCGAGAAAATGTCGGCGCGCAGGACAACGCCGGCAAAAACAGACATACTGAAAACCGAGGGTGGCAATGAACGCAAAGGCACAGGCAGTGGTCACAACGATTCCCATGCAGGAAGCATCGCTCGATATCTGGAACAGCAAATACCAGCTGAAGACCAAAACGGGCGAGCCTGTCGACAAAAACATCAACGCGACTTACGAGCGGGTAGCCAAAGCGCTGGCCGAAGTCGAGAACAAATCCGTGCGCGCCAAACACATGAAGAATTTCATATGGGCGCTGCAGAACGGAGCGATTCCCGCCGGACGCATTACCTCCAACGCCGGTGCAGAGGCCCACAAGCCGGCCACCTCCACCATCAACTGCACAGTATCCGGCATTGTTCATGATTCCATGGACGACATTCTGGAGAAAAACCACGAAGCGGGCCTCACCCTCAAGGCTGGCTGCGGTATTGGTTATGAGTTCTCCACCCTGCGTCCGCGCGGCGCCTATGTTGCCGGTGCCGGCGCCACCACTTCCGGCCCGCTGTCCTTTATGGACATCTTTGACCGCATGTGTTTCACCGTGTCCTCTGCCGGTGGCCGTCGCGGTGCCCAGATGGCTACCTTTGACGTCAATCACCCGGACGTTATCGAATTCATTCAGGCCAAGCGCGAAGACGGTCGCCTGCGCCAGTTCAACCTGTCTCTTCTGATCACCGAAGACTTCATCGAAGCGGTGAAAAACGGCGATGACTGGCACCTGTCGTTCCCGGTTACCCAGAAAGAAGTGGAAGACGAGGCCCTGAACCTGGCCGATGAAACTCAGTTCGTGTACCGCGACTTCCCGGTACAGGAAGGCTATGTGGTCAACGACGAAGGCAAGGTTGCCTGCCGTATCTACAAGACGGTGAAAGCCCAGTTCATCTGGGACACCATCATGACCAGCACCTATGACTACGCTGAGCCGGGCTTCATCCTGATCGACAAGGTCAACCAGATGAACAACAACTGGTTCTGCGAGGACATCCGCGCCACCAACCCCTGTGGCGAGCAGCCCCTGCCCCCCTATGGCAGCTGCCTGCTGGGCTCGGTCAATCTGACCAAATTCGTGGAATACCCGTTCACCGAGAAGGCCAGCTTCAACTACGAGAAATACCGTGAAGTTGTCGGTATCTTCACCCGCATGCTGGACAACGTAGTGGAAATCAACGGCCTGCCGCTGCCGGAGCAGCGCCACGAGATTACCTACAAGCGCCGCCACGGCATGGGCATCCTGGGTCTGGGCTCTACCCTCGCCATGCTGCGCATGCCCTACGGTTCCGAGGAATCGGTGAAATTCACCGAGGAAGTGGTGCGTGAAATGGCCGTGGAAGGCTGGCGCCAGTCCCTCGCCCTGGCCGCTGAAAAAGGCCCGGCGCCGATCATGGAAGACGACTTTGAAATCACCCCGAAAATGCTGAATAAATGCCCGCAGCTGGCCAAAGACGGCTTCGGCGTGGGCGACAAGCTCAAGGGCAAGGTGCTGCACGCCAAGTACAGCCGTTACATGCAGCAGATCGCCGACGTGGAGCCGGAGCTGATCGAACAGCTGATCGAAAAAGGTGGTCGCTTTACCCACCACACCTCCATCGCGCCCACCGGCACCATCAGCCTGTCACTGGCCAACAACGCCAGTAATGGCATTGAGCCGAGCTTCTCTCACCACTATGCGCGTAACATCATCCGCGAAGGCCGCAAGACCAAGGAAAAAGTGGACGTGTTCAGCTTCGAGCTGCTGGCTTACCGGCACCTGGTGAACCCGGCCGCCATGCCGTTCTCTGAGGACGAAGACAAGAAGCTGCCGGACTACTTCACCACCACGGATGACGTGTCTCCCGCACAGCATGTGGACATTCAGGCGGCAGCCCAGAAATGGGTGGACTCCTCCATTTCCAAAACCGCCAACGTGCCGACCGAATTCCCATACCCGGACTTCAAAGGCATCTATCTGTACGCATACGATAAAGGCCTGAAGGGCTGCACCACCTTCCGTTTCAACCCGGAAGCCTTCCAGGGCGTACTGGTGAAGGAAAAAGACCTTGAAAACACTCTGTACGAGTTCACCCTGGACGACGGCAGCAAAGTGACCCTGCGAGGCAACGAAGAAGTGGAGTACGACGGCGAAGTTCATAACGCCGCGAACCTCTTCGATGCGCTCAAAGAAGGCACCTACGGCAAGTACTGATCCGGGAACCGACAGACAGGAATAGAACTATGACAGTAAAAATCACCAACAAGATCGTCGGCTACCGCGTAAAGAAAGCCGAAGACGAAACCCCGACCGAAAAGCAGGCGCCGGTGCATGCAGACACCAAGCCGGTGGAAATGAACGAAAACATCGAACGGCCGGATTTCCTGCTGGGCACCACCTACAAGATCAAGCCGCCGGTGGCCGAGCATGCGATGTACATCACCATCAACGACATCCTGCTCAACGAAGACACTGACCACGAGAGCCGGCAGCCCTATGAAATCTTCATCAACTCCAAGTCGATGGAGCATTTCCAGTGGGTGATCGCCCTCACCCGGGTTATCTCCGCAGTGTTCCGCAAGGGTGGCGACGTAACCTTCCTGGTGGAAGAGCTGCGCAGCGTCTACGACCCGAACGGCGGTTACTTCAAGAAAGGCGGCGTGTTCATGCCGTCCCTGGTGGCCGAGATTGGCGCCGTGATCGAGAAGCACCTGAAGGCCATCGGCCTTCTGGAAAGCGAGGAAATGAGCGAGACCACCAAGCGCATCCTCGCCGAAAAGCGTGCTGAGTTTGAAGCCAGCCAGAGCTCGGCCACCAACGACGACACCAGCGCCGATTACCCGCCCAATGCCACCATGTGCGGTAAGTGCAACACCAAGGCGGTGATCGTGATGGACGGCTGCGCCACCTGCCTGGCTTGTGGTGACAGCAAGTGCGGTTAAGGTAACCCTCCACCCAAAACCACCAAAGCCCGGAGCAAAAGCTCCGGGCTTTTTACTTTCTTGGGGCAAACATTTGAAGAGCCAGGGCAAGTACCTGAGCATCGGTACTTTTGTCAGATGCTGTGTCACTTTCCACGGGCCAGAGGGAGGTATTTCCAACAAAACCGGTTGTACAAGTTAGGAAAAGCAACCAAAGTAGTATTAGCGGTGAGACTTCTGCTATCAAGGAGGGGCGGTTATGAAACTGAGCGATTTCATCCGGACTCATATGGAAGTGATCCTCCAGGTTTGGGACCATGACGCAGAATCAATCCTGTCCAACCACGGATTGTCACAGGACGAGCTCAGAGACCACGTCAAGCAGATCCTTTTGGGGATCGCTGTGGAAATGGAACGCCCTGTTACCGGCCATGAGCGAGCCGCCCTGTTCAACCCTACTCACCCGGACAGCCTTCTTTCGGCCAGGACCCACGGCATAGAGCGCCACAACCTCGGCGCTGATATCGTTCACGTGACCAGTGAATTCAGCGCCCTTCGCCAGACGGTTTCCCAGCTGTGGTTAAATTCCCTGCTTACTGTAGAACCTGGTGATATTGCGGACCTGAACCGCTTCAATGAACAGATAGACGAGGCCCTTAGCCAGTCCGTGCAACGCTATGTTCAGGAAAAACAGAAACAGGGCCGACTGTTTGAGACGATGCTGTCAGCGCTCCCCGACCCCTGCTATATCCTTAACCTTGACGGCACTTTCATTTATGCCAATAAGGCCATGGCAAAACTCTGTGACCTCTCCGCAGAGCAGATCCGCGGACGATGCTTCTGCGAAATGCCGCTTCCGGCTCACTATAATGACCGCAAACAGCTGGAAAATGTCATTCGCCGAAAGGAACAATGCCGGGGGGAAATTGAGGTCCGGTCCGCAACGGGTCAAAACCGTTTTTTTGAGTATGTCTATGCCCCTGTGCTGGACGAAGAAGGCCATGTGGAAGCGGTGTCGGGCATAAATCACGATATTACTTTTCGTAAGCGTTCAGAGGCAAAAACCTGGCGCCATGCCAATTACGATCTTCTGACCAACGTTCCCAACCGCCGCCTTTTCCTGGACCGGCTGGACCAACATACCTCCCACTCAAAGCGAACCGGTGCCCCATTTGCCCTGCTCTTCATCGACCTGGACAATTTCAAACCAATCAATGACCGCCTGGGTCATGACGCGGGTGATGCGCTTTTGGCAGCGGTAGCTCGCCGCCTTTGTAACAGTGTTCGACAATCAGACACAGTGGCAAGGATCGGGGGAGACGAATTCACCGTCCTCCTGTTGGACACCGGAAATCTGGAATATATCAAGGACATTGCCAGAAACATCCTCGCCGAACTGGACCGGCCGTTTCAGCTGGGTGACGACGAAGTGAAAGTATCATCAAGCATAGGCTTAACGCTGTTTCCGGATGACGGCCATACTGCTCAACGATTGCTGAACAACGCCGACCAAGCGATGTATCTGGCCAAGCACTCCGGCCGCAATCAGGTCTGTTTCTATAATGAAATCATGGAGCATGCCCGTAGTGCCCGACATAAGTTGGTTGGGGAACTCCGACAGGCACCGGAAAAACAGCAGCTGGAACTCCATTATCAGCCCATTGTAGAGCTGGCCACCAACCGCGTCCTCAAGGCTGAGGCTCTGGTACGCTGGCGTCATCCCGAGCGTGGACTTTTGGCTCCGGAAGAATTCCTGGGGCTGGCCGAGGAAACCGGACTGATGGACGCGCTGGAACATTGGGTATGCTCGCACGTTGTTGCCGACTCAGGACGGTGGGCGACTCAAACGCCGCAAGATTTCCAGATAAGCATCAATACATCTCCACTGCAGTTCACGCGTAACACACAGGAGGATTGCTGGGAGGCGTACCTGGAAACCTTTAGTCGCGCGGGTGGCGCCATAGTGCTTGAGATGCCAGAGGATATTTTCGTTCAGAGCGTGAAGAACCTTGGTGAGCGCTTTTCAGAACTGCGGGCAGCAGGAGTTCAACTGGCTCTCGAAGATTTTGGTACCGGCCATTCCTCACTTGCCTATCTGAAGCAGTACAACGTCGATTTTCTGAAGGTAGACCCCTCTTTCATACGACCTGACAAGACAGATATCTGTGGTCAGACCATTACAGAATCCATTATCGCCATGGCCCACAAGCTCGGAATCCAGGTTATAGCGAAAGGGGTCGAAACCGAAGAACAAAAAGAGTGGCTTAAAGACGCCGGATGCGACTTTGCGCAAGGGCATTACTTTTCCCCGCCCCTGTCGGCGCAAAAATTGAGTGAACTGCTTGCTGGCTCAGGATGATCCAGGCCGTCGAAATGGCAGGACTCGAGAGCTTGCCTCAATCGGTGGCGCAACCGGTTGGCTCTGAAACAACAAGGCTTGCTGCAGACTGTAAAGCGAATCGTACATCATGGTCTGTATGAGCATCATCGCCTTCATGGGGCTACCAGCTGTCCGGCGCCTGGCGTCAATCACAAACTGTAACCCTCGCAGGCGGCGTTGGCTGGACTCCGGACTCCTTTGAATAAAATCTTCAATCAGCTTCGCACGTAATGCCTCGAAGCCAATGGGGTCACGCTGAGCCAGCTCCCTAAGCTCGTCGAACGCGGGCATATCCATAACTTTCCTCCATTCCTGGATTCAAGCAATGATGGCATTCCCTTTAAAACAACTGTCCCTGTAACCCGCATTCGACAGTAAAAACTCGCCTACTCTCAGTCCCTGGCAGGAAAAAAACCGGAACACTATTAGTTAAGCCCTGACGGGGTACGGAATCAAGCTGATCTTCTAGACGGATGAGTGCATTCGCCGGTCATTTTTATTCACTCCAATCGCACAGATAAGCAGCCAGGCAAAGATAGTGGTTGAATATGTACTGCGAATCATTATCATTCGCTACTACATTTCATGACTGAAGGTTAACAATACTATGAAAGCCTCCTCCTCTTGGCGCTACGGTTCCGTCGCGCTGGTTTCTCTGCTTGGGGCCAGCTCGCTTGCCATGGCTCAGTCACAGACTGAAGACGCCACCACCCTCGACACACTGGACATCGTATCAGACGCCATTACCGCTCCTGACTATATGCCCCTGGAAAAGAAACCCCAGGTGGGGAAGATGGACGTTCCCGTAGAGGACCAACCCTACTCCGTGTCGGTGATTGACCGGACGTTTATTGAAGATAGCGGCGCCAAGAACATCCAGGATGCCCTGCTCTACACCCCCGGCGTCTATGCTGGCGCTTTCGGCTTTGACACCCGCATTGACTCCGCCAAAGTGCGGGGTGTGGATGCAGGTCGGTATGTCGATGGCCTGCGGCAGATTTATGGCTCCTACAACTCCGTGCGAACCAACGTCTACGCTCTGGAAAGCATTGAAGTGCTGAAAGGCCCGTCGTCCACGCTTTACGGCCAGGGTGACCTCGGCGGCATTATCAATGCGGTTTCCAAATTGCCAAAAGCGAAGCAAGGCGGCGAAATCTGGGCCCAGTACGGCACTTTCAACCGCAAGCAACTGGCTGTGGACGTGACCGGCCCGGCCACTGAAAACAGCGATGTGTTGTACCGGGTGGTTGCCCTGGGTCGGGATAGCGACACCCAGGTCGATTATGTGGAAAACGACGGTTATGTGTTGGCCCCCTCCCTCACCTGGCGCCCAAGTGAAGATACCAGCATAACGCTTCTGCTTAATCGCCAGGAGAATACCGGACAGATTTCCGCGCAGTTTTTGCCCCAGGAAGGCACCTTGGAGCCTGGCTCCCAGGGGTACATTGGTTCTGATCGCTTTGTCGGTGAGCCCGGCTGGGATCGCTATGATCGTGAAAAAACCGAAGCGACCCTATTCTTTGATCACCAGCTAAACGGTAACTGGACAGTGGCTGCAACAGCCCGCTATACGGATTCCAGCGCGGAAACCCGGGAGCACTGGGTTCGGATTGGGGATGTGCCGGACGAGAATGGCGAAGTTGAACGCACCATTTATACCGCAGATGCGAGCACTCAAATCTTTAACGTTGATGCCCGCCTGCAAGGCGATGTTGAGCTCGGCGCCACCCGGCATCAGCTGATTGTAGGGGCAGACCGTCAGGATGCTCTTTGGGAGCAGTCCAACTATTACTATGGTGCCGGACAAGGTGGCACTTTCGACGTCTATAACCCGGAATACGGCAACCTGAATGCCAGCGTTATCAACCCGTCAGACCGTGCTGATAATGAAATCGAACAGGTTGGACTTTACCTTGCGGACCACATTGAAATCGGTCCGGTGATCATCTCCGCCGGCCTTCGCCATGATTGGGCCGAGAACCGGAAACTGGCGGTCACCGGGTCAGATACCGTCAGCGAGGAAGAAGCAACGACCGGTCGGGCCGGCGTCATGTACCGTTTTGAAAATGGCCTGTCGCCGTACCTCAGTTACGCGGAGGCCTTCAGCATGAACCTCGGCACTGACGGGACCGCAGCGGCCAATACACTCAAGCCCACCACAGGCGAGCAGCAGGAGGCCGGTATCAAATATGTGTCCCCGGATCGGTCGTTGGGTGCCACTGTCGCCTATTTTGACATCACCCAGGAAAATCGCATCAGCGACGGCAGCACCCCCGGCGGGGTGGCACAGACTGGTGCAGTTATTCACGGCTGGGAGATTCAACTTAACAAACGCTGGAACCGCTTCGAAACGCAGGTCGCCTTTACGGAAATGAACGCCAAAGACGATTCCAGCGGAAACCGTCTGCCCTACGTGGCAGAGCGCCAGGCCTCCTGGTGGAATCAGCTCTACATCGCGAGCAACTGGCGATTGGGTGCCGGTGTCCGCTATGTAGGCGACAATGTCGGCTCTGGCGGCGGCCCCACCGTCCCATCCGTAACACTCTACGATGCCATGGTCAGCTATACCTGGAATAACTGGGATTTCAGCGTGGATGCCAAAAACCTGGCGGATGAAGAATACATCAGTTGGTGTCGTTCTGAAGGGGCTGACTGCGGCTACGGCGAACGGCGCACGGTGAACGCCAACGCCCGGTTCCATTTCTAAGTCTGGCCGGGCATACCCAAGCCAGGCTACAAGCCGTGACTACCCAACCGGAAAGCCTCCTTTAGGGAGGCTTTTTCCGATTTCAGCCCTATCGCTGCCAGCAGAATCAATGGATCGGCTCGTGAATAAACTCAATCACCTGAACCGCATCATCGGCTGCCTGGGCAAAGCCATCGGCCGCGGACCCCTCATAGGTCTCACCGTCAAAGACCGCATCCATGATCGGTTCAGTCACATAGACGTAGGTGCCGTCGTTTTCCGGATCTGTCAGGTAGGTAACATCACCGGTGTAAACCGCATCCCGATCGTAAGTGAACCCGGTCAGGTCATAGTAGCCATCCTCAGGATTGTTGATGCCCATGATGGTATTGAGGTAGATGACCATATCCACCGAGATTGTCCCGGTCTTGCTGGATGCAGCAGCCAGGAAAGTGGCAGCGTCATCCATCGTCCACTGGGTCTCTGTGTTGGTCATGGCGTCCAGATACAACGCCAGGTTTTCCAACGGAGAATCGATGGTCAGTTCCGTACCATCTTCCTGAACAACCACAATCCTGCCGGCTTCGTCATACTCAATGACACCGTCCGCATCAGAAGCAATGGTACTCATGGCTTCTTCCAGGGCATGAGCAACTACCGAATCCGGCGCACGGACAATGTTGGTCCGACCGAACTCGACCTCCTGCAAGAGCGATGCATCAGCCACTTCGGTAAACCCTTCATCCTCCGGGTCGTCGGATGCATAGGCAATGACATTGCCTTCGGCGTCCAGGAACTGGACACGCCCGAACTCGTCAAGCTCCGGCTCGCCATTGTCATCACGCAAGAGCACGTAAAGGTCACCATACAGGTCCCCTTTGTTGGTGCCGGCTCCTACGGGTTTACCGGTATCACCCTTACCACCTCCACCGGCCCACTCGGGTCGATCAGAATCTTCATCCTCCGCGGCCTCGAGATTCCCTCCTTTGCCACGCAGAACACTGTCCACCAGTCGTTGACTGCCGGTGCCGGCATGACCGCCATCGCTTCCCTGCCCTTTCATGGCACCGCCAGCCCCACGGCCCTGCCCCCCATTGCCGCCGTGCTGGTCGGCGTGGGCCACGGAAACCGATAACAGGGTGAACGTACTCATACTCCCCACCAGTGCCGGCGCGCCGGTAATGACGGCTGTCATCATGCCAGTTGCAAGATATTTCCGATTTCGTTTAAAAAGACGTTCCCCTCTCATTTCCGGGCCTCCTCCCTTATTGTCTTCCTTTAAATCTATAGCCCTCGAAAAATGTATTGACAACTAATGTAGAATATGATTTTTCAGAATACGAAAGAGCAGCTCTTAAAACACTCAGATCTAAAGTTATAGCCAACAAAAGACTTAGAAGTGGTAACCAAGCCCAAGGCGAACTTGATCTGTTTCGTTATCCAGACGAACCTCATCGCTGTTGCTGTGAGTGGTCGCGAACCGAATGTCCCCATAGTCTGTACGGTTGTAATCCAGCCTCAGAAAGGTCTTGGACGACAGGGGAACATCAACACCCACCCCCAGCCGGGTGCCAACCTCATCGACATCCCGATTGATATCATTCAACTCGTTATCACCTTTACGATAACGATAATTGAAGTCGCTCCGGGCCCGCCCAAAACTTGCATACATCAAGGTACCGTTATCCATCTGGTAACCGAGACGAGCCGATAGCACCTGCCCGCCTTTCTGCTCAAACGAAAAATCCCGGCCAGTGGGTTCCCGTTCATGCGACCAGTCAACATCGCTGTTTTCCAGCCCCAACTCCAACCCCAGGTACAAGGCGTCCCACTGCCAGCCATAACCGGCAAAAAAGCCTTTACTAACGCCCTTGTCCCCAAACGTTGAATGCAGCCGGTAAGGCCCGGTACCGGCATCGTAATGCGTCGCCGTCATGTCTGTCTGCAAGAAAGTCTGGCCGATCTGGCCACCGGCGTAGAAGCCACCGATGTCACCGTTCGTCGGGTCCAGTGGCGCTTCCTCTGCTTCCGACAGACGGCGCCCCAGGCCGATACGAAACAGGCCTTCCTGGGTCGAGAAACGATCCACGCTACCGGGTGCGGTGTCGTAGACGACGTCATAGCTGTCGTAGTCGGTATAGCTGTACTCCGTCCGCCAGAACCAATACCGGCCGGCCATGACATCAAACCCCAAGCCAAGGCGGAGCCCCCTTCGATCATCCGATTGGTCGGCCGCGTTCTCTGGCGCGTCGTTAACCTGGTAAAAGGTGTCGAACTCCGTACGGACAACGCCAAGCCGACCATACACCAGCACGCCATTAGCCAATTCACGCCCGCCACGCAGGCTCAGTCCCCGGCTATCATCCATATCGAGTGAGAAGGTTCGGCTGGTTGGCTTGTTCTTGGCATGGTCCCAATCGGCGCTGCTGTGCGCGGTCTCAATTTCAACACCGCTGTACCAGTGATGGTCACTCAACATGCCCCACCCGGCGAACAGCCCGGAACTCCAGCCACTACCCACCATGGTGGAGGTGTCCGTTCCCTGTTCCCCCCTCGGCCCTGTAGTGTCGGTGGCCATGCCACTGCCACCGGTATGGGCGCCCACATAAAAGCCATCCCAAAACCCGGAGGCTGTGCGTTTCCCGGAGAGCCCTGAGTAAGTCCCTTCGGACTGCTCGGCTTCACCCACCGGATACAGCAACGTTTTCAGACTGAGGGAAAGTTGGTCTCTCTGGTAATTTCCATCGAAAAGATCGCCGTTTGACTGCCCATCCTGTTCATTGAACGGGTCTCGGTAATCGGAATCACGTTGATAATGCCGATAATCCAACTGCACCAGCAGGTTCTTTGTCAGCTTGTACTCAATTCCCACCCCGGTACCAATGAGGTCATCCTTCCGATCAACGCCTTTGTAATCGACCTGACCGAAAGAGGCGAGCGCCGAAAGACTGGTTCGCGGGGTGAGTTGGTGCTCTGCCTGAACCTGGGCACGGCTGTACAGGTAACTGGAAGAAAAAACCGGGGGCCCGCTTTCCCGGGTTTCCCAATAGGTCGTTTCTTCCAGGGACCGGTCAACAGAACCGGTCAGCCGGGTATAGGGTGTGGCCTGCCAGCGAAGCCGTGCCCCGAAATCGGGCTTGGTGATGGACTTGAAACGAGGGTCATCGAAGCCCTGGTGCAACACCCCGCCATAAACCTCACCACTCAGATTTCTGCCTTGATCAAAGGCAAGGCCGAGAGCCGCCCGGTAGCCTTCAGAGTCGCGATCAAGCGCCTCAGCTGGAACCCCCGTCACCTGAAGCGGGCTGGTCAAGCGATCGTAACGCCGGCGTTCAACAGAGCCCTGCACAAAAGGGCGTAATTGGCCGGAATGGAGATAGGTCAGCCGAGTACCGAATGAATAAATATCCCGGTCACGGTCTTCATGGTTGATCAGTTGGCCATCAGAGGTGAGTCCGTCCTCGTAATCGAGTCGCTGGGCAGTGCCGCCTAGTCGCAGTACAGTTCTGCCGATACGTTGAGCGTAGCCGCCATGGGCATCGGCCGTCCTGTAGCGCACGGGCTTGACACCTGCGGCACCCTCAGGGGAACTGCGATCTTCATGGCTACGACCTATACCAAGCCCTCCGAACAGGTTGGATGCGCTGCTGATGTCATAACGTCCGGCGGTGTTGATCCAGAAATCGTCGTAGTTTTCGTCGTTATTATCCCGGAAACGTGCCAGATCCGCCCCGGCGTTGAACGTCAGCTCATGGCGTTCCCAATCCGATTGCACGGCAAGGCCGGGCGACACAATCCGAACGATGTCCGAGGTTTCCTTTTCGATCTCACCCCGGGGCTCCGCTTTATCCATCGGCACGGATCCATTCACACCGTAGATGTTGGAATCGTAAAGTGCCGTGAAGCTGACTTCGGGGAATAATCGAAAACTACCGGCCGATAAGCCGGCAACATTATCGGGTTCTTCACTGGCGTCAATGTTTCGACTGACAATCGAACCCGTTTCGTCCTGTTGCAGGTCGGTAGTCCCGTCCTGAGCCATAAGCGGGCTCGCCACGCCTACCCCCAATGCCAATGCAACCTGAAATAAGCGCCTACATTCAAGCATCGGAACAATCTCCCTTCTCTCCCTGGCATCGCAGGGGCACCACGCACGAAACGTCCGCTACATCCTGTTATTAGGGATAGACCTTAATACAGTTACTGTCTAATTCGACAAAGGAGTGACATCTGTCATTCGTTGAAAGTCCGTACATCCCTGGTTGGCGTATTCATGGAACCTATTAACTTTGAGCTTTCACTGTGTTTTGCCGGAGATCACGATGCTGAATATGGACTTCACCGAAAGGGTGGTCGTTAATACCCGCGATCAGGACTGGCTACCCAGCCCGGCTGGTGGCGTTATGCGCAAACCACTGGCACGGGAAGAAGCTGAGCGCGGCCATGCCACCTCCATTGTCCGTTATGAGCCTGGAGCCAACTTTAAGCATCACGAGCACCCTCTGGGAGAAGAAATTCTGGTCCTTGAGGGCGTGTTTTCCGATGAAACCGGCGATTACCCCGCTGGCACTTACCTTCGAAACCCTCCCGGCAGTGGTCATGCCCCCTTTTCAAAAGACGGATGTACGCTATTCGTAAAGCTGCATCAGTTTGACCCCCGAGATACCAGCACGGTACGCATCAACACCAACGAAGCCGACTGGTTGCCCGGTCAGGGCGGGCTTCAGGTGATGCCCCTTCACAGCTTCGAGCACGAGCATGTAGCGCTGGTGAAATGGCCGCCGGACGAACGTTTCCAGCCGCACCGGCATTTTGGCGGGGAAGAGATCCTGGTGCTATCGGGCGAATTCTGCGACGAGCATGGCCGCTACCCTGCGGGAACCTGGATACGAAGTCCGCACCTTAGCCAGCACTACCCGTTCGTGGAGAAAGAAACCGTGATTTGGGTAAAAACCGGTCATATAGCGCCCTGAAATCCCTGGTTGCCGGGTATGTTAGACTCCGCGCCTCACATACACTGAGCAACCTCACATTCAAGGCAGGGCCCCATGCAAAGCTGGCTGTTTCTGGCACTGGCCATCGTTGCTGAAGTCGTTGCCACTTCAGCCCTTAAATCGAGTGAAGGCTTTACCCGCCTGGCGCCTACAGCCTTGGTGGTGGTCGGTTATGTAATCGCTTTTTACTTCCTGGCCCTGGCCATCAAGGTGATTCCGGTGGGCATTGCCTATGCGGTCTGGGCTGGCCTGGGCATTGTGCTGATCTCGCTGATTGGCTGGCTCGTGTTCCAGCAGAAACTGGATGCACCAGCGGTGATTGGCATGGCCCTGATCCTCTCAGGCGTATTGGTCATCAACCTTTTTTCCAGCACATCCGCGCACTAACCCCATAAAAACCTGTTACGGTTAGGGTATGGGCCGAACATTCCATGAAAGCAGTGACACCCACTTCGTCATCGCGGGAGGTCTATGCCCACATCCCTGACTGCCGGCATTATTACGTTTGCTTTAAGCGCCATCGTTATTGTGTTGGCCGGCAGCCGTCTGGCAAAGACTGCTGATGAACTGGCAGACCGGACCGGCCTGGGCGAGGTGCTGTTCGGGATATTCCTTCTGGCGGGTGTCACTTCCCTACCCGACTTTGCCGCCACTTTAAGTGCAGCACTGGATTCCCGACCGGATCTGGCCATGAGTAATGTGATGGGCAGCATGGCGGCGAATCTGGTATTCCTCGGCATCGCGGATATCATCTACCGAAAGGCCAACCTGGAACACGCCGCAGCGTCGTCATCCAACCTCATGCTGGCGTCCCTGCTGATTGTCTTACTGGCCCTGCCGCTGCTTGCCATAACCAGCCCACAGATTTCCATGTTGGGAGTACACCCGGTAACCCCTGTGCTGGTCCTTGGCTACATTTTCGGGCTTTACCTGGTTCGCAGCGCCGATACCAAGCCCATGTGGTTCCCTCGCCATACCCGCCAGACAGTGCCAGACACGCCCACCACGGAGAACCACGGCAGCCTGGTATCCGCCTGGGTCAGCTTTATCGTCTTGGCTGTTATTACAGGCATTTCCGGCTGGATCCTGATGGAAAGCGCCAAAATCATCAGTGATCACACGGGGCTGTCCGAAACCCTGATCGGTGGTCTGTTTACGGCACTCGCCACCTCTTCTCCGGAACTCGTCACCACCATCGCAGCCATTCGCCGAAATGCCCTCACCCTGGCCGTGAGCAACATTTTCGGTACCAATTGCTTCAATATGCTGGTAGTGGCAGCGGCGGACGTTGGTTACCCCGGCGGGTCGATCTATCACGACATGGCGCCGATTCAGATGACCTGGGGCCTGATCAGTATCCTGATGACAGCCATCCTGCTGATGGGCATGGTCCGTCGCGAGGTCTACGGTATTGGCCGGATTGGTTTTGAAAGCGCTCTGATTCTGGTGGTCTATGTCCTGGCCTTGGGGATTGTGGTGATCAGTGGCTAAGAAGCCTCCGCCGGAGTGGGCTTCACCCGGGTAGGCAGGCTTTTGACATCTTCCAGGACCAGATACAGACACGGCACCAGGAAGAGAATCAGCAAGGTCGCGAAGACAATGCCGAAGCCCAGGGAGACCGCCATCGGAATCAGGTAAATCGCCTGCAGGGAAGTCTCGGTGATAATCGGCGCCAGGCCACCAAAGGTCGTTAACGTGGTCAACAGGATGGGCCGGAAGCGACGCAGCCCGGCTTCATAAATGGCATCCGACGCATGCAAACGCCCCCTCTGGCGGTTGGCATAGGTGACCATGATCAGAGAGTCATTCACTACCACACCTGAAAGCGCTACGATGCCCATGATACTGACCAGCGACAGCTCCATGCCCAGGATCATGTGGCCGATGATGGCGCCGACCGCACCAAACGGAATGGCAAGCATCACCACCAGCGGTTGCAGGTAACTGCCAAAGGCCACCGCCAGCAACGCGTAAATCACGCCCATGGCCAGCCCAAAACCACCCCACAAGGCGGCTGTGGATTCACGCATATCGGCCTGGCTGCCTTCGAAACTCCAGGTCAAACCGGGGAAATCCGCCCGGAGTTGCGGCAAGATTTCATTCTCGATCACTTCAAGCACCTGACCGATGGCGGCCTTGGGCTCTACGTCGGTGCCCACAGTGATTACCCGACGACCATCGCGGCGGTCAATGGACCGGAACGACTCGCTGATGGTCACGTCTGCCACATCCATCAGGGGTACTTCCTGGCCCTGGGGCGTCCGGATCACGAAGTTGTCCAGATAATAGAGGTCCTGGCGCTGGTATTCAGGCAGGCGCACGCGGATTTCGTTTTCGTTGATGCCACGCAGCTGGCGCATGGCAATAGCGCCATAGAAGGCATCGCGCAGTTGGCGGCCAACCTCGGCGCCGGTCAAGCCAAGTGCCCTGCCCTCATCCGTCAGGCTGATATCGAACTGGGGCTTGCCGACGGTGTAGCTGTCATTGACATCACGGGTCTGGCTGATTTGCTCAAGTTCCTGGAAAAAACGCTCGCTGGCCTGGGCCAGAATGTCGATGTCGGTGTGGCTAAGGTCGACACTGATGTCGTCCCGCCAGCTGCCGGGGCCCTGTTCCGCGGCAAACGTGATTTCATCCACGCCTTTGAAATCACGCAGTTCGTTGCGCCAGAGTTCGACAATTTCACTGACCGTCATGTCACGCTCTTCTTCGGGGCGCAGCACCAGTTCCACATCAATGTAACGGTCCCCACGCACGTTGGTCTTGATGCCCTCGGCGTTGCGGTCCAGATTGTGTTCTTCAAACAGTCGCTGGGTATCGCGGGTAATCTCCATGGCAAGCTCACCGGCCTGGCGGGGCGTGGTTCCTACCGGCAGACTCACGTTTGCTTCAATCTCATCGGCCGGGGATTCGGGCATCATGATCATGCCCATATGGCTGCTCACCGCATAGGCGCCGCAAACCACCATAATGGTCAGCGCCATCACCACAGTTACGTACCGAAAGCGCAGTGACAGATCCAGTAAAGGCCTGTAGCCGTGATCCACCACCGCCTGGAAGCCACGGGAGAAAACCCGTTGCACGGCATGCATGGTCCGGCCATAGATCGTGACCGTACCCCGCCCGCTGTGCGCCAGGTGGGCCGGCAGGATAAACAGCGCTTCGATCAGTGAGATTGCCAGCACCAGGATGACCACCACGCCCAACGGCCACCAGAACTTGCCGGTCACGCCGGGAATGAACAACAGCGGCAGGAAGGCCACGATGTTGGTGAGAATACTGAAAGTGACCGGGCCGGCGATGTCCTGGGCGCCCTTAATGGCCGCCTGCATAAAGGTCATACCCTGCTCCCGATATTCGTAGATGTTTTCGCCCACCACGATGGCGTCATCCACCACAATCCCCAGGACCATCAGAAAGCCAAACATCGAGATCATATTGATGCTGACGTCCATGACCGGCAGGAAAAACACACTGCCTACGAAGGAAACGGTCATGCCCATCATGATCCAGAATGCCAGGCGGTATTCCAGGAACAGGCTGAGAATCACCAGAACGATGACCATGGCCATCACTCCGTTCTCGAGCAGCATGGTCATGCGGTCTTCAAAGTGTTCAGCCCGGTTGCTGTCGATGCGCACGTTTACCACATTCGGCAGTGTCACCTTGAGCTCATCCATGACCTTCTCAACGGAGTCTGCAATCTCAATGGGCGACTGGTCGCCGGTACGAAAGATCTCGATCTCTACCGATGGCAAGCCATTGAAACGGGAGTGAAATCCTCCTTCCTCGAAACCGTCGTGTACGGTGGCAATGTCACCGAGCGTTACCGTTCCGCCAGAGTCGGCGGTTAGCAATACAATGCCTTCAAAGGCATCGGCCCACTGTTTACGTTCCTTCAGGCGCAGCAGTATGTCGCCGTTATCGGTGGCCATGGAACCGGCGGGAATATCCTGGCTGGATTGCTCGATACGGCTGGCCACGTCCCTCAGGGTCAGGTTGTATTTGCGCAGTGTGTCCTGGGGGATTTCAATGCTGGTCATGTAGGCCGGGACATCGCTGATGGAGGCCTGAGTAATGGCATCTTCCGCCAGCAGCCGGTTGCGAACCTGCTCCCCGAGCTGTCGCAAAGTCCAGATGTCCACATCGCCGAACAACACGAGTTCCAGCACATCCCGGGTAGGCGTGACCAGTCGCACTTCCGGCTCTTCTGCCTGCTCCGGGAACGTTCGAACCCGGTCTACCGCCTGCTTGATGTCCTGCAACGCCTGCATGCGGTTGCTGCCAGACACCAGCTCAAGCTGAATGCGTCCAGTGCCTTCCCGGGCCGTGGACGACATCTCCTCAATGCTTTGGATACCCTGAACGGCTTCTTCCACCGGCAGCAAGATGCCTTTTTCCACTTCCGAGGGCGAAGCACCGGGGTAGCTCACCGTGACCTGGACCATGTCCAGCTCAAATTCCGGAAATACCTCTTTCTGAACCTGGGTGGCCATCCAGAAACCACCGGCCAACAACAGAATCATCATCAGGTTGGCGGCGACCGAATTGCGGGCCATCCATTCAATGGGGCCTATCCAGCCCTGGCGTCTGGAATCACCACTCATGGCTGCTCACCTTCGAGTCGAAGCTTGGCGCCATCCACTACGGATGCCAGGTCATTGGTGATGACCTGGTCGCCGTCCGAAAGCCCATCACGAATGTACGCGAAGTTTTCATCCATGAAGGCGACATCTACCTTACGAACGGCCAAGGTCCGGTCTTCCATAACCCAAACCGTGTTGTTTCGGCGGATCAGATCCCGGTCCAGGCGCACCACGTTTTCCAGGGGGCGCCCTTCAATTTTCACCTTGAGGATACTGCCCAGAATCAACCCGGGACTGCCTTGGGCCTCGTCCAGCCCTAGCGGATCTTCCACCACAATAAGAACCCGGGCCATACGGGCGTTGCTGTCCAGTTCGCCAACCAGCTGTTGCAGGCGCCCTTTCCGTTGCTGGCCATCCTCCCAACTATCCTGATAAAGGGTTACCGCTGTGGCAGGTTTTGACTCGTCTCGGAAGGTAAGCCACCGAAGCTGCGACAGGGGCACTGTGGCTTCCACCCAGTACTCATCGGTTGCCACCAGGCGCCCAAGGGCTTCACCCGTACTGATTTCAGACCCCAGGGTCACCTCCCTGGCCAACACCTGGGCAGGAAATGGCGACTGGATATGGGTACGTGCCAGGTTAAGCTCGGCCTGGCGAACGGCCGCCCGCGCCGCTGCCACGGTGGCCCGGGCCTGCTGAAGCTGTGGTTTGCGCAGGATCAGCGCTTCGTTCTCAACCGGAATATCCTCACCCAGAAGCTCAAATTCCTGGCGGGCGACAGCCTGTTGTCCCTGCTCCAGTTCCAGGTCAGCCAATGCCTTCTGCAGTTCGCTGCGACGCTGCTCCAGTGCAATCTGATAGTCAGCCGGCTCAATACGCATCAATTCCTGGCCAGAAGCAACCAAACGCCCCGGCGTAAAGGCCTCGGCCTGCTGAACAACACGTCCGCTTACCCGTGCATTCAGGGTCACCTCCCGCGCCGGCATTACCTCGCCCATAACCTGGACGGTGGGACTGTACTGGCCGCGCCTGACCGTCTGAACATCCACCAGCATGGCTGTTTCTCGAGCTGCCCCGCCCCGGGTTGCCGTCGGCTCGGTCTTGAAAATAAACCAGACCAATGCAACACCCACCAACACAATCAATACGGTGATGAAAGCCGTCTTCAGAAAACCCGCTCGTCCCCTTTCAGGGCGAGCTGCATTGTCGTCAATGGGATGGCTCATGTCTGGTTGCTCTCCATTCGGTCATTCTGCGGCTCAATGCTGCCGGCCAGGGCGCGATACAATGCAACCCGGGCATTCAGCAACTGTTGCCGGGCGGTGAGCCGGGTTCGCTGCAAATCCTGCCGGTCCTGAAGCGCGTTCAGCACTTCGATGTAGCTGACCGCGCCATTGAGGTAACGGGTGCGAAGCTGGCGGTAACTGGCCCCGGCCAGGTCGATCTGTTGCTCAAGTCGCTCCAGGCGTTGTTGTTGCTGATGCTCCGTTGTCAGGGCATCTTCCACTTCCTGGATGGCGGTCAACACGGTTTGGCGGTATTCCTGCACCCTCTGCTCCAAAACGGCTCTCGAGCGGGTTACCTCAGCGCGCCGCTCGCCGCCATCCACCAGTGGCGCCACCAGGTTGCCGGCCAGGGTGGCCAGCCAGTTATCAAACAGTTCACGGGCGGTGTCTGTCCGATTGCTGATGGAGGCCTCCAGGGAAAGCCGCGGAAACCGGTTACTGATGGCGGCGGCCAGATCGCGATCCGCCGCCTGCACAAGCCGCCAGGCCTGCTGCACGTCAGGGCGGCGCTGAACCAGCTCACCCGGCACACCGGTTTGTGGCAAAGGCGGCAGCGACGGCAAGCGGGCCGATTCCGGTAGTGTGGCCCTAAGGGGGGGCTGGCCGGTCAGCACGGCCAACTGATTTTCGAGAACGCGGATGTCGCCTTCAAGGGTCGTCAGGCGCTCCCGGGAAGCGCTCACCAATTGACGCTGGCGCAGCACATCGGGGCTGCCGCTCTGCCCGGCGGTAAACCGGGTTTCAATGAGGCTGAGCACATCCAGGTTGGTCTGCAACTGATCCCGGGCCAAAGCCAGTTGTGCACGTTGCTCGACAAGCTGGAACCAGGTGTTGGCGATCTCGCCACTCAAGGATACGGCCGCCGCCTCGTAGTCGGACTGGCTGGCCGCAGCCCGCAACTCCTCGGCCTCGGTCAGGGCTTGTACCCGCCCCCACAAATCAACTTCGTAACTGGCACTGAGAGAGGTGCTGAAGGTGTCTGTGCTGGTGGTCTCCGATTCCTGTCGTTCTGCGCCGAGACTGGCATCAAGCGACGGCCACAATCCGGCGGCTTGGCGTTCGGCCGTCGCGCGCGCCTGCAACAAACGTTGGTAGTTGGCGGCAAGGCTGAAGTTGCCGGCCAGGGCATCCTTCACCAACTGGTTGAGATCGGGATCACCAAAAGCCTGCCACCATTGATTATTCAGCGGCAGCTCGCCACGTCGGGAAAAATCATCCGTGATGTCGGTTTGCGGTTCTGATGAACCGGGACTGGTGGCACATCCCCCCAAAATCACCGGTATAAGCAATAGCAAAAAACGCAATCTCGTTGTCATACACAAACTGGGCATGGAAATCCTGTTCCAACGGTGGACCGGTGAAAATTGGGAAACGTCGTCATTCTGCACCCACCCTTCTGCTTTTCAAGAACTCAGGAAAATCTTTTACAAATTGTCGGATAAAACCCTAGGAGTTAGTTACGAGCGTCGTTGCATTCGAGACTTCCGATATCTCCATAACTTAGGCATGATATTAACTCGTTTTAACGAACGTACTGGAAACCAATAACCCCCACAGGGAGAGAAAACGGATGAAGAAAGCATTTGCGCCCGCAATGGCGATTATCCTGAGTGTGATTCTGGCTGGCTGTGCAAGTTCCGGTGGACAGGCTGCCAATGGCGGCATTATTGGAGATATCCCGGAAGACAGTAAATTCGCCAAGATCGAAATCGGCATGCCGGAAGCCCAGGTCTATGATCTGATTGGTTACCCAACCGATACCACCGCCTACATCACCGGTAAGAGTTTCATTCCGTTCTACTATGGCAGTGACGCCGCGCGCACCGAAGCTATTTACAAAGACGAAGGCCGCATCACCTTCACTGGCGGTACCGGCTTTGGCGCCCGCACCTTCCAGGTGTATCGTATTGTCTATGATCCGACCGAAGACGGCTACGCCGACTAAGTCATACAACATGCGCCAATCACTTGGGGGAAAACCCAAGTGATTTGCTACAGCATGGGTTCCTGCGCTCTGGGCCAGCTTCTGGTGGCCTGGAGCGACAGAGGCATCTGCGCGGTCGGGCTGGCCGACACCCCTGACCAACTGATTCTCTCGTTACAAGCGGATTTCGCTGACCACCCCCTCCAGAAGATCGACCCAGCGAGTTCCCCCTATTTCTCAACGGTGCATCGTTTTATTGAGGTTCCTTCAGCCTCGCCACCGGATCTGCCGCTCGACCTGATGGGCACCGCGTTTCAGCAACGCGTTTGGCAAGCCCTGACAGACATTCTCCCCGGACAAACACTGAGCTACGCCCAATTGGCCCGGAACGCCGGCAAACCCTCCGCCATTCGTGCGGTGGCTAACGCCTGTGGGGCCAACCGGATTGCCATTCTCGTTCCCTGCCACCGTGTCGTACGTAGCGATGGAACCCCAGGAGGCTACCGCTGGGGGGCAGATCGCAAGCAGACTCTGCTTGCGCGTGAAGCCACTACTCCCGATCACTAACACAGATTCTTTGCTGTCATTTGACAGGCAACTCATCCATTGGTCTCGGCCACAGGCGACCTTCTATTGACGTCTGTCAATATACCGCTTCGGCCACCGCCATAGGATGTAGGTTGGCAGTACATAAAAAAATCAGGAATTCAGGAGAAGCACACCGATGACGTTCTGGCCGTGGAGTAAGGAACTTGAGGTTGGAATCGGGGAGATCGACGAGCAGCACAAGTGGCTGGTGGACACCACCAACGAACTGCATGACGCCATGGAAGCTGGTGCCACCAATCAACAGATTGGCGACATTCTGGAAGCCCTCATGGATTACACCATGAACCACTTCATCGTCGAGGAAGATCTCTTCAACCGACTGGGTTACCCGGAAACTGAAGCGCACAAGGCAGAGCACAACAAGTTCACCGGTCAGATCATGGACCTGCTCGATCGCCATGAAAGTGGCGAGTCAGCCGGTGATGAAACCCTGACTCTGCTGAAAGAATGGCTGACGCACCACATCCTGAAAGTGGACAAAGCCTATGTTGAGCATTTCAAAGCCCACGGCGTTACGTAAAAGAGTTACATGAAAGAGTTACATAAAAGGGCCACTTAAAGGAGCTACATACTTGCCTGCACCGGCCCATGTACCTCCTCAAGACAAGCCAGCATGGGAGCCACCTCCCTGATCTTTCGGGCGCGAGGCCAAAGCGCCTCAGCCTCCGAAAAGGCCAGCCGCAAATAATTCAGCCACTGTTTGATGCGACCGGTGACAAACCGGTCTTCAAGACGCAGCTGCAAGGCCGCCGCGTAGTCGCGGACCAACTCCACCACCTGTAGCCAGGTCATTGCCGGCAGTCTTTCCCCCCTCTGCGACGCCTTTATCTGTGCCGCCAGATCCGGGCGCGCAACCAGCCCCCGGCCAATCATCACATCGTCGCAACCGGATACTTCCCGGCAACGCCAGTAATCATCCACCGTCCAGATGTCGCCATTGGCAATAACATGAGTGCTGACCGCTTCCCTCACCCGTGCGATGTCTTCCCAGTATGCGGGTGGCTTATAACCGTCAACCTTACTACGCGCGTGCACGACAACTTCCGATACACCAGCAGCCTCAAGGGCCTGGGCACAGGCCACTCCCATGGAACGATCCTCATAGCCCAGCCGCATTTTGGCGGTCACCGGTACCGCCTGCGGTGTGGCCCGGCGCACGGCAGAGGCAATCTCATGCATCAGTTCAGGCTCGCGCATGAGAACACAGCCGCCCTTGTGTTTATTGACGGTTTTGGCCGGGCAGCCAAAGTTGATATCCACCTGCCCTGCGCCCAGCTCTGCGGCCCTGGCACCGTGGAGCCCCATCATCTCGACATTGGACCCCAGCAACTGGACCGCCACCGGCACACCGGCCTCGGTCAACGCCCTGTTGTGCAGTTCCGGCGCGTATTTGTAGAAGATGCGGGGCGGCAGCATGCCGTGGGTCACGCGAATGAACTCGGTCACGCAGCGATCTATGCCTCCAACGCGGGTCAGCGTCTCGCGGATCGGGGCATCAACCAGCCCTTCCATCGGGGCAAGGATAATTCGCATGGGGGCTCCACAAAGTAATCTGGCAGGTGTGCTCAGGGATTGAGCAAAAGCGGAGCGGATTGTAAGGAATTTACCGGCGGGTGGATAGCCGGGCATCCCGAAACAGGATGCCCGGTCGCTGGCGGGGTTATCCCTGAACGTCGAAGCGGTCGTTGTTCATGACCTTGGTCCAGGCTTTCACGAAGTCGTTCACGAACTTCTCTTCGTTATCGTCCTGGGCGTACACCTCAGCGTAGGAGCGAAGGATGGAGTTGGAACCAAACACCAGGTCAATCCGGCTTGCGGTCCACTTCACCTCATCGGTCTGGCGGTCTCGAATCTCGTAGAGATTGTTACCTGCCGGCTTCCAGCTGTACGCCATATCGGTCAGGTTCACGAAGAAGTCGTTCGTGAGGTGGCCTTCGCGGTCGGTGAACACACCATGCTTGGTGCCGCCATGGTTGGTACCCAGTACTCGCATGCCACCAATCAGCACCGTCATCTCCGGGGCGGTCAGCCCCATCAACTGGGCGCGGTCGAGCAACATCTCCTCCGGTTTAACCACATAATCCTTCTTCTGCCAGTTGCGGAAGCCATCCGCCAGCGGCTCCAACGGCTCGAAAGATTCAACATCGGTCATCTCGGCGGAGGCATCGCCACGGCCTTTCAGGAAGGGCACACGAATATCGTAACCCGCTGCCTTGGCCGCCTTCTCGATACCGACACTGCCGGCCAGGACAATCACATCCGCCACACTGGCGCCGGTTTCAGAAGAGATCTGCTCGTACACCTTCAGCACCTTGGCCAAGCGATCCGGTTCGTTGCCTTCCCAGTCTTTCTGGGGTGCCAAGCGAATGTGGGCACCGTTGGCGCCGCCCCGCATGTCAGAACCACGGAAAGTCCGGGCGCTGTCCCAGGCAGTACTCACCATTTCTGCAATAGACAGATTGGTCTCGGCGATCTTTTCTTTCACCACTTCTTCGCAGTAATCGGTACTGCCAGCCGGCACCGGGTCCTGCCAGATCAGGTCTTCAGCCGGTGCCTCCGGGCCGATGTAGCGGGTTTTCGGACCCAGGTCCCGGTGAATCAGCTTGAACCAGGCACGGGCAAAGCAATCCTTGAAGTACTCCGGATCAGCCATGAACTTTTCACAGATGGCTCGATAGGTCGGGTCCATCTTCATGGCCATGTCGGCATCAGTCATGATCGGATTGTGGCGAATGGAAGGATCGGTGGCATCCACCGGCTTGTCTTCCTCCTTGATATCCACCGGTTCCCACTGGTGCGCGCCTGCCGGGCTGGTCTTCTGCTCCCACTCATGGTTAAACAGGAGATCAAAATAACCCATGTCGAACTGGGTCGGATTGGTGGTCCAGGCGCCCTCAATACCGGAGGTTACCGCATTGGCGGCCTTGCCCTGCATGCCGGGGTTCTTCCACCCAAAGCCCTGCTCTTCCACATCCGCAGCTTCAGGCTCCGGGCCCAGGGCACTGGCATCACCATTACCATGGCACTTGCCAACGGTGTGACCACCCGCGGTCAGTGCGGCGGTTTCCTCGTCGTTCATGGCCATGCGCTTGAAGGTCTCTCTGACCTGTTCTGCCGTTTTGAGCGGATCGGGCTTGCCATTAACGCCTTCGGGGTTCACATAGATCAAGCCCATCTGAACCGCCGCCAGCGGGTTCTCCATGGTGTCCGGATCATCCACGTTGTCATATCGCTCATCGGAGGGAGCCAACCATTCCTTCTCCGCTCCCCAGTAGATGTCTTTCTCCGGATGCCAGATGTCTTCCCGGCCAAACGAGAAACCGAAGGTCGGCAGCCCCATGGACTCATACGCCACGTTACCGGCGTAGATAATCAGGTCCGCCCAGGAGAGTTTGTTGCCGTATTTCTTCTTGATCGGCCAAAGCAGACGACGGGCCTTGTCCAGGCTTACGTTGTCCGGCCAGGAATTGATTGGAGCAAAGCGCTGGTTGCCGGTGCCACCACCACCGCGACCGTCCGCGATACGATAGGTGCCCGCAGCATGCCAGGACATACGGATCATCAGGCCACCGTAATGGCCCCAATCCGCCGGCCACCAGTCTTGGCTGTCGGTCATCAGAGCGTGGACGTCTTTTTTCAGGGCTTCGAAATCCAGCTTCTTGACCTCTTCCCGATAGTCAAAGTCCTCACCCATCGGGTTGGTCTTGCGATCGTGCTGGTGAAGGATGTCCAGATTCAGCGATTCCGGCCACCAATCCGTGTTGCTATGGCCGGCTTCGGTGTTACCACCGTGCATCACCGGGCACTTGCCACCACTAGTATTCTGAGTCATCACACTCTCCTGCTGTCATTGCGTTTGCAAAACGACTTGGACGTAGTTCGAAACCACACTAAATATAGATCATTCAAACTTAACTGCCTGAGCCTTTTCCTAAGGCAGACATAGCGAATACCTATAGACTTTCCCGCGTCTCTGGCAGTGCGCAAGGCTTTGGATTCACCAAGCCATTGCGAACTCGCAGCTGTAATCCGCCAGAATCCCGAGAGAGTCACTCCATGCTTCTGCGGCCATACTCACGAAGGCTGACATAGAACAACTCCTGCGTTAACGAGAACACTTTTAGCGTAGCTCAGGGCTGCAAAAACATGACAATCAATTAAAAATAACTTTTCGAGAGTTATTTTCTATCGGACGTTGCAAAGGGCGGGAATCGATTCAAAGCCGTTCTACACGAACGAATTTACCGGCATCGTCGAAGAGTATGCAGAAGCTGCCGCGTATGCCGTCTTTGAGGAAAAAACGGGAGAGGATGCGGGCCGGGAAGCGGACAGAGCGTCCGTCCCGGGCCGTGGTGCGAACCTCAGTTGCGGTTCCCTGATAGAGCTTGAGCCACTCATCCGGGCTGATACTGAGGTCCACGATGATCTGCTGCATGGCGCGCCTTAGTTGGCCATTTCCAGCAACAGACGGTTCAGGCGACTGACGTAGGCACCCGGGTCTTCCAGTTGCTCGCCACTGGCCAGGGTGGCCTGGTCGAACAACACCGCGGACAACTCATTGAAGCGCTCGTCGCCTTCTTCGTGCTCCAGGCGCTGCACCAGCGGATGGTCCACGTTGATCTCGAAGATCGGCTTGCTTTCCGGCACCTTCTGGCCGGCCGCTTCCATGATCTTCTTCATCTGGGCGCCCATGTCGAACTGCCCTACCACCAGGCACGCCGGGGAGTCGGTCAGGCGCTTGGTCACGCGCACTTCCTGAACCTGATCCTTCAGGGCGTTCTGGATGCGTTCCACCAGGCTCTTGTGCTCTTCGGCGGCTTCTTCCTGCTGTTTCTTGTCTTCCTCGGTTTCCACTTCGCCGAGGTCCAGGTCGCCACGGGCCACGTCCTGGAACTGCTTGCCATCGTATTCGCTGAGGTAGGTCATCATCCACTCATCGATACGGTCGGACAGGATCAGCACTTCCACGCCCTTCTTGCGGAACACTTCCAGATGGGGGCTGCTCTTGGCGGCGCTGAAGTTGTCGCCGGTGATGTAATAGATCTTGTTCTGGCCTTCCTTCATGCGGCCGATGTAGTCATCCAGGGACACGTCCTGGGTGGCTTCGCCGGTGTGAGTGGTGGCAAAGCGCAGAAGGCCGGCGATCTTCTCGCGATTGCCGAAGTCCTCAGCCGGACCTTCCTTCAGCACAGTGCCGAACTCGTTCCAGAAGGTCTGGTAGTCTTCCGGCTGTTTCTTGGCCAGCTTGGACAGGGTATCCAGCACACGCTTGGTCATGGCGGTGCGGATGCTGTCCACGGTGCTGTCGTTCTGCAGGATTTCCCGCGAGACATTCAGCGACAGATCGTTGGAGTCGATAACACCCTTGGTGAAGCGCAGGTACAGCGGCAGGAACTGCTCGGCGTCGTCCATGATGAACACGCGCTGCACGTACAGCTTCAGGCCGCGCGGCGCTTCGCGGTTGTACAGGTCAAACGGCGCGCGCTTGGGGATGTACAACAGGCTGGTGTAGTCCAGCTTGCCCTCGACCTTGTTGTGGGACCAGGTCAGCGGGTCTTCGAAGTCGTGGGCGATGTGCTTGTAGAATTCCTTGTACTCTTCGTCCTTGATTTCGGTACGCGGCAGGGTCCACAGGGCGGTGGCGTCATTGACGGTTTCGTCTTCGCCCTTCTTGTCCTCTTCCTCGGATTCGGACTTCATGATCACCGGGAAGGAGATGTGGTCCGAGTATTTCTTCACCAGGTTGCGCAGGCGGAAGCCGTCGGCAAACTCGGTAGCGTCTGATTTCAGGTGCAGGGTGATTTCAGTACCGCGCTGCTCACGCTCGGTCTGTTCGATGGTGAACTCGCCATCCCCTTTCGATTCCCAATGCACGCCTTCGTTGGCGGGCGCACCGGCACGGCGGGTTTTTACGGTTACTTTGTCGGCCACGATAAACGAAGAATAGAAACCCACACCAAACTGGCCGATCAGCTTGCTGTCTTTCTTTTCGTCGCCAGACAGCTGCTTGAGGAATTCGGCGGTGCCGGACTTGGCGATGGTGCCCAGGTTGGCGATCACATCGTCACGGGTCATGCCGATGCCGTTGTCGGTGAGGGTGACGGTGCCCGCTTCCTTGTCGTAGTCCAGGCGGATGCTGAGCTCGGAGTCGCCTTCGTACAGGGCTTCGTCTTTCAGGGCGGCAAAGCGCAGTTTGTCTTCGGCGTCTGAGGCGTTGGAGATCAGTTCGCGCAGGAAGATTTCCTTGTTGGAATACAGGGAGTGGATCATCAACTGAAGCAGCTGTTTCACTTCCGTCTGGAATCCCAGTGTTTCTTTGTTGGCTTCTACCGTCATGATTTATCGGTCTCCTGGTATCTACATTTGGTGCGGGGAGGAGGTGGGTTAGCCTTTCCAAAAAGCGCTCCTTCGGCACGTCCATGTGGCGCTTATGCTCCGCCATCCATGGCTCCGCAAATTTTTGGAAAGGCTAACCCACCTCCTCCATCTAACTATGTGCTTTCGTTCTCACCAAATTGGGGACAGGAGATCGGTTTTCAAGCCTTTTGCAATTAACCTTCCAGCAAAAAATGCGCTCGCGCCGTGGCAATAGGCTTGGAACGGGATTTTTGCCAGGCCACCACGCCCACGTTGGCCACGCGGTTGCCCTGGCGAGTCAGGTGGCATTCGGCGTAGGTTTCGCGGTTCAGGCCGGCGCGGAGGTAGTCGATGGAGAAGTCGACAATCTTGGGCATGCGCAGGGTTTCCTGGGCGAGAATCAGGTAGATTTCGGCGGAAAGCTCCATGAAACCGCCAATCACGCCACCATGGATCGCCGGCAGGATGGGGTTACCCAGGTTTTGCTCTTTCGCCGGCAGGCGGAAGATCAGGTCGTCGCCGAAACGGTCACAGCAAAGCCCAATCCACCGCGCATAGGGAATACCTTCGAGAAGATCCGTGAAGTCACCCGTTTTTTGGGTCTGTTCGAGTACTGCCGGGTCGATCATTCTTCCCCTCCGGTGATCAGGTCGCGATAGGGTTTCGGAGAGGCCTCCTTACCAATGCGCATGAACGTGCCCACACAGTTGGCGATGGTATTGCCCTCATCCTGATAGGCCTCGCAACGGGTAAAAATGATGTTGGAGGTGATTTTGTAGGTTTCCGCACGGGCGAACACGGGCTTACCCGGCTCTGCGGGGTGCATATAATCCACTCGCAGGTCCAGGGTCGGGCAAAGTTCGAATTCATCCAGGGCGCAGATGATGACCGACCCCGAGGTCGTGTCCATCAGGGTGGTGATGGCGCCACCGTGGATGGCGCCGGTGTCCGGGTTACCGATGATTTTTTCGCTGTAGGGAAGCTCCATCAATAGGGTTCCCTCGCCCGCTTCGCGGGGCACCAGGCCGAGTTCCCGGGCCTGGTTCAGGGTGCTGACAAACCGGTGAACCCGGTCAAGTCGGGTTTTGTTTTCCATCAGGTTTTATCCTTTGCCTTACTGGGCTGCTCAGGCTCTTGAAACACTTTTCCAGAACGCAAATGACTCAGCGCATCGGAGTGGAATTCGCGGCGATAAAGCACGTAAATGATCCATGTCGAAGCAACGATGAAGGCGATGGGGTGGAAGAACCAGGCGACCACGGCCAACGCGTAATAATAGGAACGCAAACCCAGGTTGAAGGCATCACCGGCAAGATCACAGATTTTGCCGGCACTGCGTGCAAAGGCTTCCCGCCCGGCAGGCGTGGTTTTGACGTCTTCAGCCAGGGGCGCACTGCCAATCATCACCGCCAGGAAGTTGTACATGCGCATCGACCAGGTGAACTTGAAGAAGGCATAGATAAAAACCACCATCAAAACCAGCAGCCGCAACTCCCAAATTTCACGACTGGGCACCGGGTTCAGGGGCATGCTGGCAAAAATCTTCATCGCTTCGGTGGTATACCCCATGGCAGTGATAATACCGGCCAGAATCAACAGGCAGCTGGAGGCAAAAAAAGCGCCATTGCGCTCCAGGTTGCCAACCACCGAAGTATCAGACATCCGGTTGCCTCGCTGGAGCATCACCCGCATCCAGTCTTCCCGATACAGGTTAAGAGTATTGGACAGACAAGCCCTTCTTCCCGCGCGGTTCCTGGAGTACCAGGTATAACCCACACTGCAGATCAGAAACCAGCCAAGGGCGATAAACTCCAGATAGTTTTCCATGTAGGGCCCATTAATCATGGTGGTGGCAAACTCCTTGAAAACAGAGTTTTATGATACGTCATGGTGAAAGCGCCAGCCAATGCAACGGCAGCTCTGACCCAACACAGCGCGCACCGTGGTATATACTTCAGGTGCCTCTGCCCGATTGCGGCATTCATGGATAGCACATTTAACGTACGCTTGATGCGCATTTACTGCGCATTTACTGACAGGAGCCTGATGTGACGCCTCGATTATTCTCCCGATTGACCGCCGCCCTTTTTGTCGTTGTCACTCTGGCCGGCTGCACCGTCAACCCGGTGACCGGAGAAAAGCAGCTGTCGCTGATCGGCGAAAACGAAGAAATTCAGATGGGTGCCGAGCAGTACGTTCCTACCATGCAAACACAGGGTGGGCGTTTTTATCTGGACCCGGAACTGACCGTCTATGTCAGCGAAGTCGGCCAGAAAATGGCCCAAGTGAGTGACCGGCCCGACCTGCCCTACGAATTTGTCGTGCTCAATAACAGCACTCCCAATGCCTGGGCGCTACCCGGGGGCAAAATTGCCATCAACCGTGGCCTGCTGGTGAAACTGGATGACGAGGCCCAACTGGCGTCGGTGCTGGGCCATGAAATTGTGCATGCCGCCGCCCGCCACAGTGTGCAACGTATGCAACAGGGCATGATCATCAGTGCTGGCATGGCCGGACTTGGACTGGCGCTGTCGGATAACGAATGGGCTGGCCTGGTTATGGGCGGTGCGGCTGTCGGCGCCCAACTGGCTCTGGCCCAGTACGGCCAAGGCGACGAGCTGGAGTCCGACGCTTATGGCATCCGCTATATGGACGCAGCCGGCTACGACCCTCAGGCCGCCGTGGAACTCCAGCAGCTGTTCCTGGAGTTGTCAAAAGATCAGCAAAGCAACTGGCTCCAGGGGCTGTTCGCCACACACCCGCCCTCCGCCAGACGGGTGGAAAAGAATCAGCAGCTGGCCCAGCAGCTTGGCACCGGCGGCTACCGGGGCCAGGACGTCTATCAGCGCAGGATTGCCACACTGAAGGAGCTTCAACCGGCCTATGATGCCCACGACAAGGCTCTTAAACTCGCCTCCGAGGGCAACATGGCAGCGGCAATAGAAGCCATCAATTCCGCCATCAAACAAGCTCCCCGCGAGGCCATGTTCTATGCCCTTAGAGGGCGAATTTTCCAGAAGCAAGGGCAGAATGAAAAAGCCCAGTCCGACTTCGACAAAGCAGTCTCCCTGTACCCGGAAATGTTCGAGTACCAGCTGTATAACGGGCTGAATGCACTGGCCATGAACAACCTGACCAAAGCCCGTGACCACCTGCAAAAGGCCAACGAGGTGGTACCAACGTCCATCGCCTATCTCCGCCTGGGCGATATTGCCGCGCAACAGGGACGCCGGCAGGAAGCCGTAAACTTTTACTCCACCGCCGCCCAAGCTGGCGGGGACGTGGGCGCAGAGGCAAAACAGAAACTCGCGGCGCTGACGAATTGATGGCTACCACGACCCGTTGTCCAGTGGAGTACTGATTGTGGAAATCCGGCCATTCCAGACACTCACACTGCGGGCCAGGCGCTTCTATGTTGGCGCGATGTTTCAGGTCATGGGGCGGGCGTTGCAGGCCATGACCGAGGTAGATGGAGAGGCTTGCCGGGAAACCCGGCAACTGCCACCCGGCTTTCTGTTTGAAATGCGGGTACTACCCTCGGGGCCGGTCATGGTGGTGGAGCACACGAAGGACGGTCGCCTGCGTTTTCTTGGCACCGACGCCCCTCGGCCAATCAACCTATCAATCCAGTTCAAGCACATGGTGCATGCCTTTCGAGTGGTCTCTTTTCAGGAGAAAACCGCCATCGCGTTTGCCAACGAACGCATGCTCGTCGATGGGGATATTGCCTATGCAGTGCGCATGACCCGGGTTCTGAACCGCCTGGAGACCTTCATCCTGCCCAGATTTCTGGCCGTCCGCGCCGTCAAACAGTACCCACGCAGCCTGGGTTTTGTGGAAAAAACCGCTGGCGCTGCCCGTATCTACCTGAGAGTGCTCAGAAACCTTATCGGAAATGAGAGACCTTATGAGTAGCCGATTTTTCGAATTTTTCTGTCCCGTCAAGGTGATTGCCGGCAAGGCCGCCCTGGAGCATTTACCCTGGGAAATGCAGGGTCTGTCGGTCAAGCGACCGATGATTGTCACCGACAAGGGCATTCACCAGGCGGGCCTGCTGGAACCGGTATTGGCCGCCTGCCGGGAAGGCGGGGTGCAGATCGCGGCCATTTTCGACGACGTGCCGCCAGATTCATCCACCTCGGTGGTACGGGAAATAGCCACGCTCTACCGCGACAAACACTGCGATGCCATTATTGCCTTGGGTGGCGGCTCGGCGATCGATACCGGCAAGGCAGCCAATATCCTGGTGTCGATGGGTGGTGACGACCTCGAGCAATACAGTGGCGCGGGAATATTAAAGCATCCTCTGCGCCCTTTCTTTGTCATTCCGACAACGGCGGGAACCGGCTCGGAAGTGACTTCGGTGGCGGTTATCAGCGATGAACAACGGGGCGTAAAACTGCCGTTCACGTCGTCCTTCCTGTTACCGGATGCCGCCATCATTGATCCCCGAATGACTCTGACGCTGCCGCCTCACATTACCGCGGCAACCGCGATGGACGCGCTCACCCATGCCACCGAAGCGTTCATTGGACTGGCCAAGAACCCGTTAAGTGACGCCTATGCGACCGCAGCCATCCAAAAGATTGGCCAATGGCTGCTGCCTGTGATGAATGATCCCAAAAACGAGGAAGGTCGTCTGGAGCTGGCCCTGGCCTCGACCATGGCCGGCATTGCCTTCTCCAACTCAATGGTTGGCCTGGTACACGCGCTGGGGCACGCTACCGGAGCCAAGTGTCACCTGCCCCACGGGGTCTGCATGAGTCTCTATTTACCCTACGCACTGGAGTACAACCTGGAATACATTCGAGAGCCGCTGGGTGAACTATTACTGCACCTGGAAGGCCCCGAACGTTATACCCAAACTCCACCGGAGCAGCGGGCTGAATCCTGTATTGCCGCTATCCGCGCGCTTCGGGACCAACTGCACCAGCGGTGTGGGCTGCCGCGCACCCTGGAGGAAACCGGGCAAGTGGAATTCAGCCAGCTGGAAGCCATTGCCCAGCTGGCCCTGGATGATGGCGCGATTCTTTTCAGTCCACAGGAAGTCAGCTTTGAAGATGCCCACGCACTGGTGCGCCGGGCCTGGTCATAAACAGTAACAAAGCGATGATTGAAGCATGGACACAAAAAGGTCATATTGAAGGGGTATATCGTTAGCAACTAAACCTATACGAACCCGAGTTCCTGCGATGCCCTCTCGCCCCTCGTTACCAAAAGTGCGCACGCCTCTGCTCCTGGCTTTCATGATGGCGTTCGCTGCCCTTCCGACACTGGGCAACAGCCAGGAAGCGGATAAAAAGGTTTTTCAGTTCAATGTTTCACCCAATGGCTATCCCCCTTACCTGATTGTCGATGGCAAAGAACCCGCCGGCATCATGTGGGACGTGGTGTCTTTGATCGTTCCCCGCCTTGGCTATCAGGTAGCGCCCCGCCAAGTACCCCGCAAGCGTGTGGATCGCATGGTGACCGAAGGCTACCTGGACGCCACTCCGCGCGCCATTGAGTGGACAAGGCACCCTGAGAACTACCTGTTCACCGATCCGATCGTGCACGTGGAAGAAGTCTTTTTCTTTCCCAAATCCTCAGAGCTTCAGTTCGAAACCCTGGAGGATCTGACCGGCAAGACCATCGTCACGCCCTTGGGTTATGTCTACCCAAAGCTGGAACCCTATTTCAAAAGCGGGAAAATCAACCGGTTTGAAGTATCCAACGAACGAAACATGTTCCATCACCTGCGTTACGGTGAGGAGTTCGATGCTGCCCTGGCCGACCGGCTGGTCGGCCACTGGCTGCTCAGGGAAGAAGGGTTAAAAGGCTATTTTCGCCTGTCGGATAACACGCTCAGTCGATACGGTTTCCGGCTAATGCTTCGGCCCGACTGGAAGGATTTTGCCGAGGCTTTCAACCAGGAGCTGGCGAAAATTCGCGAGAATGGCGAACTGGATGCCATTCTCGCGCGCTATCGCTAGTGTCCCGTCTGGCTAATTCCCTACTCCAAGCGCCGGAGCAGCAGCATCGGGGATACCGTCAATACCGTGCGAAGCTGCCAACGACCAAACAGTGCCAGCAGCAGGGCGCTCACCAACGGTAGCGTAAGAATCACCTGCCAGTGCCAGCGGAAACTGCCATCAAACATGCGTGCCTGCAGCACGTAGACCGCCGCCTCGGCAGCCAGAACCCCCAAGAGCCCGGCAATCAGCCCCAGCAAGGCGAACTCGAGCATGGTGCTGCGTACCAGCAACGACTGGCGACCGCCAAGGGTTCGGATCAACGCCCCTTCCCGCTGACGGTCTCGCAGGGTGGCACTGACGACCGCTGCCATGACTACCAGGGCCGCTGCCAGAATCAGGGCTAGTATGGTCTCAATGGCCTGGGTCACCTGTTGCACAATGTCCTGGATCCGACCGATGATGTGATCGATTTCCAGCACCGACACTGTCGGAAACTCCCTGGAAAAGTCATTCAGAGCGAACTTTTTCTGCTCGGGCAGATAAAAGCTGGTAATCCAGGTTGCCGGCATATTCACCAGCCCCCCTTCCGGGGGAAACACCACGTAGAAGTTGGGCTTCATGCTGTCCCATTGCACGGTCCGAATGCTGACCACCGGTTCCGTGACTTCTGCTGAACCTATGGTGAACGTCAGACGATCCCCCAGTTCCAGACCAAGACGTTCTGCAAGGTCCGCTTCCACAGACACGCCTTCGGTATCGCTTGCATCAAACCAGCGGCCACGGACAATTTCGTTATCCTCCGGTAACTGTTCCATCCAGGTCAGGTTCAGCTCGCGATTCAGGGCATTGATGCGTTCGTCCTTGCTGACAGCCTCCTTCACCGGTTGGCCGTTAAGCCCGGTCATGCGCCCACGCACCATGGGGTAAAGGTTTTCCAGCGGCGCACCACGATCGGCCCAGAAGGCATCGACTTGCTCTACCGCATTCGGAGCGATATTGATCAGGAAATGGTTCGGCGCGTCCTCGGGCAGTTGGGTCCGCCAGTCGCTCAACAGCGAGGTACGAACCAGAATGAGGGTCGCAGCAAGCATGATAGTCATGGCGAACACCGCCAATTGGGCCAGACTGGCCTGGCGATGGCGGTATAACCCGACAAACGCCAGTCGCCAGGCATTGCCTCCACCGTTAACCCGGCGAAGAACGGCCATCAACACCAGGCCAAACAGGCCCAGTATGCCCAACAGCAGGGCCAGGCCACCCAACAACGCCCCTACAAGGACCAGTTCGCCGGCATACAGCCATACCAGGCCGAAGATGGCCAACAAGGCGATGATCAGGTCCGGCAGGGCAGCCCGGCCGGTCTCACCGGGTTGGTCACGCAACACGCGCATGGCCGGCACCCGGCGTAACCGACGGATGGGCGGATAGGCGAAAGCAAACAGGGAAACCACGGCGGTCAATAAGGCCGGCAACACGGCTGAAGGGTCCAGATACACTTCAACGGGCCGTTCCAGTGCTTCACTGAGCAGAGCCACCAGCACCCGGAACAACGGCAGGGCCACCAAAAGGCCACCGACAATGCCGGCTAGACCCCACAACGCGAGGCGCCGAAGATACAGCCGACCAATGCCCCTGCCCTGCAGTCCCAGTGTTTTTAAAAGCGCCACCGTATCGCGCTGAGCAAGCGCATATTGCCGACTGGCGACAGCCACGGCGACGGCCGCCAGCAGCACCGCCAGGCTACCGCCCAGCAACAGGAAACGCTCGGCCCGGTCAAACGAACGGGATAAAGTTTCCCCCTCGCGTACGCCTTCCCATTCATGGCTGGGGCCCAGTTTTGGTTCCAGCCACTGGTAATAGCCATCCAGGGCATCCTCCGGCCCCGCAAACAGGTAGATGTATTCCACCCGGCTTCCTTCCTGTACCGCACCTGTGGCGGCAACGTCATCCACGTGCATCATCACCCGGGGCGCCAGGGAAGACAGCCTGAAGCCTCCGTCGGGCTCCCGGATCAACAGCTTGGAGACCTTAAGTGGCAGGTTGCCAACTTCCAGGGAATCGCCGATCTCCAGGTTCAACAGCCTGAGCAGCCGTGGGTTAATCCAGACCTCGCCGGGCGCTGGGCCGGAGGCTACCATTTCCCGGGCACCGCCACTGGCCTGGTGCTGGATTTCCACTTCACCAACCAGCGGGTATTCATCACTGACCGCTTTCACCGAAGCCAGTTGAAAGCCCTCGGGCCCCGAGATCATGGTGGAGAATTCGATCATCTGCCCGGTTTCCAGCCCACGGCTGCGGGCCTCCTCGAGCCATTCCGGCGGAACCGGCCGGCCGTTTTCGGCTTCCAACTGACGATCCGCTGCCAGGAAGGAGCTGGCCGAGGACACCAGCGTGTGCTGCAACTGACTGGCGAAGAGCGCAATGGTGGCAACGGTGGCCACGGCAATAATCAGGGCCACCAGGACTACACGAACGTCCCGCTCGCGGAAGTCCCGACGAACCGACATGAGCTTCTGGGCGGCATTCATTAGTAGGCCTGCTCCCGGGCCGTGTCCGGCTCCGTCAATATGCCTGCCTCAATGTTCAACTGGCGGCCGCAACGGGCCGCCAGGTGCTCATCATGAGTCACCATTACCAGGGTGGTGCCCTTTTCGCGGTTTAACTGCATCAACAGATCCGAGACCGCTTGACCGGTGCGGTTGTCCAGGTTGCCCGTCGGTTCATCGGCAAACAGGATGACCGGGTCTGAGGCAAATGCCCGGGCAATGGCCACTCGTTGCTGTTCCCCGCCGGAAAGCTGGCGGGGGGTATGATTCAGCCGTTCACCAAGGCCGACGCGCTCCAACAGTTCCCGCGCACGCGCCTCCGGCGCCTCGATACCCGCAAGTTCCAGCGGCAACATCACGTTTTCCAAAGCGGAAAGGGCCGGCAGTAGCTGGAAAGACTGGAACACAAACCCAACACGGCTGGCTCGAAGCTTTGCCCGCTCATCTTCACCAAGCTTGCTGATTTCGGCACCATCCAGTTCCACCACACCTTCACTAGGGGTATCAAGACCGGCCAACAGTCCCAACAGCGTCGTCTTGCCTGAACCGGAACGGCCCACAATGGCGACCGACTCTCCCCGATTGATTTCCAGGCTGACCCCCTGCAATATCGTTAACGTATCTGTTTCAAGCCTGACCCTGTGGGAGAGTCCAGAGACCCGTAGCATGGGGCGAGCTTCGTTTCTGGTAAAATCCGTCATCTGGTTCACAGTAACTCCATTGGCTGGTTTTACGCCTGGATAAATCGACAAGAGGTCTACTGATTATTATGCATACGGTATCAGCGTCCGTCAGATCATTCCTGGTTCTGATGCTCTTGTTACTGGCCGGGCCGGTATTTGCCAGCCAAAACACCCTGCTGGTCGTTGGCGACAGCCTCAGTGCCGCCTACGGGGTACCGTCAGATACCGCCTGGGTGCAGCTGCTGCGCAACCGGCTCGATCAGCAGGACACCCGCTGGCAGGTCGTCAATGCCAGCATCAGTGGCGAAACGACCGACGGTGGACTGCGTCGCTTGCCCGACCTGCTGCAAAAACATGAGCCGGATGTGGTGGTCATTGAACTTGGCGGCAACGATGGCCTTCGAGGTTTTCCGCCAGATGTCATCGAGTCCAACCTCTCCAGCATGATTGAAAAGGTCAAGGCGACTGGCGCTACCCCGGTACTGGTGGGCATGAAGGTTCCGCCAAACTATGGCCAGCGTTACACCAGCGCCTTCTCCGCCGTCTACAGAAACCTTTCAGACAGGTACAACGTCGCATTGGTTCCGTTTTTTCTGGAGGGAATCTATGGTAAAGACGGGCTAATTCAACGCGATGGCATTCACCCGACAGAGAAAGCACAACCGCTGCTGTTGGAAAATGTCTGGCCCAAGCTTGAACCGGTCGTTTCAGAGGCAGGGTCCCAGGCCTCCTGATCGATATCAGCCAAGGGTGCGGGCAACAAAATCCAGCGCCCTTCTCTCGGACCAATAGAGGCCATCCTTCCGCCACTCAACGAACCCCACATGGCCACCCCATCTGGGAACCTCCATCCGCACATAGCGCCCTAACACGTCCGGGCTGGACGGATAACAGTCCGACGAGAGGAAGGGATCGTCGGCGGCATTGACGATCAGTGCAGGCACACGAATATCTTTCAGGTGCGGCAACGCGGAGCAACGGGTCCAGTAATCCATGGCATCGCGAAAACCGTGCAACGGCGCGGTATACAGGTTGTCGAACTGGTGGAAGTTGCGGATCTGATCAAAATCACGGGTATCAATGATGTTTGGGAAGATCTCAGCCTTTAGCTGCATTTTCACCTGCAGATCCTGAAGAAACTGCTTCATATAGATCTTCCGGCTGGGCAAAGCCAATACCTCCGCGCTCCCAGCCAGATCCACCGGTGCCGAGTAGGCAATCCCGCCTATAATGCGGCTGTCCACGTGCTCACCCAACTGTGCCAGGTAAAGCAATGTGAGATTGCCACCCATGCTAAAGCCGGAAAGGAACAGGTTTTTGTAGGGCCCGCGGAGCGCCCGGGTAACCACGGTGTGCAGGTCCTCGGTGGCACCACTGTGGTAGAAGCGCGGCAAGTGGTTCATCACGCCGCCACAGGAACGGTAGTTCCAGGCCAACACGTCCCAACCTTGCAGCATCAGCGCCCGGGCCAGCCCCAACACGTAGGGGCGACGGCTGTTCCCTTCGAGCCCATGGGAAATAATGGCCAGACAATCACTCCCCTGCCGGTACCAGTCCAGGTGAAGCTCATCGTTGTCGGGGGTCGCCAACACCTCGGTGCGTGGCTCAAACAGAGGGACTCGACGAAACAGGCTCGGCCATACCGACTGTAGGTGGCCATTGCGCAACCAGACCGGTGGACAGTAGTCGCCACACGCTTCTCTGATCAAATTTTAACCTTCTAATTCAGGGGGTTGACGGAACGAAACAAAGTCCTTACCATGCTCGCCACATTGATGCTGTTCCCCGATAGCTCAGTTGGTAGAGCAACGGACTGTTAATCCGTTTGTCGCTGGTTCGAGCCCAGCTCGGGGAGCCACTTATTCCGAAAAGCCGCTGAATCACCTTCAGCGGCTTTTTTCGTTTCAGGCCTCGCTAAGCACGGTAAACTCACCACTGGCGACCAACTGCCCTTCACTTGTGGCCGAAAACAGGCACTGCACTGCCCCTGGCTGGGCCACCTCTTCCACGACCCGCACCCCAAGATTACTGCCGGGCGACAACTTATGAGCCCCCGGGCATTGAAGCGAACGCACCAGAACAATGACCGCTTTGCGCATGGCTTCTCCCCCCACACAGACTTTCCGGCAGGCCATTAACTGGGCAGCGTACTCGAGCATTGCCCAGGCCGGCACTCCTTCATTGTCTGCCAGGGGGTGCTGTTCAGCGAGGATGACTTCGGTCTCCGCTCCGTTCTCAGACATGGCAAAGTCACCGATCAATTGCATGCTACCGCTATGGGGCAACTGTTGGTACGCCGGTGCAGCCTCCTGGTAATCAGCCGACGAAGCGCCGGTGGCGATAGCCTCCGAGTCCTCCGCCGCTTCTCGGGAAAAGATACCCTTGGCGACCTGTTTACCGGCAACCTGACAGGTCAGACGCCAACTGTCCGCCGCTTTCTCCCGGACCTCCACATCAATGCGCTGACCCGGCTCGATCAACCCCAGCAAACGGAGTTGGCGAATGCTGCAAATCCGCTGGCCGGTTTGTTCCTCAAGGCTGCGAGCCAACTGCTCGATAAGCACCACGGCCGGGACGACGGGCATGCCCGGAAAGTGACCGGGCAAAGCCGGATGGTCTGGCGAAATTTCGAGGCTGAATTGCATGGTGTCGGTATCGGTCAGAGGATTCAGAAAAAAAGGGGCCTGTGCTATAGTCGCGCGCTAAACCCACACGATGGTTGTTACCGTTTCTTAATTCGAACGATTCTGGCACAGAGTTCTGGAAGCTGACAATGAAGAAGGTTCTGGTCGTACACTATTCCCAGAGCGGACAGCTCGATAGTGTAGTAAAGGAATTTACGCGACCACTGGTCGAATCGGATGACATTTCGGTGACATTCGAAAACATCAAGCCGGTTGAGGATTTCCCTTTTCCATGGCCGTTTTTCAAGTTCCTGGATACGTTTCCCGAGTGTGTCTATCAGGATGCGCCGCCAATTCAGGAACCCGCGGTTTCCGGCGATGAGGATTTTGACCTGATCGTTCTGGCGTATCAGGTCTGGTTCCTGTCGCCGGCGCTTCCGATGACGGCCTTCCTGCAGCACCCGGTCGCCCGGTCCCTGTTGAACGACAAGCCGGTCGTCACTTTGATTGCCTGCCGAAATATGTGGCTGCTGGCCCAGGAAGACATGAAAGCCAAGCTGGATGAGCTGAATGCCCATCTGGTCGGCAACGTCGCCATGGTAGATGAAGCCGGCTCCATCCTGAGCCTGTTTGCCACGCCACTCTGGGTACTGACCGGCCATAAGGGCCCGTTCCTGGGCGGGCTGATTCCCAAGGCGGGCGTTGCTGAAAAGCAAATCAAGGCCAGCGAACGGTTTGGGCGACGCATTCGTGATCGGTTCCGGTTCAAGGGCGAAGTGTCACCGGACATGTTCCGGGGCCTGTCGGCGGTGCACGTTAATGAAGGGCTGATTTCAAGCGAAAAAACGGCGAAGCGGGCCTTCCGACTCTGGGGGCGCCTGCTGCGGACCCTGGGGCCACACGGCGCCTGGCAGCGAAAACCGGTACTGGCGTTTTACTCGGTGTTTCTGATCCTCATGATCGTGACCGTGGTGCCTGCCGGCATGCTGATCAAACGACTGCTTGCGCCGCTGACGCGCCAGCGCATTGCCCAGCAAAAAGCTTATTACAGTGCGCCTTCCGGAGAATAGCACTGACGTGTTTCACCACCCGGCTGCGCGCCGGTCATTGAGCAGTTTGACACATGAAAAACGTATACATTACCGCCATCGCCGCAACACTACCGAATGAGCCTGTCAGCAACGATGACATGGAGTCGGTGCTGGGCCAGGCTGGAGAGCAGCCCTCCCGGGCCAGGCGGGTGATCCTGAAAAGCAACAAGATCAGGAACCGCTATTACGCGATTGATCCGAAGACCGGCGAGCCGACCCACACCAATGCGGAGCTCACCGCCGAGGCCATTAAAGCCCTGGGGGCTCCCTACGCCGAAGAGCTGGATTGTCTGGTCTGCGGCACCAGTATGCCCGACCAGCTTATGCCCAACCATGCGGTCATGGTTCACGGCGAGCTTGCCAACCCGCCGTGTGAGGTTGTTGCCACGGCAGGGGTCTGCCTGGCCGGCATGTCAGCACTGAAATACGGGTGGATGGCCGTTGCTACCGGCCAACACAAGCGTGTGGTGAGCACCGGTTCCGAGGTTGCCTCGGCGGTGATGCGCGGTAAGCTTTTTGAGCCGGAAACCGCAGCGGCCCTCGACACGCTCGAGAAAAAACCGGAAGTCGCTTTCGACAAGGACTTCCTGCGCTGGATGCTGTCTGACGGGGCCGGAGCGGTTGCACTGGAGCCAACCCCGGCGAAGGAAGGCCTGTCACTGCGCGTGGACTGGATCGAAATCCGCTCCTTTGCCAATCAACTGGATGCCTGCATGTACGCCGGTGCCCGCAAGCGCGAAGACGGCAGCCTCGAGAGCTGGAAAGACCTGCCCCATGAGACCTGGCTCGAAGAATCCACGTTTGCGGTCAAGCAGGACGTTCGGTTGCTGAATGAAAACATCATTCCCACCACCATCGAGCAATACCTGCCGGAGCTTATCGAAAAGTACCAGATCACCGCCGACGACATTGACTGGTTCCTGCCCCACTACTCCTCCGGCTACTTCCGTGAGCGGGTTTACGAAGGCATGAAGAACGGCGGCATGGAAATCCCGTTTGAGCGCTGGGCCACCAACCTGCCAGAGAAAGGCAACACGGGGTCCGCCTCTATCTATATCATGATTGAGGAACTCTTCCACTCCGGCAAACTGGAGGTCGGCCAGAAGCTGCTGTGCTGGGTGCCGGAAAGTGGCCGTTTCTCCTCATCCTTCATGTTACTCACCGTCTGTGACGCCCGGGCCGAATCATGAAAGTGGACGAAGTGCCCCAGGACGACTCAAAGTCGTTCGAAGGCCAGCGCAAACGCCTGTACGCCCGCAACGCCGATGGTGAATACACCACGGCGCTGTCCAGCGGCTGGGAAGCCGAAGACGTTGTCCTGGACCAGGCGGTGGAAGAGTACAACCGCTTCACCCGGGAAGCGAGAGAGCGTGTCCAGCGGGGCATTTCGTCCCCCCTCGAATACCACATGTATGCCCACCGGATGGATCTGACAGTGTTGGCGCAGGCTACCGGGCTTTTCCGCTGGCAGGTTCGCCGTCACCTCAAACCCAGTGTTTTCAGCCGCCTCAGTCCGCGCAAGCTGCAAAGATACGAGGAAGCGTTCCAGATGACATCCGAACAACTGCGCACCCTGCCTGCGGAAGACGACAAGAACAATGACTGAATTTGACCACCAGCAAACAGCCCACTGTGAAAGTGGCGCTGTCGCCGCCTTGCTGCGCCATAACGGCCTCGATCTGTCAGAACCCATGGTGTTCGGGCTGTCCTCGGCACTGACCTACGCCTACATCCCTCTGGTCAAGATGGGGGGCATGCCGCTGCTCGCTTACCGCATGCCGCCCGGTCGTATCATCCGGGGAGTGAGCAAACGCCTGGGCATCCCCTTCCATTTCGAGCGGTTCCGGCGCCCGACCGATGGCACGACGGCACTGGACCGCTACCTGGAACAGGGTCGCCCGGTGGGGCTCCAGGCTTCAGTCTACTGGTTGCCTTATTTCCCGGAAAACATGCGTTTCCACTTCAACGCCCACAACCTGGTGGCCTACGGCAAAGAAGGTGACGATTACCTGATCAGTGATCCCACGTTCGAAGAGCCAATGCGCGCGGACACGGCCTCGCTGCAAAGAGCCCGATTTGTGAAAGGTATGCTGGCGCCGAAAGGGGTGATTTACTACCCGGAAGTCATTACCCAGTCACCGGACCTGACCAAGGCCATACCCGGTGCTATTCGCTCCACTGCCAACATGATGCTGCGCACGCCTCTACCTTTTGTTGGGGTGCGGGGCATTCGCCATGTCGCCCGGCACATGGACAAACTGTCGCCTGCCAATGAGCACTACAACAAGCTGCTGATTGGGCATATGGTGCGCATGCAGGAGGAAATCGGTACCGGCGGTGCAGGGTTCCGGTTCCTGTTTGCATCGTTCCTGCAGGAATCAGCGGGCATCCTCTCCAACGACGGACTGAAAGCAGCCGCCGATCAGTTCACGGACGCTGGCGATGAATGGCGAAGGTTTGCCCTCTATGCGGCAAAAATGCTCAAGGGCCGCAGTACGCTGGATTACGGGAAGCTGGCCACCCAGCTTCGCCAGGTGGCCGAGATGGAGCAACAGGGTTACCGGATGCTACTGGACCTGAAGTTACGCTGATTGGGGCCTCGGCTGCAACATAACCACATGGAAACGGCCATCGGTGTCCGCGGCAATGACGATCAGCGGGCGTTCCGCACCCGTTTTCAGATAACGGATCATGGCACCGCTGGCATAACCGGGATAAGCCGCCAGCCCGGGGTCGAAATCCGTCAGCATTTCCCGGCTCTTGAGACAGGTGGATGCCATTTGTTGCTTTGTCCAGGGTGATAGCGACACCTGATACTCCCTGGATGCATCCAGCCCATCGAGCCAGCCTGCCAAAGCAGCTTCGTCGCGCAGTGTCTCCATTTCGGTCACCGTGGCCAGGCTGTTGGCACTGTTCTCCGGTGCCACCAACAACCAATGACTGCCCTCACCCATCACCGTCTCTGGCTTAAGGCCCAACCGGAAACGATGGTGTGACAACGGCAGCACCGCCTCATCCACTGCCCCGACCAAAGCCTGGGACACCGTACCGGTGGCCATATCCATCGCCGCCAGCTGCAGCGCCGCCACAATCGAAGCATCACCGCGGGAGACAAACAGATTGCGCCCCTCCAGTCCCAGGTTACGGGCCACGAAGTAGCCGGCAGAATTGCTCAGGGTATTGATGAAACTGGCGGGCTTGGGGACGATTCCGGCGCTGATCATCTGCTCATGCACCTTGATGGTGTTGCCCCCGGAAGCAAAGCGGGAGCCGATGTACAGACCCGTCTGTGAATCCAGCTCGACGCCCTCTGTGCTCTGGACGGTATTCTGGACACACCTGCCCGAACCGATCAGTGCCAACTGAGTGAAACGATCAATTCGACGGAAACGCTCGCGGCAGACCTCTGCGGCGGCCGCCTTCAGGTTTGCCAATCCCTGGTCCGGGTCCACGGTCTGGTAGTGATCTCCAACGGAAATAATCTCGAGCATAGGGTCAGGCTCCGGAATTGGCTCAGTCTTGGTAACGCAGGATCAGGCTGGAGTTGTTGCCACCAAAACCAAAGAAGTTCAGCAGGTAATAGCCCGCCTCTACCGACAATGGCTCCCGCATCGGCGTTACACCCAGTTCCGGATCCGGCTCCTCAAAACCAATACTGGCAGGCAACTTCCCTTCAGGCAGCAAGGCCGCCATGAGAAGGGTTTCCAGAACGCCACAGCTGCCCAGGGTATGCCCCAGGGCCGCTTTCATGGAGAAAAATGGCGGAATCTGCTCGAAGCTCCGACGCATGCCAGCCGCTTCGCCATCATCGTTCAACGGCGTTGCTGTACCATGGGCCTTGATGGCCCGGATGTCGGATGGGGTAATGCCACTTCGAGCCATGGCGGCGTCCATCACCGCGGCAATGGTGCTGCCGTCCGGGTTGGAAGCTGAGATACTGTAAGTGTCACAGTTACTTGCCCCACCCCAAAACATCGTGCCCGAGGCGTCGGACCGGGATCTTGAGAGCAGCATGGCACCACACCCCTCACCCAGCACCAGACCATCGCGACGACGATCAAACGGGCGCATGCCTTCTTCGGCCAGCAACTGCATACCGTGGAAACCAGCCAGGGTAGTATCGTTTCGAGCTTCCAGCCCCACCACCAGGGCGTGATCGTGCATGCCCATGTTGATGGCGGCAGCGGCATTGAGAATGGCATTGGCCGTTGCGGTACAGGCCGTGTTCAACGCAAAGTCGGCACCGTGAAAGCCATACTGCCGCTGTAAATGCCGGCTGATCTGGCCAAACCCATCCAGGGGCAGTGGAATGGCGGTTTCCGGATTGTTGCGGTACTGCTCCCGGTAACGCTCCTCGGCAATACCAATGCCCCAGCAGGACGAACCGATAAACACCGGAATGTCGGCGCGCTGGTCCGGTGTCAGAGAGTGCTCAGCCAGCAGTTCTTGCATCGCCTGGTCCAACAACCAGTGAAGACGGCCCTCCGCCGCCTCCGGTGCCCCGACCACGCCGTGATAAGGCACATTCACAGGCTCTTCAAAATGCGACAGCGACAACCTGTCGGGGCCAGGGGTGGCATCACCCAAAAGCGCATCCAGGTTGGCACGCTTACCCTGCCCCAGAGCACTGACAATGCCGCTGGCAGTAATTTTGACGGGTGCGTTCACGTGAGTCATTAAAGCTTCTGCCGCCTCGGATTCAGTCGGAAAGAATGAATTCGGCGAGTGTGTTGACCGACGTCAGGGCCATGCGGGTCTCATTGCCACTATCAATGTGTTTCTTATAGCGCCGCTTAACTTCCAGGGAGATGCTGAGCGCGTCCAGCGAATCCAGGTCCAGCCGACTGTCCGGGCCTATCAGGAATTCATCGTCCCGGATCTCGTCTGCGTCCAGATCCACGTCACACTCTTCGACAATCAGTTCCTTGAGCTCTGCTTTCAGTTCCGAAGTATTCATACGTTCACTATGGTTGATAAATGGCATTCAGGTTAACCGTGCTCGGCGGCCCTGCGGCGATAGCGCCAGACGGTCAGGCACAGCATCAGCGCGGCAAACCCGAGCAAGGCGCCAACTTCCGGCAGGGTATCGGTCACCGTGCCATTGCGGAGCAGAATGTCGAAAAAGCCATTCAGCCCCCAGGCCATCGGTGAAAAACTGCCAATCTGCTGCATGGTTTCAGGCATCAGGAAGCTGGGCACCATCACGCCGCCCAACGCCGCCATGATAATGTTGAACACCCCGGAGACGATAGTGGCCTGTTCGATGGTGCTGGTAATCTGGGCCACCAGCAGGGCATAACTGACCGCAGCGAGACTGGCCGCAACCGATACCAGTATAAGTCCTTCCGGGTGCGCTCCCAGCGTCAGCTTATCGCCCCCCAGCAGCGGAATCAGGTACAACCCGATCAGGAACAGAACCACCACCTGCACCAGGTTGACGACAAAATACGGCACCACCTTCCCCGCCAGCAGCTTTACCGGTCCGATTCCCATACTCCGTAACCGGAGCAGGGTCCCTTGCTGTCGCTCATTAATCAGAGTCGTTGAGAGTGGCACGGCGATGAAAAACATGGCAAACAGCAACCAGGCCGGCACGTTCTGCTGCACCGAGGACGGCATGGCGCCGGAATCATCGTAGAGAGAGCGGGTTTCCAGCAGATCCTCGCCCTGCGCCTCCAGACTGCTCTGCACCCCCGGCATTGAGGCCAACCGGTAACGCAGATACAGGCGGTTGAGCAACTCCATGACGCGGCCCTCGGCCACGCTGGCAAACACTGGCGAGGTGCCCGGGGCAAACAGGATTTCCACCGCCGGTTGGCGTTGGATCAGCAAGTCGTCGAAGCCAGGCTTGATACGAACCAGGAATTTCACCTCATCGGCCTGGGCCAGGGCCTGCATTTCCTCCCAGCCAGCCTCGGTTGGTACCCGGTTCAGCGGTGACGTGTTGGCCAGGTCCCGCGCGAATGCGCGACTCAGACCACTGTCGTGCTCACTGAGCAGGTAGAAATCAAGGTGGACGTCGCTGCTCATGGCGTACTGATTCTGCAGTGCGAAGGTCATGATCAACACAAACACCGCCGGCATGACAAACAGCAGCAGCAGGCCGTGGGGGTCCCGCAGGAGCAACAGGAGCTCTTTCCGGATCAGTGCTTTCATCACGCCCATGTCAGTCCCTCAGCCCCCGCGTGGTGAGATCAAGAAACAACGATTCAAGAGTGGACTCGCGGCGGCGGGTGTTTTGGGGTGCCTCGGCCAAAAGCTCGGTGAGAGTACCTTTGCGCAGGATCTGGCCGTGATCCATGATGGCGATCTGGTCACACAACTCTTCAACCTCTTCCATGTAGTGGGAGGTGTAGATAACGGTCGTGCCATTGCGCCCGAGTTGCCGGATCGTCTCAAGAATAAAATGCCGGGAATGGGGATCAATGCCCACGGTGGGTTCATCCAGCAGCAACAGGCGCGGACGGTTGAGCAGCCCTATCGCCAGGTTCAGCCTCCGCTTGAGGCCGCCAGACAGTTTACCGGCACGGCTGTCCAGTCGCCCCTCCAGCCCGGTCTGACCTGCGGCCTCATGGATGCGCGCGCCCAATTCGGCCTTCGGCACCCCCTGTACGCCCGCAAAAAACGTCAGGTTCTCGCGAACCGTCAGTGGCAGATAAAAGGCATACTCCTGCGGCACCAGGGATAACCGGGCCGCCGAACGGTTGTCCGCCTCAGACATATCGCGGCCATCCACAAACAAACAGCCGGCCGGGCACGGAATCAACCCCGCCAGAATGGAAAGCAGCGTGGTCTTGCCCGCGCCGTTGGGGCCCAGCAGCCCAAACAGGGCATTCTCGGGAATCTCAAGATCAATGCCTTTCAGGACCGGACGGGCCGCAGGCGAATAGCTGAACTCAAGCTGGCGAATGGAGATCACAGAAACACTCGCGGCATCAACAGATGCCTCCGTTGACAGACAGCACCTGCCGGGTAATGTAACCAGCGTCTTCGGACATCAGGAAGCTGATGGCCGCGGCCACCTCCTCCGGTTTGCCCAGGCGTTGGCTGGGAATCATCTTTTTGGCTTCTTCAACGGGCAGGTCATCCACCATGTCGGTTTCAATCAGGCCAGGCGCCACGCAGTTCACCGTGATCTTGCGCTTGGCCAGCTCCAACGCCAGGGCCTTGGTTGCACCAATGATGCCGGCTTTGGCGGCGCTGTAGTTGACCTGTCCACGGTTACCAATCAGTCCCGACACCGACGACAGGGTCACAATCCGGCCGGGCTTGCGCCGACGGATCATGGGCATGATCAGGGGATTGAGGACGTTATAAAAACCATCCAGGTTGGTCCGCATAACCAGGTCCCAGTCTTCCCCGGGAATGGCCGGAAAGGCGTTATCCCGCGCCACACCTGCGTTGCACACCACTCCATAATAGGCGCCATGGGCTTCAACGTCGGCCTCAAGGATCCGGGTAACTTCGTCGCGATCGGCAATATCGAACTGCAGGATCCGGGCACTGCGCCCCAGCGCTTCAATTTCCTGCTGAACCTCTTCGGCAAGGCCGGTTTCGCGGCGGCAGTGGAGAACAACATCGTAGCCATCCCGGGCCAGGCGCAGCGCCGCAGCGCGTCCGATTCCCCGGCTCGACCCGGTCACCAAAACTGCTTTTGACATGTAGTTCATCCTCCGTAATTTTCGCTGGGGTCGTCCGGCTGAAAGATATTCAGACGGCCACTGGCGGTAAACGATACCCCATCCGGCTGTCGGCATGTTAGCTGGCAGTCGAAAAGCCCGAGGCCATTTTCGTCCATCAGGGATTCCTGAGCCCGCACGGTGAGTTCACTATCCACGGCAAACGCCGGACCTTCGGTGAGGTATTTACGGGTACCGACCAGAAAACCCACGCTGGCACCCTTACCTCGCTGCCGGGCGCGAAGCCCCATTAAAGCGGCCACCGCCTGGGCCATGTACTCAATCCCGACCCAGGCCGGAACCACACCGTCGGTCAGGAACAGGCTGCGCTCGGTCACCATAGCCCGTGCCTCCAACCAGGTGTCACCATGATCCACCACACGATCCAGCAGGCTCATGTCGCCCCGATGACGAATCAACTCATCCAAGCAGGGTGTTGGGTTGCCTGTTGATGTCATCGATCTGGCCTTCACTCAGCAGCACTGAGAATCAGGGCGATATTGTTACCGCCAAAGGCAAACGAATTGCTCAAAACATGCAGGGGCGCCTGAGACAACGAGTCACCGGGTTGCACCAGTGCCAGTTCGGGCAGTTGTTCGTCGGTTTTTCCATCCCACCAGTGCGGCGGCAAACGCCCATTAGAGACGAGTGTCAGCCAGCAGAACGCCGCTTCCAATGCGCCAGCCGCACCCAGTGTGTGTCCGGTAAGAGGTTTCGTTGAACTACACGGCAGCGCGTTGGCAAACAGCCCGGCAACGGCACGACTCTCCATGCTGTCGTTCTGAGGCGTGGCAGTACCGTGCAGGTTGATGTATCCAATCTTGTCTGGCGCCAGTCCAGCATCCGCCAGTGCAGTCTCAATGGCATCGCGGGCACCGATACCCTCAGGGTGAGGTGCGGAAATATGGTGGGCGTCCGAACTCTCCCCCACGCCCGACAGGCGAACAGGCCCCGCATCGTGGGACATCACGAACAGGCTGACCGCCTCACCAATATTGATACCATCACGGTTCCGGCTCATGGGATTACAAATGGACTTGCTCACCGAATCCAGGGCATCAAAACCGTTCACGGTCAGCCGGCACAGGGTATCCACGCCACCACAGATAACCGCGTCACAGACACCGGTGTGCAGCAGACGACGGGCGCTGGCCAACGCCTTGGCACTGGAGGAACTGGTGGTCGCCGGGCCCGAGAGCCCCAGATGGCGTGCAAGGAACTGTGCTGGCGCGCCGATCTCCTGCATGCTGTAGTGATACCAATCAGGCAGCCCGTCCGGTTGTTCCTCATCAAATGCCTTCTCGGCATCACCGATACCCGACGTACTGGTGCCCAGCACCACGCCGATGCGGTGCGATGGGTAACTATCCAACAAGGCATCCACAGACGCCTGCAGCTGTTCCAGCGCTTTCAGCAACAAGCGGTTATTGCGGGAAGCAGCATTGCCCGTCAACGCCGGCAACTCGGCATCAATCACACCCAATGGCAGGGTATGGTCAGGGCTGAAAGCATCGGTAAAGGTCAGTTGTTTCTGCGCGGAGTTGAACAGCGCGTCGGCCACCTGATCTGTTGTCTCCCCAAGCGCGCAGACAACAGCGGGTTTGTGCAAATAAACGGGGGCAGTCATTGTCCCGCCTCACTCATGTTGTCCGGCCCGGAACGAGCCGCAAGTTCCTTGACTTTCAGGGTTTCGATGGCCATCACCAACGCCATCCGATGGTGCTTGATGGTCAACTGCGATCCCGCTTCGGGGCCGCTAAAATCGGCCGCGTAGCTTACCATTACAACCAATTCATCCTCAAGATAGAGTGCCCGCTCCCGGGCTTCCTGGCGTAGAGACCAGGGCCCATGATAGGCCTGCTGCAACGCCTTTTCCGGCCAGTAGGCCAGCTGCATTTGGGACAGCAGCCAGCGGGCCGGAACATCCCGGTCAACCAGCTCACTGTGCCAACTGGTTATTCGCCCACCTTCCTGCACGATGTCCAGCAGCCGCTGGCCTGTCAGCGTAAACCCCGTCATGCGCGTTTGTGTGGGCGAAAAACTGACCACCATGACCATGTGGTGTTTGCGGCCATCCATGGACAGGGTCATACGCTGGTTCAGTTGGACATTGAGCCCGCCACTTCCGGGTTCCAGCAATGGCGGCACCGGCGGCGAAGGACGAAAGCCCAGCATCTGACAGCCCGCCAGGGTGGCCAATACCGCAATCAGCGCCCACCTCCATACGACTCTTCTCGCGGTATCAGGCACGGCAAAGCTCGGCCAGGGTACCCAGGCGGCGACGGCTCTCGCTGACATAGGGGTTACTCGAATCCCAGGCGTAGCCGGCCAGGATCGAGGAAATCATCTGTTTGATGGAGTCGTTGGGATTCTCGGCGAAGACCACGTCCTGGAAGGTACCCTCGTACCAGGCATCCACGTAGGTCCGGAAGGTATCCACGCCGACCATCAGCGGAGCGGCGTAATCCTCCTGCCAATCCACGGCTTCGCCGCTGAACTGACGGTGCAGGGTATCCGCCGCCAGGCTTGCGGACTTCATGGCGATGGTGACCCCGGAGGAGAACACCGGATCCAGGAATTCCGCGGCATTGCCCAGCAGCGCGTAGTTCCGACCGGCCAGGTGTTTGACGTTGCAGGAATAGCCTCGGATCTCACGCGCGGGCGTGTCCCACTTGGCGTTCTCCAGCAGTGAGGAGAGATTGGGGTCTTCAGCCACAATCTCCCGCAGGATGTCCAGCGGCTCTCCCTCCCGGCTTTCAATGTACTCGGGCTTGGCCACCACGCCCAGGGAACAGCGGCCATTGGAGAACGGAATCAGCCAGAACCAGATGTCGCGGCGTTTCGGGTGCACCGTAATCAGGATCTTGTCGCGATCATGGCGCGGGTGGTCAATGTTGTCTTCGATGTGGGTAAACAGCGACATGCGGACCGGGAATTCAGACGGCGTTTCCAGGTCCAGCAACCGGGGCAGCACCCGGCCAAAGCCACTGGCATCCAGCACGAACTTGCCGCGCGCTTCGTATTCCTGCCCCTCGTCGGTGCGTACCTTCAACCAGGGGCGTTCGCCACTGAAATCAACTTCGGTGATCTCATGACCGTAGCGAATGTCGGCGCCCTGCTTTTCCGCCTCCTTGGCCAGCAGGTGGTCAAAGTGCGCTCGTTGTACCTGGAAGGTGGTTCCCCACCCCGGCGAAAACTTCTCGCGGAAATCGAAAGCGGAATTTCTGCCGTCGTAATGGAAAGCGGCCCCGTTCTTGTATTGGAAGCCTGCCTCTTCAATGGCAGACACCATATCGGCTTCTTCCAGAAATTCCATGCACTGGGGCAACAGGCTCTCACCAATTGAGAAGCGCGGGAAGTGCTGCTTTTCCAGAATGGTTACTTGGTACCCGTTTTTGCGCAGCAGAGCCGCAGCCACGGCGCCTGAAGGGCCGGCGCCGATAATGATGATGTCGCTTTCCAGATCCTTTGTAGTCAACTTTCTGCTCTCCTATGAAGTACAAACGCAATCAACCACGCCAGTGCAATGCCCGGCAGAACCGTCATACCGTAGTGATGTAACACCGGTGTTTCACTCAACGCCAACAGGCCAAATGCCAGCAGGGAGGTGACAGCCGACAGGGTCACCGCCTCCCAGGCATGCCACTCCCCATGGCTTTCACGCACAAAAATGCCAATATCCAGCCCGATGCCCAGAATCAGCAGGGTGGCCAGCAGATTAAACAGATTGAGCGGCTGCCCCAGGGCCGACAACAGGCCCACGGTAATCACCGTTGCCAGGGCCGGCGGCAGAATCACTCGCCAGCATTGCCAACCATAACGCACAATCAACACCAGCAGCACAAGACCATAGGCCAGCGCCATCCACTGGCTGAGAGTGGCCCGATAGTCCCCCAACAACGCCGATGTCTGCCCTACCCGATCAACGAAACGAACCCCTCCGACTTTTCCGGCAAGTGCCGCAAGATCCTCATAAACGGCGGGGCTGGATACCTTCCCCAGCGTGATCAGGGCTGCATGGGGCCTCTCACTATTACCAGTTTTCAGCCAGAGCGAATCGAACAGCTCGGCAACCGGGGAATCTTCCAGGTCTTTCGGCAGAAGCCAGCCGGCATCGTTATTCTCAAAGTGCCTCTGGCTTCGGGCCGCCAACTCCGCAGGCATTCCCAAGGCATCAAACAGTTCGGAAGGGACGCCACGATCAAACACCGCAGTTTGCACCAACTGGCGGTATTCCCGCTGACGCGCAATGGAGGGCACCCAGCCCGAAACCGACTGGTACGCCTGCAAACGGCCATCCACTACCAACGTGTCCAGCTGACCACTGGCTTGCTCTGCCCGCTCCAGCACCTGCTGGATGGACGCCCCTTCCACCAGCAAGAACCGCGCGCTTCCAGGGCTTTGACTCAAGGCCTGCACCCTCTGTTCCTGAGCCACCAGATCCGGTGGCGACGACTGCAAGGCAGACAGGCTGTCATTAAAACGCAGGCCCGGAAAGCCTGATAACGCAACCAGCACCAACACCCCCAGCAGGACAGCCAAAACCCCACGGACGCGGACCAGCCCCTGAAGCCATTGGCCAAGCCGGTTCTGTTGCCGGCCCTGGCCAAGCCATCGCTGCGCCAGGGGAAACCACAGCACCACCGTCAGCCAGGCACCGATCAGGCCGGCGGCCGAGAAAAGAGCAATCTGTTGCAGGCCGGGAAACGGGGTCAGTGCCTGGGCGCCATAGGCAAGGCAACTGGTCACAACACCCAGGGTAATTCCCGGAAGGATATGGCGGATACCGTGCGTGACCCGCTCCCGGGCATGACAAAGGTAATGAAAGGCATAATCGATGGAGACGCCGACCAGACTGGCGCCGAAGGCCAGGGTCACCAGGTGCACACGCTCGAACACCATCAACGATGCTGACAGTGCCACCAACAATCCCACGCCCACACTGACCACCGGCAAGGCCAGATAAGAGAAGGAACGAAAGTGCCACAAAAGCAGCAACACAATCGCCATGAGGGAACCAATACCAATGGTGGACAGTTCGCTGCGGGCCTGCTCAGCGCCCGCAGCCGCGTGAAATACCAGCCCCGAACGTAGAAATTCGGTGGCCACATCGTTCTCACGCACCTGGTCCCCGGCAGATTCAACCGCCCTCAATACAGGCTTCTGGGTGGCTTCGGCGAAGGGATCACCTGAGAAGATTGCCCTAATCACTCGAAAATGTTCGTTGCCCTGCCGGGCATAAAGGCCATGCTGGTCGGGGACAAACCCCGTTGCCGGGGTCAGGCCTTCCATCCACATACCCAGCAGGTTCAGGGGATCATCAACCACTGAGGCAGGCCGGGGCCGGCCTATGGGACTGACCATTTCCCGGACAGCGCGGTTAACCAGCGGCTCGGTCTCGCCTTTCGCCAACCGTTCTTCGACCTCATTGGTCAACAACTGGTATCGGTAAGGTTGATACACCGCTGCGAGAGCCGACAGGGAGCCAACGTCGGCCTGGGTTGTTACGGAAGTGAAGGCACCGGAGGCTGACAGGCCATCGGCGACCTCCCCGGCCAACACCTGGAGCTGGTTCCGGTCAGCCTGAGCGCCACCGATAAGCAACAAGACACGATTGGCAATGACACCATCCATGCGTTCCAGGGCCCGGTCCACAACCGGCTGGCGCTTGTCCTGGGGCAGCAGGGCCAGAATGCTGGTATCAAAGGCGCTGGCTGACAGCCGGGACGTCAGCTGCACTGCCATGAAAACCAGTGCGATCGCCCAAAGTAGCGCGAACCAATGATGAGTGGAACGGTGCGCCATCACAAATCAGTGTGCTTTTACATCATGAAGCTGGATATGGGTCTGGTCGCCGTTGGTCTCTCTCAGAATGAGGGCATTGAGGTAGGCCTCACCCTGCAATTCAATGGAGCTCAGGTGGGATTGAAGCATGTCGCCTTTGGGCGTCAGTTCAAAGCGCCAGGGCGATCCGTCCTGAAGGGTACGGATGGTAAACCGCTCAGACAGCTTGTCCCAGTTGCCGCCAAAGATGGCAAAGAACACTTCGCTGATCGCGCGAGTCATGGGTTGGTCGTCTACATCCATGCGCATGACCACTTCACCATCCTGCTCTTCGACGATTTCGTCGGCGGTAATTCGCAGCTGGGTAGGCACCGGTTTTTGAATGTTCCAGCGCAGCCCTTCGTCAGCATCAAACGCAAAGTCACCACTGGAATCCAGTGTGGTATCCAGATCGGCGATGTACTTGCTCTGATCAAACTGACCGGCCAGAGACTCCACTTTGGCCTGCTCGCCCAACAGACTTTGCAGAGCCGAAGTGCCAGCTTCGCGTGTCTCGGCCGCCCATGCTGGAGCCACCAGGCTGGCCACCAGGGACAATCCCACCATCCATTTCCCAATACACAGGGCGCCTTTCATGATCCTTCTCCTTCAACCCGTGCGACCTTATCCAACAACACCTGAGGGGAGGCGAAGCACATTTCCCAGTTCGATGTATCCAGCGCCACCTGAACGGTATGGCCCCGGGTCAGACGCTCTCCGGTCACGTCATCGGTGATCAGGTAATCGATTTTCAACCGATTCTCCCATTCCTTAAGTACCGCCCGCACATTCAATACCTGGTTGTAACGCGCCGGTTTGGCATAGCGCAGATGCATATCAATCACCGGCCAGGCATACCCGGATTCACGCATGCGCCGGTGATCGTAATCGAGCTTGTCGAGCAGTTCACAGCGGGCTATCTCGAAATACTTCACGTAATGGCCGTGCCAGGCAATCTCCATGATATCAATATCATGGAACGGAACTTTCACCTTCGCGTCAGCATAGATCATCACGAATCCTGTCCTAGCCTTCCGGATACAATGCCCGTTCGCGATTCTGTATACGGGCAATCAGGGTACGCAGTTCCTTATCCAGAGCCCGGTCCTCGGTCAGTTTCGGGCTGCTCTCACGAACCCACTCCAGGGTGCCCTGCAGCGAGGTGCCAATGCTGTCCCAGGACAAATCACCATTTTCAACGCGCAATTGCAGCCCCTGGCAAACCGAAAACAGCGCAGAGGCAGTGACCTGTTCAGTCAGTTGCAATACACGCAGGCAGTCACGGGCAGCGATGGTGCCCATGCTCACCTTGTCCTGGTTATGGCACTCGGTGGAGCGGGAGAAAACGCTGGCCGGCATGGTCAGCTTCAGGGCTTCGGCCGTCCAGGCCGAGGCGCCGATCTGGAGGGCTTTCAGCCCATGGTTGATCGCAGCCCGCTCACCCTTGGCGCCAGACAGGTTGGCCGGCAGGCCATGGTTGAATTTCACATCCATCATCTGGGCCATCTGGCGATCCAGCAAGTCCGCAATGTTGGCCACGGCGGTTTTCATGGAATCCATGGCGGCAGCGATATGACCACCGTAGAAATGCCCGCCATGCAGCACGTGCTTGCCTTCAGCATCAATGATGGGGTTGTCATTGGCACTGTTCAGTTCGTTCTCAATGAACTGTCGCAGCCATGGCAGGGAATCCTCGAGCACGCCGATCACGTGTGGAGCGCAACGCAGCGAGTAACGGTCCTGCAGGCGGTTCGGGTTGCGAGGCGGCTCACCGGCGTGCAGGTCGTTACGCAGGCGCGCGGCGACATTCTGCTGCCCGGAGTGCGGCTTCACGGAAAACAGGACTTCATCGTAGTGATGGGCGTTGCCGTCCAGCACCAAAGTCGCCATGGCGGTAATGCGGGTGGCCAGGCGCGACAGGTACTCGGCCCGTTCAAAGGCCAGACACGCCAGTCCGGTCATCACCGCCGTACCGTTCATGATTGCCAGCCCTTCTTTGGGCTTCAGACGAAGCGGCGTGATGCCTTCCTCGGCAAACACTTCAGCCGTCGGTCGCCGTTCGCCGCGCCAGTACACCTCGCGCTCGCCGCACAACACCGCCGCCACGTAGGACAGCGGCGTCAAGTCGCCACTGGCGCCAACCGACCCTTCGGAGGGAATGACGGGCACAATGTCTTTCTGCAGCAACAACGTCAGTTGCTCCAGCAACTCGAAGGTCACCCCGGAATAGCCGAAGGTCAGCGAGTTCAGTCGTGCCGCCAAGACCGCGCGGCCCTGCATCGGATCCAGCATGTCACCGAGGCCACAGCCGTGGAAGGTAAACAGGTGATGAGGCAGCTCGGCCACCAGCTCATCGGGGATCATGGTGGTGCAGGAATCGCCGTACCCGGTGGTCACGCCATAGATGGCACCGTCTTCCTCCAGCAACTGTTCCAGAAAGGCACTGCCCTGGCGAATGCGGTCAGCAAAAGCCGGTGATGGACTGAGCATGACCTCCTGCTCACCCCGGGCAATGGCCGTAATGTCTTCAATGGTTATCGGTTTATCGTCAAAAGTGATCATCGTTTCGGACTTTGTTTACTAGTGGAATCGGCAGCTGAACGATGCCAGTACGGGTAGAAGTTAAACCACTGCAGCGGCGCCTTCTGGCAGTAATCAGCCAACAGATCGGCCCATCGCTGTGTGGTTTCCTGCAGGGCCTTCTGCCGATCACGCCGTGGCAGGCGAATCCGATCAGCAAAATGGTCCACGTAAAGATCAAAAAACGGTTTACCGCCGCGCTCCCGGCGCAGGCAGAAAATCGTCAGTACCGGGCAGCGGAGAATGGATGCCAGCACAAAGGGACCCTGCGGCATGTCACAACGCTCGCCGAGGAATGACACCTCACTGACATTACCCTGCCCGGATACCGGCGTGCGGTCCCCGGCAATAACCAGAAGCTCGCCGGCATCGATTTTCTGCTGTAGCAGGATCGCCGTCGCCGGACTGATTTCAGACACCTGAATCACATTCAGGTGAGCTTCACTGTTCGCCCGCGCCAACATTTCGTTAAGGCGCGTGGCGTGGGCCGTGTGCATCAATACATTCACGGTCACATTGACGTTGCGCTTGGCCAGGGCCCGACAGATTTCCAGGTTTCCCAGGTGCGACCCCACCATGATACACCCCCTGCCCTGGTGCATCAGATCGTCAAACACTTCATGATTATGGAACGCCAGTGAGTCCAACGAAATATCGCCCTGCCACACCGCCAGCTTATCGAGAATGCTCTCCCCGAAGTTCATGAAGTGGCGATAGCTTTGCAGCAGCAACGGCTGCTGGGAAGTTAACCGGTTATCAGCGCGCACGTGCCGCAGGTATTCCAGAGAGGCTCTTCGGGCTGCGCCCCGGAACAGGAAATAATAAAGAATCACCGGGTAAAGAACGATCCGGAACGGCAGACGCCCCAGCCAGCGATAGATCGCAAACATGAAGCGAATGCCGCTGATGGCGCCGGCCTCAGTGACCGTGGACCAGTGCCGTGGCTTCATAAAGACAGGCCCTTGACCGAGTCACGACGGCCAATCAGGCGCGGCAGGCGCCACAGCATGCCGAAAAGCAGGCGAATGTGCAGTTTGGTCAGCAGCCAGTTGTCCTCAAAGCCCCTGAAATGGGAAATCCCGTCAAGGGGATAGCTTACCCGCGTTTTGGTCTGAACAATCCGGCCGCCCTGCCAGAACCACTTGACCAGCACCTCCGTGTCGAAATCCATGCGGTCACCCAGGCTTTCCGCGCGCAGCAACTGGCAGATAGGCGCCACCGGGTAGGCGCGAAATCCGCACATGGAGTCCTGAATCTCCAAAGAAAGGGTGTTAATCCACACCAGAATGTGCGTGAGGTAGCGGCAATAAAACCGCAGGCGGGGCACGCTGTCATCGTAGTCCGGCATACCGGAAATGACCGCCTCGGGATATTGCCGGGCCAGATCCATCAGCCGTGGAATATCCGCTGTATTGTGCTGACCATCGGCGTCAATTTGTAAAGCGTGCTGAAAACCGAGCTTTTCGGCGCGCAGAAGCCCAACCTTCACCGCAGCTCCCTTGCCACAATTTTCCGGTAACCGTTCCAGGTGAACCTGCGGGTCCGCCTCCGCCAGCGCTCTGAGCACATCTGCGCACACGGCGGCGCTGCCGTCGTCCACCAGCACGACCGGCACGCCCAGATGGCGAATGTCGGCAACCGTCGGACCAATCGTGTCCGGATGGTTGTAAACCGGAATAATCACGCAGAAATCAGACATCAAATAGGCTCCTGCAAGGCATCAAAGACCATCCGCCCGGAAGAAAAAGCCGTGTCGCCATCGTGGAGCCTGAACACAAACCGGCTGCGCTCCGGCTGTAACGTAAGCTCCATGAATACTTCGCGGCCTGGCCGAATCAGTTCCTGAAATTTTACCGTTTCCATTCTCGAAAAGGTGTCCCGGCTCGCCAGTTTCTCATTAAACAGGGCCCGGGCATAATGCTCGGCCCAATGAATCTGAGCGACCCCGGGCAACACCGGCAGCTCATCAAAATGCCCCTGAAAAAATGCCAGCTCCGGCTGAACGCGCAGGTGCAACTGCACCTGGTTGGCGGCCAACCACTCCTGCCCGAGCAGAACCGGAAGGCGGTTATCATTCAGAACTCCCGCTTCGGGAGTGGTACCGCCGGACTTATCAAACAGCACCATTAAATTGTGCTGAGGCACCTTGCCCTGGGCATTACGGGGCAAGGCGTCAACCAGGCGCCATCGACGCGGCAACACGGGCGTCTCGAAATCATCCGCCAGCCATTGACGCAAGGCCCGGGACACCGCGCGTTTACCTTCGGTTTCCAACCAACGCTGACCGGATTCATCCAGCGCCGCCACCACCGCCGTCTCGGTGCGCCTTCCCTCCAAAACCACCACACGAGCTTCTGTCACCCTTGGGTGAGCCGTCAGACTGCTCTCCATGCGGGTCAACGACACCCGTTTACCCTCGATTTTGGCAATACGATCCAGACGCCCCAGCAAGCGAAACCGGTTGCGATCAAAAACCTCTGCCCGATCGCCGGTCTTCAACCAGTCCTGATGACCCAACAGGGGAGACTGAAGCAACAGAGCCCCGGATTCCGGGTCACAGTCGACCTCTATCCCCTTGAGGGTGCTCCAGACCTCATCTTCCGTCTGTTGACGCCAGGCGATGCCACCGGTTTCCGAACTGCCGAAAATTTCTGTGACCGGCACACCAAAATAGTCCCGACCAAAGACACTGTGCTCAAGGGCCAGCGGTGCCGTTGAGGAAACCACAAGGCGCCAGTTCCCTTCAGCCTTTTCACCCGGCTGACAGGGCCACCGGGACAAATGACTGGGGGTCGTCACCAGAACCGATGAAGGCAGCCGCGAGGCATGAGCCAGGGCATCTTCGGCATACTGGCAAAGCTCGGAAACAAACGGCCGGTCACCGGCCAGGGGCCATAAGAGCCGCCAGAGCAGACCATAAATGTGCTGGTGACTGACGGTACCAATCACCGCCGATTGCCCGGCCTGCTGCCCCCATTGCGCCTCATGCATGGCCACTTCGTCATCAAGCTGGGCAAGGGCCATGGGCACCAGCTTCGGTGTACCGGTACTGCCGGAAGTCAGCACAATCACCGCCGGGTGAGCCCGGTCCAGGGCCGGGAATCGAGGCACTTTGCCCCGGGACGCCGCCTCCGGTTGGCGAATGACCGGCAATGTTAGCGGCTCGTCGAAATCGCCGGCCAGAGCCCCTACCCGCCCTTTGATTTGCTCGATGGTGGCCGGCAGCCGATCGCCCATGAGAAGCGCAGTCTTGCCGGCATACCAGAGCCCGAACAGTGCTGCTGCAAACTCGAAGGTGTCCTTCATATACACGCCAAACACCGCCGCCGGCTGTTGTTCCGCCGCCACCTGCCAGTCCGCGACCCGATGCTGGAAATCCTGCATGGTCACGCCGTTGTTATCCCTTATGGCGACAACCCTATCCGGATCGACCACAGATTCAAGAAGCCCGGTCAGGCGCTTGGGTTCAGTCATCATGCTGGCTCCGATAATAATGGCGGAACAGCCACTCACCAACGAACAGGAGCCCCATCAGCAGATAGCTGATGAAGCCGTTGTAGAGGGTCCAGACCCAGTCCTGGGCATAGACGGTAGCGCTGGCGATCATCGCGTTGATCAGGAAGAAGCCACACCAGAGCCAGGTCACCTGGCGGGTGTAGGCAACACCGGAAGGCGGCAGGTCGGGCTCTTTCAGCCGCGCCAGGCGTTCTATCACGGTGGGGGGAAACACCAGACTCCAGATAAAGACTGCGAGCAGGCCGACGCTCATCACCACCGGATAAAACTTAACGCCGACCACCGATTGCTGGAACCACGACCAGGCGGTGAGTGCCACACAGGCAGTCAGCCACCACCAGCCGCTGCGCTGGCCACGCAGGGCGCGCACACCATGCAGTATGCCGATCGGCACCAGCAACCAGACGGCAGCGCTGGTTCCGGCGTGCTGGAGGGTAAGGTAGACCGCTACCGGATACCCCACTGAAAGCAGGCCGATAGCGATCCGCGGCAGCCATTGCATAACGTCAGGCCTGGTTCACTGATGACACAACAAAGAGACAGCGCTCTCTACGAGTGGCAAGACAGGCCTGTCACGCTGCTTTGTGGCTGGCCACCAACTCCGCCAGACTGTCAATGCTGGCAAAATGTTTGCGGGTTTCCTCGGAGTCGGCTGCCAGCTTGATGCCATAGGTTTTCTGCAGAGCCAGGCCCAGCTCCAGGGCATCAATGGAATCCAGTCCCAGGCCGTCAATAAACAGTGGTTCGGAAGAGTCGATGTCGTCAACGGTAACGTCTTCCAGGTCCAGTGCGTCGATTACAAGCTGCTTCAGCTCGGTTTTCAGCTCAGTCATGGTGAGCAGTCTCCCTGATGAAATAGTCTTTTATGGTTGCGGTCAGATGCCGCGACATAATGGAGGGTTTGCCCTCCAGGTACGGTGTGATATCCAATTCCTCGTCTACCCGGAAGCGCATGTGCAACCGCCGTTCCGGCACCCGGTACCAGGGGGTATTTTTGGTCAGGGCCGGCGGTGTGCATTCGATAATCACGGGCCGCAGGTTGTGTCCGGTTCGAATGGCTATGTTGGCTGCACCCCGCTGCAGGTGGAACGCTTCGCCCGGGGTGGTCCGGGTTCCCTCAGGGAAAACAATCAGGCTGTTACCCCTGGCAAAGGATTCATCCGCCGCCTTGATCACGGCCCTGGGGTCATCATTCGTGATATACCGGGCAGCCTTCACAGCCCATCTCATGAACGGGCTTTTCCGCAGGCTGCTCTTGACCACGCAATCGGCACGGGGCATGAAAGACACCAGAAAAACCACATCAATCAGTGTCGGATGGTTTGCGATAACCAACTGCCCCGGTTGGTCGAGACGTTCCAGGCCACTGGTCTCAACCGACAAAGCTCCCAGCTTCTGCATCAATGCGGTAAAAAAGCGAAAGCACAGGTGTATCCAATACTTAACAAATCGTTCCTGACGCAGCTCGTCCCTGAACACAGACGAAATCGGCACAATCGTCAGGGTGAACAGCAGGCACCCCACACCAAAAACCAGAAACGAAAAGCCTGTAGCCAGCAAACGCCAAAGTCGGTCCAGCATCTTCATGCAGATGTCCGGGCAAGCTTGCGCCATCGCCAGGTGCGTCGATCAGCGCTTAACTCCAACGTGGAGGTATCCTCCTGCAACAGGAATCTCAGGAATTGATCCGTGCAGGCCAGCTTCTTAACCGGTGCCTGTTCTTGCAAATCCTGGCGTTCTTCCAGTGAAAACGCCACGGGAATGCCCTCGACCGATTTTGCCAGGGAGACACGAACAGCCAGCGCCTGGACATCGTGCTGCTCCAGATCGAACCTCTCCAACGGCTCCGGCAAGGGATCGTCGTAAAACACGCACAGGATCTCATCCTCGTCGCCAGGGCGCACGGCCAACTGGGTATAAGCTTCCAACAACGCAGCGCAAACCGTATCCGGCCCTGCGGAAATCGCGGAAATCGGAGAGAATACCTTGTTGGCAATCGAGTGAATCCCCCCAATCGCGTTATGGACCGACAGGCTGAACGATGCCGGCGACAGGGGCGCGTGCACCGCCAGGTCCCGCAACAGTTTTACTGTGCGTCCGACTTCCCCATGCCGAGAGGCAAAAATAGTGGCAACGGGCTCGGGGCGACCTTCACCCAGCAGTTGGCCCGCCGCCCACAGAGCAGCCCGACCCATGGGACTCAAGCGACGACGCAACATGGCGTTCACCCAGGGCAGATCCGGCTTGTAAGCAGTATCCGCCGCGCCCCCCTCGTTACCATCGGCCCAAGCCAGCCACTCCTCCCGCTGCATACGGCAAGGTGAAAACGCTGCCCAGTCACTGATCGTTATCTGAAAACTATCCATACCGAAGGTAATTCCATGGCTACCCGGACCGCCGGCAACACTCAGTCAGCTGACAACGGGAACAGGCCTCTCAAGCCGCTTCTGTTTAAATGAAATTTTGGCAACTTACACGCACCGGCCGCGATTCTATCCCGCTATCTACAGCGCCGCAAGAAACCACCGGAATATGTAACAATGTGTTACATTCAGCCAAGACCAGCCTTTTGCATCAAATTTTGAGAGAATTCCCTGCGAATTCAACACATCCGCCGCAACGAGGAACGATCAAGGTGCAAACCCCGGAGCCCGCCAGCACACAGGTCTTTCTTTGTGATTCAGGCAACCTGCTTCCGATGCCTGAAGAACACGAGCAAGCCCTCCGCCTACTCGGGCCCAGCGAGCAGGCGCGACTGGCGCAATACCAAGGCCGACGATACCGGGAATTCCTGCAAACCCGCCTGCTGCTACGCCAGGCCTTGAGCACCACAATACCCGGCGCTCCGCCTCCGGAGCACTGGCGAATCAGCGAACGCCCGGAACAGGCACCGCTGGTTCACCAGGCTGTCGACCAGGGATGGCGCTATTCGCTGTCCCACAGCCGGGGATGTATCGCCATTGCCATCAGTAACGCCGGCCCCTGCGGGATTGATCTGGAGCATCAGCGGCCACGAGCCAACCTGATGGCGCTGGCCGAGCAGTGGTTCCACCCGGACGAGACCGAGTTTCTGGCCAGCCTGGATAAACCTGACCAGATTGTCGCTTTCTACCGTCTCTGGACGATGAAGGAAGCCCTGATCAAAGTCACAGACTCCTCGGTATTCTCTGGCATCCTGGCCAGCACCCGCTTCACGGCCTGCGGCAACCCGGAAACATTGCAAGGCGTCCAGGCCCACAGCCTGGCACTACCGAAAGCCCCTTTCAGCCTGGCCATAGTCTGTGCCGGGAAGCCGCCGCTTGATGTCACCGACGGCTACCCGCTGGAAACGGCAGAGCGCGTTCGCCCCACCCTCACCAGCTATGCCATTGACCCTGCACCCAGCCTCGCTCAGGCAACGTCCGGGCGATCCATGTAGGCTTTCAACACCCGATAAAGCGTGAAACCGTCCCGGGTGCCCACCAGCTCACGGATGGAATGCATGGCAAACTGGGGCACCCCGATATCCAGCGTGGTGATGCCGAGGGTGCCGGCCGTCAGCGGCCCGATGGTACTACCACAGCCCATGTCACTGCGCACCACAAAAGATTGGTGCGGCAGCCCCAGCTCATCGCTGATGTGGCGATACAGCGCAGCAGACCGGCTGTTGGTGGCATAGCGCTGGTTGTGGTTCACCTTGATCACCGGTCCCTGATTCAGAACCGGGCCATGGTTTTCATCGTGCCGGTCCATGTAGTTCGGGTGAATACCGTGGGCGTTATCGGCGGAGATCATCATGGAGCGGGCAATGGTCCGGGCCTTGTCGGCACCGCACCAACGATCCAGCACATTGGACAGGAACGGCCCCTGCGCCCCCTCCGCAGACATGCTGCCCACTTCCTCGTGGTCGTTGCAGACCAGCAACGCCGGCTGGTCGCCAGAAGCATTCATCAGCGATTCCAGCCCGATGTAGCAACTCAACAGGTTGTCGAGCCGGGCTGAAGCAAGAAATTCCTCGCGCAGACCCACCGTCGAGGCGCCCTGGGCGTCGTAGAAACTCAGCTCGTAACCCAGCACCTTGTCGGCGTTGATGCCGGCTTCGCTGGCAATCTGGGTTTTCAGCAGATCGGCAAAGGTGGTGGTATCGGTCTCCGGCACCTGCATCATCACCGGCGGAAGGTCGGTCTGGGCATTCACCGTACGACTGCTGTTGGCCTCCCGGTCCAGATGGATGGCCAGACTGGGAATGATCGCCACCGGCTTTTTGAAGTTCACCAGCGTGTCTTTCACCTGCCCGTCTTCATCCAGCACGGTCACCCGACCGGCCAGGGACAGATCCCGGTCAAACCATGGATTCAGCAGTACACCGCCATAGACTTCCACGCCCAACTGGAAGAAGCCCTTGCGACGAATCTCCGGATTGGGCTTCACTTTCAGGCAGGGGCTGTCAGTGTGTGCGCCGACCATGCGAATTCCGGCTTCGACGGGACTCTTTTCGCCCGTGCGGAAGGCGATAATGGAGGACCCGTTTCGGATCACGTAATAACCCTGCCCATGTTCGAGGGACCAGGTATCGCGCTCGTCCAACTGCTGAAAACCGGCTTCGTCCAGCCGGCTTTTCATGGTGTTCACCGCGTGCCAGGGCGTGGGTGAACGGTCCAGAAATTCGATCAGGTCGTTATTGAATTCAGTGTGTTCCATGATCTTCCCGATTGCATGATAATAGCGGCCACAGTATCGCACGAAACCGGATACCCATGGCGGTTTGGTGCGCTATCTGAACATTCAAAAACGCTGGAGTCCACTGTGTCGATCCCCCATTTTCTGGACATCGAATACTGTCAGACCGACGACGCCCTGTTTCCCACCGCCATGGCCTGGTCTTTGGCCGACGGCCGCATGAAAACCGTGGTCATCACCCCGGACGAATCCTGGCTGCCGGAAGACGGCGAATTAAGCGATCTGGACCTGCTGCACCTGGAAGAACAAGGTGTGCCGATACTGGAAGTGGTGCGCGAACTCCACGAGGACCTGCCGGATCAGACGGTGTTTGTGGATGGCATGGACCCGGATGAAACCCTGGTGGACATTCTGTTCAGTGCGGTAAAGCAGGAAGCGCCATTCGAGATCGCCCCGGTAACGGAGCTGATCAAGGATCTGGACATCGAAACTCTGGAAGACCGCCGCCGGCAATTGATGTTCGAGGAAGGGCTGGAGCCGCAGTTGCCGGAGAATGGCGTTTATGCCTTGCTCTTGTTGGCGCGGGAAGAGGGCTACCTCGAGGGTTAACCGGAGACTTCTTTCGGGAGTACGTCGATACTACGGAGCGGCACAGGACCGCCTTTTCTGGAACCGCTACGAGCACATCCATGTGCGCTTATTTCAGGCCATCCATGGCCTTCAAAATTCCAGAAAAGGCGGTCCTGCACCACTCCTTGAGCAAAACCTAAATCCTGTGGCAACGAGCGAACAGCACAAGGTGAAAACGTTCAGTGCCGGACTCTTCTCCCTGAAATTTCGAAGGCCAAGGATGGCCTGAGAGAAGCGCACAGGGGTGAGGCCGAGCGTTTATGAAGCGAAGCTTCATGCGACAGCCGAACGACAGCAATCTGTGATTGCTGGCTGGACCCGCTTGCGGGTGCTTGTAGCGGTTTCAGGGAGAAGAGTCCGGCACTGGACAGCCCACCAATTCAGCAGGCTTCAAGGCAGGCTACGCAAAAACCATCAGGCCAAATGCCGAACATGCCAACACCGATGAATCTTCGGATTGCGCTGAAAATCCTTGTCGATGGTGCTGGCACTCACCTCTTTCACCTCGAACTCCGACAATAAATCCTCATCGAGTTTGAACTTCCGGAAATTGTTGGAAAACACCAGCAAACCATCACTCGATAACCGCTGCATCGCCTGACGAATCAAGGTGCCATGGTCCTTCTGGATATCCAGAACACCCTTCATGCGGGCCGAATTGGAGAAGGTCGGCGGGTCCATGAAAATCAGGTCGTAGGTCTGGTTCGCCGTTTTTCGATCCGCCAGCCAGGCCAGGCAGTCGGCCTGCTCCACCACGTGTTTCTTTGGATCAGCGCCGTTCAGTGCCAGATTGTCCTTTGCCCAATTCACGTAGGTTTTGGACATATCCAGGCTCAGGGAACGGCTCGCACCGCCAACCGCCGCGTGCACGGTGGCCGCACCGGTGTAGCAAAACAGATTCAGGAACCGCTTGCCTTGGGCATTTTGCTGAATCCACTGACGCACAGGGCGGTGGTCCAGGAAGAGGCCGGTATCCAGGTAGTCCCGCAGGTTTACCTTCAGCACGCAACCGTGTTCATGCACGTTGAAGTACTCACCGGACGCTTCGTGCTTTTCGTACTGGCTGGCGCCACTCTGGCGCTGGCGCTGTTTGCAGATCATGTTGGCCGGATCAATATCCAGCACTTCCGGAATCACCGCCAGGGCTTCGGCCAGGCGCTCGCGGGCGGCACGTTCGTCCACGGATTTCGGCGCCTGGTATTCCTGCACGTGCACTCGGCCTTCATAGATGTCGATGGCCAGCGCGTATTCGGGCATATCCGCGTCGTACAGGCGGTAACAGCCAATGCCCTGCTTCCGGGCCCACTGACCGACGATTTTCAAATTCTTTTTCAGGCGGTTGCGCAGCATGTCGGCCCGTTCGGCATTGACGATGCGCGGCTGGATTTCACCGGTGCCCTCGGGGTCGCGGGCGACCATGGCGTTTTCAGGTTTTACTTCGAACAACAGCAACTGGGCCGGCAGCTTGCCGTTGAACAGCTTGTACTGCTTGAAGCTGCGCAGTCCGATGGATTTGCCAAATTCGGGAGCACCGGTGAAAACGCCCATGCGCCAGCCGGGCAGCTCCCGCAGCACGGCTTCGCCCAGACTCTGGTACAGGCCTGACAACTCCTTGCGCTCACTCAGCCGCTCACCGTAAGGGGGGTTGGTCAGCACCAGGCCCTGCTCGCCCCAGGATTCCGCTTTGGCGAAGTCCTGAACCGGTCTTGCTTCCACATGCACCACACCTTCCAGGCCTGCCCGCTGGATGTTTCTCCATGCGGTGGCAATGACTCGTGAATCCTGATCAAAACCGGCGAATACTGGTACCCTGCCCTGTTTACCGTCATGGGCGCGGCGTTCGGCCTCCTGTCGCAGGGACAGCCACAATTCCGGCTGATGGCCCGGCCATTTCTCGAAGCCAAAATGCTCTTGCTTGCGGCCCGGCGCGAGATCCAGCGCCATCATGGCGGCTTCAATCAGCAGGGTGCCGGAGCCGCACATGGGGTCGACAAAATCACCGCCATTGCCGGCAATCTCCGGCCAGCCACAGCGCATCAGCAGGGCGGCCGCCAGGTTTTCCTTCAACGGTGCAATGCCCTTGTCGGTGCGGTAGCCGCGCATGTGCAGACTGTGGCCACTGAGATCGATACCCAGCGACAGGCGCCCCCGGTTCAACCGGGCCGAGACGGTCACATCGGCGCCCTTTGGGGCCACATTGGGCCGGGCACCGCCCGTACCCCGAATGCTGTCCACAATACCGTCCTTGACCTTCTGGGCGCCGAATTGTGTATTTCGTATGGCATTGTTGTGACCCAGAAAAGTCACCCGAAAACTGCCGGCGGCCGGGATATGCGGCTGCCAGTCCAGTCCCACCACGCCATCGTAAAGCTGCTCGGCGCTGTCGGCCGGCACCTCGGCCACGTGCAGGATCACCCGGTTGGCCAGTCGGGACCACAGGCAGGCGCGATAGCCGGCTTCCAGATCGCCCTCTACCCAGACGCCCGCCGGCGCGTTACGCACCTGCGCCAGCCCCAGTGTGGCGAGTTCGTCCGCCAACAGATACTCAACGCCTTTGGGACAAGTTACAAAAAAGACACGCTTGGACAAAGTGAACTCCTGATGTTTCGAGTAGAACCGGCTAAGTTTCCGGAAACGCAGTAAAAAGCTGAATCGACCATGATTGCGCTATGTCATAAAACTATAAAAATAGGTTCACATAGATGAAAACAGTAGTGTACAGAGCCAGAGGAATCGTCTTACCTTGTAACTGACGCGTCGTTCGAGAAGTGCGAAAGTGCTTCTGTTTAACAGGATCCTGACTGCTCTGGCTATTGCTGGCAATAGGGGGTTGCCCCGGAGAGGCACCACATTGCCATGGTCATAGCAGATGTGTACACGCTTGTTCTGTTAATACATCAGTGAGGAACGGCATGAAAAGACAGAAAAGAGATATGTACGCTCGTGCATTCAAGCGGGGCTATTTGGCCGGTGTATCTGGCAAATCCAAAGACAGCTGCCCGCTGGAAAACCAGGAAACGCGCCAGGAATGGCTCAACGGGTGGCGAGAAGGCCGCACAGATAACTGGGAGGGTATGACCGGCGTCTCCGGTATTCACAAATTGGCCAACGTGACCGCAACGTAAACCCGGTCGGGGGCCATCCCCGTTAACCTTGATCTGTTTTTTTCAAACACGCACCAACAAATACAATTTAGAGCACGCAACGAAACAACCCAAACGGGGCCTCCCGCCCCGGACCATGCGTAGCAGCGCAACGGGGCTCGTTCCCCGCAGGGGCCCGCTCGGCGGGCCCATTCTTTTTCAGGCTTCCCCGTTTACGCCAACTCCTTCCGGATCGCCTCTACCGCTTCATTAATCAATGCCGGCCCGCGATAAATAAAGCCTGTGTATACCTGAACCAGCTTGGCGCCGGCCCGGATCTTCTCCGCCGCGCTTTCGCCGTCGCTGATACCACCCACACCAATAATCGGCAATCGGTCCCCCAATTCGGCATACAGCCCGCGAATCACGCGTAGCGAAGGGTCCCGAACCGGGGCACCACTCAAACCACCAGCCTCCTGTTCGTGTTTATGGCCCTGCACTGCTTCGCGGCTGATGGTGGTGTTAGTGGCAATCACGCCATCGATCCCCGCTTCCAACAGCGCCTCGGCGACAAAGCGAATACCTTCATCGTCCATGTCCGGGGCGATCTTCACCGCCACCGGTACGTAGCGCCCGGATGATTCCTGGCATTTCAGCTGTTCATCCTTGATGGCGTGCAGAAGCTGCTTCAGCGAATCCCCGAACTGAAGGTCGCGCAGACCCGGCGTATTGGGCGATGAAACGTTCACGGTGATGTAGTCCGCATAGGGGTAAACAGCAGCGATGCCCTTGCGGTAATCCTGCTCGGACTCTTCGTTGGGGGTGTCCTTGTTCTTGCCAACATTAATGCCGAGCACACCCCGGTAACGTCGCTTTTTCACATTGGCAATCAGGTGGTCAAGCCCTTCATTATTGAACCCCATACGATTGATGATGGCCTGGTGCTCAGGCAGGCGGAACATTCGTGGTTTCGGGTTGCCCGGTTGGGCCAGCGGTGTCACGGTGCCCACCTCAATAAAACCAAAACCGAGATTGCCCAGAGCATCCAGGTGATCAGCGTTCTTATCCAGCCCTGCCGCCAGCCCTACCGGATTGGGGAACTCCAGTCCCATGACGGTAACGGGGCACGGCGCCGGGTGTCTGGACACCAACTTCAACGCACCCATTCTGTTGACGAAATCCAGCCCGTTAAGCGCCATGTTGTGTGCCTGTTCCGGAGGCAGTTGAAAAAGCAGATGTCGAAGAACGCCGTACATTGAAAAACTCCTTGCCGAGGGTGGCCGGAGTATACCGGAAGTTTTCGATACCATCTCCCCGGAGCATCATCTCATTGCTGTAAATCCCCACTATTAAAGGCCTCAGAACGCTTTTCCACGGTTTCTGTGGATAACTCTGTTGAAAATTCCGGGGCAAGCGTCCGGACCCCTTGATAAACGCGCCGCCCTACAGATTGATCATTTTTTGATCAACGAAAAAGCCCTTTAAAGTCAACACCTTAAAAAGGTCAAATTAGAAATTGACGAGTGACGATGATCAATGTTAGCCGGCAACCTATTTGTCATCATGTGTATAAATCGATCAGCAAATTGCGATTAAACGGCCTGTTTTTTGGCTGTTCAGCGGTTATAATGCACCGCAACACCCACTCCGGAGTCAGTTCCCATGGAACAGCCGAGCAACGCTCGCGAAAGTCACGAACAGAATCTCCAACTGGAAAAGACCGAGGCGGCAAAAGTCACGGTTATCGGCATGGTGCTGGATGCGGTTCTTGGCATTATCAAGGTGATTGCCGGCACCCTGTTCCACTCCCAGGCCCTGGTGGTGGATGGCGTGCATTCATTTACCGATGTCGCCTCTGATTTTGTTGTTCTGGGTACCATGCACCTATCGCGCCGGGGGCCCGACGCAGATCACCCCTATGGCCACCAGCGCATTGAAACCCTGGGCACAATGATTCTGGGGTCCTTTCTCATTGCCGTGGGCGGTGCCTTGGGTTGGGAGAATCTGCAGGGACTGATCACCGGTGAGGAGCTGTTCGTGCCCGGCTGGCCAGTTCTGGTGGCTGCCGGGGTGTCCGTCGCGAGTAAAGAGTGGATCTACCGGTATACCCGCCGTGTAGGCCTGCGCATCCGCTCAGACCTGATTATTGCCAATGCCTGGCACAGCCGAACCGACGCTTTTTCTTCAGTGGTGGTCCTGGTCTCCACTGCCGGGGCCATGCTCGGCCTTGTCTGGCTGGACGCGCTCGCTGCGGTGATCATCGCAGGGATCATTATTCATATTGGCTGGAAATTCACCTGGGACAGCGTCAAGGAACTGATTGATACGGGCCTGTCCGAAGAAGACACAGAGGAACTCCAGATCATCGCCCGGGAAACCGATGGGGTGCGCAACGTCCACGAGCTCCGCACCCGCCGAATGGGGCACGACGTGCTGCTGGACGTCCACCTGGTGGTGCGCCCTGATATCAGTGTCTCCGAGGGGCACCAGATTGGAACGAGAGTGGTGGCCAGCATGCGTGAAAAGCTGGACAACATCCGTGACATCAATTTCCACATCGACGCCGAGAATGACGAGGTTAATCCCCATATTACCCAGCCTCACCTTCCCAGCCGGGAGGAAATCCGCACCATTCTGGCTGATACCATCGGCGGCTACCCACTCAATAGCCGCCTTCGCCTGCACTACCTCAAGAACCGGGTACATCTGGAAATCTTTCTGGATGAAGCGGGCTCACCCGCTGGCCTTACTGCCAGAACGGCGCGTGAGGCTTTGGAAGGTTTCGACTGGTTTGGCAGCGTAAAGGTCTGGCAACCCGCCAACTGACCAGAAGCTGGCCTGCTTAAAAAGCGAGCAGGCCAGACTTCAGCCCCGGCGCTTCGCCTCCATGCGCGACAGGAATTCCTGCATCACCAGGGTGTACAGTTCTCCGCCAAGAAACTTGTCTTCCACGCCCAAATCCATGCTCGGATTGTCGTTCACCTCGATAACCGCCACCCGTTTGCCGGATTGCTTGATGTCGACGCCATACAGCCCGTTACCGATCAGGCGAGTCGCATTGAGCGCCGCCTGAATCACGTTGCGGGGCACTTCATAGGTGGGCAGTGTTTCGAAATCCCCACTTTCCACCTGGGCGCTGCCGTGCTGGTAGATCTGCCAGTGGCCCTTCACCATCATGTACTTGCAGGCGTAGATGGCCCGCCCGCCCAATACCCCGATGCGCCAATCGTATTCCGTGTACAGGTACTCCTGGGCCAGCACCAGGGCGGACTGGCGAAACAGTTCCTTTAGTCCCGCTCGAAGTTCGCTTTCGTCCTTCGCTTTGATAATGCCCCGGGAAAAGGCCCCATCCGGGATCTTGATCACGGCAGGCAAGCCCAGTTGATCAACCACCTGGGCCACGGCGTCTTTCTGGTCCTTTGAAAGAATCAGGGTTTTGGGTGTGGGCACCCGATTGTTCTTGAGCAGGTCCGCCAGAAATACCTTGTTGGTGCAGCGCAGGATCGACACCGGATCATCAATCACCACCAATCCCTCGGCTTCGGCCTTACGGGCAAAGCGGTAGGTGTGATGGTCGATGGCCGTGGTTTCCCGGATGAACAGGCCATCGTATTCCGGCAGGCGCATGTAGTCCCGGCGGGTGATGCGCTCAACATTAATGCCCAGTTTGCGCCCGGCCTTTTCAAAACATTTCAGCGCCGCTTCGTCGCTTGGTGGCAGCTCTTCGTCCGGATTCACGAGCATGGCCAGGTCAAACCGGTAATGGCGCCGAGTGCGGGGCTTACGCCAGATCATGCTGCTGAACCGGTCAAGGGCCGCGGCAAAAACGTCCTGCTCATGATCATTCAGATCAGCCGGCGCCGCCGGCTTCAGGGAGTCAATCTGCCACTGTTTGCGGTAACGGAACACCACTTCCAGCACCGGGCACGGAAAGCGGTCAAACAGGGCACGAGCCACCGGTTTCAGCTCCGAATGCTCCACCTGACCAAAGAAGGTGCGAATACGGACAGTTTTGTCCTTGCGTTCACTGCCAGCCGGCAGCGCAGCATCCAGCCACTGCAGGACACTGGCATCCAGTTCATCCAGCTGCAGGGAGAACAGCCCTTTCCGGCTCAGGTCGTTCAGGGTCATGACCGACGGCACCACATGGTGCCCGCGGGCTTCGGCCAGCAACGAGCAGTAGTAACCCTGGCTCAGGTATTTGGCGCTCTGGCAAAGGTTGATGACCCTTACCCGGCTGTTGGCCGGAGCGGTGAACTGCAGGTACTGGTCAAAGGTCAGCACGTCTTCGCTGGGATAATACGGAGCCCAGTCGGCTGCGCGATCCACCACAATCAGTAAACGGGACATAAGGCGGCGTTCCTCCCTGAAGGTTCAGCCGGGGGTCAGTGGCGCAACAATACGACGCAACCTGTACCGGCACAATCACTGGCCCATGCGTGCTTTTACGCATCTACAATCATAAGCGTGTACCACAAATTTGACCCATAATGACGGCCACAGTGCTTCCCCCATCATAGCGGCCACGGCGCTGTTTGCCCTGTTCCCGATTCTGGCTTCTTCCGGATTTACCAGCCCATGACCGACATCACTCTCCGACATGCCACCCACCGTGACCTGGATGCGCTGCTGCAGCTGGAAGACCGGTGCTTTGCCGAAGACCGGTTGTCGCGGCGCAGTTTCCGGCGGTTTATCGACATGCCCCGGGACCGGCTGATTGTTGCCGAACGTGATGGCGAACTGCTGGGCTACTGCCTGGTATTGATGAGCGCCGCCACCCGCATGGCACGCATCTACTCCATTGCCGTATCACCGGCGGCCCGGGGCCATGGCCTGGGTGAGAAGCTGGTCCGCCAGGCCGAACAGGAAGCCGCCGAAGCCGATCGCATCGTCATGCGCCTTGAAGTCCGGGAAGACAATACTGGCGCCATTGCGCTGTACCGGCGCCTTGGCTACCGCCAGTTCGGCACCTACCGGGACTATTACGAGGACCACGGCAACGCCCTGCGTTTCGAGCGCCGCATTCTCTATTACCAGCCGGACCACGAATTCCTGCCGGTGCCCTACTACCCCCAGACCACCGAATTCACCTGCGGGCCATCAGCGTTGCTGATGGCCATGGCGGCGCTGGACGAGCAGCGCCCCCTCAACACGCTTGAGGAACTGCACATCTGGCGGGAAGCCACCACCATTTTCATGCTCGCCGGCCACGGTGGCTGCGGCCCCCACGGGCTGGCTCTGGCGGCCTGGAAACGCGGATTCCAGGCCAGCGCCTGGATCAGCCAGGAAGGCCCCCTGTTCCGGGACACGGTGCGCAACGAGGATAAAAAGCGGGTATTGGAGCTGGTGCACGAAGGCTTCCTGCACGACATTGGCCAGACCGAGATTTCACTGCACCACGATCCGTTAACCCCCGAGGCCATGGAAAACGCGCTGCACCAGGGCCAGATTCCGGTCATCCTGATCAGCACCTGGCAGCTCAACCGGAGCCGGGTGCCCCACTGGGTCACGGTGTGCGCCATGGACGACGATTTTGTCTACCTGCACGACCCGGAGATTGATACCGAGGAAGGGGAAACCGTCGCCGACAAGCAGTACCTGCCTATCGACCGACGGGGGTTTGAAAAGATGTCCCGCTACGGCCGCAACCAGCCGCTGCAGGCGGCCGTGATTGTGGGGCCGAAGCGGCCGGAATAACCGGCGTCAGCCGGTGCGGATGGCCGCTTCCTTGAGTTCGGAAATCTGATCCCGCAGGCGGGCCGCCGCCTCGAAATCCAGGTCCGCCGCCGCCTTGTACATCTCGTCCTCCAGTTTCGAGATGTCCTTGAGCAGTTCCTCTGGAGAACGATGGCCGGCCTTCGCCATATACTGTTCGGCTTCTTCCGCCGCTTTCTCCCCCGGGCGTTCTGCCTTGCGGCGACCCCGGCCACTGCCACCTGGCGCCCCTTCCATGATATCCGACACTTTCTTATTCAGTGCCTGAGGCGTAATGCCGTGCTCCTCGTTATAGGCGATCTGCTTCGCCCGGCGGCGCTCGGTCTCGTCTATGGCCCGCTGCATCGAGCCGGTTACCTTGTCGCCGTACAGGATCGCCTTGCCGTTCACATTCCGGGCGGCCCGGCCAATGGTCTGGATGAACGAGCGCTCACTGCGCAGGAAACCTTCCTTGTCGGAATCCAGGATGGCCACCAGGGACACCTCCGGCATATCCAGGCCTTCCCGCAACAAGTTGATGCCCACCAGCACATCGAATTCGCCCCGGCGCAGGTCCCGGATGATCTCCACACGCTCCACGGTGTCGATGTCCGAGTGCAGGTATCGAACCTTGATGTCGTGTTCCATCAGGAAGTCGGTCAGATCCTCGGCCATGCGCTTGGTCAGCGTGGTCACCAGCACCCGCTCCTTGACCTCCACGCGAGTGCGAATCTCGGACAGCAGGTCGTCGACCTGGGTCGATGCCGGCCGGACCTCGATTTCCGGGTCCAGCAGGCCAGTGGGCCGCACCACCTGCTCCACCACCTGGCCGGCATGCTCGGCTTCGTATTGGGCCGGAGTGGCGGAGACGAAAATCATCTGGGGCGCCATGCGCTCCCACTCTTCAAAGCGCATGGGCCGGTTATCCAGCGCCGAGGGCAGCCGGAACCCGTATTCCACCAGGGTTTCCTTGCGCGACCGGTCGCCCTTGTACATGGCGCCAATCTGCGGAATGGTCACGTGGGATTCGTCCACAATCAGCAGTGCGTTTGGCGGCAGGTAATCAAACAGCGTCGGCGGCGCCTCGCCGGGGTTGCGCCCGGACAGGTACCGGGAGTAGTTCTCGATGCCGTTGCAGTAACCCAGCTCCAGCATCATCTCGATGTCGTAGCGGGTGCGTTCTTCCAGGCGCTGGGCCTCCACCAGACGATTGTTGTCCCGCAATTGCTGCAGCCGGGCGTCCAGTTCTACCTTGATCTGCTCAATGGCATCCAGCACTTTCTCCCGGGGCGTGACATAGTGGGATTTCGGGTAAATGGTCACCCTCGGCACCCGGCGCAGCACCTCGCCGGTGAGCGGGTCGAAGTAGCTCAGGTTTTCCACTTCATCATCGAACAGCTCGATGCGGATGGCCTCTTTCTCCGATTCCGCCGGGAACACATCAATCACATCGCCCCGGACCCGGTAATTGGCCCGGTGGAATTCCATGTCGTTGCGGGTGTACTGAAGTTCCGCCAGACGGCGCAGGATGGAGCGCTGGTCGATCTGGTCGCCCCGGTCCAGATGCAGCATCATCTTCAGGTAGGATTGGGGATCACCCAGACCGTATATGGACGACACCGTGGCCACGATGATGGCGTCCGGCCGCTCCAGTAACGCCTTGGTGGCCGACAGCCGCATCTGTTCGATGTGTTCGTTAATGGACGCGTCCTTCTCAATGAAGGTGTCCGAGGCCGGCACGTAGGCTTCCGGCTGGTAGTAGTCGTAGTAGGAGACGAAGTACTCCACCGCGTTGTCCGGGAAGAACTCCTTGAATTCACCGTACAGCTGCGCCGCCAGGGTCTTGTTATGGGCCATGATGATGGTCGGGCGCTGAACCGCCTGCACCACGTTAGCCATGGTGAAAGTCTTGCCGGACCCGGTCACCCCGAGCAGCGTCTGGTGCGCCAGACCGGATTCAATGCCATCCACCAGCCCGGCAATGGCTTTCGGCTGGTCACCGGCCGGTTCATACGGCGAGTCGACCCGGAATACCCCTTCTGATGCTTTACTGGCCATAACTGGCGATTAACCTCCGCAAAACGGTAATACCCTATCGGACACTACTGACAAGAAATTTAGTGTTCAGGCCGCTTCATGGTACCATCATTGTGATCGACGGCTGGGTGAACAAACAGCCATAACAACCTGGCTCCTGCCCCGGCCGATCGCAGCCTAACAAGACGCAGCTTTAAGGAGCTCAAGTTTGGACCTTCAACTTTCCAGCCGTGTGCAGGCTATCAAGCCTTCTCCCACCCTCGCAGTCACCAACAAAGCGGCAGAACTTCGTGCCGCTGGCCAAGACATCATTGGCCTGGGCGCTGGCGAGCCCGACTTCGACACCCCCGATCACATCAAACAGGCAGCCATTGAGGCCATCAACAGCGGTCAAACCAAATACACCGCCGTGGATGGTACGCCGGCCCTGAAGCAAGCGATTATTGCGAAGTTCAAACGGGACAACGGCCTGGAATACGAAGCGAACCAGATACTGGTTAGCAGTGGTGGCAAACAGAGCTTTTTCAACCTGGCATTGGCCACACTGAATCCGGGCGACGAAGCCATCATTCCGGCACCCTACTGGGTCTCCTACCCGGACATGGTGAAAGTCGCCGAAGGCAAGCCGGTGATCATCGAAACCTCCGTGGACACCCGCTTCAAGATCACCCCGGAGCAGCTGGAAAACGCCATTACCGAGCGCACCCGCCTGTTCGTGATCAACAGCCCGTCCAACCCCAGCGGCATGGCCTACTCCCTTGAGGAAATGCAGGCCATCGGCGAAGTGCTGAAAAAGCACCCGGACATCATGATCGCCACCGACGACATGTACGAGCCGATCCTGTGGACCGGCAAGCCGTTCGCCAACATCGTCAACGCCTGCCCGGAGCTGTATGACCGCACGTTCGTACTGAACGGCGTGTCCAAGGCCTATTCCATGACCGGCTGGCGCATCGGCTATGCCGCGGGCCCGGCCAAGATCATCGGTGCCATGAAGAAGATCCAGTCCCAGAGCACCTCCAACCCCTGCTCCATCTCCCAGGCCGCAGCCACTGCCGCCCTGGACGGTGACCAGGCGTGCGTGGGCGAGATGGTCAAAGCCTTCAAGGAGCGCCACGACTGGCTGGTGGATGCCCTGAACAAACTGCCGGGCGTGGAATGCCCGCACGGCGACGGCACCTTCTACGTGTTCCCAAGCTTCCAGGGCGCCATCGACGCCGCCGAAGGCGTGAGCACCGACGTGGAATTCGCCGAAAAACTGCTGACCGACGCCGGCGTTGCCCTGGTTCCAGGCTCGGCCTTCGGCACCCCGGGCCACATGCGTTTGAGCTTTGCCACCAGCATGGAAAACCTGGAAAAAGCCATCGAGCGTTTGCAGAAAGCCCTGGGTTAAAAAGTTTTAGCCGGAGGGTTGACGAGGCGGGTAAAGGTACTTAATATACGCGCCTCGTCACACGACGATGTTCCCCGATAGCTCAGTTGGTAGAGCAACGGACTGTTAATCCGTTTGTCGCTGGTTCGAGCCCAGCTCGGGGAGCCACTATTTCGAAAGCCCGCTAGTTCTCTGAATTAGCGGGCTTTTTTCGTTTTGGCCTTTAAGCCACTGGAGCTTGCGGTCTTGTTGTGGCCCTAGCCTGGTGGTCCGGGTGGACGGCGAGATGGGGAAGGCCTTTCCGAAAACCGCTACGAGCACCCGCAAGCGGGTCCAGCCAGCAATCATAGATTGCTGTCGTTCGGCTGTCGCATGAAGCTTTGCTTCATAAGCGCTCGGCCTCACCCATGTGCGCTTCTCTCAGGCCATCCATGGCCTTCGAAATTTTCGGAAAGGCCTTCCCCATCTCGCCGCTCTTACCACTGGAATATCGCCACAAATAAATAAACGACTTTCCCAACCCCTCCGATTCACCAATCACAAAAGATATTTGACCTAGAACGCTAACAGAGCTCCCGGTTGCTCAAATTCTCACTGACCAACACCAAAATAGTAGCCGCAATTGCATCCGGAGATATTACAGAGGTCCGAAAGGCACGGCGGGACACCCTTTCCAAAAATTTTGAGGGCCAAGGATGGCCCGAAATAAGCGCACAGGGATGTGCTTGTAGCGGTTTTTGGAAAGGGTGTCCCGTCGGGCCGTCACCCGCGCAACCCCACAGGCTGGGAGCCAAAGCTGGCCCAATCCCGAAACCAGCGGGCGGACACAACTAAAGTCAGACTGACAACACCTCAGCATGAATAGCTTCCAGGGCAGCCAGAGGATCAGGTGCCTGGGTAATGGGGCGGCCGATGACGAGGTAGTCGGAACCGGCCTTGAGGGCGTCGGTGGGGGTCATGATGCGCTGCTGGTCGCCCTTATCGGCGGTCAGCGGACGGATGCCCGGGGTAACCAGCTGAAACTCCTCGCCCTGCTCTTTCTTCAGGCGTGGCGCTTCCTGAGCGGAGCACACGACGCCGTCCAGGCCACTGTTACGGGTTAACGTGGCCAGGCGGGATACCTGGGCTTCCGGGGAATTGGGAATACCAATGCCCGCCAGGTCCTCGGCGGTCATGCTGGTGAGCACCGTTACGGCAATCAACAACGGCTTGTCCTTACCGTAAGGCTCCAGTCGCTCCCGGCAGGCGGTCATCATCTTCTCGCCGCCAGAGGCGTGGACATTCACCATCCACACGCCCAGGTCCGCCGCCGCAGCCACCGCAGCAGAGGTGGTGTTGGGGATGTCATGGAATTTCAGGTCCAGGAACACCTCAAAGCCCCTACCCTGCAGCGCCTCCACCAACTGGGGGCCGGAGCGGGTGAACAGTTCCTTGCCCACTTTCAGGCGACATTTCTTTGGATCCAGCTGGTCAACCAGGGCCAGTGCCGGGTCTTGGGAGGGAAAATCCAGGGCAACGATAATCTTGGGGTCATGGGGCGTTTGCACGTTTTACAGTCCAGGTATCAGGTTCGACATTCGGGGTTCAGGGATTATTCTGCTTCTACGCCCTGGATCGGGCGTATCGTTTCCCATTGTTTGCAACTGGGACACAGCCAGTGCAGCTGCTGGCCTGAAAAGCCGCAGCTCACACACTGGTAGATCGGGCGGTTGGCCAGCAACAGATGGCCGATTCGGCTGATCAGGCGGCCTTCGTCGGAGGCCATACCCTTCTCATAACCGGCCATCTCCACCAATCTTAACAGGCCGCGCACCGAAGGGTGACTTTCCAGTTCTTCACGCAGCAACTCGATAGCAGCTACCCGTCCCGAAGAGCGCTCCACGCACTCCACCAGAGCCAGTAGCAGGCTGGTGCTGGGGTATTGCTGGTATAGCTTGCGCAGCCTTTTCGCCAGCCGCCCCACATTGCCGTGTTCGCGCTCCAGTTTCATCAACCGGTCTACCGCTTCCGGACCAAATTCGGGATTCTGCTCGAAGGCTTTCAGGCACTGGTTCCCGGCATCGCGAAAGTTGCCTTGGCGAAGCTGTAGTTTGGAGAGAATAAACGTCGCGCGCACGCACTCGCGGTCGTAGTTCAGCGCCTCTTTAGCCAACTTCTGGGCCGCCCAGCGGTCATCGCGGGCCAGCGCTTCCTCGGAAAGCTCGCAAGTAAGGTAGGCCAGCGTCTTGGTCATGGCCGGGTCGGCCTCGTTGCGTGCCAGGGTACGTGCAATATTGGCAGCGTTTTCCCATTCCTTTTCCTGCTGATAGAGCTCGATCAGGGTACGCGAGGCTTTTTGCCCATATTCGCGGTCCCCCATCAACTGGTGCAGCAACGCTTCGGCCCGGTCCAGCAGGCCGGCCTTCAGGTAGTCGCTGGCAAGCTCAAACGTTACCTGCGGTTGATAACGGGCGGGCAGTTCAGGACGGGCCAGCAGGTTTTGGTGAATCAGGATGGCACGATCACTCTCGCCCTTGTCGCGAAAATGAGTGCCAATAGAAAGGTGGAGATTAACGGTATCGCGGTTAACCGCCAGGGATTGCACAAAATTCTCGACCGCTTGGTCGGAGTAATTAGTAAACAGGAATTGCAGACGGTCTCGAACGGAGTCCTCGTCAGAAATGACCTCCTCCGACCGGCCGCGGCGGCCATAGCGACCTACCGCCCAGCCCACGGCAACGGCTGCCGTTACCAGCAACCATTTCCAGATCATATCCATCAAAGCGTCCGGTCGTTTTCAGCCTTGGCTTTTTCCAACGCTTTCTCAGTGCGCTCTAGCCGTTTCTTGAGGGTGCGACGACTCACTGATGTACGGAAGGTTGCCAGCAAAGCCAGCAACAGACCGACAAGCGCACCGATCACAAACGCCATAACCACCCAGACGGCAACCCCCTGGGGCTGCGTTTGAAACAGCAGGAAATTGAGGGAGATTTCTTCCTGATTGTTGAGGGAAAACACCAACGCCAGAAGTATCAGGACCAGAACCAGGACGGTGATAAGGATCTTCTGCAATCCTGCCATGTCTTACAACGCTCCAGACGGGCAAACAAGCCCATTAAACCAGTGTTTCTGAATAGGCTAAAGCCTCTCAGAAACCCTTCTTCATGCTGTCGTTTACCTGCTCCCTCAGCTCCTTGCCGGGCTTGAAATGAGGTACGTACTTGGCAGGCAACTGCACGGCTTCGCCGGTTTTCGGGTTACGGCCGACACGGGCTTCCCGATGATGCAGGGAGAAACTGCCAAATCCCCGGATTTCAATGCGTTGGCCGTCCGCCAGGGACTGGGACATATGTTCGATGATGCTTTTGACCGAAAGCTCAACATCCTTCACAGACAGCTGGGTCTGCTTCGAGGCAATCAGTTCAACCAGTTCGGACTTCGTCATGAGGTGCTTCCCTCTGTCGTTATTATTCAGCCGTCGTTTACCGGATACTAATGCCTCTAGTTTAGCCAAACCAGAAAAAAACACAAAAAAAACGGGCTCTTAGAGCCCGTTTTTTGATCCCGATCGACTTTTAGTCGTTATCGGAATTCTGCTGCTGCATCTGTTCCTTGATCAGGTCACCAATGGTGGTGGCACCAGAGGTTTCAGCAGCTTTGGCGCGAACACTGTCCAGCGCCTGCTTGTCGTCTTCAACGTCCTTCGACTTGATGGACAGGTTGATAACGCGGTTCTTGCGATCGATGCTGATGATCTTCGCTTCAACTTCTTCGCCTTCCTTCAACGCGTTACGTGCGTCTTCAACACGGTCACGGCTGATTTCAGAGGCTTTCAGTACCGCTTCAACCTCGTCGTTCAGGGCAACAGTAGCGCTCTTGGCGTCAACTGCAGATACGGTGCCCTTAACGATGGAGCCCTTGTCGTTCAGCTGTACAAACTCGGCGAACGGATCGCTTTCCAGCTGCTTGATGCCCAGGGAGATACGCTCACGCTCGGGATCAACAGACAGGATAACGGTTTCAACTTCGTCGCCCTTCTTGTACTCACGTACGGCTTCTTCGCCAGTCTCGTTCCAGCTGATGTCGGACAGGTGAACCAGGCCGTCGATGCCGCCGTCCAGACCAATGAAGATACCGAAGTCAGTGATGGACTTGATCTTGCCAGTGATGCGGTCGCCCTTGTTGAAGTTCGTGGAGAACTCTTCCCACGGGTTGGCGATGCACTGCTTGATGCCCAGGGAGATGCGACGACGCTCTTCGTCGATGTCCAGGATCATCACTTCAACTTCGTCACCTACCTGAACAACCTTGGACGGATGGATGTTCTTGTTGGTCCAGTCCATTTCGGACACGTGTACCAGACCTTCAACACCCTCTTCCAGCTCGGCAAAGCAGCCGTAGTCGGTCAGGTTGGTTACGCGTGCGGTAACACGGGTACCTTCCGGGTAACGACCCTTGATATCTACCCACGGATCTTCGCCCAGCTGCTTCAGACCCAGGGATACGCGGTTGCGCTCGCGATCAAACTTCAGCACCTTAACGTTGATTTCGTCACCAACGTTCACGATTTCGCTCGGATGCTTGATGCGCTTCCAGGCCATATCGGTGATGTGCAGCAGGCCGTCAACACCACCCAGATCTACGAACGCGCCGTAGTCGGTCAGGTTCTTGACGATACCCTTGATTTCCAGACCTTCGGTCAGGGTTTCCAGCAGAGCTTCACGCTGCTCGCTGTTCTCGGCTTCCAGAACGGCACGACGGGAAACAACCACGTTGTTGCGCTTCTGGTCCAGCTTGATAACCTTGAATTCCAGTTCTTTGTTCTCCAGGTGCGCAGTGTCGCGAACCGGACGAACGTCTACCAGGGAACCCGGCAGGAAGGCGCGGATGCCAGACAGGTCGACAGTGAAACCGCCCTTGACCTTGCCATTGATCACGCCCTTGACAACTTCTTCTGCCTCGAAGGACTTTTCCAGTACTTTCCACGCTTCGGCACGCTTGGCCTTCTCGCGGGACAGACGGGTTGCACCGAAGCCGTCTTCAACAGCATCGAGAGCCACATCGACAACATCGCCGACAGCTACTTCCAACTCGCCTTTTTCGTTAAGGAACTGGGAGGCGGGGATAACGCCCTCGGACTTCAGTCCGGCGTTAACGGTGACCCAGTCGTTGTCGACGTCAACTACGGTTCCCTGAACAATGGAACCCGGTTGCATGTCAATTTCTTTTAGGCTTTCTTCAAAAAGATCCGCAAAGCTCTCGCTCATTATGTGTCCTATGTGATCAACGCAAGTGTACTCCGTGTCGCCAGCAACACGGTCTGTTAACGATGCCCGGAGTCAGCCTCAGGCTGGCAAATAGCGCTGCTCCGAACGTCTAACGACAAAAAGGTGCAGTCAGGCCTGACCTGCAACGGCCATACACCTGTCAAACACCTCTTTTATACTCAAACCTGTTGAATCAATGACTTGCGCATCATCCGCAGGCTTGAGAGGGGCCGCGGCGCGGTTCATGTCCCGCTCGTCCCGTGCCCGAATCTCGTCTAAAAGATCCTGCATAGTAACATCGGCACCAGCGTCCTTCAACTGGTTAAAACGTCGCCGGGCCCGCTCTTCGGCACTGGCCGTCAGAAAAATTTTGACCGGTGCCTCCGGGAACACCACGGTACCCATGTCCCGGCCATCCGCCACAAGACCAGGTGATTTCTGGAAATCCCGCTGGCGCTGCAACAACGCGTCCCGAACCGGCTGCATGACTGCCACGAGAGATGCATTATTACCGCAACTCTCGGTACGGATTTCCCGGGTCACATCGGCACCATCCAACAACACTCGAACGGGCTCGCCCTCAACGCCAGGCTCAAAGGCAACGTCCAGTGACGCTGCCACTGCTACCAGACCCGCTTCGTCGTCCAGCGACACACCCTTGCGGGTGGCCGCCAACGCGGTCAATCGATACAGCGCCCCGCTATCCAGCAGGTGCCACCCCAACTCACGGGCAAGCATCTGGGTAATGGTGCCCTTGCCCGCGCCGCCGGGACCGTCAACGGCGATTACAGGTACGGTAAGCTCACTCATGATTCACTGCCTTCGGTGCTGATGCGAATTCCGGTTTCCAGGGCCAGGTCCACAAAGCCAGGGAATGAAGTGGCCACGTTGGCGCAATCATTAATCTTAATCGGACCAGCGGCTCGCAGGGAGGCAACGGCGAACGACATGGAAATGCGGTGATCCTCGTGGCTCTCAACGGTGCCACCCTGGATGCTCTGGCCGCCGTCGATCACGATGCCGTCCGGCGTGACGGTGGTTTCCACGCCCAACGCTGCCAGGCCGTCGGCCATCACCTGGATGCGGTCACTTTCCTTCACCCGTAGCTCTTCGGCACCACGCAGTACGGTACGGCCTTCGGCGCAAGCGGCGGCAATGAACAGGACCGGGAATTCATCAATCGCCAGGGGCACCTGGTCGACCGGAATATCAATACCCTTGAGGTTAGCGGAACGAACCCGAAGATCCGCCACCGGCTCACCGCCGATCACGCGCTCTTCCAACACCTCAATGTTGGCGCCCATCTGGCGCAGGATGTTGATCACCCCTACCCGTGTGGGGTTCATGCCCACGTGGCGCAAGGTCAGGTCGGAATCTTCCGCGATGCTTGCAGCCACCAGGAAGAACGCGGCCGAGGAAATGTCCGCCGGCACGTCGATAGCGGCAGCGGTAAGCTTGCCACCACCGGTCACACTGGCTGTGGCGCCATCCCGGTGCACGTGGTAACCAAAACCTTCCAGCATCCGCTCGGTGTGGTCCCGGGTAGTTGCTGGTTCGGTGACCGAGGTAACGCCGTCGGCATACAGCCCGGCCAACAACAGGCAGGATTTGACCTGGGCGCTGGCCACGGGCATGTCGTAATGAATGCCGGCCAATTTCTGGCCACCGCGAATCTTCAGCGGCGGACGGCCTCCCTCGGCTGTATCAATCACCGCACCCATTGCCCGCAGCGGATCGGCCACCCGGCCCATGGGGCGCTTGGACAGGCTGGTATCGCCGGTCAGTTCGGAATCGAATGGCTGGGCCGCCAGCAGACCGGTAAACAGCCGCATCGCCGTGCCGGAATTGCCCAGGTACAGCGGCCCGCGAGGCGCCTGCAGCCCGTGCATGCCAACGCCATGGATACGCACGAAACCGTTTTCCGGCCCCTCAATGGTAACTCCCATATCCCGGAAGGCCTGCAGGGTGGCCAGACTGTCTTCCCCTTCCAGGAAGCCCTTTACCTCGGTAATTCCCTCGGCCAGCGCACCCAACATGATGGAGCGATGGGACATGGACTTGTCGCCCGGCACGCGGATATCGCCACGCACGGTACCGCCGGGTTGAAGATGGAAGGTTACCTGCTTATCACTGTTGTTAGTCACGTATGCCTGCCCTGAAAGCATTTTTGAAAAGTGTTCCCGCGCCGCCTTGGCGCGACTGAAAACCCGCAGCAATGTTTCGCCATCGCCACTGGCAATGGCGGAGCGGAGTTGGTCCAGGTCACTGGTAAAATGGTCGATCACCCGGAGCACGGCGTCCCGGTTTGACAGAAAGATGTCGTGCCACATCACCGGATCACTGGCGGCAATGCGGGTAAAATCCCGAAAACCGCCAGCAGCGTACCGGAAAATATCCATGTTCTCGTCTTCGCCCGCCAGGGTGTCCACCAGCGAGAAGGCAATCAGATGCGGGAGATGACTGGTGGCGGCAAGCACCTCGTCGTGATAGGCCACCGACATGGTCAGGACGGTGGCACCACAGCCTTCCCACAGGGATTTCAGACGCTGAACGTGGGGTTGGCTGGCATTTTCCGCCGGAGTGAGAATCACTTTGTGGTTGGCGAACAGTTCTGCGTTGGCCGCCCTCACCCCGCTTTTCTCGGAACCGGCAATCGGGTGGCCTGGAATCACATAGGGAGACAGTTCACCAAATACCGCCTCCACATCCGCCACGAAGCTGCTTTTAGTGCTGCCGACATCGGTTAGCACCGCATCGTCAGCCAGAAACGGACGGACGCTCTCCAGCACCGTCCGCATGGCGCGCACGGGCACCGCCAACACCACCAGATCGCTGCCGCGCACGGCCTGCTCCAACGATTGTACGGCAGTATCAATCACACCGAGCTCGGCACCGAGTGCCAACTCATCCTGGCGCTGGTCAAAGCCGACCACCTCACCCGCCAGGCCACGCTGGCGAATGGCGGCGGCCATTGAGCCGCCAATCAGACCAAGCCCGATGATGGCAACACGGTCAAATAGCGGCTTGCCGTCGTTACTCACCTTAGCCTTCCTCACCACCAGCACTGAGCGCTTCGGCCAGCACATCAAGGAAATGCTCATTTTCCTTCGCCAGGCCTACGGATACCCGCAGGTGATCCGGCATGCCGTAGCCGGCAATTGGACGAACGATGACGCCATGCTCAAGCAGGGATTGATACACGCCCAACGCCTGCGGGCCCACTTCCACCGCCACAAAGTTGCCGGCGGACGGAATGTAATCCAGCCCCATGCGATCAAAACCATCACACAGCTGTTTCAGGCCGGCGGCGTTTACTTCCAGCGAGCGCTTGAGATAATCCGGATCATCCAGGACCGCCGTGGCGGCCGCCAAAGCCACAGAATCCACATTGAACGGCTGGCGCACCCGGTTAAGGATGTCGGCAATGGCCGGGGAACTCACGGCGTAGCCCACACGCAGCCCCGCCAGGCCCCAGGCCTTGGAGAAGGTGCGGCAGGTGATCAGGTTCGGATAACGGGCCAGCAGTGCGATGCCATCGGGATAGTCTTCACCGGTCAGGTACTCGCAATAGGCTTCGTCCAGCACCACCAGCACGTGTTCCGGAACCTTATCCAGAAACGCTTCAATGGCGTCGGCTTTGTGTACGGTGCCGGTGGGGTTGTTCGGGTTGGCCACGAAAATCAGCTTGGTGCGATCAGTCACCGCCCCGGCCATGGCGTCCAGGTCATGCCCCCAGTCCTTCGCCGGCACTTCCACGCCCTTGGCGCCAATGGCCAGGGTGGCGATAGGGTAGACAGCAAACGCGTGCTGGGAATAGATGATTTCGCTGTCGGCATCAGCAAAACAGCGGGCGATGATTTCCAGCACATCATTGGAGCCGTTGCCCAGGGTGATCTGGTTCATGGCGATGCCGAAACGGCGGGCCAGTGCCTGCTTGAGGTCAAAACCGTTGCCATCCGGGTACAGGCACATGGAGTCGAGCGCCTTCCGGGCAGCCGAGAGCGCCTTCTCGCTCGGGCCCAGCGGATTCTCGTTACTGGCCAGTTTGATGATCTCCCCCGGATTCATGCCCAGCTCCCGGGCCAGCTCTTCGATGGGTTTTCCAGGCTGGTAGGGTGACAGAGCCTGAACCCCTTTTACTGCCAGGCTCTGATAATCAACTGCCATAGAAGACTCCTTCGGATCGGGTTCGGTCAGACTCAAAGCACGCCAATGGGATAGGAACCCAGGCGCTTCAGCTCAACGGCCTCATCGTCAATCTCGGACAACACGCGGTGCACGGTGTCGTCTTCCATGTGGCCTTCGAAATCAATGTAGAACACATAGGCCCAGGTACCGCTCGGCGAGGGCCGCGTCTCGATACGGGTCAGACTGATGTTGTGCTTGTGGAACGGCTCCAGCAACTGATAGAGCGCGCCCGGCTTGTTGCGCATGGACACCAGGATCGACGACTTGTCATGACCACTGGCCGGCACTTCCTCGCGGCCAATAATGAGGAACCGGGTGGTATTGTCCGGCCGGTCTTCAATGCTGTTGGCCAGCTTTTCCAGGCCGTAAAGCTCTGCCGCCATGTCGCCGGCAATCGCTGCCGTGCCCGGCTCTTCCGCCGCACGGCGAGCCGCTTCGGCGTTGCTGGAAACGGTAATGCGCTCCACCCCGTAACGGTTGGCATCGAGCCACTTGCGGCACTGGGCAAACGACTGCTGGTGGGAATAGATGCGGGTGATTTCCTGGCCTTCGTGGGCGGGATTCACCAGCAGGTGGTGATGGATGCGAAGCTGCACTTCACCACAGATTTTCAGCGGCGAGGACATGAACATGTCCAGGGTGTGATTGATCATGCCCTCGGTGGAATTCTCCACCGGCACCACGCCGTAATGGGCAGCCCCGGATTCCACTTCCCGGAACACCGCGTCAATGGCGGGTAGCGGCACGCTGACCACCGAATGGCCGAAGTGTTTGAGCGCAGCGGCCTGGGTGAAAGTACCAACGGGGCCCAGGAAAGCAATATGCATCGGCTTTTCCAGCGCCAGGCAGGCGGACATGATTTCCCGGAACAGCCGAGCCATTTCTTCGTCCGGCAGGGGGCCGGGGTTCTGCTCCTTGATCCGGCGCAGCACCTGGGCCTCACGCTCCGGGCGGTAGAAGAACACGTCTTCACCGGGATTGGCGGCCATTTTTACATGGGCCACTTCCTGGGCACATTCCGCGCGCTTGCTGATCAGCGCCATGATCTGCTGATCGAGACTGTCGATCTCCTCGCGCAGTTCCCCCAGACGGGTCGCTTCATCCGTCATGATCAGCCACGCTCCTTCGCAAATGTCGCCATGTAGTCAATCAACGCATCCACGCCTTCTTCCGGCATGGCGTTGTAAATGCTGGCGCGCATGCCGCCTACCGAGCGGTGGCCCTTGAGATTCAGCAGACCTCGGGCGTCGGCGCCTTTGAGGAACTCGCTGTTCAGGGCATCGTCCGCCAGGGTGAACGGCACGTTCATCCAGGAACGGAAACGCGGATCAATCGGGTTGGCATAGAAGTCGTTGCCATCGATAAAGTCGTACAGCTTGCGGGCCTTGCGGGCGTTGATCTCGCCCATGGCCTGGACACCGCCCTGCTCTTTCAGCCACTTGAACACCAGACCGGCCAGGTACCAGGAATAGGTCGCCGGGGTGTTGTACATGGAGCCGTTATCGGCGATGACCTGATAGTTCATCATGGTCGGCGTTTCTTTCCGGGCCTTGCCCAGCAGATCCTTGCGAATGATCACCACCACCAGACCGGAAGGCCCGATGTTTTTCTGGGCGCCGGCGTAAATCAGGCCGAACTTGGACACGTCCACCGGTCGCGACAGCATGGTGGAGGACATGTCCGCCACCAGGGGCACATCGCCGCTGTCCGGGATGAAGTAGTATTCCAGACCGCCGATGGTCTCGTTCGGTGTGTAATGCAGGTAGGCGGCGTCAGCGCGGGTGTTCCAGCCGGCCGGGTCCGGGACGGTGGTGAAACCGCTGTCCTCGGAACTGCCCGCCACGTTCACATCCGCGTAGCGCTTGGCCTCGGCAATCGCCTTCTTGGACCAGATACCGGTATTGATGTAATCGGCGGAGGTCTTGTCACCCAGCAGGTTCAGCGGAATGGTGGCGAACTGGCTGGACGCCCCACCCTGCATGAACAGCACGGCGTAGTCGTCGGAAATACCGGCCAGCTCACGCAGATCCTGCTCGGCGGTTTCCGCAATCGCCACGAATTCGTCGCTGCGGTGACTCATTTCCATCACCGACATACCGGTGCCCCGCCAGTCCAGCATTTCAGACTGGGCCTGTTTCAGCACGGCCTCCGGCAAGGTGGCCGGCCCGGCACAGAAGTTAAACGCCCTGCTCATTCTTCGCTTTCCTCGCCTTCTACTTCGTCTTCGTCATCGGATTCGGCAATCCGCTCCACGCCCACCAGGCGCTCGTCTTCCTGGGCCAGGCGGATCAGGCGCACGCCCTGGGTGTTCCGGCTGAGAACGGAAACTTCATCGGTACCGGTCCGCACCAACGTGCCCTTGTCGGAAATCAGCATCATCTGGTCGCCTTCAAACAGCTGCAGTGCGGTCACCAGGTTGCCGTTACGCTCCGAGCACTGCATGGCAATAACCCCCTGGCTGCCACGGCTGTAGGCCGGGAACTCGTCGATGGCAGTGCGCTTGCCGTAGCCGTGTTCACTGGCGGTCAGGATCACGCCGCCTTCCTGCGGGATGATCAGCGATACGACGTGATGACCCTCCGGCATCTTGATGCCACGCACACCGCGAGCTGTCCGGCTCATCGGGCGCACTTGCTCCTCGGCGAAACGCACGGCTTTACCGGCGGAGGAGAACAGCATGATCTCGGCGTTGCCGTCGGTGATGGCGGCGCCGATCAGGGTATCGCCTTCATCCAGATTCAGGGCAATCAGGCCACTGCTGCGCGGACGGGAGAAGTTCGGCAGCGGGGTCTTCTTGACCACACCGTTGGAGGTGGCCATCAGCACAAACTGGTCTTCCGGGTAATCCTTGACCGGCAGGAAGGTGGTAATGCGCTCACCCTCTTCCAGCGGCAGGATGTTGACCATCGGCCGGCCCCGGGAGCCGCGACTGCCACGGGGAATCTCGAACACCCGCAGCCAGTACACTTTGCCCCGGTTGGAGAAGCACAGGATGGTGTCGTGGGAATTGGCCACCAGCAGCTTTTCAATGAAGTCTTCGTCTTTCATCGAGGTAGCAGCCTTGCCGCGACCGCCACGGCGCTGGGCCTGGTAATCTTCCACGGCCTGGGTCTTGGCGTAACCGTTGTGGGAGATGGTCACGACCAGATCTTCTTCGTCGATCAGGTCGGCGATGGTCAGGTCGCGCTGGGAGCTGGTGATTTCGGTCAGACGCTCGTCGCCGTAATCGTTGACGATGGCTTCCAGTTCTTCGCGGATCACCTGCAGCAGGCGGTCCGGATCGCCCAGGATGTCCATCAGATCGGCGATCTTCTCGATGATGTCCTTGTATTCTTTCTGGAGCTTTTCGGTCTCCAGGCCGGTCAGGCGGTGCAGGCGCAGATCCAGGATGGCCTGGGCCTGTTCCGGTGACAGGTGGTACAAACCGTCGCGCAGACCGAAGTACTCCGGCAGGTCGTCCGGGCGGCAGGCGTCTTCCCCGGCACGCTCCAGCATGGCCAGTACATCTCCCGGCGCCCAACCCTTGTCCATCAGCTTTTCTTTCGCTTCGGCGGCAGAAGGCGACTGGCGAATCAGTTCGATGATTTCATCGATATTCGCCAGGGCTACCGTCAGGCCTTCCAGAATGTGGCCACGCTCGCGGGCCTTGCGCAGTTCGTAGATGGTCCGGCGTGTCACCACTTCCCGACGATGACGCAGGAACGCATCCAGCATTTCCTTCAGGTTCAGCGTCTTAGGTTCGCCGTTCAGCAGCGCCACCATGTTGATGCCGAACACGGTCTGCAGCTGGGTGTGGGCAAACAGGTTGTTGACCACCACTTCCGGGTTTTCACCCCGGCGCAGCTCGATCACTACCCGGATGCCTTCCTTGTTGGACTCGTCGCGCAGCTCAGTGATGCCTTCAATGCGCTTTTCCTTCACCAGCTCGGCGATCTTTTCGATCAGGCGGGCCTTGTTGAGCTGGTACGGCAGCTCGGTGATCACGATGGACTCACGACCGGTTTTCTTATCCTGCTCGATCTCGTGACGGGCACGGATGTAAATACGGCCACGGCCGGTGCGATAGGCTTCCACGATGCCGGCACGGCCGTTGATGATGCCCTGGGTGGGGAAATCCGGGCCCGGGATGTATTCCATCAGCTCATCGATGGTCAGGTCCGGGTTGTCGATCAGCGCCAGGCAACCGTTGATCACTTCCGTCAGGTTGTGAGGCGGAATATTGGTGGCCATGCCCACGGCGATACCGGAGGAACCGTTCACCAGCAGGTTGGGCACCCGTGTGGGCAGGACTTCCGGAATCTTCTCGGTGCCGTCGTAGTTGTCGACGTAGTCCACCGTTTCCTTGTCCAGATCCGCCAGCAGTGAATGGGAGATCTTCTCCATGCGGATTTCGGTGTAACGCATGGCGGCGGCGTTGTCGCCGTCGATGGAACCGAAGTTACCCTGGCCGTCTACCAGCGGGTAACGCAAAGAGAACGGCTGGGCCATACGAACAATGGTGTCGTAGACCGCGGAATCCCCGTGCGGGTGGTATTTACCGATAACGTCACCGACCACACGGGCCGATTTCTTGTACGGCTTGTTCCAGTCATTGCCCAGCTCGGACATGGCAAACAAGACCCGCCGGTGCACTGGCTTGAGGCCGTCCCGCACGTCCGGCAGTGCCCGGCCGATGATTACGCTCATGGCGTAATCCAGGTAGGACTGCTTCAGTTCGTCTTCAATATTGACCGGCAGGATCTCTTTGGCTAACTCACCCATCGAGAAAGGTTCCTTTGCGTTATCTGGAAGTCGTACCGTGTGCCTCGAAAGGCACCGGGTTTATTCTTCAACAAGCTGCTCAGCATACCACAGCTCGCCCCATCCCGGGGCGAACCGGATAGGGATCAGTCAAACACTACAGTCTTGTTTTCGTAGGTAATCACTCGGTCTTCAATGTGCGCGCGCAAACCACGGGCCAGCACATTTTTCTCCACATCCTTGCCCAGGCGCACCATGTCGTCGATGGAATCGCTGTGGCTGATGCGGATCACGTCCTGCTCAATGATCGGACCTTCGTCCAGGTCCTGGGTCACGTAGTGGCAGGTCGCGCCAATCAGCTTCACACCGCGGCTGTAGGCCTGGTGGTAAGGACGGGCACCGGCAAACGACGGCAGGAAGCTGTGGTGAATGTTAATCACCTTGCCGGCGTACTTGTCACAAAGCGCTTCCGGCAGGATCTGCATGTAGCGGGCCAGCACCACCACGTCGGTTTCATAGTGCTCGAACAGCTCTTCCACGTGGCGGAAAGCTTCGGCCTTATTTTCCTTGCTCACCGGAATATGGTGATAGGGGATGTCGTGCCATTCCACCATCCGGCGCAGGTCGTCGTGGTTGGAGATCACCGCCACGATTTCCGCATTCAGATCCTTGCTGTGCCAGCGGTACAGCAGATCCGCCAGACAGTGGGATTCCTTGCTGCACATCAGAATCACCCGCTTGGGCTTAGCAGAATCGGCGATGTGCCAGCTCATGTTGAACTCACGGGCAATGGGTTCAAAGGCCGTGCGGAACTGTTCCAGACCGAAAGGGATCGACTCGGCCTTGATCTCATGCCGCATGAAGAACCAGCCGGACTGGGTATCTGAATGGTGGCTCGCCTCGGTAATCCAGCCATTGTAGGTGGACAGGAAGTTACTCACCTTGGCAACAATTCCCACCCGGTCGGGGCAGGAAATAACAAGACGATAGGTATGCTCCATGAAGCCTTTCCTTAACTTGAATCCGGGAAAGCGGGTGCGACGGGGAACCGCAGACAACTCGCTACGGTGGCGATCGGCACGCACCGGTAAAAATGACCGGCTATGATAGCCTATCTGAGAGCCAGAAACGAGGAGTGCACGCCATGGACAGAGTGATGGGTAACCCACAGCCGGAAATCTCCCGAAAGTGCGTCTGGAGCCTGCTGGCCGCGCTATTGATAACCTTGCTTGTGGGCCTCCCTCAGGCAAGGGCCCAGGCCATTCTGGAAGGTGAACGATTCCACCCCGTCCAGGGTACTCAGGGCATGGTGGCCACCAGCCATACCCTGGCCACGGAAATCGCCCTGGAGGTATTGAAAAATGGCGGCAATGCCGTGGATGCAGCAGTCACCGCCGGCTTTGCCCTGGCGGTAACCCAGCCCCGATCCGGCAACATTGGGGGCGGCGGTTTCATGCTCTACGCACCGGGCGATGGCGGCGCCCCGGAAGCCATCGATTATCGGGAAACCGCACCGGCGGGCGCGACCGAAACCATGTTCCAGAATGCGGACGGAGAAGTCGTCCAGCAGCGCAGCCGCTTCAGCCACCAGGCAGCCGGCGTGCCCGGCACCGTGGCAGGGCTTTCGCTGGCCCTGGAGCGCCACGGCACCATCTCCCTGGAACAGGCTCTGGCGCCGGCCATCAAACTCGCCCGGGAGGGCTTTGAAGTACCCCTCCGTTTCACCGAAGGCCTGGAACAGGCTCGGGAGCGCCTGGAGCGTTGGCCCGCCACCAAAGCCACTTTCTACAATGCCGATGGCTCGGCACCCCAGCCGGGCAGCGTTTTCAGACAACCTGCACTGGCCGATACCCTGCAGCGCATCGCCGATCAGGGCCCGAAAGGCTTCTACGAAGGCGAAACCGCCCGACTGATCGTCGAAGAAATGCAACGCCACGACGGCCTGATCACCCTTGAGGATTTGAAAACCTACCAGCCCGCCATTCGCGAACCGGTGCACGGCACCTATCGGGGCCACGATATCTATTCCATGTCGCCGCCCTCCTCCGGCGGCACCCACATCGTGCAGATCCTCAACATCCTGGAGCACTACCCCATTGCCGAGTTGGGCCATAACTCAGCGGCCACCGTGCACCGCATGGCCGAGGCCATGAAACTGGCCTACGCCGACCGGGCGAAATACCTGGGCGACACCGACTTCGTGGATGTGCCCGTAACCGGCCTGACCAGCAAGGGCTATGCCGCTGCCCTGCAGGCCACCATCGACCCAGACCGGGCCCGGCCCTCCAGTGAGATCAGCGCCGGCAATCCGGCCCCCTGGGAAAGTAATGAGACCACCCACTTCTCCATCGTGGACCGCTGGGGCAACGCCGTTTCCAATACCTACACCATCAATTTCAGCTACGGCTCGGGTATCACCGTGGCCGGCGCCGGTTTCCTGCTTAACAACGAAATGGATGATTTCAGTGCCAAACCCGGCGTGCCCAACGCCTACGGCCTGATCGGCGGGGAGGCCAACAAGATCGAACCCGGCAAGCGCATGCTTAGCTCCATGTCGCCCACCATCGTGCGCAAGGACGGTCGCAACTATCTGGTAACCGGCAGCCCGGGAGGCTCGCGCATTATCACCACCACGCTGCAGGTACTGATGAACGTCATCGACCATAATATGAACATACAGAGTGCGGTCAGCGCGCCACGCATGCACCATCAATGGCTACCAGACGAAATTCGCATGGAGCAGGGCTTCAGCCCCGACACCATCGAACTGCTTGAAGGGCTTGGTCACAAGGTCAGCATCAGCCGGGCCATGGGCGCCATCCAGAGCGTCCTGATTGGCGAGGATGGCACCCTTTACGGCGGCGCCGACCCAAGACGCAGCACGTCGGCAGCCATGGGGTACTGACTCCACCGCCGCAACCCACATAACCGACGGAGGCATTATGTACCTGTCTGTTCAGTTGAGCTGTTATCCACTCAAAGACGACTACAAGGATCCCATTCGCAAGCTCATCGCCCGCCTGGAGCAATCCGGACTTGAGGTTTACCCCGGGCGCATGAGCACGGAAATCTTTGGCGACTATGATGAGGTAATGAAGGTACTTTCCGACACCATGAAATGGTCGTTCGAAACCTACGGCAAAGCCGTGTTCGTCGCCAAGATCATGGAAGGGGACCGGAGACCACGATGACCGACCCGCAAAGGCCAGAGCCACCACAGAAGCCAGACACCAACCCACAGCCGGCCATTCCCAACCAGTACTCGTTCCTCTGGTTGAGTGCCGCCATCTTCCTGATGGTGCTGTGGATGCAGGGGGCTAATCAGCCCCAACAACAGGAAGTGGCGTATTCCGACTTCAAGAAGGCAGTCACGGCCGGTCAGGTATCGGAGGTGACCCTCCGGCAGGAAGACATTCAGGGCAACTTCACTGAATCCGGCGCCGCCCGGTTCAGCGCCGCCAGCGAGCCCTCAAACACCCGCTTTGTCACCCTGCGCCCCCAAACCGATGACCCGGCCCTTCTGCCTCTCCTCGAAGAACACGGTGTCACCATCCAGGGGGCCCGCTCCGGCCGCCCCTGGTGGCAGGAACTGATTCTCGGCTTCCTGCCCTGGATTCTGTTTCTTGCCCTGATGTTCTGGTTCTGGGGCAACGCCCAAAAGCGCCTTGGCCAGGGCGGTGGCGTACTGGATTTCAGCCGCTCAAAAGCCCGGCGGGCCCGCAAGGAAACCTCCACCGTCACCCTGGATGACGTGGCCGGGGTTGAGTCCGCGAAGCGTGAAATCGCCGAAATCATCGACTTCCTGAAGACCCCGGAGAAATACCAGCGGCTTGGCGCCATCATGCCCAAAGGCATTCTTCTGGTGGGTCCGCCCGGCACGGGCAAGACCCTGCTGGCCCGTGCCATTGCCGGAGAAGCCGAAGTCCCCTTCTTCAGCATCAGCGCCTCGGAGTTTATCGAAATGTTTGTCGGCGTGGGCGCAGCCCGTGTAAGAGACATGTTCAAGGAAGCGCGCAAAGATGCCCCGGCACTTATCTTCATTGACGAGCTGGACGCCGTTGGCCGTTCCCGAGGCGCGGGGCTGGGTGGTGGCCACGACGAACGGGAACAGACCCTGAACCAGATCCTGACTGAAATGGACGGCTTCGAGGCCCATGAAAACGTGCTGGTACTCGCAGCCACCAACCGCCCAGATGTGCTGGACACCGCCCTGCTCCGGCCCGGCCGATTCGACCGAAAAATCACCCTCGAGCGGCCACATAAAGAAGCCCGTGCGGCGATTCTGAAGGTGCACGCGCGTAAGGTGCCGCTATCCGATGACGTTGATCTGGACCAGATTGCCACCCGGACCATCGGCTTCTCCGGTGCCGACCTGCACAACCTCGTGAACGAAGCGGCCCTGACCGCCGCCCGTGAGGGCCTGGATGAGGTCAACACTCGCTGCTTTGAAATTGCTCGCGACCGAATCATCCTGGGTGAGACCCGGGAGGCCCAACTGCCACCCCAGGAGCGCGAAGCCGTCGCCTATCACGAGTGCGGCCACGCCCTGATGGCCTATTACATGCCCAATGCGGACCCACTCACGAAAGTCACCATTATTCCCCACGGCATGGCCATGGGCGTCACCGAACAGACGCCCCGGGACGACCACTACACCTACACAGAAAGCTACCTGAAGGACCGCATCAAGGTCATGCTCGGGGGCCGCTGTGCCGAAAAGCTGATTTATGGTGAGGTCAGTACCGGCGCCCAGAATGACCTGAAGGAGGCCACCACACTGGTACGCCGCATGATTGGCCAGTGGGGCATGAGCGAGAAGATTGGCCCCATGGGCCTGAGTATCGGTGAAGAACACGTCTTCCTGGGGCGGGAAATGGGCCAGCCACGGGAGTTCAGTGAAAAAATGGCGGAACTGATTGACGCAGAAATCCAGTCCCAGCTCCTAAGCCTGGAAAAGGCCACCCTGGACTTCCTGGCCAGCCATCGCGACCAGCTGGAAGCCCTGGCCCAGGCAGTTCTCAAGCAGGAGAGTCTGTCTGCCGAAGAAATCCGGGAGATCCTGGAGCACAGCCCCAAGGAAACCGCCGCCGTGGAATCCCTTAAAAGTGGGTCACCAGATCATGGCTGAACAGCGCCACACAGAAACCGACCACCGCCCCAAGCGGTGGTCCCCAATGACGATCAAGCCGTGACTGGGGTGCGATATCCTGGAAAATCAGGTACATCACACCACCGGAGGCTACCAGCATCACCGTTCCCAGAATGAACGGCTGCTCTGAGAGGAAGAAGAAACCCAACAAGCCGGCAATCGGCCCGGTAAACACCAGCGATGTCATAAACGTCAGCGTCTTGCGAGGGGAATGGCCGGGGCCCTCCTGACTGATCATCTCCCGATAGGCATTGAAGCCTTCCGGGAGGTTCTGGAGGGCAATCAGTACCGCCATGAGCACGGCGGTTTTCGGGCTCAATACGGCAAGCCCGCCCAGAGAAATGGCCTCAGGAATAAAATCGAGCATCATGCCCATTAACTGGGGCGACTCACGACGCTTAAGCCCAAGTATTCGTTCCACCACGAAAAACAGAATACCGCCGGCGACAATCGCGGGTATGGCAAACAGCGAATCTCCCATGCTCTCCTTGCCCTGGGGAATCAGCACAACGGTCACCGCACCCAGCAAAATGCCGCCCCCCAAGGCAATGAGGAAGTGCCGGAACTCCTGTTCCAGCCAGTCGGACCCAATCTTCTCAACGCGGGCCAGCAGCCCGCCCAACGGAATAAAGGCCCCGGCCAGTACCGTCAGACCCACGATCACAAAAATATGCCAAACCATTAACTCACTCCTGACGGAATGGATTAGAAAACAGGAATTCTTAAGGGGTTATAGTGACTGGCAGATGAAGGGCCGCCAGCAGATTTTCTGCACCAGGCTCCCGAAACAGAGAGCAGTCCCGGCTGAGCACAAGTTGGGACGCCTTTTCCCCGCGCAACACCCGCGCGACCGTGGCCGGATCACTTGAAGGCAAAGGGACCACCCGGACATCCGGTTCGGGAACACCCAGATTGCGCTTCAGCGTTGCCAGGGCATCTGGCGCCACGCCTGCCTCTCCGGCCAGCAGCAACGTAACCGGCTGCCGGGAGTAGGCAGCGGCCTCGGCCGCAGCGGCAATAGCTCGCTGATTGGCCTCTTCGTGTTCGTTCAGAAACACCACCACCCGGCCATGGCTCGGGGGCTGTTGGTGGCTCCACAACAGCAGCCTGCCTGGCGAGCGATGCAGCAACGCCCGGGCCGTGGACCCCAGCCAGCCTGCGGGGATGGTGGACCATCGCGCGCGGCCCAACACCAGTAAATCTTCGGGCTCTGCCAGGGCCAGCACTTCCTCCACCACACTGCCCCGGGCAATACTGAGCTGATAACGGGCACCATAATGCCCGGCGGCTCCGGCCAACGCCCGTCGGGACTGTTCCGCCAGCCGCTGCATGCGCTGCTCAAGAGCTGTCACGTCCAACGGTCGGCTCACACCCGATACCGAGCCCACTTCCCGGGCAAAGCCATAGCCGGCACTGCGCAGCAGGTTCTGCTCTTCCACAAACACCCCCTGCAACTCGGCACCAGTCCGGGCCGCAATCGCCGCAGCCACATCCAGCACGACATAGCCCACCCTTGAGCCATCCAGTAAAACCAGAATGCGCCCCTTGGCGGCCGGTTGACCGGAGCCTCCTGCCGGCAGTTCAGTCATCATCGCCGTCTCCGTGGCCGTCGGTATCGCCATTGTCGTCCTTGTGCTCTGCGGCTTTGGCAAATGCCTCCAGACGGTCGGCCACCAGACGATTAAAGCTGCCTTCGGGAAACACTCCTTCGCTGTCCGCCTCACCGGCTTGCAGACCCGTCATCAATTCGATGGCCTGATCAATGTGACTTATCGGATAAATGGAGAACCGCCCATCACGAACGGCCGCACGCACCGCTTCGTTCAGCATCAGGTGCTCGACATTACTGGCGGGCAACAGGGCTCCCTGCCCGTTCACGTCTCCCGCTTGCCGGCAGACATTAAAGAAACCCTCGATTTTCTCGTTCACGCCGCCTACCGCCTGAACCTCGCCATGCTGGTTCATGGAACCGGTTACCGCCAGCGATTGCTTCAGCGGCACGCCGGTAATGGCGGAAAGCAGCACGCAGGTTTCTGCCACCGAGGCGGAATCGCCTTCCACACCGCCATAGGACTGTTCAAAGGCCAGGCTGGCTGACAACGAAAGCTGGCCCATGGGCGCGTATCGGTTGGCCAGGAAACGAGACAGAATCATCACCGCCTTGCTGTGAATCGGCCCGCCCAGCTTGGCTTCCCGTTCAATGTCAGCCACCTGACCCTTGCCGGGGCGCGCCGTGGCAGTAATGCGGGTGGGTTGACCGAAGCGGTTGGCGCCGAGCTGGAGCACCGACAGGCCATTCACCTGCCCTACCTGCTCGCCGGCGGTGGCGATCATCACCACACCCCGCTGAATCTGCTCCAGGCTGCGCTCGCGAATGCGGCTGGCACGGTATTCACGCTCATCGATGGCCTGCTGGATATGCTCTGCACCAATCCTTTCACTGCCTGCCTGGCCGGCCCAATGATCGGCTTCGCTCATGAGGTCCTTGAGCACCCGGTCGTGGGCGGTCAGTTTTTTCTGGTCGCTGGCCAGCCGGCTGGCGTGTTCGATCAACCGGCCCACCCCTGATTTAGCCAGCGGGCGGATGCCAGCGGTACGGGCCATGGTGGCCAGCATGCGTGCGTACAATGAGTAACTGCTCTCGTCCCGGTCCAGATCGTCCTCGAAATCGGCTTCCACCTTGAACAGGTCGAGAAAATCCGCGTCATAATGAGACAATAGGTAATAGAGCATCCGGTCACCCAGCAGGACGACCTTAACCGAGAGCGGGATGGGTTCCGGCTGCTGGCTAACGGTGGTTGCCAGACCATACAGTCGCTCCAGGGATTCGATGCGAATCTCTCCGGAAAAGAGAATGCGCTTCAGGCTTTCCCAGGCCAGTGGCTGCATCAGGATGCGGCGTGCATCAAGGATCAGGTAGCCGCCGTTGGCCCGGTGCAAAGAGCCCGGTCGGATCAGGGTGAAATCGGTATACAGGTTGCCCTGGCGCGCCCGGTGTTCAATCTGCCCGGTCAGGTGCTGGTGGCTTGGCAGGTCTTCATAGACCACGGGGGCTCCCCTGGTATCCGCGTTATCCACCAACAGATTCACCCGGTAACGGGTCAACAACCCCGCCGGTGGCCCGCTTTCGCCATCCTGGAAGACTTCCGCGTGCTCTACTACGTCTTCGCGGACCGCATCCAGGTGCTCCACCACGGCGGGCACATGGCGCCACTTTTCCCGAAGCTCGCCCATTGGACCGCCCAGGGTAAGCTGAACCATTTCCTCGTTCAGCTCACGAATGCGCTGGCGCACTTCCTTGCGCAGGCGGGGAACCTGCTGGATGGCCTGCTGGAGCTTTTTCTGGAGCTCTTCAACCTTGGTTTCAATCAGCTCTTTTTCATCGTCGGAGAACTTCTTGTACTCCTCCGGATCAATCACTTCGCCATTGCGCATCGGCGCAAACGTAAAACCGGCGTGGGTTGCCAGCATCGCAATATTGTTGCGGTTGGCCTCTTCCTGGATTTCGAAAAGCCCCTCGCTCTGGCGCTTGGCCACTTCTTCCTGAAGCTCCTGGATCCGGGCCTGGTATTCCTCACTTTCAAAGGTCGCCGGAATGGCGGTTTTCAGTTCCGTCACCAGGTCGTTCATATCGCTCTTGAGCGTTCGACCCTCGCCAGAGGGCACTTTGATCGCCCGGGGCTTGTCAGGCAGTTTGAAGTTGAAGACGTGGCACCAGTCGGCGGGTACGGGCAACTCGGCAGCATGCTGCGACAAAAAACGCTTTACCAGCTCATGCTTGCCGGCCCCGGCGGGGCCCAGCACAAACAGGTTAAAACCACTGGCCTGCATGCTGGCCCCAAACTCCAGCGCCCTTAGCATGCGCTCCTGACCCACCGGCAACTCCAAATCATCCAGCGTGTCGGTGGATTCAAAATCCAGCTTCTCGATCGGGCAACGGTGGTAAATCTGGTCCTCGGTCAACGCTGCAGGTACCGCCATGGCGCCTCCTTACTTCTCTGTATCGAGCTTGTCCTGGGTACGGAGTTCAAAGTCACTGGCATCGTGCCGTTCATGCAACTGGGTCGCCGGCTCGCCCCAGGTCTTGTTCACCATACGCCCGCGTTTTACCGCCGGGCGCTGGGCAATCTCGTCCGCCCAGCGAATCACGTTGGTGTAAGTGTGTGCCTCCAGGAATTCCGCGGCGTCGTACACAATGTTCTTCACCACGGCGCCATACCAGGGCCAGATCGCCATGTCGGCAATCGTATACTCATCACCCACCATGTACCGGTTTTCGGCCAGGTGCCGGTCCAGCACGTCCAACTGGCGCTTTACTTCCATAGTGTAGCGGTTGATCGGGTATTCGTACTTCTCCGGCGCGTATACGTAAAAGTGACCGAAACCGCCACCGAGAAAGGGCGCACTGCCCATCTGCCAGAATAGCCAGTTCATGGTTTCGGTTCGTTTGGCCGGCTCCGTTGGCAGGAATTCACCGAATTTTTCGGCCAGGTAGAAAAGAATGGAGCCGGATTCGAACACCCGAATCGCCGGGTCCACACTGCGGTCAAGCATGGTGGGAATCTTTGAATTGGGATTCACGTCAACAAAGCCACTGGCAAACTGGTCGCCGTCTCCAATGCGAATCAGCCAGGCGTCATACTCCGCTTCCTGAATACCCTTTTCCAGCAACTCTTCGAACATGATCGTCGTTTTCACGCCGTTGGGTGTGGCCAGGGAATAGAGCTGGAAAGGATGCTTGCCCACCGGCAGCTCTTTGTCGTGGGTGGCCCCCGCCACGGGGCGATTGATGTTGGCAAACTGGCCCCCGTTGTTAGGCTCCCACTTCCAGACTTTGGGTGGGGTATAGATCGGATCACTCATCAAGCACCTCCAGATTCATTGGCCTTCTTATAATAACCACTCTAACGGAACAGGCGCGGCCGTGCACTGGCACACACCCGTGCATTTTGGTGCACAAAACCCGCTCAACGCACCCATCAGGTGCATTAACGCACTCCAGATGACCCAGCTGAATGCAGCCCATCCCTCTAACTGCCTATAACAAGGGTTATTGAACCATTCTGGAACACTCCTTGCTTTAAGTGATCGCTCTTCGTGCGTACCCCCGCCCCAGAAGGCGGCAAAACACAAAAACAGGAGTTAGAGACCCGTGGATATCACGAGCGCAGTTCACACCCTGACCGACAGCACCAACACGCTGTTCATTCTTATCGGTGCCATCATGGTGCTGGCCATGCACGCCGGCTTCGCCTTTCTCGAAGTTGGTACGGTCCGGCACAAGAACCAGGTTAACGCTGTGGTCAAGATCATGACCGACTTTGGCATTTCCGCCGTCGGTTATTTCTTTGTTGGCTACACCATCGCTTACGACACGCACTTCCTGACCAGCGCCTCGCAACTGACCGAAGCCAATGGCTACGAGCTGGTGAAGTTCTTCTTCCTGATGACCTTCGCCGCCGCCATTCCCGCCATTGTCTCCGGCGGCATCGCCGAGCGGGCCCGCTTCTACCCCATGCTGATTGCGTCTGGCCTGATTGTGTCGCTGGTGTACCCGTTCTTTGAAGGCATTGTGTGGAACGGCAACTACGGGTTCCAGGCCTGGCTGGAGAACCAGTTTGGGGCAGGCTTCCATGATTTCGCCGGCTCTGTTGTGGTGCACGCCGTTGGTGGCTGGGTTGCGCTGGCAGCCATCCTGCTCCTGGATGCCCGTAAAGGCCGTTACCGGAATGGCAAGGTTGTGGCGTTCGCGCCGTCCAACATTCCTTTCCTCGCCCTGGGAGCCTGGATTCTGACTGTTGGCTGGTTCGGCTTTAACGTGATGTCTGCACAAACCCTCGATGGCATCAGCGGCCTGGTAGCCGTGAACAGCTTGATGGCCATGGTTGGCGGCATACTGGTGTCGATGATCCTGGGCAAGAAAGACCCCGGCTTTATCCACAACGGCCCGCTGGCCGGTCTGGTAGCGGTCTGCGCCGGCTCTGACCTGATGCACCCGGTTGGTGCGTTGATCACCGGCGGCGTCGCCGGCGCTATTTTCGTGTTCATGTTCGAATGGGCGCAGGACAAAATCGAACGCCTGGACGACGTACTGGGTGTATGGCCGCTGCACGGTATTTGTGGCGTATGGGGCGGCATTGCAGCCGGCATCTTCGGCAGCGAAACCCTCGGTGGCCTGGGCGGCGTCAGCCTCGCGTCTCAAATCATTGGTTCAGCGGCCGGCGTGATCGTCGCCTTTGTTGGCGGCCTGATTGTCTACGGCATTATCGCCAAGGTATCCGGCCTGCGTCTGAGCGAAGAGGAAGAGTTCAACGGCGCGGACCTCAGCATTCACCACATCGGCGCCACTTCCATGGAGTAATGGTTTTCGGCCCTTAAACCCAGAAGGCCCCGGACATCCCGCCGGGGCCTTTTTCGTTTCTGAAACCACCATCGCCTAACTAAGTGCAGCCAGGCTCACGCCCAAAAGCCCCAGGTTAGCCAGCAGCCCGATCATGAAAAAATACGAGCGGGGACTGGGATTGCGTTCGGTGGCAATGACGTAATAAAGCCCCATGTGAACAACCCGCGCCGCCACAAAGATCCAGATCAACACTGCGGTCCAGAACGGATCGGCGCCCGACAGAATCGCCAGGAACGCCGTGGCGAACATCACCGGCAGGTTCTCCAGCGAATTCATGAAAGTCCGATGGGCACGGAAAACAAACGATTCATGGCTCAGGGACTGGTCGATCTTACCGGGCACCGCACCCGGCTGGGATGCCTTGGTAAGGCTCGCCACAAACCATTGCACCAGCCAGACGGCAATCAGGGCCGCGATGCCCCCGAGTGCCGTGGTATATACTTCCACCAAGTTATCCATCTTTCCTCCCGTTCAGTGGCTTTGCTAACCACTACGACCCAGGACCGAACACGGATGAAACAGGGCCAACCGTCAACATGAGCGCAACCCCAGGCACCCCCGTTTTTCACACCTCAGGGCTTACCAAAACCTACCTTCAGGGGGAGGTGGAAGTCCATGCCCTGCGTGGCATCGACCTCGACCTGTACAGCGGTGAACTGGTGGTGATGCTGGGCGCTTCAGGCTCCGGCAAATCCACGCTGCTAAATATCCTGGGCGGGCTGGATGTGCCCACCAGCGGTGAGGTCACCTACCTGGACACCGATCTGGCCGCTGCCTCGGACAAGGAGTTAACCCAGTATCGGCGGGACTACGTAGGGTTCGTGTTCCAGTTCTATAACCTGATCCCTTCCCTAACGGCCCGGGAAAACGTGATTGCCGTGACCGAGATCGCCCGTAACCCGATGACACCGGAGGCGGCCCTGGCACTGGTGGGGCTCGAAAGCCGGGCAGACCACTTTCCCGCCCAGCTTTCCGGCGGTGAACAACAGCGGGTGGCGATTGCCCGGGCCATTGCCAAGCAGCCCAATGTCCTGCTCTGTGACGAACCCACGGGCGCGCTCGACTCCGCCACCGGTGTCCGGGTTTTGGAGGCCCTGGAAAAGGCCAACCGCGAAACCGGCACCACCACGGTGATCATCACCCACAACGCCTCCATTGCGAACATGGCGGACCGAGTGATCACCCTCTCCGACGGCCTGATCAGTGGCGAGCACCGTAACGCCACCCGCCAGGCTCCGCATACTCTGAGCTGGTAACACCATGTTCGGGTTTGGCGACAGCATCCTTCACACCAAACTTCGCCGGGAACTCTGGCAGATCCGGGGCCAGGTACTGGCCATTGCCCTGGTGATTGCCGGCGGCATCGCGGTGTGCCTGCTATCGATCGTGAATTACACCTCCCTGGATGCTACCCGGCAGCAGTACTATCAGGAACAGCAGTTTGCCGATGTCTTCGTGTCCCTGAAACGGGCACCCCGACATTTACTGCAACAGGTCGCGCAGATGCCCGGCGTGCACCGGTTGAGTGGCCGGGTGGAAGGTGCCGCCAAACTGGAAGTGGCCGGTTTCGATGATCCGGTCTCGGCCCGCCTGGTGTCTCTGCCACCCACAGGCCAGCCAGAGGTGAACCGGCTTCACCTGCGCCAGGGCCGGCTGCCCGACCCCGGTCGTAATCAGGAAACCGTGATTATCGGCAGCTTCGCCGACGCCCACGACCTGCAACCGGGCGACACCCTTAGCGCCGTAATCAACGGCCGAAAGCAGGCTCTGACCGTGGTGGGCATCGCCGAATCCCCGGAATTTATCTACGTGATCCCACCCGGCGGCATGTTACCGGACTACCATCGCTTCGGCGTGCTCTGGCTGTCCCGGGAGGCCCTGGCCTCCGCCATGGATCTGAAGGGGGCTTTTAACAGCCTGGTACTGCAGACCGCGCCCGATCACCCCGTGGCCGACGTAATCGACCGCCTGGACCGGTTGCTCGGCCGCTACGGCAGTACAGGGGCCTACGCCCGGGCGGATCAGTTTTCCCATCGGTTCCTGAGTGACGAGCTGGAACAGCTCAAGGTCATGGCGATCATCTTTCCCGCCATTTTCATGGGTGTGGCCATGTTCCTGCTGAACGTGGTCATTGGCCGGCTGATCAGCACCCAACGCGATATCGTCGCGGTCCTCAAGGCCTTTGGTTACAGCAACCGGCAGATCGCCTGGCACTACAGCCAACTGGTGCTGACCATTGCCGCCATTGGCCTGGTGATCGGCAACGGCGTCGGCCTGTGGCTGGGCCGCGCGCTGGGCGAGCTGTACATGGAATACTATCGGTTCCCGGCCCTGCTGTTCCGGGTTAACCCGCTTTGGATTCTGATGTTGGCGGTGATCAGTCTGTTCGTGGCCTGGCTCGGTGGTTGGCGCGCGATCCGGCGAGCTGCAGCCATGCCACCGGCCGAAGCCATGCAACCGGAAGGCCCGGCCCGCTACAACGTTTCCCGGATTGAACGCCTACTCTCGCTGGTGCACTTCCGCCAGCCTTCCCGAATGATTGTCCGGCAACTGGCACGCCGGCCCGGGCGCACCGCGCTGTCGGTCGTTGGCATCGCCATGGCGACCGCCATTGTGGTGGTGGGCAACTTCCAGTTCAGTTCCGTGGAACTGATGGTTCACACACAATTTGCCCGGGTACAAAAACAGGACCTCACCGCAACCCTGACCGACCCGGTCAACCAGGCGGCCCTGTACAGCATGGCCCGCCAACCCGGCGTACTCTACACCGAAGGTCGCCGCACGGTGGCGGTGGAACTGGTCAGCGGCCACCGTGACTGGCGCACCAGCCTCACGGGCCTGCCCGACAACGCCCGCCTGCAGTTCGTGGTGGACCGTGATCTGAACAATGTCGCCATTCCCGCCAGCGGCCTGTTGCTGACCGATTTCCTGGCCCAGCGCCTGCACGTGGCACCGGGCGATCTGGTGGAAGTACGGGTGCTTGAGCAGCACCGCCCCACCCTGACTTTGCCCGTGTCCGGCATCACCAGTGAATTCATTGGCGTGGGTGCGTATATGAACCTTGAAGCCATGAACCGGGCACTGCGGGAGGGCCCGGTGGTCAACCAGGTGTTGATGAATCTGCAGCCAGAGGCAGAGGACGAGGTCTACCAGCGCCTGCGGGACACTCCCCGGGTGATGGCCACCAACCAGCGCCAGGCCATGCTCGACAGTTTTTTCGACACCCTGGCCAAAACCTTCCTGACCTACACGTTCATCATCAGCCTGCTCGGCGGCGTTATCGCCTTTGGCGTAATCTACAACACCGCCCGGATTTCCCTGGCCGAACGCGCCCGAGACCTGGCCAGCCTGCGGGTACTGGGCTACAACCAGCCGGAAGTGGCTCACATCCTGCTGGGTGAACTGGCCCTGCTACTGGTACTGGGTATTCCGCTGGGCTGGCTGATTGGCACCGCGCTGGGCCAACTGGTGGTTACCGCCCTGCAAACGGAGCTTTACCGGGTGCCACTGATCATCACCGGTCAAACCCTGGCACTGGCCGCCTGCGTGGTGATTGGCTCGGCGCTGGCCTCCGGCTTCATAACCTGGCTGAGGCTGCGTAAACTGGACCTGGTGGCGGTACTGAAAACCCGGGAATAAACATCCTTCTCACGGAACGGACCATGGCAAAAGAAAAACGAATCACGGGAAAGCGGATCTTCTGGGCGGTGTTGGCTGTACTTGCCGTCGCGGCGTTTGTCTTCGTCCTGCGCCCGGAGCCGGTCTGGGTGGACCTGGCCACCGTGGAGCGGGGCCCCATGGAAGTGACCCTGCTGGAGGAAGGCAAAACCCGGGTCAAGGACCGTTATCAGATCTCCTCGCCAGTGACCGGTTACCTGCATCGCCCGCAACTGGAGGTGGGCGACCCGGTCATCCCCGGTGAACTGCTCACCTGGGTGGACCCCATGCCAGCTGGCATTCTCGATGCCCGCAGCCGTGCCGAGGCCGTGGCCCGGGTGGAGGCCGCACGGGCAGCGCTGGAATCCATTCGCCAGCAAGTGGCGGCTGCCGAGGCGGAGGCGGAATTTGCCCAAGCCGAATACCAGCGCCTGCAGCGCCTGGAAGACTCCCGTTTTGTCTCTGCCGATCAACTGCAGCAGGCCCGCACCACGGCCTCACGGGCCGAGGCAATCCTGCGATCCGCCCGTTTCGATGAAGAAGTGGCCAAACACGAACTGTCCGCCGCCCAGACCCGACTCCAGATCTCCGCCGCCAATGAGAATGGCGAAAAACCGGCCGAGCGCGTGGCCGTCCGTTCACCCGTGAATGGAGCGGTGCTGAATCTCTCCCGGGAAAGCGAAGGGGTGATCCAGGCAGGAGAACCCATTCTGGAAGTGGGCGATCCCGGCGCCCTGGAAGTGGTGGTGGATGTGCTGAGTTTTGACGCGGTAAAACTCGCGCCCGGCACCCCGGCCCGCCTTAGTGGCTGGGGCGGCCCCACACTGGAGGCGGTGGTTCGCCGCGTGGAGCCGGTGGGCTTCGAAGACATATCGGCACTGGGCGTCGAGGAGCAACGGGTGCAGGTGATTGCCGACATAATCAGCCCCCGCGAACAGTGGGCACAGCTGGGAGATGGCTACCGGGTGGATGCCGACTTCATCCTCTGGCAGAGCGACGATACCCTGCAGGTGCCCGCCTCCGCTGTGTTCAAGCGCAACGATTCGCAATCGGTCTTCGTGGTCCGCGATGGCGTGGCGAACCTACAAGCCATCACAACCGGCCAGAGCAATGGCCTGACCACGGCGGTCACAGACGGTCTGAGCGAAGGCGACCAGGTAGTCCGCCATCCGGGCCGGGAACTGTCCGACGGCGACCGGGTGCGCGTTCGCTGAATCACCCAGCCATCACGATCAGCTCTGTTGCGGACAGAACGCCTTTTCCAGCAGCTCGGCACTGTGGAGGACGTTACGGTCCGTGCCCCGCTGGATCTGCTCGCGGCAACTGAAGCCATCCGAAACGACAAACGTATCTTCGCCACTATTACGCACCGCCGGCAGCAGCACGTCCTCGGCAATGCGTTGGGACACCTCGTACTTGTCCGCTTCAAAGCCAAAACCGCCGGCCATGCCGCAGCAACCGGTGTCCGGCGTGTTGACCGTCAGGCCCAGTTTTTCAAACACCGCGCGGGTGCCGTCCATGCCGTCGAACGCTTTCTGGTGGCAGTGGCCGTGCAACAGCACGTTGCCTTCCAGCGTTGGCCAGGCCCGCAGCTCCAGGGAGTTCAGGAAATCCGGCAGCAGCCAGCTATTCTCGGAAAGCCAGCGGGCCCGCTCATCGTCCGGGAAGAAATTAAGCAGTTCATCCCGGAACACGCTCATGCAGGAGGGCTCCACACCCACCACCGGAACGCCCGCGTGAATCGCCGGTTCCAGCACACTCATGGTCTGCTCCAGGCGTTTGCGGGCTTTATCGAGAAAACCGTAATCGTACAAGGGCCGGCCGCAGCACAGGGGTTTGCCCGGCAGCTGAACTTCGTACCCCAACGCTTCCAGAACCCGCTTCGCCGAGCCTGGCACACCGGCATCCAGGAAGTTATTGAAGGTATCGGGCCAGAGCATCACCGTTGGGCGATCGCCCCTGGCGGGCACCGGTGATTGATAATTTTTTGTGAACGGCTGGTCGGAAAACTTCGGCAGCTCCCGATGCTCAGACATGTCGGTGGCGGCACGCACGGCCTGATTAATGCCCGGAAGGCCCGTCAGGGTGTTGACCAGCTTCGGGGCATACCCCGCCAGCCGGGACCATTCGTGGATTCGCCCAAACGTCCAGGCCTGTTTGGGGCGGCGGTTACGCTCGTAGTAATGGGCCATGAACTCGGACTTGTAGGTGGCCATGTCCACCTGCACCGGGCACTCGTGCTTGCAGGCCTTGCAGCCCAGACACATCTCCAGGGCATCGTGCACGGCCGGTGAGTTCCAGCCTGTATCCACCGGGTCGCCTTCCAGCATTTCAAACAGCAGCCGCGCCCGGCCCCGGGTGGAGTGCTGTTCTTCCCCGGTGCCCCGGAAACTCGGGCACATGATGCCCCCCGAGCCGCTGCGGCATTTGCCCACGCCCACGCAGCGGCCAGCCGCTTGGGCAAAGCTGCCCAGATCCTTCGGGAAGGTGAAGTACAACGGTTTCGGGTCCATCTGGCTGGAATCTGGCCCCACCCGCAGGTTTTCATCCATGCGGTAGGGCTCGATCAGCTTGTGGGGGTTCAGCCGATGGCCCGGGTCCCACAGCGCCTTGAATTCGGCAAACGCCTGCATCAGCTCAGGGCCGAACATGCGCGGCCAGAGCTCTGCCCTCGCCTGCCCATCGCCGTGCTCGCCCGAGAGCGAGCCACCGTAGGAAACCACCAGATCGGCCGCTTCCTCGGTAAAGGCTCGCCACTTTTTGACACCCTCGTGGGTGGATAGATCGAATGTAACCCGTCCGTGAATGCAGCCGTCGCCGAAATGCCCGTACAGCGAAGAACGGTAGCCGTAGCGGTCCAGCAGTGCCCGGTAGTCGCGCAGGTACTGCCCCACCTGGGCCGGGTCCACGGCGGCGTCTTCCCAGCCGGGATAGGTCTCGGGCTCACCTGGGAAAGCGTTGGTGGCCGCCGCGCCACTCTTGCGCACCGACCAAACCAGGTTGGCCTCAGCGGTGTCTGTATAAATGCGGCTGTCCCGGCAACGGTCGCCCACCCGCTTCAGGGCCTTTTCGGCCTTCTCGTTAGCTTCCTCGAAGGTGTCGCCGCCGTACTCCGCCAGCAGCCAGCCATCGCCTTCCGGCAGCCCCTCCAGCGCTTTCAGGCCATAGCCCTTGCGGCGCATGTCGGACACAATCTGGTCGTCGATGCCTTCGAGCGCCAGCGGGCCGGTCTCCATGATCGCAGGCCCTTCATCGCCGGCCTGGCAAATGTCGTCGTACCCAAACACCACCAGCACCCGGTGCGGCGGGCTGGGAATCAGCTTTGCCCGCGCGGAAAGTGTGATGGCACAGGTGCCTTCGGTACCAATGAGCGCTTCGGCCACGTTGAAGCCGTTTTCCGGCAGCAGGGCTTCCAGGTTATAGCCGGAGACCCGGCGGCGGATCTGGGGAAAGCCCTGGCGAATGGCGTCGGCGTACCTGTCCCGCAGGTCTCTCATGCCGGCATAGAGTTCGCCCTTACGGCCACCGGCGGCGATGATCTCTTCCAGTTCCTGCTCGGAGGTGGGGCCCACGGTCAGGCGCAGGCCGTCGTAGGTCAGCACTTCCATGGACTCGATGTTATCGACGGTCTTGCCGGCCATCACCGAGTGAGCGCCACAGGAGTTGTTACCCACCATGCCACCCAGGGTGCAATGGGTGTGGGTGGACGGGTCCGGCCCAAAGGTAAGGCCGTGTTCTTCGGCGGCGTTACGCAGCTGGTCACACACCACGCCGGGCTGAACATCGGCGTGGCGCGCCTCCGGGTCCAGGTGCAGAATGTTGTTCATGTAGCGGGAGGTGTCCAGCACAATGGCCGCGTTGCAGGTCTGCCCCGCCAGGCTGGTGCCGGCACCGCGCGCAAGGAGTGGCACCTCGTATTCACGGGCCAGTGCCACCACGGTTTCCACATCAGCTTCATCCCGTGGCAATACCACGCCCAACGGCACCTGGCGATAATTGGAAGCATCGGTCGCGTAGAGTGCCCGGTCAGCTGGCTCCAGGCGCACATCACCGCGCACCCGGGCTTTCAGGGCCTCAGCCAGATCGGTGGGGAATTCGCCATTAGCGGAGGGATCTTGCTGCGTTTTCGCCATGGAGTCGGCTCCTGTGAGCGGTTGTCAGACAAACATTCGCCCAACCACCGTGCCAACAGGATCTGATACGGCTTACTGACAGATCTCCGCCAACACAGCGTTGGTGAGGCTTTTCAAATCGTCCGGGCTAAGCTCGATTTCCAGCCCACGACGCCCGGCACTGATATACACAGTGTCGTAATCCGCAGCCGAAACATCAATGATGGTCTTCAGGCGTTTCTTCTGGCCCAGAGGGCTCACACCACCCAACACATAGCCCGTGGCCCGTTCCACATCCGCCGGCGCTGCCATGGTGGCTTTCTTTGCCCCGGCGGCGCGCGCAATCTGTTTCATGCTCAGCATGCCGGAAACCGGCAGCACCGCCACTGCCAACGTTTTGTTATCAAGGCTCACGACCAGCGTCTTGAACACCCGCGATGCCGGCACACCCAGCTTGTCCGCCGCTTCCTGGCCGTAGGATTCACTGTCCGGATCATGGGTGTACTCGTGCACCGTATGGGCGATTTTCTGTTTCTTGGCGAGGTTGATTCCCGGTGTCATTCGGCTTTCCTGTATTACTGCCCTGAGAAGTTACTTTCCTTCAAACATGCTCATGTAACGGCGTAAACCACCGTCCAGCACCGCAACGTTGCGATATCCCAGTTCCATCAATGCCTTGGCAGCGCGGGGGCCGCGGGTGCCACCGTTGCAGTAACAGATGATTTCCTGGTCCCGGTCGGTAAGCACGTCCGGGGCCTGGAGATTGATGGCCCGCACGCTAATGTTGATAGCCTCGGGAAGGTGGAAGCGGCTGTAATAATCGTGCTCTCGCACGTCCACCAGGACCGCGCCTGCGGCGACGCGCTCGTGAACCTCTTCCGGTTCCACCTTTTTCGTTATGACCTGTTCCATCACCATGCCCTATGAACTTATCTGTTAACCAAAAAACCATGAGGAGGGACAAATTTACCTTCCTCACCGCATGAGTTTCATGAGAATAACAGCTGCGGGCTAACCGCTCACCTGTTGCCTGATGTGATCAACCACTGAGCTCCCTCACTGGCAGCAAACACTGAGACCCGACAACCTGCGACACGTTGCCGCATTTTCAAGCCATAAAGGCGACGTTTATCGACACAAATGAGACAATACTAAAAACGGAATCAAAAAATTCAAACATGGCTAGCGTGAAGGGAGGTCAATCTGACCCTTAACTATTGATACCTGAGAGATTAACCATGAATGTAAAAACGCTTCTCTGCGCAACACTGATCAGCTCCACCATTGCCAGCAGTGCCGTAATGGCTGCCGGGGCACCTGGTCAGGGCAGAAAAGATACAACAGACAGCTCAACTACCGACTCTGTCTTGGATGTTAGTAGCGAATTAACCGGCACAGAAACCGACGATCTCCGTTACATGCGCGAGGAAGAAAAGCTTGCGCGAGACGTCTATATGACCATGGATGAATACTGGGGTAACCAAACGCTGGTATTCGCAGAAATCGCCCTGTCCGAAGACACCCACACCAGTACCGTCGACTACCTGCTGGATAAATTTGGTGTGGAAGATCCCGTGGTAAGTGACACCATCGGTGAGTTCACCAACGAAGAGCTCCAGGCGCTTTACGACAAGCTGATTGCGGAAGGGGCAAACTCCTTCATCAACGCGCTCTATGTCGGCGCCCTGATCGAAGAAAAAGACATGCGCGATATCCTTGCCGCCATCAACCGCACGGACGAACGCCCGATAATCCTTGCCTACTCCAACCTGCTTGATGGCTCAAAAAGTCACCTCCGGGCCTTCGTAAAGGTCATTGAAGACCAGGGCCTGACGTACGAGGCACAACTGCTGGAACCTGAAGAAGTCGAGCTGATACTGGAAGACGAAAGTTCGCTATAAAGCCAAGTCGAGATCCTTCGGAATGAGCCGGCACCGCCAGGGTGTGGCGCCGGCTCATTCCACGTCCCCAAAAACCCATTTCTGAACGCGATCATACGGCAGGCAACCTGCATTAGAGCTAACTATGCCTTTTTGCCTGCACTGGGATTTTCGATGCACTCAGCATCGACAAGGTCCCAGGCCATGCCCTTCTGCCGATAGAGCCTTTTATTGAGCGCCGGATAATCCGTAACATCGTGGTCAAGGCGTTGCCCGACCACAATGCACTTCAGCACGGAAGAGCCGTCATTGCGTATGGAGTGAGCCTCACCGCCAGCTCGATAGCCAATAAAATCTCCGGTTTTCACAGGATACACTTCGGTGCCAATACGAGCCTCTCCGCAGCCTTCCAGAATGTAGACACACTCATCCTCGAAGTAATGCTTGTGAAACTCCGTGGTTTCATGGCCCGGCTGAACGTCAATGATATGAAACCCGAACCCCGTCAGACCAACCATGTCACCCAGCGACTTGTTCGTCCGTTTTGCATTCGTGTTCAGGAAGTGAGTCTTGGGAAGGCCTTCGATCTGCTCAATCTCTTCCCTGGTAACAATATATTTATCCATAGCTCCGTCCGAAAATGGGGTAGTCATAAGAACGAGCCCGTTACCCGAACTTCAATACCGGTTTAATCGCCCTGCCCTCCCTGAGGTCGGCGAAGGCCTGGTTAATCTCGCTGAAAGCATAGTGGCTGACCAGGTGCTCAATGGGAAAATCCCCGTTCTGCCACAGCCTGATCAAATAAGGAATAAATGTTTGGGGTACAGCATTGCCCTGGATAACGCCAAAAGCACGCCTGTCATCGACTCCGCCACCCGTCAGGAGTGCCATGCGGCCACTGGGTTTTAGCTGTGCCAAGGCGCGTTTTATCAGTACGGAGTCGCCGGTGCTGTCAATGGCGTAATCGAAACCTTCACTGGCAAAGCCGGATCCGCCGACCTCAGCCAGTTGTTCTGATCCCCTTTCCGACGAGCTGTCGATTACTTCGGTAGCACCCAGAGCAAGAGCCAGCTCAAGTCGTTCGGGCCTCTTATCAACAACGACAACGTTGCCCGCTTCTTTCACTTTTGCCGCCATCACGGCAGCCAGCCCGACGGAGCCGGCGCCCAAAATGATGATGCCACAATCCCGTTCGATAGCCAGCGAGTTGATGACAGTGCCTGCACCGGTCTGCAGGCCGCAACCAAGCGGAGCCAGGATTTCCAGTGCCAGTTCCTGGTTGACCCTGACCACATTGCGGACATTGACAATGGTATGGCTAGCGAAAGAGGACTGTCCGAAGAAATGACCTTGAACCCCATTGCCCCTATAGGCGCTGGTGCCATCCTGCCGGGCGAGACCGAAATTGAGTGGCATAAAATTTTCGCAGTTCGCCGGCTGCTGCTTCTGGCAGGCCTCGCAACGACCGCAGGAGTTATAGGACATAAGGACATGGTCGCCTGGGCGCAAGTCCCGTACCGAGGTACCCACCTGCTCTACCACCCCAGCGCCTTCATGACCCAGAATCGCGCCATCTTCGTCAGCGCAGAAATCGATATCCGTGCGGCAGATCCCGGTAGCCACCATTCGCACCAGCAACTCATTCTCACGAGGTGGCTCGATATCTACATCCGTCAAATCAAGCCGCCCATTGGCTCGGCAGATGGCGGCCCGAATCCGGCGGAGCTTTGTTCCCTGAGCGCTACACATGTTTCGGAGTCCCGTCTCAACGCATGCGTCGACCATTATAAACGCACATACTCCGGAACTTTTGTTTCCAGCAGTTCGACCAGTTCGGGCTGCATATATTCAAAGCGATCAGGAATATCCAGGCAGACCAGCGGTTTCCCCTCCAGCAATTCGCGGTATTTTGTGGCAAGCATCTTCTCGTGGCTTTTTTCCATCACCAGAACAACATCAGCCCACTCTATCAGCTCTGAGGAAACCGGCGTTTCAGCACTCAGATTGGTGCCGGCTCCGATTGCCTGCACACCGGGATAACCAGAAAATACCGTTTCTGCCGTGGGACTACGCAGTCTGTTTTCGCTACAGATGAATAGAAGACTCAAACCCTTCCTCCTTATATCCTTTGACTCCCCAACGACAGTAATTTTGTAACCAGTATCACTATGGTTCGTTTATCCGGACTTGTATACCTGCCTCTCTTACCGGATACCTGTTTGCCTGGTGGACACCATGGCTTCTTGGTTAACCGACCGCTCAGTCACTGCCCTGCTTTTTCTCACCGGTGCCAGCGTCAGGCACCGTGAGCATCAGCAGGAAACCCACCGCGAAAAACACCAGCACCGTGCTCATGCCCCAGCGCTGGCTGCCGGTGGCTGCGGTAACGGCACCCACCAGTAGCGGACCGGCGAAGGCGGTGGCTTTGCCCGAGAAGGTAAACAGGCCAAACATCTGGTTACGAAGATGCTCCGGTGCAGCCCGGGCCAGGTGGGAGCGGCTGGCCGCCTGCAGGGGGCCGACAAAAACGCCCAGGGCCATGCCAAATACCCAGAACCAGAGCTCGGTTTCCACCAGCAGGATGGCCGTGGCGGTAGCCGCCAGCCCCGCCAGCGACAGGAAAATGGTGTTCCGCCCGCCAATGGCATCATCAACCCAGGCGAAAACAAGCGCACCAATGCCCGCAGTCACATTCAGGGCAATGCCGAATTGCAGCACTTCGGTCTGGCTCATACCGAAAGTGCCGGCGGCATACACCCCGCCAAAGGTGAACACCGTGGCCAGGCCATCGGTATAGAGCATTCGGGCAACCAGGAAGCGCAGGATATGACCGTACTCCCGAGCCTGGGCCAGTGACTGACGAAGCTGGCCCAATCCTGCCCGCAACGCCTGGCCAGCGCAGAGGCCGGTAGATGGCTGGTCCGGCGTCAGGAAAAACAGCGGCAGCGCGAACACCAGGTACCAGACAGCCACCAGCACGAAGGTGGCCCTCACATGCTCCGCTTCCTCCTGGTTCAGCCCCAAGAACGACGGATCGGCCTCCACAAAGCCGAACAACGCAACCACCAGGCAGACCACGCCGCCAACGTAACCCAGCCCCCAGCCCCAGCCGGACCAACGGCCCAACTTCTCTGGCGCGGCAAGATCCGGCAGCATGGTGTTGTAGAAAATAAACGCGAATTCAGCGCCCAGAATCCCCAGGCCCACCCAGATGCACGCCCACCAGAAATCGTCCATGGTGGGGCGCACAAACCAGAGCATGGCGCAGGCGGCCACGCACAAAAGCGTGAAACCAATCAGCCAGGGTTTGCGACGCCCGGAGCGGTCGGCAATGGCACCCAGGATTGGCGCCCCCACGGCCACCACCACACCGGCGATGCCAACAATGTTGCCCCAATACTCAGTTCCGGCGACTTCATCACCTACCACCGCCTGGCTGAAGTAACGGGCAAAGACAAAGGTAAGGATGATGGTGAAAAAGGCACTGTTGGCCCAGTCATAAAGTGCCCAGGACCACAAAGCCCTTGGGCGTACCGCCGAAGTGGCGCCATCTTTTTCCTGCTGTTCTTGCCGATGCTGCATACAGACAATCCGTTGATACCGTCAGGCTGACGGGGGTTTGTAAGCCTATACTTGGGGAGCCCGTGATTATTCACTATAACTGTCAGTGAATCCTTTGTCTGGAGGGTCCATGGCGAAACCGGGAAATCAACAAAGCCTGGAAAGAGACATGGTGAACGCCGTCTCAGAAACCATGGCCGAGGCGATGCCGGAAAGCCGGGAACGGCACCCCGAAGTCACCATGGACAGCAAACTCGACACTGATCTGGGCCTGGACAGCCTGACCCGGGCAGAACTGCTGGTATCCGTGGAACGGACATTCGGGGTTCAGCTACCCGAACAGCTACTCAGCGAAGCAGACACGCCCCGCGATATTCTTGAGGAAGTCATGCGTCTCAAGGGCGAATCCCCTGCCAGTCCTGCCCAGGGTGGCCAAACAAAAGACGAGGACACTGACACCGCACTCGATTCCGGCGAGCAAAACCGCGAACATTTCTCCGTTCCCGATTTTGACACCTTCCAGCAAGCCCTTAGCTGGCACGCGCGGGAGCACCCCGAGCGCACCTACCTGCACTGGGTAAAAAGCTACGACGACGTCCAGTCGCTGACCTTTGGCGACCTGCACAAAGGCGCGCTGCGGGTCGCCAACGGCCTGTTCCAGCACGACATCGAGCAACGGGACACCATCGCCCTGATGCTGCCCACCAGCCACGACTACTTCTACAGCTTCATGGGCGCGCTCTATGCCAATGCCATCCCCGTGCCCCTGTACCCGCCCATGCGGGCTTCTGCCATCGAGGAACATCTGAAACGGCAAGCGGCCATTCTCAACAACGCCCAGGCGCGGATCATGATCACCGTACCCGAGGCCCGGAAGCTGGCTGCCGTCATCAAAGGCATGGTGCCCTCACTGGAACATGTGCTGACCCTCGATGAGCTATGGGCAAAACCCCTGGACCGCCCCGTCTCAGGCACCAAGAGCGACGACATTGCTTTCCTGCAGTACACCTCGGGCAGTACCGGCAATCCCAAGGGGGTCATCCTCAGCCACGCCAATCTCTTTGCCAACATCGGGGCCGGCAACGAAGTGCTGAACGCCGACCAGGATGATGTGTTCGTCAGCTGGCTGCCCCTTTACCACGACATGGGCCTGATCGGCACTTGCCTGTCCAGCCTCTGGTACGGCATGCACCTGGTCATCATGTCGCCACTACTATTTCTCACCCGGCCTCACTACTGGCTGTGGGCCATTGACCGCTTTGGCGGCACCCTCTCGCCCTCCCCCAACTTTGGCTATGAGCTGTGCCTTAAACGCATCAAGGACGAAGAGATGGAGGGGCTGGACCTGAGTTCCTGGCGTCACGCCTTTAACGGCGCTGAAACCGTGAGCCCGGATACCGTCAATCGGTTCATCGAACGCTTCAGCCAATGGGGCTTCAAAGCCAATGCCATGGCACCGGTCTACGGCCTGGCCGAGAACTGTGTGGCCCTGGTCTTTCCCGAAAAAACCCGGGAACCGGTGGTTGACACCATAGACCGGGAACGATTCCAGAAAGACGGCATCGCCCAACCCGTTTCTGCGAACGAGCCATCCGCCCTGAGAATCGTCTGCTGCGGCAAAGCCATCCCCCACCACTACATCCGCATTGTGGACAACGATGGTTACGAACTGGGCGAACGGCAGGAAGGCAACCTGCAATTCACCGGGCCCTCGGCCACCCGGGGCTATTACCGGAATGAAGACGACACCAACGAGCTGTTCGACGGCCAATGGCTGAACACCGGCGACCGGGGCTACATCGCCAACGGCGAACTTTACCTGAGCGGGCGCAACAAGGACCTGATTGTCCGCGCCGGTCGCAACATCTACCCCAGCGAAATCGAAGAAGCCGTGGGCGAGCTGGACCTGGTTCGTTCGGGCTGCGTAGCGGCCTTCGCCTCGGGGCTGGGGGAAAGTTCCGGGGAAAGGCTGATTGTAGTGGCGGAAACACGGGAAAAAGACGAGAAGAAACTGGCCGAAGTGAAAGACAAAATCCACCGAATCGCCATGGACGCTTTGGACATCGAAGTGGACGAAGTGCTCATGGTCCGCCCCCACACCGTGCCGAAAACCTCCAGCGGCAAACTGCGGCGCAACGATTGTCGGTTGCGCTACGAACGTGGGGAGCTGGAGAACGACAACGAACCCGTCTGGCGACAGCTGATCAGGCTGACCAGGGGCACCTGGCGCCAGCAGGCATCGCAGAACCTCAGAAGTATCGGCCGCAAGCTCTATTCCGGTTGGGCCTGGGCCGTGCTGGGGCTGATCGCAGTGCCCGCCTGGGCGCTGATCAACATCCTGCCCGGGTTTTCATTGCGCTGGCGAATTGCCCATTGGGCCGGGCGGTTGCTTGCCCTGCTTACCGGCACCCGGCTGGACGTACAAACCACCGATCGGCTCCGAAACCTCCCGGAGGGCTGCGTCCTTGTGGCCAACCATTCAAGTTATCTGGACGCAGTGACACTGGCGGCCGCGATCCCTGAACCGGTGAGCTTCGTGGCAAAGGCAGAACTGATGAATGTTCGCTTCCTGAAGCGCTTCCTCACGCGCCTGGGCATAGAACCCGTGGAGCGTGGCGACGCCCGGAGCAGCGTTGGCGATTCCCGCCGGATCGCCGAAAGCGCCAAAGGTCGTCGCCTCCTGTTCTTCCCGGAAGGCAGCTTTGACGCGGCCCCAGGGCTGCGTCCGTTTCACATGGGCGCCTTCATGACCGCTGCCGCGATGAAACAAGAAGTCATCCCCCTGGCCATCAAAGGCACCCGTCGGAAACTTCCCGCAGACCGATGGAACCCCCGCCCTGGCCCACTAAGCGTCACCGTCGGCGACCCCATCGAACCCGAAGGCGATGACTGGAAATCCGCCGTCCAACTGCGGGACCGCGCACGCAAGGCGATCCTCGAGATGACCGGAGAGCCGGACCGATTAGCCCACTGACGTGCAGCCGTGCCCCTACCGCAACCGGAACAGGCTGAGCCCCAAAGCGGAGCTGCCCAGCAGGCCCATCATTCCGAACTGGAACGGGTGCGAGGCCAGGCCGCCGCCTTTCAGGAACAGGTCACGAACCACCACCAGGTAATACCGCAGGGGGTCGAGATAAGTAACGTACTGAATCCACTCGGGCATGTTGCGAATCGGGAAGGCAAAGCCGGAAAGAATCACCATGGGCATCAGGAAAAAGAACGCGGTAAGCATGGCCTGCTGCTGGGTGGAGGCGTAGCTGGAAATCAACAACCCCATGCCCAGAGTGCTCATCAAATACAGCATGGTGCCGGCAACCAGGGCCATAAAGCTTCCGCGAAACGGCACATCAAATAAGTAAACCGCCACCAGGGTAATCAATATCACGTCGAACAGGCCAATGAGCGCAACGGGAATCAGCTTGCCAACAATGAACTCCAGCTTCGCCAGCGGTGTCACCATCAAACGCTCAAGCGTGCCGTGTTCCCGCTCCCGAACTACCGTCATGGCTACCAGAATCATCGTGGCGATCAGCACCACATTGGCCATGATGCCGGGCACAAAGTAATAGCGGTCTTCCAGATTCTGGTTGAACCAGGCGCGTGTTATCAGCTCAAGAGGCGGCTGCCGGTTCTGCAGCAGATGGTCACGCAGGGTGGCACTCAACTGCCCCATCACCAACTGGGCGCTGTTGGAATCGGAACCATCACCAATCAGCTGCAGCTGCCCGGTGCCGTCAAAATCCCAGGGAAACCGCAGGATTGCCCGCACGTCACTGCGCTCCAGCAAGTGCTCGGCTGCGTCCATATCACCCACATGAGTCAGGCGGAAATGCCCCGTGGCCGCCACTGCGTCAATCAACTCCCGGCTGGCTGCAATGTTCGCCTCATCCACCACCGCAACATCGGCAACCCGCACATCGAAGGTGGCGGCGTAGCCAAAAATCACCAACTGAACCAACGGTGGCACAATGATAAAAAAACGCATGCGCGGATCGCGCAGCATCTGCCGGAACTCCTTGCCCAGCAATGCCCAAAGACGAATCAGGCTCAGCCGTACCGCGTTCATAGTAACCCCAGCTTACGGGCCTTCAGGGTCACCACCCGCAGGAGCACCAGCAAAATCGCGCACAGCGACACCACTTCAACCCAGATCACCAACGGTGAAACCCCTTTGAGGAAAATCAGCTTGGACAACGCCACGTAGTAGCGGGCAGGCACAATCAACGTCAGGTATTGCAGCACCTGGGGCATATTCTCAATCGCGAAAACAAACCCGGAGAGCAGGAAGGCCGGCAGGAAAGTGGATACCAGAGACATCTGCGCCGCCAGCATCTGGGTACCGGCAATCAAAGAGAGCAGCGCCCCCTGCAACATCACCACAATCAGGAACAACGCTGAAACCAGCGTCAGCGCAATGGGCGAGCCTCGCAGAGGCACATCAAACAGATAAACCGCCGCCAGGGTCGCGACCAGAAAGTCCCCCATACCAATCACAAAGTACGGAATGAGCTTCCCCAGCAGGAACTCGTTTTTGGTGAGAGCGGTCGTCCGCAGCATCACCAGATTCGACTGTTCCATCTCCCGGGCAAAGGTAAGCGAGGTCATCAGCGCCCCAATCACCGCCATCACCACAGCAATCACGCCCGGCACGATGGCCATGCGGCTTTCCCGGGCTTCGTTGTACCAGACCCGGTCCTCTATCTCGATGGGCAGGTTCACCAGCCCTTCGGTGCGCAGATAATCATTAATGATCGCCTGTGCGTAATTCTCTGCCAGGCGGGCACTGTTGGCATCCACACCATCAAGAATAAGCTGGATCTGCCCTCGCTGATTGGCCAGGTCCTGGTCCAGGTTGCGAGGCAGCACCAGGGCTGCGGCGACCTTACCGCTCTGTATGTCCGCCTGTAGCTGTTGTCGGTTCGTGTACTCGGCAACCACCTCAAAGGCGTTGCTGCCATCGAACCGCGCAACAATGGCATTGCTCCGTGCCGTGTGTGATTCCTGCAAGACGCCCATGGGCAGGTTGGTGATATCCAGGCTGAGCGCGTAAGCAAACAGGAACAACAGCATGGATGGCATCAGCAGAATCAGCATCAGTGAGCGCGAATCCCGCAGCAGGTGCCACCACTCCTTGCGGGCAATAGCCCGTACGTGTTGCAGTTTCATGCGCTTCGCTCCTGCTGGCTGGCTTCCAGAATCGCCACCACCACATCCTCGAATTCAGGCTCCACCTGCTCGAGTTTTAAATGGTCCACACCGGATTCGTCAGCCAGTCCGCGAATCCGGGATGCCAGGGCCGTAGCATCACACCCCTCGCGCAGGCGAATGCGTAACTGCCCGGCCGATGGGATCATCTCCAATACCTCGGGCCATTGCCGCAACTCCTGCACCAGCGTCCCACCACCCTCGCTCTTCAGCGACAGGATGGGTGTGGATAGTGAACGGTGCGCCAACGCAGCCGGGTCGTCTTCGACAACAATGCGGCCAGCGTCCATCAACGCAATGCGGTCACAAAACAGCGCCTCGTTCATGTAGTGGGTGGTGACAAGAATGGCAATGCCCGAATCGGCCAGCCCGTAAATCAACTCCCAGAACTGTTGCCGGGCCATGGGGTCAACGCCGGAAGTCGGCTCATCCAGGAACAGGACCTTGGGTTCGTGCAGCAGGGCCGCTGCCAGTGCCAGGCGCCGCTGATAACCCAGTGGAAGCATACCGGCCATCCGCTCGGCCACATCCGCCAACGCCAGATGAGTGAGTGCCCACTGGATGCGCTCCCGGGACCGACCTCCCGCCAGGCCGTACAACCCGGCCTGCAGCCGAAGGTTCTCACGCACCGTCAGGTCGCCATAAAGCGCGAACCGCTGGGCCACGTAACCAATCTGGCCCCGTGCACGACGAGCGTGGCGCGCCATATCCTGGCCGGCGACCATAATGCTGCCTGCCGTGGGCGCCAGGGTGCCGCACAACATCCGTATGGCGGTGGTTTTCCCGGCGCCATTAGCCCCCAGCAGGCCAAAGACCTCACCAGGGCCGACGGTGACATCAATGCCATCAACGGCCAGGAAATCGCCAAAACGGCGGGTCAGACCCCGGGCATCAATCAGGGCAGACGCTTGGCTGGATCTTTCTTCAGCTTCCACGGCCGGCCTCTTCGCTCGACGCCAATTGTCGCACTGCGGCATCGTGCAGGGTTGGCGTCAACGGCTGAACTTCCAGCCCGGAGAAGTTTGATGCCAACTGTTCACGAAAGGTCTCCAGGCGAATACCCGAGTGCAGCCAGACGTTAAGCCTCGGACCAACCGGAAAAACGAAGGCAACACCGGGAAACTCCCGTAACGCATCGCGATACCCGCGCACGCCCTTCCCCTGAACCGACACCAGCTGGCCCTCCGTCTCAGCCACCAGGGCCAGTGGCGTGCCCTGGCGAATCACCTGCCCCTGATCCAGCATGGTGACCCGGTCACAGCGTTCCGCTTCGTCCATGTTGGCCGTGGCGTAAAGTATGGCGACTCCGTCGTTACGAACCGCCTCAAGTAAACGCCAGAAAGCCCGGCGGGAGACTGGGTCCACGCCAGTGGTGGGTTCATCCAGAAACATCACCTTGGGCTCGGTGACCAGCGCACAGGCCAACGCCAGCTTTTGCATCATGCCACCGGACAACTGGCCGGCACGCCGGTCCTCAAAACCGTTCAACCCGGTGCGGGCCAGCAGGTCACGGATTTTGGTCGCTGAGTGTTCCCGGTCCATTCCGTGCAAATCCGCAAAGAACGCCAGGTTTTCCTGCACCGAAAGATCCAGATATAAACCGAAGCCCTGGGGCATGTACGCCAGGTCGCTGCGCAGGTCCGGGTTGGTCGGGTTCAGGCCAAGTACCCTAAGCTCCCCTTCGTCGGGCTCAAGCTGCCCCACCAGCAGTTGCAGCAAGGTGCTTTTGCCGGCCCCATCAGCGCCTACCAGGGCAATGATTTCCCCGGCATTCACGTCCAGGCTGATGTCCTCAAGCACCGGGGCATCACCGTAGGCAAAACGCAGGTTGTTCACCTGAATAAGTGCGTTCATTGTTCCTCAAACACGACATCCGCTGGCATGCCCAACTTCAACACCCCTTGCGGGTCTTCCAGCTGCACCCGAACCCGATAAACCAGATCCACCCGTAATTCACGGGTTTCGACCGACTTCGGTGTGAACTCCGCTTTTGGCGAAATAAAGCTGAGTGTTCCGGAAAAAGTCTGGTCCGGCAGACCATCCACGGTGACAGTCACCGGCTGTCCCAGGCGCACATCCGGCAAGTCCGTCTCATTGATGTAAGCCCGAATCCAGGGCTGGCTCAATTTCGCCAGCCGGAATACGGGCTGACCAATACCAACCACCTCCCCCGCCTCTGCCTGGCGCAGTGTGATCAGGCCATCGGAGGGGCTCTCCAGAATGGTGTATGCCAGCTGTCGTTCAGCGGTTTTCAGAGCACTTCGCCGGGCACTCAACTCCGCCCGGGCGCGGTCAATATCCTCCTGACGCGGCCCTTCCTGAAGCAACTGCAACTGCTGCTTTGCCCGGCGCAAGGTTGCCTGGGCGATGTCCAGCTTGATCCGGGTCTGGTCCCGAACTTCCCGGGAAGCCAATTGTTTTTCCGCCAGGCTGTTGATCCGCCGCATTTCCTCTTCGGCAAACCGCAGCTCCGCCGTGGCCTGCTGCACGTTGGTCTCCGCTACCTGCAGTTCCTGCTTACGGGTGCCCGCCAGAAGGCTGGCCAGTGTGGCTTCGGCAACCCCCACCTCGGCCCGCGCCCGTTCAACCATTTCCTGATAATCGTCGCGGACCAGTCTGGCCACCTCCTGCCCCTTTTCGACGGCTTCGCCTTCGTCCACCAACAACTCACCAATACGCCCATTGACCTGGAACGCCAGGGTTATTTCCCGGGCTTCCACCGTGCCGGACAAAACAAGACGCTCGTCGGCATCCTGGCTACAGCCGGCAAACAGGCTCAATAAACCGATGAGCAGAAAAGAAGGGAACGAACGAAACAATCTGGCAGAAAACATACCGGGAAACATCAGGTTATTAGTCCCTGTTGGCTTGTATTGATTCAGCATAGTTTACTTCCACTTCCCTGGCGGTCAGTGCTGCATCAATCATTAAGGGGAATGGCCGCCATGATTAGGTTGGAAGCGGCCGGTTTGCGGAGATCGGCGGAAGACACGGGCTACCGAAGCTGGCTGTCTTTACTACCTCTGCGATTGATTCCCCCGGCACGGGTATCCTGCTTCTCAAGGGCTGACTGACATTCAATACACAGCCGAACACCTGGAATGGCCTTACGGCGGGCCTCTGGAATCGGGGCACCACATTCCTCGCATTCCGTGGCGCTCTCGCCTACCGCCAACTCACTGCGTGCGCGCTGAATCTCGTCTTCAACACTGGCGTCGATCTGCTCCTGAACGGCGCCATCACGTGACCATCCACCTGCCATAGCCCCTCCAGAGTCTGGTGACTGAAACCACTATACTGAAGGATAGCATCCGGGTAAGACGGGCCCCAATGGCGCCAGGATGTCGCTAACCCGCGCCGTCACCCAACGTATGCCCTCTGACGGTCTCGTTGTACAGGCATTGATGGGTGTGCCATTTCTCGTCAGTGCTGGCCTTGCTGCCTTCCCAACGGGGATCCTGAGGCCGTTCATGACTGTTGATAAAAGCAGCCACATCCCACGCTTGCTGGTCCGTCAGAGCGGCTTCCTTCTCCACGGGGCTGGCCTTCCCTAGAGGCATGTTGTATTTGATGAAGGCGGCCGCTGTGTTGATCCGATGCATTCCAGCACCCCAGTTATAGGCTCCCGCCCCCCAAAGTGGCGGGAAAATCTGACGACCATCGTCCGCAAACTTCCCACTGCCGTCATTGCCATGGCAAATGGCGCATTGATTCTGGTACACCTCCTCACCACGGCTCACGCTGATTCCGTTTTCCGGTTTGGGCACAGCCGCGTAGCCGCGTCCGGGCAGATTCTTCCCAATCGGAGCCCCCGTGGCCGACCAGAAAAAGAACGCCTGCATGTCCTTGAGGACCTGGCTATCGGGCTCAGGCGGCCCCCCGGCCTCAGAACCGCTGGCATTCATTGAGTAGGTAAAGCAACCGCGGATGCGTTCGTCCATGGTGTTGACGTGGTCATTCTTGCCGCGGTATTTGGGATAAATACCCCACGCGCCCCACATAGGAGCGGAGTTCGCCGCGAGACCGCCGGCCAGATGACAATTGCCGCAATTTTGCTTATTGCCGACAAAGCGCTTGGCTTCCGGGTGCTGACGCGTATTCACGAACGCCTCCCAACCACTGCGAACGCTATCACCGAACGGCCCCTCGGGAATATCGTCGAAGCTTGGGGGCTGATGGTACCCCTCCGGGCCGGGTGCTGGAGCCTGTTCAAGCTCCACCTGTTTGGTAAGGGTCTCATCATCCTGGGCGTTCACTGAAAATGCAAAAAGCGCCAGCACCGCTGGCAGCAGCGGATTCCGGATGCCACGAAGGGGGTGTTTGATGTCCTTTGCAGTCATGGTGGCCTCTCAGTTCGGTTTATTGATCGCTTTTAGAAGGTTCAGCAGGTAACGAGGCGAACCAGGCGGTCACCGCCTGGCTATCTTCGTCACTTAGACGTTTTGCAACCGAGGCCATCAAACCGTTGGGGTCATTATGGCGGCTGCCGGACTGCCAGGCCTTGATCTGGTTTTGAAGGTACATTGCCGATTGCCCCGCAATCGATGGGAAAGCGGCGCCTACGCCTTGCCCCTTGAGACCATGACAGGAGGTACAAGCGGGAATACCCTGCTGCCAATCTCCGCGCTGAGCAAGCACCTCGCCCCGTTTCAGGATTTTCTGATCCACGTCCCCACCGGGTGGTGTGGTCGGGGGAGTCAGGTTCGCGAAGTATTCCGCGACGTCCTTACGCTGTTGTTCTGAAAGCGAGGAGGCGATGGGGGCCATAAGCGGGTTGCTTCGAGTGCCATTGGCCAGTGCGTTGAGTTGCTGGACCATATAATCGGCATTCAACCCCGCCAGTCGCGGCCAGCCGGCGGCTGCATTTCCACCACCCTGTGCGCCGTGGCAGGAAGAACAGGGTTGCACCCCTTCACCGCCCTGCAGCGCCAGTTTTTTCCCGGCTTCGTTAGCCGCACTGATGGTGGGCATCAACAGTATTAAAAATGAGAAACCAAACAGTCCGCACGTAAAACGGTAGCGACCACGCATCCGGGTACCTCCTGACCAAAAATATAACTCTGCCTTTTAGCCTAGCCCATCTTATTGAAACTGCACTAAAACGACTTGCTAATTGAACCCTCAATGTACCACTTGGGCTTCAGTAAAACGTGGCAAGACTCACACTCGTAGAAATACTGGTATGAGTCGGTAGGCATGGTTTCTGTTTTCTGGTGACCTCAGCCTGGACATGTAATAGTTGATTCCAAGACTACGTCGACCATAACCAGGCCCTCCCGAAGAAGGGCTCCGAGACCTGATTCAACATGTGGAAAGACAGCTCTGAAATACACAGCGGCATACTGTGCCCGCTAAATACGCCTCGTTTCGTCTGCGATGAAATGCTGCGGGGCCTGGGAGAGTGGCTGCGAATAGCGGGTTACGATACTCATATGCCTGAGGAAGGCACTGAGGACCGGGACGTGCTTGCCATGGCCACAGCGGACAACCGCTGGCTGGTCACCCGTGACAGAGAGTTGATTCTTCACCGGAACGGCCCGCAGCATGTACTTCTGCTCATCACTGACCGCCAGACGGACAACATCCGGGAACTCACCATCAAGCTCAACCTGGACTGGCTCCACGCCCCTTTCTCCCGCTGCAAGCGCTGCAACACTCCCCTCCTCAAAGGCCCCCTACCCGGCTCGTCGGCACCCGCGGACGCCGGCCAACAGGGGGTATTTCACTGCCCGACGTGCCGACAGACCTATTGGAAAGGCAGCCATGTAAAGCGCATGCGGAAAAGACTGGAGGAATTCAATCGCTGGCGCAGAGCTGGCGCTTCAGGGACGTAACTCCACACTCTGATCGATTAGGGTTCTCTTTGGTGAGTGCCTGTCGCGGCGGAGTGGTGATAACGCCGAAGCGCACCGGTGACTTTGACGTAGCGAAGCGGAGATAAATGCATCCGAGTGCCGCGCCTGGTTAGCTGTTCCCAAGCATGTACGCCCGAAGCTGTCGCTCCTCTCGCATGACATAGAGAATGAGAACTCGCTTATCATCCTCACGATAAAAAATGCGACACGGTGGAACCACGACCTCCCTGTATACTGAATTAGGGAGCTCTGAAGGAATCCGTCCGGATTGGGGAAAATCTTCCAAACGCTCAGTCTTATCGAAAACTTCTTGGACCAGGTGACTTGCGGCTGCAGGATTATCGAGAGCAATGTACTCAGCGATCGCATCCAGCTCTTGAAGGGCGGGCTCCGTCCAGATTACTTCAGCCATTTACCCATTTTCTCCCTGGCCTCACTTTGGCTGTACGTTCTTCCCTCAAGTACAGCACGCTCTCCCCGTGAGAGCCCCTCAAGCAGCTCCAGTCGGCGTTGCATAAACTCGTAATCCTGCACATCGACAAGGTATGCGGATGGCTGACCATGCTCCGTGATCAGTATCGGCTCTTTAGACAGGTGTAGATCGGCCAGAATCTTTGTGGCTTGGCGCTTGAGGTTCGTAACAAGCTCGACTTTCATGGGCTCACCCTGAATTAGACTATTAGTGACACTATAGTATCACTTTTCAGGCGGAACAATCACAGCTGACACCCGGCTCACGCGCCGGTTTGGAGCCGCGAAGCGGCGGAAAAACGGCCGCTGTGCAGGATTGTTAAAGCCTGCCAGGCTTTTGGTGACTCGCCAACTAAACTGGCCAGGGCCTCAAATTCCTCTATGAAGGCACCACCCAAACCTGGAACTTTTGATTCGTAATAACCAACTGATTCCAGGAATTCGGCTTCCGCTGCCGGGTGAAACGAATAGTTCATTTGATCAGTGCTCTAGCCTTCCTCATGACCTCCTCGCCAGACACAGCCTGAACCGAGCCATTGTCGATTTCTTCACCTCTGCGCCGGGCCTCAAGCAACCAATCGGATCTGAGCTCTTCTTCTGACGGAGACTCCAGACTCAATACCAGTCGCTGGATCAATTGGGCTCGCTCCTCTTTAGGGAGGTGTAGCGCCTCGTCTTCAATTTTTTGGAGATTCATGCGGGAAACCTCTCGTTCGCGTATCACTCAATTTTGACACGGATGAGTACCGGGTGCCACGACGCGGTTTTTTTGCTTTAAAGCCAACATTAAGCGGCGCCCGATTAGGGCGACCGGTAGACGGCCGCGAGGCCGGGAACGAACTTGAATGACTTGTTGGGCGTCAAACCCACCGGCGCACCCCTGCCTCATACAGCCTGTAAACCTCACCAAACTTCTCACGCATGAACCGCTCCTCGGGAACAATCTGAAATCGATTCATGTAAAGCACAAACAGCGGCAGACACAGCAGCGAAAGAACGCTGCCCAGGTACAAACACCATGCCGCCAGAACCAGCAGAAACCCAAGATACATCGGGTTCCGGCTGAACCGGTAAATCCCACGCACCACCAGCGCCTCAGACTGCTCCGGTACCCGAGGGTCCACCGTGGTTCCCGCCGTTCGGAAGGCCAGAACGCCAGACACCGCTATGCCAATGCCCAGGAGGGCAAGGCCCGAGGCCCATAGGGCCGCTGCGGAAATCGTGAAACTCAGCTCGGGTGAGATCTGCGAGAGCACCCACATGACAGCGACGGTTATGGCGACCAGGAGCACCGGGGGTATTTTTAGTTCGAGGTTGTTCATGTTTTCCTCTTGCCGCACCAGACACTAAGGCGCGTTCCTCTCCGACGGATCTTTTTTAAAAGCCCTGACCAGCCGGCGGGGGTCAACCTGCTCCCGGTGGCTTCTCGCCGCTTCGCCCCACCACACCAATTGACTGAGTGTACGGCCAAAGTAATCAAACCAGGCTTCCTGATCCTCTCCGGCCTCCAAAGCGCCCTCTTCATTAAAGACCTCCTGAGCCCTGGGCACGTGAATCATCGCGGAAACAGGCAGACAGCCCAGCTCGGAAAGAAACGTGCGCATACCCACCGCTGCCCGCATACCACCCCACTGCCCAGCCGAGTAGGTAACAATCGCACTCGGTTTATAGGAAAACAGGGAACTGCCGAAATGGTTCAGCAAATTGGCAAGAGCCGGGCTCATGGAGTGATTGTACTCGGGGCTAACCATCACATAGCCATCGGCATTCTCGATCTTTTCCGACAGCGCGTTGAGCGGTTCAGGCGCCCGGCTCTTGGCATACGCGAAATGCGGTTTGAAAACGGCATCGAGCGGATAATCCAGCGGATCGATCAACTCGATGTCGTGATCTGGATAGCGCTGCCTCAGACATTCAAGCACCGCCCTGGCGACTCGGACGCCCAAACGGGCCGGTCTTGGAGGAGTACTTTCTCGGACGGTGCCCAGAAAAACCAGTAGTTTCATGTAAATCTCCGAATGACAGAGCCGGAGGCCTATAATGCCAGGGTCCGCCGACTGGCCAGCCAAGATCCGCCTGCTATCCAACGAATCATGATCGGTGCCTAGCGCCCTGCTTTGCGGCGTGTCGGAGCGCCAGCGGAGGCGCGTCCAGCAACAGCCACTGGTTAAGCTGCATCGAAGTCCAGGGGATGAATTTCATCCAGATTGACCGTGTTGCGGGCTACCCACAGATCGTACATATCCTGCATCGCCAACCAGCTCTCAGGAGTACGCCCAAGAACCTTGGATAGCCGCAAAGACATTTCCGGGCTAACACCGCTATCCCCTTTGAGTAGACGAGACAACGTGGAGGGCGAGACCCCAAGACTGGAGGCAAGCTGACGGGAACTGATCCCGAAAGGCTCCAGGTACACCTCCCGAATGAATTCACCAGGATGCGGCGGATTATGCATAGTCATTAGTGATAATCCTCATAATCAAGAATGTAGGCGTTGCCGTCCTGAAATTCGAACGTCATGCGCCAGTTTCCGTTGACCCGAATCGACCACCGTCCTTTGTCTTTGCCCTTCAATGGATGAAGCCGGAAACCTGGAATGTCCATGTCTTCCACCGAAGTGGCTGTATCCAGAGCAGCCAGCTGCATACGCAGTTTCTTGACGTGATCGGCTGTATGCCAGACGTGTTGCCAGTCGAGTAGAACCGTTTCAGTCCTTTGTGACGGAATGATTTTAATCATGAGGGAATGCTAGCGCGTTGCGCACCACGCAACAATAGAGCTTAACGCGGAGCTTTTCGGCAATTTTGAAGCCGCAAAGCGGTGGAAAAATTGTCCGTCAACAGCGGCTGGTTATGCATTATTCGTAGTGGCTCCAGAGCCTGAGAACTTTCACCACTCGCTCGTCATCGAGCACTTGGTAGACCAGACGATGCTGAATATTGATGCGGCGTGAATAGGCCCCCGCAAGATCACCAATGAGCTTCTCAAATGGAGGCGGCTTGCGGTATGGGTCTTCCGCTATCAGCGCTAATAGTTCCTGGGCTTTTGGCTTGAGGCCGCTGGAGGCCAACTTCTTTGCATCTTTCTGGGCTTGCTTTGTATAGACCAACTTCCATGTCACCAGTCCAGCTCCTCATCGCATTCATCCACAGGGGTATCCATCCCCTCACGAATAGACTCCCGCATGCCCGGTACGGACAATAGGTACAGTGTTTCCTGAATTGCCGACCAATCTTCTTCGGACACCAAGACGGCTCTGTTTCGTTTACCCATGATAATGATTGGTTGGTGGGACTCGGCAGTTTCGTCGATCAACCGATAAAGGTTGCTGCGCGCCTCAGTTGCTGTGATTCCGGTCATGACGCACCTCTTACGTGTTTAGCTTTCAACCAAGTGTACGCGTTAATGTACGTACGTCAAGACGAACGCCTTGAATAACGCCGAAGCACAGCGGCGACCTTGGAGTGGCGACGAAGGAGCCACGTAAAGGGCGTCCGGCGGCCACCGGCCGCGAACTGCTGCGCCTTGTTAAATTTTTTCATTTTTTCCGCATGCCAAGCAGTGCTTGTACGGCCCATAACGACCATGTTTTTGGTCAACAATGCCACCACAGGTGAAACAGCAATCTGAGTTACCCTGCCTCCAACGCCACAACCGATAAAAGCTCACTATGAACAAAACCAATGAGGCTAGCAAAAGACCTGCGCCAACCCAGGGAGCCGCAGCACGAGAGCCATCAGCCAAGCCCTTAAGAACAGCACTGCCAGAGAACCGATCAGGCACAAAGTCGCCGAAAAAGTAGAGCCCGACGAATGCAAGAACGAGCAAAAAACTTGGAAGGGCAAATAATCTAAACAACATCCTGTTAGACAACGCAGATCCCTCTATGATTGAAATTTAACGCCAATATTCAGCGGCGGCCTTTACGTAGCGAAGCGGAGAAAAGGCCGTCCGGTGGAGGCCCATTAGGGCCGTAACGAACTGGAATGGCTGGTTAGACGCTCATATTCTTCGGTGGCGAGACCAAATATTGGAATAGAAGAATTCAACTTCATCTCCCGCTTCAAGCTCTCCCAGCTCGTCAGCTTCGTCAATGATGCGCTCCACCGTCCCTGTCTAAGCGTCACCTTCGATACTATCGACGATAACCTTGAGCTGGTTACCGTTGACCTGGAGCATCACCTCGTCGCCAAGCTCAACAGTTTGCGACAAGCGGGTTCCCGGTTCGTAGTCGCCGCTGAAAACCATGCCAGAGCTACCTTTTGATCTGGTATCGAACTCCATATCCATAACTCCTTATCAAAACTCGCAATATGAGCGTTTAACGCTTAGTTCAGCTGCGGCCGCTGCGCAGCAGTGGACGTCGGCTGGAACGAATGGTTATGAATTTCTATATACCGAATCGAAATTCGAAAATGCTTCATCAACTCGGTACTTAGTTTCCAAAGCTGCTGCGATCTTTACCGTCGCCTTGAACAAAGGTGCACTGTTTGGGATAGCACAGCTAGCTACGGCTACCTCTCGCCCATGCTCATCTACTTCATAGCCCGTCGCGTTGTAAGACACCGTTTGCTCCTCCCTGCGCAAAGAAAGGCGAACAGTCTTTGCATATCTATGCCGTTCCTCAATGAAACTGCGATCGCATCCTAACTCCAGAGAGTCGCCAAAAGGCTTAAATAGGTTCGACGTTGCCATCACAAACAAAGTCGCAACATCCAAGCCTGTTTCGACCTCATCTCTGGAGGGTTTCTTATACTCATGCTCAAGCACATTACGAGTGAAAGACACCTTTCTGAGAATCGCAGGCATTAGCAGACCGAGTTCTTTCAAGCAGTCTATTTTCTTGGGGATATTCCAAGAATAGGCGTCATACCCAAGGGACAGAAGAGCTTGATCCATCTGACAGACTATTGCCCGTTTGGCATTGGTGATGGAGTTAATCGATGCAGACAGTCCGCCAGTTAAAAGATCCTCTTCCGCTTGAACCAGAAATTCAGCTGGCTCAATTTCCATAGGCAAAAGACCGAAAGAACCGCCCAGCGTAGACACCGCGCAGTGTTGAATATCCATATCCATTTCTTGAAGAAGGTCTTTCAAGTCCAAGCCAGAGGCTCCAAAAATTTATAACGCCTTGCTCACCGGTAAATTAGGAGCGTAGCGAGTAATTTATCCGTGTGCAGCAACTTGTTATAAGCTATTTTGGCTTTCGTGACTGTGTAAACTGATGAAGGATGAACGGTTCTAACTTTTCCATCATCAGACCTGTTAGCTTGTTAACGTGTTCTGGCATCAACATCTCACCTTCTTTCGCACCGCAGTTTTCAAATGCATGCTTTACTGCTTCGTTAAGAACGCGATCTTTTTCTTTTTCAAACGAAGCTTTCATACCAGCTGGAATCACCTCATCAAATGTAGCCTCGACAGAGCCATTCGGAATCTTTTTGTAATCATACGCCTCGCGTATTTCGGAGTTTGAGAGGTTTAAATCTACCAGCAGAGTCAACTCTTCACCCGTAATTGGATTTATAGCGTAAGTATCTGATACATCTTTACCTTCATAAGATCCAGCTAAGCAGAGAACGACTCGTTGAACACCAAAATATTCTACATAACCAATTACTTGCTTGGTTTTGCTACACCCTTTGATTGAGACACAATGAAGAGGAATACCTTCGGGACGGTTTTTTACTAAATCTGTCTCATAGAAATACCCAAAACAGGCTTCAGCTTCGTCATTTCTTAGGTAGTTTGTTGCTTCGGTACATTTCTCTGCTGGAATGCCGGAAGACACCGCCAATGCTAGTGCTGACTTTACAATTGAGCGACCTGCCTCATGACCACCAAAGGAAAAATTAAAATGCAGCATATCTTGGCAATAAGATGATTCTGATTTTGCATTGCCCAGCAGTTCATTGAGGTCAACTTGAGGGTATTTTCTTTTTACACCTTGAAGCATTCGCTTTGCTTCAGGCATAGAACGGGCTCTAATTTGGACTTGCACACCAGCTCCAGACTCCAATGGGCTTTCACTATACAGAGGCTTCTCTATATCCATGCTCCCATCTACATTGAGCTTTAGCTTATCGCCGCCTGTAGTTTCAAACAGTTGAGATGGCGCCTCTCCACGCTCACGACTAATCCCAAAAAATAGGCTTAGGGGGTTGAGTTGCTTCGCCAACTCTGACTCCCAATCATCTCCAGATACATTGTTACAGCTTTCACAAATAAACCCTTTAACTTTCTTTCTTCCACCAATTGCATTGGGGATAAGGTGTTCTTTTGTGTCATTTTCTTCTGTGATTTCTACGTCACAAAGTGCACATTTTGGAGCGGTCATTTTACTTCCTTATAGAACGCGATAATTGAATGGCTTATAACGCGGAGATAAGCGGCGGCCCGTCAGGGGCGTCCGGCGGACGGCCCTCTGGCCGGGAGCGAACTTAATTGACTGGTTAAAGGCAGGTACTGACACTGCCTGCTCCCTGGCAACGACCACGACGGCCTACTCCGTTTCCTTGCACCGGCTCACGCCGATACCGTTTGTTTGAATCCACCGCCAAGCCAGCGGTGGATGAACCTGTACTTGAAGGTACCAGATCCAGAATAAATTGTCGGCGGACGGCCCCAAACGACGAACACCGATTTTGCTACCAACGCCGCTGACGATTGAAGCAACCAAACCAGACGCGGACTCTGACGGCCTTGGCACTCTCACAATTGCCGGGTTTAGCTGCCAGACCCGGCGCCAAGGCCACTTGACCTGCCCCCAGTCTCTAATCCAACTGCTCCCTAGTAATGTCCGTTACTTTTGAATCAGTTTTTCCAAGTCGGAGAGCGGAGGCAAACTCCAAGGGTGTCTGATACCCCAAGGATGAATGCGGACGCTGCTCATTGTAGTCCAAACGCCAATTGCTGATCTTCTCCCGGGCGTGTGCGAGATCCCGGAACCAGTGTTCATTCAGACACTCATCCCGGAATTTTCCGTTAAAGCTCTCGACGTAACCATTCTGCATCGGCTTTCCAGGCTGGATGAGCTTCAGCTCAACGCCATGATGGTAAGCCCATTGATCCAATGCTCTGCCAGTAAATTCCGGCCCCTGATCGGTTCTGACGGCTTTCGGGTAGCCTCGGAAGGCTGCTATGGCGTCTAGGGTGCGCGTCACCTGTTCCCCTGAGATGCCCATGGCAACGGGAATGTCGAGGCATTCCTTGGTGAAGTCATCCACGATCGTCAGGCATTTGATCCTGCGCCCGTTGGCCAAGGAATCCATCACGAAGTCCATGGACCACGTATGATTCGGTGCATCTGGCAACACCAGGGGCTGCCGTTCCACCATCACGCCTTTACGGCGCTTGCGTTTGCGGACGGCCAGGCCTGCCTCTCGGTAAAGCCGATAAACCTTCTTGTGATTCACCTCAGCACCCTCACGGCGCAGCAACTGGTGAACACGCCGGTACCCGAACCGGCGACGTTCGAACGCAATGGCTTTGATGCGCTCCGTCAGCTCACGCTCTTCTGGGGAACGCTGAGACTGATATCGCATCGTTGCGCGGGATAACCCGACGAGTGAACAGGCTTTGCGCTCGGATATCGCCGTCTCCGACAGCATGGTGCGCACAGCCTCGCGCTTGTTCCCGACGGTCAGTACTTTCGGTTGAGCGCGGCCTTCAGAGCTTCTGTGTCCAGCATGGACTCGGCCAGCAACTTCTTGAGCCGGGCGTTCTCTTCCTCAAGAGCTTTCAGGCGACGGGCTTCAGAGACTTCCAAGCCGCCATACTTCTTGCGCCAGGTGTAGAAGGTTGCGTCTGAGATGTTGTACTTCCGGCAGAGTTCTTTGACCGGAAGGCCAGCCTCGGCTTCCTTCAGAATGGGAATGATCTGTTCTTCGGTGAATCGCTTCTTCATGTTCATCGTCCTCTCTGGTGATGAACATTACTAAGATCACGATGGATTAGAAAGTTGGGAGCAGGTCACACTGGCACAAAACCACCAACAAAACCGAAGCCTTTGCCATTAACGACCAAGCCCAGCGGCGGCGAAGCCGTCCGGCTGGGGCGCCTGGTTAGAT